>PJUE01000034.1_pt1 | contig 237669 bp, 185 predicted proteins | sample 1512171 | NCBI WGS metagenome assembly PJUE01 (sample SAMN08177674, study PRJNA422409) | Feces metagenome, whole genome shotgun sequencing project. | isolation source: Chicken feces (3) enriched on wood chips: alkali lignin treatment | host: Gallus gallus | place: USA: Madison | collected 2015-01-15
CGCTGTGCTGTTGCCGCAATCATCTGTTGCGGTCCAGGTTCGCGTAAGGATGTAATTTCCGGAACAGGAACCATCGGTACGTTCTTCTTTGAACATGACAGTTGCCGAACCACAATCATCTGTAGCCGTTAATACAGCTGCTGAAGGAATGGAATCACAACTAACTGTAATATCTGCAGGAAGTAATTCTGCAAAAACAGGCGCTATGGTGTCTTCAACGGTTATTTGCTGAAAACAAACAGCTATATTACCATTAGCATCTTCAACTGTAAACTGTCTTTTAAACGTTCCTGTATACGAAGAACAACCTCCGACAAAACTTTCATCAATATAACTGATGGTTGTACCACCACATGAGGAGTCAATAGTCGGATATCCCGTTACTATAGGAGAATAATCCGTTCCGCAGCTTACCGTTACCGAAGGAAGACAGCTGATACTAAGTTCACAACAATCGGGAGCATTTCCTTTTATGAATACAGGATCGCATCCATTAGTCTCAGTAAGTTGAAGATCATACTCCGTTCCATTGTTAATTGATGATGAAGTCCATTTATTCCCTGTCCATGAACCCGGAGAGCCAGTACCTGATATTATGAACGGGGGTATTCCATTTACTTCAAACGCCACTGTATACGTATTACTTACTGTTGAACAAACTGTCGTAATATTTGTTACTGTTGGTTTTTCGCGAACGGTAACCGTAATTTCCTTAGCACTATTTGGGTTATTTTCACAAAAATCATTATTGCTTACTGTAACGTAATATTTAGTGGTTACTGCAGGCATTACCTGATAAGAGGCACCGACAAATAATTCTGTTGTAAGGCCGGGATCACTGTACCATTTAAATACCGGATTTTGTAAATTAGACAGTGCATTAAGGATGACATCTTCTCCTTTACATATTGCTTCATCGTTTACCATTACATCAGCGGTGACTGCTTTGGGTTTTACTGTTATGGTGAAACTATAAGAAGCCCCACCACAACCTTCACCAATTACATAGGGTTGTATGGTTAGGACAGCGGTTTTTACAGTATCGGTATCATTTAAAGCGACAAAAGAGGCTATTTTATCATCTGTAACCTGAAAATAATCACTTAATCCGATAGAGGGATTGCTATTTGAAACAAAGTACCCTGTACCATCCGGTGCATTGGAAGGCTTTAAAAGTATTTCCGGAACAGTATCTCCATCACATATAATCATATCTTGAATGGGTGCTACATCACCTCGGGCAAAAATTTTCACCTGTATGTCTACAGCCATTCCTTCACATCCGTTTAAAACAGGAACAACTCTTATATTCGAAATTATTGTTGACGAAGTATGGTTTATTGCTTGTGGAACAAAAATAGAACCACTGCCCGAAGCAGCTATACCTCCGGATGTGTTATCATTTGTCCATAAATAGGTGGTCGCAGGATCACTGCTATTGAAATTGATCTGGATTGCTTCATCTACACAAAAAACATATGAATTGCTATCCGTTATTACATCAGGTTCGTATACAGTCACATTTACAGTTTGCGTAAAGACACATCCCGAAAGCGTTTCCATTTTTATTGAGTAGGTACCGTTGTCTCCTGCTGTCATATTATTACGCAATAAATTATAATCCGTAGTAGTAGTTCCGTCAGGAAATTTCCATTCTATACTTTTCAGAGGACCTACAGGTAAAGGGCTTAAATCTAATGTATCACCTTTACACAGTTCTCTTTCACCAACAATAATATTGTTTGCAGATTGGTTTGCCATTACAAATGACTGGATTATCTGGTAACACCTTGTAACGATCTTGACCTGATAAGTTCCTTCAGAAAGCCCTGTAAAAACTGGACTACTCTGTCCAGTAGCAGGAAAATTGGCATCAGTACTTTTTTTAAGAAAATAGGTAACAGGCCCTGTTGCATTGTCTACCTTGATATGTAAATCACCTGTTGTCGAACCACCACAAACAGCACCACCTGATTTAGATAGATCAACTATAGGAAAATCAGAAGAAACGGTAATAGGAACCGTAAGGGTATTTTCCATAATATCTTCAGATGTAACAAATGTATTGAACCCTTCTTTCGGACTTATAGCCAATACATAATCACCTGAAATATTTGCTCTGAATGTAAACGGAAGAATATCTTGCCCCCAGATATTAAACCATTTTCCATAAACACCATCTGCATAAAAATAATCTAATCCCTGAGGACCTGACACCAATCTGGGATAAGCTGCGCCATAACCATAAGCTTCAATTATAGCATCCGGATTTAAATCCAACCTTCTTCCCACAGCACTGATCTTGATTTCACCGCTGATTACGTAACGGTCACAAATTTGTGTATCTGGTGTATAAGTGACATTCTGCAGAGCAATATCAGAAATATAACTAACTAATGAGATTGTAAAGTCCTGTTCAAAACAGCCCGAATCTTTTACTTTGATCGTATAATTTCCTTGTAACAAATCATCTCCTAATCCTAAAAAGTAGGCAGAAAAGATATTGTCTGTCACGTCAATAGTCTTATTGATGGATGAAGGTCCGCTAACCGAGGTAATTGTAACCGGAAACGTCAGTCCTATATCATTTGTAATTCCCTGTAGCACAAGCGCCGTTTTTCCCATTTTTTTTATACTTGGCCCTTCGACTAATTTTAATTTATCTTTTATAGGTTTCGGAGTGTAGTATGCAGGATCGATATATACTCTCGCAGGATTATTTTGCGAGGGTCTGTAGGAAGCCGATGTCTGGTTGTAGAAGAGGTAATGGGTGAGCTCAGCTCCCGTGGCATCGGTTATTTTAAAGGTATATGTTTTCCCGATATCTAATAAGATTTCTCCATAACGCATAGCGCCAGTAATGGTATCTGTTGTGGTGATTTGTGTAGCCTGATCCGTAACTTTCATAACAAACGGAGGGCAACCACTCTCAGGGTATAGTGCATCAAATACTGCCAATACTTTTCCAGGGCCCGTATCACAATTATTCAGATCAGGGTTATCCTTCATATATATTGTTTTACCTGCAACCGGCAAGACTTTAAAACCCGAATAATTCGCAAGATTAAAAGAGTTTGTTTTTTCTATATCACAAATCTTAAAAGTCAATCTTATAATCCCCCATTCAGACCGATCATCAGGTAAAGGATAATATCCGTTTAATACCTCATTATAGGTTAAATCATCATATACATCAAAGGCACCGGATTCATTCTGAACTTCAAATTTAAATCGCATCTGACCGTATTTATCTCCATAAAACTTTGGTCCTCCAGGCATTGTGGTAATATCTTGTACAATTTCATTAGAACTGGCCCATGCCCTGCCTAAAATCATTATTGGAGATGTAATACCAGCTTTCCTTATTCCGGAACATGCACCGTCAGTATCATTATTATAGAGTACTTCAAAATAGGATTCATTAGGATTATTTGACGGATAGCCTATTGAAAAATCGGTATAAGGAATATTAGCTTTTATGATAATATCTGTAGGAGTATATACTACGGTACCGCATTCATCTTCTGCTTTTAAACGATAGGTTCCGGCACTAAGTCCGTTAAAATTAACACCTCCATATACAGAAGTGTATTCCTGAATGACCGTATCATCCGATATATCTAATAAACTAATTGTATAAGGACCATTTCCACTATATACATAAGCATATATGCTACCCAAAGGATCATTTCCATTTTGGCAATAAGCATAATAATCATCCTTATAATAACTAAGAACAGGCGGGGCAGAATTATAATAATCAGCTATGTATATCGGATCATCAGCTTTTACAAAACTCGTACCCTCATAGTAACCAAAATAGTACAGTCCCGATTCCAACATGGTAAATAGAGGCGAATTGCTACTAACAATCTGAGTAATATCAAAAGGTGCTTTTACTATCCCGTAAGTAACTCCAACCGGACCATCTGTTAAAGTAATTTCAAGCGTACCGTTGTTGGTACAGGTTACAGGAGTAACTCCTGCTGATATAGTTGTTTGTGAAAAACATTCAAAAGAAATGAAACAAAACAACCATATAATTCTCCATTTTATATTTTTCATATCTTATTTATTATTTTTATCAACTCTAAAAGGGAAAAAAAGCATGTACAGATAATCCATACATGCCCTATTTATCATTTAACTAATTAACCTGCTATCATTATATGACAACATAATTACAACAATGATTGACCAAAGCCAAACAATATCTGTATACAAAAGTATTCATTAATGATTTCAAAGACCTGTTACAAAAAGTCATAAAATCAACTCTAAAAGACATATTTTAAAAACAATTAGATTGTAACTATTTCTTCAATCTACATGTTTAAACAAATCTGGATTCTGTTGAATTATGTCCCATTAAAGAAGATCTGCTTAAAAGGGTAAGAAATTAAAATACTGATACAAAAGGTATTATATAACTAAAAAATATTTACTTTATTTTGATCGTCTGCAAACTCTCCACAGGATATATCCCAAATTGATTTATATAAATCATGGAGAAATAAGATAGCTTTTGGTAGCCTAAAAGGAAAGCAACTTCTCCGACTGTTTTAAAATTACCGCTTTCCAACAATTCTCTTGCCAGTAATAGTTTTTCATTTTTAAAGAAAACTGCAGGAGTCATTCCAAAAATACTTTTATATAGATATTTATATTTGGTAACAGACATATTGGCTATTTCAGCTAATTTTTCTATGCCTGGAAAAGGAACGACAAGATTTGACAGTAAAAATTTATTGCTCATAAGAATGGCTTTCCTGTCCTTTTCGTAGACTACCCTTAAAGGAGCATTTATATTGAGTCTTTCAAAAAAATATCCCAATAAATTATAAGTGGTACTTTTTAATAAAAACTCATAATTAAAGCTATTCATTTTATGTTTCTTTAGATTATAAAGCATCACTTTACTTCTTGCATCCAGCTGTCCATAAAAAAAGGTTCCGTTATGTCCCAGAATATGCCAAAAGTTTTCAATAAATCCTTTCTCTCTAAGATATTTATTGAGAAAAGATTTTTTTATCACTATTCTTAAAGAATAAGCTCTGTCACCAATATCTGAGATGTAGGAGCTTTTGATCCGGCTGTCCATGACAGCAAAACCCAGTTTGGCTTTGTAACCGATGGTATGCTTTACACCATCTACAATATGCCTACTGTAATGATCGCTTAAATCATAATATAGAATCCAACAGTCTTCTTCCATCGGAATTCTTGTAAATCTTATAGGTTTGTTCAGGGTGGCATCTATAATAAAAACCCAAACATCCGATTGAACTTTTATTAAACCTGCCGATCCGGCAGCTATTTCTGATGGAAAATTTACAGATGTGTTATTTTCCATATTACATCCGAGTTGCTCAGCAAATTGTTGCAGACCGGAAGAATTCAGGGAGAATTTGTGTTCAATTTCAAAAAATGATTTTGGCATAATAAAGTACTTTGATATTCTTTCGGAAAGATTCCGTAGGTTTCCTTAAATCGTTTAGAGAAATAAGAAATACTTCTATAGTGTAACTTCTCCGCTACTTCATTGACAGTGTACTTTCCTGACTCAAGCAGCTCCTTTGCCAGATGTAATTTATTTTTCGAAAAATACTCACCCGGTGTTGATCCGGTAATCTTAGAAAATAATTTTTTATACTTTGTAGGTGACATAGATACCTTTTCTGCCAGAAAATCAATTCCCGGAAATTGTTCTTCAAGTAGGTTTAATAATAGTCTTTTTGAAGATATTATATGCTTCAGATCATCTCCAATTACTTTACCAATTACTACTTTATTTCCTCCTATTTCTTGCAGATAATTACTAATCAGTCCATATACGACACCTTTGAAATACATTTCAAAAGAAGGGCTGTCATAAGAAATTTTCCTGAATTCATTAATAACGTTTCGGCTTTCATTACTCATCCGCCCCATCCTTATAATCGTATTCTTTCTTTGATCTAAAACAGTCTCTTTATGTACTTCTATAACCGATGTTTTATGCAAATACTTTTCTAATTCTGTTCTTTTATTAAAAATGCAGATCGCATAAATAGAGGTCCCTTTTTTAACTATATAGTCTGTTGGTATACTCATATCCATTAAAGACATATTATAGTTTAACTGCCCTATAGGACGCATTACATGATTTAGATTCAGATTAAAATCAAGGTCTTTATTAGTAATATAAAAGCACAGCCCAAGCATACTGCTGTCATTTGTTCTATGACTGATAATAGCATTGTCATGATAGGTAACATCCACAATAATAGCTGAAAGTTCATTCTCCAAAGACAACATTTTGTGAATTCCATTATATAAAAAATTATCTCCTTTTATGGTATTGTCCTTTACAATTTCTCCCATACTTCTTGCAATTGTCTGAATAAGATTCGAAATATGGTTGTATTTATAAGTAATTGTTATCATCTTTAAACAACAATATAATTAGGGTTCAGAAACAGGATGTAACAAAGGCTTGAAAGAAAATTACCTGAAGATATTTACATTATGTAAAAATAGATTAGTTATCAGGAATACTCTTGCACAATAAGACATAAAAATAACACTAAAAGACTTTTTGATACAATTAACAAAACAAAGAGATTCGGCAAAGTTTTTTAATAAATATTCAGAAAAGAAATGATTCAAAACACTGTTTAACAATTTGAATTATCTATTTATCAAAACATACCAATTGCTTTTGCAAGAATTTAAAAAATCTTTCTATCTGCATTAGTACAATTAAAAATGTTCTAAAACTATATGCTCTGTTTACTCAGATACTCCGCGTATTCTTATAATTTGGAATGATCAATTTGGTCATATCTCAGTTCAAAACAGGTATTGAAAATAAAATTAAAAAATTATTGAAATGAGATATATAATTTATGGCTTAAAAAATGTATTTTTATAAGAAAAGATGCTAATTTCTGAACTATGTATTACCGAAAAAAACAAGGAAGAGGATTCCGTTATACTGATCAACGCGGAGCTTTAGTTACAGATAAAGAGGTAAAAGATTATATTAAGTCTCTTGTCATTCCACCAGCATGGAAAGAAGTAGAAATTTCCGATAAAAGAGGCAGCAAAATACTTGTTACGGGTAGAGATGTACAAGGGCGCAAACAATATATTTATAATCCTAAATTCAGGATGAGACAAGAACAAAAAAAGTTTGACAGAATAATTGATTTTGCTGAACAGCTTGAACACATGCGTCGTGTAACAGGACAACATATGCGCAAACGAAAACCTACCCGTGAAAAGGTACTGGCAACTATGGTTCGTTTGCTTGAAACAGCTTTTTTCCGCCCCGGAAGTGATGTATACACCAAGCAAAATAAAAGTTACGGATTGACTACTATGCGAAGCAAGCATCTTCAGATCAACGGAAGTGAACTTATATTTTCTTACAGAGGTAAGTCTGGAAAAGAACAGGAAAAGCATATTGTAGATGCTAAGCTGGCAAAAATTGTAAAAGAAATCGATGAAATGCCGGGTTATGAGATTTTTAAATTTTTGGATGAAAACAACCATATACAGGATGTAAAGAGTGAACATCTTAATGAATATATACGAGAAATTATGGGAGAGGAGTTTTCTGCCAAAGATTTCAGGACCTGGTCCGGTACCATGATTGCAGCTATTGCACTGGATGAACTGAATGCTGAAGATGAAAAAGATCAGAAAACGATGGATAAAAACATTCGAAATGCTGTAATTCAGGTCAGTGAAAAATTAGGAAATACTCCTGCAGTTGCCAGAAGTTCCTACATAGATCCACGCGTCATTGATAAATATCTGAATGGAAAAACATTGAAGTATTTCCAAAAAGAGGTGAATAAACTACTTAAAAAAAATGAAAATTTGTCTGAGAGTGAAATAGGTGTTTTATGCCTGCTCAAAGAACGTTTGAAATAAAGTTCCGTTTTCTAAATTTTATCAATATAAAATACCGCTGTAATAAGCGGTATTTTTATTTAATTAATGTCATTATCAGTGAAAATAATGCTCCATTTCGCTGCTTTTAATTCACTTAAAGTATAAATATACCGTTTTGAATATACATTATTCTCTTTTATTTCTTCCCAGGAATATTGATCCAAGATAGATTTTTTAAAAAAATAAACATATATTTTGCTATCATTAGCAAAAGAATCTTCATATAATAACCATTTTTGTTTTTCACCAACAGAAAGCATTTGATTATCCAATCTGCTTTTTGAGATGTCATCGAGGGTCACATCTGTTGTGGAAAATTCCTTATAATAATATATAGGTTCATTACTCTCGTTTTTGATCAGTAATTCGCCCACATATCTTTCATCATCACATGTCATGGAACAAAACAGTAACAGAACTGAAAATAGTAGCATTAGTTTTTTCATATATAATAGTTTTAGTAATAGGTAAGTCAAATGTAGTTATTTTCACAACATAATAAACATATCAATACAATTTAACACCATTACTAAAAAATTCACATATCGGAATAAGCCGATTAAATCCATCAGATATAACGAACACTTCTTGACAATCGAAATTTTGTTTTCATCAACCATAAAAGAATCTTTATTTTGAACCCCATAAGGCAGTATACAAATCATATAACCTGAAACAATTGACTCTTTTCGTATTTAAAACTTTTTAAACAGATAAAAATGGTTTAATTTTAATTAAAATAAAAACTCAATTCTACAAACCAAATCAGAATTAATCAAATTAAACTTTTATAAATGAGGAAATTACTTTTTATAGTTTTTCTATTGTCATCTATTAACTTAATTTCACAAACCAAAAGTCAAAAACAAGAAATAGATAGTTTACTGTTGCTCTCCAAAAACTATTTATTTTCAATTAATCTGTCTTTGGCTTTAAAAAATTCCAATATTGCACTTGAAAAAAGTGAAAAGATAAATTACTCGCAGGGAAAATCGCTCTCCTACTATTATATTGCTAATGTTCTTCTTGAGAGTGACGATTATAAAAAAGCTTTAGATTATCTCTCTGCCAGTCTGCATGAAGACTATACTAAAAAAACGCCTCAACTCATTACAGATATCTATAGAGTAAGAGGGCGTGCTTATGGCAATATGGGATTTTCTGATGTTTCTATCTCAGAATTCAAAAAAGCATTACAGGCTGCTGAGAAAATTAAACTATCCAAAAACAAAAAATATACACAGAGTCTGTTATATGAAAATCTCATTTATCTGTACCAAAAAAAAGGAATAAATGATTCGGTAAAATATTATCTCAATAAAAGCAAATCAGCGCTACAAGGTTTAGAAGAAGATTTTATTTATAGAAACAAAACCAGTTACTACAATTATCTGGCAACGTATTACATTTCATTGAGAAAGTATGATTCGGCCATTCTGAATTTAAAAAAAGCGATTGAAATTACCGAAAAATACCCCTATCCCTACACTTCAGTAACATACAAATTATGGGGTACTATTAAAGACAGTGAAAAGCAATTAGATTCAGCCCTCTATTATTATTTTAAAGCCGTCAGAAACATAGAACAATCTAATCTCAAAAGTGAAATACCTTCAATATATGAAAGTATAGCTTCTATACATGAAAAGAAAGGAAATAAAGATTCAGTAGAATATTATCGGCTGAAATCGATGGAAATACAACAAAAAATTTTACTCGCAAAAACGCAAGCGAATGAAACCGTCTTAAAAACAATTCTAAAGGAAAAGTCAATTCAAACGTCTCAAAAAACATATACCTTAATTATGGTATTTATTGTTATTTCTCTCACACTTCTCGGAGTGATGATTCTGTATTTCAGAAAAAAAAGAAAAAAGGATTATGAAAGATTCAAACAGATTCTGAAAGAAATTGAAAATAAAAGAAACAAAACGAACTATAGTGAAAGTGTAGAACGTTTTCTGAAAATTGAAGCTCATTCTAAAGAGCTGATCAAAAAAGAAACAGAAGAACACTTATTGAAAAAATTAAATCTGTTTGAAAAAAACAAGGATTTTCTCGACAGCAATGTTTCCCTTTCATCTCTTTCATCCCGCTTCAAAACAAATACAAAATATCTTTCTTATGTAATTAATAAACATAAACAAAAAGATTTCAACAGCTATATCAATGAATTGAAGATTCATTATATCATTGAAAAACTTAAAAATGAACCTAAATACAGAAAATATAAGATCAGCTATCTGGCTGAAGAATGCAATTTTTCTTCACACAGCAAATTCACTGCTACTTTCAAAACAGTTACCGGATTAGCCCCTTCTCTTTTTCTATCTTATTTAGATAAAAAAAATTAATTATCAACTTACCTGTGAGTTAAGTTATTTAATCTTCTTTCTCGCTTTTTTGATTTCTACAGATACTGCAAAATGCTATTAATGCATTTCAACGCTACAAAATTGTCATGTTTCACAGTCTGTTCATGCTGTTCATGCGTCCATGTTACTTGATACGGAATGTGGCCTGCATAGGCGCCTAAAGATAATACAGGAATGATATCCGATTTAACAGAATTACCCAACATGAGAAAATTTTCCGGTTTGCAATCTAAATGATGTAATAATTTCTGATAATCTGTTGTTTTTTTATCACTCATGATTTCAATGTGGTGGAAATAACCTTGCAATCCTGACTTTTTTAATTTTCTTTCCTGATCCAATAAGTCTCCTTTTGTAGCCACTATAAGTTTGTATTTCCCTTTTAGCTGACTTAAAGTTTCTGTTACTCCTTCAATTAATTCTACAGGCTTTTGCAAAAGATCGTGACCAATCGCTATAATTTCATCAATTCGTTTCAACGAAACAGTATGATTAGAAATTCTGTTGGCCGTTTCAATCATGCACAATACAAAGCCTTTAACACCGTATCCGTACAAGTGCAAATTTTTCATTTCAGTAGTAAACAGTTCCTGCGATACCAAATCTGGAGACAGATAATTTTTAAGTAATTCACAAAATTGTTTCTCTGCCTCCTGAAAATAAGGCTCATTGATCCATAATGTATCATCTGCATCAAATGCAATAGTATTTATTTTGTCTTTCATTCTTATATTTTCAAAAGAAGACAAACTTCCAAAAAAAGACAACCTGAAAAAAGGACATTTGTCCCGGGTAACACAACTTGATAAAAACAGGTTGTTATTTCAGCATCTCAAAAGTTTACTGACCACTAAAATGTAAAAAGCAGGAGATTTTTTCTCCTGCTTTTCTATATACTTAATTTAAAAATTTTATTTTTTTACTACTTTAATAAGCTGAGTAGTAGTATTGGAGTGTATCTGAATCATATAAATTCCGGAGGCAAGCGCAGTCATATCTATTTTTGCAGTACTATCTGAAAAACGCTGTTCTTTTACTTTTTTTCCATCCAGTGTGTAAATCTGAACGTGATCAATCACATCCTTATAGGTCATATAGAACATATCATTGACAGGATTTGGATAATAGGATAAGGATTCTTTATCAAACTCATCTGTACCCAGCGTCACATCAACTCTTACAGCCAATGGAGCACTCGGACAACCATTGGTACCGATAATGACACCATAATAGGTCTGACCGTTTACCAAAGGTTTATCTGGTGACAGAGGGTTATTCCCCGATAAAGCATCACTATGACTGATGTACCATATTACATTTTGTTCATTGGTAATCAAATGGCTGATTCGTGCATCTGTATTCTGATGAATTGAAAAACTCTGCTCTGCAGGTCCCGTTGGTGCTGAAGGAACACTGCCTATAGTGACCTGTACGGCTGTCCGTGCAGACTCACAACCATATTGTACCCGTGAAACATAATAAGTACCTGTAGTTAGCGGAGTCGTTTGAGAAAGTATCTGTGTACCTGCCGGAGCAACATACCAGTTATAAGTAATGCCTGTAGCTGCAACTATATGTAAATCTGAAATTGTACCGGAACCGCAAATAGTAAACGCGTTTACATTTGGAGCACTGATATCCACAACACGAACCAATACAGCACGTCTTTCAGAAAAACACCCGTTTAGAGTCTGAGCGACATAATACACATTATTAACCAAAGCCGTTTCTGAAGATAACGGGGTTTCTGAAGTTAAGGAATTATACCATACATATGTTGCTCCTTGTACTCCACCGGAAGCAGTCAGATCCGAAATGGTACCTGCGCCACAAATTGTCTGAGTAGTGGCATTTGGCTTGGTTAGAGAAGGTTGCAGCGTAATCTGAATCAAAGCACGTTCAGATTCACAGCCGTTTATTGTCTGGCTCACATAATACATTCCGTTCGTCACGGGCTCGTTTATAGAAATTGCCTGTGCAGATGCCGGTCCGTCATACCATCTAACAATAGCATTTGTAGCAGCTCCCGTATCGACCTGTGCAAAGGTCTGCGGGCTGCAGAAAATAAGATGTTGGGCTGCCAGGGCTACAGGAATAGTATGTACACTGACAGCGACACTTTTTCGAGCACTTTCACAACCATTTACCGTTTGTGAAACATAGTAGAAACCATTTGAGAGCGTGGCATTCATAGTTAATGGTGAAGTACTGGTTTGTGAAGCATACCATTGAATATTTTCGCCGGTTACCATCAAATCCGATACCACTGCCGCACCGCAAAAAGCCTGTGAAACTGCTTCCGGTAAGGCTACGGTATTGATTGCCACTAATACAGAAACTCTGTTACTCTCACATCCGTTAATGGTTTGGGTTACGTAATAGGTACCATTTGTTAAAACACTCCCTGACGATAAAGCCTGTGAATCCGTTAACCCATTATACCATTTGATATTTTCTCCCTCTGCCTGTAAATCAGTAACAACTGCAGCTCCACAAAAAGTCTGATTTTCTGCTGTTGGCAGCTCAATAAGATGAACAGTGACATCTATTGCACGGCGTTCACTTTCACAATTATTAAGCGTTTGAGAAACATAGTAAACAGCAGTTGTAAGTGCTGTATCTGGTGTCAATGGTGTGGTACTTGTTTGTGTTGCATACCATTTCAGATTTTGTCCGGTAGCTACAAGATCTGATACCAACGCTGAACCACAGAATGATTGTTGCAAAGCAGCAGGCATTGCCGTTAGATGTACTGTAACAGAAATACTTTTTCTTGTGCTTTCACAGTCATCAATCTTTTGTGATACATAATACGTAGCAGTAGTAAGTGCTGTACCGGAAGCCATCGGCTGAGTAGCTGTGGAAGAAACATACCACTGGATATTTTGGCCCGTTGCCTGCAGATCCGCTACAGTTGCCGAAGTACAAAATGCCTGATCAGCTGCTATGGGTTCTGCTGTGATGGTTACCGTTACCGATACTGGTTTACGAACGCTTTCGCAGTTATTTAGTGTCTGGCTTACATAATAAGTTCCGTTTGTTAGAATGGTATCCGGAGTAAGAGATTGTACCGTATTCTGACCTGAATACCATTTAATATTATCTCCGGTTGCTTCAAGATCTGCTACAGTGGTCAAACCACAAAAAGTCTGAGCATCTGCCTGTGGTGCAACAGTTGTATGTAAAGTTACCTGTACCGGCTTTCTCGGGCTTTCACAATCATTTATTTTTTGCGTTACATAATAGGTAGCAGTAGTAAGCGCTGTCGCTGAAGTCATTGGCTGCGCAGCTGAAGAAGAAGCATACCACTGAATATTTTGTCCTGTAGCCTGTAGGTCTGCTACGGTTGCTGCAATACAAAATGTCTGTGCTTCTGCTATCGGCATTGCAGTAGTATTTATAATTACCTGAACTGATGTTCTTGGACTTTCACAGTTATTAATGGTTTGGGAAACATAATAGGTACCGTTTGATAAGACTGTTGTACCAGGTAGAGCATTGATATCAGATGCTGTAGCATACCATTTAATATTCTGACCTGTAGCCATTAAATCAGTAATACGTGCGGAATCACAAAAAGCCTGTGTAGCAGATGCAGTTGGAGCTATGGTGGTATTGACAATTACATTCACTGCCAAACGATCACTTTCACAACTGTCTATGGTTTGAGATACATAATAAACTGCTGTTGTAAGTGATGTATTTGCCGGAAGTGCCGATGTAGCTGTTTGTGTGGCATACCATTGAAGTCCCTGCCCTGAAGCTACAAGATCTGATAAAACGGCTGAACCACAAAAGACCTGCGAGGTATTTGCTGTTGGTATAGCTGGGGTGTTGATGGTTATCTGTACTGCTGTTCTCGCACTTTCACATGCGTTTACAAGCTGTGATACATAATAAGTACCCGTGCTAAGTATCGTATCAGCAGTTAACACCTGCGAACTGTTTTCTGTTGCATACCATTTCAATGTCATTGTCTCTGAAGCAAGGTCTGCAACTTTTGCCCTGTTGCATAGTGTCTGAGACGCTACTACCGGAGCTGTGGCATTTGTTATGGTAATGAGTACTGCTTTTCTTTGTCCCTCACAACCGTTGATGGTCTGAGAAACATAATAGGTACCCGAAATCAATTGTGTGTCTGATGTCAGTACATCTGTTCCTGTTTCTGTAGCGTACCACTGGATATTTTGTCCTGTTGCAACCAAATCAGCAACAGTAGCCAATCCGCAAAAAGATTGATTTTGCACCTGAGGCAGTACCTGACTATTGATGACAACCTGAACAGCTTTGCGGGCACTTTCACACCCGTTGATGGTTTGCGATACATAGTAAGTGGCATTTGACAGCACCGTTTCCGGCGTCAGAACTACTGTACTTGTAGGCGAAGCATACCATTTGAGGTTGTCTCCTGTTGCTACAAGATCAGCTCTGGTGGAAGCTCCGCAAAAGGTTTGGTCATCTGCAACCGGTATTGCAACTGTATTTAATGTTACCACTACTGCTCTGCGGGCACTTTCACACCCGTTAATCGTTTGTGACACATAATAAGTACCATCTGATAATGGTAATTCAGGCTGTAAAATATCTGTGCTTGTAGCGGAAGCATACCATTTGATATTATCTCCTGTTACCTGCAAATCAGCAATTACAGAACTACCACATAAATTCTGATCTGAAGCCAATGGCAAGGCAACGGTCTGAAGTGTTATATTTACACTCTGACGCTCACTCTCACATCCGTTTACGGTCTGTGATACATAATACGTATTTTCTGTCAGTAAAACGTCCTGATTTAATGCCACTGTATCGGTTGCATTTGCATACCATTTGAGGTTTTGACCGGTAGCCTGTAAATCTGCAACGGTAGCAGTACTGCACAGTGTCTGAGCCGATGCGGTTGGCGCAGCGGTTGTATAAATGGTTACGGTTACTGCCGTACGGTTACTTTCACACATATCAACAGTTTGAGAAACATAATAAATACCGTTTGATAATAAAGCTGTATCTGTTAAAACAGCAGTCCCTGACTGCGAAGCATACCATTTCAGATTTTGTCCGTTTGCTGTCAAATCAGCAACTGTAGCTGAAGTACAGAATGACTGAGCAGAAACAGTTGGTGCAGCTGTTGTACTGATTGTTACATTTACAGCAGTGCGGTTACTTTCACATGTATCAACAGTTTGAGACACATAATAGGTACCAGTTGTTAAAGTGGTAGCAGTTGACAAAACAGCCGTTCCTGTTTGCGTGGCATACCATTTCAGATTTTGCCCGGTTGCTGTCAGATCGGCAACTGTAGCTGAAGTACAAAAAACCTGTGAAGATGCCTGAGGAACCGGAGTCTGTGAACAATCTACAGCTGATACCTCAACTGTTCCATTCAGCCTCAGTGCATTTGATCCTCCGGTTAAATAATAGGTTCCTGTGGTACTACCTGTAGGATTGATTCTGAATTTTATTATTTTACCTTCCGGAACATTCTGCAGAGCTGTAATACCCGATAAACTGATGGTATTTGCTGTTCCGGTAGTTCCTGATGTTGAAGTAGTATTAGTGCTCCCTGCTTCTATAAAAGCTCCACCATCTACAGAATAGTAAAGTGTATATCCTGAAGGTCCGGCTCCAGAACGTCTGGTCGCAGAGGTAATATTTGAAAGACTGATTTTATAACCTGCTTTTGCCTGTACCGTAAAATAAAAACTGCTATTGTCTGCAGTTGCTCCATTTGAGTTCCATCCTTGTGAACCTCCCCATGCTCCTGATGCCCCACTACCGCCTACTCCAATAGACGATCCTCTGAACAAGCCAGAGGCAGTGACGTTGGGGTTAACCGTCTGAGCCGCCCATGGACTCGGTCCGAAACCGGATACATTTGTAGCATTCCAACCCAAAATTTGTCCTTCTGCATGGAAAGCAAAAAAGAATAGAAATACCAACAATATCATTTTCGATAAAGAAACTGTAAAATTGTTTTTTTGTTTCATCGTAGTAATACTTTTGTTTTATTGATTAGTAGAAAATTCATTTATTATCTTTTTAGGGTAAAATGGGACCTGAATTGTTTTTTTACACCGTCACTCAGATATAATAACTTAAACCAGTAATCACTTGACGGCATTGGTTTTCCGTTAAATTCACCATCCCACCCTGCACCATTTGGTTTTATAAAGGATATCAGTTTTCCGTATCTGTCAAAAATGTAAATCTCAGCTTCTGTATGTCTTCTCAGTCCTTTAATGTTCCAGGTATCGTTTATTCCATCTCCGTCCGGAGTAAAAAAGCGGGGATAGTTGAGTACAAAAACGGGAATGCGTTTTTCGGAACATCCTAATTTATCTCTGACAATAATGGTATATTCTCCTTCATAATTTCCAATAAAATAAGGACTGTTCTGAAAGTGTACTCCATCAATACTATACTCATACGCCCCTAAGCCACTCAATTGAACCTGTACATAGATGGTCTGCATTTCTCCGAACTCTCCGGTAACCGTTACCGTGGCATCAATTGCCGGAGAAACGATTGTCTGTGCCGTTGCTGTTCCTGTACATCCCGTAACAGAATCCGTTACTTCTACTTTGTAAGTACCTGCTGCTTCTATCTGTAAGATATTTGCATTATCCGGCAATAAGATGCCGTTTCTGTACCACTTATATAGGTAAGTTGCTGCATTGAGCCCGGTATCAAAAAATGCCGGAACTCTTGGTTTTCCTGTTAGTTCGTCCAGACAAAGAATCTGATCTTCCAGTATAGGCAATGGTTTGTTTGGAGGTATATTAACTGTAAAAGCAGCACTCACAGACTGGCATGATCCTTCTTTCACAAAGATGTTATAGTTTCCAGGCAGTACATTATTGAAAACGGTATCTGATTGAAAACTGATTCCGTCAATACTGTAGGTAAACTGGGATCCCAATGGAGCATTTACCGTTACCACTCCATAAACAGCATTACAATCCGGTTGTTGTAGAATCACTGTAGCTGCATCAGGAATACCTGTAGCAGGATTAATGAGTACTTCTGTAGCTGTTGAAACACAGCCTTGTTCATTTTTTACAGTTACAGTATAATTTCCCGGCGCCAGACTTAAAAAGTCTGTTTCGCTTTGATAATCCACTCCGTTGATGCTATAGGTAAGTCCCGAAGTAAGAGGTGCTGTTACAGATATGGTTCCGAAAGGTGTTTCGCAATCGGGCTGTGTGGTATTTACTTGGGCAGCTTCCGGCAGATTTGGTGTAGGGTTTACTGTGAAAGTACCAGTTGCCGTACAGCCGTTGGTATTTTTTACTGTTACGGTATAATTTCCTGAAGTAAGGTTGCTAAATACCGGGTTGGCCTGAAAATTTACTCCATCGATACTATAGGTATATGCTGCTCCCAAAGGAGTGTTGACTGTAAGGATTCCCGTTGGCTGTTCACAATCCGGCTGGGTGATCACAGCCACGGGATTGTCCGGCAATTGCGGACTATTTACAAGAGATATAGATGATGAAACAGAAGTACATAATGCACTATTCCGAACTGTAACGGTGTAGGATCCTTCAGGAAGGTTTTCAAAAAGTGGTGAACTCTGAAAATTGATACCGTCAACTGAATAACTAAAATCAGTTCCCAAAGGAGCTATAACCTGTATACTGCCAGTTTCTATCTCACAGCCTGGCTGTATAAGGGAAACTTCAACAGTTCCGGGTTTTGGTATTATGCTGAGTTGTACTGCATGACTTTTAATCACACAGCCCGAAAGCGTAATTTCACAATAATATTGATTATTATGATAAGTCAATGGAACCTGATTTATAAGTAATGAGGCTGTTGTAGCTCCTGAATAGAAGGTATCATTAATGACATTGATCCACTGACCATTGGTTTGTAACCTTTTCCACTGGTAGGTATATCCTGTTCCGGAATCCATTCCTACGGTAAAAGTCGCGGAAGCATTTTCACAAATACTCTGAGAAAGCGGTTGTGTAACAATTGGCGTAGGCTGAGGTGCTGTTGTATGTGAACCTAAATCACTGCAATTCTGAGTATTGAAACTCCAGTCGGCAAGCAAATAGCTGGTGGAAGGAGCCACTGCATCCGGTTGCCTGATTACTGTATATCCCACATTATTAGGTGCTCTTGCGATATCTATAACAACACCGTTTTTCAGTAATTTAAATTCATCATTGGCATTGATTCCCTGTCCCATATCGGCATCTTCCGTAATGGTACAGGGAATGACACCCGATCCGTAACTTCTTACAAGATAAGTAGATCCGGGATTTACTGAACCTGACAAAACTAAGGTATAACTCGGAGCTCCGCCAATATCACCTGCACGCTGTAATTCATAAGCTCCGTTAAAGTTTATGACCTCCGTTGTGGGATTGTATAATTCGATCATTCCATAACTTCCGACATTATGATCATATAATTCGGATATATATATTTCTGAACTGGAAACACAATTGTTTCGCATTAGCGCAAAACTATTTGCCGAATAAGCATTACAACCATCACTGCCTGTTACAGAAATAACAGATGAATTGTTTACGGCAGGTACAACAGCATTTATCTGTGTATCGGATATTACCTGGAAATTAGCGGATGAAATTCCTCCGAATTTTACCGCTGAAGCATTGGTAAATCCAGTTCCGTTAATCGTAACCATAGCGTTTTGTGGTCCTGTCTCCGGAAAAAAAGAATTTATACTTACGGTATTACAATTTGTTAGTACAGTTCCATTAAGGGTAAAATCATCTAAACGAAAATTACCATTTCCCGAAGCATTTGTAAGGGTAAGCACAACTGTTACCATATTAGTTAATCCCTGAACAGGAGTAGCAACTGTTAAGTTTCCTGTGAATGTACCCAAAGTAGCTATTGCTCCTGATCCTACAGTATTGCCATTGATAGACATACTCCAGTTTTGCGGTCCGGAATTACTGCGCTGTGCGCAAAAGCTAAAAGAAGATACGGTTACTTCATAACTGTTGGCTACGTTAAAGGTTAAGGTAACAGTCGTAGTTCCCGAAGTGTTGAATAGCGTTAACGCCTGACCACTGCTTCCTGTACCGCCTGACCACGATCCGGTACTATTGGACCATGATGACCCCGAAAGATTGGGATCTGTTATAGCAGGAGTTATAAGATAAGGATGTGTATTTATAGGTGCTATACCGAAATCATGTTTGTACATCTGGGCATTAGCATCAGTAAGACCTAATACAAGTAAGAAAAAGAGCGCTTTAAAAACACCGCTAAGATTATTATTTTTTCGAAAAGTCATGTACTTTTTTAATAAAATGTGCTGGGGGCTAATTTATCATTTCTATTGAGCAGGCTAAAACATAACACATTAACTTTAAATAACTTAAAAGTTATGTAATCATCAAATAAGCAATTAAAAGCAAAAAACTCCCGAACAATTCAGGAGTTTTTTATTTTTTTTTACTATTGAATTTCTCTTGTCAGATAAATCCACCCGGACTGGCTTTTACCGACTACCGGAGTAATTACATAGAAATAAGTTCCTGTTGGCAGATCATTTCCATTGTGAGTCTGACCGTACCATTCGTTTCTGTAATCGCTTTTGCTGTAAACTTCCGTTCCATTTCTGTTGTAGATTACAAGTCTACTGACATTCAATCCAATAAGGTTAAAGTTGTCATTATATCCGTCGTTATTGGGTGAAATTCCTTTTGGAATACTACAAAAAATACTTTCTACAGTAAAATTGATTTCCTGCTCACAACCACTTTTATTACTTACAGTAACGGTAAACCGAAGTGGAAATTCAGAGTCTTTAATTCCACTTTTATTAACATAATCTGTTACGTTAAAACGACTCTCCCCCTCATGAATGACTGCTCCTTCAGCGTTTTTCCATATCCATTGCATAGTAGCAGAATCAACAGCTGTCTCCATAGGTATTACTTCTAAAATATAGTTTTTTTCCTGTCGGTCTTCTACACATCCCTGCCAACCCGTAAGTGTTAATGTTGTTATCGCATCGAGTGTTACGGTTGAAGAAGCACTGCATCCGTTTTTATCTCTTACATATACTTGATATGTACCCGGATTCACATTCGTAAACAGCGGACTGCTTTGAAATGTGAGTCCGTCAATGCTATACTCCAAACCAGATCCCAAAGGCATGGTTATATTGATTGAACCTGTAGCAGTAGAACAGTTTGGCTGTACCAGAGCTACAGATGGTTCAGCAATGGAATCCGGCACATTTACTATAATATTTTCAGATCTGGAAATACACCCGTGTATATTTCTTACCCATACATAATAGTTTCCGGAACTAAGGTTATCAAATAAAGGTTGATTCTGATAATCAACTCCGTTGATACTGTATTGCCATCCGTCAGCTAAAGGAGCTATAACCTCTATACTTCCTGATTGTATGCATGTAGGATGTGTGACCTTTACTGTTGCCTGAGCGGGTGTAGCAGGTGCAGGATTTACAACAATCTGTACTTCGGAAGACACACATCCCTCACTGTTTTTTACCGTTACATTATAAGTTCCTGTTAGAAGTGCTGAGAAAACAGGACTGTTTTGATAATCAGTACCGTTAATACTATAAGTCCATCCGCTACCCTGGGGAGCGCTGATAAAAAGACTGGCTGTAGCAGACTCACAATCCGGCTGTTGTACCTCTATAACAGGTGGTAAAGGTATAGCCGGAGGTTCATTGATGGTTGCTTGGGTTATTGGAGATATACATCCTTCTTCATTTCTTACTGTAACAGAATAACTGCCCGGGGAAAGATCAGAAAACAAAGGAGCATTTTGATAATCAACTCCATTGATACTATAGGTAAATTCATTTCCTACAGGAGTATTTATCTGTAAACTGCCTGCAGACTGCCCGCAGTCAGGCTGTGTTATCGTCACAACCGGAGCTGACGGTTGCACAGGCACCGGATGGATGCTGATGTTTTTGTCAGAAGTACACCCCCCTTGTTTTACAATCAGCGTATAATCTCCGGGGGCTACATTTTCAAACTCAGTACTGTCCTGAAAAGTAATACCATCCAGACTATAAGTAAATCCGGAACCAACAGGACTGATGATTATAAATCCTCCGGTTGTATCTTCACAGCCCGGATGCGTAATCTGTACCTCAGCTATTGGAGGTATATCCGGAGAAGGAGTAATAATAAAAGGAAAATTGCTGTTACAGTTACCGATCGTTTTTACGGTAAGGGTATAAGATCCGGGCAACAGGTTGTTGAAATAGGGATCAGTCTGAAAATCGATATCATTGATACTGTATAAAAATCCACTTCCGCTGACAGGTGTAATGGTGATCTGCCCTGTCGCTGTGTCACAATCCGGATTTGTAATGTCAAAGGTTACCTCTGGCAGAGGCGTTATCGTGAGCTGCACTGTTTGGGAGGTTAAAGTACAGGTTGGATAAGTAATTTCGCAATAAAATTGTATCCCTGTAGCTATATCATTAGTAAGAACCGACAAAGATGCTGTATTGGTTCCGGAATAAACGGCACCTTCTGGAACATTTACCCAAAGTCCGCTTGCATCAGACATCTTCCATTGATAAACAGCGCTTGCAGCATTGGTTACAGATACATTAAAAACAGCCGTATTATTTTTACAGACAGTAGCATTTACAGGCTGCGTAAGAATACTTTGGGTAACAACAGAAACGACCACATGATTACCTAAATTTGCACAACTGAAATTAGAGGTGCTGTTCCAGTCAGCATTATTATAATTGCTTGTCGGTGCCGATGCATTAGGTTTTCTGATAACGGTATATCCGTTGTAATTGGGAGCTCTGGCAATATCTATCAGCGTACCGTTTTTTCGAAGTTTAAATTCATCATTAGAATTGATTCCCGAACCCATATTCGCATTGATAGGTACATTACAACCGGGAGCTGACCCCTGACTGCTCAACACCAAATAGGTAGATTCCGGTCCGACTGAACCCGTCAATACCAGCGTATAACTTGCCGGGCCACCAATATCACCTGCTCTTTCAAGCACATATTGTCCGTTAAAATTGATAACATTACCCGTTGGATTATATAATTCTATAACACCATAACTTCCGGGTACGTGGTCATATAGCTCTGATATGTACAAATCTGTTCCTAAAACAGATCCGGAACAATCGCTTGACATTACATTAAAAACCGAAGTACTGAAGGTATCACCTGATGATATTACAGTAAAGACTCCACTTACTGAATTTTCAGGGACCTCCACCTGAATTTCTGTATCAGACAATACTGTAAACGCTATAGCATGATTATTAAATGTAACAGCTGTTATTAGGGTATAAAATCCTCTTCCGTAAATGATAACTTTTGTTTTTTCAGGACCTGATGCGGGTACCATAGACAAAATGTAATCTGAATCTGCAGTTTGATCTTTCTTATTAGCAGTATGATGATAAGACGGCGATTTTTCAAAAGGCTGTTTTAGTTCAGAAACATTCAAGCTTTTATCTTTCCCAAACATGGTTGCTACTGCCAGAATAATAAGCGAAAACAACAAAGAAAGCAATGGAATAGTAATTGTATTTTTTTTCATTTTTTAGTTTTAGAGTATTTGAGGCAGGTAAAATTAGTTTTATAAAATGTATAGTACATTAAGACATAATACACTAATTATTAAATAATTGTAAAACAAAACACAGTCACATAAAAAGGAGCCGAATGGATACTCTTTACAAAAAAGAATTGGGATTCTAACATCCCTTTTACAACTGTTGCATAGAAAGTAGTTATAAAAAAAGCTCCGGATAATATCCGGAGCCTGTTAATATATACGTTGTATCGTATTATTTAACAATCATTTTTTGTTGTGTTACCGTATTTCCTGATTCAATTTTGATCAGATAAATTCCTTTTGCCACATTTCCTAAATCAATAGTTTGATCAGATGTAACAGAAGCAGCGAAAACTCTTTTTCCAAGTGCGTTATATATTTCTACATACGCATTGCTTTCAGCATTTCCAAAATCAATACTGAAGTTTCCGTTATTTGGATTTGGATATACATTCACCTCTTTTACAATTGCAGGAACTGCCGTGTTATCTGTAGGCATCGATTTTGTTTCACGAGCTGCTCTACAGGTCCATTTAATATCATCAATGATTACTCTGTTTCCTGAAACTTCTATTTCTAAAAGAATTTCTGTCGCTCCTGTAGGTATCATTACATTCACTGATGCTTCCTGAGCTGTCTCAGAAGACACATTGATGGTGCTGCCCATAGCTGTACCGTTAATGTATACTTTTACAGTTGAGTTTCCTGTAAATACACGTTTGTAATTAAATGTCAATACACCATCTGTTAACTGACTTGCAGGGATAACAGTACTAATTTTTCCATTACTTCTCAAAGCAATTGCCGGACCGTTTAACGTTTGATCTGTACGTGCCTGAGTAGCCTGCCATGATACCTGATTATCTCCTGTCCAGGTTCTGGTTGTATAGTTGGTTTGAGAGCTTCCCATATTAGTAAATGTCTCTACAATACCACAATCCATTGCAGCAGGAGTTTCGAAAGATTCATCAGCAGGAGTTTCTGCATATACCGGACCGCTACAGTCTGTATTGTTGTAAGGGAATACGGCTACATGATATAAAGTACCCGCTGTAAGATCTGTCATTGTAAAGGTGCCTGGGTTACCTTCGTACACCACTACTGCACTTCCGATAATATCACCTACTGTATACGACTCATTCGTTTGAGGATGTACCGTTATTGCAGAAGTACTTCTCAATACCAGATAGCGATCTGAAACTTCAGAACCAGCGTCAATAGTAGCAACAGCTCCTGTTTGAGTAACGGTATTCTGAGGAACTTCAATTGTTGCCACTGCTGTTGGGGTACTACATGCTTTTGCAACTTTTGCTTCTAACATCAAAGTACATGTTCCCGCATTACTATCAATGGTTACTACATCCTGAAGAGTAGCTGTTCCAACAAATTTTACTGTTACCAGCAATTCTCCGTTTGGTGCAATTGGAGCAAGACCTGCTGTTTCAATTTCATAGCTTAAAGTGTCATTTACAGTAATACTATTGATGACCAGATCTTCAGATATTCCTTCATTTTTAATTTTGAATGTTTTTATCACACTGTTCTCGGAACCTTCAGTTGTAGTTCCAAAATCAAGAGTATAGCTTCCACAAGGCTGAGCGTTGTCCTGTGCATCATATAATTGTAATGCTACCGGTTGGGTCGGTGCTTCATAACACGTCCAAGAAAGATTATCTATAACTACTCTTCCTCCGCTGCTGCTGGTGTTTACAATTTCTATAGTATTGTTGGCATTACCCGGAACGTTGATAACAGTTGCAAAGGTCTGAGCGATATCTGAATCTACCTCTACAGCATCATATTCTGAACCGTTGATCAGTATTTTGATTACTGAGCTTCCGTTAAATACTCTCTTATAGTTGAATACTAAAGTACCAATTCCTGAAACAGGTGTATTGTTTTTGATACTTCCTGCACGCAAAGTTACAGCAGTTCCCATTAACTCCTGATCTGCTCTTGCGTCTGTTGCTGTCCAGGAAATACCTCCTAATCCGGTCCAGTTTCTTGTGCGGTACGTTCCTGCACTGGTAGTATCAATAGCATCAAAAGACTCTAAACCTGCTGTACAAGCCAATGTAACTTCTTCTCCCCTTGCAAATTCAACATAAGCAGGACCTTCTGTACAGTTTTCTGCGTTATATGGAAATACAAACAAATAAGGATTATCTTCATAATCGATTAAGGATACCGAAAAATTAGCATCAGATCCATTGTACACTACAGTACCTTCACCAAAAGAACTACCTGCCGTATAAGTAGTACCATTTGCTGGAGTCTGTGTTAATAAGTTGGTTGGAGCCATAACTGCCAGATAACCGCTTGCCGTAACTCCGGTTATCTGAACATCAGCAAAAAGTGCATTGTTATTTACAAAAGAAATAACGGGTGTATCTACTGGAGCTGTACATGGCTCAACACCTGTTCCTACTAAAAACACATTACACTCATCTGTATTACTGTGAATGTTAAGTAGAGCTGTTTTATTACCCGCTGTAAGGTTATTGAAACGTACCAGTACGATATTTGAACCGCCCTGAGGCGCTACAACAAACGAAGAAGCCGGTGAAACAATGGTAAAATCAGCTGCATCCGCACCTACTATAGATAGAGAATCTACATTTAACGGTGCTGTTCCGGTATTTTTTATCGTAAAGATAGCTTCCTGACTTGTACCTACTGCAGTGTTTCCGTAATTCATGGTAAAGATTCCGCAATCTACATTTGTATTGTTACTGTCCACTAACTGTAATTGTGGTTTCGGAGTAACATCGCCAAAACATGTCCATTGTATATCGTCAATAATAACACGGTTACCACTGTTTCTCAATTCCAAAAGAATATTACCTTCTGTGTTAATATCGTTAATAACAGCCGTTTGTTCTGTTTCAGAAGAAACAATAATAGTACTTTTTTCAACTCCGTTTACGAATACACGCAAAGTAGAGTTTCCTGTAAATACTCTTTTATATTTAAACGTCAGTTTCTGCATTCCACCCGGAATAGCCAGTGTATTTTTCAAAATTCCGGAACGCAACGTAATAGCTCTTCCGTTTAAATTCTGGTCGGTGCGGGCATCTGTAGCAGACCAGCTAATTCCGTTGTCACCGTTCCAGGTTCTAAGGGTATAATTGGTCTGGCTGCTGCCTATGTTAGAAAAAGTCTCTCCACTTTCACAACTATCCGCAAACAGTTGTTTAGAGAAATTCGGCATATACTCATACGGAGCCGCCATAGCCGGATCAGAATTTGTTAACTCAGCTGATGAACGTACATCTGCCGTTCGCTCCAGACCGGACATCGTTTGTATTCCTCCAAAAGAAAGGAAAGATGCTCCGGCAAGAAACAATACTTGAAAGAATCGTTTTTTTGACATAATGAATACTAATTTTTAGGTTAATGGTTTTTGGTTTAGAAAGAGTACCTGCAGGGTTTCTTTTTCACTATCAAAATTAGATACCGTAGTTTAGCTAAATGCAATTTTAACAATAAGTATTCATCAATATTAAAATATATAAAAAACGATATAACAACCAGTTAAAAGTCACTATACAAAAAGCATTTGGATTATTTTATCTTAATTTATTATTTTTATCCCGCTTAAAATTTATTAATTTTCAGTTAATATAAAACCTCTTAAATAACAGAATGTCCGTCATACAAACGGACATTAACCTAACAATGAATTTGGATTCCCGAAACTTTAGCCTCCTTTTATTTCTTGATTATTCTTACAGTTTTAACAGCGTTGTCAGCCTGAATCTTTAGAATATAAATACCCGGTGTAGAAGCACTCACATCTATTTCAGTAGATGTAGTTCCCTGTATGACTAATTGTCCCTGCATATTATACAACTGATACTGGTAGTGATCCGGTATGTTTTGGGTTTCATATTTTATATAGACTTTATCTGTAGTTACTGTAGGATAAACTTGCCATTGGGCGATCTCAACTTTTTCGATACTCAGCGCTGTCCAGGTATTTTCTGCCTCAGGACCGTTCCAGATCAGTGTAGCGAGATACGGATTATCTATAAATGGATTGCGGTTACCCTGGAAAATCTGTATTACGTCATTTCTTTTTCTTTCTAATGCACTTACGGGATCCTGCTGATTCCATTCCAGAAATATATCGGGCATATCATTAAAACTGCTATAAGTAATGCTTCCGGTGCCTATTGTGACTGCAGGACACTGACTGGGATAACGCAGATACATATACATCATCATACGGGCAATATCTCCTTTCCATTCATCTCCGGGATAAAAGTTACCGTTCGCTACTATTGCTGCGTTTCCGCTACCGGATGCGAATTTACGGTTACTGCGTGAATTATTCATCTGATTATCAATCGGTCTCAGGTTATGTGCATCAGAACCTGCATTTTCAAATCCGAGATTAGGGGTACCCAATGATCGTGGAAAAACGTGTTCTCTTACCCACAAGCCATTACAATCGGAAGTGTGACAGCTGAGGTTTTTATCACGCGTACGATCAGTACTGGCATTAGCATCGGTATCATTATATCCGTAAATCAAAAGCATTTTTGAGGAACCCGGGTTTTCCAGATCAGAAGTTTTAAGCAAATTCCACACATCCGGTGTATAATTGAGCTGAGTAGTGTGGGTATTCTGAATAAGTTCAGACAACTGATTTTTTAATCCCGTTGCTGAGGCGGTAAAGTCAATGGAACTGTAATATTCCGGAATTTGGGCATAGCTGGATGCTATACACGCCCAAAGAAAGAATTGGGTTATTTTTAATCTCATAGTAGTAGGTTTTTTGAATTTGCGTATGTAAAGTAGGGAGATGCTTTAAAACACCTCCCGACAAAAAAACACAAACAATGAAAATAAACTATTTTAAGGGTTGATATATTTTGACCGTTGATTCCTTATCATCACATTGATGTAATTCAGAAAGAATTAAGGCAGAAAAATCAGGAATGACAATATTTGTGTAACGTATCGATTTTTTGAAAACCTAAACGTATGAATCTGCTGATCAAAATATAACCCGGGTAATTATTTAATGATTACTTTTCTGACTGATGTCTTATTGTTTTCTGCTATTTTAAGCGTGTAAACACCCTTACTCAACGAACTGATGTTTACAAAATCATCCTGAGGTAAGGTTGTTTCTAATACCTTTTTGCCTAAAAGATCGTAAAAAACAATCTCTTTTGCCCGATTTTCTTTTGAATAGATATAAAGTCTGTCCGTAGATAAGACCGGATTCGGATACACTTTCAATCCATCAATTCCATTTTTTTCAATAGAAGCAGCATCAGCAACCACTACAGAAAAATCGTCATAATAAATATAACCACCTACCTGCGAAGCAGACCCTCTGTATGTTCTTGCCTGCAATCTCAAATGGGTAGCTGTAGAAGGAGCTGTAAGTATATGCTCTACCTTCTTCCATTCCGGACTGTCTTCAGAAAATGAAGTCTGATGCAGTACAGCCATATGATGTTCCGGATTATTCGGATCTGTAAGCGCTGTAGTGCCACTCATCCAGTTAGACCAGGTACGCGTTGTCGCTTTCGGATCATTATCCAGAAACCAATAGCTGATCACATAGGTTTGTCCTCCGGTTACCTCAACCAATTCGCCTCCAATGGTTTGAGTTCCGTCCTGAGAGGTATGTCTCGCAGAAAAATTTCCTGATTTTTTAATGACAGCTTCTTTGGTAAGAAAATTATTTACAGAAAGAGTTCCTGTCGTAAACGGGCCGAATGCCTCTGGTTCCGTATCGCTGATCCAGCTTTCAAAACCTCCGTTAACAACCAGATTCTGAGCGTTCACCTGCCCGAAGATTGCAAACGATACAACCGCAAAAATGTAATTAAACTTCATAATAATTCTATTTTGTTTATTTACAAATTAAGGGAACCAATATTAACTGAATAAAAACCAATTATTAATTAATTAATAATCATTTATTTACAACATGAAAAATAAGAACCTATAACCATGTTCTTATCTTAGAACTGTATTTATAGTTGTATCTTACATTATACTTTTGAAAAAGTTAAAACGACATTACCGATTAAATTCTACACTTTAGTGTAGCGGTTGTTATATTTTTTATTATTAAATTTACCATCAGATAGTTACTAAAGTTTATTTATTCTTTAATGAATTTTTCTAACTTACTTCTACCAAATTAAGTATTTGAATTGCATTATCATCGTAGATAAGGTTTAATCATTATCTCACTAATTCAAAGCTAGTGCTTTTAAATTTTAGATTATTTACCATACTATTGTTCTATAGCTAAAAATAAACCATAAAACCGATTACAGCGGTATACCTGTAAGAAAATTTATAACCACAGTTGACAAAAAACTGTAAAATACTTTAAAATTATGAAAAAAATTAAATTTCTTACATTAGCATTTCTAGGAACTGCTTTTGTATTATTAAGTGTTTATGCTTGTAGTAATGATGCTGAAGTAGACAAACAATCAAAAGAACAAAACACAACAACTCTTCTTAAAGAAGAAACCGCCCCCCTAAAGATTAAATCTGGGGATGTTGAATACACTTATGACGGTAATATTTTTTCCAAGACAACTAATGGAATACCTAATTATAAACTGCCCATAGAAGGTACTGAAAATTTTAAAATTAACTTAGTAGATTATGGCTTTATTATAGAAAATGATTCTTCTTCAGAAAAAATAAGACTAATATATGATGATTTAACAACAGCCTATATTGAACTTACTGTAGATGGAAATACGACCCGTTTTGAGAATTCATTTGAACTAATAAATTTTCCTAAAAAAGATGAATTGGAGTATTTAGTAGCTTCTAAAAAGAGTTGGTTAGCACCTTTTAAAGCATTATACGGTGTATTGAGAGATCTCATTAGTGGTGATGATGATAACGACAATTTCCATACGGCTTGTAGAAAATCCATTGAAAGTGCGTCTCGGGCTTGCGAAAAATCTGGAGGAAAACCATCCATCCATATAAATGAAGGAAATTGGTTTTCTGCTGGTACATGTACGCTTATATGTAAATAAAAGAAATAATATTTTAAAAAAGCTATTTATAATTGACTAAGATCAGAAAATAGCTTTTCCAAAAGTCAGTTAACCTTGAATACAACTGCTGATTTGGTTATCGATTATTATATGTAGTACATTTTAATTCACCATTGCGAGCTGATGTTCATTCGTTTTATCAGACAATGACTAAGTAAGTGCAATAGTCTAGCCGTTTAAATATGTTTTAAACGGCTTTTTTATTGGATGTAATTACTGTTAAAATAAAATAACCAAAAAATATTAAAAATTTGGTGTGCTAAAAAATATTAAGTATCTATTATAATAAATTAAAAATGAGTAATAATTATCAAGAAAAATACCTACAGTTAGAAAATTGAGGTATTGCAAATGAAAAAGTATATAACCTTAATGATCAACAAATAAATATATACTCAGCTGTAACGGAAGATTTAATACAGTTAATTTCAGCACAGATTGAGTAGATTGCTGTATAAAAACGTAACAGCAGACCAATCGACGAAAAAATTTGATTTTGATTGTATAGAATTCTTTAATAGGGAGTGGAATTTAGCTAAAAAAATAGTTGAACTAAATCAGCCATCAATTTATTTTTCGAACAAGGTTTATAAAACCATTCGAAAAAAATGAAAGTAAACACAACTGTTGAAGTCAGACCGTAGCGTAATAGGGTAATAAAACGAATGCCTGTACTTATTTAATATTTTATTTAATTGGTATTCCTTTCTTCCATCTTATAACTTAACACTCAATACTTAGATTCATCTACTCAAAGAAAGTAATTCGAGCTTTATAACTTGCTCTTAATTAATTCATGTTATTAAAAATAACAACTTCTTTAAGATAGTTTAAAGGGTTTTTTATTAATTTACTTTTGGTAAAATTTTGGATATTTGAAATTAGATTGCGGTTAAATGAATTTCGCAATTATATTATCTTAGAACTGTATTTATAGTTGGATGCTACACAAATGTTAAAATAATATTATCACTTTAAATTCTACATTTTAGGATAGCAACCGTAACATTTTTTATTATTATATTTACAATCAAATAGTTACTAAAGTTTATTTATTCTTTTATGAACTTTTCTAACTTACTTCTACCAGATTACGTCACAACTTAGTATTTAAATACCTTTAATAAGTTCGGTTCAGGTAACTCAAATCGGACAATAAGTTTACCGATATTCCTTTTGGTATTAATAAAATATTGATACTGTTTCTACCGCAAAGTCAAACAATAAACATAATAAAGAAATTTTTATAATATCATGAAAAATAAAAACAAAAACTGGATTTTATACAGTGGTATAGTAGCTGTTCTATCAGGGATAGTCGTGTTATGGTCTACAAAAACAGAATACTACCACTCAAGATTAAACATGGAAATCAACTTTATTACACTGTTGTTTTTTTCAATAATTATAGCCCCTGTTTTTGAAGAGCTCGCTTTCAGAGGATATTTTACCCGTACTAAAAAAATACAAATACCCTCTCTTATTCTACTGCTTGTATATGTACTCATTTCTTTTAACGTTATAAATCTTATTCTTTTCCTTGCTATCCTTACATTTATATTACTCAACAACGGAAAGGAAAATAATCTGATTTTCTTTTTCTCGATTCTCCTTTTTGGTACCATCCACTATCAGGTATCCGATTTTACATCATTGTATGCTTTCTATACGATCATTTTTCAGCTGGGATTAGGAGCCATCCTATTATGGGTTGTAATCAATTTCAATCTCAAAAGAGCCATGCTTTTACATGCTCTCTTTAATTTAGTTATGCTTAGTTTCAGCTATTTTTCTATCATGTATAAAACTGATTTTTCTGAAAAAAGAATAGAAAATGATGCAATACATGTAGTCTGGAAAAAAGAGTTTAACCTCTATCCAAAAAATGAATCATTAATACTAACTGATAATTCCTTTAAAGCTCAAAATTATACTCCCTTATCTTTGTACAAGGCACTTCAAAACAATAAGTCATCTAATAAAGTAAAAAATCTGTTTATTAAAGAACCGTTAATCAATTATTCGATTGACTTTTCTTTAAAGGATAGCCTGAACGTTGATAATGACGAATTAGCAAAGAAATATTTACAATTTTGTATTGATAATGGCATCTTAAAAGATCTAACCGATAAGTAATGTTAATAAATGAATTCCAAATATGCCTAAAATACTTATTTTACTATTCATCTTGTTTTTTATTCTTATTCAGGTTAGAAATTCTTATAAGCTATACAAAACCCGAAACAGTAAAACCATCTGGTTTTATATAGATGTTGCTGCTATCATTCTGACATTTGTAATTTCGTCTTGGGTACTGTATTATTTTGTTTTCTAATTATGAATACTCTGATTAAATATTGCAGAATAATAGCGGTTTGTAGTTTGGTAGCAGCATTTAGCATCCGTTTTCTTCTTACAAGGTATTATTACATTGAAAATATGCTGTGGATTACGGCAGCTATTTCTTTATTGATTGCTGTGAGTTGCTTAATAATAAATAAATATATTTTCAGAAAGTAAAATAGTAACGATAGTAATTGACCTTAGAAATTTGAACCGCATTAAAAGAATAATGAGCCCAATTATGGGCTCATTTGTTTATTATATTTTAAAAAAGAGAAATTTCGAGATACACTATTTAAAATAATCCACAACTGTATAACTACCATCTTCATATTTTTTCAACAATTCCTTTATATAATATTTATGCTGTACGCCGGTCAATACAACAATACGCTTACCATAATTTTCATTGGCAATACGGATGATATTAATGGCCATAGAATTATTTCGTAAATCCCAGAAATTACACCAAAGCCTGTAACCGTCTCTGTAGGATATTTTTTTACCGTCGGGTTTTACAACAAACTGTTTTGCAAAATAGTCATTCTCAGACGTTATTTTTTGCAGTTCCTTATGTTGTATATGTTGCCGTATGCGGTTGATACTGTCAAACTGTTCAGAATTGAGCTCCTTAAATGTTGTATTACCGTATGCTTTCAGCTCAGTATTGGCATGCAAATAATCTGCATAAATTTTCATTTCATTATTATTCAAAAGTTTTGCCTGATGAAGACTATCCAGTAAATCAATCGTTTCCGCATCAGCAGGTACCATGCCATGTTTTCTTCTGTATTCATTACGCCCTTCAAATTCAAAAGGAAGGTTCAACGTTTGCGGATATTTTTTTAAATACCAAAGCGTTGCATTCTGTTCGTTTGAATCCGGCTCAATGTCATCCAAAAAAGTTTTGATTTGCCGGCTGTCGTTTTCTTGTAAAATAACATCCGGTTTTATCTGTTCCAGAATATCAAAAAGAATTTCAGGTGTCAGTATTTTAGATTTTTTATGTACTGTTCCAATAAGGTAAATTTCTGTTTGCGTCTGTGCTGTAACACAATACAGCGACATAAAAAAAAGAATGAGGTATAGTTTTTTGTACATGGTTTTTTATTTTTATGATAACATCATAGAATTTAATCAAAAATAATTCTTTTTATATTATCAAAATACAGTTCAGTAAAAGCAGACCGGCAAAGTAGCAACATGGTAAAAATGCTATTTTTTAATCTTTAAAAGAGTCTCATACATTTTTCTAAAATACGCAGGATTTTCATAATGGAGCAACTCTGCTACATCATTTACAGAATATATTCCTTCATTAAGCAGTTCTTTAGCAAGATTCAATCTTTCGTTTCTGTAAAACTTTGCAGGAGTCGTTCCATATACATGTTTATAAATGGCTTTGTATTTAGACAATGACATATTGGATCTTTCTGCAAGTTCCCGGATTCCTATAAAGGGTTTAGTAAGATCCGACAATAATAATTCCTGGCTTTGGATAATAGTTTCAATGTCTTCATTTTTCACGAGGGATACCCGGTCAAATTCTTTAGAATTCAAGCGATCAACTAAATAAGTCAACAACCGGTAACAGGCAGCCGTAAGAAAAAATTCATAGGAAGCACTGTCCAATTTTCTCTCTTTGAGAGCACTCAATACAATCTTACTCTGACTGTCTATATAACTGTAATAAAACATTGAATTTTTATTTTCATCAAACAAATCTGTAAGTGTACTCTCTCTGTTTTTGATGTTCAGCAGCTGTTTTAAAAAATCTTTTTTTATCAGCAACCGTAAAGAATAGAAACTCTCATTCATACGGGCAATATAGGAACTCTTTATATTGCAATCTACAATTCCAAAACCCAGATTTGAATCCATTCCTATCTTATGAGCAATTCCATTGATGACATGGGTATTCATCTTATTACTCAAATCATAATAAATAATCCATAAATCATCATCTGTAGGCATTCTTGTGAGCTTTGCCGGATTGGTTACGATGGTATCAATGAGAATAACTGACATTACATCAGGAATAATTTGTAAGGTAAGAGACGCCGGATTATACGATGTACCATCAGGCATATAAAGGTATTTATTTTCTACGAGTTTTGCTCCGAGCTCCTGTACAAAAAGTTCCTGCCATTCCGGTGTCAGAGAAAAGACATGTTTAAACTCTTCCTGATTTTTCATACGCTGTGTAATTGTTTTACAAATTCTTTGGGGGTCATTCCGTAATACTCCTTAAATCTTTTTATAAAATACGAAACACTTTGATAGTTTAACCGGCTTGAAAGCTCATTGACATCCGTATCTTCGGTTTCAAGAAGATTTTTAGCAAGTTCTATTTTATTTTTTATAAAAAAAGACTTCACACTTAACCCTGTTATTTTTTTAAACAGCATTTTATATTTGGTGGGAGACATAAAGGCTGTTTTTGCCAGAGGTTCAATACCCGGAAAATCATCATGGAGCGACTGAAGCAATTGTTCCATAGTAATATTGATGCGGTACACATCTTCACTGGACATTTTACTGACTACCGGAGCATTTCCTTGCGAAAACTGATCGATACAATCTCCAATCAGTGCATATACGGTGCTTTTATAAATATAGTCATAGAACGGTGCGTCATATGGAATTCTGCGCAATTCCAATATTCTTGAAAGGCTTTCTTCAGACATACGGTCAATACGGGTGATGGTATTTTTCTGTGGATCAAAAAAATCTTTGATACCGGGTTTAAAAGCAGCCATTTTATCCAGATAATTGATAAGAAAATTCTTTTTTATAAAAATGCAGAGCGTATAAACCGATGAATCTTCCTTAATGGCAAAATCACTGTCAAGCGAACCGTCAAATATAGAAAAACGATATTTCCATTTACCTGAAGACTGAGGATTTCCATCAATGAGAAAATCAAGTTCAATATCCGTAATATTAAAGTAAAGACCTAAAAAGGAAGCATCATTATTTCTCAGCGTAAAACTAACCGTCTGATCATATTTTATATCCATAATCATAGAAGAAACCTGAGGATCAATTTGAGAAAAATAGCAAACCCCTTTCATTTCATCGGTTGCTATATTTACAAGTTGCCCTTCGATAGTTGCTCCCATAGCTATGGCAAAATCTTCTACCCAGTCCAGAGTGGCATTAAGCCGGTAAGGTATTGTTTTCATCTCCACTTTTATTTTTCTAATAAAGATAAAATAAAGAATTCTTATTTATTCTGCATTTCCTTTCGATCATAAAAGTAAATTTTTATTTCTCTTTGTAAAGAAAATAAGCGATCAAAAGAGTAATATTGACCATCACAGAAAATGCATTGGAGATAATAATAGGCCATTCTTCTCTCATGATTCCATATACAACCCATAAAGATACACCGGTGAGTAAAACAGCAATCATCATCCAGGAAAGATTTTCAACCTCTTTTTCTTTGAGTACCTTAATCAGTTGGGGAATCATTGAAACTGAAGTAAGTATTCCCGCAATAGTTCCAATAACAACTTCCATAATTATTCATCTATAAAATTAAACACTCCTGTGCTCTTTATTAAAAATACGAAAAGGAATTGAAATGAGAGCTACTTTTAGTATTACATCTTATTGAAGATTGTAGACCGCCCCTATCAATCCAATTTCCTGCTTTTAAGTAATTCTAATTATTTAAAACAGCCGTATTCTTTTGAGCTGTTCACTTTCTATCATCAATTTATCCAATCTTGACTGTCTCGTTTTTTCTTGCTTTGCCGACATAATCCAGTGTACCATTACCTTTCTATAAGAAGGCGGCTGTTGCTTAAAAAAATCCCATGCCAATATATTTTTTTTAAACTGATTTTCATATTGTGCTGCCAAAGCCACTGATTCGGTTTCATGAGAATATATACCCGACTTATCTTCTGTTCTCAAAGCAAATGCTTTTTCACCTTCCGGCAGCATACGTCCATTTTTCCGAAGTTCTTCTACCTTTTTGATATTGACAGCACTCCAGATGCTGTTTTTCTTTCTAGGTGTAAAACGAATACAATAACGCTCTGCATCAATAGATTTCCGCACCCCGTCTATCCATCCGAAACACAATGCTTCATCAACGGATTCAGACCAGGTCATGGATTCTTTTTTGGTGCTGACTTTATAATAGCCAACTACTAATTCTGTTTCGTTCAGATGATTATTTTCTAACCATACTCTAAACTCTTTTGGAGTGGCAAAAAAGATAGCTTCCATTATATACTGTTAGTTTTATATATTAAATTTCCAGTGCTGAGCGAAATCCTCTTGCAGCATAATAAGAAGAAGCGCCGTTGTGATATACAAAAACCGTATTGTATCTGCGATCTGCAAAAAGAGCTCCTCCAAGTTTTCTGATAGCAGCAGGAGTTGCTATCCAACTCGATGTTTTTAAATCAACTTCATATGCTGTCTGTAATAGGTGGTATTCCTGTTCTGTCAGCATACGCACACCCATTGCAGCGGCCATACTCATAGCATCGTTATGTGGTTTGTGCTCTTTTCGGGAATCCAGTGCTTCACGGTCAAAGCAAACACTTCTGCGCCCTTTCGGGCTTTCAGCAGCACAATCCATAAAGGTATAGGTATCCGACTTTTTATCATATTGGACAACATCAGGTTCACCTCCCGTTTTCTCCATTTCATTCAATGACCAGAGTTTCTCTGTATTCGTTTCAAGTTTACTCTGTATTGCTGCCCATTTTATTTCTTCATGCCGATTCATGTTTTGATCAAAACGGGCTTTTAAAATTTTGAGAATTTGGGTCGTTTCCTCAGCAGACAATTGCTTGTGATGATTATTTGCCATATATATTATTTTTGGTTATAAAAAATGTTTGTTTTGAATACTTTTTTTCAAAAAATTTTAGGCACCTCATCTTACCCGTTCAGCAACTTGTGTTTTTTAATAGGAATTCCTTTTCTGATAAGCCGGGCATGGTACGAACTGGGAATGTCATTCTGCCATTGAGGCAGTAGTAAGACAATAAGAATAACATCAAGCTGCGAGAAAATTCCCCAATAAATCATGAGTTGCATCGGAAGTCCTGCATATTCAAATCCGATCAGAGAGACACAGGCAATAAACAATAAAATACCCCATATTTTAGATAGAAAAGCATGGGTGCAGGTTTCCTTTCCAAATCGTATAAAGCTTATTATATAACACAGAGCCTCCATACCAAGTAGTGCAACAATACCTGTCTTATGCATTTTCATGAGTTCCAGATTGAGTATAAAACAACTGACACCTATTGCAAGCCAAAATACCATATCTACCTGACTGTCCATACGGCGTAACCCCACGGTTGATATTTGCTGCTTCCTCGCAATAATACCGTCAAAGATATCAGATATAAGTCCCAGAAACATTAATATTAAAATCAGAATTCTGGAAGCATCTCCAAGCTGATAAGCAAAAAAAATAATTAACGGAGCCAATAACAGCCGGAAAAGAATAAGCAGGTGCGGGATTTTCATATATACTGTTTTTTTGGATGTACTCAAATATACATAAAATCATAAAATAATAATACTCATTTTTGTGTGCTTAAAGTTCAAATTCATCCAACCTTTTTCATATTTACTAAAATGACATTTTTATATATTTTTAACTTTTTATTAAAAAAATATTTAGTTTAAAAAATCTTTATCATGCCTTATAAACTATAGGAATATCATCTATAAATAAAAACATTAAAGTATTTAATTAATAAACTTTAACATTTTATATTTTATTTTATGTTAATATTTTATACTTTTACAAAACCCGAAACACATGTCAACAAAAAAACAGATGAAGTAATATCAAATTACCTCTTCTTAATTCTGATTTATCTTTAACTAATATCTAAAAACTTTATTATGAAAAAAGTTCTAATTTTGTTAATGACGGTGTCATTATTCATGTCTTGTGATTCGGACAGCACATCAAATGAAAACAATCTGGCAAATGGTGCCAAAATCGGATCAACCTTTGATTCCATGAGACAAAAAGCTCTGATTGAGATGAATCAGGGAGGTACTATTCACTACAACCCGGATCAGGGAGCGGTTTATAAATTAAGAAACGGTACTACGATCCATATTCCGCCTCACTCCATCGTAACCAAAGATGGTGCTGAGATTGACGGCCCTATTACAATCGACTATATAGAGATTTTCAGAAAAGAACAAATGGCTATTGCCAATACACCGACTATGGGACAGGTACCTGATAGTGAGCAAAAAGATTTATTGGTTTCCGGAGGTGAGTTCTATATTGACATTAGATTTAATGGAGAGCAGGTAGAAATTATTGCTCCTGTAAAAGTAAATATTGCGACTTCAAATTCTGAAGCTGATCCGAATGGAATGAACTTATGGAATGGAGAAACGGATAATAACACAAACAATTTCACATGGAATCTCGCAGACCCTAATGACTTGATTTTTGAAGGTTCAGGTCCTGTATTCGGAGGTGAAGGTGGTGCCGGAGGATTCTATGATGTATTAATCCAAAACTCAAGCAGCCTTGGATGGTGTAATATCGATAAATTTGCACAGTTCCCTGACCCTAAAACACGCATCAGAATCATTGTTCCTAACGGATTTGATCAAACGAACTCTTCTGTATATCTGGCTGTAAGAAACCAACCAAATATGCTTGCAAGATTTGATATGTTTTATCCATCGAGTAACGTGTTTGAAGAGCACTATGGTTTAGTACCGGTAGGTTTGGATTGTCACTTAATTTTTGTTGGTGAGCAAAACGGACAATATGTTTACAGTATCTTATCTACAGCTATTGGAAACAATGCGACTTATAGCATTCCAAGTGGTAGTTTGATTACAGCATCTTCTTACCATCAGGTAGAAAATGCCATCAGTATCTTACCTTAATCACATATTTTCATTCGTTTTTCCAAACAGAGATGTGTGAAATGCTAAATCAAAAAATGAAAAGCGGGATTACCCCGCTTTTCTTATTTATTATACTTTTTCTGTTAAGTGGACACGACCAGTAGTGCTTTTGACAGTGTATCTACAAAATTAATCTGCCTGCCTTTGTTGCTCTCATAAATAAAATCAGTAATACTTGTGGAGGTGTAAGCATCAAAGTTTCCTATAATCGCCAAACGCAGACGATAATTAGAAAATTTCTGTAAAATATCTCCTGCCAGTTTATTTTTTAAATCAAAAAAAGACGGTGTCAGATTTTTCTGATATAAAATAACGGCATCAAAACTGTCGTAGTAGAGGTTTCCAACCAAATCAACAGCATCATCGAGAGAAGCAATAACGACTCCCTGTGCGATAACTTCTGCTATTTTATATTCATTTACGGTATGAATTGTAATATTCATTTTTCTTTTTTTAGGTTAGAATCACTCTTTTCCTGTAAAAATAATTTTATTTCCAAACGGATCAATCACTTCAACAAGATAAAGTTCAGAATCCCAAAAGGCCTTTTGAATACCGGGCTTGTTATACTTATAGTCTTTTTGAAGCAATGCGGCATGATATTTTATTAATGAAGGTACATTTTCAATATGTATTTTAGCGCCTGGTGAGCAATCGCCATGGTGCTCCGACAAATGTATTTCTACACCCTGCCCCTGAATTCTGAGATAAAGCGGAAAATTTTCACCAAAACGGTGTTCCCCCACAACTTCAAATCCAAGCCAGCCACAGTAAAATTCGATCGCTTTCTGATGATCAAAAATTCTAAAAACCGGTTTTATGGTTTGCATATCTTTTCCTTTTTATCCGACAGCTGTACATATTTCAATGAGAAATCCGTCAATATCCCTTATATATGCAACTGTTTGTCCCCATGGTTTTTGTTTTGGTTCTTCAACAATCTGTGCTCCATATCGCAATGCCTGTTGTACCGTTTCTGCTACTGCATCAGTTACAAATCCCAATTCGGTTGCAAAAGGCTTTTGTTCTAAACTACTTTCTATAAAGCCTTGTTTCAGATTGCCGGATGCAAGTGCTATAGACGCAAACGCAATCGACGTATTTCCGGTAAACAACTCTCCATAATCCTTTTCAGGAGTTATAAATTTTCTTTCAAAACCAAAGGCTTTTTCATAAAAAACAATCGATTTTTCTACATCGGCTACATACAGAATGGTATAGGCAAATTGTATTTTCATAAGTATATTTTAAAATGTTTTATGCTATTCTGTTTCGGGACCATGAAACTACTTTTACTCCTTTCGAATACTGCATACTATGAATATTATTTTCTTCCAATACCATATTTCCCAGATCATATCGGATGTTTATTTTTTGAGGATGCAATTGACGGAGTTCCCATTCTTTGTGGTGAATTTCATAACGGTACAATTTTTCATCCAAATCCAGATACAGACAATACCGTTCAGTTACCCAGAGATCAAATGCTTTTTTTTGCACAATTGGCGAACCAACTTTAAAATCAATATCAAAAGTAAAATTTTTAGCCGGATGCTGTGAACAGTAATATCCTTCTTTTCGCTGCATATCGGATTTTTCATAGGGCAGTCCCGACAACGTTCTGGCGACCCAGACTGCAAACGTTTTTTCTGCTTCTATATTGATAAAGTAGACGCCTTTTTTTCCTTCTTTCTCAACATACGTTCGCACGTTGATTTCATGAAAATCGGATACAAATGACAGAGATGGTAAATATCTCGGACGTATTTTCTGCATCGTAAATGCTACGACAGATATAAAATAAGCTCCGTCAAAAGAATCGAGTGCCAAACGTTCCGGCACATGTTTTCTCAAAAGTTCAAAAGGTATCTCAAAATGTAAAAAAACAGCCTCATTCCATTCCTGATAATAAACCCAGGGTTTCTGAGGCATTGGCCAGGGTCTGTGATCTGTTTTTTGTAATATGTCCTGAATTTCTCGCATTTTTAAACAGGGCTGTCTTTTTTATGAGCCACAATAGAGTAAACCATCGGTATTTTATTATCCAGATGACTGATGCGGTATTTTCCCGGGGAAAACTCTACTGTATGTTCAAAGCAATTATAGGGAGAATAATCGTATTCATCCAATGCTTTTATTTCAAGTTGGTTTTTCAGCAGACTGTTTACTACTTCACTCATGCTATGATTCCACATCACATATTGCTGATGAATAGTAGCCTCACGGTCAGCATAAGTTCCGTTTTCTGTTTCTACAATAGCTCCTGAATTGAAATAGCGATACCCGATCTTATCAAATTTTTCATCAAACATCCACACAACAGGATGAAATTCTACAAAAACAAATTGCCCCTGGGGTTTAAGAAAATGCGCTATAATTTCTGCCCATCGATCCAGATCCGGTAACCACCCAATCACTCCATAACTGGTAAAAACAATATCAAACTGACCTGATAAATGATCGGGAAGATCGTATAAATCACAGCAGATAAAATCTGCCTGGATTCCCATTTTTTGAGATAATTTCCGGGCTTCATCAATCGCCTTGTCTGAAAGATCTACTCCGGTTACTATAGCTCCAAGCCGGGCAAGTGAAAGCGTATCCTGTCCGAAATGACATTGGAGATGTAATATTTTTTTTCCTTTCAAATCGCCTAATAACGACATTTCAATACTCTGTAATGAGGACTTGCCTTTTAAAAATCCCGCTACATCATAAAATTCGGATTTTATGTGCGCATCAGTGCGGTTGTTCCATGATTCTCTATTGATGGGTATGTAGTTTTCTGAATTCATGCTGTTCTTTTTTGAGAAATAGGTTTGTTGTACTTTTCAGAATTTTAGGGTAAACTTCATCAGGTTGAAATACATTTTTGATCAAAAATTTAATCTGAAACAGATCAAATCAGCCTCAGTAAAAGCCAACAAATACTTCACTTATTGTAAGTGATAAATCTAAGGATATTTTGAGTAGAAAAAAACTATTTAATATTTCTTTTATAAGTGTCAGGCATTACTGCTCAGACCACTCTTTGTTTCATAATGATACCGTGATAAAAAAGCAAGGATTATCAATAACAATGTTATTTTATACAACCGCCAGATAATTTCAGGGCTTGTAAACTCCGTTAAAAAGAACTACCCGCCATCTGTCAGGATCTTCATACGTTTCACTTTTTCCTTTCCAGTAAGGATTTTCCGGGGCCACCGGAAGGTAATTCATATCTTGCAATCGCTTATTTGCGAGTTCATATTTTAAAGGGTCATCAAAATACAGCACCAGCAGATTTTCTTTCGTTGGCTCTGGTAGAGGTGCTGCATCAATATGCTGTGTAAACTCTAAATGATATTGACTGCCCGGCAATCCCAACATAAGACCATCATAACCGTCATGCCCCGAAAAAGACCCCAATTCATCCAATCCGATGCCTTCTTTATAAAAACGGCCGACTTCTGATAGGTTATGCGTAGGTCTGGCAATTCTGAATTGTACTGCTTCCATTGTCGGATTTCTTTTAATTTCTTTTAATTCACTTTTACAGGAAGCCGTTAATAATAAAAGTCCTAAGCTTGTTACAGGTAGAATACTTCTTTTCATCTCTTCTTTTTTTAATCTTATAATGATGTGACAAAGGTCAAAAATAAGCAGCTGCAGTACAAGAGAGATTTTACCTATTAAAGAACCAATTTTACCGTTTGTTGCGATATTGGCCTGGAGATTGGCCTTTTATATTTTTAAAAAAACGCGAAAAATGAGAAGCACTGTCAAAACGCAGTAAATCGGCTATTTCTTTGATACTGCTGGCAGAATAATTAAGCAGTAATTCCGCTTCCAATACAATCCGCTTATGAATAATATGAATTGCCGAACCTCCCGTTTGCTCTTTTACGCATTGACTGAGATATTTTGGAGTAATAAAAAGCAGATCGGCATATTCTTTTACCGTTTTAAGTTCCCGGAATTTAAGATCTACCAGTTTTCGGAATTCATAAACAATCTGATACGGTCTGTTGATATTTTTCTGTGAGTTTAATAAACAAATTTCACAGACGCGATTATACTCATACAAAATCTGTAAGAGATAGAGGCGTACCATTTCAAGGTAAAAAGGAGATTCTTTTCCGGCTTCCTTTTCTATGCCGGTAAATTTATAATACAGGCTCGTAAAAAGTAAAGGCTCCACTTCAAACACAGGTGCATATTCCTGATTTATGTATAAAAGTTCGTCGATAATCTCAGATGTTATCGCTCCTTTTTTTAGAAAATCTGATGTAAAAACAACCATATATGCTTCAAAATCATCTGTAGGATGTTCCATTTTACAAATGGTATCCGGAGGAAGGATAGAAATGGAATGTTGGTTTAGCTCAAATACATGATGTGCTGCTCCAAGCGTAGCCTTCCCTTTTACACCCAGCAAAAGAGTGTAGAAGTCAAATTTTGAAACAGCTATTCCCTGAAAGCGATTGTCTATTTTTTGAACATACAGATCGACCGCTTCAACCTTGCTCGTATGCTGCTGATTGAAATGGTGCTGTACAAAATGATGTATCGTAATCCGTGTTTCCGGCATTCTGTTTTTATTGATCAGTATTACTTACTATAGCAATCAAATGTAAGTAAAAGCGCTGGATTCATAAAAGTAATTTTTTTCTTTTTCTAAGGTGTTGATAACAGATTGCGTATCTTTAGCCAAAGAATTACAAGTCGATCTGAAGTTATCAATCTTACTTTAAAAAAGCTCCATGAAATATCAATTATACAGGGAACAACAACTGGAATGCACAATAGAAAAGGTATGGAATTTCTTCGCAGCTGCCAAAAATATTTTTAAGATTACTCCTGAAGAAATGAATTTCAAATTGTTGAGCTCTTTAGAAAACGACATTATTTATGAAGGAATGACGATTGACTATTCTGTTGCTCCGTTATTTGGCATTCCTTTGAGATGGACAACAGAAATACAGGAAGTAGTTCCCCTAAAAAGCTTTACGGATATTCAGAAAAGAGGACCTTATAAAATATGGCACCATCGTCATGACTTTATTGCAAATGAAAACGGTGTGCTGATGATAGATACTGTTGATTATGAGCTTCCGCTGGGAAAACTGGGAAACTGGGTGCATCATTTTATTGTAAAAGATAAAATAACCGCCCTGTTTGACTACAGAAAGAAAGAAATCCACAGCATTTTACATCCCTAACAGGTACATACTGATATCTTACCATACCGTTTTTTATTGATGTAAGAAAAAAGTTATCTCTCCAAGGTTTATGATTGTAGTCATAAACCAGCTAATTCAGGCATGTTACCTTTGTATTCAAATTATGAAATAATGAATACAGACACCGCCATCAGAAAACAGGTACTAACACGCGAAGATCTCTTTTTTATTGTAAATACTTTTTATAAAGAGGTACGTAAAGATGAAGTACTCGGGCCTATGTTTAACACAACCATCTCTGACTGGGAACAGCATCTGGAAAAAATCACTGATTTCTGGTCCAATCAGATTTTTGATACACGTGTGTACAAAGGGCATCCGATGCAAGCTCATGTAGAATTTGATAAAAAGATGCATTACAGCATCACACCAACGCATTTTGGCACTTGGCTTTTTTATTGGATAAATACCATCAACACGTATTATGAAGGCGCAAATGCAGAACTTTTAAAAGACAGAGCCAGAAAAATGCAGACGGTTTTGTATCTCAAGATGTTTGAACACCGTCCTCAAAAATCCCGCAATAAATTGGATGAACGTTCTTAAGCTTATTTCGTTCACTCAAATAGTATAAAACTAAACTACAGAAATCTGAAGAGGATTTCTTTTATGATTTCCACGCATGTCAACAAAAATTCACGTCTCCAAATCCAATTTTATGTGGATTAAGTCGGCAAAAATCATGATCTGTTCCTTATTACTGGGATTTACAGCCTCCCTTTTTGCACTAATCTTTAAGCATGTAACAGAGAACTACGAGCATTTTCTTTACAATCGTGCATTGCATGCTCCTGTTTTGTTTTTTATTCTTCCGTTTATCGGACTGACGGTGATCTATTTTCTAAGACTGTATGTTTTCAAAAACCGTAAAAATAAAGGAATATCAGAAGTACTCAAAGCTGTTTATATGAAAGAGAAGCTGCCTGCCTTTAAAATCCCATCTCATTTCATCAATGGTTTTTTAACTGTTATTTTTGGTGGCGCGACCGGTATTGAAGTATCTACCGTTGTATCTACCGCTACAATGGGAGAACTGGCTTCTACTAAAGATACTATTTTCAGAAAATACAAAAGTGAATTTATAGGCGGTGCTATTGCAGCCGGAGTAGCGGTACTTTTTCACAGTCCGCTGGGCGGTTTGTTTTTTTCTCTGGAAAATATAGTACGTCATAAGAAGAAAACGAATGAATTTTTTGTCATTCATCTTGCCAGTATTCTGATGTCTTTCGGAATTCTTTTTCTTTTTGATGACAAGCCTTTATTTGCGACATCCATTACAAACTGGAATTATTCTGCCCTACCCTATTTGTTACTATTGTCAGTAGCCGCTGCTGTATATGCTGTTTTTTTGACAAAAACAGTTATTCTCATCAAAAGCAAATGGCTGCAGTCGGCCCAACCCATTCTTCAGGTAACAGCAGGTGCTGCCCTTTTGGGGATCGTTTTATTGTTTCAGAATGGGTTGTATGGAGACGGTTATCACACCATTAAAAGCTTTTTACATATGGACAACAGCCTTTTACTAACCTACTCTCTGCTAAGCTTGGCGCTTTTATTAGCGATTAAACCTATCATCACAGCGGTCACTCTAAGCAGTGGCGGAGATGGCGGTGTATTTGCCCCGAGTATTTTTGCAGGAGCCATTTTAGGATTATTCATAGGAATTCTTACAAAAAACTATTTCAATCCGGATGTTTATCTGCTGAATTTTATGATTGTTGGTGTGGCTGTGACTTTGAGTGCTACGTTACATGCACCGCTGACAGCTGTTTTTCTGGTATGTGGTATCTTTAATTCCTATGTTTTATTATTACCGCTACTGTTATTCACCTTTATCAGTAAATATATATCTAAAAAAGTGTATCCGTACACGGTATATACCTATTCATTTTGTTTGGAAAAAACTAAAGAGTAAAAAAACAGAAAGGAGATAAAACAGCTATCTCCTTTTTGTTTCTATCCTGTTCTTTTTTCATTCATCCGCTGCTTTAATCAAGGTAGCAATATCAAATTTTTTCATTTGCATAAAAGCCTTCATAACTTTAGGTGCTTTTTCAGGATCGCTCATAAGGCTTCCCAAAACAGAAGGAACCACCTGCCACCAGACACCAAAAGCATCCTGACACCAACCGCAATTGCTTTCTGTTCCGCCTTCCGTAATGTTGAGCCAGTAAAAATCAATTTCGTCCTGCGTATCACATGTAACAACAAATGAAACACCTTCATTAAATTCAAAATCATGCTGGGCACCACTGTCCATAAATGCCAGATGCGTGCCTGCAATATCCAGCTCAGCGTACTTAATATTTCCGGTAACCTCCCCTTCTCCGTCTTCATATTCTGAAACTGTGATAATTGAAGCATCAGCAAACAGGGAACTGTAAAAGTCCATTGCCTTTCTGGCATTTCCATTCTGCTGGCTGGTAAATAATAATGAAGGAACTACTTTCGGTTTTTGCCCGTTGTTTTTATCTGATAAAAGTTGCCACGAAACACCATAGCAGTCTTCTACCCAACCGTAGCGATCAGCCCACGGATATTGATCAAGCGGCATTCTTATAATACCATCTTCTGAAAGCAACTGCCAGGCATTATTTAGTTCTTCTTCAGAAGCGCAGTGTACAAAAAAGGAAATTGATGGATTGGGCTGAAATTGAGGTCCTCCGTTCAGTCCCATAAATTGTTGTCCTTTTACCGAAAACGTTACTACCATAGGAGTTGAGGTCATGACCTCAGTTTCTGTAAAAGCCCGGGCATATAAATGGGATGCTGCTTCCGCATTGCCATCAAACCAGATACAGGGATAAATTTCTTTTTTCATATCCGTAGTTTATTGCTGTGGCATGGCACTCATGTCCATATAGAAAACTTCCCAAAGATGCCCGTCCAAATCTTCAATACTGCGCTGCTGCATAAAACCGAGATCCTGTGGTTCCATCGTTTCTTTACCCCCTGCTGCAACTGCTTTTTCAACAAATGCATTTACCTTATCCATATTTTCCATAGAGAGCGAATGTATCACCAAAGCTGTTTTTCTCGCATCTGCCATAGGTCTGTTGATGAATTCTTTAAATTTATCATGGGTGAGCAGCATCACAAAAATTTCATTGCTATACACCATACAAGCTGCTGTATGATCGCTAAAATCCGGATTGTTGGTAAAACCGATAGCCGTGTAAAAAGCAATAGCTTTTGGTAGATCCGCTACGGGAAGATTAATAAAAACCTGTGTACTCATATCTTTATTTTTTTAGAATTATTTTTCGTTACGTAAAAAAGGTCATTTAATAGTCAAAAGCCCCTTTTCTGAGATTTATTCCATATTCTGAATACGCCTTCAGACATGCCAGAAAATTCGCCCAACCTTCCGTATTTTCTTTGAGCCACTTGATACCAGCTTCATCATTATGCCGGCCCTTTTCAGTAACAGTTACTATGGTAGCTGCATCCTTTCCTGTTTCAAAAACCATTTCAACAAGAGTAGCTTCTGATTCTGTTCCCCAGGAAAAAGAGATCAATTCAAACGGAATCACCTCTTTTACTTCTACCGGGCAGGCTTCTTCAAATTCCGGAAAATACCAGACCAGACTTTTTCCGGATTCCATCTTTCCTGAACTTTTTGCAATAAAGTAATGGGTCATTTTTTCCGGATCCGTTATGGTCTCAAATACTTCGCTCAAAGGCTTTAGTATCTTTATTTTTGCCTTGATGGATAGATTATCGGTACTCATATTTCGCATATTTGTTTTAATTTATTAAGCGCTTTGGGCCAGGTTTTCTGAAAATAGTCTTCATATTCTTCCGGAGTGTCCGTTGTCACATATACATGTGTAGCATTTCCTTCGCTTTCAAAACGATACGATTCGCAAGCACTGATCCATTTCTCAATATCTGCTCCTTCTGTCCGCTCCTTACCATCTTCAATCACCCCATCATATTCGATGACAATCTCTTTATTCGGAACATGTGTTTTTATATGACCTGACATGCCTTCTTTTTTACCTTCTTTACTGATGCCTACAAAAGCAATTTTTGCTCCCTGATCCCATGATCCTTCATAAAATGAACCCGGATTAAACTCATAAGTCCATTGTTGATAAGAGTCTTTTTCCAGCATCATTCTGCTTACTTTTTCAGCAGGGGCATCGATTATGATTTCAAAATAAAGTCTTTTCATAATTAGTGATTTTCAGTATATGATTTAAAACTGTCCAGAATAGCCTGCCATCCCTGTTGCTGCATTACTTCAGGATTTTGATTTTCTGCTTCAAAAGCAATTTTCATCAGCGTTTTATCAGGTGCTTCTTCTATAAATTCTACTATAACTTTGCGTCTGTCATCAAGCGTATAGGCAATTTTTTGATGAAGGATAACCGTATCATATACTCCTGAAAAATCAAAAGAGAAAGTACCGTCTTTTGCTGCCATGGTATGCTTAAAACGTCCGCCTTTTTTGAGATCATTCTCTGAAAACGGACAGTGCCAATCAGGTGACGCCTGATTCCAGCGTACAATGTGTTCCGGACTACTATAAAGAAGCCAGACTTTCTTTAAAGGGGCTTCGATTGTATTGGATATATGAATGTTATTATTTTTCATCTTTTATCTATTGATCTGATTCATTAAAAGAAATCATCCACTGTATCTCAAACTGGTCTTTAAGACAACCGAAATAATCGCCCCAAAACATATCTTCCATAGGCATTTCAACCACACCGTTTTGAGAAAGCTTCTCAAATAGTTGATCAGCTTCATTTCTGCTTTCGGTATGCAGGCATATATAATAATTATTACCCGGAATCAGACGTTGCCCAGAGCTTTCCATAATATCAGAAGCCATGAGCACATTGTTTTTCCCAATTGGCAGCGAAACATGCATCACACAGTTCTGCTCCTTCTCCGGTAATTCTTTTCCTGCGGGAGTATCTTTCATTTTCTGTATAAAAAGTTCTCCTCCAAAAACAGATTGATAAAAACGGAACGCTTTTTCGGCATTCCCGTTAAAATTTAAATAAGTGTTTATTCTTGCCATACTATTTTATTTTAGTTGATAAACAAAATTGGTTTTTTAAGGCTGGTCTGCGCAAAAGAAGTCCTGCCCAAAGAACGATTCCTACATACACCGGAAAAAGGGTATGGCTAAACCACGGTTGTTCTAATCGAACGTGTGTAGCAACAGCGCCTCCCAGATAGGCTGTAAGTAAAACAGCGCCTGTAAGTGACGTTTTGGGAAAAGCATAAAGAAGAGTACTTATGAGTAACACTACCCCAAGACCTGTAAGCACACTTTCGGGATATCCCAGTTCTACAGTCGCTTTAATTACCTCATCCGGTTGTAGCAGCTTACCAATACTATCAAATAATAAAAAGAGAATAACAAGACCGCTGAGAATCCAGCCGATTGTACGGTGCGTTTTTGAAGGTTGCAGATATGGTTCCATATTGTTGATTGATTATATAGTGATCATATCAAAATTATCACAAACCATTATCAATCTACTTGCCCTATGGCAAGAAATGAAATCAATTGTCTTTCAACAAATCTTTTCGTATACGACTCAGAGAAGTATCCGTTATTCCGAGATACGTAGCAATATGTTTTAAAGGTGCCTGCTGCAATATCTGCGGATGTTGCGCTTGCAGAGTAATATAGCGTTGCGCTGCAGAATCTGTAATCATGGCAATGGAACGCTGTTTATGCTGAAAAAGACTTTCTGACATCCACGCTCTGCCCCATTCATTTAGGCCTTTTATGGAGTGATATAATTCCTGAAAAACATCTAATCCGATTGCATAACAAACCCCGTCTGTAAGAGCCTGAAAATGTTCTACTGTTGGGACTCTTGTAAAAAGTGAAACCACATCTATTGCTATTTCATTGACACCAGTAAAGCCTGTAGTAATATCATTTCCATCATAATCATACACAAAGGAGCGGATAAGACCGTCTTCTACACACCAGTAGTTATTGGCAACCTGACCTTTTTTGAGAAAAAAATCACCTTTTTTAAATACCACTTTTTCATGGGCATTAAAAATAATCTGGCGATCTGAATCTGTAAGCAAGGGGTTTTGATATAGTTTTTCTAATGATAACATCGGATAAAAGCTTTTTTTGGTTTATTAAAAATAGGAATAAGATTGTTGCGGGCAAAGTAAATGTATCAGGAATTTCAGTGAAGTGTTTATTTCAAATGATCAAAAAGCGTTGTAAAAGAGTTCGCTGTACATTCCATAAAAAAAGGAAGTTGCCATGCTTTAGCCTTCTTTGCCCCATCATTATGTACCTTATCCCAGGGAGCATATATTCTGAATCCGCGCTTACCTTTATTTTGAGCCGTAGCAATGAGTCCTTGTTTTTCAAGCACGGATTCGGGCAGTAAAAAAAAACCTTTTTTATGAGCGTCAGCACAAAATAACAAAGCAAAATCAATAGCATCGCTTTTTTCCCAAGGCATTGTTACTCCGCTTTCCGGATTGCGTTTCCAGATTGTGACAAACTGCCCTGCTTTTTTTGGAGTCGTTTTTGCAGCGCGGAATCTGATACGGCGTTTATTGAGTAAAAATTCACACGCTTCATACGCTTTACTTTCAGAGTCAAAAGCTATTTCCTGCAAATCAGGTCCGCCATGCTCTAAAATACAGGATCTAAAAAATTCAAAATTCGGATAAAGAGTGGTGGTATTCATAAAGCAATATTAAAAAGTAAGTATAAAGGTCAAAAAAGATACTGAGGATTTCTAAAAATAAGAAAAACACCCGATTGCAAAAATCTTGAAAAAAAGACAAACATCAAATTATATTCTTTTTATGCAAAGCAATCTTTCCTTATATTTGAGATAAAGCTGTATGATAAGAAAACAGCAAGCCTGTTACACCTTAAAGCACCTTTCGTATGCAATATTTACTGTTTTTGTGGTTTATCTTATTTCCTTTTTCAGGTTTCAGTCAGAATTCTTTTCCCGATTTTCTTCATGGAACATGGAAAACAGAAAACAAACTGCAATTTGAGCATTGGGATCTTTTAAATGAAACTACACTGAAAGGAATCTCTTATGAACTCAGAGGAGACAATATATATATTATTGAATATCTGGATCTACAGCAGCAAAATCAGGATCTTGTATATACCGCTACAGTAGTCAGACAAAATCAAGGAAAAGAAGTTGCCTTTATCAGGAACCCAAAAGCAGTCGATTATTCTTTTGAAAATTTATCTCATGATTTTCCAAAAAAGATCATATACCAACGTCTTGGTGATTCAGAAATTATGGTAACGGTCACCGATGGAATGAAAAAAACTTTTTCCTATAAGATGTTTAAACAATAAATAGCGATACGATGAATTTGTGGGTATTGTATAAAAAAATTCTTGTTTTTGTAAAACCTTACCGTTATCTGGTTTTGGGTACCTTACTGCTTACCTTAATCGGTTCACTTATGGCACAGGTAAATGCTTATGTATTGCGCTATACAGTAGATGAAGTAAGCCGTTTACTTGATGAACATAAATCGTTACAAGAGGGAGCCACTTTGCTACTTGCCATCAGTGCCATACTGCTCAGCAAAGAATTGATTTACGCCCTTATACAATTTGGTCAGAAATTTTACGGAACCAAGCTCCGTATATTGATTTCACAGGACATTTCGCAGCAGGTAGTCGATAAAATTCTCACCTATAAAATGGCTTTTTACACCTCTTCAGAAAATGAGAGTGGTAAACTACAAACCCGTATCGATATGGGTATTTCAAGCCTTACACGGCTCGTACAGAATTTCTTTATAGACATATTGCCTTTATTTGCCAACTCTATTATGGCATTGGTACTTATGTTTTCGGCTAACTTTTATGTAGGTATGGTCAGTCTCTGTATCATCCCTATCTATTTTTACATCAGCCAGCTACAAGCCAAAAAACTCAGCGGTTTCAGAAGAAATATGCGCTCTTACAGAGAAACCAAAAACAGTGGCATCATAGGTCTTATTGAGTCGATTACCGTTATCAAATCTTTTGTACGGGAGCCTCTTGAAGCGCAGAAACACAAAGAAATTCAAGACGAGATGACCAGTAATCAGATGAGTACACGTAAGCTTAGCTTTGTATTTGAAAGTATTAAAGGATTTCTGGAGCAAATAGGCGTGGTAGTAATCATTATACTTACTACCTATTTTGTACTCAATGGCAGCATGAGTATCGGAGCCATTATGTTTCACATTATGCTTTTTAACAATGTGTCTGCCCCTATCCGTCAGCTGCATCGTATTTATGACGAAGTAAATGATGCCATGATTTATTCAGAAAGCTTTTTTGAAGTACTCGATGCCGAGCATCAGACAGAATCTTCAGGAACTTATGTACCGGAAAAGATCAAAGGTACCATAACCATGCAGCATGTAGATTTCAGATACCCGGATGGTACCAAAGCTCTGCATGATGTTTCTCTTGTAGTGCCTCACGGAAAAATCACAGCACTGGTTGGATTGAGTGGTGCCGGAAAAAGTACCATCATCAATCTTCTGGATAAATTTTACCAGCCTGCTTCAGGTACCATTACGTTAGACGGTATTGATTTGCAAGAATATGACACCGAATTTCTGAGAAAAAACACAGGTCTGGTATTGCAAAAGAATCATATTTTTAAAGGAACTATTGCTGAAAACATTCTTTATGGAAACCCGCAGGCAACTATGGAAGATGTTGCAGAAGCGGCTAAAAAAGCCTATATCCATGACCAGATTATGGAACTTCCGAAAGGATATGATGCCCAGGCAAGCCTGCTGTCGGGAGGACAACAGCAACGCATCGCCATTGCAAGGCTGTTCCTTAAAAATCCGCCTGTTATATTCTTAGATGAGCCTACAGCAAGTCTGGATGCCATTGCTACAGAACAGATAAAACGCAGTCTCGATGCTATTAAAAAAGACCGCACAGTCATCATCATCTCACACAGTATTTCTCAAATCATTGATGCAGAAAACGTAATTGTTCTCGAAAGAGGAAGGGTTGTTGAGCAGGGAACTCATGAACAACTGTATCACAACAAAAGTGTTTATTTTGACATCTTTAATGCCATGGCAAGCAGTCTGAATATTGATAAGATTGCGAAAACGGTAGCAGATGAAACTGCTGAACATTAAGCACTGTTGTGCTAAAGAGGATAGTCTCTTCCTACAAACCGTCCGTTACCCGATAAAAAAGCAAGCATTTTTTCAATATTGCGATCGACACTTTGCTCGGTTTTGAGAAAGGAAAAATATTTGATGATTTCTTTTTGCAGTGAAGGACTCAGTTTATTAAAAACCGCTGCTTCTGAGGCATTGTTCTTTAAAGCACTAAGAAGTTTAGGATGTGCTGTAAGCTTTCGTTCTTCTGCATCCCATACAAGAGTCAGCACAATCTCTTCTCCTATTCTTTTGGGCGAGTCTTTTAAAATGGTTGTATTGATATATAGTCTCCAGACACCCTTGTAGCGCACAAGTGTTTGACGAAACGGATGACCGTTAACAGTCCCTTTTACAGGAACAGGTCCTTTGCTTTTGGCAGCTTCCGTAAAAATATCCGATAATATCTCATCGGGTACATATACAAAAGGATTGATACCAATACGATCTATAACTGCTGAAAATTGATTTTTCAAAATAGGGGGTGCATTTTACTGTCTGATTATATTATAGTATAAAAGAGGTAAAGAAAAACAGACTGTTGATAATCAACAGCCTGTTTCTATATATTCCTGTTTATGATGGAACTTTTCTGGATTTTTCTCTTTCCCAGATACGGTGCTGCTTCATAACTTCAATAAAGTCTTCTGTAAGCCGATCTGCAGATTCAAAAATAACTCCTGCATCTTTTTCTATAAATGATTTCTTTGCCAGTTCTTCTGCTCCTTTTGCAAAAGATAAAGCTTTGCAATGACGGTATCCTTCATTTATAAAATGAGTATAATCAGGCTCCTGCATTAATGTTTTCACAGAATCTCCATCCGGTGTATAAAAAGCATCATAGCAAACTGATGCTTCTGTAAGATACGAATGTTGTATCTGCTCTTCACCGCCTTCCTTATAAGTAAGCCTACCTACTCTGGTTGCAATGAGTACAGCTTCTGCACCTTGTTTCTCAAGTGCTTTTTTCATTTTATCTACCGAAGCTTTACTGACACCATCTGCTACCAGAAAAGCAACTTTACGCGTCGCAATGGTACCTTCACCCTTTTTCACTTTCATGCTTAATGCAGCAGAAGCAGCTACTTCAGTTTTTTTTGGTTTTATAGGATAATCTGCATGGTTTTGTCGGGCAAACATCAGGGTTTTCTCATCGAGCTGTTCCGGTGGGGTAATCCCCAGATTTTCTCCTACCTGTTTTGCAAGTCCTGCATCGATCTGATGTAAAATTGCCAGCTCTCTGGTTCTGATTTCTACTGAATTTACCTTACTGAGTTCAAAACTGTAAGCATTCACAATATGTGCCTGCTCCTGTGGAGACTGAGAATTAAAAAACAATCTGGCCTGAGTAAAATGGTCCGCAAAAGATTCTGAACGCTGACGTACTTTACGCGCATCAATACGTTCTTCATGAGACTGAAAACCCTTTTCTCCTTTCAGCATGGCGTGATAAGGACATCCACCGCCAAGGCTGTTGGGAAAATAGCTCACATTCCCTTTAAGAATATCCTGTCTGCCGAAACCGTCTTTCTGATTGTTATTTTTACCGTTAATGGATTTATTGATAGGTATTTCGTGGAAGTTTGGTCCCCCGAGACGATATTGCTGCGTATCAGCGTATGAAAAAATCCGGCCTTGCAATAAGGGATCATTGGTAAAATCTATTCCAGGTACAAGACGTCCCGGATGAAAAGCTGCCTGTTCCGTTTCTGCAAAGAAATTTTCAGGATTTCTGTTCAGTGTCATTGTCCCGATAATTTTTACAGGAACGAGTTCTTCAGGAACAATTTTAGTAGGATCGAGTAAATCAAAAGAATATTTATGCTCATCTTCTTCCGGAATAAGCTGTACCCCAAGATCCCATTGCGGATAATTGCCTTTTTCTATATTTTCCCATAAATCCTGACGGTGAAAATCGGAATTGAATCCCGAAATTTTCTGAGCCTCGTTCCACGCTACCGAATGCACACCAAGACGAGGTTTCCAGTGAAATTTCACAAAAGTAGCTTTACCGTTTTCATTGACAAGTTTAAAGGTATGCACACCAAAGCCTTCCATTGTTCGGAGACTTTTAGGAATGGCACGATCCGACATCGCCCACATGATCATATGCGCTGATTCCGGCATCAGGGAGACAAAATCCCAAAAAGTATCATGTGCAGAAGCTGCCTGTGGTATTTCATTGTTCGGTTCTGGTTTTACAGCATGTATCAGATCCGGAAAATTCATAGAATCCTGAATAAAAAACACAGGAATATTGTTTCCTACCAAATCATAATTACCATCTTCTGTATAGAATTTAACGGAAAAACCGCGTACATCTCTTGCGAGATCTGTTGACCCCTTAAATCCGGCAACTGTAGAAAAACGGACAAAGACAGGCGTTTTTGTTCCTTTTTGCAAAAACTTAGCACAGGTATATTCAGAAATGTCTTCTTTGGCTTCAAAAATACCGTGTGCACCACTTCCTCTTGCATGTACTACCCTTTCCGGTATACGTTCTCTGTCAAAATGGGCGAGCTTATCCTGAAATATAAAATCTTCCAATAAAGACGGTCCTCGATCACCTGCTTTTAATGTGTTATTGTTGTCATGAACAGAAACACCGTCATTAGTAGTCATTTGCTTTCCTGTATTGTCTACAGTAAACTCTTTTAACTGCTCATTTTTAGCATTTTCATTTTCTGATGTTTTTTTTTTCTCCATGTTTTTTTATTTTAAATATAAGAAATTTATTTAACCCAATCCTTCAAAAACCTCTTTAAATCCGTTATAAATAAGTTTTATCGTTTCCCTTTTCAACAATACGCTTGACTTGAGTTTGAAATTCATTTAACAGGGAATTTTCAATCTTAAGATTCGCTTAAGATTTATTGATGTCTTTTTATATGTTGCAGTACTGCTCTACTTTTGATAAAAATACTCTCTAATATGAAACGTTTTTTCAGCAACCGCTACCGTCTGCTTTTCTTTTTTTCAGGACTGTTTATTTTTCTGTCATGTGTGCTGCGAATTGTTTTTACATTTTGGGTATTCAACGATGTCAGCCCAAACTTGTATGTATTCTCAAAAACGCTTTTACTTGGACTATTATATGATATCAGCGTTATAAGCTGTTTTACACTTCTTTTTGCCTTTTATCTTCTGATACTACCCAACAAATGGGTGGGTTCTCTTTTTGACCGGATGATGGTATATGTTTTTTATGCAATGCATCTGCTCATCATCTACTTTGTATTCTTTGCTGAAGTTACCTTTTGGGATGAATTTAAAAGCCGATTCAATTTTATCGCAGTAGATTATCTGATTTATACCTATGAAGTCGTAAAAAATATACAGGAAAGCTATCCTTTGCCTCTGCTTATCGGAGGCATAGCCACAATTACTTTCCTTACAATAATAGCAACAGCACGTTTTAAAGTATTTCGTAAAACATTTGAAAACCATCCTTCTTTTTATCAAAAAGCAGCAATCATACTGCTCAATATAATAATAATGGTAAGCAGTTTATATTTTCTGACAAACGATAGTAGTAATATCTCTGACAATCGTTACAATAACGAAATCACAAAAGCAGGTATCTTTTCCTTTTTTGCAGCTTTCCGAAACAACCATCTAAAATTTGAAGAACATTACCAAACCATTGATCTAAAAGAAGCGATAACGCTGATCAGAACAGAGCTTACCGATTCAAAAACTTCCTATATAGAAAACAGTAAAAATCCTTTTAGAAGAACGATTACAGACCCGTATCCAGAGAAATTCCAACAACCCAATGTGGTTTTTGTACTGATGGAAAGTATGAGTGCTTCTTTTATGAACCGTTTTGGCAACGAAAAAAATCTTACCCCAAACTTAGACGATCTGGCAGAGGAAGGAATCTTTTTTACCAATATGTTTGCAAACGGTACGCGTACCGTGCGCGGGATGGAAGCCGTAACCTTATCCGTACCTCCTACACCGGGTAACAGCATTGTAAAAAGACCTGACAACCAAAACCTTTACACCATCGGAAATGTATTCCGGGATAAAGGATATCAGACAATGTTTTTTTACGGCGGTGACGGTTACTTTGACAATATGAATTCTTTTTACGGAGGCAACGGATTTGATATCTATGATCGTGGCAGAGGCAGTATCCTCAGCGACAAAATCAAATCAAAACGATACAACATCAGTGATGAAGAAGTAACTTTTGAAAATGCCTGGGGCATTTGTGATGAAGATATTTACGCAAAAGTACTCAAGGAAGCCGATACAAAATATCAACAAAAACAGCCGTTCATGGCTTTTGTGATGACAACTTCCAATCACAAGCCTTATACGTATCCAGCAGATAAAATAGACATTCCCTCCGGAAGTGGCAGAGAGGGTGCAGTTAAATATGCTGATTTTGCCATAGGAGAACTGATCCGCAACGCCAGACAGAAGCCCTGGTTTAAAAATACGGTGTTTATCTTTATTGCAGACCATTGTGCAAGCAGTGCCGGAAAAAGTGAAATTGATGTAAACAACCACCATATTCCGGCCATTATTTACAATCTGAAAAATGAACCTGCAAGGGAAGTTTCTTTAGAAGTAGCACAGATCGATATTTTTCCTACTTTATTTTCTTTGATGAACTGGAGCTACACCAGCCAGTTTTACGGCAAAGATGTGTTTGACGTGACCTATTACCCACGTTCTTTTGTGGGTACTTACATCAACTTAGGAATGAAAAAAAATAATGAAGTAGTGATTTTATATAATCAAAAACGTAACGGACAGTATTTGTGGACTCAGTATGATCTGCAGCCTACAAAAGTTTCTCCTGATTTTTTACAATCAGCGATTGCCAATTATCAGACCGCCGATTATTTATTCAGCCACGGCTTGTTTAGTGAAAAATGAATATCGAGTTCATCATCAACCCCATTGCAGGAAAGGGAAAAGGAAAATACATTGAAGAAAAAATCAAGGCGCATTTCCACGATGGCGACACCGTAAAAATACATTATACAGCTTATGCGGGTCATGCCGTAATCATTACACAGAAAATTCTGCTAAGAGCACCCGATATTATTGTTGCCTGCGGAGGTGACGGTACCGTTAATGAAGTTGCCCATTCCCTTATTCACTCAGCTATTCCTTTGGGCATCATCCCGATCGGATCCGGTAACGGGCTTGCGGCGCATTTAAAAATACCGAAAAATACCGACAAAGCATTGCAATTGCTTAAAAAAGCAAACACTGTAAGCATTGATGCAGGACAGGTTAACCGATATTATTTTTTCAGTAATATGGGACTCGGAATTGATGCCGCTGTTATCGGGCGCTATGAAAAAGTAAAACAACGCAATTTATGGGGCTATATTAAAGCCGGTTTATGGGGTATTCGTAATTACCATCCTGCCGTTTACAAAGTTGTGTGGGAAGAAAAATTATTAAAGTATCCGTTCTTTTTTCTGTTTTGCTCCAATTCCAATGAAGCCGGCTACGGTATCTCTTTTACACCAAAAGCAAAAATAAATGATGGTTTGCTGGATGTTTTATGCGTAGAATCTCTTACATTTACACAACAGCTTTATTTTTCCCTATTAGTACTGATTCGGAAAATACACACGTACCGAAAAGCAGTAACGGGACAAATTTCATCTCTCGAGATTGAGTCTTCCCAACCGGAGCTCCATCTGCAATTAGATGGCGAATACAAAACAATCCGGGAAAATAAAATAAAAATAGCTGTGGTAAAAAATGCTATTACTGTCATAATACCTTAAGCTATGGCTGCAACATTTCATTTATTACTCGTGGAAGACGAAACCGGTATTGCCAATTTCATGATTCAGGGTTTAAAAGAAGAAGGTTATGAGGTCGATCATACTGCTGACGGCAGCATTGCCTTGGAAATGATCCATGAAAAAAAATATGACATTATTCTTTTAGACTGGATGATTTTACACACAACCGGACTGGAAGTATGCCAGTCTGTCCGTTCACTAAATTCTCCGAATCGCAACAGTCCCATAATTTTTATTACGGCTAAAGACACGCTTGACGATACCGTTTCCGGACTCAAAGCCGGAGCTAATGACTACATCAAAAAGCCTTTTCATTTTGAGGAACTATTAGCAAGAATAGAAGTATTGCTCCGAAATAATTCAGAAAACATACCGTTACATCTCGGCAATATTATGCTCAACGAGAGGGCGCATCAGGTTTTCGTCAGTGATCAGGAAATCAGTCTCACACCTAAAGAATTTGCATTATTAGCACTGTTGATCAGTAATAAAGGAAAAGTATGTACGCGTAAACAAATCATCGAAGAAGTATGGGATATCCATTTTGAGTACGATACCAGTGTGATTGATGTTTTTATTAATGCGCTGCGAAAAAAGCTATACATGAATAAAGAAGATTTACGAATTACTACCATTCGCGGAGTGGGCTATATGGCACAGGATGTTTAAAAAAATTTCCATAAAGAACCGTATTGCGCTGCTGTACAGCATCAGTTTTTCAGGACTTATGTTACTGATCTTTTCTGTACTGTACGCAGTTGTTTCCTTAAGCATTTCCGCATCCGTGCGCAACATACTCAAAGAAGAAATACAGCATCATGTAAACTATGTAAAAAAACAACCCGTGTTTACCCGGTATATTGAAGAAGGGGAATGGAATGAGATCGAACATGCCGATCTGGAACTTAATCCCGTTTTTATTTCTATATACAATAAAGACTTTCAATTGGTAGAACAATCGCCCAATCTGAAAGAACACCACCTCAAATGGCAGGACGGACAACCGGAATTTTCTATTTTCAGTGCTCCTTTCAATGGATCTGACCTGCTCATCAGTCAGGCAGTTTTAGTACATAACCATATCACGGTGGGCTATATTGTCATTGGCGTTTCTATGAAAAACCAGCAGATGGTTCTTACTTATTTACAACTTGCACTGTTGCTTATTTTCCCCCTTTCATTAGGCATTATTTTTCTTACAGCACGCTTTATTGCCTCCAAAAGTATTGCTCCGGTATTTACCATTATATCCACCGCCCGTACCATTACCGAAAATCATTTATCACAACGCATTGAACTACCTTCTCATGAAGACGAGTTACATACATTGACGGTTACCATCAATTCCCTGCTGGATCGGTTGGAATTCCAGTTGCAAAAAGCCCGTCAGTTTTCTGCCGATGCTTCGCATGAATTGCGTACCCCTTTATCCGTCATAAAAGGAACGCTTGAGATTCTCATTCGTAAAAAACGCTCTGTAGAAGAATACGAAAACAAAATAAGTTATACGTTAAAACAAGCCGATCGACTCAGTCAACTGGTAGAGCAGTTTCTGCTTTTAGCCCGTATCGAAAATGATCCTATGGAAATAAAAAAAAGCATGCTGCATCCTGAATGGCTCATCCGGCAGTCCGTAGAGCGTTATCAGGTATTTCTGAAAGAAAAGCAAATACAACTCATCGAACATTACGAGCCTGTACTCCCCCTCTGTCGCTGTCAGGAATATCTGGAAATCATTATGGATAATCTGCTGTCAAATGCTATTAAATTCGTGAATCCTAAGGGTATCATCCGTATTGCACTGCAAAAAGAAGAGAATCAGATTGTAATGACCATTACCGATAACGGTATTGGTATCGGTACCGAAGAACTTCACTATATCACCCATCGTTATTACCGGGCAGAAAATGTAAAAACAAACAATATAGAAGGATCCGGTCTCGGTCTTCATATTGCGTATAAACTGGCTGAACTGGATGGAAACAGACTGGAAATAGAGAGCCTTCCCGACAAAGGAACAGAAGTAAGGCTTATTATGCCTTTTGACGAAAGCCAACTACCCTATTAATTCTATCCTATTTTTAGACTATTTCTTAAAAGAGGAGGAAAAAAAATCAGTAAGACATTAATAACACACAAGTAGGCACTGAACTACATTTATAATCTTCCTTTTTTCGGACAAGTTAAAATAGTTATTCGTTAGTCTTCTAAAAAATCGTTGGTATATATCATCTTATCATTTTCTCATAAACCTATCTTTAATTTTTTCCAATTGCCCAACTACCAAAAAATAATAAAAGGTTTTTTATTATTGGAATACAAATACGATTAGGTACTTTTCAGTCTTTTTACCTCATCTCCTAAAACGATAAACACCTCATCTCCCCTTTTGCGTTCCATGATATAAAGTCCTGTGAGGTCTCCGAAAGCAGGCAGTATGAACACACCTTTATCAAAATAAAAACAAGGTAAACGGAAATAATGACGTTGTTTAGTCCTGATGCTTATTCCGGGATGAGTATGCCCTACTATATTAATCATCTCCCGATTTAACAGCGACAGCGACTGATGGGAAAAAACGATTTTTTCATGCAGCCATAGTTCTTTAACGATTTTGAAATGAGGCAGATGATGCTGTTCATAATCGATAATATCATGATTGCCTTTTGTAAGGATAAACGATACTGAATCATGTTTCAAAAGTGCGTCTTTAAAAAGTTCCCAATCCGTATTCCATTCACTGTGAAACAAGTCTCCCAGAAACACGACGGTTTTCACTCCATATTTTGCAATGAGCACATCAAGTTTCATAAACTCTTTATACAAAGAAGTTTTGGGAAGAAAAATTCCGTTTTTTCTGAAATGAGTAGTTTTTCCCAAATGCCAGTCCGCAATAACAAGACAATGGCTTTCCGGCAGAAAGAGCGCCAGTTCCGGTAAAAGCCACGTTTCAGTATCGCCCAGAAAAAGCCTGTAAAATTTATTCGACATCCAGTTCCTTTTTTAATTTATTGAGACGCGCCTGCCAGTCTTCATTCGAATATTTGCTGCGAAAAGATTCCGAAAAAATCGGAAACGCAAACGGACTCAGTTTTTCAAGATGTTTAAAAATAATCGGATGGCTGTTGATGCGCTGAAAAGCCAGCTGCATGCGCTGAATTTCGAGCTGAAAATCATAGACTTCATCATATGCCTGACGGTACAACAAGTTGGAAGGTTCATTTTCATCAAAGACACTGAAAAACAAAGAAGCATTTGCCTGAAGGTGTTTTGTTTTCATCTGCTTTCCGGGATAACCGTTAAAAATAAGACCCGATACCGAAGCAACATCCCGAAAAGTACGTTTCGCCATTTCTCTAATGTTGACTCCGCTTTTGATATCTTCTACTATATTTTCTACTGACAACAATTCCTGAACAAACGTTTCATCAACAAAGAAATCGTCTTCAGAGAGCAGTTCAAATCCATAATCATTGCTTGCAATGGTAAATGTTATCTTCTGATTCCGGCTGATGCGGTAAGCAAGAATTGCAGCCATTCCTTCATGTACCAGTTTCCCCTCATACGGATAGATAAAAAGATGAAAGCCATATTTGGTTTTTATATATTCCGTCAGCAATTCATTTTCCTGAGGCAGATAAGAACGTTTTGCCTGTTCTTTGAACAAAGGCTGTAAAAATGCCAACTCCGGATAAGTCCGACGGGAAGGTTTCCCGATTTCCTGAAACATATGACGAATGGCTTTTCCATAATCAACACTTATCGGAAGCCGTCCACCCTGCCACGAAGGAATGAGTCCGGTTTTTTGTGTAGTAGGTCTTACAATGACTTCATTATTTTTGATATGAACCAATTGCAGCGCGCGTCCGGAAAACCAGAAAACATCACCTTCTTTTAAGCGCGAAACGAACCATTCTTCTACGCTGCCCAGATATTTTCCTTTTTTAAATTTTACCAGAAGCATCATATCTGAAACAATGGCTCCGATACTCAAACGATGCTGCATTGCAATACGTCTGGAAGTAACTTTAAAAAGTCCGTCCTCAATAACCACTTTATGAAATTCATCATACGCATATAAAGAACTTCCTCCCTGTGTGATGAGTTGTAAACATTCATTGAATTCATCAGGGCTGATACTTTCATAGCAGTGTGTTTGAATAACTTCATTATATAAGGCCTCAGCCTGAAATCCGTCACTGACAGCCAATGTCATCATAAACTGAATGAGCATATCAAAACTACGGATATAGGGCAATCGCTGTTCTACCATTTTTTCAGATAATGCATAGCGCAGAGAAGCGCCTTCCATCGTTTCCAGTGAGTGAGTGGGCAGAAAATAGATCACACTTGTTTCTTCAGGGCGGTGACCACTTCGGCCGGCACGTTGTAAAAAACGCGCAATTCCTTTTGGGGAGCCGATCTGGATGACGCAATCTACAGATCGGAAATCAACTCCAAGATCAAGGCTGCTGGTACAGATGACGGCTTTTAAAAGTCCTTCGTGCAGACTGTCTTCAACCCATAGGCGCAATTCTTCACTAAGCGACCCGTGATGCAAAGCAATCTGTCCTGCCAGTTCAGGGTCTGCTTCCAATAATCGCTGATACCATATCTCAGCCTGTGAACGGGTATTTGTAAATAACAAAGTGGTGGTATATTGATGCAGCAGAGGCAGTACTTTGGGCAATAAACGGATGCCCAGATGTCCGCTCCACGGATATTTTTCAACCTCATCAGGGTAAATCGTATGCAGTTCTATTTTCTTTTGCTGTTTTGACTGTATGAGTACGCTCTGTGAATCACGTGTAAGAATATCTTTTGCCTGTAACAGATTTCCGATGGTTGCCGAGATTCCCCATACTTTGAGAGAAGGATTGATGGTTTTTAAATGGGCAACCGCCAGTTCAATCATTACACCTCGTTTGCTGCTCAATAATTCATGCCATTCATCTACAATGACAAACTCCAGCGATTTAAAAAACTCTTTATATCCTTTGGAAGCCATAAGCAGATGTACGCTTTCCGGAGTAGTAATCAGGGCCTGCGGAGGATTTTTACGCTGTTTCTGTCGGTCACCTGCAGAAGTATCTCCGGTACGAAGGGCTATTTTATAGTCGAGTTCCAAATCTGTACTTACCCTTTCCGTTGCCAGTAAAATTTCTTTTGACAAAGCCCGCAAAGGCGTAATCCACAACGTATGCAGTCCTTTTTTTTCTTTTGTATTATCAGGTGTTTTTTTATAATAATTCTGGAGAATTCCAAACCATATCGCATACGTTTTTCCGTAACCTGTCGGAGCATTCAGCAAACCGGATTCACCTCTTGCCATAGCTGACCAGCATTTTTTCTGAAAAGCATGCGGTTTCCATCCCTTATTAAAAAACCAAACATCGGCAAAAGCATTCATAATTCATAGTTTTTTAATAGTTGTAACAAATCTTCTTTGGTATTGGCATCTTTGGCGGCTTTATCTGTTCTCCATCGCAGTATCCGTGGAAAACGCAAGGCTACTCCAGATTTATGCCGGGTACTTTTATTGATTCCCTCAAATGCAATTTCAAATACCTGTTCGGGCTGTACACTTCTTACAGGTCCGAATTTTTCCAGTGTATGTTGTTTTATCCATTTATCCAGTACATTGATTTCTTTATCGGTAAGCCCGGAATATGCTTTTGCAAACGGGATAAGAACGTCGCCATCCCAGACGGCGAAGGTATAATCTGTAAACAAATTGGCGCGGCGTCCATGTCCGCTTTGTGCATACAGCATTACACCATCAATGGTCAATGGTTGTGTCTTCCATTTCCACCAGCCTCCCTTTTTTCTACCTACTTCATATACACTTTCCCGATGTTTCAGCATCAATCCTTCGCATTGATGACTTCTCGCCTGTTCTCTGAAAACATCCGCTTCCTGCCAGTTTGTAAAAGACAAGGTTTCTGAAAGGATAAGCACTTCAGAAGGGTGTTGTTTTAAAAGTTGCACCAGCAAAGACCGCCGCTCATGAAGCGGATAATGGCGGATATCTTTTCCCTGCCATTCCAGCAGATCATAACACACCATTACCAGAGGAGCTTCTTTTAAAATTTTAGCCGTCAGATTTTTACGGCCTATACGGGTCTGCATCACACTAAAAAGTAACGGTTCCCCATCTTTCCACGGAATAATTTCTCCGTCAATAACCGTACCGTCCGGAAGCGAATGCCGCAGGATCTCAAACTCCGGAAATTTATCTGTAAGCAGATCTTCTCCACGCGACCAGATGAACAGATCAGATGCACGGACAATCACCTGCCCGCGAATACCGTCGAGTTTCTTTTCAATGATCCAATCCTTTACAGCACCCAGTTCATCCGGAGCTGTTTCGAGCGGATAGGCAAGACAAAACGGATAAGGAATATGAGTTGCCAGCAATTGATTTTCAGTCAGGAATAGTTCCTGAAACTGCATTTGCATAGGATCCCACTTGCCCATCATCTGATGTTCAATATCCCTTTCATCCTTTTCCAGAAACTTAGCTATGGCTTTTACAACGAGTTTTTTAGAAACTCCTACACGCAAACTACCTGTAAGCATTTTGTTTACAAGAAAAAGAGCAGTACCTGAGGTTGTTTGCCATAAATGAAAGAGTTCTTCTTTTTGTTGTGCTACCGGCATTTTTTGTAAAGCAATGATATGTTCAAACACCTCTCTGAGAGAATAGGGTTTATCTTCAGTCTGATGATGATGAGAAACCAGCAAAGAAATGGTTTCTCCGAGATCTCCTACTACATAATAGGACTCTTCTAACAACCATAAGGGAATTCCGGTATATTCAGACACCCATTCTCTGAGCAATGTTGTTTTTACAGGTCTCTTAGGTTTGTTTCCGATGAGGATTGCAATTGCCAGAAGACGGTCCTGGTCTGTAGATGTTTCCAGATACCGGACTATTGCTTCTACTTTTCGAGTGGTTTTGGTCGTCTGATCAATGGCATCAAATAAGGCGGCAAATGCTTTCATAATTCTTCCGTTTCTGTATCGTTATACAAGGTCTTCATGATTTGGGCATTCAGTCCGTAAGCTTCTCTTAGCCATTGGGCATATTGTAGTTCATATCCGTGAGTAATATATATATTTTCGGCTTCGGACATTTTTACAGCTGCATTCAGTGAATTGAAATCACAATGATCAGAAAATACGAAACCTTTATCTACTCCACGTCTTCTTCTCATTCCACGTAACTGCATCCATCCGCTGCACATAGCGGTTCTGTAATCGCCAAATTTCCGCATCCAGGGTGTACCCAATGCCGATGGCGGTGCAATGATGAGAGCTTGCCTGAAGTCTTCTTTTTTCTGATCCGCAGCAATACGGCTTCCTATAAAATGATATCCGTTTTCACGAAAAGCATCGTTAAGATTCGCCACTGCCCCATGCAGAAAAACACGTTCTTCGGTTTCTTTAAAATAATTCAGAATGGATTGTGCTTTTCCCAACGAATAACAACAGATAACGGTTGCACGTTGCTGCTCCCGGTTTTCCTGCCACCAATTGCTGATGTCATCAAAAATTGTAAGTGGCGATTCAAACTGGTAAATCGGCAGTCCAAAAGTAGATTCTGTAATAAAATGATGGCAGCGGACGGACTCAAATTCCGGAGACAATCCATCAGGTAAAAGTTTATAATCTCCTGTAACCACCCACACTTCTCCTTTATATTCTACCCGGATCTGAGAGGAACCCAGTATGTGTCCTGCCGGATGAAAACTAAAAGATACGCCGTTGATAGTAACCGGTTCATTGTATCCTACGCTCTGATATACAACATCTGCTCCCAAATGTACCTTGAGCACCGGAACTGTATCGGTATGACATAAATACTGCTGATTGCCCCAGCGCATATGATCGGCATGACCGTGTGTAATAAGCGCCTTCTTTACCGGACGCCACGGATCTATATAGACATCGGCTTTCGCACAATACAGTCCTTTTGAATTAACTTTTAATAACATATAAATCTCCTTTTAGCCTTTTTTAGGCAGAAATAAAAAAGCAGTCGTGTTTTTACATGTATTTATTACTATGAATATAAGCATTTATAAGCAGAAATCCCGTGTTCTTAAGCTTTATTTTAACAGTTGTCTTTTGGAAATAATGAAGCTCCAACGGCCTTTATATCCTAAAACACTCGCTATAAACCATTTGTTTAAAAATAAAAAACGCATCTCTGAATAGAGATGCGTTTTTTTAAAAGGTAAAATTTATAATGCGGGTACCGGAGTTTCACTATCCGTATCGGTATGTACTACTGTTTGTATATCCGGCAATAAAATCAATAGTTTTTCTATTTTGGAATAAGCTTTAACTAATTTGTAAAACATACATAAGGCAAAGAAACTGCAGATAAACGATACACCACCCAGTACAGCATGAGTCATGAGTACAGACAATTCATTTTCTCCGCTTTTATAACGATTGGAAAACGACATCAGCAGCATACTACCCCAGCCCATAAACCACCATAGTTTTAAATAGTAAAGTGGTATTTTTTTTCCATAAACGATATGAGCTCTATCCAATAATTTATACGTCCTGCTAAAAAGTTCCCGCATGATCTGATATGGTCTCAACAGATTCAGAAAAGGCATAAACCAACTCCATACAGCGGCCTGTTCACTATATCTCAACCGGGTAGCTTTGGTTGTTAAATTTCGATAGGCTCTGCCAAACCAACGCAGAAAAAGAATAGCGGCAGTTAAGAAAACTATTGTGTATATAAACCATAAGAGATCTTCCTGCACAATATATTTTTCGAATAGATTTTCAGGATAATGATTTTCTTCCCTGATATTTTGCAGCTTCAGGTACTGTATCACATAATAGCCTGAAGCAACAAGTTGCAGTACCAGAAGGCATACAAAAGAAAAGAGCACCTTTTTCGCTCTTTTAAGATTGGGTTTTAAAGTAGTCATGTGTTATGAGGTGTGTTTTTTGGTAGACCAAATTAACAAAATAAAAGTATCATAACAGAATAATATACGTTCTTTTCAATATTTATTTCTCTAATTCTTTTGTATGAGGCAAAACGATGGATGCAAAAAAATAAAAAACGGAGATAAAAAGGTTTCAATCACCCTATATCACGGGAATCTATCGTCATATCAATGTCTTTTTGTATTTCTCCGTTTTCATTTACTGACAAGGCATACAAACCATAGCGATAGCAGGCTCGGGTATCAATATCCCATGAGTGGAAATCTTCTGTATAAGGGCTTTTGTCGTTTTTAAAGGCGCATGCCCGTGTATTTGTAATTTTTCAAGCTTTTTTGAGGGTTTTCTATTTCAACAAAACGCTATCATCAGCCCGTTCGTTTCATGGATCGGGAATATCTGTAATACCACAGCTTTGTAAAAGTGAACAGACAGTCATAAATATCTCCAACGATAAGATAGTTTTTCATACAAAAAGCGGAGTTAGCAGGTAAAGAGAAGGAATTTTATTTATTTCAAAGCAAAAGTACGTCATTCTTTTGTCATCTTAGTTCAATCAGGCGAAACACTAAAAAAAGTAAAAATTATAATAAACGGTAAAATATTATTAAAAAAAATATTTATTTAAAAAATAAATTATTAATTTTCGCTTAAAACTTATCATTAACGCAACCAAAAAAAAACATTAACATGAAAAAATCTTTTACACTAAAAAGAAAAAAAAGCACTAATGAGTACCATTTATTCAAATCTTTTGAAGTCAAGGACAACTCCTGGCAAACTTTTAGCAGCTCTCTTTGCGACACCAGTAATATGGATGAATCTTCCGCCAACAGTAAATTTAAGTTACTTGGTGAAGATGAAGCACGGATGGAAGTAGCTAAAATAGGCAGAAAGGTGTGCGGACTATGTGTAAGCCATCTGTATGCGACTCCTGAATAAGGTATTTTAAATTCAAAAACAGCTCCCGAATCCGAGCTGTTTTTGGATTCTGACTAAATCTCCTTCACTACTCTTTTTCTGGTATGGAGTCTAAAAAAGAATGTTTTCCGCTCTCCGATTCTAATGATGATAAATACTAAAAAATTAAAAAAAAGTGCTTTTGCCAGAGATTTAATACCTTTAAATTGAAATCGGATTATAGTATCATAATCGAGGATTTTGAAAAAACATAGGAAATCCATAACATTTAAAAATAGCAGTCATGTCAGAAAAAGAAAGAATACTAAACAACAATCAGGGGGAATTACCAGATACGGAATTATATGATATAATAAGTGTTAGAGATGTAAGCAATCCCGAAGAAAACTTAGAAACTTTTAAGCAAACGATAATAGCTTTTCTTGACAATAAACATTTAAAGACAGAGAGTTCTGAATGGGAAAAGATTTTACCCAAAAAGCTGGTTCAGTTTACAAATCAATTAGAAAAAGACGATTATCATAAAGATGATTTATTATCACATATTCCCGCTATGATTGACGGTTTAAAAAGGCTTAGAGAATGGGAATGGTATAGCTCCAAACTTACTGCTAACGGTTTCGAAGTTGTTATGAAAGGTATCTTTAGGGGAATATTTTTACCTGTTCTTCATCATCAGGGATTACCCCATACATCACTGTTTATCACAAGGAATGGCAGAGAATACCCTACAAGGGCTATAACAGATGTTTTGACCTACAAAACTTTTGATCCTATAACACTTAAGTTGAGGCTAAAAGATAATTTTTCATTATCAATGAAAACTCCAAACAAGAGTTAGAAATATCAAAAAACCTACCTCTTACTCTCCTCATCTTATTTTTCTCTTTTCAGATTTATTTCAATGATTTCATGTATTCTTGTAGTATAACGCGGAGACAGTTTTTCCTGACGCATTTTCCATACATAATTGAGCGACTGACCTGCAAATCGTACTTTTCGATCACCACCCCAATATTTATTTACGTCATCGATGGTTTTCATCAATACCTCATGTTTTGTATTGCGGATATGAAACAAATTTAACTGTACAGCATCTGTTTCCTGAATTTCAGACAGAATAACCCCTGCTTTTTTATAGTGAAACTCAGGCAGGAAAATCTCTTTTAATCCTTTTTTTGCAGCTTTTATGATATCAATCGTAGAAGAGGTCGGAAAGTCTATCGCTACTGTAACAGATTTGTAGTATTGAGGAAGCTCCGGTTTAAAACGGTTTGTCTTGATAAAAACAGTGATGAGCTGACATACTCCCTGCTGTCTTCTGAGTTTTTCTGCACTGAGTGTAGCATAGGTTGTGATGCGTTCTTCCAGTTCTGCCTCTGTAGTAAGCATAGTATCAAAGGAACGGGTTGTGGCAATACTCCTCTTATCTTCTACTTCTTCCAATTCCAAAACTGAAATGCCTTCTAATTCTTTTTTGATGCGCAATCCTGTAATGCTCATGTTTGTTTTCACCCAGGCATCATTGAGCTGTGTAAACTGATGTGCGTTGAAAACACCTATTTTTTGTAATTTTTTAGTTTCCCGGCGACCGATACCCCATACATCTTCTATTTTGGTCCAACGCAACGCTTTTTCTCTTTTGTTTTCTGTATCAATCACATACACATCTCCTGTGCGTTCTGGAAATTTCTTAGCTATTTTATTGGCTACTTTTGCCAATACCTTCGTGGGAGCAAAACCAACAGAGATAGGAATGCCCGTTCCTCTGGTAATCATGGTACGTATCTGACTGCCCAAAAACAAAAAATCGGTATTTTGATTACCTGTAAATTCTAAAAAGGCTTCATCAATGGAATATACTTCTATATCAGGTGAAAATGTAGCTAAAAGATTCATTACACGACGGCTCATGTCACCATAAAGTGCAAAATTACAGGAAAAAACATGGACTCCATGCTGTTTGAAAAATGGTTCCCATTTAAAAGCCGGAGCCCCCATAGGTATTCCAATGGATTTAGCTTCATTGCTGCGGGCGATTACACATCCGTCATTGTTGCTCAATACTACTACAGGTTGATGATTTAGTGCAGGATTGAAAACACGCTGACATGAGGCATAAAAATTATTACAATCAATCAGTGCATACATAACTTTACTTTTTAAAAGTTTTGATGCTGTGAAGGACAACCCCCCATATTAAAAACTGATCAGAAGAGGTTATTTCTATCGGAGCATAGGAGGTATTTTCAGCTATGAGCCATAAACGGTCCTCTTCTTTCTTCAAGCGTTTACACGTAAAAGCCCCTTCAAGAAAACAAACCACGATATCGTGATTCTGAGGTTGTATCAATTTGTCTATGACGAGTAAATCTCCTTCATCAATGCCAATATCCCGCATGGAATCTCCTTTAACTTTTGCAAAAAAAGTGCTATCTTTATGCTTGATGAGTATTTTATTGAGATCGATGCTTGATTCTATAAAATCATCTGCCGGAGAAGGAAATCCGGTTTTTACGTTACCAACAAAGGGAAGTTCTATACACTCTCCCACTTCTGCACCATACAGCTTTAGTATATTCTCCATTTTACCTTTGTATTTATAAGAACAAAATTAGCAGTAAGTTTTTGATTTACATGTTAAACTTTTGAAGTAAAAAAAGACCTTATTTTCATAAGGTCTTTTCCACTGCTTCAGTAATTTTCTTTTTCATAGGTGTTTTCTTTTGGAAGCCGAATGTTTTTGAAACAGTCAGTGAATTAATGGAATTGTAATTAACAATTATAATAAATCTATAAAATACTTAAAAACATAACTATTATTATAACTACCAATAAAATTCCCTGTTTGTCAAAACGATTGGTCGTGTTGTTCATGATTTCTATTTTTTATTGGTTCATATTAACATAAAATTAAAACAATTTAACCAAACTAACAAAATAAAACTCAATTTTAACAAATTTTAAAATAAGAATAACGATAAATTATAGAGATTACCAATAATTCTTTTATCACAATGAAGTTTCTATGAGTAAATACTCCTTTGTATCGTTTCAGTATTCTTATATCTAAAAACGCATACAAATTTTATAAAAGAAATTTAAATCGTATATTTAATAGAAAAAATATTGATTTTTTTAACGGAAGAAATGATTTTTCTACAAAATGTAGATTTAATCATCTGCTTATCAAAAAATAAAAAAATAGTAAAACAGTAGAAAAAGATCATAGTAAAAAATCCTTTTTAGTCTAAATTCCTATTTATAAAGATCTTGTGTTTTTTTTAAGAGTATATTAGAATAAGAGGCATTTTATTATTAGAAAAAGAATAGTATTTGCATATAGCAATAAGAATAAGCAAGATATATTTCGTCTTTGGAAAGCGATCTCATAATAAACAAAAGAAATGCCTTATGAAAGAGAACAAGAAATATCCGTATCCGCCTTTTGATGAGCCCCTGCAACAACCACCGGGATCTGAACAAAAAATGGATTTGAAACCCGATCATGGAGAACAAAGCTATAAAGGGTGTCATCAAATGCAAGGTAAATGCGTTGTGATTACCGGAGCCGATTCAGGAATTGGCAAAGCGGTTGCTATTGCTTTTGCCAGAGAAGGTGCAGATGTAGTAATTGCCTATCTTGATAAAGAAGAAAAAGAAGATGCACTCGAAACGCTTTACTGGGTAGAAAAAGCCGGCAGAAAGGGTTTGCTTTTTGAAGGTGACCTGCGCCATGAAGAAACATGCCGGAAACTTATAGAATCAGCTATTTCTAATTTTAAAAAAATTGATGTACTGATCAATAATGCTGCTTTTCAGATGAGCCGCAAAAAACTGGAAGATATTCCGTCTGAAGAGTGGATTAAAACTTTTGAGACTAATATCCATCCTATTTTTTATTTATGCAAACATGCCGCTAAACACATGCCCGCAGGAAGCAGTATCATCAATACATCTTCCGTAAATGCTGTAGACCCGAACCCTACCTTGCTTCCGTATGCAGCTACCAAAGCAGCCATCCGGAACCTTACCGGTAATCTGAATCAGTATTTTCTTGAAAACGATCTCTATATACGGGTAAATGCTGTAGCGCCAGGTCCTGTATGGACACCTTTGATCTCAAGTACTTTCCCTAAAAAAGAGGTAGATACTTTTGGTCATGACAACCCGATGAAACGTCCGGCACAACCCGCTGAAATTGCGCCTGCTTATGTTTTCCTCGCTTCAAAGGGTGCAGGTTATATCTCCGGAATTACCTTGCCGGTTACCGGTGGTCGATTATTTTTATAACTCGCTATTATTGATTTTATAACTTAACAACAAGATGATATGAAAAAAACCCTTCACTGCATATTGTACAGCCTTAGCGTTGTATTTATGCTCTCCTGTAAAGACAACCGTCCGAACACACCAGCTTCTCATTACCCGGAGCTAAAGGACTCGTCTACCTATCCGAAAACAGATACTCTGGGCAATATTAAAAACAAAGTATCCGACAATCTGGAAGATACCAATTCCTATTGGCAAACTATTGCCAATTATAATACAGCCATTGTTTCATTGGGAACTGTAGGCCAGCAGCATGCGACACATGAAAAGGTAAAATCATTTGCGAATAAAATGAAAAACATTCCGATGCAGGTACAGAAACAACTTCCTGTCAGTTTCGGAAAGAATCTGGAAATTGAAGCTAAAATCGACCAGACATTACAGGAAATAAATTCTCTGGCAACCCAATCTAAAAGCAAAGAATGGGACAAGAATTTTGTAACTACTTCTGTCGATTATACTTCTAAATTCGTTCAGATTTTGTCTTCTCTGATTCCGAACATTTCCAATACTGATGAAAAAATGTATTTTGATCAGTTACTTAATGAGTATAGATTATTGGTTGAAGAGGGCAATGCTCTGTTAAAAAAGGATTTAGGATAAATAATTACGTTAAATCTAAAAAAAACCAGAACAGTTTTGTTCTGGTTTTTTTATCACTGCAATATCTAAGGATTTGTAGAAAAAATCGCTGCATTCGCAATCAAAGCTCTTCTGTTGAATTTTAGTATGTCTACAATGAGCTCTGCAAAATCTTCTGGCTGTAATACTTTATCCGGATTTCCGTCTGTAATTTTTAAATCAGATACTGTCATATCGGTTGCAATAGTACTTGGAGTAAGGGTTATTACACGGATATTTTCTTTTCTCATTTCATACATAAGCGATTCTGAAAAACCAATAACCGCTGATTTGGAAGCACTGTAAGCAGAAGAGTTGGCACTACCCTTTAGTCCGGCAGTTGAAGCAATGTTTACGATATCTCCCATCCCTTTGGATTTCATTAGCGGTACAATTGCTTTTGCCACATAATACACTCCTAAGACATTGGTTTGAATGATTTCTTCCCATTTAGCTGTTTCCATTTCTTCTACACTGCCGTATGCTGCTATACCCGCATTATTTACAAGAATATCAATTCCGCCTAATGCTGCTGCTATTTTGTGAACTCCCGCAATTACTTCAGTTTGTATTCCTACATTAAAAACAGCATAAGAAGCCTGAACCCCAAAAGATTGAAGTTCAGCTACTGTTTCCTGTAGCTGCTGCTCATTTCTTCCTGTAATTCCTACGTGTACTCCTTCTTTTGCCAAAGCAACAGCAGTAGCTTTACCCAAACCACGACCACCGCCGGTAACTAAAGCTATTTTTCCTTTTAAATCTATCATTGTTTCTCTTTTATCATTTGTTTTGCTAATGTAAAGCTATTTTCATTTATATAAAAAATCATGCTTTACAAAAAAAGTACGAAAACATGCTCTATTTACAATCTGACCGTTTTTCAAATTATGGTGTGACAGGCATGTTAAGAGACACAGCCCATTCTTTGTGTCCGCAAGAGGTACATTGAGGCATGTCAGCAGTCAACTGTACGGTTTCACCGCATTGCATACAGGAGTAGTACTGATTTTCCTGTAAATTTTCTGCCTTTTTATATTCGTGCGGATAAATAGGAAGACCATATCGCACCTCTTTTTCAGGATAGAACAAAATGCTGACTTCTCCGTTTATTTCTAAAAGAGCATACTCTACCTGACCTAAATGACGTACTTTCTGAATACGCAGTTCTGCAAAAAACTCATCCTGAGAAAGACTTTGATGCTCATGTTGATTGATGAGCAGTTTTCCGTCTTTGATAATATAAACGGGACTGCCTTCCAATATATGTTCTACCTTTTTGTTTAAACTCATGAGATAGGTGATGATTTTATAAAAAATCAACACTACAGCAAATACAAGAACGGATTGAATAAGAGGAATATCTAACTGAAACATCGGATCTCCCGCAGCGGAACCGAGCCCGAGAATAAAAGCCAGTTCATAAACAGAAAGCTGCCTTACCCCTCTCTTTCCGGAGAACCGCAACACAAGCAGGATGATGACAAACATGAAAAAAGTCCGGAATACAATATTGAATACGGACTCCCAATCGGTATTACTGATAAAAATTTCTTTCCAATCCATGCGTTTTTTATGACTATTATTAAGTACAAAAGTTACTGCTTTTATATTTATAAGTCAAGTTAAAAACAAGATCATAGCTACCTGTGTTTTGACAGGAATAATATGCAATTAAATGTACTTTCAGATTCTTTATATTATGAAAACCTATAAATTTTTATTCTAAAATAATTTACTCCTTCAAAAAAAACGTTTATTTTGCCTGATAAACTATTTTAGAACATCTATATAATGAAAAAAATAATGGTACAACTGGTGTTTTTAGTCGCTGCTAATTTCACCTTACAGGCTCAGAAGAAACTAAAACTGGAAGAAATCTGGGACGGTACATTTTATACCGAAAGCATGACTGCCCTAACGGCTATGAAAACAACCAATCAATATACCGTTTTAGATTATGACTATGTTTCTAAAACATTTCAGATTGATTTATATGATTTTGCTACGTTAGAGAAAAATAAAAACCTGCTGAACAGTAAAAACTTTCCAGCTCTTAAACAGATAAGTAGTTATGAATTCAGCCCTAAAGAGGATAAAATTCTTTTGGCTACGAATTACTCCCCTATTTACAGACATTCCTTTACTTCGGTATACTATATTTATGATATTAAACAGAATTCTCTCACACAATTAAGTGACAAAGAAGTACAGGAGCCTCAGTTTAATGCAGACGGTTCCAAGATTTCGTATGTAAAGGACAATAATATCTATGTATACGATCTCAACACCCAAAAAAGTGAAGCTATAACTCATGATGGCGTTAAAAATAAGATCATCAACGGTATTACCGACTGGGTATATGAAGAAGAATTTTCTTTTGTACGCGCTTATGAATGGAATGCTGACGGAACTAAAATAGCGTATATTAAATTTGATGAGGCAGAGGTTCCTGAGTTTTCTATGGACATCTACGGGAGAAATTTGTATCCGACTCAGCAAGTATTCAAATATCCTAAAGCAGGAGAAAAAAATGCTCTGGTCTCTCTTCATATCTATGATCTGAACGCTAAAAAAACTACAGATGTTTCGCTTACATACAATGATTTTTATATTCCGAGAATTAAGTGGACACACGACCCCTCTCTTTTGAGCGCTCAGGTACTCAACAGACACCAGAATAATCTGGATATTGTTCTGGTAGATGCAGCTAAAAATACCTCAAGAGTAATTTTGAACGAAAAAGATAAAGCCTATGTAGATGTTACAGATTATCTGACATTTTTGAATGATAACAGTTTTATATGGACAAGTGAAAAAGATGGCTTTAACCATATCTATCATTACGATCTTTCGGGAAAATTGCGCCAGCAGATTACAAAAGGAAACTGGGAGGTAACCGATTATTACGGATACAATGAAAAAAACAAAACCCTTTATTATCAATCAACTGAAAACGGTTCTATCAAAAGAGCAGTATACGCAATCGGGTTAGATGGTAAGAATAAAAAACGTCTTACTGAAAAAGAGGGAACAAATGCAGCAACTTTTAGTACAGACTATGCTTATTTTATCAATCAGTTTTCTTCCAGCATTCACGCTCCTATGTTTACACTGCATGAAACAAAAACGGGAAAACTTATCAAGACGATTAAAGACAATGAAAAAACACAGCAAAAAGTAGCTTCTTATAATTTGCCTAAAAAGGAATTTTTTGAAATTAAAAACGAGCATAATGAAACTCTTAATGCCTGGATACTAAAGCCTGCAAATTTTGATCCCGATAAAAAGTATCCGTTATTGATGTATCAGTATTCAGGTCCGGGCTCACAGGAAGTAGCTGATAAATGGTGGACAAGTAATGATTACTGGCATGCACTCCTTACTCAGGAAGGTTATATCGTGATGTGTGTAGACGGACGTGGAACCGGTTTGAAGGGAGCTGCCTTTAAAAAAGTAACCCAATTAGAACTGGGCAAATATGAGGTTGCTGATCAGATATATGTAGCGAAAGAAATGGCTAAAAAATCATTTATCGATGCGAAAAGAATTGGAATATGGGGATGGAGTTTTGGAGGTTTCATGTCTGCAAACTGTTTATTTCAGGGGTCCGATGTGTTTAAAACAGCCATTGCAGTAGCCCCAGTAACTTCATGGCGTTTTTATGATTCTGTTTACACAGAACGGTTTATGACTACTCCGCAGGAAAATGCTTCAGGATATGATCAGAACTCACCTATTACACATGCAGGAAAGCTCAAAGGAAACTTCTTACTGATACACGGTACTGCAGATGACAATGTGCATGTACAGAATGCTATGGTACTTATCGATGAATTAGTACGCCTGAACAAAGATTTTGACTGGCTGATTTATCCTGACAAAAATCACGGTATTTATGGAGGAAAGACACGATTACAGCTTTATAACAAAATGACCAATTATTTGAAAGAAAAATTATAAACTCATTTTTTGAGTAAAATAATTGCACGATTGTTAAAACCTTCAATCGTACATTTAAATATCTGTTTTTTTTAATATTTTTTATACATTTGAAGATTGTTGAAATTTTAAGCCTTGTGCTTTTTCGGCAATTCTTAAAATAACATTTTATATGAGCAATACAATTATTGACCCACAGCTGGAAGCCATTCAAAATTTTGAAGGTAAATACCCGAAACAATTATGGTATTTATTTATGGTAGAAATGTGGGAACGCTTTTGTTTTTACGGAATGCGTGGTGTCTTAGCCATCTTTATGGTAGACCAATTGTTATTAACCGAGAAAGATGCCAATTTGAAATACGGAGCTATTCAGGCTTTTGTATATGCTTTTACTTTTATCGGAGGTATTTTTGCAGACAGAATACTTGGATTTAAAAAATCACTGACTTTCGGGGCACTCATGATGATTCTCGGAAATGGATTGATTGCTGCAAATCCACATGATTTCTTTTATTTCGGTATTGCTTTAACCATTATCGGTACCGGATTTTTCAAACCGAATATTTCTTCTATGGTAGGAGATCTTTATAAAGAAGGTGACCCGAGAAGAGATGCCGGATTCAGTTTATTTTACTCTGGTATCAATGTAGGAGCTCTTTTAGGAGGAGCCCTTTGTGTATATCTTGGAAAAAGTCATTCCTGGAGTTTAGCCTTTTTGGCAGCGGCTGTAGTTATGGTAATTGGTTTGGTAATGTTTCTGTTTACAAAAAAATATCTGGGACCTATCGGAAACAGTCCGATTGCGCATATGCCGGAAACAAAAAAACGCATGCGCGAAGCAGCTGTATATATAGGAGCTCTGATTTCCATTCCACTTATTTTTATCATGATCCGCAACACACAATACACTGATATTTTCATGTATGTGATTGGGCCGGTAGCTCTGATTTACTTTTTTATACAGCTTGCAAAACAAAAAGAAAAAGCGTCGAGAAACAAGCTCATTGCCGCTCTGATTCTTATTTTCTTTTCCATTATCTTTTTTGCTTTTTTCGAACAGGCAGGAGGTTCTTTAGCGTTGTTTGCCAACAATAATTTACAGGCGAGTTTATTAGGTATCGGAATAGATCCTAACATTGTAAACAACAGTGCCAATTCTTTATTTGTCATCATTTTTGCGCCTTTAATCGGAATTTTATGGATTGCTTTGGCTCGAAGAGGAAAAGAACCGAATACAGTAATCAAATTCGGATTGGGATTTTTACTATTAGGACTTGCTTACTATATTTTCTTTTCTACCCGTTTTTTCGCAAACGAACAGGGAATTACATCGCTTGAAATTTTTACGGTTGCTTATCTGGCTGTAACATTGGGTGAGCTTTGTTTATCGCCTATCGGCCTTTCCATGATTACCAAATTATCCCCTAAAAACTTAGCGGGTATGATGATGGGATTATGGTTCTTGGCAAGTGCATACGGGCAATACGTAGCAGGTTTAATCGGTGCCGGAATGTCATCACCAAACGCAGATGCTTCTTTACTCGACAAACTTATTTCTTATACCAACGGTTACCAGCAACTGGCATTATACGCTTTAGGAACTGGTATTTTAATCATTGTTATTTCTCCTTTCATTAGAAAACTAATGCAGGAAGTAAAATAAAAAACTATTAACTCAAAATTCTTATAATGGCAGCAGAAGTAACTACTACCAATCCAGATTTTTTTAAATCGAAAGTACTTGGGCATCCGTCGGGTTTATTCGTTCTTTTCTTTACAGAAATGTGGGAACGATTTTCCTTCTACGGGATGCGTGTTTTATTGATTAACTTTTTAACAATGGCTATCATCGGAAACAATCCTGGCTGGGGTTGGTCTGCTGAACAAGCCGGAGCTTTATACGGTACTTATGCCATGCTTTTATACATCACTCCTATTTTTGGTGGTATTCTTGCAGATAAATACATAGGTTACCGATGGGCAGTTGTTATCGGAGCATTTATTATGACACTCGGGCATGCTTCGATGGCACTTGAAGGAGAATCATTTATGTATATCGGTTTAGGATTATTGGTATTGGGAACCGGTTTCTTCAAGCCTAATATGACTTCCATATTATCAGAAATGTACAAATCATTCCCTGAGAAAAAAGACGGAGCATTTACCATTTTTTATATGGGGGTAAACGCAGGTGCCTTTTTTGGAATGATGCTTTGCGGTTACCTCGCTGAAAAGGTAGGATGGCACTGGGGATTCGGTTTAGCCGGAATCTTCATGTTATTGGGAACTTTACAATTTTGGCTTTCTAAACCTATTTTCGGAAATATTGGTGAAGTACCTTCTAAAGAGAAAAAAGCAGCAGCAGCAAAATTAGCGTCTGAATCTAAATCTGAAGATGACCGTCCAAATCCTTTTACAACAGTAGATTATATACTGATTGCTGTAAGTACGATCATAGGACTTCTATATGCTTTTAACGATCCTTTATCAAAGATTGCCAATATCAATATATTCAAAATGCTTACCATCGGTAAAGTTGACGGATCTATTGTTGCCATTCTAATCGGTTTGGTAGTCTTTTTATTCGTAGTAATCTCACGTTTATCCCGTTACTCAAAAGTAGTAAGAGATCGTATGATTGCAGTTATTGTTTTCGCATTTTTTACCATCTTTTTCTGGATGTCATTTGAACAGGGAGCTACTTCTCTGGTTTTATTTGCACGTGATAATACGCAGCGTATTCTGAATGGAAACAGCGCTCTTATTTTCAATATTGTCAATACCTTATTAACCGTTATTCCATTATTAATCATTTCGTGGGTTCTGATTTTGCTGGCAAGACAAACCTGGAATAAAACACCATGGGCAAATATCATTTTAGGTATTACCTTTTTGGGAGTTTGGGGTACAGCTATCTGGATGCTTAATTACGACTGGACTTCACATGCGTATGCTGTAAAATATAAAGCAGTAGAAACTCCGGTAATGGATAAAGAAACCGGAAAACAAAAAATGGATGATAAAAACCAATTGGTTTACAGCTACACTCCGGTTACTGAAACTTATGTATCTAACCCTACAGATAAAATAGTTGACCGTGAGGTTATTCTGAGTTCAAAAACATTATATGAAGTAGGCCAGGAAATTAAAGTACACCCTGAATTGGACAACTTTATTATCCTTAGCGCTGAAAAAGAAAATAAAATTCGCTCAGATTACCAGACACACACAAAAGATTCACAGATTGCAACTGCACAGATTACTGAAATCCGCGATAATCAGGTAGAGATTACAGTAGCATGGTTCTCTATTCTGAACTCATTCTTTATCATTGCATTCGCATCTGTCATTTCTAAAATATGGGATTCAAGATACAATCCGCCTGCAGCCTTTAAATATGGACTTGGACTTATCATCATGGCAATCGGATTCGGATTACTGGCTTTCGGAGCTTATGGTATTCAGGAAGGTGTAAGAGTTTCTATGGTATGGTTGATATTTGCTTATCTGTTTCACACACTCGGAGAACTCTGTCTCTCACCTGTGGGCTTATCCTACGTATCTAAACTGGTACCAGCCCGCATGATTGCCTTTATGTTTGGTATGTGGTATCTGGCTATCGCTATAGGAAATAAGCTGGCTGCTGTATTGGGAGGACAGATTGAGAATATTACGAATCAGTATTCGCTTTCTACATTCTTCCTGATTTTTACAATTGTTCCGATTGCTGCAGGGCTTATTGTCATGTCACTACATCCGGCACTGAAAAAATTAATGCATGGGGTAAAATAATATTTATTATTTGAAAATATAAATCCGTTTTGTACATTCACAAAACGGATTTTTTAAATAAAAAACTAAAACCTATTATATGAAAAAAATATTTTTATTACTGACCATCGCTTTGATCAGTTTTTCCACACAGGCTCAGGAGGTTAAATGGATGACCTTTAATGATGCCATCGCGGCACAGAAAAAGAACAAAAAACCAATTTTCATGGATGTCTACACAGTTTGGTGTGGTCCATGTAAAATGTTGGACAAAAACACTTTTTCGGATCCTAAGGTAGCCGAATTGATCAACAAAAAATACAATCCGGTTAAATTCAATGCAGAAGGTAATGAAGCTATTACCTTTGCCAATAAAAAGTTTGCCAACCCATCTTATGATGAAAACAGAAAAAATACAAGAAATGCAATGCATGAATTTGCAGGTTTTTTAGCATTAAGAGGCTATCCTACAATGGTCATTATTGATGCAAATAATAAAGTATCTAAATCAATTGTCGGATATAGAAGTGCTGAACAGTTGACCGCTGAATTGTAAAATAATCAATTATTGAATGTCATATATCCCTTTTCACGCATATCGTGATAAGGGATATTTTTTTTATCACAACTTGTAAGCCAGTTTTCCTTTCTCCATTTTTTGTTTCCGGGATGAACAATCAGTTGCCGGGGTTGATGGTATTCTATAAGCCGATCAAGATTTACAGCCGGATTGTTGATAAGAACGATTACATCTGCCTTTTGAGATGTCTTATAAATCCCTAAACTATCTACAAGCAAAAAGAGTCTATTTCCATTTCTAAAACTGTTCTCTACATGATGTATCACAATCTGTTTTTTACCCTTTTCCCTTATAAATTCTTTTATATAATGCTGTTGCTGTACATCAGGATCTGTTGTATAAAAATGATATTTATCTAAACTCAATTCTACATAGGTAAAGTTTCTGTAATCATACAATACATATTGTTCTGTAACCCCCTTTTTAAAATACGGAATGAGATAATTGATTTGTAAGGAAATAAGAAGCACTAATAGCAGGATTATTTTTTTATAGGTGTATTTTTTTAGCAACCATGCAACGCTAAAAATGAGCAGTACATAGACGATACATTCTATCAGCTTTACAGAGATATCTGTAAGTATCCAGTGATTCTGAGCAGCAATCATCTCCGTTACTTTATTGCTAAAAAGTATCAGATATTCTATAACATACCCAAGATAGCGTGCAAGATATTCATTTATATAATTTAAAACCAAAAGCAATAACAGACCTAAAAGCACAAAATTAGTGATGGTTACAATAATGAGGTTTCCGATCAGGAACAATAAGGGAAACTGTCCGAAGTAATATAATGAAAGAGGAAGCACGCCTAATTGTGCAACTAAAGAAATAGCAACCATTTCACTAAAAAAATTGAGTAACTTATTTTCTTTCCTAAAGTATTTTCTGATGAGCGGATACAGGTAAATGATGGCATAAACGGCCATATAGCTTAACTGAAATCCAATATCAAACACATAATTTGGATACAGCAGTAAGATAAAGAACATAGAAACAATAAGAATATGGATCGTGGAAGTATTTTTTCTAAGCATACTTCCGAAACCGACCAACGAAAACATAACTACAGACCGTACTACGGGTCCGCTTAAACCGGATAAAAAAGCGAAAAATATCAGAAAACTTACGACGCCTAAAAAACGATAATTTCTGTTTTGTATTCCAAGCCCTAATATAAAATTGAGAACATAATATAATAATCCTATATGCAGCCCTGAAACAGATAAGACGTGAACTACTCCGGCGTCGCGATAATTTTTTTCAACGGTTTCGCTCAGATCCTGACGCTGCCCAAATAATAAGGCATAAATGATTCCGCGTACTTCCTGGCCATACCCATGAAGGTCAAAGCTTTCTTTGAGCTGTTCTCTTACAAAGGCTACATAATGATAAAAATCTTTTTGCGGTGGTAGTATTTTATAAACACTGTCTACCTTTATTTGTCCGTAAATATTTTTTTTGGATAAATAAGCAGCATAATCAAACTGATACGGATTTTTGGCTGTATGGATTGGCTTTACGGCAACATACGAAATAAAAGTTTGTCCTGTCTGCCAAATAGAATCTTTGACGGACTGATATATGAGTATACGGTGCTTTTTATTGTCTTGAATAAGGGTTCCATAATATCTGTTTTGGGAACTATTGGGTTTTAGCTGCTCTTCTACTGTAATACTATAAAATCGTGAAACCTCATATACGGGCTTATCCTGCCTGTTTGTGAATGAGTACGAAGAAATTCCGGCAAGAATAAAAAAGAGTGCTACAAAAAGCCATGAAAAAAATCTTGCTGCCTCATTGCGCACATTGTTATTTAAAAGAGTGTGGAAAAATAAAAATAATAAAATAAGAGCAGTTAAAGGAATCACCCAGAAAATGGTCTGAAATCTTATTGAAAAATAGTCAGACAAAAAAATCCCATTAACATAAAAGAATGTAATGGGAATCATTGGATGTTTCATTACCTTCATCATAAAATAAAGATAATCAAACAGATGCGAATTTCAATAATTAACTCTTATAAAATTTGCTGCTCGTAAACTCTGTTAATCTGAGCAAATCCTTTTGAATAATAAGGTTCTTTTGTTGACGATATAATCACGCCCTGAGAAGTAGAAGAATGAATAAATTTAATTTCATCTTCTGTTGCCTCAATAACGATTCCGACATGATTAATCACTTTTTTGCCTCCGTTTCTGAAGAAAATAAGATCTCCGGTCTGTGCGTTTGCCTTGGTTACTTTTTTCCCTAAAGAAGCCATTTCTCGAGAAGTTCTTGGCAAAGCAATATTAAATTGTTCAAAAGCTGTTTTTACAAAACCGGAACAATCCATACCACTTCGACTCATACCTCCCCATACATATCTTGTACCCTGATAATCGTTTGCCACGTTTACCAGCTGTTCTGTAAGATAACAATATTTCTTTGGTTTGGAGTCTTTTGCAGTTGCTACCATCTGGGCTTCTTCATCGATAGCATTCATACGGGCGTTGATTTCTGCAATGGTAATTTCTTTGGAGTCAGTAGCTGAATTTTTAGCTTGATTTTTGGTGGCTGTCTTTTTTGAAGTTTTATAAACTACATTAGACTTTTTCACTTGTGCTGTAATTTCGTTCGTCGTAAAAAACGAAATGGCTGCAAGAAAAGTTAGTGTAATGGCCTTCATTGATGATTGTATTATTTTATGGGTATAATCTCTATTTTCGATTTGTTGTTTTACAAATATATAAGAATTTATCTTTTATCAAAACTTAAATTTTCCTTAATTGTGTTAACAACTGCATCACTTGCACCTCCTCCACCTAACTTTTCCTCTAATCTACGGTAATCAGACAAGATTTTGGCACGTGAAGAAATGTTGATAACTTTATTTAATTCTTCTTTTATTCTTTTTTTATTGCAGTCTTTCTGTATCAGTTCTGTGACAACCGGTTCATCCATAATCAGATTTACAAGCGATATGTATTTGAGATTGATGACACGTTTAGCAATCTGATAGGATATATTATTAGCCTTGTACACAACAACCTCAGGCACTTTGAACAGAGCGGTTTCAAGTGTTGCAGTACCTGATGTAACAACTGCTGCATGTGAATGATTGAGCAGCGAATAGGTTTCATTGGAAACAAATTTTACATTTTCCTGCTTTATAAAAGGCATATAAAAGTCATATTCAAGACTCGGAGCTCCTGCTATGACAAACTGATAGTCAGGAAAGTCATCGACTACAGCAAGCATTTCTGTTAATAATCTTGTAATTTCCTGTTTTCTGCTTCCCGGTAACAGAGCGATTAACGGACGCTCATCCAAACCGTGTTTTGCATGAAAATCTTCTTTATCACTCCTTCTGAATTGTTCAATAGCGTCTATTAATGGATGCCCTACAAAGTGTACCGGAAACTGATGTTTTTTTTCATAAAAATCTTTTTCAAACGGTAAGATTACATACATCTGATTGACATCGCGTTTGATTGCTTTGATACGATTTTCTTTCCAAGCCCAGATTTGCGGAGAGATATAGTAATGCGTATCAAATCCTTTTTGTTTTGCCCATTTGGCAATTCTCATATTAAAACCCGGATAGTCAATAAAAATAATAACATCGGGTTGAAATTTCATAATATCTTCTTTACAAAAAGCAATATTTTTTAGAATGGTAGTCAGATTCATCACTACTTCCGCAAATCCCATAAAAGCAAGTTCTTTATAATGCTTTACCAGAGTACCTCCGGTCTGCTGCATAAGATCACCGCCCCAAAACCGAACCTGTGCTTCAGGCTCCTGTCTGTATAGTGCTTTCATAAGATTGGACCCATGAAGATCTCCCGATGCCTCTCCTGCAATGATATAATACTTCATTTTAAATAATTTGAGATATTACCACTAATAAAATTAATGCTGTCAATACTCCTTTTACCATATTATAATACGATTTATTCAGCAGAAGATATACCACAGCGATGTTTAGTAAACTTCCGATAGCGATTACTTTACCTCCCAAGTCTGACTTTATCAGAAAACTCATATCCTTAAAAAAGGAAAAACTGGTAACTAACTCAACATATAAACAACTACCGATCAGCGTCACTACAAAACCGATGAGTAATCCCAATAAAAACTGTCCTATTTTCATATTATAAATCCCAATTATTTAATTGTTGCATGGCATGATATGCCGTTAAATCATACTGAACCGGTACAATAGAAATGTATCCGTTGGCCAGAGCCCATTCATCAGTATCTTCTCCTTTGTCATGGTTTACAAATGTACCTGTAAGCCAATAGTATTTTTTTCCGTGCGGATTCGTTCGCTGATCAAATTTTTCTACCCAGGTAGCATTTGCCTGACGACAGATTTTTATCCCTTTTATTTCGTTTTTTTTGAGCTTTGGAAAATTAACATTGAGTATCACACCTTCCGGCAATCCCTGTTTTAGTGTTTCCTCTGTTATTTGCTTTACAAAGGTTTTTATTTCTTCAAAATTGGCATTCCAGCTAAAATCGTTTAGCGAAAAACCAATTGCTACCACTCCGCTCATCCCTGCTTCTAAAGCCGCAGACATGGTACCCGAATAGATAACATTTGTAGAAGAGTTGAGACCGTGGTTGATACCCGATACACAGATATCCGGTTTTTTCTTGAGAATCTGATCGATCGCTATTTTGACGCAATCTACAGGCGTACCTGAACAACTGTACTCCTGATCTAATGTCGGATCTATGGTTACTTTTTCTAAAAAAAGAGTATTATTTACAGTAATGGCATGCCCCATACCCGATTGCGGACTATCTGGAGCTACTACTACGACTTCGCCGATTTGTTTCATTACATCGATTAATGCCCGTATGCCCGGAGCTGTTATTCCATCGTCGTTTGTAACTAAGATCAAAGGTCTTTTTTTCATCAATGTTTTTTTATACTTTCGTAAAAGTACTAAAATATTGAGAATACTCTCTGAATATTTTTTCCGAAAGTATTGTTAATACCTGTGTATAAACGTACTTTGCAAAAAATTGGTTTAACAAAACTTTATTGGCAGATTAAATTTTTGTACTGATTTTTTTAAGTAATTTAGATGAAATTTAATTGATGAATGCTATCTGGCTTTTTATGAAAAGAAACTATAAAATTATTTTAATCGTTTTGGCGATTTCAGCGGCGTTATGGAGCTTTATGCCTAAAAAGGAAAAAGCAGATCCAGAAAAAGAAGCGCTGTTAATGGAATTATTAACCTATGTAATTAAAAATGGCCACTATGCACCAAGTGAAATCAATAATGAATTCTCCGCAAAAGTCTATAAAGAGTATATAAAGGCTATTGATCCGAATAAACGATTTTTACTTCAAACCGATATTGATGAACTGAATCAGTATGAATTTTTAATCGATGATTTTATTTTAGCAAGACGCTTTGATCTGTTTGATAAAAGCTATCAGATTCTTCAAAAACGAATGAAAGAATCACAAACTATTTACAAAGAGATTTTGAGCCAACCTTTTGATTTCAACGTAAAAGAGGAAATCAATACGGATTTCGACAAAATGCCTTTTGCTAAAGATGAAGCTGCCCTGAAAGAACGTTGGAGAAAACAGTTGAAACTGAATGTATTATCCAATATTGAAGATAAAATAAAACTGCAGGAAGGACAGGATGTTGAAGAAGAAAGTTTTGAAGAACCGAATGAGGAAATTAAAATCACAGAAAAAAAGACAGTAAAAAAAGAACCTGTTGAAAAGAAATCAATGCAGGAACTTGAAAAAGAAGCCCGTGAAAGCACATTAAAATCATTGAATGAGTACTTTGAAGCGATTGAAGAAATCAGCAGAACTGAATGGTTAAGTATTTATATCAATAGTATTTTAGAGCAATTTGATCCGCATACTTCATATTTTGCACCTGAAGACAAAGAAAAATTTGATGTTAGTATGTCTGGTTCCATGGAAGGAATCGGTGCCCAATTGCGCAAGAAAAATGATTATACCGAAATTACCGAAATTATTCCCGGAGGACCTGCATGGAAAGGTAAAGAGCTTGAAAACGGAGATATAATTATGAAAGTAGCTCAGGGTAACGAAGAACCAGTGGATATTGCCGGCATGCGTCTGGAGAATGTAGTAAAAATGATTAAAGGTAAAAAGAATACTGAGGTACGATTAACAGTTAAAAAAGTTGACGGAACCATCAAGGTCATTTCTATAATGCGCGATAAGTTTGAATTAGAAGAAACTTATGCTAAATCTGTTATTATTGATACGAAAGATGGAAAATATGGAATGATTCAGTTACCTAAGTTTTATATTGATTTTGAAACGAAAGACAACAGAAATGCTTTTACTGATGTAGCAAAAGAAATTGAATATCTGAAACAGCAGAATGTAAAAGGCATTATAATGGATTTAAGAAATAACGGAGGAGGTTCTTTGCAGACGGTTGTGGATATGGTAGGGCTTTTCATAGAGCAAGGTCCTGTTGTTCAGGTTAAATCTCAAAAAGGAGCGCGAAATGTTTTATTTGATAAAGATCAGAAAGTACAGTGGGACGGACCGCTTGTGGTATTAATCAACAATTATTCTGCCTCAGCTTCTGAAATTTTTGCCGCTGCAATTCAGGATTATAACCGGGGTTTAATTTTGGGATCCAAACATTCTTTCGGTAAAGGTACTGTTCAGAATATGTTTGATTTAAATTCTTTACTGAAACTTGATAATGTGGATTTGGGAGCTATTAAATTTACTTCTCAGAAATTTTATAGAGTAAATGGAGGTTCTACACAGTTAAAAGGAGTTGAAAGCGATATCGTGTTACCAGATCGTTTCTCACATATCGATACAGGCGAACGTGACCGAGAAAATGCAATGCCATGGGATAAGATTGAAAAAGCAAACTACAAACCGTTAGCAAACAATTTCAAAAAAGTTATTGAAAACAGTAATAAACGTGTTTTAAATAATAGTCAGTTCAGACTGATTGATGAAAATGCACAATGGATCAGTCAAAGAAAAGATGAAAATGTATTTTCGCTGAATTATGACGATTTTACTAAAAAATCTAAAGAGATTGAAGAAAAAGCAAAAAAATTCAAAGCTCTGAAAGATTACAAAAACAGTCTTAAATTCACCTCTCTTCCTTATGAAGAAGCACTTTTTGCAAATGACTCCATTCTTAAAAGAAAAAGAGATCGTTGGCATGAAGGCTTGAATAATGATGTGTATGTAGAAGAAGCTGTAAATGTTTTACAGGAAATTACTTCTAAAAAATAAGATGCCACAACAGCTATCTCATAATCAAATTGCGCTCCGGAAATTTAAAAAAAATTACTGGGGCGTTTTGAGTTTTTGGTTTATAGTACTGCTTACTTTTGTGGCTGTTTTTGCGTATATACTGGCTCCTGACAATACCAAGAATGCGAATAACGGAGATATTTCTATCAGTACAAAACCTCCTGGTTTTACAGTAGACATGATAAGATTACCTGGTACTGTCCGCACTTCTGTATGGGACTGGCTCACTGGAAAAGAAATAGCAGAAGTACATATTCCTGTCTTAGAACATTATATAAAGAATGATACTTTATTTTACAAAGAATATAATGCCGATGCTTCACTTGCCCAGACAAAAGCATTGCCTGTCAGCGCTTTTGGCTCTGTTCCGGCAAATGAAATAAATGACAGCTATATTTTTACAAAAAAGTTCTATCTGGGCACTGATAATCAGGGTAGAGATTACCTCAGCCGTTTGATTATCGGTTCACGGGTTTCCCTTTCCATAGGTTTTGTCGCAGTATTTATCTCTCTTGTGGTAGGTATTACATTGGGAGGTATAGCAGGGTATTACGGTGGTAAAATAGACCACTTTATTTTATGGCTGATTAATGTGATCTGGTCTATTCCTACGCTCTTACTGGTTATTGCTATTACTCTGGCTCTTGGCAAAGGTTTCTGGCAGGTGTTTATAGCTGTTGGACTGACCATGTGGGTTGAAGTAGCGCGTGTGATCAGAGGTCAGGTGATCAGTATCAAACAAATGCAGTATATAACCGCTGCCAAAGCTTTGGGATATTCCAATAACAGAATCATTTTCAAACATATATTGCCTAACAGTCTGGCACCGGTGATTGTGATTTCTGCAGCTAATTTTGCTTCGGCTATTCTTGTAGAAAGCGGTTTAAGTTTTCTCGGGTTAGGCGCTCAGGTTCCTATTCCAAGCTGGGGAGGTATGATCAAGGATCACTATAATTATATCATTCTTGGAAAGGCATATCTGGCATTGGTTCCCGGAATTGCCATGCTGCTTTTGGTGGTCTCTTTTATGATGATTGGTAATGCTTTGCGCGATGCACTTGACGTTAAGAGTAAATAGTTTTTATTGGAGTACATACTTTTTAATGTCGTACCGGCTGCCCTGAAAAATATTGAGATCTATTTTTGTTTCAATGCCTGAAAGACTTCCTTTATCAGAAAATTGCCAGAAGTGCCATTCTTCTTTTATATCTTCTACAAAAAAGTTATAATTGGCGATCCAGACCGGATAATCGCTAAAATCTTCTTTTAAATGTTTGTTGTAAAAATGTTCTCCTGAATAAATAATCGGCTTTGCTTTATAATGATCTTCCACTATCGAAAGCCATTTTTTTAACCCTACTTTTAAGTTGGCAACCGATTGTTCTTTAGGAAGTTCTTCAATATCTAAAACAGGAATAAAATCCCCGGGTTCTAAATCCACATTGTTTATAAAATTCTGAGCCTGCAACACACTGTTTTCATCAGGTCTGTAATAATGATAGGCTCCGCGAATGAGCAGTCTGCTTTTTGCTTTTTTCCAGTTGTAGGAAAAAGTCTTGTCGCATCCATCTGCTCCCATAGTAGCGCGAATAAACACAAAATCTAACGGAAAATCTTTATAAATGGAATCAATTGTATGCCATTGTATCTCTTTTTGATAATGAGAAACATCGAATCCAAATAACATTTTATCATGTCTCTTAAAGACTTCTATATTACGAATGTCTTGTAATGTAACTTTATTATCTTCCGCTTTTTCAGGAGCAAATATTTTATTATAGGCAGTTTTCACGTAATAGCGAATGCCTTCTCTATAGTGAAAACACGCAGCGGCAAGGATACACAATATGGCAAATAATACATACCAGCGGTATTTGACTGAAATACGCCTTGTTTTTTTTCGCTGATATTTCCGTGTTTTTTTAGGTATGCTTTTTCTGCCTTTCATATAGTAAATTTAAATCAAACTTACTTATTATTCAGCGATAAAAAAAGAGGCAGTGTAAACTGCCTCTTTTTTAAAACTATTTTTATTTCTTACTTATTTTTATAATCTGACTCTGATTCTGAGAACGCAATTCCAGTAAATAATTTCCTGAAGCCAGAGAACTTATATCTAACTGAATCTTATCGGAATTATACGTTTTGGTCAATACTTTTTGCCCTGCAAGATTATATACCGTAACGCTATCAATGGTCTGTTTGTACTGAATGTTGAGTATATCCGTCGTCGGATTCGGATAGTAGGCAAGTTGCGTTTTATCAAAATCAGCCATGCCAAGAGTGACATCAACCAGTACAGCCGTCGGAAGACTTGAACATCCGTTTGACCCGATAATCGCTGCATAGTATGTCTTTCCGTTTACCAGAGGTGTTTCTGCCGGTAATGGATTATAATCGTTTCGCGCATCATTGTAGGTGTTATACCAATATATATCTGTCTGATCCATTATGAGATCAGCAATGGTAGCCTGACCTATTGTATTTACTGTAAAGCTCTGCTGTAAAGCTCCTGTAGGTGAAGAAGGAATATCTGATATCGTTACTGAAACAGCCGTACGTGCTGATATACATCCATATTCTACACGTTCTGCATAATAAGTACCTGTAGTCAATATGGTATTTTGCGTCAATTCTGTTGTTGCCGTTGTAGATGTGTACCATTTATAACTGATATTATTAGCCGTTGGCAGGTATAAATCTGCTACAGTACTTGCTCCACACAAAACAAAAGCGTTTATTACTGGAGCCGTTTGCGGAATGACACGCACAGAAACTGATCTTCTTGTCGATTCACATCCGCCTAATGCCTGCGAAACATAATATACACCGCTTATCAACGCAGCTGTCGCATTCAAAGGCTGCTGAGACTGCAAGGAGGTGTACCAACGATATTCAGCTCCGTTTACTGCACCGGTTGCGACTAAATCTGCAACAGTTCCTGAGCCACAAATATTTTGAGTGGTTGCATTCGGTTTTTGTAAGTTGGCATATAAACTTATGGTTACCGCTACCCTGTCTGATTCGCAGGCACCTATACTTTGAGCAACATAATAGGTTCCTGTGGTTGCCATGGTCGCAGTAGATAGCGGTTGTTGTGACGATGCTGTAGCATACCAGTTCAGAGTAGCTCCAGATAATGCATTTAAAGAAATTTGTCCGACTGGTGTTTCCTGACACAGACTTATAGTTTGAGATGTAATCGGCATTGGTGTCTGTGTGATGATTGCCTGAACTGCTACTCTATTGGATTCGCAAGCTGATGCGATATGATAATACGAAGCATAATAGATGGTTTCATTAATCAAAGCTGTTGAAGGATTTAATGCCTGAGTTGCTGTTGCTGAAGTATACCATCTGATTTCAGAACCGGTTTGTGGGGCCACGAGAAGATCATTTACTGAAGCCGCATTACAGAACACTTGTGTTGCTTCTGCATTGGGTGCTGTATTGCCTATTATCGTAATCTCAACTGCAACTTTTTCCGAAAGACACTCTCCTAAGCTGGTCTGTACATAATAAGTACCTGATTCGGAAATAGCGTTTATTGCCGATGGGGTATTTAATGATGAATACCATTGTACGGTTTGTCCCGGGATGATGGTAATCTCTATATCGGTTGTATTTATTGTTGTACAGAATGTCTGAGCTTCAACAATTGCTTCTTCAGTAGCACATAAGGTGGTAAAAGATGCTGAAGCAGACCATTCACTCTGAGCAGTTGCACACAACTGACGTACGTAAAAATCATATTCAGTATCCGGATCTAAACCTTCTAAAATATATGGATTAGCTACCTCAGAAACGATTGTACCGTTACCTTGTGTAAAGCCGGCAGGACCCCATTCTATTTCATAAAGAGTTCCTGTAGCTGTCCAGCTTAATTCAGCAAAACTAACATTGGCAATTACTTCAAGGTCTGTAGGTGTATCACAATTAAATGGAAAACGTACTATCATATCAACCGTTACTCCGTAATCATCATTATAGCATGGATTAGGTCCCTGTTGCTCCCCTGATTCAATAGCACCTATTCTCAAACGATATTCACCCGATAAGCCTGTTTGATCAGAAATATCAAAAGTTGTATTCAGAGTAGTTGTGCTATCATCATCTGATGTTCCCTGAAAAACCAATTCTGTAGCATTATCAAATATACCATCTTTATTAAAATCGATCCATATATTGAAGTCATAACTATACCCCCAAAATCCGAAATCATCTGTATTTAGTGTTACTGAAGAATTCACAGGTATTGACGGATCAATATCAACAACCGTATCCATCAGATCGTGATAAGTATCTGAGTTAAGGGTAAATGTCTCGGTTCCCATTGTAAGACTGGTGATTCCGTTCCCATCTACACTTGTAGGTTCAGAGATACAATATCCTATATAAAAAGCATATGGACCAGACCAATTGCTTTCATCGTCGTCATCGCATATATTTTTGACATAAAACTCATACATGGTATCTTCTTCAAGTCCCTCAATAGTAAGATTATTTTCGATTACATCTGTTTCAAGTGTTCCATTTCCATGTGTAAAGCCACTTTCTCCCCATTCTACACTAAATTGTGTTCCTGTACTTGTCCAGTTGAGTTGTGCATCATTTAATGTAGTATTTGAAACAGACAATCCTCCCGGTGTAGGGCACGTAATTGTGGAAACATCTTCGGTAATCTGAAGACCGTCTATATAAATAAGAATATCATCATCTCCAAACATGTCTGCCAATTCCGTTTTTATGCGTATGTACACATTACCTTCACCCGGAGTAAAATTTGCCGTAGCAACAGCGCAATCGTCAGACACCACGTGATTTGAACTGTTGATTGTATGAAAAGTAGTCCACGGTCCTGACGGATTATTTGACCAGGCAAATGTGATATTAAATACATTACCTGAAACCCCCGTTTCATCATAATAATCAACTACTTTATAGTCAAACGAGCATTCTATTTCCCCTCCGATAGATGACCCTATATTCGGTGAATAAATTTCACTTTCAGAGGTCCAAAAATAGAGATTGGTCACTAAAGAATAATCACCAGCACATTGCCCTTCATCTATCTGAAACCAGTTGAAAAAATCAGGATCTTCCCATCCTCCCATGTCATCCTCAATCTCCCAACCATAGGTATAATTTACCTGAGCATAAAATGCATGTGTCAGCAGAAGGAAAAAAATAACCAATACCGACTTGTGCATTTTATTAAAAAAATAATTATTTTTCATATGTAATTGTTTTTATGTAATAAAATTATAAATATAATATTTTATTCTTCATTAAAAATCACAAAAATACAGTATTTAAAGCGTATATACTATCCATTTTTATTAAAAATAATACCATATTTATCCTATATCCTCAAAAAACACTCAGTACCTTGCTGAAAATACTATATATGCAATACAAAAAGCCTGTTCATATCTGAACAGGCCTTTATGATTTTGAGCAATACTAAACTTACTTCTTAATGACTTTAATAATCTGAATCTGATTTTTTGAATGTAATTCTATAAAATAATTTCCTGCAGAAAAACCATTCATATCCAATTGAATCTGATTTGAATCAAATGTTTTTGTCATTACTTTTTGCCCTACAGAATTATATACTGTTACAGCATCTATTGTCTGCTTATAACTTATATTTAGTATATCGGTTGTAGGATTCGGATAGCACACAAGTTGCGTTTTATCAAAATTATCCGTACCTAACGTTATATTTACCAACACTGTAGTTGGCTGACTAAGACATCCTGTTGGTCCTACAGTTACTCCATAATAGTTCTGACCAGTGAGCAAAGGTGTTGTGGCTGGTAAACGACTGTTATTATTCAAAGCGTCTTCATACGTACTAAACCAAAAGATATTAGCTTGATCCATTACCAAATCTGCAACAGTAGCCTCTTCAAGCGTATTCACAGTAAAGCTTTGATCCAAAGATCCTGTAGGTGATGCAGGTATATCTGATATTGTTACATCTACTGCCACGCGTTCAGAAACACAGCTATTTTCAACACGGGCTGCATAATACGTTCCTGTTAAAAGAGCTGTATTTTGTGATAATTCAACAGTAGATGTTGCTGAATCATACCATTTAAGAACGACTCCTTCCATAGCTGTAAGTTGTAGATCAGCCACCGTAGCTGAACCACAGAATGTAAAAGGACTGATTACCGGAGCCGTTTGAGGCGTTATATGTACAGTGACTGCTCCTCTATCAGATTCACAACCAGAAATTCCTTGAGAGACATAGTAAACAGTACCATCTTGCAGCACATGGCCGGCAGGTAACGCAGCCTCATTATCAGCTGTGGCATACCATTTAATATTTAATCCATTGACAGGTGTTGCTGTCAGTTCGCCCACTGTTGCTGTACCGCAGAAATATTGCTGTGCTTCAAAAGACGGTAACACAGAAGTAACGATTGTTATGTTTACTGGTATTCTATCAGAAGTACACCCTTGTACATTGGTTGTTTGTACATAATAGGTACCTGATGTTGCAAATGAAGTGATTTCTTCATTTGCTGTAAGAGAAGTATACCATTTGATCACGGCATCACTTACCGTGGTTACATTTATACTGGTTACTGGTGTTTCCGGACACACTATGTGATCGGTGCTTACTACAGGAGCCTGCATCTGGCATGCCGGTATAGGTTCAAATACCACATCATCGACATTGATACCTCTGTAGGTTCCCTGTAAACCATGTTTGAAAGCAAAATAGTCATCTGTTGTTGATGGTATTTCTATGGCATATTCTGTATAAGTTGCTGTAAGTGCTATAGGAGAACCTATTGTAGTAAAAGTATCTCCATCCGTATTTGATGACATTGTTCCAAATAGCAATACACCTGTTCCCCAACTTGATCGGACTTTGAAGGTAACACGATAACCTCCGTTGCCTAAATTATCCGTTTTAGGAGAAACAAGTATATAATTACCTAAAATATCAGAACTATTATATATGTAAAAGCTTTTTGGGTCCGAGGCAGGATAAGCCAGAGTGACATATCCATATCCAGAACCAGAATCTATAAATGACCAGCATTGAGGTACTGTTGGGCTCACAACGGTACCTACTGGTGTTGTATCAAAATTTTCTGCAAAATAGCCTATCACACCACAAGCCATTGTAAATGTATATGGTCCCTTCCAGACTCCCTGGTCCGTTGAATTACAATTGGATCGGATGTAAAATTGTAAGGTTTGTAAAGCAGGCAATCCAGAGAGACTTACAGTACTACTATCAGCAGAGATATTTCCGGAAATAAGTAATCCATCAGAACCAGACCCTGGGATTCCGGAGATTCTCACTTCATAACTATATCCGTTTGCAGGAATGGTGACTGGAACTGTGAGATTAGCTGTAGCTGTTGTAGCCGTTACATTATCAAAAGTAACCATTTCAGGTCCAAGACAGTTTTCCGAAAGTTCTGTTGAAACAACAAAGGTATTAGGCATTTCTATTAAAGTATCATTAGCTGATGTAATTGATTCAAAATAATAATCGCCGTCATCTACGTCTGCGGTTGTTGTGCTGATTGCTGTTAAAACACCATCAGTAATCACATCTTCATTAAGTTCGTTAGTTGTTAATGACTGATAGGGTTGTGCATCAGAATTATTACACAATAGTAGTATTCCGATTGTCAGTGTTAATAAAATAGTTTTATTCATTTTTAAAAATTTTATTATATATATGTACATTTTTGGTAGTAAAGCTATATGTACTCCAGTAAGTGCATTAAAAAAGCTAATAGAAACGTAGATTTTCTCATATCACTTGATAGAATAACATTGTCATATTAAATGTTATCTATGATAAAATTGTTTCTGAAAAATGACTGTTACATCGAAATAACAAACGTTAAAGACTATAAAAACTGATAAAATTCCGGTATCTTAATTGCCGGTCTGACCCAAAAAATTATGCATTAAATCAGTCATACGTAACCTTATCAACAGCTTAAAATGTTATTTCTTTTTGAAGTGTTCTGGTAGTGATAAAAAATAATTATTAAACCCATTACTTTTAATATTACACCTCTACTATGAATGATCTATATTCTGCTTTAAAAAGATTGCAGACAGAGAAACAACAGTATACAAGAAAAAACCTTAAAGTTCCAAAGTAACAAACTTTACTATTATAGTAAGCAAAGAGAACGCTTCTCTTATCTATATTATAATGGCAACAAATATAACACTTTTTTTTAATAAGTCTAAATTAACTTAATTAATAAATGTAATTTTTATATGACAGATAGTTAGTAATCATTTTATCAAAAACGGTGTAATAAACATTACAATCTCAAACTCAGCACAAAACATAAAAAAAGACCTATCAATGTTGATAGGTCTTTAAGTACAATAAAGAATGAGATTATTTTTTTATCACTTTAATAATCTGAATCTGATTTTGTGAATGTAATTCAATAAGATAATTTCCTGCAGAAAAACCACTCATATCTAACTGAATCTGATCTGAATCAAATGTTTTTGTCATTACTTTTTGTCCTACAAGATTATAAACTGTTACAGCATCTATTGTCTGCTTATAACGAATATTCAGTATATCTGCTGTAGGATTCGGATAATATACAAGATTTGTTTTATCAAAATCATCCATACCCAAAGTCACATCTACCTGTACAGCTGTTGGCATACTCGGACAACCGTTTGCACTGATAATTACAGCATAATATGTATGTCCGTTTTCTAATGGTGTATCAGCTGAAAGAGGATCGATTCCGTTTCTTGCATTATTATAAGTGGCATACCATACTACGCCTGCTTGATCCATAGCTAAGTTGGCAATTGTAGCCTCTCCCATTGTGTATACTGTAAAGCTCTGATTTTCCATACCTGTAGGTGATGACGGAATAGCAAAAACAGTTACTGAAACCGGTGTTCTCTGAGAAACGCAACCATGCTCTTCTCTTGCAACATAATAAGTACCGGTAGTCAGAACCGTATTTTGTGTTAATTCTGTTGTTGCCGATGCTGAAGCATACCATTTATAGCTTACTCCTGAAGCACCTGCAATATGTAAATTTGATATTGTACCTGAACCACAAATTACAAAAGGACTTACTACAGGTGCCGTTTGTGGAATTACACGAACAGAAACTGATCTTCTTTCAGACTCACAACCTAAGATAACTTGTGAAACATAATAGATTCCTGAAGTTAATGCTGCTGTACTATTCAGTGGAGTTGATGATGTTAAAGATGTATACCAGTGGTACTCTGCACCGGCAACAGCTCCTGTAGCAACAAGATCAGAAACACTTCCACTGCCACAAATATATTGTGTACCTGCAGCTGGCTTTTGTAAACCAATATACGATACAAAGTTTACCGCTGTTCTCGCAGACTCACATGTATTTGTGGTCTGTGTAGCAAAATAAGTTCCTGAAGAAACAATCGTAGAAGGATCAATAGGAGTCAGTGAGTTTAAGGATGTATACCATTTAATCGTTGCGTTTGTCAGTGCTCCCAGATTCTGAAGCTCTGCAAAAGTTGTTGGCTGACACATAGCTATCTGCGTAACAGAAAGTGTTGCAGGTGTACCTGTAATTACAGCTGTAACCTGACCTCTCGAAGATTCACATCCTGCAGGAGTTGCCTGTGATACATAATAAACCGCCCCATTCTGTAACACATAATCTGATGCCAAAGCATCCGTTGCATCGGCAGATGCATACCATTTAATATTTAATCCGCTTACCGGTGTTGCAGACAAATCATTTACCGTTGCACCGTTACAAAAATATTGTTGTGCCTGAAAAGCTGGTAATGAAGTAGATACCATCACCACATTTACAGCTATTCTGTTTGACATGCATCCCTGAGCATTAGATGTTTTCACATAATAAGTACCTGGTGTAGCGATTGTGGTAATTTCATCTGTAGCTGTAAGAGAACTATACCATTTAATAGTAGCTCCGGATGCAGTAGTAACCGGAATATCACTTACAGGAGTTTCCATACATATAATTTGTGTTGCACCCACAATCGGAGCCGTCATCTGGCATAATGTTTCAAAAACACCTGCTGTAGTCCAAGCGCTTAATTCTGCATCATTACATAAGGTTTTCACATATACTGAATACGTTGTACTTGGAGATAAGCCTTCTACATATTGTGCAAGAGTCGTTGCTGAAACAGTTCCTGAAGATACTAAACCTGTTGCACCAGAACCTGCTGCTCCTGATGTTCTTACTTCATAAGCATAACCCGTTTCCGGATCTGATTCAGAGGCAACCCAGTTAATCACTGCCGAATTATTGGTTATTGCTGTTGTAGCTGCTAAGTCTGGTGGTAAACAAGGTGGTGTTATTTTTACATCAATATCTACTGTAACTCCGTAACTACCACTATAACAAGGATTAGGCGGCACCTGTCCCGAATCTGCTGTCCCTATTCTCATTCTGTAAATTCCACCTGCATAGTTTCCTACTAACGGAATGGTCACATTTAAAGTAGTCGGATTGGCGTTTGAAGAATTTCCCTGATAAAGCAATTCACTGCTTTCAAACACACCATTTTTATTCAGATCAATCCAGATATTGGTATCATACGTATATCCTGTAGCAAAAGAAACAGAACCAGTAGCTGTTTGACCAACGATTAATTCTACTTGTGGTGCTGCTGTATGATGATAATACATCACATCTGCAACAGGTATACTGGTACCGTTTATAGTTACGTTTGTAACTCCGCTACCATCATTACTGGTAGGAACTGAACTACAATAATCAAATTTAAAGGTTTTTATATCAGACCATGCACCTACACCACCAGCACCACAATTGCTGCGTACACGGAATGCATACGTTTGGCCCACTGTTAATCCTTCTAAAATATAGTTATTTGTTACTCCTGTTAATACGGTTCCTGATCCAGGAGTGAACCCCTGTATTCCCCATTCGATATCAAAGAGAGTATTGGTAGCACTTGCTGGCACTGTCCAACTTAAAACAGCTGATAAGGCTGAAAATTGCAGTGTTGCATCCAGTGAAGAGACATCTGAACAGGTTGGTATTGGTTCAAATACCACATCATCAATATAAATACCTCTATAAGTACCCTGTAAACCATGCTTAAAAGCAAAATAATCATCTGTTGTTGCCGGTATTTCAATTACATATTGTGTAAAGGTTGTTGAAAGTGTTATTGTTGCCCCTATGGCTGTAAAAGTAGCTGCATCCGTATTGGAAGCAACTCTTCCAAAAATCAGATTATAATTCCCCCAATCAGCTCGTGCCTTAAATTTCACACGGTAGCCTCCATTTCCTAAATTATCCGTTTTTGGTGAAACCAGAATATAATTACCTGAGTTATCGGAATTGTTATACATATAGAAACTTCGAGGAGAAGAGGTGCTGGAAGAACTGCTTACATATGCGTATCCTGCTCCTGAATCAATGAAAGTCCAACAGGTAGGTACAGTAGCATTACTGGAAGAACCAACCGCTGTTGTATCAAAATTTTCTGTAAAAGCACCTATTACATCACACGCCATTGTGAATGAAAATGGCCCTGTCCATACGCCCTGATCTGTAGTACTACAATTGGAGCGAATGTAAAACTGCAAAGTTTGAGATGATGGTAATCCTGTGAGATTGGCTGTTGTATTGGCAGCGGGAATATTACCTGAAGTTACTAATCCTGTAGCTCCTGAACCAGGTAACCCAGAAGTTCTTACTTCATAATTGTAACCATTTGCCGGAATAATAGCCGGTGCAGTTAAGGTTGCTGTTGCTGTTGCTGTAGTGATGGCATCAAAAGTCACTGGCTCCGGACTCGGACACGTTCCTAACAATTCTGCAGAAACAGCAAAGATATTTAGCACCCCTCCAGAAGAAGCACTACGTGTAAATGTAATAGATTTCACTTCTTTATTCTGATTCGCAACTGCAATATTTAATGCAATCTGATACAAACGTGGTTCACCAGACGGATTTTCTGCCGTGTCGGTTACGCGACTCAATCTACCGAAACCTACATAAGCAGGTGGAGGATTAGTTCCATAATACCAATCTGGGACATTGTTGGTAAGAAAAGACTGGGTCGTATTATCCTGAAAGGTTACCACACACTCCATATTAGAAGCAGTACTACCAGAAGTTGCTAAAACAAAAAGTTTTTTTGCCTTAACTACTCCCGTTACTGTAGAAACAATTGTGTTGTCTGTTGCAACCAATCGGATAGAGTTATTAGCTGAATAACTCTGAAGCTGATAAGTAAGCCCTGCAGTAGCTGCTGAAGTAATGGTTCCGTTTAACGGAAAACCCGAAGTCTGAGCAGCTGAAGTAGCACTTAGTTTCCAGTCTATGGATTTAAAACAGAAGTTCACTCCATCGACATCATTTGTAGTGGAGCTGTTGGCGGCCCCTACACCGTTTGCAATCACATCGTGATTAAAACCATTGATCGTTAAAGGCTGATAAGTTTGGGCATTCAAAACACCACTCAACAGTATCATTTTAATGATCAATGCAAAAAAAATAGTTTTGCGCATACTCAAATAGTTTTATTCTATCAAATATATATTTTTTACACACATACAAAAAAAATAACTGCAAAAAAACACAAACAGACATACTTTTTTAACAATTAGCCAAACAAAACAATAAAAAAAGACCCGCTTTCACAAACAGGTCTTTTATCAGATAAAAAACAAAATTATTATTATTTTCTAACTACTTTAATAATTTGGGTATGATTTTGAGAATGCAGTTCTATAAAGTAATTTCCTGATGAAAGGGTACTCATATCCAATTGAATTTGTTTATCACTTCCTTGTTTTCTATACACTTTTTGCCCACTCTGACTGTAAACAATTACTTCATCAATAATTTCCTTATATTGAATATATAATATATCAGCTGTCGGATTTGGATAATAGCTCAAATCGGACATATCAAAATCATTAACTGATAAAGTTATATCAACAGTTACAGCTGTCGGGAAACTTGCACAGCCATTGGCTCCAATAATAACAGCATAATAAGTCTGTCCGTGTAACAAAGGAATCTCTGACGGGAGTGGATTAGTTCCTGTTCTGGCATCTTCATAGGTAATATACCATACCACATTGGTCTGATCCATGATCAGATCAGTAAGAGTTGCTTCTCCAATGGTATTGACTGTAAAGCTCTGATTCGATGCCCCGGTAGGTGCATCTGGCAGATCCAGTATTGTAATCGGAACAGCTGCTCTTTGCGAAATACAACCCCATTCTATTCTTTCTACATAATAAGTGCCCGTCGTTAGTGCTGTATCTTGTTGTAATTCTGTCCCTGTTATCTCAGCAGTATACCATTTATATGAAACTCCTGTCGGTACTACCAGAGGAATATCTGCTATTGTCGCTGATTCACAGAAAGTATATGCCCCCATTACCGGAGCAGCTACAGGATTTACAAGAACGGCTACTGATCTTTTATTTGATTCACATCCGGAAATAGTCTGTGAGACATAGTAAGTTCCCGAACTTAAAACAGCTCCCGGATCTAACGGAAGTACTGAATCCTGAGACGCATACCAGCGGTATTCTGCTCCTGGCAATGCTCCGGTAGCCACCAAGTCAGTAACAGTTGCGCTTCCGCAAAAAGTTTGCATTACTGCCGTAGGCATTGATAAACCGATGTATAACGTGAAGGTAACTGCTGTACGTTCTGACTCACAAGTATTAATTGTCTGAGAAACATAGTAAGTTCCGTTACTAATTACAGTATCATTACTGAGTGGTGTTGCAGAAGATAATCCTGCATACCATTTTACTACAGACCCTGTCATATTACCCAGATTTTGCAGCTCTGAAAAAGATGTCGGCTGACATAAGGCAATCTGAGAGATATCTAATACTGCCGGCTGATTGGTTATTATTGCTGTAACTGCTATGCGGTCTGACTCGCAATCCGTATCAGTTGCCTGTACCACATAATAGGTACTTCCATCTGATATAATATGGGCAGCATCTAAGGGCTGGGTAGCCGTCATTGATTCATACCATCTGATAGTTAAACCTACAGCTGGAGTCGCAATAAGGTCAGCAACAGTTGCCGTATTACAGAAATACTGTTCTGATTCAGCCTGTGGTACAGAGGTAGATACCAATGTAAAATCAACTGCAACTCTTTCTGAGAAACAACCCAATGTATTTTCAGTCATTACATAATAGGTACCTGAAAAGGGTATTTCAGAAATTTCATCATCACCTGTTGCTGATGCATACCACTTCATTATAGCACCTGTTTCAGCAGTCACATCAATCTGATCTACCATGGTTGCTCCGCACAAAATCAGTGAAGAAGTGATCACAGGATCCGGCATTACACATAATGTTGTAAAACTGCCTGCTTCACTCCAATCTGATACAGAATATTCATCACATATTTGTTTTACATAAAACTCATACTCTGTATCCGGTTCCAATTCAGTAATTGTGTAAGGGTTTGAAACACCGGAAATCAATGTTCCTGTTCCCTGCACAAAACCTGAAATTCCGTATTCTATATCAAATAAAGTAGCTTCTGTTTCAGTTTCCCAACCAAGTTCTGCCTGCATTGCTCCGATAGTAAGTGCTTCAACCATCACAGGCTCATCACAAGGAACAGATCCGCCTGTAAGATTTACAGTATAATCAGCCCAGGTACCATAGTTATAATTTCCACAAGGATCTGGTCCCTCACCACCACCGGCATTTGCTACCCTGTTCCAGATTCTCATACGATATGTACCTGAATATACGCCCATAGGAATAGTTACGGATGCTGTATACATTTGGGTGCCGTTAGCAATATAGTCAGGCAAAGCTAATACTTCATTTGTTTCATCAAAATTTCCGTCATTATTAAAATCAATTGCTATCCCCATTCCGGTATAGCCTGTAGTTGTAACATTAAATGTATAAGTGTTTCCTACTGTAAGATCAGGTACTGTCACTCCCGTACGGTCTCTGTTTGTATACGAAGGAATATTATCTGTAAAACTAATCTCATTGATATTTACGATGGTTATTCTGTGGTTACTTGAACCATTAGAATAGGTTGGCTGACACCAATTTGGTGTAAAGGTAGCGCCGTCTGTCCAATAACTGCTGTCATCTGCTGCACAATTAGCAATGACATACACCCAATACTGAGTACCTGCTGTGAGGTTAGATAAATTCACAGATGTTGTATTCGCATCTGTTGTTCCCGTAAATGCAAGACCGTCTGTCCCACTTCCGGGTAGTCCTGACGTTCTTACTTCATATGTATATCCATTAGTATTAGGTGAAGTGGTAGCCGTCCAGTTTACAACTGCTGTATTTAACCCTACATTGGTCACCGTCAGTCCCGCAGGAACAATACACGATGGTATTGCCTCAAAACGTATGTCATCAACATAAATTGTTCTGTAAGTAGTTCCTAATCCATGGGCAATTCCAAAATAGTCATGAGTTCCTGCCGGAAGATTTACTATATATTCCTGAAAAGAATCGGTAAGATTTATGGTTTGCAATAGTTGCATTCCTGTTGCTGAAGTTTGGCTTTCCAATGTTACTACTTTTAGTGTCTGAGCAGATGTGGTTGTAGATCTTGCACGAAAACGAATTCTATAGGAACCATTTCCCAAGTTGTTCGTTTTAGGAGAAACAAGCATTAAGTTTCCGGAATTTTGACTGCTGTTATACAAATAAACACTTCTCGGTGCAGAATACGATGAGGCACTACTGGTATATAAATATCCTGTGCCATCATCAATAACACCCCAACAGGTAGGCAAGCTGGGATTTGTCGTTGAACCTACCGGCTGATTATCAAAGTTTTCATAAAATGCTCCAAAATCATCACACAGCATAGTAAAAGAAAAAGGTCCTGTCCACACTCCCTGATCTGTTCCGCCACAATTGGAGCGTATGTAAAAATTGAGAGTTTGAGAAGCCGGCAAACCTGTTAAATTAGCCACCGTGCTATTGGAAGCAACGGTTCCTGATGTTACCAACCCATCAGCTCCTGATCCGCCAGCTCCTGTAGTTCTGACTTCATAATCGTATCCTGTGGATGGAATAAGCGCCGGAGGTGTGAGAGTAGCAGTAGCTGTATTGGTAGTGATAGCGTTGATGATAACTGCATCAGGACTCGGACATGTCCCTAAAATTTCTGCAGATACAGCAAAAATGTTAATCACACCAGAAGAAGTTGTTCCTCTGGTAAATTTAATTGACTTGATTTCTTTTGCCTGATTTGCTATTGCTATATTTAATGTTATCTGATATAGTCTTGGATTGGTAGTTGAATTTTCTACTCCATTATTATTTCGGTTAAGTCTTCCAAAGCCGCTATAAGCAACAGGAGGGTTAGTACCGTTGAACCAGTCTGGAACCGGATTGGTAAGAAAAGATTCCGTTGTATCATCCTGAAATGTTACTACACATTCCAGATTTGAAGCTCCGCTTCCTGAAGTTGCCAGAACAAATAGTTTTTTAGCCTTAACAGTACCTGTTACTACAGAAGTAATATTAGTCGCTGTACTGACCAATCGGATTACATTATTAGATGAATAGTTCTGCAACTGGTACGTTAATCCTGTAGTTGCTGCCGAATTGATAATTCCGTTTTGAGGAAATCCCGAAGTCTGAGGTGTTGAAGTAGCCGTTAGCTGCCAATCAATAGACTTAAAGCAATAGCTTACACCGTCTACATCTGTTGTCGTTGAACTGGCAGCAGTTCCGATGCCGTTTGCAATCACATCATGATTGAATCCGTTGATATTCAAAGTCTGATAGGTTTGGGCATTTACAGCCATAGTCCCCGCTATCAATTTAAATAATAACAGAAAAAAAATAGTTTTATTCATATCAACATAGTTTAATGGTTGCCAAATATATCTTTTTTATGTGTTTATAAAAAAGATATATAGAAAAAACTACAAAAAAAGTGTTGTTTTTAACAAAAAAAATAATAAAAAAATATAATTTAAAAAAAAGAGACCTGCTTGTTATAGCAGGTCTCTTCTTTATATAATCGCAGATAAAATTTATTTTCTAACTACTTTTATTATCTGTATTTGATTATCTGAATGTAATTCTATCAGGTAATTCCCTGAAGCCAGAGCGCTCATATCCAATTGTACTTCATTGTTATCAAAACGCTGCATCATTACCTTTTGCCCTAAAAGGTTATACACTACTAATTGATCAATGTTATTTTTGTAACGGATGTTTAAGATATCTGACGTAGGATTTGGATAGAACACTAAATTCGTTTTATCGAAATCATCCATTCCTAATGTGATTACTACTGTAACCGCCGTTGGCAAACTTGGACATCCATTGGTTCCGATAATAACAGCATAGTAGGTTTGACCACTTACTAAAGGTGCCTCAGCAGGAAGTGCATTGTTTCCGTTCTTAGCATCTGCTTCAGTGATATACCATACAATATTGGTCTGATCCATTACCAAATCAGCGATGGTAGCTTCTCCAATAGTGTTTACTGTAAAGTTTTGACTGGCTTCTCCTGTCGGTGATGAAGGAAGATCTGCTATCGTAACCGTAACAGCTGTTCTCTGAGACACACAACCATGCTCTACTCTTGCTACATAATACGTTCCTGTAGTCAAGGCAACATTTTGCGCTAATTCTACTGTACTCGTTGCTGTTGCATACCATCTGTAAGTTACATACGTAGCAGTCGGTAAATATAAATCTGCAACAGTTCCGATACCACATAGTACAAATGCATTTACTACAGGCGCTGTTTGATTAATGATCTTAACGGTTACAGAACGTCTTGGAGACTCACAACCTTCAATAGACTGAGATACATAATACACTCCACTTGTTAATGCAGCAGTCAATGCCAAAGGTGTTGTAGAAGTTGCTGAGTTGTACCAGTTATATACAGCTCCAGCAACAGCTCCAGTAGCTGTTAAATCTGCTACTGTACCACTACCACAAATATTATGCGTGTTTGCTGCAGGTTTCTCTAATCCGGCATATACTGCAATCTGAATTTGAGAACGAACCGATTCACAGCTATTAACTATCTGAGACACATAATACGTACCACTGCTCACTATGAGTGAAGAAGAAATCGGCTGAGCAGCTGTCATAGATGTATACCATTTTAAAGTTGCATTCGGCATAGCACTCAATTGTAATCCTCCAAAATGAGTTGATTGACATAAGCTAATTGTCTGAGCAGGTATAGCTAACGGTGTTGGTGTTATAACTGCTGTTACCGGTATTCTTGCAGATTCGCATCCCGATACAACATGTACCATGGAAGCAAAATATGTAGTTCCATTTGTTAAATCTGTGGACGTACTCAATGCTGTTGTAGCATCAACTGTTGCATACCAACGAGCTTCAAATTCTTGATTAACTGTTACCATTAAATCGGAAATTGATGCACTGTCACAAAAATATTGTGTTTCAGGTGCTGTTGGAGCTTGAGCCCCTACAATAGTAATGAGAGCCGGTACTCTTTCTGTTGTACAACCTGATCTTTCTGCCTCAACATAATAAGTCCCCGTTGTATTAATCATTGTCAGCACTTCATTAGCCATTGCTGTCGCATACCATTTAATTGTTGCATTTGGTTCTGCAGTAACTACAATATCATTTACAGAAACAGCATCACAGAATAGTTGATCCTGTATCTGCGGAGTCATTGCATCAATTACTTTTATGGTGATATCTTCTGTTTTCTCACATCCTAAAGATGAAGTGATTGTTGCTGTATAAAGAAACTCCTGTTCTTCATTAACATTGCGTTTAAAATATACTTTTGCCGCATGCTCACCTGAAACATAAGGTACTGTAGTAGCTTCATCAGTGTACAATCTTGTTGCCGGAGACCAAACTACTTCTCCCTGATCAATAAAAAATTTTGTATTCAAACGTTTTGTCGTAAGAGTACCTGTTGTTGCATTTGAACCTGACTGTTGAGCGACCCCTACATTGTTTGTCAGTGTTGAGTAATAGGTTTTTGCATTATTTACAGAATCTGCACCTTCCTGATATATCTCTAACAATAGATTTGACTCTCCATTCCAATTATAAGGAGTAGTAAACATAATATTCTGCCAGCCAGATTCTGTATGAGTATGGGTCACAGGCCCATATACTGTTGTAAAACCATCTGTTACAAATGTAGAAGATGTAATGGTATTGTTGGTAACACCCTTTATTTTAATTGTATAATTCTGATTTGTAGCGGCTGATCCTAAAGATGTAATATTAAAAGATAATCCTTCAATATTTCCGTGATAAAATCCTAAAGCGTTCAACTCTTCTTTCGTATATATATATTGCTGTTTTGAATAAGTCCATCTATTCATAAAAGCCGTATTCGCATCAGTATCTCCTGTAACAGTAGTAGCCGTTCCTACTGTAATCTCTGTTTTAGACAGTTCTTCATAGAAGAGTTCCTGTACAGCATCTTTACAAACTATATACTCCTCTTCCAAAGGTGTAAAAACAGCCTGAGGATTTACTTTTACCGTAATATTTTTTTCAATTCTACATTGAGAACCTGCACTTTGAGTAGCTGTTAACTTATAAGCAGTTGTTTGTACAGGATTAAAAACCCAACCAGTAGTTACGTCACCCGCCACTCCTGTTGATGGTTCCCAAGTGTAAACATCATAATCAGATGCTCCTGTTGTTACTGTAACGACAGTAGAATCGCTTCCCTCACATATTTCTAAAGAATTAGTTGACAATTCAAGTTCAGGTGCCGGATTTACTGTTGCGACAACCTCTACTCTCGGTGATATACAAGTAGAGTTGAAAACCATATTTGCTCTGTTGGCATATGCAAGAGTATTACCACTGGAATCTACCTCTCCGGACATAGTAGCTAAAATCTGCGCTGCTGTTTTATTATCAGCATATGTTGCTGTAAGAGAATTAAAAGGTGTTACATGGTAGCGGATTTCTGCTGCTTCGCTACTAACTCCTGAATTATTATTACTCCAGCTAAACTGAACCACTAAATTACTAACTCCATCCCATTGAAATGGTGTTGCAAAAGCATATTGATTAGAACCGACCGTAACAGACTGACTGGCATTGGAATATACCAATGTTGTACCCGATACATGGGTTGTTGTAGCAGCGGTCTGAGTGGTATGTCCTAAATAAATAGTAAAATCATTTCTGCTCGCACCTGCTGTAACCACATCCAAAGCTAAAGAAGTGATGGGTCCTGCAGTAAGACCTGCTGCAATGAGTTCATCAGCTTTATAAATGTATTGATATTTATAACCTCCCCAGTTGTAGGCAAACGGAGAATACCCTAAACTACTTGAAGCAGTTGTAGCTGTACCCACATAAATATTCTCATTTGCTGTTCCTGCAGAAGCAGCCACATAGAAACTGGTGGTCTCACTTATTTCAGGTGTTTCAAATGTGGCACCAGTATATACCGGAATAGCACTTGTAGGGCTTGTGTACCATCTCAGGGTACCTGTTGCTTCTGTAGTAGCACTTAAAGTAGTGGTTCCTATACCACATAACATTCCCGGAGTAGTGGTTAAAACATCCGGATAGTCGCACAAAGTCGTAAAGCTTACAGGCAATGTCCAACTGCTGTAATTAGTATTATCACATTTTGTTCTTATATAAACGGTGTATTGTGTAGCCGGAGTCAAAGAAGCAAAAACATACGATATATCAGAAAGATCTCCCGAAGCTGTCAGTCCGGCAGCACCACTACCAGGTTGTCCGGTTGTTCTTAATTCATACTGATATCCCTGTAAAGTGGAAGGTGATGCAGTCCATGAAACACTTGCTGTGTTTTTGGTAACTCCTGATACCGTTACAGCGCTTGGCTCCATACACAGTATTTTTACAACACTTATATTATCAACCGCAGCAGGAGGTTGAGTACCTCCGCTACTATCATTAAGCCATTCAAAGATTAATCTCATTGATTGCCCCTGATAATTAGCAACATCTATCACAAAATTTTCTGAATTCCATATATCGCTTAAATTATAATCTCCTCCTATTCTGACACCACCACTATTTTGAATCGTAATAGTTTCTCCTGCAACAGGAAGAAATGAAGATGGAACCAACCATGCTCTTAAATAATCATATTTGGTTGTAGTGCCCTCTCCCATCGCTTTCCAGTCAAAAGATACTGATATATTAGTCGTACCTGCATCAATAGCTATATCTCTATAAGCATGCGTATAGGACTTATTTGTAATTGTAAAAGCATTTGTAGCGCCATTATCATTGGAAACATATAAACTCTTAGTTCCACCATTATTGACCGCTGTACCCACAAACCATTTATTTGACTGATTTCCATTGATTAGCGACCAATTATTATCAGTCTCAAAATCTTCTGTATAAGGTAAAAGTGCCGGTATCTGATAAGTATAAAATGTAACCGGTAAACTCCAAATGCTAAAACCATTTAATTCGCAATTGGCTCTTATGTAAACTTTATAACCAGTGCTTGGAATCAAATCTATAAATGTTTTTGTAAGGAGTCCAGAGCCAATAGTCCCTGATTCAACTAATCCGACCGAACCACTTCCAGCATCACCTGATGTTCTTAGTTCATATTCATACTCAGTTGCATTATCAGTTCCAAGCCAATTTATGGTTGCCATATTAGATGCTATATTACTCATTGTCATTTCTGAAACAGCCATACATGTAGGAGCAGCTCCCTGAACGGCAGAAATATTATCTAAATAAATATAGTAATCTCCATAGCCATCTGATAAGTCTTCTGATACATACCTAACATATACATTACCTCCTCCAGGAGTAAAATCAGCAGTTTTGGTAGCACAATTTTGAGATACGGTATGATTAACTGAGTTAATCGTATAAAATGTTGTCCAAGGTCCATTTGGAGAATTAGCCCATTGAACATCTATCTTAAAATAAGAAGCAGGAGTAGCAGAACCTGAATAATTTACAACTTTATAATCAAACGAATAAAGAATATTCCCTTGATTCGAGACTCCTAAACTTGGCGAGGTAAAAATATTATCTGTATAGTATTCCCAACCCCAATAGTCTTCATAGAAATTGACTCTTACAGAAGCAGTTCCTCCGCAAGGGCTTGTTGTAGATCTGCTGAAATCAGCTGATCCGGAATTTGTCCAATCTCCTAAATCTGTTGGTTCCCATCCATAAGTATAATTTACTTGTGCACACAAGGAAAAAATACTAAAAAAGAAAAATAATAGGCATACAAACATCCTACTGTTTTTCCATGATGAAAACCCTAAATGTTTTGTTAAATAGTAGTTTTTTTTCATTATTAAATCATGTTAATTAAACAACTTCTTTAATTCATCACACGTCCATATATATTCATAATTTGATATAAATTTGAAGGAAAAATTAAAGAGGTTTCGAAATTAGCTCTTTTTTATTTAGAAAAAAATAATTTAAAAAAAATACAATTAAATTAACCTTTCTGTGATAATCATAAAAAAACAAGAATAAAAATCTACTTATTCTTGTTTTTTTAGAATTTATATAAAAATAAAAAATAGTTTATTTGATTCTGTATAAATTTCTTCAACTATTATTCTCCAAACAGAGTTTTTTTAAACGGTATTTTTCTTTTCTTATAATCTACTGATAATTAGCTTCTATGCTATTTTGTTTTTGACATATTCGAAAGAACTCCGGAAAGTCAAAGACTAATGCTCTGAAAAAATAACATACAAAGAAAAAGCCTGTCAGTAATGACAGGCTTAGACTTTAAAGAAACATTCTTATTTCTTAACTATTTTAATTATTTGAATCTGACCTTCTGAATGCAATTCCAACAGATAATTACCGGAAGCTAATCCGCTCATATCTAATTGTACTTCGCTGTTATCATAACGCTGCATCATCACTTTTTGTCCTAATAAATTATAAACAATTACCTCATCAATAGTATTTTTATAACGGATGTTTAAAACATCAGCTGTCGGATTCGGATAGTATACCAAATTGGTTTTATCGAAATCATCTACTCCTAATGTGATATCTACCGTAACTGCTGTTGGCAAACTTGGACATCCGTTAGTACCAATAATTACAGCATAATAGGTCTGACCGCTCACCAATGGCGCTACCGGAGGTAACGGATTGGTACCGTTTTTAGCATCCAGCGCCGTGATGTACCATACTACATTAGTTTGATCCATCACCAAATCAGCTATGGTAGCTTCTCCAATAGTGTTTACTGTAAAACTCTGAGTAGCTGCTCCTGTTGGTGCTGACGGAAGATCCAGAATTGTCACTGACACAGCTGTTCTTTGGGAAGGACATCCGTATTCTATTCTTGACACATAATAGGTTCCTGTCGTTAAAGCTACATTTTGTGCTAATTCCACGGTACTGGTCGCTGTTGCATACCATTTATAACTTACAAAAGTAGCTGTTGGTAAATATAAATCGGAAACTGTACCACTACCACATAAAGCAAAGGAGTTAACTACCGGTGCTGTCTGGGTGATAACGCGTACTGTAACGGAACGTCTTGGAGATTCACAACCCGAAATAGACTGTGATACATAATAAACACCACTAACCAAAGCTGTATTTAATGCTAAAGGTGTAGTAGAAGTTGCTGAGTTATACCAATTATACACAGCTCCTGCAACAGCTCCTGTAGCGGTTAAATCTGCTACTGTACCACTACCACAGATATTATGAGTTCCTGCAGCAGGTCGTTCCAATCCGGCATAAACCGTTATCTGAATCTGAGAACGAGCTGACTCACACTGGTTGACTGTCTGAGACACATAATACGTACCATTAGTCACATTGGCAGTAGAAGCAATTGGCTGTGCTGCTGTCATCGATGTATACCATTTTAGAGTTGCATTTTGCACACTGCTCAATTGTAATCCTCCAAAATTAGTTGTCTGACAAAGACTGATGGACTGTGCAGGTATAGCAGATGGTGTCGGTGTTACAACTGCCGTTACAGGAATACGAGGTGACTCACAAGCTGAACCAGCATGATAGGTTGCTGCATAATAAACCGCTCCGTTTACCAAACCTGCTGTTGTGCTTAGTGGCGTTGTAGAAGCGACCGCATCATACCAACGAACCGTAAATCCGGTTGCGACTGTTGCAGACAAATCTGCTACCGTTCCTGCATCACAGAAATATTGTGTTTCTGCAGCGGTTGGAAGTTGCGCTCCCACAATAGTGATTTGAACAGCCATTCTTTCTGAACTACATGCAATATTACTTGCCTGTACATAATATGTACCTGATTGACTGATTTGTGTTAATTCTGCAGTAGCAGTCAATGAAGCATACCATTTAATGATATTATCTTCATTATTAGTATTCACTGTAATATCTACTACATTCGTTGCTTCACAGAATAGTAATGGATTGGCAATAGGATCAATAACAGGTTTTTCTAATGCTGTTATTTCTACTGTATTTTCTACACTACAATTCGCTGGATTTGTAATAGTAAGCGTATATGGTGTCGCCGCCTGAGCTGTATCAGCCTTGTAATATACTTTTACTAATGGAGTAGCCCCGTTATACGGAATAGTAGCTTCTGCATCTTCATACAAATTATCTAATGGCGACCATTCAAGTTCATATTCCTGATCTGCTGTCAATAATACATCATCAATGTTCCAGTCATACATTCCAAAATCAACTCCTTCAACAGTGAATGATACATAGAACGTAGAGGAACCTACATCAGCTGTATTGATAACTGTAGAAACAATTCCTGCCGCCTGTGTTGCCGTTACCGGATTGGTAATCCATGAACTGTTATTCCATGTTGTTCCATTTGAACTTGTTTGTACTTTTACGGAATAATTATAAGCTGAGCTGTAATGACTCAAATAATTTCTCCATTGCAGGGTTAATTCCTGAAGACCACTCGTATCAATTGGTCCGTAATATGCTCTTCTTGTTACACTGCTAAAACTACTTCCTGTAATTCTTAACTGATTTGCAGTTCCTCCTGCTGTATTTGCATTGGCAACTGAAACGCCACCGCCTTGTGACTGCCAGTTAGCAGGCAATGTAGTTCCGTTTGAAAACGTTTCATTGATCAACTCCTGTAAACCGAGGACTACTCCTCCGTCTAATTCCTGTATCTCTCCTACACAAATATTTATTTCTTCTGGAAGACTTTCGAACTCCGGAATTGCATTTACATTAATCTGAAGTTCTTTCATTACAGCACACAGATCGCCTGCACTTTGTGATGCCGTTAGAGTGTAGACAGTTGATACTGAAGGATTAAAGACCCATCCGTTTTGAGCATCTCCTGACACACCTGTTGCCGGTGACCATGTATATACGTCATAATCAGATGCGCCCGCTGTAACAGTCACAGCATCTGATGATGTACCATTACAAATTGCAATTTCAGTTTCTGATAAAGTTAATACCGGTGGAGTTGTAACAGTAGCAACAACTTCTGTACGAGGAGAAGAACATCCGCCTATATATTGTATATCATAAAAATAATAATAGCTTGCTGATGTTCCTAAAAAGTAACCATTAGTTACGACAAGGTTTCCATCAGTACCTGTGTAAGGAAAGCCTCCAATAGCTGATTCTCTTACCAAATTAGCTCCTGAGTGACTTTTTATTACCATTCTGTAACCAGTACCGGTTGGTACTGTAAAGTTTAAAGGAATAATATTCGGAGTCGTAATTCCTCCGTTAGTCACATTGACATTTCCAGTAGCATATAATTCTGTTCCGGCACTATTTACAATTTTAATATTTATAGTTCCTGCCGCTGTAGAATATACGGCTACTGATTGTAACTCTACACTTTCTACAACATTAAATACTAATCCTGTATCGGTATCCATATAGGTACCGTTTGTCAATGGTGCCGTTCTACCTGCTGTATTAGCTCCACCAGAAATATTAGAACTTACCCAATACGAAGTGGTAGCACTAATTTCCGGAGTGGTAAATGTATTTCCGGTTGCCAATGCTGCTCCTCCGGTTGCTGCCGCATACCATTTTACGGTTCCGGCTGTATAAGTCGCTGCCAACTCGGCTTGCCCTACACCACAGATAGTATCTGGTGTTGTAGTTACCAGATCCGGGTAGTCGCATAAAGTTTTAAAGGCTTTAACCGGTGTCCATACGCTACTATCAAGCGATGAACACACTGATCTAACATATACCTGATAATCTGTAGAAGATAGTAACTGTGTAATAGTAGCAGTAGTCACACCAGCCGCAGTAACGCCTTGTTGTACTAAGCCTGCTGTTTCTCCCGGATTTCCGGATGTACGTATCTCGTATTCATATCCGTTTGCAGGTGCTGGTGTTGGCGCTGTCCAAGAAATTACGGAAGTATTTTTTGTAATACCGCTTACTACAACGTTTGCAGGTACGAAACAGGTTGGCGACACATCAACCGATATATCTCCTACGTAAAGTATGTTTTTATTAGCATCTGAATATGCCTGAAAACCAATATAATAAACCCCAGTTGTTGTAGGAATAAAATCAATTACCTTTTCAATTGTAGCACTTGCTGTGCCGGTAGTTACAGTAAATAACTCATTGGTCATTGCTGTATTTACTACAGAAGTTCCATAACTTACTCTTAGTTTTTCTACGTAACCAGTATCTCTGTATTTAAATTTCAAACGATAACTTTGTCCGGCTGTAAGATTTAAACCTTGTGTATAAAACCAGTCGTTTGCGGCATTAGTACCATGATAAGGATATCCCATTACCTTACCGGTAAATCCAGTCTGCATGGCATAACTTATCCACGTTTTGTTATCATTGTTTACATTTTGCACCGTTACACAAGAAGGAATGGCAGGTACAGTTACTGCATCAATCGGTACTGTATAAGGTACATCTACAGAAACACATGAAGTTGTTATAGGGGTACCATTAGTCCATAAACTAAAATTACTGTTACCACAATTAGCTCTTACATAAATAACATAAGATGTATTTGGAGTTAATTGAGTAATATCTGCTGTAACAATACCCGCTCCGACCGTACCTGTTGCAGCTAAACCTGTTGCACCACTACCAGGCGCTCCTGATGTTCTAACTTCATATTCGTAGCCACTATCTGGAGCCTGAACAGAAGCAGTCCATGAAATGGTTGCTGTTGAATTACCCACAGCAGATACACTTACTGTTGCTGGTGCAAAACAAGTAATTAGAGGTCCGAAATTAAGTTTTAAATTTGGTCTGTTTCCAGTCACAGTACCCGATATTGTAGGTGGTGAATTATCTGCTCTAACATACATATGCGTATTTGCTGATGTAGAATAACGAATACCATTACCGGATGTACCTCCTCCATTACCAGTGCCCCCATAGTTAGCTTCTACTAAAACTAATAAATTATTGAGACTTCCAGAATAATTAAATGTAGCCGTCAGGATAAATAAATTCCAACCTACAATAGGAGTCATTGACCCATCATAGACTAAAGTTGCCCCTGCTGTCATACTTGCCCAATTTGATGCAGTAATGGTATTTGCAGTTGTCTCCTTTAAGTAGATCTTTATTGGACGAGCCCCTGATCCCCCTGTATTAGCATACCATGAGAGTGCAGCGATATTGCCGGTATTTACAAGCTCAGAAGCTTTGTATAAAGAAGCTGATCTTTCATAACCATAATAGTTACCCAGCGGGTAAACCTGAGTAGAGGTTCCGGTACCAATGGTAACCTCCTGAGAAAGAACCGGCACAGTAAGTAATAATGCCAGTAGCAATAAGTAGATTTTTTTCATATGTTAAACATTTTAATTAATGGATTAATAGAATACATTATTCAAATAAAAAATACCAATCCCATCTTGTGAATTTTATATTCAAAACGATTAGGTTTAAAAAACTTGATTTAAAGATAATATATAAATTTTAAATTAACTGTTTTTTAACATTAATCTTAAACACGTAATAAGTCTTTAATAATTACAACTCAAAAAAAGCAAACAACATTTGTAGTATAAAATCAGGAATAATCACAGCAATAAAAATGATGGCCTTATTATCGTAATTCAGATTAAAGATTGATTAAACTGGTATTTGAAATCAATTTACCTCAACTTATAAAGCTAATTGATATTGCATCCTATATCGATGGCAAGTTTTTGTGAAAATTGCTTTTTGAGCAATGAATTCGTAATGAGTAGTTTTCTTCATGCGATAAAATATTAAATTAACTAACTAAACAGCACAAAAAGAGGAAGGTTATTTATAATAACAATCTATAAAGATGTCTCTGTAAAAGTTAGGAAAATCTAATTTATACTTTTTTTCAGAATATAAATGTTAAATTATAAAATGAGAATAATTTATTTTAAAACACGATAATATGAATATAATAAAATGCTAACTGAAAAAATAAAAAGAGATTCAAATAATTTAACTTTTAAAAAAGAATAAACACATTCACCCCTCTTATATAATCATAGCTACAAAAAAAAGCCTGTTCATTCAGTGAACAGGCTTTTAAGCATAAGATAATTAAGTCATTCTACTTTTTAACTACCTTAATAATCTGAACTTGATTTTCTGAACGTAGTTTAAGCAGATAACTACCGGAAGCCAAAGAGTCCATATTTAGCTGTATACTCATATTTTTATATTCTTGTATCAATACTTTCTGTCCAAGTAAATTATATACCTCAACCATTTCAATAATATTTTTGTAACGTATATTTAATATGTCTTTAACCGGATTCGGATAGTATACAAGTGCTGTTTTATCAAATCCGTCTATACTAAGGGTGATATCTACTGTTACTGCTGTCGGTAAGCTTGGACAACCATTGCTACCTATTATTACTGCGTAATACGTCTGAGCATTTATCAACGGCATCACAGCAGATAATGGATTGTTTCCGGTTTTTGCATCTTGTATGCTTATATACCATTGAATATTTGTTTGATCCATCTCCAGATCAGCAATTGTAACTTCATTAATTTCATTTACTGTAAAACTTTGATTTGCTAACCCTGTTGGAGGTGCTGGGAGATCAAGTATCGTTACAGGAACTGCTGCTCTCTCAGAAACACAGCCATGCTCTACGCGAGCTACATAATAAGTTCCTGTTGTTAATGCAACATTTTGTGTCAGTTCAATCATTCCGTTAGCTGTTGCATACCATCTATAGCTAATATTTGTTGGTGTTGGTAATGACAAATCACTCACTCTTGCAAGGCCACAAAATGAAAATGCATTTACAACCGGTGCCTGTTTCGAAAGGACTCTAACGCTTACCGAACGTCTTGGAGATTCACAACCCGTAAGGAATTGAGACACATAATATACACCACTTGTTAAAGCAGTATTCGATGCCAAAGGCGTTGTAGAAGTTGCTGAGTCATACCAGTTATATATCGCTCCAGCAACTGCTCCTGTAGCAATCAAATCTGCAACAGTTCCATTGCCACAAATATTCTGTGTAGTTGCCGACGGTCTGTCTAAGGCACTTTGTACAGTAATCTGAATTTGAGACCTTACAGATTCGCACCCATTAATAACCTGTGATACATAATATGTACCACTGCTCACTATGAGTGAAGAAGAGATCGGTTGAGCAGCTGTCATTGATGTATACCATTTTAAAATAGCATTAGGCAGAATACTGATTTGCAATTCTGAAAAATGAGTTGCCTGGCACAAATGAATTGACTGAGCAGGCAATGCTGCAGGTGTTGGTGTTATAACTACTGTTATCGGAATACGGGGTGATTCACAACCTGAACCCGGATGATAAGTAGCTACATAATAAACCCCTCCATTTACTAAACCTAATGTTGTAGTTAATGGTGTTGTAGAAGAAACAGCATCATACCATCGGGCTTCAAATCCCTGATGTATTGCTACCATTAAATCGGAAATTGATGCACTATCACAAAAATATTGTGTTGCAGGTGCTGTTGGAACCTGAGCTCCTACAATAGTAATGACAGCCGGTACTCTTTCTGATTTACAACCCGATCTTTCTGCATCAACATAATATGTACCTTCAGTATCAATACTGGTTAAAACATCTGTACTCGTCGCAGAGGCGTACCAACGGATGATTGCATTTGGTTCTGCAGTAACTACAATATCATTGACAGAAACAGCATCACAGAATAATTGCTCCTGTACCTGCGGAGTCATTACATCAATTACTTTTATGGTAATATCTTCTGTTTTCTCGCATCCTGCTGCAGAAGTTAAAAGTATTGTATAAGTAAAATCTGCTGCTTCGTTCAGGTTCCGTTTGAAATAGACTCTTGTCGCATGCTCACCTGAAACATAAGGTACTGTGGCAGCTTCATCAGTATATAATCTCGTTGCCGGAGACCAAACAACTTCTCCCTGATCAATAAAAAATTTCGTATTCATACGTCTGACAGTAAGTGTACCAGTGCTTGCATTGGAGCCTGATTGATTAACAACACCTACATTACTTGTTGATGTAGAGTAGTAAGTTGCAGCATTGTAACTTGCGTTCATTCCTTCCTGATAGATTTCTACCAGTAAGTTCGATTGTCCATCCCAAATATAAGGAGTAGTAAACATAATATTTTGCCAACCGGAATTGGTGTGGGTATGGGTTACAGGACCATATACTGTCGTAAAACCATCTGTCACAAATGTATTAGATGTGATTACATTATTTTCTACATCCTTAATTTTAATAGTATAGTTCTGGTTTGTAGCACCTGATCCTAAAGAAGCAATATTAAATGAAAACCCTTTTATTTTACCTTGATAAAACCCTAAAGCGTTCAACTCTTCTTTAGTATATATATACTGCTGTTTTGAATAGGTCCATCTATTCATAAAGGCTGTAACAGCATCATAATCTCCACCCAGAGTAGTAGCTATTCCTACTGTAACCTCTGTTTTAGACGGTTCTTCATAGAAGAGTTCTTGTACAGCATCTTTACAAACTACATATTCATCCTCCAAAGGTGTAAAAATGACCTGAGGATTTACTTTTACTGTAATATTTTTTTCAACTCTACATTGAGAACCTGTGCTTTGAGTAGCTATCAACTTATAAGTCATTGTCTGTGTAGGATTAAATGTCCAACCAGCAGTGGCATTACCTGCCACTCCTGTTGATGGTTCCCAAATATAAACATCATAATCAGATGCTCCTGTTGTCACTGTAACGACAGTAGAATTACTTCCCTCACATATTTCTAAAGAATTAGTTGACAATTCAAGCGTCGGAGCCGGATTTACTGTTGCGACAACCTCTACTCTCGGAGACATACAGGTAGGATTAAAAATGATATTGGCTCTGTTGGCATACACAGTAGTACCTCCACTGATACCAACACTTCCCGTCATGGTTGATAAAATTTCTGCAGCTGTTTTATTATCAGCATATGTTACTGTAAGAGAATTAAAAGGTGTTACATGATAGCGGATTTCTGCTGATTGACTGCTTACACCTCCATTATTATTACTCCAGCAAAACTGAACCACTACATTACTAACTCCATCCCATTGAAATGGTGTTGCAAAAGTATATTGATTAGAACCGACCGTAACAGGCTGACTGGCATTTGAATATACCATTGTTGTACCCGATACATGGGTTGTAGTAGCAGCAGACTGAGTGGTATGCCCTAAATAAATCGTAAAATCATTTCTGCTCGCACCTGCTGTAACCACATCCAAAGCCAATGAATTGATTGGTCCTGCAGTAAGACCTGCTGCAATGAGTTCGTCAGCTTTATAAATGTATTGATATTTATAACCTCCCCAGTTGTAGGCAAATGGAGAATATCCTATAATACTCGAAGCAGTTGTACCTCCACCAACATATATATTATCATCTGCTGTTCCTGCAGAAGCAGCGACATAGAAACTCGTGGTCGCGCTTATTTCAGGTGTTTGAAATGAAGCTCCAGTATATACCGGAATAGCACTTGTAGAACTCGTGTACCATCTCAGAGTCCCTGTTGTTTCTGTAGTGGCACTTAAAATAGGTGTACCGGTACCGCAAATGGTTACAGGTGTTGTAGTCAAAACATCCGGATAATCACATAAAGTCGTAAAACTTACAGGCAGTGTCCAGGTACTTTCATCATTATTATCACAAACAGATTTTATATATACATAATAAGTAGTTAACGGCATAAGAGTCTGAAAAGTTTTTGTTACAGCGTCTCCTGCCATAGTTCCGCTTTGCACCAATCCTGTAGGTTCACCAGGTAGGCCTGAAGTTCGCAACTCGTACGCATAACCATTTGATGGCTGAATAATTGGCGTCTGCCAGTTAACACTTCCTGAATTATGATTGACATTTGCCACTGATAGTTCTAAAGGTAACAAACAAGTTGGAGATAACTCCACTGAAATGTCTCCCACGTAGAGATAATTCTTATATGCATCAGAAAATGCCTGAAAACCTATATAATGTACTCCTGTAGTAGCAGGTACAAAATCAATCTCTTTCTCAACTGTAGCTGTTTGAGCTGTAGTAACCACTGTAAAAATTTCATTGAGCATAGCTGTGTTGACTTGTGAAGTTCCATAACTTACACGCAATTTTTCAGCATATAAAACATTTCTATATTTGAATTTCAGACGATAAGCAACACCAGCTGTCAAATTCAATCCTCTTGTATAAAACCAGTCATTGGCAGCGTTTGATGAGTGATATCGATATCCCATAGCTTTTCCGGTAAACCCTGTTGGTGTATTGTAACTTTCCCAGGTTCTGTTATCATTATTGACATTCTCTACAATTACACAGTCAGGAATAGCTGGTGTAGTCACAGCATCTATAGGTACGGTATAAGGTACGTTTATTGCTGAACATAAAGTAGTAAAGGTTGTGGCATCAGTCCAAATTCCCATAGTTGAACCTCCGCAAATTCCTCTTACATAAACGTAATATGTTGTGAAAGGAGACAATTGCGTAATAGTAACAGTAGTGATTCCTGCTGCAGTGGTTCCTGAATTTATAAGACCATTCGCTCCACTGCCTGCTGCACCAGAGGTACGAATCTCATAAGAGTACCCCTCTATTGGAGGCACTACAGGAGCCGTCCAGTTTATTGTAGCTGAGGTTTCTGTAATATTATTTATCTGGACACCAGACAAATCCAGACAGGTAGGTGATAATTCTACCGATATATCTCCTACATAAAGATAATTTTTATTAGCATCAGAGAATGCCTGAAATCCAATGTAATGAATTCCAGTCTCGGTAGGTATAAAATCGATCACCTTCTCAACTGTAGCGGTCTGACTTGTAGTAACCACTGTAAAAATTTCATTGAGCATAGCTGTGTTGACTTGTGAAGTTCCATAACTTACACGCAATTTTTCAGCATACAAAACATTTCTATATTTGAATTTCAGACGATAACTCACACCTGCAGTCATATATAGCCCTCTGATATAAAACCAGTCATTAGCAGCATTTGTTGAGTGATATTGATATCCCATAACTTTCCCGGAGAATCCCGGTTGAGTTGCATAACTTATCCATGTTTTATTATCATTATTGATATTATCTACAACCACACAATCCGGAATAGCTGGTGTAGTAACTGCATCTACCGGAACGGTATAAGGTATGTTGACTGCTACGCAAGGAGTAGTCAATGTCACACTTGCAGACCAATTACCTGTCTCAGTACTATTACAAACTCCCCTAACATATACGTAGTATGTAGTAGAAGGAATTAATTGTGTAACAGAAACAGTAGTAATACCTGCTGCAGTGGTTCCTGAATTTACAAGACCTGTAGTTCCACTTCCTGCTGCACCAGAAGTACGAATCTCATATGAGTACCCGTTAGCAGGAGCCGTTGCAGGAGCTATCCAATTGATCGTAGCAGTGGTTTCAGTTATTGAATTTACATGTACACCTGATACTTCTAAACACGTAGGCGACAATTCAACTGATATATCACCTACATAAAGATAATTCTTATTAGCATCAGAGAATGCCTGAAATCCAATGTAATACACTCCCGTCGTTGCTGGCACAAAATCAATCTCTTTCTCAACTGTAGCAGTTTGATTTGTAGTAACCACTGTAAAAATTTCATTGAGCATAGCTGTGTTGACTTGTGAAGTCCCATAACTTACACGCAATTTTTCAGCATACAAAACATTTCTATATTTGAATTTCAGACGATAACTCACACCTGCAGTCAGATTTAGTCCTCTGGTATAAAACCAGTCATTAGCAGTATTTGTTGAGTGATATTGATACCCCATAGCTTTTCCGGTAAATCCTGTTGGACTCGGATAACTTGTCCATGTTCTGTCATCGTTATTTACATTTTCAACAATAACACAAGCCGGTATATCAGGTGTGACAACGGCATCTATAGGCATTGTGTAAGGTATATTAGTCGCATTACATAAAGTTGTAAACACTGTACCATTTGACCACAATCCGGAATCAGTGTTGCTGCAAATACCTTTTACATAGACATAATAAGTGGTATTAGGAGTTAATTGAACTATATTGGCAGTTGTAACACCTGCCCCTGTAGTACCTGAAGCAGTGAGACCTGATGTTCCGCTGCCCGCCATACCCGAGGTGCGAACTTCATAAGAGTATCCGTTTGCAGGAGCTGGTACAGGAGCCATCCAATTGAGTGTAGCTGTAGTTTGTGTGATACTGCCAATAGTGACAGTGGTTACTTCAAGACAGCTCGGCGACAGTTCAACTGAGATATCTCCTACATAAAGATCATTCTTATTGGCATCAGAAAAAGCCTGAAAACCAACATAATACACTCCCGTCGTTGCTGGCACAAAATCAATAAATTTCTCTATCGTTGTAGCTGTAACTTGAGTAACCACAGCAAACAATTCATTCGTCATAGCAGTATTATTTGTGGCAGTACCATAACTTACTCTCAACTTTTCAACATATCCAGTATTTCTATACTTGAATCGCAAACGATAACTCACACCTCCAGTGAGATTTAATCCTCTGGTATAAAACCAATCATTGGCAACATTAGTTGAGTGATATAGATATCGCATTGCTTTTCCGGAAAAACCGGAAGGAGCAGCATAGCTTGTCCATGTTCTGTTATCATTATTAACATTCTCTACTACCACACAGTCTGGTATAGCCGGTATTGTAACAGCATCAATAGGTACATTATATGGTATATTAGTTGACAAACAGAGAGTAGTAAATGTTATACTATCCGACCATATACTCATATTGGTACTGCTACAGATTCCTCTTACATATACATAGTAGGTAGTATTATTAGTTAATTGTGTAATATTTACCGTAGTAACCCCTGCTGCTGTGGTACCGGAAGTTATAAGACCTGTAGATCCACTACCTGCAGCACCTGATGTACGTATTTCATAAGAGTAACCGTTTGCAGGAGCTGGTACAGCTGCACTCCATGAAATGACAGCGGTGGTAGTTGTTATAGAGGTAGCATTAATACCATTAGGAGAAAAACAGGTTACTAATGGTCCGAATTTTAATTTCAGATTGGGTCTGTTTGCAGTAACAGTTCCCATAGCTGTAGGTGCGGAATAATCTCCCCTTATATACATGTGTTTGTTAGCAGCATCAGAAAAGCGGATATTGTTACCAGAAGAACCAAATCCATTTCCAGAAGCCCCATAATTAGCTTCAACCAACACCAATAAATTATTGGTGGTTCCGGTATAATTAAAAGTGGTATTTAAAATAAATGTATTCCAACCTTGTAAAGGTGTTACAGATGCATCATAGACCAAGGTTGCCCCTGTAATCATTGATGACCAGTCTGATGTGGTAAGAATATTTTGAGTTGTTTCCTTGAGATAAATTTTTATCGGTCGTGAACCAAATCCGCCGCTATTAGCGTACCACGCCAGAGATGAGATATTACCAATATTTCCAATCTCCGAAGGTTGATATAATGAAGCAGATCGCTCAAAACCGTAGTAGTTTCCTAAAGGGTATACCTGAACCGAAGTTCCGTTTCCGATAGTTACTTCCTGAGAAAAAAGAGGTAGCGTAATGAGAAAAGCTACCATTAGAAGATAGATTTTTTTCATGGTAAAATTGAGTATTTATTAAACTATATTGAATACAATAACATAGATAATACAACACTTTTTCCTCCATTCCAAAAAATGTAATATTGTCGAGCAACAGTCACTAAGTTAACATGTTTTTACAAAAAAACAAACACAACCTCAAAATTTATACAGATTTAACACAAAAAATACAAAAAATACAAAAAATACAACAATAATAACAAAAAAGGGAGAATAGTAAACTATTCTCCCTTTTTAGATTTATAATTATAAATTAAGCTTGCCCTGTGGGTCCAAAACTTATATTTGGAATATCATCAGAGACCTTTCCGTTCTGAGATTCGAACTTACTGATGTTTTCCTGTAATGCTTTTAAAAGCCTTTTGGCATGTTGAGGCGTCATGATCACTCTTGACTTCACTTTTGCTTTAGGCATACCGGGCATTACACTAACAAAATCCAATACAAATTCTGAATTTGAATGGTTTATAATTGCCAGATTGGAATAAACTCCCTGAGCAGTCTGTTCATCCAGTTCAATATTCAACTGCGTTTTGTTCTCCTCATTCATATCATTAGAAATTTAAATCTGTTGCTTTTGCTTCTTCTTTAGTTCCTACAATGATATTATCATACTCTCTCATACCAGTACCGGCAGGAATTCTATGACCTACAATTACATTCTCTTTCAATCCTGATAAAAGATCCACTTTACCTGCAACTGCAGCTTCGTTTAGCACTTTCGTAGTTTCCTGGAAAGATGCTGCAGAGATAAATGACTTCGTTTGTAAGGAAGCTCTTGTAATACCTTGTAAGATAGGAGTTGCTGTCGCAGGAATTACGTCTCTTGCTTCAACCAGATTTTTATCTTCACGTTTGAGTATAGAGTTTTCATCTCTTAACTCTCTCGTAGAAATAATCTGTCCTTCTTTTAAAGTTGTAGAATCACCTGCAACTTCAACTATCTTCATTCCGAATAAGCGATCATTCTCTCTGATAAAATCAGCTGTATGTACCAATTGATCTTCTAAGAATAACGTATCTCCCGGATCCTGAATCTGTACTTTACGCATCATCTGACGGATTACTACCTCAAAGTGTTTATCATTGATTTTAACACCTTGTAAACGATATACTTCCTGAATTTCATTTACTAAATATTGCTGAACAGCTGATGGTCCCTGGATATGTAAAATATCGTCAGGAGTAATAGCTCCATCAGAAAGCGGTAAACCTGCTTTGATATAATCGTTTTCCTGAACTAAGATCTGATTCGATAATTTTACTAAATATTTACGAATATCTCCCAATTTAGATTCTACGATAATTTCACGGTTACCTCTTTTGATTTTTCCAAAAGAAACCACTCCGTCAATCTCAGAAACTACTGCCGGATTCGATGGATTACGTGCTTCCAATAATTCAGTAATACGAGGTAAACCTCCGGTAATATCTCCCGCTTTAGAAGATTTACGCGGTATTTTCACCAATGTCTTACCTGCTTTAATTTTCTCTCCGTCATTTACCATTAAGTGAGAACCTACTGGTAAGTTGTAAGAACGAATCAAAGCACCATCTTTATCATAAATTAATAAAGTTGGAACCAGCTTTTTATTTCTGGCTTCAGTAATTACTTTTTCCTGGAATCCTGTTTGTTCATCGATTTCAACCATAAACGTTTGTCCCTGATCGATATCTTCATAAGAAACTTTACCTGTAAATTCAGAAACGATTACCCCGTTATATGGATCCCATTTACATATGATTGTTCCTTCTTCTACTACATCTCCATCTTTAACAAAGATAGTTGCTCCGTAAGGAATATTGTGTGTATTTAATACGATACCGGTATTTACATCCACCAATTTTAATTCGGTAGAACGCGAGATAACGATATCAACTACTTTACCATCGTTATCTTCTCCTTTTACGGTTTTCAAATCTTCGATTTCTAAACGTCCTTTGAATTTGGTAGTAATGGTAGAAACCTCAGAAATGTTACCTGCCGTACCTCCCACGTGGAATGTACGTAATGTTAACTGTGTTCCTGGTTCACCAATAGACTGTGCTGCCACAACCCCTACTGCCTCACCTCTCTGAGCCATTTTACCATTTGCAAGGTTACGTCCGTAACATTTTGAACATATTCCGCTTTCCGCTTCACATGTTAATGCTGAGCGTACTTCAATACGTTCTAATGGAGATGCATTGATTGCTTTGGCATGCGTTTCTAAAATTTCAACTCCTGCCTGAACAATCACTTCATTCGTTAACGGGTTGATAACATCATCAACTGCAACACGTCCTAAAACGCGTTCTCCTAATGATTCAATAATCTCCTCGTTTTTCTTCAATGCTTCAAATTCAATACCTCTTAATGTACCACAATCTTCAGAATTAATGATTACGTCCTGAGCAACATCATGTAAACGACGTGTCAGATACCCGGCATCAGCGGTTTTTAATGCAGTATCGGCAAGACCTTTACGCGCACCGTGAGTAGAGATAAAGTATTCTAAGATGGATAAACCTTCTTTAAAGTTTGACAAGATCGGGTTTTCAATAATATCTCCACCACTTGCTGTTGATTTTTTAGGTTTTGCCATCAAACCACGCATTCCTGTTAACTGACGGATTTGCTCCTTAGAACCACGGGCTCCGGAATCAAGCATCATATATACAGAGTTGAATCCTTGCTGATCTTCACGAATGTTTTTCATCGCCAATTCAGTCAACAACGCATTAGTTGAAGTCCACACATCAATAACCTGATTGTAACGCTCGTTATTGGTGATAAGTCCCATGTTATAGTTCATGGTAATTCCATCTACCTGTCCGTTTGCATCATCAATCAAAGATTGTTTTTGATCCGGAATTTTAATATCTCCCAATGAGAATGATAATCCTCCGCGGAATGCATATCCATATCCCATATCTTTCATGTCATCCAGGAAAGCTGCAGTTGTAGGAACATCTGTCACCGCTAAAATTTTACCAATAATATCTCTTAAAGATTTTTTAGTCAATACCTCATTGATATATCCTGCTGCTTCAGGTACTACTTCGTTGAAAAGTACACGTCCGGCAGTAGTCTCAATAATTTGATAAACTAATTCACCTTCTTTATTAAAATCTTTCGCACGTACTTTAACGATAGCATTCAGATTCAAACGACCTTCGTTAATCGCAATATTTACTTCTTCAGCAGAGTAGAACGTTAATCCTTCTCCTTTGATTGGTAATTCAGGGGTTGACTTACGACCTTTAGTCATATAGTACAATCCAAGAACCATATCCTGAGATGGTACAGTAATAGGCGCACCATTTGCTGGGTTCAATATATTGTGAGAAGCCAACATTAACAATTGAGCCTCTAAAATTGCTTCTGGTCCTAAAGGCAAGTGAACCGCCATCTGATCCCCGTCAAAATCGGCATTAAACGCCGTACATACTAATGGGTGAAGACGAATTGCTTTTCCTTCAATCAGTTTTGGCTGGAATGCCTGAATACCTAAACGGTGCAAAGTAGGAGCACGGTTTAACAATACAGGGTGTCCTTTGATCACATTTTCTAAAATATCCCAAACAACAGGTTCCTTTTTGTCTATGATTTTCTTAGCTGATTTAACCGTTTTTACAATTCCTCTTTCAATCAGTTTACGGATCACGAAAGGTTTGTAAAGTTCAGCTGCCATATCTTTAGGAAGTCCACACTCATACAATCTTAATTCAGGTCCTACAACAATTACCGAACGAGCAGAATAATCAACACGCTTACCCAATAAGTTTTGACGGAAACGACCTTGTTTTCCTTTCAACGAATCAGATAATGATTTTAATGGACGTTGAGATTCTGTTTTAACAGCAGTTGCTTTACGCGTATTGTCAAACAAAGAGTCAACCGCTTCCTGTAACATACGTTTCTCATTACGAAGAATCACTTCAGGAGCTTTGATTTCCATCAAACGTTTCAAACGGTTGTTACGGATGATCACACGACGGTATAAGTCATTTAAATCTGAAGTAGCAAAACGACCTCCGTCAAGTGGCACCAACGGACGTAATTCTGGTGGAATAACCGGAATTACCTTCAGAATCATCCACTCAGGATTATTCTCTCTGTTGCTGTTTGATTCACGGAATGCTTCTACTACCTGTAAACGTTTTAACGCTTCTGTTTTACGTTGTTTAGACGTTTCATTATTAGCTGCGTGGCGTAATTGATACGACAAAGCATCTAAATCTGTACGTTCTAATAAGTCCATAATACATTCAGCACCCATTTTGGCGATGAATTTATTAGGATCATTATCGTCTAAATATTGATTTTCCATCGGAAGTGTATCTAAAATATTCAAATACTCTTCTTCAGTAAGAAAATCTAATCGGTTGATTGCATCCCCTTCCGGTGTTTTTGCAATTCCGGGCTGAATAACTACATAACGCTCATAGTAGATAATCATGTCTAATTTCTTAGACGGTAATCCTAAAATATAACCGATTTTGTTTGGTAAAGAACGGAAATACCAGATATGAGCGATTGGCACTACCAGATTGATATGTCCAACACGATCACGACGTACTTTCTTCTCTGTTACTTCAACACCACAACGGTCACAAACGATCCCTTTATAACGGATTCTTTTGTATTTACCACACGCACATTCGTAATCTTTTACAGGTCCGAAGATACGCTCACAAAACAAACCATCGCGTTCTGGCTTGTGTGTACGATAGTTAATCGTTTCCGGCTTTAATACCTCTCCTCTTGATTCTGCTAAAATAGATTCAGGAGATGCTAACCCTATCGAGATTTTATTAAACCTCTTAACAGTGTTATTTTTATCTTTATTTTTATTCATCATGGTCAATAAATATTTGTCTAAAGCAAAGGCCTAAAAGCAGGAATTACTTCCGGCTTTTAAGCTTTAAACTAAAATTATTCTTCTAATCTGATATCTAAACCAAGACCTTTTAATTCATGCATTAATACATTGAATGACTCAGGTAATCCTGGTTCCGGCATAGCTTCACCCTTAACAATTGCTTCATAGGTTTTAGCTCTACCAATAACATCATCAGATTTTACAGTCAATATCTCACGTAATGTACTCGATGCACCATAAGCTTCAAGAGCCCATACCTCCATCTCTCCAAAACGCTGACCTCCGAATTGTGCTTTACCTCCTAATGGTTGTTGTGTAATCAGGGAGTATGGTCCGATCGAACGCGCGTGCATCTTATCATCAACCATATGTCCTAATTTCAACATATAAATAACACCCACTGTAGCTTTTTGGTCAAAACGCTCTCCGGTACCTCCGTCATATAAATACGTATGCCCGAATCTTGGTACTCCTGCTTCATCAGTCAGTTCATTGATCTGATCTAAAGAAGCACCGTCAAAAATTGGTGTCGCATATTTACGTCCTAATTTTTTACCGGCCCAACCTAAAACCGTTTCATAAATCTGACCAATATTCATACGGGATGGTACCCCAAGTGGATTCAATACAATATCAACCGGTGTTCCATCTTCTAAGAACGGCATATCTTCATCACGTACAATTTTGGCAACAATACCTTTATTTCCGTGACGCCCTGCCATCTTATCACCAACACGCAGCTTACGTTTTTTAGCAATATATACTTTTGCCAATTTTAAGATTCCTGATGGAAGTTCATCTCCTACAGTAATCATAAATTTCTCACGACGTAATACTCCCTGTAAATCGTTTAATTTGATTTTGTAATTGTGAATCAAATCAGCAATTAATCCGTTGGTATGGTCATCAGTTGTCCATTGTCCTTTTGTTAAATGAGCGAAATCTTCAATAGCATACAACATTTTCTGAGTGAATTTTTTACCTTTTGGTAAAATTTCTTCTCCTAAATCGTTCATTACGCCCTGAGATGTTTTCCCATTTACGATAAAGAATAATTTCTCTACTAAACGCTCTCTTAAGTCATTGAATTTAACTTCGAATTTAGTGTCTAATACAGCAATATCTTCTTTGTCTTTTGAACGTTTGCGTTTGTCCTTAACGGCTCTTGCAAATAGTTTTTTATCTAAAACAACTCCTCTTAATGAAGGAGATGCTTTTAATGATGCATCTTTTACATCTCCGGCTTTATCACCAAAGATAGCACGAAGTAATTTTTCTTCAGGAGTAGGATCTGATTCTCCTTTTGGAGTAATTTTTCCAATAAGGATGTCACCAGGTTTTACTTCAGCTCCGATTCTGATCATTCCGTTCTCATCAAGGTCTTTTGTAGCCTCTTCTGATACGTTAGGAATATCATTGGTTAATTCTTCATTACCCAATTTGGTATCTCTAACTTCCAAGGTATAATCATCTACGTGAATAGAGGTAAAAATATCATCTCTTACTACTCTTTCAGAAATTACGATAGCATCCTCAAAGTTATATCCTTTCCAAGGCATGAAAGCTACCTGTAGGTTTCTTCCTAATGCCAATTCTCCGTTTTGTGTTGCATAACCTTCACAAAGTACTTGTCCTTTAGTAACTCTGTCTCCTTTTCTTACAATTGGTTTCAGATTAATAGAGGTACTCTGGTTGGTTTTTCTGAATTTAATTAAACTATATGTTTTCTCGTCAGATTCAAAACTGATTAAACGTTCTTCTTCTGTACGATCGTACTTAATAGTTATTTTCTGAGCGTCTACATATTCAACGGTTCCTTCTCCTTCAGCATTGATCAGTACTCTTGAGTCAGTTGCCACCTGGCGTTCTAACCCAGTTCCTACGATCGGTGCTTCCGGACGTAATAATGGTACCGCCTGACGCATCATGTTTGATCCCATCAAGGCACGGTTCGCATCATCATGCTCCAGGAAAGGAATCAAAGAAGCAGAAATAGAAGCAATCTGATTTGGTGCAACGTCAGCATAGTCCAATTCATTTGGTTCTACAACCGGGAAATCCGCATCTTGTTTTGCAATTACTTTTTCTTCTAAAATGGCTCCTTTATCATTGATCTGAATATTTGCCTGAGCAATCAATTTACCTTCTTCTTCTTCAGCAGATAAGTAAACCGGCTCTTCAGTCAAATTCAATTTTCCGTTTTCTACTTTACGATATGGTGTTTCAATGAATCCCATACTGTTTACTTTAGCATAAACAGATAAAGAGGAAATCAATCCGATATTTGGTCCCTCAGGAGTTTCAATCGGACAAAGACGACCATAATGCGTATAGTGAACGTCACGCACCTCAAAACCTGCTCTTTCACGCGAAAGACCACCTGGTCCTAAAGCCGATAAACGACGCTTATGCGTAATCTCTGCCAATGGATTGGTTTGATCCATAAACTGAGATAACTGATTCGTACCAAAGAATGAATTAATTACAGAAGACAATGTTTTTGCATTGATCAGATCGATCGGTGTAAATACTTCATTATCTCTGACATTCATTCGCTCACGGATAGTACGTGCCATACGGGCAAGACCTACACCGAACTGAGCTGACAACTGTTCTCCTACAGTTCTGACACGACGGTTAGATAAGTGATCGATATCATCAATCTCAGCTTTTGAGTTGATCAATTCAATCAGATACTTAACAATAGTGATAATATCTTCTTTTGTTAAAACCTGTTTGTCAATAGGAGTATCTAAGTTTAATTTTTTATTCATTCTGTAGCGACCTACCTCACCTAAGTTGTAACGTTGGTCTGAGAAGAATAACTTATCAATAATTCCACGCGCAGTTTCTTCATCTGGCGGTTCAGCATTACGTAATTGACGGTAAATGTGCTCTACAGCTTCTTTTTCAGAGTTTGTAGGGTCTTTCTGTAATGTATTGTGGATGATAGTATAATCTGCCTGATTATTATCTTCTTTATGTAAAAGAATAGATTTTACATTAGCATCAATGATTTCTTCGATATTATCTTTATCCAATACTGTGTCACGGTCTAAGATAATTTCATTTCTCTCTATCGATACTACTTCTCCGGTATCTTCATCTACGAAGTCTTCATGCCATGTATTCAATACACGAGCAGCAAGTCTTCTTCCAGTATATTTTTTAAGACCGGTTTTAGAAACTTTAACTTCTTCTGCAAGATCAAATATTTCTAAAATGTCTTTATCGCGCTCAAAACCGATGGCTCTGAATAAAGTAGTTACAGGTAACTTCTTTTTACGGTCAATGTAAGCATACATCACACTATTGATATCAGTAGCAAACTCAATCCATGATCCTTTGAAAGGAATAACACGGGCAGAATAAAGCTTTGTACCATTTGCGTGGAAAGATTGGCCGAAGAATACACCAGGTGAACGATGCAATTGTGACACAACAACTCGCTCCGCTCCATTGATTACAAAAGTTCCACTAGGTGTCATATAAGGTATAGTACCTAGGTATACATCCTGAACGATAGTTTCGAAGTCTTCGTGTTCCGGGTCAGTACAGTAGAGTTTTAAACGCGCTTTTAACGGCACGCTGTAAGTTAAACCTCTATCAATACATTCTTCAATAGAATAACGAGGTGGATCTACGAAATAATCAAGGAATTCTAACACAAACTGATTTCTGGTATCAGTAATTGGGAAGTTTTCCATAAAGGTTTTATATAAACCTTCATTACCTCTTTCGTCTGATTTAGTTTCTAATTGAAAGAAATCTTTAAACGATTTAACCTGAATATCTAAAAAGTCTGGAAAAGACGGGATATTTTTGGTCGAGGCAAAATTTAATCTTTCAGTCTGATTTGTAATCATCAATGGACAAAATTTTGATTAAAAAAATTAATAAAAAACGTAAAAAAGTCTTTATACGCAAAATGGTTTAGGCCTTTGAGAGTGGTCTCAAGGCCTAAACCGTAATATTTATAAGGTATTGAATTATTTCAATTCAACAACAGCACCAGCTTCTTCTAATGCTTTTTTCAATCCTTCAGCTTCGTCTTTAGAAACACCTTCTTTAACGTTTGCTGGAGTACCGTCAACTAAATCTTTAGCTTCTTTTAATCCTAAACCTGTTAATTCTTTAACAGCTTTAACTACAGCTAATTTAGAAGCACCAGCTTCTTTAAGCACAACTGTGAATTCTGTTTGCTCTTCAGCAGCAGCAGCTTCACCACCTCCTGATACTACTACAGCAGCAGCAGCAGGCTCGATTCCGTACTCATCTTTTAATATTGTTGCTAATTCGTTAACTTCTTTAACTGTTAGGTTAACCAATTGTTCTGCGAATTGTTTCAAATCTGCCATTTTTCTATCTTTTAATTTGAATTTGTAATACTATAAATTTATTAATGTGCGTTCGTTTTGAACAAATGAAGTCAGAAGACTATTCTTCTCCTTCAAATTGATTTTTAAGAGCTGAAATAACTCTTTGAGCCGGAGATTGTAACAATCCAATGATTTCTCCGATAACTTCGTCTTTAGATTTAAGAGCTGCTAAGCTGTCTAACAAGTTATCACCTACAAAAATTTCTTCATTGATGTAAGCTCCTTTTAATAAAGGCTTATCAGATTTTTTTCTAAAGTCCTTGATGATTTTAGCTGGAGCATTTGCTACTTCAGCAATCATGATAGAAGTGTTTCCTTTTAGAGTAGAAGGTAAATCTCCATACTCATTTTCAGAAGCTTCCATCGCTTTTGCAAGCAAGGTGTTTTTTACAACTTCTAGTTTTATATCTGCTTTAAAACAAGCTCTTCTAAGGTTTGATGTTGCTTCAGCATTCAATCCTGAGATATCAGCTAAATAAACAATTTTAGAATCAGCTAACTGTGCAGTTAAATCTTGAATCGCGATTGATTTTTCTTCTCTAGTCATACTAAATATTTTTAACTACCAATTAAACTGCTTTTGGGTCTAAAGCAATTGCAGGGCTCATAGTACTTGATAAATGGATCGATTTAATGTAAGTACCTTTTGCTGCAGTTGGTTTTAATTTGATCAATGTTTGAATTATCTCAGATGCATTGTCGGCAATTTGTTGAGAATCAAAAGAAACTTTACCGATTCCTGCATGTACGATACCAGTTTTATCAACTTTAAAGTCAATTTTACCAGCCTTAACTTCTTGTACAGCTTTTGCAACATCCATAGTTACCGTACCTGTTTTTGGGTTTGGCATTAAACCACGAGGTCCTAATACACGACCTAACGGTCCTAATTTACCCATAACAGCAGGCATAGTGATGATTACATCAATATCTGTCCAACCGTCTTTGATTTTTTGTAAATAGTCATCTAATCCCACGTGATCAGCTCCAGCAGCTTTTGCTTCAGCTTCTTTGTCCGGTGTAACTAATGCTAATACTTTTACATCTTTACCTGTACCGTGTGGTAATGTTACAACCCCACGTACCATTTGATTTGCTTTACGCGGATCTACTCCTAAACGTACAGCAATATCAACAGACTCGTCAAATTTTGCAGAAGCAATCTCTTTAATCAATACAGATGCATCTTTTAATGAGTATACTTTGTTCTTCTCAATTTTTGCCGCAGCCTCTTTTTGCTTTTTTGTCAATTTTGCCATTTCTTCTTTTCTTTTAGATTAAAAAGGAGCATTTCCTGTTACTGTTATACCCATAGATCTTGCAGTACCAGCAATCATAGAAACTGCAGACTCAATTGTAAATGCATTTAAGTCAACCATTTTGTCTTCAGCAATTGCTTTTACCTGATCCCAGGTAATAGAAGCAACTTTCTTACGGTTTGGTTCTCCAGATCCTGATTTTAGCTTTGCAGCTTCTAATAATTGAACAGCAGCAGGTGGCGTTTTAATAACAAAGTCAAAAGATTTGTCTTTGTACACGGTAATTTGTACCGGTAAAATTTTGCCGGGCTTATCTTGTGTTCTAGCATTGAATTGCTTACAGAACTCCATGATATTAACTCCAGCAGCCCCCAAAGCAGGTCCAACCGGTGGCGATGGATTCGCAGCACCTCCCTTAACTTGTAGTTTAACTACTTTACTAATTTCTTTTGCCATTTTCAAAAAATTTAGCACATCGCTCAATTGGAAGCAGATTGATGTGATTAATATGTAACAATTATATTTTCTCTACTTGTCCGAAGCTCAATTCCAAAGGTGTTTTTCGTCCGAAAATTTTCACCATAACCTCAAGCTTACGTTTATCTTCGTTAACTTTTTCCACTGTTCCGTTGAAACCGTTGAAAGGACCGTCAACAACTTTAATAGTTTCACCTATTTCATAAGGAATACCTCCGATATCTTCACTTACAGAAAGTTCATCTACTTTACCTAACATTCTGTTTACTTCAGACTGTCTTAAAGGCACAGGCTCACCACCTCTGGTTTCTCCCAAAAAGCCAATAACTCCGGCAATAGATTTGATGATATGCGGTATTTCACCTGCAAGATTTGCCTCAATCATAACATATCCCGGAAAATAAATACGATCTTTTGTTATTTTTTTCCCATCTCTTTGGTGTACTACTTTTTCAGTAGGCACCAAAACTTGTGATAGATAATCAGACATACCAAGTCTGGAAATTTCGGTCTCAATATAATTTTTAACCTTATTTTCCTGCCCGCTTACTGCTCTGACTACATACCATTTTTTTATGTTACTATCAGCCATAAAAAATTATTTAAGAATTTATCCAATTAAAAAAACCAGTGATTGCCTTAGCAAACACAGTATCTACTCCCCAAGTAGCTAAAGAAAATATCACTGTAAAAATAGAGACAATGATGGTATATTTCTGTACTTCTGCCCAAGGAGACCAGGTTACATTGTTTTTCAATTCTTTAAACGAATCTGATATATAATTAAAAACTTTTGCCATTTTTTCCTTATTTGCACGGGCGGAGGGATTCGAACCCCCATCAACGGTTTTGGAGACCGCTATTCTACCCTTGAACTACGCCCGTATATTAGTAAAGTCAGCAGCAAAAAAAACCGCTGACTTTATTTATTTAAAACTATAAATTAGTCTAAAATTTCAGTTACCTGACCAGCACCTACTGTTCTACCACCTTCACGGATAGCGAAACGTAAACCTACTGATAAAGCGATTGGTTGCAACAACTCAACATTGATTGTTAAGTTATCTCCTGGCATAACCATCTCTACTCCTTCTGGCAACATAATAGTACCAGTTACGTCAGTTGTACGTACGTAGAACTGAGGACGGTAGTTGTTATGGAATGGAGTGTGACGACCACCTTCTTCTTTTTTCAAGATATAAACCTCAGCTTTGAATTTAGCGTGTGGTTTTACAGATCCTGGCTTAACAATTACCATACCTCTACGGATATCAGCTTTGTCAATACCTCTCAATAATAAACCTACGTTATCTCCAGCTTCACCTCTATCAAGGATTTTACGGAACATCTCAACTCCTGTAATAGTAGAAGTTAATTTATCAGCTCCCATACCGATGATTTCAACAGCATCTCCTGTATTAGCAACTCCAGTTTCGATACGTCCTGTAGCAACAGTACCACGACCTGTAATTGTAAATACGTCTTCAACTGGCATCAAGAATGGTTTCTCAACGTCACGTACTGGTAATTCAATCCAGTTATCAACTGCAGCCATTAATTCTAAAACAGTATCAACCCATTTTGGCTCACCGTTTAAAGCTCCTAATGCAGAACCTTGAATAACTGGTCCGTTATCACCATCATACTGATAGAAAGATAATAAATCTCTGATTTCCATTTCAACTAGCTCTAAAAGCTCAGCATCATCAACCATATCCACTTTATTCATGAATACAACGATTCTTGGAATACCTACCTGACGTCCTAATAAGATGTGCTCACGAGTTTGTGGCATTGGACCATCTGTAGCAGCAACCACAAGAATAGCACCATCCATCTGAGCAGCACCAGTAACCATGTTTTTCACGTAATCCGCGTGACCTGGACAGTCAACGTGAGCATAGTGACGATTAGCTGTAGCATACTCTACGTGTGAAGTATTAATAGTAATACCTCTTTCTTTTTCTTCAGGAGCATTATCAATTTGATCAAATGATTTTGCTTCAGAATAACCTGCATCAGATAATACTTTAGTAATAGCTGCTGTCAAGGTAGTTTTTCCGTGATCCACGTGTCCAATAGTACCAATATTCAAGTGTGGTTTGGAACGATCAAAATTTTCCTTTGCCATGATTTAATAATTTAATCTTAGTTATTATATAATTAGTGTTCAATTTTCATTTAAAAATCTAGAGCCAATGACGGGATTTGAACCCGTGACCTCTTCCTTACCAAGGAAGCACTCTACCCCTGAGCTACACCGGCATACGCTTTTTTTTGTGGGAGGAGCAGGATTCGAACCTGCGAAGGTTTCCCAACGGATTTACAGTCCGTCCTCGTTGGCCGCTTGAGTATCCTCCCTAACCTTAACTTTTTTAAAATCAACTTCTTAGAGCCGATAGAGGGACTCGAACCCACGACCTGCTGATTACAAATCAGCTGCTCTAGCCAGCTGAGCTACACCGGCAATTTAAAAAAGTCCGCTATTTCTAACGGACTGCAAATGTATATATTTATTTAAATAAATAAAAATTTTTTACGTTTTTTTTATTCTTTAGTATGCTTTCTCTTTCTCTTTCTTCTTTACCAACAATCTTTCTACAGCATCTGCGGCCAAATCTGCCGCCTCTTCAAAAGATTTTGCCGTTTTTTTAACGATACAGTCATCACCCGGCACTTTCACGAGTATGTCTACAGATTTATTTTCTTTATCACTGGTATTTTCCACTCTTAGATTAACATCAACGCCAACAATTTTATCATAAAACTGCTCCAGCTTTTCTAATCTTTCGTTGATAAAATCAACCAATTTTCGATCAACATTAAAGTTTACAGCTTGAATCTTTACTTTCATAATACAAAATTTAAAGGTTAATTATTCTTCATCTTTGCGAAACCGGGGGTGTGCATTTTTATACACTTTTTTCAATTCAGAAAGACTACTATGCACATAAACCTGCGTAGATGCAAGACTTGAATGACCAAGCAGTTCTTTTATTGAATTCAAATCCGCTCCGTTGTTCAACATATGCGTGGCAAAGGTATGACGAAGCATATGCGGACTTTTTTTCACCTTAGATGTTACACCTCTAAAATAACTATTTATTAGGCGATAAACAAATGTTTCGTTTAAAATATTTCCACTGTTTGTCAATATTAACACATCTTTTAGACTTCCAAATCTTTCATTCCGAACAATAAGATATTGTTTTATAAGGTCAACGACAGCATCAACTAAAGGAACGATACGCTGCTTATTTCTCTTACCTGTCACTTTCAGAGTATTACTCCCAAAATCCACATCACTTATTTTCAATCCGATAAGCTCAGCCCGTCGGATTCCTAAAGAATACAATAACTCAAGAATCAAACGATCTCTTTTTCCTTCAAAGTTTTCAGAAAACGACTCTAAATGCAACGCATTAATTTCTTTTTCAGAAAACGGAACCTGAATTACTCTCTCATTTCTAAGTGATTTATGAACAGTAAAAAGATATTCATTCACTTGTTTAGAAATATACAGATATTTAAAAAAGCTCTTTAAAGAACTTATTTTCCGGTTAATCGTTTTATTAACCATACCCTCAGATGACAAAAAAGACATCCATGCCCGAACAGCACTGTAATCTATATGTTTAAAATCCACCTCCGCCCCAGACAAATCTTCTGCATCATAAAAGTCAAAAAAAGAAGCCACATCATTTACATAAGCAGTTGCTGTATGCAAAGAATAGTTTTTTTCCTTTAGCAGATAATTTTTGTAAGCCGTAAGAGTTTGTTCCATAAAAAAATCGTTAACCAAAGATACACTTTAATTAACGATTTATTTATTACTGCCTGAAATATTAGAACTCTAATGAGTTTTTCAATTTCTGAACATATTGTGCTTTTTGAATTTTAGCTCTGTTTGTTATAGAAGGCTTTGTGAAATTCTTGCGCTCTCTCAACTGACGTAAAGTTCCCGTTTTATCGAATTTTCTTTTATAACGCTTTAAAGCTCTATCAATATTTTCTCCGTCTTTAATTGGAATGATCAACATAATTTATACACCTCCTTTCATTTAGGCTGCAAATATAAACTCTTTTTGCCATACAATCCAAACATAAAAAGAGAGAAGTTTCAAAAACTTCTCTCTTTTTAGCAGTTATATTTTTCGATCAGCAGTATTTCTGATTTTTTTTATTACAATAAATACCTATGATCAGTCTTTCAAAATATTTCTGGAAATCACTAATTTCTGAATTTCAGTTGTCCCCTCTCCAATAGTACAAAGTTTAGAATCTCTAAAGAATTTTTCTACCGGGAAATCTTTTGTATATCCATATCCTCCGTGAATCTGAATTGCTTCAGTAGCTACCTTTACACAAACTTCAGACGCATACATCTTCGCCATAGCTCCTAATGTAGTAACCGGTTTATGATTGTTCTTCAAAAAGGCTGCTTTATGCAATAGTAATTCTGAAGCCTCTATTTCAGTAGCCATATCTGCCAGTTTAAAACCAATAGCCTGAAAAGAAGATATCGGTTTTCCAAACTGAACGCGTTCTTTAGAATATTTCAAAGCAGCTTCATAAGCTCCTTTTGCAATACCCAAAGATAAAGCTCCAATTGAAATACGGCCACCGTCTAATATTTTCATTGCCTGGATAAATCCTTCGCCTACTTCCCCTAATCTGTTAGCATCAGAAACCCGGCAGTTATCAAAAATTAATTCAGCTGTTTCAGAAGCACGCATTCCTAACTTGTTTTCTTTTTTACCGGAACTGAAGCCAGGAGTACCTTTTTCAACAACAAAAGCTGTCATTCCACGCGAATCTCCTTTTTCTCCTGTACGGACAATTACTACAGCAACATCACCAGAAATTGCATGTGTGATAAAATTCTTTGCTCCGTTCAGTATCCATTCGTCCCCATCCTTTACAGCTGTAGTGGCCATTCCACCAGCATCTGATCCCGTGTTATGCTCTGTCAATCCCCAGGCACCAATCCATTCTGCTGTTGCCAGTTTAGGAATCCATTTTTTCTTTTGCTCCTCATTTCCAAAGGTTAAAATATGGTTGGTACATAATGAATTATGCGCAGCTACTGACAAACCTATAGATGAATCTACTTTTGAAATTTCTTCAACAATTGTAATATACTCGTGATATCCCAACCCAGAACCACCTAATTCTTCAGGCACCAAAACCCCCATAAAGCCCATTTCTCCCAATTTCTTAAATAATTCTACAGGAAAAATTTGTGCCTCATCCCACTCCATTATGTGTGGACGGATATTTTGTTCTGCAAAATCACGAATAGATTGCGCAATCATAGCTTGCGTTTCATTATATTCAAAATTCATATAGTTTACTTTTTTGCTATTTTTATTAAAAATCCAAATATAACGCTATTATCTTTAATTTGTCAAGGGGAAAGCCGTTAATTTTTTCTAAATCTTCAATAGTTAATGGTGTGGATTTTTTACTTCTATAAATAAGAATATTTCTGGAAAGCTCATGATTTATATAAGGTATTTTAGAAATCTCTTGCTTTGAAGCTCTATTTATATTTATTTTATAAATAACCGGTGGTTTCTTCACAATAAAATATTTTTGAAGTGCACGTATTACTTCAGGCGGCAGATTCCAAATAAAGGCTACCTGATCCATATGAACAAAACCTCCTATTTTTTCCCTTTCATTGATAATTCTCTGAGCATATCCATCACCTATTCCTTTTATCATCTTAAAATCATCTGCAGTAGCACTATTAAAATCTTTCACTTCAATTATCACGGAATCATCTTTAAAACTTTTGTTTGTATTTTTTGCCTTTACCCAGTCGGGGAATTTAAAATAGGCAGCATATACTGAGAGCCATTCATTTGAAACTTTCGTAATCTCCTGGAATTCCTGTACCGAATTTATGAATTTGCCTGTTTTCCTGTAAGCATGCAAACGATCGATCTCGATGGTAGACATTTGCAAATTATACCCTTTATAATCTGTAATATAGTTAGGATTAAAAGGTGTGATTACAAATTTCCTTGCTTCTGTTTCTATCTGTTTCAGACTGTCAATTTCCTGTTGTAGTAAACTCCATTCCATAGCTGTTGCAGGATCATCGACATCGTTGCTTTTTCTTTGACTAAGGAAGAAAAGGCAAAACTGAAGTATAAAAACCAATAACATCAGAGACAAGATACCTTTACGCTGGCTACGGGTAAGAAGAGGTAAAAAATTGAAAAAATGTTTTTTCATAACAAATTAATTATCCGATAATCAACCTGTTACAATATAATCATTTTTAATTATAAATCAAAAACAGAACTCCTCTTGGTGTAGATCATATCTTTGATCTTCAAGAAAAAAGCAAGAGTAAGATAAAGTGAAAACCATACGCCTAAAGTAAAAAAAGACATATAAACAAAGAAAAAACGCACACGGCTTACACGCATTCCGAGACGGTCTGCTAATCTGGTACAGACTTCATAACCATTACGCTCAAAATAATATCTTATTTTAGAAATCTTTATCATACGGTAAAGATACAAAATTAAGACAATAAACTGTGTCCTACAGCACAATTTAAACATTGAATAGCATCACAATAGCGCTGTTTTAAAAAAATCAGTGCCTGACTGTCAGCAGCTGAATGCGACATCAATCCCCATTGTTCAAACCGATCGATAATAGCATTTTTTTCTGAAGGAATCTGTTGCAACTGTAAATAAAGTTCTTCGAAATTTTCAATCCCCTTATGCCGTAAATAAGTAAATTGAAATGGCACAATGGTATTAATATAAAGCAATTCAATAAAATTGGCAGTAAGCTTTTTATTACTGAATTTTGTATTTTTCTCAAAAATAAAATGGGTATCCCAATAAGATGAAGGAGCGACTGCTTGAAAATAACCGATAAGATCTTTAACTGTTTTTGGCTGTGCAATAAGATCTGAAAACAGATTTTCTCTGGAATGATAAAGAGCCGCAAATTGCGCCAAACGAATAGTAGGAAAATTGGGTGGACGTAATTTGAAAAAATGAGGAGATTCTTCTATATTGTTTCCAAGTTGGTATTTTATTTTCAAATATTCAAAACGCTTTTTCAGCTCAAGCGGATACGCTTCCTGAAAATCATGCGACAGTAAATTAGCCGTTCCGAACAAAAGTGCTTCTAACTGTAGTAAATCTGAACGTTCTTTCTTTATAACATGAAAAGGCAATCTCCGGGCAATTTCTTGAAAAACACTTCCATTCACATTCAATCCAAAGTTTTTTAGTAACAGTGCAAATAAAGTAGCTTCCCAATCGTTCTGATTTTCACGAAGTAGTTTACTTATTGGAATTTGCTTTTCCTCTAAACGCTCTACAAATAATCGCTCTTTCCAATGTTTTATAATGAATGAATCCGTATCTTTTAATTGATTTTCACAAGGTATCCACGACTTGGGTTTCATAAGACCCAGAAAATTATTATACACATCAACCGCGACATACTTTGAAAGAAGCAAAGTTGGTATTTGTGTATTGTCTTTCCGGAAAACAGGAACATCATCATGCCATACAACATGTAAGATAACCGTATCATAAGCACTATCATTCTGGTGCTGGTGCAGATACCAATCAGAAGCATTTACATGCATTTCAACATTTCCTGCCCACAACTGATCACCTATCAAAAGACGCGCATTAAAAAAATCTGGTCCCGCTTTTTCCGGATAACTTCCAAAATGAATAATAGACAACGCCTGATGCTGCTCTGTAAACAAATCAGTCAACTGCATTTTCTTAAAACGCCACACATAATGTAAAAACGCCTCTTTCATGAATCTAATCTATACCATTCTCCTAAAATACATTTTTTTTATTACTTTAACAACTTATAAAAACATCATATAATGAAAACATATTTTCTCATTGCATTCTTACTATCAAATATTTACGGAATTGCCCAGACAAAGATAAAAGCATTAAAAGTAACGTATGAACAGGAATCTAACGGGAAGACCATCAGTCCTCAAAGCCGCATTCTGTTGTTCACTTCGAAAGAAAATGCTCTCCTGACAAATGAAGAAAACTTTGCTGCACTCAAGAAAAACTATCCGGAATCAGTCAAATATGTGAGTTTTAATGACAATAAGTTCTATTCTCAAACTTTTTTTAACGACCAAAACGGATATATTACTGTTGACAGCCTTTCTCTGCAAAAACAACAGTTTGAAACAACTAATGAAACAAAAGTAATTCTGGGATATGTGTGCCATAAAGCAAAAACCAGTATTAATTCCAACATCATAGAATTATGGTACACCAAAGATCCGGATTATAAAGGTGCTCCCACAACCTTAGGTCAAAACTTGGGTCTGGTACTTGAAATGACACGGAACGGCAATTACAGCATTATTGCTAAAAAAATAGAGACGATAAAAAAAATGGACCGTCATCTTTTACTCCCCGATCCTACAGCAATCTCAATGGATCTGATTTCTTACAATGATAAAATCTGGAAAAGTAAATTTAAAACCATTCCTGTTTTTAAGGATGAAGTCATCAGCTTTAATGAGGCAAATAAAAGCAATGATTCTATTTACAAGTTTGCAAATGGAACTGTAATCGTCCGTAAAATAAAGTTTCCGAAATTAAAGAAACATGATCTTATCTTCTTAGACCTCGAAGAACAATCAAACGGTGATGCGTATGACCGTACCGGAAGTGTATTTATAATTCCACAAACCAAAAAACAATCTTTTTTTGACGGACTGACCAACGGTGTCAATGTCTTACCCATATATCAGAATGGAAATGGAAAAAATTATCAGGGCATTGTGGCAACAGATGATTACGAACCGCTGGTAGAACTTATGCGTTTTTTCACACCTTTTGGCGTTCATCATTTCAATCAGTTTCAACTCAAAGATAAAATATGGTCGGATGCAGCTTATTACAGACAGGATATTTCAGAATTACACAGCTTATTAGATAATGAGGAAGTATATATAGGCACATTCATTGGCAACTACGATAAAGGCGGACATAAAATTTCTATGAACATTACCATACATGATTCTGAAAACAGCATGTTTAATGACACAAAAGCAATTCCTGTTTTTAACACAACTAATATAATGGAAATGGGCGGTCAGGAATACAGTACTTTGTTTGATGTTGAAAAAGGATTAGAAGTAACATTCCGATTGAAAGAACCTCTGAAAAAAGCCCGGTTACGATATATCTCTACCGGACATGGTGGTTGGGAAAACGGAGATGAATTTCTACCAAAACCCAATACCATATCGCTAAACGGAAAGCAAATCATGCGCTTTATTCCATGGCGTCAAGATTGTGGGTCATATCGTTTGATGAATCCTGTATCGGGAAATTTCGAAAACGGCCTTTCATCTTCAGATTATTCACGATCAAATTGGTGTCCGGGTACCGTTACAAATCCCATAATGATAGAGTTAGGTGATTTAGAAGCGGGCGAGCATACCATACAGATACAAATTCCGCAAGGACAAAATGAAGGAGGAAGCTTTAGCTCATGGAATGTATCGGGAATTATTATCGGAGAATAAAAAATCCAGCAGATGCTGGATTTTTTTATTCTTATTAACTAAATGGTTAGTCATTAAGTTTCAATACTGCCATAAAAGCAGATTGTGGTATTTCTACGTTTCCTACCTGACGCATGCGTTTTTTTCCGGCTTTTTGTTTCTCCAACAGCTTTCTTTTACGCGAAATATCTCCTCCGTAACATTTTGCTGTTACATCTTTACGCAAAGCTTTGATTGTTTCACGGGCAATAATTTTTGCTCCGATGGCTGCCTGAATAGGAATATCAAATTGTTGACGAGGAATCAATTCTTTCAGCTTCTCGCACATTTTTTTACCAATGTAGTAAGCATTATCCTCATGAATCAATGCCGAAAGCGCATCTACATTCTGAGCATTTAACAAAACATCCAGTCTTACAAGTTTAGAAGTTCTCATGCCTATCGGATGATAGTCAAAAGAAGCATATCCTTTTGAAACTGTTTTAAGACGGTCATAAAAATCAAATACAATTTCTGCTAAAGGCATATCAAAATTAAGCTCTACACGCTCAGGGGTCAAATAGGTCTGATTGGTAATCTGACCTCTTTTTTCAATACACAAACTCATTACCTGCCCCACAAAATCTGATTTTGTGATGATCGTTGCTTTAATAAAAGGTTCTTCTACACGGTCTAATTTTGAAGGTTCCGGTAAATCAGACGGGTTATTGACCACAAAAGGAGTATCAGGTGCTTTTTTTGTATAAGCAAAGTAAGAAACGTTAGGTACTGTCGTGATTACAGTCATATTAAATTCACGTTCCAATCGTTCCTGAATAATTTCCATATGCAACATTCCAAGGAATCCACATCGGAAACCAAAACCTAATGCAGCAGAACTTTCCGGTTGAAAGACCAGAGAAGCATCGTTTAATTGTAATTTTTCCATTGAAGCGCGCAAGTCTTCATAATCTTCAGTATCTACCGGATAGATTCCGGCAAAAACCATAGGTTTGACATCTTCAAAACCAGTAATCATATTTTTAGTCGGAGTAGCCGCATCTGTAATGGTATCTCCTACCTTCACTTCTTTTGCCTCTTTAATACCGGATATCAGATATCCTACATCTCCTGTAGAAATGACTTGTTTAGGTACCTGATTAAGTTTTAATGTACCAATCTCATCTGCATAGTATTCATTACCGGTAGCCATAAATTTAATCTTTTGATTCTTTTTTATCTCACCGTTAATGACACGGAAGATAACTTCAATCCCTCTAAACGGATTGTATACAGAATCAAAGATTAATGCCTGTAACGGCTCTTCAGGATCTCCTTTAGGAGCCGGTACGCGTTCTACAATTGCTTCCAGAATTTTATCTACTCCAAATCCGGTTTTACCCGATGCGTGAATAATATCTTCCAGTTTACAGCCAAGCAATTCTACAATATCATCGCTTACTTCTTCAGGATTGGCTGATGGCAAATCTACTTTATTAAGTACTGGTATAATCTCAAGATCATTTTCAAGAGCCAGATATAAATTAGAAATCGTCTGAGCCTGAATACTCTGAGCAGCATCCACAATCAATAAAGCACCTTCACAAGCTGCAATTGAACGGGAAACTTCATAAGAAAAATCCACGTGTCCCGGAGTATCAATCAGGTTCAATATGTATTGCTCCCCTTTATAAGTGTACTCCATCTGAATAGCATGCGATTTGATCGTAATTCCTCTCTCTCGCTCCAAATCCATACTGTCTAACAATTGTGCCTGTGCCTCACGCGCTGTTACCGTCTGTGTAGCATCCAGCAATCGGTCAGCCAGTGTACTTTTCCCATGATCAATATGGGCTATTATACAAAAATTTCTTATTTTTTTCATTCGAGTAAATTTCAATTATTCAGGCATGTCTCTTACCGGATTATTATGTTTCTAACCAATCCTCCTGCTTCGTATATCCTTCTTACAGGCTTTTTTGTATCGCCTCATGCACTATATCCAATCTGCAAATATAAATTATTTTTTTCTGCATTCTTAAATTATTTGTACCTCTGCTTTAACTCTTACAAAAGCTTACTACAATACTTTATCAGCATTTTTTTAATAATAATATATAAAAGTATATACTTATAGATATTCCTAAAATGAAGTTAAAAAGTACAGGTTTCTTTTTTGCGCTGCGGATATCTGATTTATATTTCTTAACTTTAAAATAAAAGAAGATATGAAAGTAACTGCAAAAAACAACGGAAGATCTTTCCAGACAGAATTATCCAACAACACAAATTCCTTTACTGCTGATTTACCAAAAGCAGATGGTGGTGACAGCATGGGATTTAATCCAAAAGAACTGTTATGTGCCTCATTGGCAACCTGTACTGCTATGTTTTTAAAAGATTTTGCTTCAAAACATACTATTCATACAGATGGTATTGAAGTTGAAGTATCATTAGAAACCAATGAAGATGAGTCCGAGACAAAGCTGACTCGTGTTATTGATCTAAAGGGAAACCTCTCAGATGCTGAAAAACAAAAAATGGTCAATGCTGCAAAGCATTGTCATCTTCATAATATATTATCGGGAACTATTTCCATAACATCTGTTTTAAAATAAAAAAGGGAGCTTAGCTCCCTTTTTTATCTATTCCATAATAATAGTCTGCTGTAATGCTTTATTCACTGGGCATTTTCCAGCAATTATATACAACTTTAGTTTTTGATCTTCTGTAAGGTCTCCTTTTAAAATAATATCCTTTTTAAAACGGGTAATTCCTGGCTCTGTTTTATAATCAACTTCCACACTTACCTCAACCTCATCTAAAGGCCATTTTTTTCTGTCAGCATACATTCTTACGGTAATCGTTATACAGGAAGCTAATGAGGCCGCTAAAAATTCATTGGGATTAGGTCCAAGATCCGTACCCCCTAAATCTGCAGGCTCATCTGCCAAAAAAGTATGTGAAATACCTGTTATTACAGTTTTATAGTTTTGTATTCCTGTTTTTGCGTTTACTTTTGCCATAGTTTATTTTTCGTTTTCTTTTTTAAAAGGATTCGGGGGTAAAGGAACAAATTCTGTTTCTCCCGGAACTTTCTCAAAATTTCCTTCCTGCCAGTCTTTTTTGGCCTGTTCAATGACTTCCCGATCAGAAGATACAAAATTCCAGTAAATAAATCGTTCTTCATCAAAAGGATCTCCACCAAAAATATATACAGTAGTATCAGCTTCCATTTCAAACTCGCATAAATGAGCTTCTTTAGTGATCAATATATGCTTCGCCTCATAAGTATGGCCCTGATTAGAAACTGAACCTTCCAGAATGTATAGTCCGCTTTCACCGAACAATTGGTTTACCAATGAAATCTTTTGTTTTGTTTTTGACTTTATCTCTAAAAGATATAATTTACTATAAACAGGTACCGGAGATTTTTTACCAAAGAGTTCCCCTGCAATTAATTTATATTCCAGATCACCCTCTGACCATTTTGGAATGTGATCGGCTTCAATATGCGTAAATGACGGTGCTGTTTGTTCCAACTGTTTCGGTAATGCTACCCATATTTGCAAACCATGTAAAAACTTATCTGTAGTACGCAAATAATCCGGTGTTCTTTCAGAATGTACCACTCCTTTGCCGGCTGTCATCCAGTTAACAGCTCCCGGCTGAATTTCTATTTCGTTGCCAAGACTGTCTCTATGCATAATGGCTCCTTCAAACAAATAAGTAAGGGTAGACAATCCAATGTGCGGATGCGGAGGAACATCTAAATTCTGGTAATCTTTTAAAGCAGCAGGCCCCATATGGTCAATAAATACAAAAGGCCCTATATTTCTCTTTTGACGAAAAGGCAATAGTCTTCCCACCAAAAAGTTTCCGATATCAGCAGCTTTTTCTTCTAAAATAAAATCAATTGTAGACATGAATGGCTATTTTTAGTATTGCATAAAGATACAAATTTTAATTTCTGGCAGTTGTTAATATAGATTAACAATGGAAAAACAAACGAATAAGCAGGGGATTAAAAAATAAAAAAGTAATTTTGCATAAAATTTACCCAAATGATTAAAATAGGCAAAATAGAATTACCGGAACATCCACTCTTACTGGCACCTATGGAAGATGTAAGCGATCCGCCTTTTAGAAGATTATGTAAGATGCACGGGGCAGATTTAATGTATTCTGAATTTATTTCTTCGGAAGGATTGATTCGGGATGCCATAAAAAGCCGGATGAAACTTGACATTTTTGATTATGAACGTCCGGTAGGAATACAAATATTCGGAGGTGATGAAGAAGCAATGGCACTTTCTGCAAAAATTGTAGAAACTGTTCAACCGGATCTGGTAGATATTAATTTCGGATGTCCGGTCAAAAAAGTAGTTTCTAAAGGAGCCGGAGCCGGAGTATTAAAAGACATTGATCTTATGGTAAGGCTGACTAAAGCAGTCATTAAAAGTACTCATTTACCGGTAACCGTAAAAACAAGATTGGGCTGGGACGAAGATTCTATTAATATTGATGAAGTAGCAGAACGTCTTCAGGATATAGGAATTCAGGCTTTAACAGTTCATGCAAGAACAAGGGCTCAGATGTATAAAGGTCATTCTGACTGGACCCATATCGAACGTATCAAAAACAATCCGCGGATTAAGATTCCTATTTTTGGAAACGGCGATATAGATTCTCCACAGAAAGCATTGGAGTATAAAGAGCGGTTTGGTTTAGATGGTATTATGATCGGAAGATCGGCTATCGGATATCCATGGATTTTTAATGAGATCAAGCATTACATGAAAACCGGAGAAATATTAGCGCCTCCTACTATGGAAGATCGTTTAGAGGCCGCTAAAAATCATCTGATATGGTCTATGGAATGGAAAGGCGAACGTCTTGGTATTGTAGAAATGAGAAGACATTACACCAACTATTTCAAAGGTATACACGGTTTTAAAGCGCATCGCCAGCGACTGGTTACAGAAGATGATCCTCAATTATTATTACAAATATTTGATGAAATTCAGGAATTTTATAAAGACTATGTAATGGAATAAAAAAAGCCACTCAATGAGTGGCTTTTTTTATTCTGTTCTTTCATCAATGATCCGAATAGGATTTGGAGCATACGGATTTTTAAAACCGTTATCTGCAATTGCCTTATTAATATTTTCCTGCAACTCGGTATGAGCTCCCGTAAAATTTTCTTTTACGGTCCAGGCTCTAACGGTAAGATTAATTCCAGTAGTCGCCAGTTCCTTCACAAAAATTTCTGGTTTTGGATCTTTTAAAATTCGGGAATCTTCCAGTAATGTTTTTTCAATAACAGATTTAATTTCTTTTATATTATCATCGTAGCTTACTCCGATAGTATATTCAAAACGCCGTTTTGTGATTTTTGAAAAATTCCGTATTACAGAATTTGCCAAAGCGCCATTAGGGCTAAAAACAGCTATTCCGTTTGAATTTCTCAAAGAAGTATACAATAAATCGATGCGCTCAACAGTCCCTTCTGTACCAGCACTGTTTTCTATATAATCACCTACCTCAAACGGACGAAACAACAGGATAAGAACTCCCCCTGCAAAATTTGAAAGTGATCCCTGTAATGCGAGACCTGCCGCCAGAACTAAGCCGGATAAAGCTCCTAAAATAGCAGTAGTCTGAAACCCAAGTGCCTGTACCACAGACAAGATCAGCATTGCATATAAAATAAACTTAATAATAGATAATAAGAATCCACGAAGTGACAAATCTACATTTCTGGCTTCAAATCGCTTTTTTATAAGCTTTAAAGCAGTTCGGATCAAAAACAGTCCTACTACTAAAAGAACCACTGCTTTTATCAGCTCAGGAATAATATCTACTAATTTCTGAACCAAACCTGTAATAAGTAATTCTATACGGTCAATTCCTGCATCTAAATTCGATGTTTCCATATCTTTTTTTAACAAAAATAAAAAAAGAGAAGTAATTAAACTTCTCTTTTCTCTATAATATTTAATGCAATTATATACTTAACTTTTTTGCAATTGCTTTTGGTATAGCATTTTTATGAACCATAATATCTGTTGCCTTATATTTCATAAACTCTTTGCTCATATACATATATCCTTTATAATCATTGGTAAGACCCCATGAATTTTTCACGATATAATATTCTTTTCCATTCTGATCTTTAGCAATACCTACGATATGCATTCCGTGATCATCAGTTGTTTCATAATTATCAAATGCTTTCTGACGCATATCTTCCGTTACTTTCAATTCCGGCTTCGGACCATTGAACATAGTCGCTTTTTCATCAGCTGTCATGCTTGCAAAATCTTTTTCAGGTACATAAGCAACTCCGTTTTTCCAGCTGAATCCTTTTTCAGAAACGTCTCCACCCCATGCAACAGTATATCCGTTTTTCAAAGCATTATCTACTACCTCTACCAATTCATCCATTTTCACGTTCCAAACCTGATCAAATGCCCAGTTGTCCGGCACTAATAACGTGAATTTTGTATAATAAGGATATTGTTTAAAAGAAGAAAGTTCTACATAGTCATCAGCATTAATTCCAACTACTTTTTCAGCAAAAGTTTTTGGAGTATATTTTTTTCCCTCATACGTAAACTCAGCAGGATAATCTCCCAAATACGCATCAATAATAGCCGTATATGCTTTTTCCCAATTTGGCGTCAATGAACCATTCGGATTTTTCACGATAGCTGCCAATGTAGCTTCTAAAATAGCAGACATTTCGCCCATTTTATTACGGGTAGTTCCATAGTTCAATCCGTTGTAAACAGATTGTGGCACTGTACCGTATTGTTTGTACATATTCATTACATCATGGAATGCACCACCTTCGCCTAAAGTAACAGCTCCATGCATGCGCACATACATTTTTCCTTTTTCTACATAGGCATTACGCGCCGTAAATATCTGTGATAATTCGATTGGTTTTTTTCCCATACGGATCATTTCTGACTCGATAAATGAGTTTCCGGAATAACTCCAGCATGTTCCTGAAGATCCCTGATCTTTGATAGAAGTATTTTCAACATTGATTACTTCGGTAAAAGTAAAATGATCTTTACTGTTTGCACTTTGGTTATTTTTTAATGAGTTTACTAAGTCATCCTGCGCAAACACATTTCCTGAAGCTCCTAAAGCAATAATTGCAGCCGCAAGAATCGGTTTTAATTTTAATTTAAACATTCTCTATTGTGATTAATTTTCTAAATTGGACGCATAAAGGTATCAATTGTTACACGAAATATGAATTTTTCAAGCAAAAAAAAGGGAAGCAAATTTGCCTCCCGTTTTTTTTATAACGTTTCTTTTAACCATCTGAAAAATTCTCCCTGCCAGACTTTTGCATTCTGCGGTTTGGTTACCCAGTGATTTTCATCAGGAAAGTAAACAAATCTGCTTTTTATTCCCAAAAGCTGAGCTGCCTGAAAAGCTTCCTGTCCCTGTCCGATCGGTACTCTATAATCTATTCCTCCATGAAAAATAAGAATAGGCGTATTCCAGTTTGCTACTTTATTTTTAGGGTTGAATTCTGCATACGTCTTTCTTGCTACAGTATTGTCTTTCTCCCAATACGGACCTCCTGAATCCCAGTTTGTAAAAAACACTTCTTCTGTAGTTCCATACATAGACTCTAAATCAAAAACGCCGCAATGTGCTATAAAAGATTTGAATCTGTTTTGATGTATTCCGGCAAGATAATAGATAGAATATCCTCCGTAACTTGCTCCGATAGCTCCTAATCTTTTGCTGTCAACATAAGACTCTTTTGAAACCTCATCTATTGCGGTAAGGTAATCCTGCATAGGCTGCCCTCCCCAATCCTTAGAAATAGCTTCATTCCATTCTACACCAAAACCAGGCATACCCCGACGGTTTGGCGCTACAATGATATATCCTTCAGCGGCCATCAATTGAAAATTCCAACGGAAGGAATAAAATTGAGTTAATGCAGACTGAGGTCCTCCCTGACAGTATAACAAGGTTGGATATTTCTTGTTTGGATCAAAATTAGGAGGTAGTATTACCCATACCAACATTTTTTTTCCATCGGTGGTAGTAACGTATCTTTTCTGAAATTTTGATTTTCCTATTTTGGCATACAAAGCATCATTCACATGGGTGATTTGCAGCCATTTTTTGGACTTCACATCATACGAAAACACTTCAGTTGCTGTATTGAAATCGGTACGGGTAAGAATTACTTTATTATCAACAAAACCGACAATTCCGGTTACATCAAAGTCTCCTTTAGTAAGCTGTTTTACGTTTACCGCTATTTTTGTAACCCCCGGAAAGTTGACTTCAAACAATTGTACTGTACCATCAACCGGTGCTGTAAAATAGATCTTTTTACCATCTTTACTCCACACATAACTGTCAACAGTACCATCCCATGCTGCTGTCAGATTTATATCCATTCCTCTGTGGCGAACGATTATATCATTTTTGTCTGCCTCATATCCATCATGTTTCATCTGCAACCACGTAAGATCTCCATTTGGAGAAAAAGAAGGATGCGTATCATATCCAGGATTAGACTCTGTCAGGTTTTTAGTTTGTTTGGTGTCTATATCGTATTCATATAAATCAGTGTTTGTACTCAGAGCATAGGCTGTTCCAAATTTTTTCTTGGATACATAAATAACTTTTTTACCATCAGGAGACCAGATGTAATCTTCATCTCCTCCAAAAGGTTTCTGAGGAGAATGATACGGCTCATCTTTGAGTAAATCAATTTTCTCCTGTGTTTTTTTATTGGTCAAAATAACGTGATTAAATGCCCCGTTGTTCCAGGTATCCCAATGTCTGTAATCAAGTTCATCATAAATGTAAACATCTGATTTTTCGACTCCTTCATAGTAGTCTTTTCCAAGAACCTTTGTTATTTTGACCTCTTCATGCGATAAAACATATTCATTTCCAGGTCCTGTATTTTTATCTGCTACCAAGCCATCTGCATTTTCAAGATTTTTTACTCTTTTACCATCGATGCTTACGCTATAATAGGCAGTGTTGATTTTATTTTCAGCTACATCAGGCGTACCCACTTTATAATAAAGGTATTTACCGTCTTCAGATAAACCTATTGGAGATACTCTCCCCAATTGCCATAACAATTCTTTCGTCATAACTTTTTGCTGTGAATGAGCATTTATCCCTAAAATACTTAAGGTTAAAATCAGAATTTTTTTCATTTGTAATTATTTTATCAAACGCTAAAATTAAGCATTTTAAACGAAATATCTAATCCAGCTCATGAAGCAGCATTACTAAATGATAAAAAAAACTTAAATATTCATTGGTTGTTTATATAAATGGAGGAAAAACGAAAAATAATGAATAATTTTACAAGCGAAACATACAAAAGTAAAAACCTTGATGGAAAATTTCAATTGGGCTGATTTGATAAACCCCGAGTTTTATATCAATTTAGAATTAGCCGGACATAAAATAGGAATTTATGTTGTTCTCTTTATAATATTTGCCGAAACAGGATTATTTGCAGGTTTTTTCTTACCCGGAGACAGTTTGCTTTTTTTAGCAGGCATCTACAGTGTTGATTTAATGAAAGAATTCGTGTATATCGAAAATGACTTTCTTAATGTCAGTGCGCTGGCTGGTCTTGTAGCTTTCGCAGGTATATTAGGAAACTGCTTCGGTTACTGGTTTGGTGCCAAAAGCGGTAATTATTTATACAGCAAAGAAGATAGTTTTATTTTTAAGAAAAAGTATCTTATAGAATCTCAAGCTTTTTTCGACAGACATGGAGGAAGAGCCATTATTTTTGCACGTTTTCTTCCTGTCATAAGAACATTTGCTCCGATTATTGCCGGAATAGTACGAATGGATTTTAAGAGATTTATGCTTTTCAACATTTTAAGTTCATTGTTATGGGCCTATTCCCTAATCTTATCAGGACATTATTTATATAAATATTTATTGGATAAACACGGAGTTGACCTGACGCACTATATAGAATATATCATCATTATACTGGTGGTACTAACAACCACTCCAATTTTAATGAAAGCTTTTAAAAGAAAAAAAATAGCATAAAAAAAGGGAAACAAATAATTTGTTTCCCTTTTTTGTATCTCATATTTTCAAATATCTTTGCTTTATAAATTCATCACCAAAATGCTTAGAAAAACAGGCAAATTTATTTTAAAAGTACTTTTATATTTTTTCGGAATTTCGATTTTTTCCGTTTTCTTATTTAAGTTTATTCCCGTACCGTTTACTCCTCTTATGTTCATAAGAACTTTTGAACAAACCGTGAGTGGCGAAAAAACAGTATGGAAACATGACTGGGTATCTATCGACAATATGTCTATAAATATACAAAAAGCAGTTATTGCAAGTGAAGACGGTAAGTTCACTTCTCATAACGGTTTTGATATGAAAGCCATTGAAAAAGCTTATGCACACAACAAAAAAGGCAAAAGAGTAAAGGGAGGAAGTACCATTTCACAACAAACGGCAAAAAATGTTTTTCTATGGCCCGGAAGAAGCTATATCCGAAAAGGCTTTGAAGCTTACTTTACAGTTTTGATTGAAGTGATCTGGGGCAAAGAGCGTATCATGGAGGTTTATCTGAATTCGATTGAAATGGGCAATGGTATTTATGGTATTGAAGCTGCCTCTCAACATTGGTTCAACAAATCTGCTAAAAATCTTACGAAACAGGAAGCTGCTGCTATTGCGGCAATTTTGCCAAATCCGAGAAAATATAAAGCAACTAATTCATCTGGCTATATCAACAGAAGAAAGAGTATTATAAATAGGCAGATGAATCTTTATCCTAATCCGGATTATTAATCTGAAATAATAATTTTTTATTAAAATCTGTAAAAAACATTTTATATTTCTTAACTTTAATGTATAATTTAAAAACAAAAAACTATGAAAAAGGTATTTTTAAGTCTTTCCATTATTGGATTATTAGGTGTTGTATCTTGTAAGAAAGAAACTACCGTTACAACAGAGACGGATGGTAAAGATACTTTAGTTGTTATTGATGAAGAGACTAAAGTAGATCCGGCAGTACAGGCTGAGATTGATAATGCAGAAGCAAAATTAAGACAAGCAGAAAAAGACTTAGCTGATGCAAAAGCTAAAGGAGATAAAAAAGCTCAGGAAGCTGCTCAAAAAGCAGTTGATGAGTCTAAAACGGCATGGGAGAAATTAAAAACAGGAACAACTGAAGTTTATAATGATGCCAAAGATGGAGTAGAGCATGCTGCTGATAAGACAAAAGAAGGTCTGAATAAAGCAGGTGATAAAATTGACGAAGCTGCTAAAAAAGCAAAAGAAGATGTAAAAGACTTCTCTAACAAAGTAGATGAAAAAGCGAAAGAAGCTAAAAAAGACATCAAAGATGAATATAACAAAACGTTAGAAAAAGCAAAAACTAATTAAGAAAAAAAGCGAGGTTTAAACCTCGCTTTTTTATTGTCTGCATCTTTTATTTTAATTTTCTGACTCCCATATTATATAATGTAAAAGCCTGAATATCTACATTTTCCTGAATGGTCTGAGCAACAGATTTACCTGCTCCATGGCCGGCATTCACGTCTATTCTGATTAACATTGGATTTTGACCTTTGTTTTTAGCCTGTAATTCTGCTGCAAATTTAAAACTATGAGCAGGTACTACCCTATCATCATGATCTCCGGTTGTAATCATTGTAGCAGGGTAAGAAATCCCTTCTTTTACATTGTGAACCGGTGAATATTTTTTAAGATAAGAAAACATCTCTTTACTGTCATCTGCTGTTCCATAATCATACGCCCACCCTGCTCCGGCAGTAAAGGTATGATAACGCAGCATGTCTAATACACCTACTGCTGGTAAAGCTACTTTCATAAGATCAGGACGCTGTGTCATAGTAGCTCCTACCAATAATCCTCCGTTGGATCCTCCTCGTATTGCTAAATATTCAGATGAAGTATATTTTTCTTTGATAAGGTATTCAGCTGCGGCAATAAAATCATCAAATACATTTTGTTTCTGCATTTTCGTTCCTGCATCATGCCATTTTTTTCCGTATTCACCTCCACCCCGTAAATTAGGAACAGCATAAATACCTCCGTTTTCCATCCATATTGCATTAGCTACGCTAAATGACGGAGTAAGACTTACATTAAAACCTCCATAAGCATATAGCATCGTAGGATTTTTACCGTTCAATTCTATTCCTTTTTTATGGGTAATAATCATAGGGACTTTTGTACCGTCTTTAGAGGTATAAAACACCTGTTTGGATTCATATTTTGAAGAATCAAAATCTACCTTAGGTTTCTGATATTCTTTTGAAGCTCCATTGGCTACATCAAATGAATAAATGGTTCCAGGAGTCGTATAATTTGTAAAAGAGTAGTAAATCGTTTTTGCCTCTTTCTTATCTCCGAATCCTGTCGCTGTACCTAAGCCCGGTAATGAGATTTCTCTTACTAATTTTCCTGTATAATCAAATTGTTTTACCTGTGAAACGGCATCTTTCATATAGTTTGCAAAGAAATACCCTCCTGCAGTACTCGGATTCAGTACATTTTCTGTTTCTGCAATAAAATCAACCCAGTTTTCCGGTTTTGGATTAGCTGCAGATACGCTGACAATACGTTTGTTTGGTGCATTTAAATTCGTAACAATGTATAACTTTTCATCCTGACTGTCGATCACATAGCTATCTGTATCGAAGTTATTCAGAACTGTAACAATAGGACTGTTTTCCTTTGTAAGATCTTTCATATACAATTCATTACCTGAGGTAGAATTAGCCGCAGTAATGATCAGATATTTATTATCCTCAGTTACCGATCCGCCAACATATCGGCGCTTTTGTTCGGCTCCAAAGATGACTCTATCTTCTTTTTGAGAAGTACCCAGTTTATGATAATATAATTTATGTTGGTCGGTTTTTGCAGACAATTCACTTCCTGTCGGTTTATCGTAACTTGAATAATAAAACCCATCATTTTTAAACCAGGACATTCCACTGAATTTTACATCTACAAGTGTTTCACCTACTACTTTTTTATCTTTTGTCTGTAATACAATCACTTTACGCCAGTCACTTCCCCCTTCGGATATTGCATAGGCGACAAGACTACCATCATCAGAGAAAGAAATATCGGCTAATGAAGTGGTGCCGTCTTTTGAAAAAGTATTCGGATCCAGAAAAACTTCCTCTTTACCAGAGCTATCCTTTCTATAAAGAACAGACTGATTCTGTAATCCGTCATTCTTATAGTAATAGGTATAATCTCCTTCTGTAAAAGGAGCACTGATACGCTCGTAATTCCAGATTTTTTCCATACGCGTTTTTAAAGCCTCTCTGAAAGGAATTTTGTCTAAATATCCAAATGTCAGTTCATTCTGCGCTTTTACCCAGGCCGCAGTTTCTTCAGACCTATCGTCTTCTAACCATCGGTAAGGATCAGATACTTTCTCTCCAAAGTAAGTAGTAGAAACCGTATCTTTTCTTGTTTCAGGATATTTTAATTCCATTGTGTCAACTGTTTCTTTTTTATTACATGATGACAGTATCAACATGGTGATCAGGATTCCTCCAACACTTTTTTTCATATAATAGTCGTTTAGTTAATGAGCAAATATAAGAAAGGTTGCCCTTTCAGGCAACCTTTTAATCTTTCGCAATGTAAAACTCTTATTTATACGTAATTGTATATACCTGAGACTCTGTCCCGTCTGCTTCACTACTTTCAGTAAAGTTCCATTTTGTCGGGTACTCATTTACAAACCCTTCATAAGTACTCACTGTATTTACTTCTCCATCTGCATCGGTATATTTAGAAGATAATACGGCATTACTCAACTGGGCAATAAATCCGTTATCATCAACCAGATGAATGATCCATCTGTTCGATTTTATACCGCTAAAAATTCCTTTATAACTGGAGTAACTTAGTTGTGTTACATCCCCTTCAGAACCGGTTACTTTGGTAATATTACCTCTTGCATCATTCGTAAAACTGATGGTATCTCCATCATATACTTCTGATGTTACATAACCATTGGCATCTAAATTATACACGATAGAAGAGTTATCCTGACTTTGTAAACGAACTTTAGAAGTACCTTCATAGATTACGGTATAAACCAAAGTAAAATTGCTGCTCCCGTTTACATAATCAGTCGATAAAATTTGTGTTACTTTATTGTCTGTATAGTTGAATACTACTTCCGTTTTATTACTTCCTAAGTTATACGTATACTTTTTCAGATTATTCTGGTTATCGTATTCAAACGCATACGTTTCTGTACTTGCCGTAGTAGTAATTTTTGTAGGCAGTTTTATAACTTCTCTGCTTCCTGAATCGTCATCATTTCCGCAAGAAACAAAAGCAAGCCCGCCTGCTACTACACATAAAAACATTTTGATTTTTTTCATTTTCTTTTTCTTTAATTTTTTATTTATGATCTTGATCATTCCAACAAAAATCCCACTTTATTTCTAATTTGAAAAAAGTTTTTATCCTTGTGGAGTTACGATCTTAAATTTTCTAACGAAAGTTGTGATGACATTATTGTTGTTTAACACTGTAAATTTTACATTGTAAACAGCATCCGAAAGAGGCTGACCATTTGTCCCTTTCAAAGGAATTAGTGAACTGAAGCTTTCTGTAAATTCATTTATCAACACATCAAATCCAAATTCTTTTTTGACAGTAAAATAAGACGATACATCTTCATCTGTATAAATCTCAACATTATATTGATAAATACCCACTCTATCCTTCAGATAGTATTTTACATATACCATATCACCTGGTTTGTAGATTTGCATTTCTGTAGGGCTATTGACTTCGATTTTAGTTTTTTCAGCACTATCATCATCACTACACGAACTAAAGAAGGTTACAGATGAGATCAAGACAAATAAGTATATCCAATTTTTCATATTCATTGATTTTAAAAACCAAAGATATAAACTAATTTATAAAAAAAGCATTTTTAACAAAAAAGACAGCCGAAGCTGTCTTTTTAATCTATTAATGTGCGTGATCGTGCTCTTCACCAATATAAATCTCAATAAACTGCTGATTTTGGTTACCGGCTTTATCAATACAAAAGACACCCACATGGTAATGTCCTTCTTTCGCATCGGCTGGAACCGGAATCTGTTGATTTACTTCAAAGGTTTTTGAGCCATTTTCAATGGTAAAACTTTGTTCATAATGAAATTCTACAGCACTTACGGCAGTTGGTGTTTTGTGATGATGACCATCTTCAGCGCTGTGTACTTCAAGTTTATAACTTGCTAAAGCCTCATTATCAGCCAAAAGAGCTTTAAGACTGATTGATGTCCCCGGTTCTATTTCCTGATCAACAGTAGGACTCACAATCTGAACAGTTGGTTTCTCTGTATCAAGGCTGTTGGAGTCATCGTCTGAACACGAAACAAAAGTTAAACCTGATAAGAACAATACAAAGGCATATTGAATGTTTTTCATTTTTTTAATTTTTAAAAAGTTATACTAAAAAGGAAGCTGTAGCATTAGTTGTACATTTCTTCCCAACTCAGGTATTTCGATTGCGCGATAAAAACTTGAGTGATTAAAATATTTTGTATCCAGCAGATTAGAAGCCTGAACTCTAAAAACAGGTTTGAGCTTACCGATTTTAAATTCTGCTTCAAGTCCTCCTCCCAACAAGGTGTAACCTGAAGTTTTTTCTTCGTTTTGCGCGATACGGTTTTGGGCATTGGCCCATTTTACAGAAAGATAAACTTTCGAATTTTTCATTAAACGGCTGTCGTTAATATGATAAGCAAATTCTCCATATAGATTTACAGGTGTGGTAAAAGGCAGCGGATAGTCTTTACCGTCATCGGATAACTGCTTATTGTACAAGTATTCAAATGTAATATCTGCAGAAAACTGCCGGATTCTTTTATATACATTCCATTCAAACCCTGTAATTAAAGCACGCGACTGGCTATACTCATAGACTTGTCCACCATGAGGTAATACTGAAAAAACACCTGTGGGTTTCAAAAAAATATAATTGCTGAAATAATATACATACGGACTGATACTGGTTTTAAAAGTATCTGATTCATACTGTAATACGATTTCAGAAGACAATCCCTTTTCCACATCCAGATCAGGGTTTCCTCTTTCATGTCTGAAAGCTCCGTGATGGATTCCGTTAGCACTCAGTTCCATTGCCGAAGGAAAACGGAAATTAGTTCCGGCAGTGAAGTTAACTGTCCAATGATCTGTAATTCCTTTCCACAAACCAACCATAATATTCGGTTGCAGATAGTTATTAGAAATTGCAGTACTGCGTTGAGCATAGGATCGGGATTCTGTTTCTGACTTCCCTGTATTTTTCAGATAATCATACAAAATAGGATCAAAATAGCCTTTCACTTTCAGATGGGCGTAATCTAAACGCAATCCGATATCTGCTTTTAACAGCTCATTGACTTTCCACTCATGTTTTGCGAAAAATCCCACTCCGTTACGAGTAAATTCAGGAAGCAGATAACTATAACCACCTACCTGATTTTCCTGATAATTTTGTTGTAATCCGAAGGTTGTTTTATGATTCAGTCCCTTATCAAATGTATACTTCAATTGAGTATCCAATGTATTTAAGACGAAATCTAACTCAAGATCCGGATTTGTAAGCGGTGGAGACTGATTGCTGTAATGCGTGTGAAAAGCACTCCATTCCTGCCGGTGATTTTGCTGAAATGAAAACAGCAAATCCCATTGATCGTGATCGTTTATCCATTTATTGGAATTAATCACTTTGAAATGATTCACTTTTTGGTAAGGAAAATCAATATTTCTTGAATCACCATCATCTTTTACAGCATTGATACTCGGTATTCCGTGTGCACCCGGAAAAAACCCTATTTTACTGTTTAAGTTACTTATACTTACAATCGATTGAAAACGGTCTGAAACATAACCACCCTGTGCATAGAAAGAATATTCATCTCCTGCAGTGTTTTTCATGCGTTTATTTTCGATTGGAATTTTAGTATTCAAATAATAAATTTCATGGGCAGGGACTTTAAAATCTGCATAGTCTACTCCCGAAAATTTCAGTTTATAGAAATAGTTTTCACCTCTCGATTGTATATTCGCAGATAAACCTAAAGCTTCATTAACCGTTTTCCCATGAAGTATGACACTCCCCGAAGTAGTTTCTATCTGAGGAATTTTCTCATTGTTTATTTTAATGACACCTCCTATGGCATCACTTCCATATTCAATAGCTCCTACTCCTTTTATGACTTCTACTTCTTCCGTTTGCAGAGCATCTATTTCCAATCCATGGTCGGCTCCCCATTGCTGACCTTCCTGTTTAATTCCGTTTTCAGCTACAGCAATACGATTGAAACCCAATCCGCGTATAACAGGTTTTGAAACTCCGGAACCTATTTCCATAGCATTCACTCCCGGAATATGTTCTAAGGATTTTGCCAGACTTCCCGAAAAATGTTCTTTGATCTGATGTTGATTTATTTTGGTGGAATTGTATGTTATGGTCTTACGGTCATTGATAATCATTTCCGGCAAAAGGTCTTCTTCCTTAAACAGTACAATATCTATGGTGTTGTTTCCAACAACCTTTAGTGACTGTTCATAGGTTTGAAATCCTTTTTTCTGAATGCGTAAAACATAAGTTCCCGCAACCACATCTCTTAATTCAAAAGAGCCATTGCTGGTGGTCTGCGTACAATTCTCATCCAGATCTATATGGACTCCGCTCAATAATACTCCGGCTTCATCTGTCACTTTTCCCTGAATGGTAAACTGACTGTATGAAAAAGAAGTAATACAGAAGCAAAGTATAAGAATTACATTGCGCATATTACGTTATTTAATTAAAAACTAAGTGATTTTAATTAAACAATGGGAGGACCGCGTAATGAAAAATAAATGATTGGGGAAGCAGCGAATGACTGTTCCTGATACGTATATTGTTTATGAGAAACAATTTTCGGAAGTACCTGTAGAGAAAAAAAAGCAACAGGAGTAAAAGGACTGAAAGTAAAATTACAAACCGAACATTTTTTACCGTCTAATGACGTATGTTCATGATGACCGTCTGCAATTTTCTCATGGTGTATTTCTTCCAGAATATGAACAAAGGAATGCATCGACTGATACATAATGGTACATACCACCAGCATCGACAAGATGAAATTCGAAAACACCCATTTTTGTTTCATAAAGCAAAGTTATAGGTTTTATTCTGTAAAGAAATAGTTTTTTAAAGCTGATTTTGTAAATTAACTTTTTGTTCACAAAAAAAGACAGCTGAAAAGCTGTCTTTTTATATACTTCTTTTGAATATTATTAGTATCTGTAGTACTCAGGTTTAAAAGGACCTTCAACAGTAACACCAATATATTTTGCCTGATCTTCTGACAATACATCCAATTCAACACCAATTTTCGCCAAATGAAGACGGGCTACTTTTTCATCTAAGTGCTTTGGCAATGTATATACTTCATTATTGTATTTGTCACTGTATTTCCACAACTCTATCTGAGCCAATGTCTGATTTGTAAAGGAGTTTGACATAACAAAAGAAGGATGTCCTGTAGCACAACCTAAATTCACTAAGCGTCCTTCTGCCAGAATGATGATATCATTGCCATTGATGGTATACTTATCAACTTGTGGTTTGATCTCAATTTTAGAGGCTCCGTGGTTTTTGTTTAACCATGCCATATCAATCTCATTATCAAAATGTCCGATATTACAAACTATCGTTTTATCCTTCATTTTTTCAAAATGCTGAGCCACTACAATATCTTTATTTCCTGTAGTTGTAATTACGATGTCTGCATTTGCAATTACGTTGTCAAGTTTTTTTACTTCAAAACCTTCCATAGCTGCCTGTAAAGCACAAATCGGATCTATTTCAGTAACCGTAACGATTGAACCTGCTCCTCTGAAAGAAGCTGCTGTTCCTTTACCTACATCTCCGTATCCGCAAACTACTACTCTCTTACCTGCCAACATAACATCTGTAGCACGACGCACAGCATCTACTGCAGATTCACGACAACCATATTTGTTATCAAATTTTGATTTAGTAACTGAATCGTTTACATTGATAGCCGGCATAGGCAGCGTTCCGTTTGCCATTCTTTCATATAGACGGTGTACTCCCGTTGTAGTTTCTTCAGACAATCCTTTGATATCAGCAACCAATTCAGGATAACGGTCTAATACCATATTAGTAAGATCTCCCCCATCATCAAGAATCATATTCAACGGCTTGCGGTCTTCTCCAAAAAATAAGGTCTGTTCAATACACCAGTCAAATTCTTCTTCATTTAATCCTTTCCATGCATATACCTGTATTCCTGCATCTGCAATAGCTGCTGCGGCATGATCCTGTGTAGAAAATATATTACAAGAACTCCAGGTAACTTCTGCTCCCAAAGCTTTCAGTGTTTCAATCAGTACTGCGGTCTGAATGGTCATATGCAAACAACCTGCAATACGAGCTCCTTTTAATGGCTGTTCATTTTTATATTCTTCACGTAATGCCATTAATCCAGGCATTTCAGCTTCTGCTAATTCAATTTCTTTTCTTCCCCAAGCCGCTAATGAAATATCTTTCACTTTGAAAGGCACATAAGGTATTGTTTTTGTACTCATCCGATTATAGTATATTTGTATAAACTAATTTTGGACAAAGTTACAATTTTCATTTTTAATTATATGCTAATGAAATTGTAAAGCTGTATTTGTTTTCAAAATCCGATATTGATATTTATGCCCTTATTTTTAAAGCAAAACATCAACGCTACCACTGATTTACTGGTTTGGAAAATAACCGAAGATGTAGCCACTTTATTCAAAAACACTCCACTGCGCGATGTACACTTAGCACGTTTTGAAAAAATGCTGTCTGATACACACAGATGTGGTTTTTTGAGTGTGCGTCATCTTTTGAAAACTGCAGGATATTCAGACCTGGATCTTTTTTATGATGAAAATGGAAAACCTCATCTTTCTGATGGAAAACATATTTCTATTTCTCATTCATTTGGATTTTCTACCATCATCATCAGTGCTGAAAATGTTGGCGTAGATATTGAAATGCAACGGGAGAAAATCATCCGTATTGCAGATAAATTTATCGGTTCTGAAGCTACTTTTTTATCAGATGAAAATCAATCGCTTTACATAAAAAACCTAAGCGTTATATGGGGAGCTAAAGAAGCTTTATTCAAAATGTGTAATTCACGCAGTCTTAGTTTTAAGCAGGATATGCACATTCAACCTTTTAATTTAGATGAAACGGTTGGAAACGCCTATATTAATTGCCATATGACCGATTTTTCAAAGAAATTTTATTTTCATTTTAAAGAGATCGACAATTACACTCTGGTTTACGCATTAGAAAAAGAATCATGATAAACAGCTCTCTCATACAGTCAGAATTGCTTTTTAAAGCAGTCAGAAGCAGTGGTGTCGGCGGTCAGAATGTCAATAAGGTTTCTACAAAGGTTATTCTAATATGGGATATAGTAACTTCGAAAGCTTTGAATACAGAGCAAAAAGAAATACTGTCAGAAAAACTGAAAAACCGTATCAATAAAGAAGGCATCTTACAACTTGAATGTGATGAAACCCGAAGCCAGTTGAAAAACAAAGAAATCGTAAAGAATCGTTTGTTATATCTGCTTGAGCATGCTTTAAAAAAAGATAAAAAAAGAATCGCTACCAAAATTCCGAAAGCTGTTATCAAAAAGAGACTGAATGATAAAAAGATTCATTCTGATAAAAAAACAAATAGAAAATTTAAGTGGTAATAGTCTCTTTTATAGGAGAGATTTTTTAGAGCAAAAGTACTTTTCATTTCAAATCTTATTTATACCTTTGCGCTGTCTCAAAAGGGGTGCCGAATCTGTTTTGGCTGAGATTATACCCATTGAACCTGGGCGGGTAATGCTGCCAAGGGATAAAGTACACTTTGCAGTAAAATGCATGGTGGAAATCAATAGTTTTATTTATTAATCAAACACAATAATAGCCCCTTTTATTTGTAAATGCATTTTTACGAATGAAATTAAATTTCTTATTAACAGCTGCCGGAGTATGCCTTTTACCTGCTACCGTGCTGGCTCAGAATGAAGTTGCTAAAGACACTACTTCTAATGAGGTCCTGGATGAATTATTGATCAGTGCAGTTCGTGCCGATCAGAAAACACCGATGGCTTACAGCAATCTTACAAAAAAAGAATTGGCCAAAAGAAATCTCGGACAGGACATTCCTACTCTGATGAATTTTATGACGTCAGTGGTTACCACTACAGATGCCGGAAACGGAGTCGGATACAGCGGTATCCGTGTACGTGGAAGTGATGCTACGAGAGTGAATGTAACAGTAAACGGAATTCCTTATAACGATTCAGAATCTCACGGAACTTTTTGGGTAAACATACCGGATTTTGTTTCATCCGTAGAAAATTTACAACTGCAAAGAGGTGTCGGCACCTCAACAAACGGATCAGGTGCTTTCGGAGCCAGTTTGAATTTGCTTACCGATGCTTATTCTTATAAAAGCAATGGAGAAATTTCGAACTCATTCGGAAGTTTTAATACCCGCAAACATACGGTAAAGTTTTCTACCGGACTTATGAATGATTCCTTTGAATTAAACGGAAGGTTATCCAATATGCATTCAGACGGTTATATTGACAGAGCTTCCGCTGATTTAAAGTCTTATTTTTTACAAGGAACTTTTCTGGATGGAAAAACTCTGATTAAAGGTCTCGCTTTCGGAGGCACGCAAAAAACCTATCAGGCATGGAACGGCGTAGAACAAGCCGATTTAGACAAGTACGGCAGACGATATAACACTGCGGGAAGATATATTGATGACAATGGAGTAGAACGATATTATGACAATGAAACGGACAATTATCTTCAAAACCATTATCAACTGCATTGGAACCAACGCTGGAATGAATACTGGACTACCAACATTGCTCTGCATTATACCACCGGGTATGGATATTATGAGAATTATAAAAGCGGAGAAGATGTGACTGAGTATGGGTTAACTCCTGTAACGGTAAACGGAACTCTGGTTGATGAAAGCGATCTAATCAGACGCAAAATCCTTGATAATAATTTTTACGGATTTACTTTTTCAACAACATACAAAAAGAACAATTTAGATGTGATTCTGGGTGGTGCCGGAAATAAATATGAAGGAGACCACAAAGGAACGATACAGTGGGTAAAAGAACCTATTGCTTATCAATACGATCAGGAATACTACAACGATTTCTCTGCTAAAACAGATCTCAATACCTTTTTGAAAGCAACGTATACCTTAGCAGAAAAATTTATTTTATTCGGAGATCTTCAATACCGGAATGTCACGTACAAAGCAAATGGAAATGATACGGGAATGGTAAATGATGAGTTTCATTTTTTTAATCCGAAAGCAGGCGTTACTTACCTGATGAATGAAAACAACAATCTTTATTTTTCTTATGCCAGAGCTAACAGAGAGCCTAATAGAAATGATTATGAAGCAGGAAGCCCTAAACCCGAAGAACTAAATGATTTTGAACTTGGATGGAGGTATAATACTACCCAAACAAAAATTAACATTAATGCGTATTATATGCGTTATAAAAATCAGCTGGTACTGACAGGTGCCCTCAACGATGTAGGAGCTCCGATGCGTGAAAACAGTGGTGACAGCTATCGTTTGGGTCTGGAAATTGATGCTGCTGTAAGAATACACCCTAAAGTTGTATGGAATCCAAGTCTTACCATCAGCCGTAACCAAAATATTGACTATATTACTCATTTTGATGGTGCCTTACAAAATCTGGGAAATACCGCCATTTCTTTTTCTCCTGATTTTATTGCCTCAAACATTCTTACCTATGAACCGATGAAAGGTCTTCAAATGTCTTTACTCACTAAATTTGTAGGAAAACAATTTATGGGTAATACAGAATCTGAAGCGTCTAAGTTAGATTCTTACATTACTAACGACATCAATATTAATTATGATGTTGCTGTAAAAAAATGGTTTAAATCCATTTCTTTTAATCTTTTATTGAACAACATTTTTGATGTAAAATATATTTCAAACGGATACTACTACACGTATGATGATACATGGAGTACGCCAAATACAACCACAACTATTGAAGGTGCCGGTTATTATCCACAAGCACAATTCAATCTGCTCGGCGGAATTACATTGAAATTTTAAATAGAAAAAGCCAACCTAAAGGTTGGCTTTTTCTATAATTATATTTTTAGAAATTCCCTATTTGCAGATAGGAACCATAATCGATAACCCGATATTGTTTTAAAGCATAAGGTGCATTATTTGCAATACCCAAATAGAGATTATATACATATTCATCACAGGAGCACGTAGCTTCTATTCCATTTAAATTTAATGCAGAACAATTTCTTATTTCATGATTAGGGCATGTTCTTTCATAAGCCAGAAAACCTGTACCTGTATTGATCACAATGATTCCATTAATTCCATATCCCTGTACAACTGCAACATTACCCGGATGCTGTAAATTACTGTATAAAGGAAGACTCAGATTGATTCTTACATCTACAACATAGTTGGGTAAATAAGGATTGGGATTGTAAAATTCATCTTTGCTGCAAGAAAGCACAGAAAACAATAAAAGAAAGAAAAGAAATCGCTTTTTCATCTATAAAACATTTGAAAAACAAATTTAATTAATTAACTTTGACATATAGAAAAAGAAGTTAATATTAACATATAATAGTATTTGAAATACAAAATCCCGTTCCGATGGGATTTTTTCTATTTTATAAAAACAAGCAGTATTATGAGTAAAGTATCGTATTACACAGCAGAAGGTCTAAAGAAATTAAGAGATGATTTAGATCATTTAAAAGGTATTGAGCGTCCGAAAGCCTCTCAGGCAATCGCAGATGCGCGTGACAAAGGAGATTTATCTGAAAATGCAGAATATGATGCAGCGAAAGAAGCTCAGGGATTGTTGGAAATGAAGATTGCGAAAATGGAAGAAGTTCTGGCAAATGCCCGCTTGATCGATGAATCTCAGCTTGATGTTTCCAAAGTATTGGTTTTGTCAACGGTAAAAATTAAAAATCAGGCAAATAAGATGGAGCTTACTTACACGCTGGTAGCAGAAAGCGAAGCCGATCTTAAAAGTGGAAAAATATCAGTAACGTCTCCGATAGGAAAAGGTCTTTTAGGAAAATCAGTTGGTGAAATTGCTGAGATAAACGTACCGAATGGTGTACTCAAATTTGAAATATTAGAAATTTCAAGAGACTAAATTATGGCATCTATCTTCACAAAGATCATCAATGGTGAAATTCCATGCTACAAGGTAGCAGAGAACGAAAATTTCATTGCTTTTCTGGATAATAATCCAAATGCAAAAGGACACACACTATGTGTGCCTAAAAAAGAGATTGACAAAATTTTTGATATGGACTCCGAGCATTATACCGCTCTGATGCAGTTTTCTTATGAAGTAGCAAAAGCTTTGGAAAAAGCAGTTTCCTGTAAAAGAATCGGAATGGCTGTCGTAGGTCTTGAAGTACCTCATGTACATGTACATTTGATTCCTCTTCAGGAGATGGATGATATGCGGTTTCAACGAAAAGTTTCTTTAACAAAAGAAGAGTTTGAAACAACAGCAAAAGCCATCCATTCTAAATTATAATAAAATCCCTCTTTTCAGAGGGATTTTTTATAGGTAACACAAAAGGTTGTTCCCTGCCCTATTTCTGATTTCTCTACTTTTATTTTTCCGTTATGGTATTCCTCTACAATTCTTTTTGTGAGTGAAAGCCCTAATCCCCATCCTCTTTTCTTTGTTGTAAAACCAGGTTCAAAAATTGTTTTAAACTGGTTTTTAGAGATTCCTTTTCCTGTATCGGAAACCCAAATCTGAATGTTTTTCTCGGTTTCTGAAATGGTTACGGTTATTTTTCCTTTTCCTTTAATAGCATCGATAGCATTTTTTACCAGATTTTCAATGGTCCAGCTATGCAATGTAGGATTTAACGGCAGTATATAGTGTGACAAATAGCTCACAAATTCAAAATCAATGAAGGTAGAACTTCTGGATTTCAGATACTCGAATGATTTCTCAGTTTCTTCTACAATATCTAAGGGTTCTAAAACAGGCTCAGAGCCGATTTTTGAAAATCGGTCGGCAATAGTTTGCAGTCTTGAAACGTCTTTTCCTATTTCACTTACAGTCTGTTCATCTACATTATCGAGTTTCATGATCTCAATCCATCCCAGCAAAGAAGATAAAGGCGTACCGATCTGATGCGCTGTTTCTTTTGCCATTCCTGCCCAGAGTTTGCTTTCTGCAGACATTTTACTGGTTCGGAAATACGTGTACACCAATCCTCCAAAAAGTCCCAAAATAGCAATTAATGCCAAAGGGTAATATTTTATTTTAGTGATTAAAGATGAATTTCCATAATACAGAAATTGGCTCCCGCCCGGATGTATGATTTCTATAGGATCATTTTCTGAGGTAAATTTCCTGAGCAATCCAGCCTGTAACTTTTTATTTTCCAATATTTCATCATCCACATTGCGTACTTCAGAAATCAGTCCGTTATTATCTACTAAAATGATAGGAATGGTTTCGTTTTTAGACAATACGGACAAAGCCAGATCCAAATCAGTATTTCCATCTGCTGAATTCACGGATTTATATGCCTCAGCCCATATTTCCATTTTTACACGTTCTTCGTTTTTAAACGTTTGAAATAACAAATAGGTATTCCACAATATGAGGGTAAGAATAGACAGGGAAAAAACCAAAATAACCCACCGGGTATAAATATTACTTTTAAAAAAATTCATAGATCAGAAAGAATGACAAGATACAAATTATTAAAAATAGTTGATAAAAATTTCTCTTCTATACATTAACAAAACTTAATTCAAAAAAGTATCTTTGTTTAAATCTTTTTTCAAATTTATGTTAAGTATCCATCCAAAAGACCATACACCAGTTCAGATTCAAGCCTATTTACAAGCAGCAGTAGGGCCACGTCCTATTGCTTTTGCCAGTACTGTTGACGAAAACGGCACACCAAATTTATCACCGTTTAGCTTTTTTAATATTTTTAGCTCTAATCCGCCTATTCTGGTATTTTCTCCGGCGAGAAGAGTTCGTAACAATACTATCAAACATACACTTATCAATGCAGAAGCAACAAAAGAAGTGGTGATCAATGTTGTAAATTACGATATGGTACAGCAAACTTCTCTTGCTTCTACAGAATATGGTGATGGCGTAGACGAATTTGTAAAGTCCGGATTTACCAAACTGGCTTCTGATATCGTAAAACCTTTTAGAGTAGCAGAAAGCCCTGTGCAACTGGAATGTAAAGTACAGAATATTATTCCGCTGGGTACTGAAGGAGGAGCAGGAAATCTGATCATTTGCGAAGTCGTAAAAATACACATCTCAGAAAGCATTTTATCTGATAACGGATCTATAGATCAGCAGAAAATAGACCTTGTTGCCCGTATGGGAGGCAATTGGTATACCCGTGCCAATGATGGTCTCTTTGAAGTAGAAAAGCCATTAACAACTTTAGGAATTGGTGTAGATGCGCTGCCGGAAGATGTGAAAAAAAATACTATCTTTGTAGGAAATGATTTAGGTCGACTGGGAAATGTTGAGCATTTACCTACTACAGAAGAGATAACTGCTTTTAAATCTGAAAATCAGGACGTAAAAGTATTTTCAGAGAATAATCAAACAGAAGAATTGTATAAAAAAGCAAAATGGTTTTTGGAGCAAGACGATGTTTTCAGTGCTTGGAAAACGATTTTATCAAAATAAAAAACTAAGAAGATGGAAGTTACAGGAAAAATCAAAATGATTGGCGAACCACAACAAGTGAGTTCAAGCTTTAGAAAAAGAGAAGTGGTAGTGACAACAGATGAGCAATATCCACAACATATTTTAATTGAGTTTACTCAGGATCGCACCGATTTATTGAATCCCTTTCAAGTTGGGCAACCGGTAAAAATTTCTATCAACTTACGTGGTAGAGAATGGGTAAGTCCACAAGGTGAAACCCGATATTTCAACACTATTCAAGGGTGGAGAATCGAAAATCTGGTACAGCAATCTATGGGCGGAGATCCTTATCAGCAACAAGGTTATAATCAGGCACCTCCACAAGGATATCAGCAGGCACCACAGCAGGGTTATGGTCAAAATAATCCACAACAAGGCGGAGGTTTTAATCAAAATAACAATTCATTTCCTCCGGCACCAAATTTTAACGAAGAAGAACCGGACGATTTACCGTTCTAAAATATTTTATACCTTTATCCTGATGCAAAAAACATCAGGATTTTTTTATGCAATTACTTTCTCATCTATTAGAATTTCCGGCTCCGGAAACGACACATGCTTCAGGTATTATAGCTATTGGCGGCGATTTGTCTGAAAAAAGACTATTACTGGCTTATGAAAGCGGCATCTTTCCCTGGTTTGAAGACGGAGAACCCATTACATGGTGGTGTCCTGAATGGCGTATGGTGTTGCTTTTAGATACTTATAAACCTTCTAAAAGTCTGCGTAATATACTGAACAGAAATAAGTTTAAAGTTACATTCAATACTGCTTTCAAGGAGGTAATTACCCATTGCCAGCAAGCAAAAAGAGAAGGTCAGCAAGGCACGTGGATAACAGATGACATGATGAATGCTTATACCACACTTCATGAATCCGGAAAGGCAACCTCTGTAGAAGTATGGCTAGAAGACGAGTTGGTCGGCGGGTTGTATGGTGTGGACTTGGGACGTATTTTTTGTGGAGAGAGCATGTTTTCTAAAGTGTCCAATGCTTCCAAAATAGCACTTCATTTTTTAGTCGGCTATCTGAAAGAACATCATTATTTATTACTGGATGGACAGGTTTATAACGAACATCTCGATAATCTGGGTTTTATTGAAATTCACAGAGATGATTTTCTAAAAATTCTTCATGTTGCGAATTCTAAAAATTAATTTTATGAAATTGCCAGTTTATGACATCAAGTATCAATAACTGATTACTCAAAACAGGTAAGCCTGTACAGAGTTTTATTGCCTCATTTGCCATGATGGTTCCTACGATTCCTGGCAATGTACTCAATACGCCATTTTGATCACAGTTGGGAACGTCCTCAGGATTAGGAGGTGTTGGAAATATATCCCGTAGATTTTTTGACCCTTTATGATTAAAGACACTTATCTGTCCTTCAAACTTTAAAATGCTGCCATAAACCAAAGGTTTATTTAATCGCACACAGGTATCATTTACCAAATACCGCGTAGCAAAATTGTCACTCGCATCAATGATGATGTCAAATGTCTGTATTACTCTGTCAGCATTATCGTCAGTGAGCCGATCATTAAAAAGCAGACACTGCAGTTCTGTATTTTTTTCGGTCAGATAATTATAAGCAATATGTGTTTTCAGTTTATTGACATCCTTTTCTTTATACAATATCTGACGCGGAAGATTGTGAAGGGCTATTGCATCAAAATCAATAATACCAATAGTTCCTACACCGGATGACACCAGATATTCCAATATAGGGCAACCCAGTCCACCTGCACCGATTACCAGTATTTTGGCCTCTTTCAGAGATATTTGTCCCTCTATTCCGATCTCAGGAAGTATAATTTGTCGATTGTATTTTAAAATTTCTTTAGGTGTAAGCATTTTTCACTGTATTACGAATTCATGTATATTCTGTCCCAGTCTTTCCAAACCGGCTCATATCCCTTGTCAGAAATAATCTTTGCTATTTCCAAAGCAGAACGTTCATCACTTGTTTCAAACTGTTCCAGTGATTCCTTATCTACAACATATCCTCCCGGATTGGTTTTAGAACCTGCGCTCATTGATGTAATTCCATACGGAATGATATGGTTTCTGAATTTTTCGTTTTCACGGGTCGACAGGGATATTTCCAGATCTGCATTCCACAAACGATAGGCACAGATAAGCTGAAGTAAATCGCGGTCTTGCATGATAAAATTTGGTTCTATGATACCTTCAGCCGGACGTAGTCTGGGAAAAGACACGGAATATTTGCTCTGCCAGTATTTTTTTTGAAGATAGTCAATATGCAAAGCATTAAAAAAACTATCGGTACGCCAGTCTTCTAAACCAAGTAAAACACCCAATCCTATTTTATGAATCCCCGCTTTTCCGATACGATCAGGTGTTTCCAAACGGTATTCAAAATTGGATTTTTTACCTTTAGGATGGTATTTTTTATAAATTTCCCGATGGTAGGTTTCCTGATATACCAATACAGAATAAACTCCGGCCTCATGCAGCTTTTCATATTCCTCTTGCTGTAAAGGCTGTACTTCTACAGATATATTGGAAAACCATTTTCTTACCAATGCTATCGCTTTAAGGAAATAAGAAATATTTACGGTATAATTGGCTTCTCCGGAGACCAGTAATACATGTTGAAATCCGGATTTTCTGATGGCTTCTGCCTCTATAGTAATTTCATTATCGGTTAATGTTTTTCTTTTTATTTTATTACCCAGACTAAACCCGCAATAGGTACAAATATTCTGACATTCATTACTCAGATACATAGGAGCATACATCTGTACTGTTTTTCCGAAACGCTGCTGGGTAAGCCTGTTACTTTCCCTCATCATTTCTTCTAAAAGAATTGTGGCATTCGGAGCAATAAAATGTAAAAAATCATCAATAGTTTTCTTTTTCTTTTTTAGAGAGATACGTACATCATCTACTGTGGTGCTGTATATTTTTTTCCGGATATCGTCCCAATCAAAATGTTTGAATATATCATGAAATGTTTCCATATTTATTTTGTATTATTCCTCCAAAAAGGCTGATAATGGACTTGAAGGTATGGCATATTGATACTGCATTCCCATTCGGGCTTCATACGCTTTTCTTCCGCTTTCTACAGCCTGTTTAAAGGCTTCTGCCATCAGTACCGGATCTCCGGCTACGGCAATAGCAGTGTTTACCAAAACCGCATCTGCTCCTATCTCCATTGCTTTTGCAGCATCTGACGGAGCTCCTATACCTGCATCAATGATAACAGGCACCTTACTTTGTTCAATAATAATCTCCAGAAAATCGAATGTTTTTAGTCCTTTATTGCTCCCTATCGGAGAGCCCAAAGGCATTACAGCTGCTGTTCCCACATCTTCCAATCGTTTGCAAAGAACCGGATCTGCATGGATATAAGGCAAAACAATAAATCCTTCTTTAGCCAAAACTTCAGTAGCTCTGAGCGTTTCAATAGGATCCGGCAACAGATATTTAGGATCGGGGTGAATTTCCAGTTTAAGCCAGTTGGTTTCCATTGCCTCCCGTGCCAACTGAGCTGCAAACACAGCTTCTTTAGCATTTCTGGCTCCCGAGGTGTTGGGCAAAAGATCCATTTTAGAACGATTGATGTGCTGTAATAAAGAGTTGGTTTCTGTTTCTAAATCGATTCTTTTCAATGCTATTGTAACTAATTCAGTTCCGGAAGCCAGTAACGCTTTTTCCATTTGCTGAGGAGAGCCAAATTTTCCGGTTCCTAAAAACAAACGGGAAGTAAAGTTTTTTTCTGCAATTTTAAGCGAATTCATATAGTGTTTTGTTGAGTTGTGTGATAAGTTCCTTAGGTATGTTTTCTTCCGTCAGTAAGCCTGAAACCGCAATACCATATATCCCGGTTTGTTTTATCAGCCTTATATCTTCAGCTTTTATTCCTCCTATAGCATATACAGGTATTGTACAGGAAAGGGATTTGAGTGTATGCATTATTTCCCGGTATCCTTTAAGACCGATTATGGGACTCAGCTTTTCTTTGGTAGCAGTAAAAGCATAAGGTCCTACCCCGATGTAATCACATTTTTCTTCTATTCTCTGTAATACCTGCTGCAGGGTGTTCGCTGTGCCTCCTATTATTTTTTTATTTCCCAATAGTAACCGGGCTTCTTTAATACCACTGTCTGTCAATCCTAAATGCACTCCATCCGCATCAAGATGAGCGGCAAGTTCAACATTATCATTTATGATAAAAGTTGCCTGATGGTTTTCACATTTTCTTTTGACCTGTTCTCCAAGTGCTAACAAAGTTTTTTCTTCTGCATTTTTGAATCTCAGCTGAATCCATTTACCACCGCTATCCAATATCCGCATCATATTATTCAACTGTTCTTCAGCCGTTTTCCCCTGTGAGATGTATTGTAATTTGCTATACATGATGATATCCTAATAAGGAGCTATTTGACGTTAAAAAATTTTCCACATAGTTTTTTGCTTTTCTACAAGCGGCAACTAATTCATCTCCCAAAGCCAGATGCGAAACGATAGATGCTGCCAGTACACAGCCGCTGCCATGTTTTTCTACCGGATCATGAATAGCTGGTTTTAAAACAATTTTCTGTTGATTTGTATATAAAAAATCTGTTCCCTTTTGTTTAGGATGATGCCCTCCTTTCAAAAGTAACGGGCATTTCTGAGATAAAAAGGCTATTTTTTCTTCGTATGTATGTTTATTGCTCAGGGCGTCCAATTCGTTATAATTAGGTGTTATGAGATCTGTTTTTTCCAGAATTCTCTCTAAAAAAGGTACATCATCAGATGTAATAAAGTTGAATCCTGTTGAAGATCTGAGTACGGGATCCCAAACAATTTTCACACTTTCTGATGTGCTTCTTACCGTATTGAGTACTTTTTGCAAGTATTCTAAAGAGGGAACAATTCCTATTTTCATGGCTTTAATTTCATAGGCTTCAAATAAGGTGGTTAACGATCGCAATACAAAATCCATGTCTGCCCAATGCATTTCAAGGAATGACTGCTCTGTTTGCAAAGTATTGGCTGTATTTACTGACAGACCGTATACTTTATGCTGTTCGAAGGTTTTAATATCGGCGAGTATTCCTGCTCCCCCGCTCGGATCCATTCCTGCTAATGTGAGTACAAACGGGCGATTTTCTGACACTTTTTAAATTCTTTTATAGGGTTATTATTTTGCCATACAGCACCTAAAAGTGCAACATCATCAAAACCGGCTCTGTAAACCTCAAGGATGTTGAGAGAATTGATTCCTCCCAAAGCAACCAGTTTTTTTTGGAAACAGGTTCGTTTATCTATCTGTTCAAATAAATTTAAAGATGGGCAATATCCCGGTTTTGAAATGCTTGGAAATACAGGACTTAAAAATGCATAGGAAAAGGCAGTATTCAATACATTGAAAGTCTGGATATCATGAACTGCAGTAGAGTAAACACTGTTTACGGATGAACAATTATTCTTTTTCCGGTTATTTTCAGAAAAATGAAAACGGCCAATTCCAAATGAATCTCCTAATTCATGATGTGAATGCAAAGCAATCCGATCTGTATAAACCATTGAAATTTTATCGAGTAACTGTCTCATTTCATCTTTCGTATAATCCGGCTTTCTCACATGCAAAACATCCATACCTTCTTCAAATAAGGCGTGAATAAGTTTAGCTTCATCAGCCACCGGATAAGGATTTGTGATTATTTTCATTACGAATAGATTTCTTTTCCGATAGCAATAAACTCCTGAGATTTTTCGGTCATCCCTTTTTCAACTGCTGCAACTTCTCTTATCTCCTGCGATATTTTCATGGAGCAGAATTTCGGACCACACATTGAACAAAAATGCGCCACTTTGGCTCCGTCTGCCGGTAACGTTTCGTCATGAAATTCTCTCGCTGTATCCGGATCGAGTGCTAAATTGAACTGATCTTCCCAACGAAATTCAAAACGTGCTTTGCTCAAGGCATTGTCTCTGTATTGTGCTCCGGGATGCCCTTTTGCTAAATCAGCAGCATGGGCTGCAATTTTATATGTAATAACTCCATCTTTTACATCTTTTTTATTGGGAAGTCCGAGGTGCTCTTTTGGCGTCACATAACACAACATTGCTGTTCCGTACCACCCAATCATAGCAGCTCCGATAGCAGAGGTAATATGGTCGTACCCCGGAGCAATATCCGTTGTTAAGGGTCCAAGTGTGTAAAATGGTGCTTCTGCACAGTGTTCCAATTGCTTTTCCATGTTCTCTTTTATCATATGCATGGGCACATGACCAGGTCCTTCAATGATGGTTTGTACATCGTGTTTCCATGCTATTTTGGTAAGTTCCCCAAGGGTTTCCAATTCAGCAAACTGTGCAGCATCGTTGGCGTCAGCAATAGAACCGGGACGCAATCCGTCTCCCAATGAGAAGGCAACATCATACTGCTTCATGATTTCACAAATTTCTTCAAAGTGTGTGTACAGGAAGTTTTCTTTATGATGAAAGAGACACCATTTAGCCATTATAGAACCTCCACGCGATACAATACCTGTTACGCGATTGGCTGTCAGATGAATGTAGCGTAGTAAAACACCTGCATGAATAGTGAAATAAGACACGCCCTGCTCTGCCTGTTCAATCAGAGTGTCTCTGAAAATTTCCCATGTAAGGTTCTCAGCGATTCCTTTTACTTTTTCAAGTGCCTGATAAATGGGAACGGTTCCTATTGGTACAGGGGAGTTTCTGATGATCCATTCGCGTGTTTCGTGAATGTTTTTGCCTGTTGAGAGATCCATTATGGTATCTGCTCCCCAGCGACAAGCCCAAACCGCTTTTTCAACTTCTTCTTCTATACTTGATGTTACAGCACTGTTACCGATATTGGCATTTATTTTCACCAGAAAATTACGTCCGATGATCATAGGCTCGCTCTCCGGATGATTGATGTTATTAGGTATCACGGCTCTTCCGGCTGCTACTTCACTTCTTACAAATTCCGGAGTAATTGTATTTTTTGGTGTGTTGGCACCAAAACTATTTCCTTTGTGCTGCTGTTTGAGTTCTGCCGATTCTGTTTCTAATTTTTCTATCTGCTGGTTTTCCCGAATAGCTATGTATTCCATTTCAGGAGTTATGATTCCTTTTTTTGCATAATGCAGCTGGGAAACATTTTTTCCTGCTATAGCTCTTTTGGGTTTGTGCTGATATTCAAAACGCAAATGACTCAAGTCTGGATTATTGAGCCGCTCTTTGCCATAATCTGATGTAATATTTTCTAAAATTTCGACATCATTTCTGTCTAAAATCCACTGTTCACGGATGCGTGGCAATCCTTTTTTTACATCAATATGGATTTCAGTATCGGTATAAGCACCTGAAGTGTCATACACCGTAACCGGTGGGTTTTTGAGAATTCCGCCGTTCGATAATTTGGTCTCGTGTAAAGAAATTTCCCTCATTGCCACTTTTATCGGATAAAGAGTGCCTGCGACATAAATTTTTTTAGAGTTGGGAAAAGGTGTTCTGGAAATGTTGTTGTTGCTCATATCTTGTCTTTTTGTGTAAAATCAACCTCCTTGTGTTGCAGTAATGATGAGAATGTGATCGTTTTCGGAAAGCAGCGTGTTTTTCCAAATAGGCTTAGGTATTACCTGATGGTTGACCGCTACGGCGATACCGTTCTGTTTTCCCGGAAGTTCGAGATCCAAAAGTTCCTGAACCGATAATTGAACCGATTCAAATTGCTTGAAATTGTTGTTGATTTTAAGTTCCATTCCTATATCATTATACACTTTAGGAATGGCTGTAAGACACACAGACGTGCGCAATGAAGTCATTTCACTTTTCCCTACGCTAGTATTAACCAGATCAGGTTCAAAGGGTAAAATCTCAGCCTGTAGTTACAGACACCCCTAAAGTTGAAGACAAATATAGTCTTTTATTTGTTAAAAAAGATTTTTATAGTAAAAAGAAACTTGTTAAAAAGAAATTGATTTAAAGCAATGTGCTACATGATCATTTACAACCCCTATTCCCTGCAGATAGGCATAGACTGTTGTAGAACCTAAAAACTTAAATCCTCTTTTTTTAAGATCTTTACTGATGGCATCAGAAAGTTCTGTTTTTGCCGGCACTTCTGCAATACTTTTAAACTGGTTGATGACAGGTTTATGATCGACATACTTCCACAGATAAGCTGAAAAGGAACCAAATTCTTTTTGAATGGTCATGAATAATTGAGCATTGATGATGGTTGCTTCTATTTTTTTGCGATGTCTGACAATATCAGGGTTCTGTAAAAGTTCTTCAATCTTGGCTTCATTGTAGGCACTTATTTTTTTATAATTGAACTGGTCAAAAGCGTTGCGGAATCCTTCTCGTTTTTTAAGAATGGTAAACCAGCTTAATCCTGCCTGAAAAGATTCCAATACCAGCAATTCAAAAAGTTTATCATCTTCGTAAACCGGTACTCCCCATTCTTCATCATGGTATTGTATGTATAACGGATCATTGGATAACCAATCACAACGCTTTATTATTTTTTCTGCCATTTTTTACAAGTTATTGTGGATTTTAGTTTTCTTTGTTATCATTAGAGAACTATAATGATTATTTCCTTTGTATTTCAAAAATAACCGGAATCTTTTTATCAAGAAATTTATTTGTGCTAAAAAATAATGAATATTTCACCCAATCATCCCAATTCAATAAAAAAAGCCTTGAATTCTAGAACTCAAGGCTTTTAAAAGTTATCGCAAAAGATAATTATCCGATGCTTGCTCTTTTAAATCCTGTAACTACTAAAGCTGGCGCTACAGTTTGTACATATTTTGCAACGCTCATAGAACCGTCTTTGATATAATCCTGGTTTACTAACGTATTATCTTTGTAAAAACGTTGGATTTTACCTTTAGAAATGTTGTCTAACATTGCTTCCGGCTTACCTTCTGCTCTTAACTGATCTTTAGCGATTTCAATCTCTTTATCAATGATTGCCTGATCAACACCTGTTTCATCCAATGCAATAGGATTCATTGCTGCTGCCTGCATTGCAACGTTTCTTGCAGCTTCTTCAGCTCCTTCAACGTTTTCAGATAATGCAACAAGCGTAGCGATTTTGTTTCCTGCGTGGATATAAGATCCAACAAAGTTACCTTCTAATTTCTCGAAAGAAGTGATTTCGATTTTTTCACCGATTACACCTGTTTGTTCGATCAATTTATCAGCAACAGTCATTCCACCGAAATCAGAAGCTAAAAATTCTTCTTTTGTATTGAATGCCAATGCTTTGTTTGCCAATTCTGTTGCTAAAGCTACGAAACCTTCGTTTTTACCTACGAAGTCAGTTTCACATCCTAAAGTGATTACTACACCAGCAGTTTTATCAGCATTTACAACAGCTATTGAAGCTCCTTCAGTAGATTCTCTATCTGAACGGTTAGCAGCAACTTTCTGACCTTTTTTACGTAAGATCTCAATTGCACTATCAAAATTCCCTTCAGCTTCTACTAAAGCTTTTTTACAGTCCATCATTCCGGCACCTGTAATTTGTCTTAATTTATTTACGTCTGCAGCAGTTATGTTTGCCATTGTATTTGAATTAATGTGTTATTAAAAATTAAAAAGTCGTTATAGACAGATCCAAAAATATGAAACTATCAGCATAACGACTTTAAAATACTGTTAAGATTACTCTTGAGTATCTGCTTTTACTTCAGTTTTAGCTGCTTCTTCTTTTTCAGATTTTCTTTCAGAATTTCCTTCAACAATAGCTGCTGTTACTAAAGACAATACTTTATCGATTGATTTAGAAGCATCGTCATTTGCTGGAATTACATAATCAACCTCACGTGGGTCAGAGTTTGTATCAACCATTGCAAATACTGGAATGTTTAATTTTTGAGCTTCTTTTACCGCGATGTGTTCAGCTTTGATATCTACAATAAACAAGGCAGCAGGTAAACGTGACATATCAGCGATAGAACCTAAGTTTTTCTCTAATTTTGCACGTAAACGGTCAACTTGTAAACGTTCTTTTTTAGAAAGAGTCATAAATGTTCCGTCTTTTTTCATACGATCGATAGAAGCCATTTTTTTAACAGCTTTACGGATAGTAACAAAATTGGTCAACATACCACCTGGCCATCTTTCAGTGATGTATGGCATGTTTGCTGCTGCTGCTTTTTCAGCAACGATGTCTTTTGCTTGTTTTTTCGTAGCTACGAAAAGGATTTTACGTCCTGAAGCAGCAATTTTTTTCAAAGCTTCATTAGCTTCTTCAATTTTAGCTGCTGTTTTATATAGATTGATAATGTGAATACCATTACGCTCCATATAGATATAAGGAGCCATATTCGGGTCCCATTTTCTAGTCATGTGTCCAAAATGAACACCTGCCTCTAGTAATTCTTTAACTTCTACTTTGTTTGCCATTTTGTAATAGTTTACGTTCTGTTGAATTAGCAATGAATGAGTAACGAAATTGCTTCCGGTCTTATCCATTTAGATGCTAAACTACTTCCTGCCTCAGCAGGCTTGCAACAAAAACTTAGATTTTTTAATAATAAATAAATATTAACGTTTAGAGAATTGGAATCTCTTACGAGCTTTCTTCTGACCAAATTTCTTACGCTCAACCATACGAGGGTCACGCGTTAATAATCCTTCTGGTTTTAAAACAGCTCTGTTCTCTACATCAACTTCACACATTGCTCTTGCAATAGCCATACGTACAGCTTCTGCCTGACCAGTAGTTCCACCACCGTAAACATTTACTTTTACATCAAAATTAGCTCCATTTTCAGTCAATGTCAATGGTTGCATTACTTTGTATTGTAACGTTGCAGTTGGGAAATAAGTTGTAAATTCTTTTTTGTTAACTGTGATGTTTCCTGTTCCTTCAGTAACATAAACACGAGCAACAGCGGTTTTTCTTCTACCGATTTTGTGAATAACTCCCATTACTTAAGTTCGTTTAAATTAACGGATTTAGGTTTTTGAGCCTCATGTTTGTGCTCTGAACCTACATTTACATTTAAATTACGGAATAATTGTGCTCCTAATTTGTTTTTAGGCAACATTCCTTTCACAGCTTTTTCTACTAATAATGCAGGATTTTTTTGTTGCATTACTTTAGCTGTTAATACTCTTTGACCACCTGGATAACCTGTGTGACGGATATATGTTTTATCCTCTAACTTGTTACCTGTTAAGTTGATCTTTTCTGCATTGATAATGATTACATTATCTCCACAGTCCACGTGAGGTGTATAACTTGGCTTGTACTTTCCTCTAAGCAGCTTTGCCACTTTAGTTGCAAGACGTCCTAAGTTATGCCCATCAGCGTCAACAATAACCCACTCTTTCTGAGCTGTAGCCTTGTTTGTCGATACTGTTTTGTAGCTTAAACTTTCCACAATAAATTAATTTTAATTAAACATTCCATACCCAATAAAGGGAGTGCAAAATTACAACTTATTATTTATTATGCAAATTTGTTGGTTCATTATTCATCATATTTAAATAAAAGAAGTAAAAAAATACCTGACCAACTGTTTATTACAAGATGAGTTTTTGTAAAAATAAAAAAATATCTTTTGTATTCTTCTGTTTGTTTTCTCAAAAATACTGATTTTCTATATAATCGAATTTCTTATCCATAGAACAACATATACTTGTTCGAGTTGTATGGAGAATCCTTTTAATGAAAAAAGCTATTGAGGATCTTCAATAGCTTTGTTGTATATAATTTAGTGTGCAGACAACCAATTGTCACCTACTCCTATTTCTACTTCCAATGGGACAGCAAGTTTGAACGCCTGTTCCATTTCGTGTTGAATCATTGGCTTTATACGCTCTACTTCTCCTTTTGGTACATCAAATACCAATTCATCATGTACCTGAAGCAACATTCTTGCCTGCCAGTTTTCCTCAACAAGTTTTTTATGTATGTTGATCATGGCTATTTTGATAATATCAGCTGCACTTCCCTGAATAGGAGCATTGACGGCATTTCTTTCCGCCGCTCCGCGCACTACTGCATTTTGGGAATGTATATCTTTCAGATAACGGCGACGGCCGGACACCGTTTGCACATAGCCATATTCCCGTGCAAAAGCAATCTGATCCTGTATGTACTGTCTCAATTTCGGATACGTAGCATAATATGTATCTATAAGCTCTTTACTTTCTGCTCTTGAAAGTGAGGTCTGATTGCTCAAACCGAAAGCAGAAACACCATATATGATTCCAAAGTTTACCGTTTTTGCATGACTTCTCTGCTCTCTTGTTACCTCTTCCAAAGCTACATTAAATACTTTAGCTGCAGTAGAGCGGTGGATATCTTCTCCCTTTTTGAACGATTCCATCATATTAGGCTCTTCACTCAGGGCCGCAATGATACGAAGTTCTATCTGAGAATAATCGGCAGAGAGTAATACATGGTTTTCATCTCTTGCCACAAAGGCTTTACGCACTTTTTGTCCACGTTCAGTACGGATAGGAATGTTTTGTAGGTTCGGATTATTGGAACTCAATCGTCCGGTAGCTGCTACCGCCTGCATATAATCGGTATGTACTCTGTTGGTTACCTCATCTACCTGTAATGGCAAAGCATCTACATACGTGTTTTGCAATTTCACTATTTGCCTCCATTCGAGAATACTGCGTACGATCTGGTAATCATTCGCAAGATAACTTAAGACTTCTTCACCGGTTGCATACTGACCTGTCTTTGTCTTTTTAGGTTTGCTACCTCCTATTTTCAGTTTATCAAATAAGATATCACCTAATTGTTTAGGGGAAGCCAGATTGAATGTTTCACCTGCTTCTTCATAAATCTGCTGTTCCTGTTTTTTAGCTTCAACAGACAATTCTTCTGAAAGGGTCTTCAAATAAGGTATATCCAGACGAATACCTTCTGCTTCCATATCCGCCAGTACTGAAACTAATGGAGATTCTATACGGTCAAACAGTTCTTTTGTATTGCTCTGGATTAATTTAGGCTCAAAGACATTTTTTAGTTGTAAGGTAATGTCTGCATCTTCACCCGCATATTCTTTTATGAGCTCAACCGGTACCTCACGCATTGATTTCTGATTTTTTCCTTTTTTCCCTATCAATTCTTCAATGGATTGAGGACTGTATTTTAAATACGTTTCTGCCAAAACATCCATATTATGACGCATATCAGGATTGATAAGGTAATGGGCAATCATCGTATCAAACAGGAAACCTTTTATCTGTACGTTATATTTTTTAAGAATTTTCAGATCATATTTTAGATTCTGACCAATTTTGATAATGTTTTCATTTTCGAAAAAGGGTCTGAGAACTTCTATCATTTTTTGAGCCTCTTCCTGATCTTCCGGAAAAGGAATATAATAGGCTTTGCTTTTTTCTACAGAGAAAGACATCCCTACCAACACTGCTTTATTGGTATCAATACCTGTTGTTTCTGTATCGAAACAAACTTCTTTTTGTTCTAAAAGGGTTTTAACCAATAGCTGCAATCCCAGATTACCCTGTACCAATTGGTAGAAATGATCCGTATTTGCTAAAGTAGCATAGTATCCCTCATCCGTAATCTTTTCTTCTGAATCACCGGTTTCAAACAGAGAGAACTGTTCTTCTTTACGCGGTTGCTTTCCAATAGGTGTAGGTGTTGTTTGCGGTGCGTTATCATCAAAAATTTTATCAAACTGTTCTTTCATTCTCCGAAATTCAAGTTCAATAAACAGTGCATCCGTTTTTTCCACATCCGGTTTACTCATTTCAAAATCTTCTTCATCAAATGTAACCGGACAATCCAACATAATACGAGCCAGTTCTTTGGAAAGCAACCCTACTTCTTTAGAAGCCTCTATTTTCTCTTTCATCTTTCCTTTGAGCTTATCTGTATTGGCCAGAAGATTTTCCATGGAACCAAATTCAGCAAGCAGTTTCTTTGCCGTTTTTTCTCCCACCCCAGGCAAACCCGGAATGTTATCAACAGCATCTCCCATCATTCCGAGAAAATCAATTACCTGATCAGGATGTTCAATTTCAAATTTTTCCTTTACTTCATCAACGCCCCATATTTCAATGCCATTTCCCATTCTTGCAGGGCGGTACATAAAAATATTTTCCGATACCAATTGCGCATAATCCTTATCTGGTGTCACCATAAAAACCTGATATCCCTGTTTTTCAGCCTGTTTAGATAATGTTCCTATCAAATCATCTGCCTCAATTCCTTCTACCTCAACAATAGGAATATGCATAGCCTCTAAAATTTGCTTGATGTAAGGGATAGCGATTTTTATAGCTTCCGGTGTTTCATCACGGTTGGCTTTGTATTCCGAATACATTTCGCATCGTGCCACACTGCCTCCTTTATCAAAAGCAACCGCTATATGATTGGGTTTTTCTCTTTTAATAACATCCATCAGGGAATTCATAAACCCTAAAATAGCAGAAGTATCGAGTCCTTTAGAGTTAATTCTCGGATTTTTTATAAAAGCATAATAACCTCTAAAGATTAAGGCATAAGCATCCAATAAGAATAAGCGTTTTTGTGTCATGATGAAGATTTATTTTTCAAAAATACGAAGTTTAAACAAAAAAGCTATGCTTCTGAAAGAAACATAGCTTTATACATAGGTGTTTTTTATTTTATTTTTTGACGATTTTTATAAATGTCTCTTTACCATTATCAAGTTCAACTCTGGTTTGATACACTCCCGCCGGCAGATTGGAGATATCGAATGCAGCGGTAGTAAAATCTGCCACTCTTTTTCCTGACATGTCAAACATTTCAACTTTAACAATTCCGTACTCTGATTTTACGGTAATATTTCCAGTAGACGGATTCGGGTAAACAGTAGCTGCAAGAAGATCAAATTCGCCAACAGAAGCTGTTTCCTCTTTTACTTCTATCTGAATTTCACCATATATTGCGCTATTCTCTACCGATGTAGCTCTTACGGTTACGATTCCTTCAACAAGTCCTGTGATCAATCCGTTGTTGTCTATACTGGCAAATTCACTGCCGTTACTTATACTCCAAACAACTTCCTGATTTGCAGTGACAGGCATTACAGTTGCCACTAATTGTAATGTATCATTTACATATACTATCGGTGATGCTGAGTTGAGTATCTGAATCGTTACAGATTCTATCACAACAACAGGTTCTTCTTCCCCGAACGGAGCTATTCCGCATTGATACGTATTTAATGTTGTGGTTGCTTCATCAGCAATTCCCAACTCTCCATTGAAGTTTCTTCCTGCCATACAAATATCTTTTCTTGTTGCTTTTAAAAGACTACGATGCGCCTGTCCTGCACTAATCTGTACTACATTTTCCTGGCCCGGCACAAGAGTCGGCACCGGATAGTTGTCATTATTACCCATTCCTAAATCTCCGAAAACCATATTGAAATTAGTCCACCCCATGAGTTTACCATCTGTGCGTATTGCCGAACCCGACCAGTTTGCCAATCGGGCCTGAATAAACCGATCTTCACTTACTTTTTGAGGTGCGAGAACTTTTACCGGAAATGGTTGTGGACCACCAATTTGCCCCATATTTGCTGCTCCCCAGCCCCAAAGGGTACCATCGGCTTTTAAAGCTAAAGTAGAAAATGAAGCAGAAGTAACTCCTACCCAATCATTGTCTGTTCCTATTCTTAAAGGCAGTAAAACATCTTCTGTATCCTCACCGGCACCGGCTTCTGCTGAATAATTTCTTCCCCAGCCCCATAAAGAGCCATCCGATTTGACAGCTGCTGTATGTGAACCTCCCATAGCCACGGCTACCCAATCATTATCATCTCCGACTTTTACAGGAACCGGACTTGAATTAGTGGAGCCATTTCCCAACTGTCCGTTAGAGTTATATCCCCAGGTCCAAAGCGTTCCGTCTGATTTGATTCCGGCACTTGTAAAACTACCTGTGGTCATGCTTATCCATTCATCTGAAGTCCCTATTTGTACCGGTGTTTGTGAATTGGTACTGCTTCCGATCATTTCTCCGTCTCCCCAACCCCATAGTGTACCGTCATCTTTGAGTACCAAAGTATGATCAATTCCTGTGACTATAGCAATATTATCACCTCCTGCAGCAGAAATTGCAATAGGTTCATAGAAATCAACGGTCTGTTCGTTTGCCAATTGATACGTATTATTCGCTCCCCATCCTTTTAGTTTTCCGTTGGAATAGAGTACCAATGTATTGAATCCGTGAGCCGCCGCAACACTGATTATTTCTTCTGATTTACTTCCGTTCGATAGCGGAGATACAGCATTCTGATTACTTCCGTTTCCTAATTGTCCCAGGTTATTTTTTCCCCATGAGAATAATTCTCCGTTTGATTTTAATGCGAATGAGAAACTATTCCCGGCAGCTATTTGTACAATACCTGAAATGTTTTTTTCTAAAGGGCTATTATTGGTCTGTATCCCGTTCCCTTGTTCATCACCCCAACTCCAGACCTTACCATTGGCTTTCAACGCCAGAATATGATTTCTTCCCGCCACTACTTTATTCCAGCGTTCGCTTCCTACCTGATAAGGTGCTGTTTCATATTCTGCAGAAAATCCGCTTACCTGTCCATAGTAATTATCTCCCCATACCCATAAAGTACCGTCTGACTGAAGTGCAGCAGAAAAGAAACCTCCTGCTGCCAATTGTTTCCATTTATTACCCGTTCCTATCTGAACTGGTGTTGCGATGCCTGTAACCGAAACACTTCCGTTTCCTAATTGTCCTACAGCATTAGCTCCCCACGACCATAAGGTTCCATCTGCTTTTAGAGCAAGACTGTGCCAGAAACCAGCCGCTATTTTAGTCCAGTTTGTATCTGTTCCTATCTGTACAGGTGTGGCATTCGCAGAAAAATTATTAGTTCCTCTTCCCAATTGTCCCATACTGTTTCCTCCCCATGCCCATAAGGTTCCATCTTCTCTCACAGCAAGTGTAAAGTCAGATCCTGCTGACACACTTATCCAACGATCGCTTCCAACCTGAACGGGTGTTAGTGTCACTACATTGGTTCCTATTCCCAATTGTCCCAAATCATTTTTACCCCATGCCCATAAAGTACCATCTGCTTTAATACCAAGAGAAAAACCTGTTCCTGCAGTAATGGTTACCCAATTGTCATCTGTACCCACTTTTGCTGCTGTATTCCGGGAATTTGTAGTACCATCTCCCAACTGGGCATCACTATTAGACCCTGCGGCGAACAATTCTCCGTTTTTTATTTCAAGATAGTGATCACTTCCCGCTGCCATTCTCTGATAGGCATCGTGATAGGCCACATTGCTTTTCCCTTCAGACCGGGAAATCTGTGCCTGTATTGATAGTGTCAAAAACACTAACAATCCGCTTAAAAATATTTTATGTTTCATGTTTTTTATTTAATAGTTAAGGCTGCTATAAATAGCAGCCTCAATAGGTTATTTTTTGATAATTTTTACAAAGGATTGTTTTCCGTTGCCAAAAGATATTTTTGTCTGATACATACCCGCAGCCAAATGTGAAATATCAAATGTTGCATTGGTATATACAGCAATATTTTTTCCTGTAAGATCAAACAATTCTACTTTTGAAATTTCTGTTTCTGAAGATATGGTTACAATCCCGGTTGTAGGATTAGGATATACATTGATTTCGGGTTTATCAAACGCTCCGTTGGAAGCCGTTTGTTCCTGAATGTTTAATGTATAGTCTTCCACCTGTCCATAATAAGCATTGGTACACGCATCGAATTCACCCGGTTCATAAACATTCCACATGTCTTTGATGATTCTCATACGGGTAGTACCTAATACCGCATCCTGAGGAATCGTAATTTCAATAGCTACTCCGACATCATCTGTGCCTGTTGAAGGTTCTAAAGAAGCGGTATAATATTCCGTTTCCATATCAAAAGTAAAATCCTGATTCCAATCAATAAACACCCGAACGTCATGTGAAAACTGTCCGTTGGTGTTTCCTTTTACCTTTAAAACATATGTTTCCCCAGTAATGACATCGCCTGTGATTGCTGTGAAATCTTCATAAGCCGGTGTTCCGTTTACAGCTTCTGATGTAGTATTATCAATGTTAGCAAATGATACATACGTAATTGGCTCTACATCAAAATCTACCGCTACCTCACAATAATCATCTACAGGACCTGGCAATGCTTCCGCAATTTCTATCGTGTAGTCTTCCACTTGTCCTATAAACCATCCTGTAGGACATGGCAGATTTTCCAATACTCCCATCCATGAATCTGACTCATACGCTTTTACTACTCTAAAACGCGTAGTACCTGTAAGAGCATCTGCCGGAATGGTTATATTGCCTGATACTGTACCTGACTCAACTCCTGTAACCGGATTTGAGTTATCCAGATAACCTATTGTGAATGCTTCATCGGCATCAAAAATATTGTTCTGATTAAAGTCAATATACACATACGCCGATACTGAAGTTTGTCCCTGTGTACCTCCTTTAATGGTCACAGGGTATGTTGCTCCCTGATTTGCATTCAGAATTGTTTCGGTAAAGTTTTCTATCGTTGTTGCTGGTGTTTCATTTATTCCGCTGGTATGCGTTACTGATCCAAAAGTTACTTCTGTAATTTCACTTACTGTCAATGTCGTGATGGCGTCATCTCCACAGTAAGGTGCCGGAAACTCTGAAGAAGATCCCTGATTAGAAATTACAATTTCAAGTGTATCATATTTGCTATTATCTGTAACAGATACCGCTTTTACCGTTACTGTTCCATTTGCTACCGCTGTTACAAGTCCGTTTGCATCTATAGTTGCCAGTGTACTCTCATCTACTAAAGACCAATTTACCTGTTGATCTGCTGTTGCTGGTAAGATAGTTGCTGATAATTGTAAAGTTCCTCCGTTTGTTGTAATAGCCGGAGCTGCATTTGCTTCTACCTGTATGGCAACAGACGCTATCGGCTCCTGTGCCAGTACACATCGTATGGAAGATCCCTGCCCTCTTACAGCACCCGCTGCAGGATTTGCAATAAGTGAACTTATATAGAAGTATTTTGAACCTGAACTCGAAGGTGTAGAACTCCAGTAATAGAGTCTTTCCCCGATAAAAGTATATCCTCCGCTTGAATTGCTTCTATATCCTGCCGCTGATAATTTAAGATTACTGCTATATGCGGTAGCCGGATTGCTTATATTTTCTGCGTTTTTCAAATCTGTCCAGTCAGTCTGAGAAGGCATTTTCCATTGCTCACCTAAGGCTTTACAAGGATCACAGCCATTTACATCTGTAGCATTTTCAGGCGTTGACACCTCCCATTTATCGGTCAGCAAATTGTTTGACCACCAACCATTAGCTCCGGTGCCTGTTATAAAGGCATTTGATGGTATTTGAAGACCTGCAGGATTATTGGGTACAGGCGCAGATACTGTAGGCGAAGTTGTTTTTTGATGTCCATCATCCCAACGCCCCCACTGAAAGTAATCTCCATAGGAAGAAGCATCATTACTCGCTGTTGCTATCTGACTGCTTCCAAGGTTTTGCTGTAACCATATTTTACCATCTGCTGCTCTTACAGTTGCATACGTTACCGTTTGTCCCTGATAAGTAAACGTTACACATCCGGTATCACCTGTATCAGGCCCTGGGAGTGTATTGCTGCATTCTGTATCGGCAACACCTCGTACAATGTTTGTTTGGGCAGGTTTTACAAGACCTGCAGTTTGTGCATGACTTGTTGTATAGCCGGCTAAACCTATAAGTAGGCTGAAATAAGGTAGAATTTTGTTTTTCATTTTTACTTTTTAATAATTTTAATAAATCCTGCTTTTTGATTCTCAAACACTATTTTTACCTGATAAATTCCGGATGCTATGTGCTGAATATTTATTTGAGTTTGTTTGGTTTCTATTACTTTTTTCCCTGTCATATCGTAGATTTCGATACTTTCAAGTGTTAAATCAGAATCAAAGTTCAAAACATCAACTGCCGGATTAGGATACACTTTTATATGTTGTTTGACAAAATCATCTATAGATGCTGTCGGAATATCAATAATCACTTCTATTTCTCCGAATTTGGTGGTATCAGCAACTGAAGTGGCACGAATAATTGCAGTACCGTTAGTGATTCCCGTTACAACTCCTGTAGTGCTTACACTCGCAAAAGACGCTCCCGCAGCTACAGACCATGTGATATTCTGACTAACTCCTGAAGGGTTAACAATAGCAACCAATGGCAAAGTTTCATTTTGAACAATAATTTTTGCTTCTGCATTATTCATAACAGTAACCATTACATTTTCAACAGACAACGCTTGATTTACAGTTACCTGAATTTCTCCGAATTTGGCAGGATCAGCAACTGATGTTGCACGAACGATTGCTGTTCCATTTGCAATTCCCGTTACAATTCCTGTATTATTTACTGAAACAAAGGTCTGCCCCGATACTATAGACCAGGTTACTTCCTGATTTGCTCCGGCAGGATTAATTGTTGAAACCAATTGTAACGTTTCATTTAATGCTGATATCTGAGCCGGAACATTATTTTGTGTTGTTACCACTACAGTTTGTACAGCAGGAGGAGTTACTGCTTCTGAAATCTGAATTGTGTAATCTTCTATTTGTCCTAAATACCATGCGTTAGGACATGGTGTATTGATAAAGGTTCCGTTAGTACTCGAAGGATTGTAATACATATTCACTACTCTCATTCGTGTACTACCCGACAAAGCTGACTGAGGAATGGTTACAGAACCTGTCGCTGTTCCGTTTTCTCCACCCGTATTACTTAACATTCCAATATTGAAGGCTTCGTTGTCTGTAAATTGAAAATCATGATTGATATCAATATAAACGACAGATAATATATTTTCCTGACCGTCTGTTTTTCCTTTTACTGTTACAGGATAAGTATTGCCTTTAGATACTTCAAATATCTGATTGGTAAAATCTTCATAAAGGGGCGATGCATCTGTCTGATCAGGGCTTAGATTTTGGATATTATTAAAGTTAAACTCATAAATAGGCAATGAATACCCATCTACACCTTCTGAAGTACAATAGGTATCTGTTGGTAATACTACCGTTATTTGTATTTCACCAAATTTGGTTGTATCGGCAACCGAAGTAGCGCGAACATTAGCTGTTCCATTGGCTATTGCCGTTGCAATTCCTTCATTGTTTACAGAAACAAACGCTGCTCCGGAAGCTACTGACCAGGTAACCTCCTGATTAGCTCCGGAAGGGGTAACTGTTGCCAACAGTGGCAATGTACCATTAACAGCAGTAATCTGTGCAGCCACATTATTCTGAGTGGTTACAACTACAGTCTCTACAGCGGGAGTTGTACTTGTTCCCTGAAGATTAAGAGTATATTCTTCAACCTGACCTGATCTCATATTGGTAGCACAAGGTCCTGAAATAGCATTCGGTGCATCAGGATTGGCAAGTGCGCTTACATTAGTATTTTTCACAATACGCATTTTGGTAGGTCCGTTTAATGCTGTAGAAGGAATAAGAATATTCGAAGTAATTGTTAATGCGTTGAATGGATTTTGAGGTTCTAATCTACCTATATAGAATGACTCGCCAGCATCATCAAATAATCCGTTCTGATTAAAATCTATATAGACCATAACATCACTTGGAAATGTACTGGAAGGTCCTTTAATAGAAATTGGATATGTCTGACCTTTGGTAAGATCTGTTGATATATTCGTAAAGTCTTCATATATCGGTGTTGTCGGTACTGTAGATGTAGAAACATTATCAATCGTATTGAATACAACACGTGTTACCGGATCTGCACTGTATTGATATACGGGTAAACAAAAACTCGTTTTTTCCCATTTAAAACTATAGCCGCTCGGTGGCAATGTTGAAGAATTAGTTGTGATACGATCGGTATTTTGTATTGATGCTGTTGTTGAAGTCCAGTTACTGCTTGACACTCCATTCGCTTTTCTTGAATTAAAATCTGCATTGGTACTTCCTCTGAGCCCTACTTCGAGTAATTCAGAACTTGGAGTACCTGTTACCTGTAAATCATATACAATCTCAATTGTTTGATTTTCATTTAGGTGAATCTGAAAATTCCAATCAAAATAAGATGAAGTACTTGTAGATGTAGAGTAAGGTCTGAAATGTAAGTACTCAATTACAAAAGATCGGTTTGGCGCTGTACCAATCGTTTTATAACTTATTTGAGCTGTTTTGCCGTTTACCTGAAACAATCCGTTTAAGTCTGCTCCCATTGCTGAAATAACTCCATCATAGGCTGTATTGTCAGAAACAGGTCTGTTTTTTATCGTTTCGATAGTACCAAATGCAACATAACCATTTGTGAATACTTTTAAACCTGTATAATCTATATTATTAAAGTTAAAAGAAAAAGGAATCGTATTATCTGCAATATTATATACTACATCATCTAGTGACGAAGGGCCTGAAGCACCTGTAGCTGTTGCTAAAATCGTTGGGTTTTCCAACAAAGTAAATGTTTTCTGTATCTGACTGAATTCGTGATAAGCAACTTGGGCATTCATCAGATTTATACTAAAAATTAATAAAATGAAACCTATAGATTGTCTCATTTTATTTGCATGTGTAACAAAATAGGTATTTCTTTCCATGGAATAGTAATTTAGATTCCACAAAATTACTTATTTAGATTAAATAAAAATAAATGTAATGTTATTTTATACTTATTTAATCTTATTAAATGTTTTGTTCCACAACTAAAAAAATGTTAACTAAATAAAAATGATAAATGGAAGAAAATGGCTGTTAAATAATATTTAATTAGCAAGAATGCGTGCTTATAAATCAATAATTTTGTTTAAAATTGAACCTATGCGAATTTTTTTAGTCTTAGTTATCATTATCCTTCTTGAATTTTACTCTTATATTTTTGTACAAAACCTTACAAAAAACAAGGCTGTTCACTGGGCATATATAATAATAAATTTTGGTGCTGTTTTATATTTTACTTATTTCTTATTGAATCTGGACAGAAGTAAAGGCCAAAATCATAATACCATGTTTATCATGGGCATCCTCTTACTGATGATCATCCCTAAGCTTATCATTACTCTATTGTTAGGGTTTCAGGATATCATGCGCTTATTGATAGGCACTTTTAATAAGATTATCCAAAATACTACTACTACTTTTTTACCCGACAGAAGAAAGTTTGTAAGCCAGATTGCTTTTGGTATGGCCGTGATTCCTTTCTTATCGATATTATATGGAATCACAAAAGGGAAGTATAATTTTAAGACCCTTAAGCAAAAGATTTTTTTTGATGATCTACCCGATGCATTTGACGGATTCAGAATATTACAACTTTCTGATCTCCATGTAGGAAGCTGGGACAATGAAGAAAAAATAAAATACGGTATTGATCTGATCAATCAACAAGAGGTAGATTTGATTGTTTTTACAGGGGATTTAGTGAATAGTCTGGCCAATGAGGCTGATCCGTGGCTGGATGTTTTAAAAAGAATAAAAAAAGCACCCTACGGAAATTATTCTGTTTTAGGAAATCACGATTACGGAGAATATGTCAGGTTTGATACGGAAGCAGAAAAAGCAGCCAATTTTGAAGCCATTAAAAATACACATCCAAAAATCGGTTTTCAATTATTGCTGAATGAGCATATTTTTTTGAATAAAGATGGTGAAAAGATTGCTTTGGTAGGCGTTGAGAATTGGGGTCTGAATTTTAAAAAAGCAGGAGATCTTGCTTTGGCTGGACAAGGATTAAATCCTGATGATTTTAAGGTGTTGCTGAGTCATGATCCTTCTCATTGGGATGCAGAGGTAGTTAACAATCCTCAAAAATATCAACTTACCTTATCCGGACATACTCATGGAATGCAGTTTGGTATTGAAATTCCCGGCTGGTTCAAATGGAGTCCTGTAAAATACATTTATAAACAATGGGCAGGTCTGTATCAGAAAGGAAAGCAATACATTTATGTAAACAGAGGGTTTGGTTTTCATGCCTATTCAGGAAGAGTAGGTATTATGCCTGAAATTACTATTTTGGAACTAAAAAAACTTGTCTAAAAAACAGATTTTAATTAAAAGTTTCTAATTTTGTAATCAACTCTAACTGATCTTTATGTCAAAATTCGGCGATTTAATAAACAGTCCGGTTCCGGTTCTTTTGCATTTTTGCTCTGACCACAATGTGGAGTGTAATCAGATGAATAAAATTTTAGAAGATGTTTCTTTAGAAATGGGCGATAAATTATCTATTATTAAAATAGACATTCTAAAAAATAAGGAACTTACCGAAGCATTAAGAATAAAGACAATACCAACATTGATGGTTTATAAAAACGGTGCCATGGTATGGAGACAATCAGGAATGATTGACAAAAGCTCTTTGGTTACCATTGCAAAAGCTTTTAATTAAGAACATCGAAAGTATAACCTCTCGTTTTTAAAACTTCAATGCATTTGGGAAGCAATTGTTGTAAGGTATCATAAGCTTTGATACTGTCATGAAATACAATAATGCTTCCTTTTGACACATTTTCAGTTACCATTTGTAAGGATTTGGCTACACCGAATTGCTGATCATAGTCTTTGCTTACAATATCCCACATAACAATACGGTATCCTCTTTTTAACAGTCCCGCTGTCTGTAAAGGTGTTATTTTACCATAAGGAGGGCGAAACAGCCGCGACTTGATCTTGTGGTGTTTTTCTATTTCCCGGCGGCAATCCTCTACCTCCTGAAAATAAGCAGAAGCAGTACACCCCCAACCTTTTATATGATGAAAGGTATGATTGCCAATTGTATGTCCGTCAACAATAATTTTCTCAAAAATTAACGGGTGTTTTCTTATATTGTCTCCAATACAGAAAAAGGTTGCTTTTATATTTTCAGCTCTCAAAACATCAAGTACCCATTCTGTAATTTCGGGAACAGGTCCATCATCAAAAGTAAGATATACTTTTTTTTCCATAGTCTTTACTTTCCACAGTTGATTGTGAAACAAGATTCTCAAAAGTGCTGAAGATTTTAGAAACATAAAAAAAGCGGTTACTTGTGTAACCGCAATTTATATAATTTAATTGATTCCGCCACCGAGTGCCTTATACAATTGTATGAGAGCATTCCATTGGGCAAACTCTGTATTTACAACACTTAACTCAGCGTTAAGTTCATTTTCTTTAGCCGTCAGAACTTCGATATAACTTGCCATACCGTTATTCAGCAATTCTTCAGAATACTCAACAGCTGTACTATATGCCAAAGCTTCTTTTTCTTTCAATACTGCCTTTTTTTCCATTGTTTCATAGGTATAAAGGGCATCCGACACTTCTTTACTTGCGTTTAGGATGGTTTGCTTATAGTTAAGAAATGCTTTTTCTTTTGTAGTAAGACTTACCTCGTATTGCGTTCTGATTTGTCTTCCATTCAAAATAGGCTGCGCAAGTCCGGCAACAAAATTTCCAAACAGAGAAGTAGGATCAAACAGTTTTGCAAAGTCTACAGATTGCAACCCTCCCGTAGCCGTCAGCCGCAAAGTAGGATAAAAAGCCGTTTTGGCAACATTGGTCATTTCAAAAGCATTGATTAATCCGTTTTCTGCGGCAATAACATCCGGACGGTTCATAAGCAACTGAGCAGGGAAACCTGTATTCAGATCAATATCAAAATATTGAGCGTCTAAAGTTGAGCGTTCAATTGTATGAGGCATTTCTCCTAATAAAACACTGATTACATTTTCCTGTATTTTGATATTGTTTTCAATATCCAATAACAAAGCTTCTGCATTAAACAATTGCGCTTCCGTTTGTTTTACTGCAACCTCTGTAATTCTTCCGGCATCTTTCAATGCTTTATTAGTTTCCAGACTCTGCTGGCGATTCGCAATCGTACTCAATGCAATGGCTTTTTGTTCATCTAATGCCAATAATTGAAAATACGCTGATGCCACACTCGATATTACCTGAGTTTTTACTGCCTGATGTGTTGCTACAGTCTGTAAATAACTGGCTACAGATGCTTTTTTCTGACTCGTTATTTTACCCCATACATCAAGTTCCCAACTTACATTGGCAGTAATGTCATATTGATCCAGACGCTGACGTCTACCAATAATTCTACCAATCTGCGTATTTTCTGAGTTTACAGAATGCGTATAGTTGGCCCCTAAATTCAAAGTAGGATAATACCCCATTTTACCTTGAAAAACAATGGATTGAGCTGCTGTAATGTTTTCAATAGCTACGCGTATGTCAATATTATTTTCAAGTGCTTTTTCGATATGATTCGTAAGAACCGGATCCTTAAAGATTGTTTTCCAGGATACCTGTGCCATTGATAAACTATCCTGAGGCAGATTATCAGAACGGAAATAACTCTCATTAATCACCTCCGGGCGTTCATAGTTTTTTGTCGCCAGACAGGATTGTAAAGTGGCTCCAAGAACGACAATAGCTAATGTTCTATATAAAATTTTCATAATTAATCTTCAATCGGTTTATTAAATTTCATTGGCTTAACTTTTTCCTGCAGATTCTGGAAAACCACAAACAATACAGGAATCACAAATACTCCGATTACGGTTCCGATTAACAATCCGAACGCCGCTCCGGTACCGATAGATTTATTTCCTGTTGCCCCTACTCCTGCAGCAAATACCAATGGCATAAGACCGAAGATGAATGCAAAGGAAGTCATCAAAATAGGACGTAAACGCGCTTTAGCTCCTTTGATTGCGGCATCAACAATAGAACTTCCGGCCTGGCGGAAATGCAATGCAAACTCCACAATCAGGATGGCATTCTTGGCCAGTAACCCTAAAAGCATGATTAAAGCAATCTGAAAATAAATATTGTTTTCCAAACCGGCTACCATCTGTGATAAATAGGCTCCCATTACCCCGAAAGGCAACGAAAGAATAATAACAAACGGAAGAATATAACTCTCATACTGTGCCGATAAGATAAAATATACAAATACCAAACTCAATATAAAGATCAATATGGTCTGAGAACCTGCGTTGATCTCCTCACGGGTCAATCCGGAGAAATCGATACCGTAATTGGTCGGAAGTTTTTGCTGTGCTACTTCCTGTACCGCTTTGATGGCATCTCCGGAACTGTATCCTGCAGCCGGAGCTCCGGTTACGTTTGCCGCCGTAAATAAGTTGAAACGCGACAATGATTGCGGACCGTAAACTCTTGTCAGGTTTACAAACTGAGATACCGGCGACATCTCACCTGTTGCAGTTCTTACATATAAATGGTTGATCACATTTGCATCGGTTCTGGTATCCGGCAATGCCTGTACCATTACTCTAAACTGTTTTCCGTATTTGGTGAAATCCGAAGCATAAATACCTCCAATATACCCTTGCAATGTGGACAGAATATTGGTTACCGATACACCGCTTTCTTTTGCTTTAGGAACATTAATATCTAATTGATATTGAGGGAATCCGGTATTATAAGATGACTGCGCATACATAATTTCTTCACGCTGCATCAGATTTCCTAAGAATTCCTGAGTTACCTTATCTAATTGCTGAGGAGAACCTCCCGCTTTATCTAATACTTTTAATTCAAAACCGGAAGACATACCAAAACCAGGTACACTTGGCGGTTCAAAGAAAATAAATTTTGCCTGTGGCATCGTACTACCCAAACCGAATAATTTTTTTACAATCATCGGACTTGACATTTCTTCACTTTTTCTTTCTTTAAAAGGTTTTAAACGAACAAAGGCCAAACCATAGTTAGATCCTGAACCGTTAATCAAACTTCGTCCTGTGGTATAAGTAACCCCCACAACACCCGGAATTTTAGAAGCTTTTTCCTGTAGTTGTTTCATTATCTCAGCCGTTCTGTCCATAGATGCTCCGGCAGGTAACTCAACATTGGCAAAGATCATACCCCGATCTTCGTTAGGTACAAACCCAGTAGGCATTGACTTATTTGCAATATATACACCTGCAAAGGCAACTAAAAACAAGATAATGGTTACCCATTTATTTTTAAATAAAAATTTAAAAGATCTTCCGTATTTATCTGTCATTGCATTAAATCCTGCGTTGAAAGAACTAAAGAATCTTTTTACAAATCCTTTTTTCTCATGCTCACCTTCAACATGCGGTTTAAGGAATAAAGCACATAAGGCAGGACTCAGTGTTAAAGCGTTTACTGCAGAAATAAGAATTGCTACAATAAGCGTTACTCCAAACTGTTTATAGAAAACCCCTGTAGGTCCGGTAATAAAAGTTACAGGAATAAATACAGCTGCCATCACAAGAGTAATGGAAATAATAGCTCCTGTAATTTCATTCATGGCACTCAGTGTGGCTGTTTTTCCATCTTCTCCTGTAGCTTCAATCTTGGCGTGAACGGCCTCTACTACTACAATCGCATCATCCACCACAATACCAATGGCCAGAATAAGAGCAAAAAGGGTAAGTAAGTTGATAGAATATCCGAACAGATTCAGGAAGAAAAAGGTACCAATAATAGATACCGGTACAGCAATCAGCGGTACCAAAGTAGATCTGAAATCCTGTAAGAATATATACACCACAAAGAAAACGAGGATAAAGGCTTCTATCAGTGTAGAGATAACTTTACTGATCGATGCATCCAAAAATTCATTGGTATCGTAGTTGATTGTATAATCAATTCCTTCCGGATAATTTACTTTTAATTCTTCGAGTTTTGCTTTTATAGCAACGATAATATCCTGTGCATTAGATCCCGGTGTCTGAAAAATACCCATTGATACTGCCGGATATCCGTCATTACTACCAATTCCGGTATAGGATTGAGACCCAAGTTCAATTTCAGCGATATCTTTCAAACGCAAAAATTGTCCGTTGCCCAATGCTTTAATAATAATATCTTCATATTGCTCAACCGAACGGTATTTTCCGGTATATTTTATGGTATACTGGAAAGCAGATCCGCTGTTTTGCCCTACCTGTCCTGCAGCTGCTTCCAAACTTTGCTCGTTGATTGCTGCTGTTACATCAGTTGGTACCAATTTATAAGCCGCCAGTTTTTCCGGATTTAACCAGATACGCATCGAGTAGTTTTTACCACCGAAAACCTGAGCGTCTCCAACTCCGTAAATCCTTTTTAATTCAGGGATTACGTTGATATTTAAAAAGTTTTGAAGATACGTATCGTCATAACTTGGATTAGTGGTATAAAAAGACAGGAACATCAAAGCCGAACTTTGCTGTTTTTGTGTTACAACTCCTGAACGTGTTACCTCAGTAGGCAACAAAGGTGTTGCACGGGATACACGATTTTGCACGTTAACCGCAGCAATATCCGGATCTACTCCCTGTTCAAAAAATACGTCAATAGAAGCACTACCATCATCTGACGAAGTAGAAGTAATATAAGTCATTCCTTCAACCCCGTTTACTTGCTCTTCTATCGGAATGATAACACTCTCCATTACCGTTTCAGCATTTGCTCCCGGATAAGAAGCTGTAATTTTTACTGTCGGAGGTGCAATATCCGGATACTGGGTTACCGGTAATGTTGTGATTCCTAAAATACCTAAAATCACAATAATTACAGAAATAACCGTTGAAAGTACAGGTCTTTCAATAAAAGTTTTTAGCATGATTTTATTTTTTAGAAAATTTGTTTTACTGGTTTTACAATGGTATCAAAATTCACCATTTTAGGCTTGATTGCGGTTTTGTTTCTCAAAGACGCAGCACCGATTCCTACAATGGTTTCTCCTTTTTTGACCCCTTCTTTAACGACAACCATGTTATCTACACGGTCAATCACTTCTATTTTAGCTGCGTAAGTAGTATCTTTTTCAACTCTGAATACATTTACGGTACCCTGTTGCTCAAAGGTAGCTGCTTCCGGAACTACAAGAACATCTTTATAATAGTGAGGAACTTTTACAGTACCACTGTTACCGTTGCTCAACAATTTATCTGCATTTTTAAATGCTACTCTGAACTGAACCGTTCCTGTAGCAGCATCAACCTGTCCTGTTACTGTTTCAATTTTTCCTTTTGAACCATAGGTTACACCATCTGCAAGGATCAGTTCAACTTCCGGCAGGTTTTTAATTTTTTCTGAAAGTGTATTTCCCGGTGTAGTATTCAAAAAGTTGAAATACTCTTTTTCATTCATACTGAAAAAAGCAAATACTTCACTGATATCAGAAACCGTTGTCAAAGGCAATTGATCTGTAGGTCCAACTAAACTTCCGTTTTTAAAAGGCAGACTTCCCACGATTCCGTCTATCGGGCTTCTTACCATAGAATAATCGATGTTAGCATTTACGCTGTTATAATTCGCTTTTGCCTGAGCCAGCATGCTTTTTGCCGAAGCAAGATTGGCTTTTGCTGTTTCAAGCTGAATATTACTGATAATCCCCTTTTCTACAAGCGGCACTAATTTATTTACTTCTACCTGTGCAACATTTACGTTTGCTTCTGCTGAGGCAATGCCAGACTTAGCTGCAGCCGCATTTTGTGTAAGTATATTAGTCTCTAAACGGAAAAGTGCCTGACCTTTTTTCACAAATTGTCCTTCATGAACATAAACTTCCTGTATATATCCCTGAATCTTGGCACGTACTGCATTGTTTATTTTTCCTTCGATACTCGCAGGAAATAACTGATATCCCGTAACATCTTTTACAGCTACCTGTGTAACACTGATTTCTGCTGGTGGTGCAGCAGGTGCTGCTTCCTGTTTTTTCCCGCAGGAAACTACAGCTAAACCAAAGACAACCAATACCAAGGCTTTTAATTTATTTTTCATATTTCAAAGAGATTATTATAATGTAGTTTTTAATTTTTCTATCGTATTCGAAAATATTTTTCTTATTTCCGTTAAATGTTCAGTGTAAATTTTCAAAGTCGGTACACGGCTTTCAAGAAGATCAGAGTCTTCAGACTGGACTTCTAAAAGAGCTGTATTCAGTTCATATTCTTTATTCAGCATATCAAAAACACTGCTGAGACGCATCAGCATAAATTCAGAATTGAGTCTAAAATATCTTTTTCGCGTATCTTCAAGATAGTAGTATTCAATATTCTTTCTTTCTAAAAGCATACTAAGGTTACATGAAATCGAGCTTTTGCTACAGTCAAATATTTCTATAAGTTCTTCAAAAGACCGACCTTCTTTGGTTTTACAATACACAAGCATATAAGCAACTATTCTGGCCGCTAATGGGGGTAAACTCTGAAAAATCTCAATGTGCTGAGCGAGTTCTAAAAACAACTTATATTGCTTGGGATTATCCTTCATGTAAAGTTTTGTGCAAATTTACATCCAGTTCGGTAATTACCGAACCAAATAATTATTAAATTTTTCTTAATTTTCCATCCTCTAAAAACGATATAAAAAATAGTTTTACGGTTCGTTTTCAATTTGTTAACAGAGTACTGAACAAAAAAATATTATTTTTTTCAAAAAACGCTTGACATGAAAGGGTTTTAATAGATATATTTGCAATCACAAATTAAATGCGGAAGTAGCTCAGTTGGTAGAGCGTCAGCCTTCCAAGCTGAATGTCGCGAGTTCGACCCTCGTCTTCCGCTCTTGGAAAAACAAAACGAAGTTTTAAAAATCGTTATATGCGGAAGTAGCTCAGTTGGTAGAGCGTCAGCCTTCCAAGCTGAATGTCGCGAGTTCGACCCTCGTCTTCCGCTCTTGGAAAACAAAACGAAGTTTCAAAAATCGTTATATGCGGAAGTAGCTCAGTTGGTAGAGCGTCAGCCTTCCAAGCTGAATGTCGCGAGTTCGACCCTCGTCTTCCGCTCTTGGAATAAAAAGGTTTCTAAAAATTTAGAAACCTTTTTTTATTGCTTAATCTTATATTATCATATTCCTTTATATAAAAAAAATGCTTCTCATTTAAGAGAAGCACTTTTTTTGTTTGTTGTTTACTTATTTGTTATTTTGACTGTACAAACTCTAAATTTACCATCAATTCCACATCTTTAGCTACAGCGCCTCCGGTAGGATCATATTTAATGTTAAAAGCTGTTCTGTCAATTGTTGTTTTTGCCTGAAAACCTAATTTCTGGTTACCAAATCCGTCATCTGCCGCTTTACCACCATAAACCAAATCAAATGTTACAGGTTTTGTTACATCTTTAATGGTAAGATCTCCTGTTAGCTTGTAATGGTTTTTATCTCCTTTTTTAATGCTTTTAGAAACGAACTTTATTGTTCCGTACTTAGCAGCATCAAAGAAATCAGCAGACTTTAAATGTTTGTCACGTGCTTCAACACTTGTATTGATACTGTTTACATCAATTGAAAAGTTGAATTTAGCCGTGGTAATATCTTCTCCTTTTAATTCAAGAGTTCCGTCATATTTATCCATTTTTCCGTTTACAAAGGAAATCCCCAAATGCTTAATAGAAAAATTCAACGATGAATGGGCAGGATCTACACTCCATTTTGTCTGTGCAGAAACGCTTAAACCGAACCCTAAGGCTACAAATAACACTAATAATTTTTTCATAATTCTATTCTTTAATAATTAATATTTTTATCAAAATTAGTGTTTCGGTGTTTTAAAGGACTTAAACTAAATTAAGAAATGATTTTATTTTGCTGCAGAAGGACATGTTTGATCCGTCATCGCTAAACCTGTCTGCTTTATTGCTCCGTAGCCTCCTTTTACATCAATCATATTATGAAATCCTCTTGCTTTTAATATCGAAGCAGCAATCATAGATCGGTATCCTCCTGCACAGTGCAGATACGTGGTTGCAGTAGCAGGAAATTCCTGCAGATGATCGTTGAGATAATCTAAAGGGGTATTCGGTACATCTACCAAATGAGAAGATTCATATTCTCCAGGTTTGCGTATATCAAATACATTTTTTTCTCCGCCCTTTATAAGGTCAGCCAACTGCCCTGCATCAATACGCTGTATGCTATCTGTTTCAAATCCTTTATTTTCCCAGGCCTTCATACCGCCTTCAAGATATCCTAATGTATTATCATATCCTACACGTGACAACCTTACAATTGTTTCTTCTTCTCTTCCTTCCGGAGTTACCAGAATTATGGGCTGATTGATATCCGTTATCAAAGCACCAACCCATGGAGCAAAACCACCGTCAATACCGATAAAAATAGCACCCGGTATATGAGAGGCCGCAAAACTGTCTGCATCTCTGACATCCAGTACCAATGCTTCTTCTGCAAAATGTTTGAATTGTTCCGGAGTAAATGCTTTATTGGCTGCAATAATGGTTTCTACATTTTGGTACCCTTCTTTGTTTAAACGAACGTTTTCAGGGAAATAAGCCGGAGGAGGCAATAAACCATCTGTAACTTCTCTGACAAATTCTTCAACCGTCATGTCTGCACGCAATGCATAATTGGTTTTCTTTTGTTCTCCCAAAGTGCCCACTGTTTCTTTGCTTAAATTTTTACCACAGGCAGAACCTGCTCCGTGTGCCGGATATACAATAACCTCATCTTTTAGAGGCATGATTTTGGTTCGCAAACTTTCATAAAGAATTGCAGCAAGATCTTCCTGAGTCATATTAGCGGCTTTCTGAGCCAGATCAGGTCTGCCTACATCACCTAAGAATAAGGTATCCCCGCTGAAAATCGCGTGATCATTTCCATTTTCATCTTTCAAAAGATAAGTAGTACTCTCCATTGTATGGCCCGGAGTATGTAAAGCCGTAATTGTAATATCTCCAATTTTGAACACCTCGCCATCGGTCGCAATATGAGCTTTAAACTTTGGATTTGCCGTAGGACCATACACAATTCTTGCGCCTGTTTTTTCAGCAAGAGTCAAATGCCCGCTTACAAAATCAGCATGGAAATGAGTTTCAAAAATATATTTGATTGTAGCTCCCGACTGCTTGGCCTTATCAATGTAAGACTGTACTTCACGCAACGGATCTATAATGGCTACTTCTCCTTTACTCTCTATATAATAAGCTCCCTGAGCTAAACATCCTGTATAAATCTGTTCTATCTTCATTTCTAAATTCCTTATATTCTATAAAGTTAATAAATTCTTTTGTTGTTTAAGTTGTTCTATAAAACTTCTTTTGCCATAATATACAATGACATTGCCAATACAAACCAACCGAAAATGCGACGCAGATTTCCATCGAGTATGCGTTTTGACAATCGCACACCGAGAAGCAGTCCAATCATTGAAACACCTGAAAAAGACAACACTAGTGGCCATTCAATATCCTGATGCACCAGATCACCCGTAAAGCCTATAAGCGACTGAATTGCAATGATTGTCAATGATGTTCCTATGGCTTTGCGCATGGGTAAATTGGCAAAAAACACCAGGGTTGGAATAATCAAAAAACCTCCTCCGGCTCCTACCAGTCCTGAAATACCTCCAATAAGCAAACCCTGTGTAATCAATGGCATTGCTGAAGTAAGAATTTCCGGCCGCGCAATGGTTTTGTGTCGAGGCTTGCGAATCATTCGTGAGGAAGCCGCAAACATAACCAGCGAGAATAAAATCATGACCAGTTTCGCCTTTGGGAGCACTACATTATTAGACAGGGTTATGGTGTCCGGCAATAATGGCACCAGCTCTGCCCGGGTAAAGAAAACCGCAAGTAATGAGGGAATTCCGAACAACAGTACTATTTTGAAATGGACATTTTTATCCATAATATTCCGTATACTTCCCAACAGCGATGTGGACCCTACTATAAAAAGGGAATATGCCGTTGCCAATATAGGCTCTACCCCTACTACATATACTAAAATAGGAACGGTAAGAATGGAACCTCCACTGCCTATAAGCCCCAGAGAAACCCCTATCAGAAGGGCAAAAACCAATCCTATTATTTGCTGTATTTCCATATTATCAATCTAAAAATTCTATACTTTTTCTGTTTATTTTTATTTTCTTATCTGCTTCCATTTTCTTCAGCAATCTGGAAACTACCACTCTGGAAGTATTTAAATCGGCTGCCATTTCCTGATGTGTTGTTTCAATAAAACGACTGTTATTGATCTGTTTCTTATCCCGAAGGTATTTAACGATACGTTCTTCTAAATTTAAAAAAGCGAGGCTATCAATGGCAACAAGCATTTCCTGTAAACGCCGGTTGTAACTTTGTAAAACAAAATTCCTGAAACCTGAAAAACGCGCCATCCATTCATCCATTTTTCCGATAGGTATCTTTGCTACCCTACCTGATGTTTCCGCTATTGCTTTTATCTCACTTTTCTTATGGTCAAAACAACAGCTGATGGATAGAGCACAAACCGCTCCTTTCTCAAGATAATACAGAAGATGTTCTCCATCATTTTTATCTTCTCTTATGATTTTCACATAACCTTCCAATAATAGGGGTACAAATACCACTGGTTCCCCTATATCGATGAGCACATCGTCTTCAGCGAAATTATTGATTACTGCAAAATGCTCCATTTCCAGCAATAGAGGAGGTTCAAAATCCGGAAAAATTTCTTTCCAATTCATAGATTTTATCATTTTAATGTGGCAGTTTATTTTTTATCAATCCGTAAAACCATGTACCGAGCAATGCTCCGAGAATAACGACAATCACAGGAAAAAAGCCAGCTCCAAGCAAGGCAAACAAAGGTCCCGGGCATGAACCGCCCAATGCCCATCCAAGACCAAAAACAATACCCCCAAAAAGGTATCTTTTCCATCCTTTTACTTTATCTGGAAATAAGAGTAAATTTCCAGAGATATCTTTCCACTTTTTTCTTTTGGCAGTCTGTACAAACAGTGTTCCTATCAGCAATGCAGAACCGATGATTCCAAACATATGAAACGATTGAAAATGAAACATTTCATAGATTCGAAACCAGGAAGCTGCTCCGGATTTAAACATTACGATTCCGAACAATATACCAATACTTAAATAGCCTATACTTTTCATATTAAAACAGTTGAGGAATGATGAGATAAGACATGATTAATCCGCCTATAAAAAAGCCGATAACGGCAATCAGCGACGGCATTTGCAGATTACTCAGACCGGAAATAGCATGCCCGGACGTACAACCTCCTGCATAACGCGAGCCAAATCCCAATAAAACACCTGCAATAAGCAAAATCATCAACATTTCAGGATTTTCAAAAACATCTGAACTGTATAATTCTGTCGCGGTATATGCTTTACCAGCACTCATAAATCCTAACTGCTTCAATTCCGAAATGGTTTCAGTGCTTATTGGAGTTATCACAGTATCGGTACTTAAATAGTTTTTGGCGATAAAACCTCCTATAAAGGCTCCGGCAATTACCAGCAAATTCCACCGCTGTTTTTTCCAGTCAAATCTAAAAAAATCACTTGTTTTTCCGGCTCCGCAAATAGTACAGAGCGTCCGGAGATTGGAAGACATTCCAAAACTCTTTCCCATTACAATTAACAGAATCATAACCAAAGCAATCAAGGGTCCCGATATATACCATTCCCAGGGTTCTAAAATCCAATCCATCTTTATTATTTTTATACAAAAATCGGCATATAATTTCTAATGGAATGTAACAAAAGATACATTAACTGTTTTTCTCTGAAAAACGGAACCCGTTTTGAAATAAAAAACTGCTACCTTTGATTTAACGAATCCTATTGCAGTAAAATGAAACTGAACACAACTGATTTAACTTCTATACTAAAAGCTTCGGAATCGCCTGTTTCCGGACTTATTGAAATCAACGATATCTCCATTGACAGCCGCTCTCTGCGAAATACCAAAGGTACTTTATATTTTGCTATTGAAGGTGCTTTTCACAATGGTCATGACTATATTGAAGAACTGATCCGTAAAGAAGTAACTTATTTTGTGGTGAGAACTGTTCCAGAAAATGTCAAAGGCAAAGCTACCTTTTTCGTAGTTGAGGATACACTGAAAAGTCTACAGGAGTTTGTTGCCTATTACCGTACCCTGTTTGATATTCCCGTTATCGGAATCACAGGTAGCAACGGAAAAACAATTGTAAAAGAATGGCTTAACTTTTTACTGCATCCTTTTTACAACATTATAAAAAGTCCGAAAAGCTACAACTCACAGGTTGGAGTTCCTCTTTCCGTGATTGGTATTAATGAGAAACATACCTTAGGTATTTTTGAGGCCGGAATTTCTCTTCCCGGAGAAATGGCAGTACTTGAAAAGATCATACAGCCCACCATAGGAATTCTTACTTCTATTGGAAGCGCTCATAATGAAGGATTTGAAAATCTTGATCAAAAAATTGATGAAAAACTGAAACTCTTTAAAGGAGTTGATGTACTTATCTATGAAAAAAATGAAAGCATACAAAAAAAAACAGCTTCTATACAATCTCACTATGACTGGAGCTTTACGGCAGAAGCCCGAGTACGTTTTCAGTATATCAAAGACAATACGTACACCGTCAATTATGATGCAAACAGCTTCTCTGTAGATTTTCCTTTTTCTGATCAGGCTTCCGTTCACAATATTGCCAGCTGTATTACTACTTTACTGGCACTTGGGATTGATACTGCGTATATTCAGGATAAAATAACCCAACTGTACAGAGTAGAAATGCGGTTACAGGTAAAAAACGGCTTGCAGCAATGCACCCTTATTGATGACAGTTACAGCTCAGATTATCAGTCTTTGAAAATTGCACTGGATTTTTTGGAACAGCAAAAAACACATCCACAAAAAACCGTGATTTTATCTGATATTTTACAAAGTGGTTTTAGTGATGAAATCCTTTATCAAAAGGTAGGCACTCTGTTACAAAACAACAATATCAACCGTATTATTGGCATTGGACCAAATATTTCTTTTTATCTGAAGCATTTACAGCACTTTGAAGGATTTCATTCTACGCTGGACTTTTTAAATCATTTTGATCTTAAAAAATTCAAAGATGAAACCATCCTTATCAAAGGAGCGCGAAGCTATGCGTTTGAACAAATTGTTTCTGAACTGGAAGAAAAAACCCATGAAACGGTTTTAGAAATTAACCTCAACGCCATCAGTCATAATTTTAATTTTTATAAATCGAAACTGCTTCCGGAAACCAAAACGATGGTGATGGTAAAAGCTTTCGGATATGGCAACGGTAGTTACGAAATTGCAAAACTACTGGCTTTTCATAAAGTAGATTATCTTGGAGTTGCTTTTGCTGACGAAGGGGTAGCACTTAGAAAATCAGGCATTAAGTCTGCTATTATTGTAATGAATCCGGAGAACAGTGCTTTCTCTACGATGATTTCGTACCAGCTGGAACCTGAAATTTATTCATTGCCGGAGTTGAAAACATTTTTAACGGAAGCAAAAAAACACAGCCTGTACGAGTATCCGATTCATATCAAATTGAATACAGGCATGAACCGTCTGGGTTTTAACGATACTCATTTTGAAGAATTGATTGCAATTCTGGAAAGTACCAATTCTGTAAAAGTAGCCAGTATTTTTTCACATCTGGCAACAAGTGATATGCCGGAAGAACGAAAATTTACCTTAAAGCAGATTAAGCTTTTTCAAAAATGGTCTTCCTATCTGACGGACCAACTCCGTATAAAACCCATACGGCATATTCTCAACACATCCGGCATCTTTAATTTCCCTGAATATCAGATGGAAATGGTACGCCTGGGTATTGGGCTCTACGGTGTAGGAAACAGTGAACAGGAAAATGAAAAACTGCAAAATGTCACTACTTTAAAAACAATTATTCTTCAGCTCAATGATGTTGAAGAAGGAGAAAGTGTCGGATACGGACGACGCTTTATCGCTGATAAGCCTACCAAAACCGCTACAATACCTATTGGTTATGCAGACGGTATACGGCGTGCTTACGGAAATGGAAAAGGAGAAGTATCAATCAACGGAAAAAGAGCAAAAATCATCGGAAGCATTTGTATGGATATGATGATGATAGATGTAACAGATACAGGTGCTGTTGTTGGTGATGAAGTAATTATTTTCGGAGAAGAGATTCCTATAACTGAAATTGCTTTGAAATGGGAGACAATTCCTTATGAAGTAATGACATCCATCTCACAACGCGTAAAAAGAATCTTCTTTAAGGAGTAATTTCTTTAACATTATTTAAGAGTTGCGTGATTTTTTTTTAAATTTGAGAAAATAAAAATTATTGACTATGGGATTTTTAAAAGAATTTAAGGAATTTGCCGTTAAAGGTAACGTAATGGATTTGGCAGTCGGTGTTATTATCGGAGGGGCTTTTGGAAAAATTATTGACAGTGTAGTCAATGATTTAGTCATGCCGTTTGTATCTGCTATCATCGGTTCTCCGGATTTCAGCAACATGTATTTTGTACTCAAAGGAGATGTAGCACAGGGACTCGCATTAAAAGATGCAAGAGCCGTAGAAGGTGCCGTAATTCTGGCCTATGGTAACTTTATTACCGTAGCCATCAATTTTCTTTTACTGGCATTTGTGGTATTCTTACTGGTAAAGTTCATCAACAAACTGAAGCGTCAGGAAGCTCCGGCACCTGCAGCACCAAAAGGACCAACTCAGGAAGAGCTTTTGGCTCAGATCCGCGATTTGTTAAAAAACCAACAATCATAAAAAATGCGGCAATTGCCGCATTTTTTATTGTTTTTATTTTCCTGTAAAAGTCGCTTTTCGTTTTTCTAGAAAAGCAGTAGTTCCTTCTTTAAAATCAGCTGTTCCGAAACACGTTCCGAAATTTTTGATTTCTGTTTCAAAACCATTCGTTCCTTCTTTGTAATTATCATTCACCGCCTGTATAGCATGACGGATAGCTGAAGGTGAATTTTTAGCGATTTTTTGTGCAATATCTTTAGTAAAAGACAGCAAATCTGCCTGTTCTACCACATGATTTACCAAACCATAGTTATGAGCTGTAGCGGCATCGATCATTTGTGCGGTCATAATGAGTTCCATAGCACGACCCTTTCCGATCAGTTGCGGCAAACGTTGTGTACCTCCATACCCCGGAATTACTCCAAGCGTAACTTCAGGCAATCCCATTTTAGCATTAGAGGATGCCGTTCTGAAATGCGCTGCCATTGCCAGTTCCAATCCTCCTCCTAAAGCAAACCCATTTACAGCCGCGATCACCGGAGTAGATAGATTCTGAACAAAATCAAATAACAATTCTTGTCCTTTTGCGGCCAGCTCACTGCCTTGCTCTGTAGAAAAATCAGCAAATTCTGCAATATCTGCTCCGGCTACAAAAGCTTTCTCTCCGCTTCCGGTTACAATTATAGCACGTATCTCTTCTGATGCATCCATCTCTTTAAAGGCTTCGTGCAGCTCCTGAATGGTAGCTTTATTCAAAGCATTGAGCTTGGTAGGTCTGTTGATGGTTATCACAGCTATTGCTGCTTCTTTTTCTACTAAAATGTTTTCAAAAGTCATTTTATTTCTTTTTAATTAGTAATAGGTAATTTTACGTAAAAGGTAGTGCCTTTGTCAAGGGTGGTTTCAAAATAGATTGTTCCTTTATACGATTCAATAATATTTTTAATCATAGCAAGACCCAGCCCCATACCACTGGTTTTTGTAGTAAACTTAGGCTCAAATACCCTGTTTCTTATTTCTTTTGGAATTCCGGTTCCGTTGTCTTTTACCTCAATATACACAAAAGCATCTTTTTCATATATTTTTACATAAATCCGTGGAAAAGGCTCATAAGGCGGAATGGCCTGAATCGCATTTTTCACAAGGTTATTAATAACCCGGATGATTTGACTCCTATCAAATTTAGTGATAATTTCTGTTTTTGATGACTGGAATGTAATATAATCTTCATTAAACAAGTCTAACGCAAGCTGTACAACTTTGACAATATTGAGCATTTCATTTTCCTGAGCCGGCATGGATGCAAAATTAGAAAATGCAGATGCTACTGAACTCATTGTATCAATCTGTTGAATCAGGGTATTGGAATAATCATTAAGCTTACGCAGAATTTCGGGATCCTGAGGGTCAAAACGCCGTTGAAAGCTTTGTACAGTAAGCCTCATAGGCGTCAGAGGATTTTTTATTTCATGCGCAACCTGCTTCGCCATTTCACGCCATGCCTGTTCGCGTTCGCTTTGTGCGAGCTTTTCAGCACTCTCTTCAAGCTTATCTACCATTTTATTATAGGCAGAGATGAGCGTTTCTATTTCTCTGGAAGCATTTTCAGCTCTGAGTTTTTCATTCTTTTTATTGAATTGTGTTGTGAGAATGCGTTCACTGATAAGATGAAGCGTTTTGGTAATATAACTCGATAAAAAATAAGCAAGTACGATGGCTAATAAAAACATAAAAGCATATACCTGACCAAAGCGGATAAGGAAGTTTTTCATTTCATTATTGTAGAAATCAGCTTCTTCTTTATAAGGAATATGCACTATTCCCAAAGGCTTAAAACGATTATCAATAATGTAATTATAGGCCGAACGGTAACGGGTGTCTTTATTAATTTTTAGATCTACAAATCGCTTGGATGGTGAGGAGGCAATAATTTTAAGAATGGCTGGCGATATTTTCTGGTCACTTGCCTTATCAGAAGCAAAATCTCCTTTGGAAGAAATTACGAGATTTCCTTCCAGATCATGCAAATCAATTTTTATACTGTGAATGGTTGAAAGTTCATGGATTTTGTCTTTGAATATTAGAGGCAGATTTTCCGACACTAAAGAATAAGAAGTGGTTTTAAGAATAAAGTTGATATGCTCATTAATAGCCATTTCCTTTCTTTCCAACCGATCTTCATGATAGGTTTTCGCTTCTTTATCAAACTGATAGACAGCCACAAGAGATATTAATACAGAAGATATCAAAGTAAGAAATATCATAGAAATGAAGATTCTTACCCTTAAAGACGTATTCTGTAAATTAAACTTTCTTGCCATTAATTTTCTTTGCGTTCTCTGATGCGTTTATAGAATTTATATCCGAGCATTAGCAACAACGAAAATACAATAATTCCTACAACTCCGAAAATCCAATTAAAAGCGCTCTTTAAAACGACTAAAAAGACTACAGAAAAAAGGATAATGGTTGCTCCTTCATTCCACAGCCTGAAAAATGATGACGTTTTAGATAAAGTATCCGCCGCTATCTGTTTCACAAACTGATGACACTTTAGGTGATACAACCACAATAAGAGTACAAAAAGCAATTTAATATGCATCCAGGGCTGTTGCAGCCAGCCTGGAATCTCTATCAGCATCCAAATACCGAAAAGCGTTGCGAGTACTGCGGCAGGAAAGGTAATGATATACCAAAGCCTATGAATCATAAGCCGGTATTGATCCGAGAGAATCTGTTTTTCTATTTCTGATTTAAGCTGTGCCTCTGCATAATACACAAAAAGCCGAACGATATAAAAGAGTCCGGCAAACCAGCAAACAACAAAAATAATATGAAGTGCCTTGAGATAATTATACATAAACTTCTTTTAGCGACCACTCGTTAATCCACCCACTCAACACATCCATCCAATGATCATCATCATTAAGGCATGGAATCATTTTAAATACCTCACCTCCGTTTTCTTTAAAAGAAGCGCCAGCCATCATTTCTATCTCTTCAAGTGTTTCAATACAATCGGCTATAAAAGCCGGAGTAACAACCGCTATTTTTTTAGTTCCGTTTTTTCCAAGCTCAATTACTTTATCTGCTGTAAAGGGCTGTAACCATTTATCGATTCCCAATCTTGACTGGAATGATAATGAGTATTTATTTTTATCTAACTTTAAGTATTCCGCTACTCTGCGTGTGGTTTCAAAGCAATGTGTACGGTAACAAAATTCGGCTTCAGGAGTTCCGGGTTTACAACAATACTCATTCTCTACAATTTTTTTATGAGATCCCGTTTTGTCGGTTTTTTTGATATGCCGTTCAGGAACTCCGTGATAGGAAAACAACAAATGGTCATAATCAAATCCTTCCAGTGACTTTGCTATCACATCTGACAAGGATTCGATATATCCTTCTTTCTTATAGAAAGCCGGAAATCGGGTTATTTTAAGTTCCGGAAATTTTTCTTTTACCAGTTTATCGGCAAGTACTTCTATTGTTTCTGTTGTAGCCATAGCATATTGAGGATACAAAGGCAATAATAACACTTCTGTTACTCCTTTTTCAGAGAGCTCTTTCAGCCCGCTTTCGAGTGAAGGTTTGCCGTATCTCATACCCAAAGCAACCGGTATATCTGTACGCTCCTGAATCTTTTTTTGAGTTCGCTTAGAAATTACAATTAGCGGTGAACCTTCTTCCCACCATATTTTATGATAGGCTTCAGCCGATTTTTTAGGACGGACATTGAGAATGATTCCTTTTACGAGAAGAGCACGCAATACATACGGCAAATCAATCACTCTTTCGTCCATTAAAAATTCATCTAAATACGGTTTTACCGCTTCGGGGGTCGGAGCTTCAGGAGATCCTAAGTTTACTAATAAAACGCCTTTCATTTTTTCTTTTTATACCGTCGCATTAATCGACATTAAATATTTTTTTGGAGTAGTTCCGAATTTCTTTTTAAAAGCAGCTATAAAATGACTGGCTGTGCTGTACCCTATTCTAATACCTACTTCATTCACATTATAAGCACCGCTGTCCAACAATCTACGGGCATATTCCATTTTATAGTCAAACAAAAAGCCATATACCGTTTCACCATATACCTGTTTAAAGCCTACTTTAAGCTTTTTAAGACTCAGATTAATGGCGTCTGCGAGTTCCTGTAATGTTGGCGGTTCGGTCATGTGTTCAATTAGAATATCCTTTGCCTGCTTAATTTTAGCTACGTTTTCTTCATCTGTAATAAACGGACAACTTTCTGTTTCTCCGTCTTCACTTTTATTGAACAGCAGACTCAAAAGTTCATAGAGTTTGCCTTTATAATACAATTTCTTTACCGAAGCATGCATATGAAAATTCATAATCTGATTCAACACAATCGACATAGATGGCGTGATCTCCTCTTCTGAATAGTATTTTTTATCCTGATTTTCCTTATTCAAAAAAGGGATGAATTCTGCTTCAGACGAAAATAAGGAATGGAATTTTTTGATGGGCACAAGAATTGAAACCACCCATGAGTGAGGAGCAATTTCTAAATGAATCGGCAGAGACTTTTGAGGATTATACAAAGTGATGTATTTATTTTCATTTAATCCGAAACTATAGGTTCCCTGATTGAATAAAAAATTCCCGAATCCCTTTAGACCAAAATGAAACTGTATGATTCCGTCTGGCTGTTCTTTTTCAATTACCAACATTTTGTCCGTATCGTTTTTATACCGCAAACAAACAAAATCATCTTCTATCGTTATTTTATCATCTGAACTCATAGCGTTGTTTTTTATTTTTTATTCGGAGTTCTTTTATTTAGAATCAATCTAAACTACAAAACAAAATAACTCTCGATAACTCCACAAAAATAAGGATATTTGAGAAAAAACAACGCTAAAAAAACCATAAATTCGTTGACCGTTACATTTAGTACTTTAAGCGTTACTTTTGTAAAAAGCTAAATCATAAATTTGTCTTCGAATATTTCTTAGGATTAAAGCGATAATGAAAAACAGCCAAACAAAGCATCAGACTTTTTATGTAATCGGATTGAATTACAAAAAAGCCGATGCAGAAATGCGCGGAAAATTCAGTCTTACCGATCAGGCAAAAGATGCGTTACTGGATCAGGCAAAAGCAGACGGGATAGATTCTCTTCTGGTAATATCTACGTGTAATCGCACAGAATTGTATGGGTTTGCAGAACACCCTTTTCAGCTGATCAGTCTTTTGTGTAATTTCAGCAACGGAACAGTGGAAGATTTTCAAAATGTTGCCTATGTGCATAAAAACATAGACGCTATTTCTCACTTTTTTAAAGTAGGAACCGGTATGGATAGCCAGATTCTCGGAGACTTTGAAATCATCAGTCAGGTAAAAAACGCTTTTATCAAATCCCGTCAAAAAGGACTCACCTCGAATTATTTTGAACGCATGATTAATGCTGTTATTCAGGCAAGCAAACGCATCAAGAATGAAACGGAAATAAGCTCCGGTGCCACTTCAGTTTCTTTTGCATCTGTACAGTATATCATCAATACAGTAGCCAACGTTTCGGAAAAAAACATTTTATTGTTCGGAACCGGAAAAATAGGAAGAAACACTTGCGAAAACTTAATAAAACATACTAAAAACACTCATATAACCCTTATCAACCGCACAAAAGAGAAAGCAAAGGAAGTAGCAGGAAAATTTCAACTGGTTGTGAAAGATTATGAAAGCCTGAAAACAGAGATTTCTCATACAGATATTCTCATTGTTGCCACAGGAGCAGAACAGCCCACTATTACCAAAGAACTCGTTTCTTCTGAAAAACCGCTGTTAATCTTAGACCTTTCTATTCCGAAAAATGTTTCGAATGAGGTTGCTGCCTTACCTAATATTTCTGTAGTACATTTAGATCAATTGTCACAAATGACGGATGAAACTCTGGAAAGAAGAAAACAATTTGTACCACAAGCTGAAGCTATACTGGAAGAAGTAAAAAATGAATTTGTAATGTGGACACAAGCGCGTAAGTTTGCACCTACCATTCATGCCCTTAAAACAAAGCTGGAAGAAATAAAATCAAACGAATTGAATTACCAAAAGAAAAAAGTCCGGGATTTTGATGAAACGCATGCCGATATGATCAGCAACCGTATTATACAGAAAATCACTACGCATTTTGCAAATCATTTGAAAAATGAAGAAACGGTTTTGGATGAAAGCATAGAATGGATTCACAAGATTTTTCAATTAGAGCCCCTAAAAAATGACTAAATCCATCCGAATAGGAACAAGAGACAGCGCACTTGCTTTATGGCAGGCAACACATGTAGCAGAAAAACTAAATGCATTAGGCTACACAACTGAAATTATTGCTATAAAATCAGAAGGAGATATTGTTCTTGACAAACCTTTATATGAATTGGGCATTACCGGTATTTTTACCAAAACCCTTGATATAGCAATGCTACAAGGAAGAATTGATATTGCAGTACACTCCATGAAAGATGTACCTACAGCGCTGCCAAACGGTATTATACAGGCAGCAGTTTTAGAACGCGCCAGTTATGCAGATTTACTGGTTTATAATCAAGATACACGCTTTTTAGAAACAGAAGGTGTTATTGCAACGAGCAGTCTCAGAAGAAAAGCCCAATGGCTCAACAAATATCCAAAACATACTGTTGAAGATCTTAGAGGAAACGTAAATACACGTTTACAGAAACTGGAAACTCAGGGTTGGAACGGAGCAATATTTGCTGCTGCCGGGTTGGAACGCATTCATATAAAACCTAAAAATCATCTGATTCTTGATTGGATGGTACCTGCTCCTGCACAAGGAGCTATGATGGTGGTTGTTAATCAGGACGATAATTATTGCTTTGAAGCAGTAAATCAGCTCAATCATATTGAAACAGAAATTTGTACGCATATTGAACGACAGTTTTTAAGAACACTTGAAGGTGGCTGTACGGCTCCTATTGCCGCTCTCGCTCAATACAACGAAACGGATGACTCAATTCATTTCAAAGGAGTATTACTGTCAGTTGATGGCAAAGAAAAAATTGAATTGGAAAAAAATGTACCAATTCAGGAATGGAAAAAATTAGGCTACTACTCCGCCAAAGAAGTATTGGAAAATGGAGGAACTGCCTTGATGGAAATGATAAAACAAACCCTTAAAAATTAATTGGAATGAAACGGTCAATTCATATAGTATCCACAAAAAGACTTTCTGAAGAACAAAAAAAGCTTTTTACTGACTCTGATATCCTTTTGACCGATAAAGATTTCATCGAAATTACCCCAAAAGAACTTCCTGCTGATATTTCGCTACACACACACTTGTTATTTACAAGCAAAAATGCTGTAATGAACGTTGTGGAGAAATCTTTGGCACAACTCATTTCATTTCCTGTGTTCTGTGTAGGCAGCGAAACCCGTAAATTACTGGAACGTTACGGATTTGAAGTTATTGAATCTGCTGATTATGCGAAAGATCTGGCCGAACTGATTCTGAAAAAACATCCTGATGTTTCCATTACCTTCTTTAGCGGAAATTTACGCTATGACACGCTTCCTGAACGCTTACAGTCTCAAGGTATCTTAATGAATGAATATGTGGTATATGAAACGCAATTGCATCCGATAAAAGTAATCAGTGAAGTAGATGGTATTCTTTTTTTCAGTCCGTCAGCCGTAAACAGTTTTCTTCAAAACAATACGTTACAGTCACAAACCTGTTTTTGTATTGGTACCACAACAGCAACAGCATTAAAAAACAACACCCAAAATATTGAAATTGCAGACAAGCCAACCATTAAAGATGTATTGTTGCAATGCATAAAACATTATCAATAGACATTAGGTCTACAAAAAAGAATCTCCACTATGTTAAAAAATGATTTATTCCTCAGAGCTCTAAAAGGTGAGCAGGTAGAACGTCCACCCGTTTGGATGATGCGTCAGGCAGGAAGATATTTACCGGAATTCCGCGCATTGCGTGACAAATACGACTTTTTTACGCGTTGCAGAATGCCAGAAATAGCTGCTGAAATTACGGTTCAACCTATCCGGATTATACAGCCAGATGCTGCTATTCTGTTCTCAGACATACTTGTAGTACCACAGGCCATGAACATAGAAGTAGAGATGAAAGAAAATGTTGGTCCGTGGTTACCAAAACCTATTCGCTCAGCTGCTGATGTCGATCAGGTAATCATTCCCAACATAGAAGAATCATTAGGATATGTGATGGAAGCCATTAAGGTAACCAAAGAAATGCTGAACAACGAAGTGCCTCTGATCGGTTTTGCAGGTTCTCCCTGGACTATTTTTTGCTATGCCGTAGAAGGAAAAGGATCTAAGAGTTTTGATACCGCTAAAGGATTTTGTTTTTCACAGCCAGAAGCTGCTCACCGTTTGTTACAGAAAATTACGGACACAACAATATTATACCTGAAAGAAAAAGTAAAAGCCGGAGTCAATGCAGTTCAAATTTTTGATTCATGGGGAGGAATGCTGTCTCCTGTAGATTATCAGGAATTTTCATGGCAGTATATACGTCAGATAGTAGATGCATTATCTGAAATCACAGAAGTTATTGTTTTTGGCAAAGGCTGCTGGTTTGCCTTACACGAAATGGCAAAGTCGAAAGCCTCTGCATTGGGAGTTGACTGGACTTGTTCTGCAAAAAATGCGCGGTATCTTTCCGGAGGCAGAATTACGCTGCAAGGGAATTTTGATCCGAGCAGATTGTTATCTCCAATCCCTACCATCAAAAAAATGGTTCATGAAATGATCGATGAATTTGGAAAAGACAGATACATTGTAAATTTAGGTCATGGCATTCTGCCTCATATTCCGGTAGACCATGCTAAAGCTTTTATTGACGCTGTAAAAGAATATAAATCATAGACCGATGCTGAACAAAGGATTAAAAAGCGAAGAAGAACAACGCATCAATGCCATTCTGGAACGAATGACAACTATTGTTTTTGTTCCGGACAACTGGAATGAAATGATACTGGAAGATGAATTAAAAAAAATAGGGCTTACAGTATCCGACTTGCTTACAAGAGATTCAGAACACCTGAATGAACACCTCATCAATGAACAGTTTCCCTGGAATAAAATGGAGCAATTTGCCGATATTCTGGTTAAGTTATCTGAGCAATCAGGATATGAAACTTTGAAGTCAAAAGCAAGAAAAATGTATGAATTCATACAAAGTGAGAGCAAAGCTTTTTCATTTGAAATATTTAATAAGATAAATAAATTATAACTGTACAATTAACTTAACTGCCGAATTATGAAAGAAAAGTTTTATCAATACATACAGAATCTCCAAGATCAAATCACATCAGCGCTGGAAAAAGTTGACGGAAAATCCGTTTTCAGAGAAGACCTGTGGGAACGTCCCGGCGGCGGTGGCGGTAGAACACGCGTTATTGAAAACGGAAATGTTTTTGAAAAAGGAGGTGTAAATATTTCTGCTGTACACGGGATTTTACCCGAGGCTATGCAAAAAATGTTTAATGTAACCGATGCAAACTTTTATGCATGTGGGCTGAGTATGGTATTACATCCCAAAAATCCGATGGTACCTACCACTCATGCCAACTGGCGGTATTTTGAAATGTATGATAAAGAAGGTAATAAAGTTCGCTCATGGTTTGGAGGCGGTCAGGATCTTACTCCTTACTATCTTTTTGAAGAAGATGCCCGTCATTTTCATAAGGTAAGCAAAACAGCCTGTGACAAACATAATCCTAAATTTTACGAAGAATACAAGAAACAGTGTGATGCCTATTTCTGGAATTCTCATAGAAATGAAGCCCGTGGTATCGGAGGCCTTTTTTTTGATCATCTTGAAGAAACACCAGAAAGATCTTCGCAACAATGGTATGATTTTGTTACCGAAATCGGAAACAGTTTTATAGAAGCCTATGTACCTATTGTAGAAAAAAGAAAAGAGCTGCCCTATACGGAAGCACAGAGAACATGGCAGGAAATACGAAGAGGCCGTTATGTAGAATTCAATCTTGTACACGATAAAGGAACTCTTTTCGGATTGAAAACCAACGGACGCATTGAATCAATCCTCATGAGTTTACCTTCTCATGTTCAATGGGTATATGACCATCATCCGGAAAAAGGATCAGAAGAGGAAAAATTACTGAATGTATTACAACAACCGCGAGAGTGGGTATAAAAATAAAAATATGTTTCCATTACACAGAGGCAGAAGACTGCGCGTAAATGAATCGATGAGAAGCCTTGTCAGAGAGACAACTTTAAGTCCGGCTGATTTTATGTTTCCGATGTTTATCTCAGAGGGAGAAAACACGGAAACAGAAATTCCTTCTATGCCGGGTATTTTCAGAAGATCAGTTGATCTGACTGTTAAAGAGGTACAGGAGCTGTATGCTTTGGGTATAAGAGCCGTTAATATTTATGTAAAGGTCTCTGAAAATTTAAAAGATAACACCGGAAAAGAGGCATGGAATCCGAACGGATTGATGCAGAATGCCATTAAAGCTATAAAAGAAGCATGCCCGCAAATGATTGTAATGCCAGATGTCGCTTTAGACCCATATTCGATCTACGGACATGATGGTATTATCAAAAACGGGGAAGTTGCCAATGATATTACTGTTGACGCTTTGGTGAAAATGGCAGTTTCTCATGCTCGTGCTGGTGCAGATTTCGTAGCACCGTCAGATATGATGGACGGCAGAGTACTTTGTCTTCGTCAAGGTTTGGATGCGGCAGGTTTTCAACATGTAGGTATTATGAGTTATTCTGCCAAGTATGCTTCTGCCTTCTACGGTCCGTTCCGAGATGCTTTGGATAGCGCTCCGGTGGATGCTACTGACATACCAACAGATAAAAAAACATACCAAATGGATTATGCCAACCGGCTTGAAGCCATAAAAGAAGCCTTATCTGATGTTGAGGAAGGAGCTGATATGGTTATGGTAAAACCCGGAATTGCTTATCTGGATATTGTACGCGAGATAAAAGACCGGGTTACGGTACCTGTTACCGTTTTTCACGTCTCAGGAGAGTATGCTATGATTAAAGCAGCAGCCGAAAAAGGCTGGCTCGATCATGATAAGATTATGATGGAACAGCTTATGTGCATAAAACGCGCAGGTGCTAATCTTATCTCTACTTATTTCGCTAAAGAAGCCGCTATTTTACTGAACAAGTAAGTATATATTAGTATCTTTACAGAACAACAAAAACAAGACAATGAAATTTTTTATGTTCAGCATGTTAGCTCTTTCATTTTTGGGAGTTTCATGTAATAAAGAGGAAAAAAAATCCAAGGAATTATATCCTGAAGAAGTAGTTAACCCGAATGATCCAAAAGTGATTATTGAACAAGGAAAGGAACTTTTTAACAGTAATAAAGCGGCATGTTATACCTGTCACCTTCCTGATAAAAAAGTAATCGGTCCAAGTATTCAGGAAATTGCTAAGATCTATCAGGAGAAAAACGGAGATATGTTTGCCTTTTTACGACAAAAAGCAGAGCCAATTGTAGATGCGGCTCAATACGATGTAATGAAAGCCAATTTTACCATCATTAAAACTTTTAGCGATGAAGAAGTTAAGTCTTTAGAACTTTACATAAAAAGCCACCTTAAATAGATTTGATTTAAAAAAGACAGTTGTGAAATTCCAACTGTTTTTTTTATTGTATAGTGATATGTAGTAATACAATTTCCCAAGTTGGTATTGATAATAAAAATCATTTTAATATTCAAATCAAAAAAGTTAATGTTTTGTTAATTTAAAATGTTGCATTGTTTTTTACTTAGCTTTGAGATATTAACTACAAAATTATACAGTATGAAAAAATTATTTATTTTATTAGTAATTTCTTTAGCAGCATTCGCAGGGTGCTCACAAGAAGACAGAGAAGCTGAAACAAAGAATAATTTAAACAAGGAGGATGTAGGATATAAACTAAATTTAAGCGATTTTACTCCTTTTAAAACAGATACTATCGTTTTATTTAAGGCTTATAACACAAAAGAATTGAATAGTCATATTAAAAAGACACTGAACGGTTTTAATGAAGAATTGGAAGTAATCAGAAAAAAGCATCCAAATGCGGATCTGATTATATATAAGCTGAATTTCAAAGAAAACCAGGCTTTTGTCACTGATTTGCATTTTCTTGACACAAAGACAAAAAAAGTAATCGATGTATTTGACAATAAAACCAATAGTACTTTTCCTTCATTGATAGGCATTGCAGATCTATTATTAGGAAAATGCCCTGAGGGCTGGACCAGTGGTGGTTCGTTTTCATCTAAAGAAGGGATTGCCACCGCAACAGAAAAAATACTTAGTCCAAGCTTAAAAGGAAGCGGAGATTGTGTTCAGATTCAATATGCACGTGGTTTAGTATCCGTTCAGGTATGCCACAGAAAGTGTTAGAACACATCTATATTCTTAAAAGATAAAAAAACGAGTTTAATACTCGTTTTTTATTTATAGACAACCCTTCCATTCATCAAAGAATTCATTCAGAAACCCTTCCATATAGTTATGCCGCTGTTGTGCCATCTGTATTCCGGTCTCCGTATTCATTCGGTCTTTTAGCAAGAGTAATTTTTCATAAAAATGATTGATAGTAGTACCATTGCTGTTTTTATATTCCTCTTTGGTCATATTCATTTTAGGCTGTTGTGCCGGATCATAAATTATCCGGTTTTTATAACCCCCATAGTTAAAAGCCCGGGCAATACCAATAGCACCAATAGCATCTAACCGATCAGCATCCTGTACAACATCCAGTTCTTTGGAATGAAAGTTTTTCTCAAAATTACCTCCCTTGAATGATATATTTTCAATGATTTTTTTTACATGTTCAATGACTTCAGGATCAACAGCCAATGATTCTAAAAAGCCAGCTGCTTTTTCAGGTCCCACGCTCTCGTCTCCGTTATGAAACTTACTGTCTGCAATATCATGCAGCAGTGCTGCTAATTTTACAACAGTAAGATCACAGGCTTCTTTCTTAGCAATAGTTACTGCTGTATTATATACACGTTCGATATGGAACCAATCATGTCCCGACTCGTTATGTTGCAATTCTTTTTGCACAAAAACGATTGTTTTTTCTATAATGTTTTGCATCTCTGTAAATTAAAAAAAGCTGTTATCACAGCTTTCTATTTATATTATTTCACCATAGCAGGGTTTACCCATTTAAACACGTGTGACTCTGCAGATATTTTCATTCTTTCTGCCAGACGGGCCATACGATCCGGAAGTCTCATAAGATAATCTCTCGCTTTCTCAGCTTCATCTGTCAGATTGGTTATTTTATCGATTTCCCAACGGCTGATCAATTTTTGTAATATTTCCACATAATCCATAGAAGTGTATACTCCAATACGCTGTGCAGATTCCGAGAAGTGATGGAAAGCATCGCCGATGGCTCCGCCTGATTCTCGAATAAGGTTGGCTGGCATGGTGATTTTTTTCTTCATCATATAATTAAAAGCAAGCATCATCTCAGAAGGATCTACTTTAAAAATCCGATCTACAAATTCAGAATATGCATGATGATGACGCATTTCATCTCCAGCAATCAAACGACAGATTTTTGACAATTTATGATCTCCATTTTTCTTAGCTAACTGCGCTACTCTGTTATGAGAAACATACGTTGCCAATTCCTGAAAACTGGTAAAAACAAAGTTTTTATACGGATCGCTGTCCGTTCCCGGATCAAATCCGTCATTGAGCAAATGGTGTGTGGTAATTTCTACCTCTCTCATGTTTACTCTCCCGGATAAGTACAAATATCTGTTTAACAAGTCTCCGTGACGGTTTTCTTCTCCAGTCCAGTGACGTATCCATTTTGCCCATCCGTTACCACCTTCTCCTTCTTTTTGTTTTACACCATCAACATCCATCAGCCAGGATTCGTATGTTGGCAATGCTTCTTCAGTGATCGTATCACCTACTAAAACAATCCAAAAATCATATGGTAATTCTTTAGCGTATTCTCTTAATTCTTTAACTTCTTCAAAAAAATTATCTGATTCTGAATTGGGTAACAAATCAGATGGTTGCCAAATTTTCTCCACTGGAATCAGATAGTTATCTACGAAACTATCTATATTTTTTTCCAGAAACTGCATTACTTCTAATCGAACATTTTTTGTTGACATATTTTTTTCTTTTACCGTCTTATCCGGTTATTAATATTTTATTTGCGAGGTGATTTTTTCCTGTGTGATCTCAAACAGGGTATTAAAATCATAGTCATTCACTTTCATCGGTTCATGTATTTTCATACTGACTCTTGCCCCCAACCCTAAAGGAAACATTCCATAACGGAATATTTTCCATGAATTATTTATGGTAACCGGCACTACATAAGCATCCGGAGCATACTTGCATAATATTTTCATTCCGTTTTCAGAAAAACTTTTAGGTGCACCCGTTTTTGAACGCGTTCCTTCCGGGAAAATAACAGCTGATCTTTTGTATTTCTGGATGTATTCTGCCAATCCTTTGATAGTAGGTAATGCCTGTTTTGAATCTTTCCGGTCAATAAGCACAGAACCACCTCTTTTAAGATTGAATGACACACTTGGAATCCCTTTTCCCAATTCTTTCTTACTTACAAATTTAGGATGTGCTTTTCGCAGATACCATATCATTAAAACAATATCATAAAGACTTTGATGATTGGATACAAAAATTATCGGCACTTTTTCAGGCACCAACGCTACTCCTTCTACTGAAAATGTAGTTCCTAATATATGTCCGCATCTCAATAAACAGCCATTAAGAATGTCTACACTTTTTTTATGTGCCTGATAACCAAAAATATTTAAACAAATCCATTGAATCGGATGAAAGATTAACAAGGCTAACGCAAAAAAGAAATAAAAAACAATACTAATTGGATAAGAGATAATTTTTTGCACTTTTATGAAATTAAAGGTCAAATATACAATAAAAACAAAAACCACCGATATAATCGGCGGTTCGTTTGTTTAAAAAAGGGATAAGTTTAACAGTGTTATTAACAGTGTTCGTTATACGCTTCTTTTAAGTTTTCTGAAATAGTCTCCGCCGGGTGACCTTCAATATGATGTCTTTCTAACATATGTACCAATTCTCCGTTTTTAAACAACGCCATACTTGGTGATGATGGAGGAAAAGGAAACATTTTTTCACGTGCTGCATCTACTGCATCTTTATCCACTCCTGCGAAAACAGTTACAATCTGATCTGGTGTTTTACCGTTGTCCAAACTCATTCGTGCTCCCGGACGTGCATTTCTTGCTGCACAGCCACACACTGAATTTACCACTACCAAAGTTGTTCCTTCTTTTGCTAAAGCATCTTCCACTTCTTTAGCTGTATATAATTCTTGAAAACCGACAGCAACAAGCTCTTCACGCATCGGTTTTACAATTTCTTCTGGGTACATAATTATCTGATTTACGTTATGACACAAAATTATAAAACTATTTTGTTTTAAGCTATGTATTTAATAATCTATTAACGGTGTTTTTATAATTAAAAAAAATGGCTTATATAAAAACAAGCCATTTTCTAATCAACTAACCTACTCAAATTAAAAATTATAGGAAACCGATAAAGCTATATTCCGCGGATCTATCTGATTGATAAAACCTCCTCTGAAATAAGAATTTAACCCTACCTGATCTGTTATATTATTGAAATAAAATCGCGCATCGAATCCTTTATATTTATAACCCAACTGTGCATTTAAGGTATAATAAGAAGGCATATCAAATGGCTCTGTTCCTCCCATATTTCCATGTCCGTCCGGAGCCAGACTGTATTCATTTACCGGGCGCTCACCAACGTAATATAAACCTGTACTGATGCTTAAACCATTTAGCACCCCGTTATTAAACAAATACTGAATCCAGCCGTTAGCTGTATTTTTTGGGGCATTCATGGGTGCAGAACCGTTTACATACGAAGGGCTGTTTTGATATTGCGCATCCAGATAAGCATATCCAAGCATTACCGTAAGATTATCCAAGATACGTCCGTTGAGCTCTACTTCTACTCCGGTTCGTTTCAAATCCCCTGCTTTAAATACATAGCCCGTCGGATTTGAAGTACCCGGTTCATATTCGGTATTTGACAAGTTGCTGGTGAGAATATGAAAATAGGTAAAATTAAAGAGTAAGCGATCGTTTAGCCATGAAGATTTTATTCCTGTTTCAAACTGGTTGGTCACTGCTGCTCCCACTTCTTCTCCTGTGTTCAGCTTATCTGCAGCGCTTCTTAAACTGGTGGAATTGGTAAAGGATCCAAAAACATTCACCTGTTCTATAGGGCTCAGCATCACACCTACCATCGGATTCCATGCAGAGCGTTGCGTACCGTTGGTAGACACCGCATCTTTTGTAATTATTTGTGAATACCGAAGACCAAAAACTCCTTTCACATATTTATTAAATTCTACTACATCCTGAGCCAGAACACCAAACGTACCATACTGAGCTCTTACAGGATCATTTGCTTTAAACGTAATTTTTGCAGGCATTTGTTCCCCCTCCCCTCCAGTGATTACCACATCATTGATCGCATTTGGAAAATTTTCATAGATGTTTATTTCATCAATATAATTGCGTTGTAAACCGTTTACATCAGTTGTAAAGCTGGTGGTAGTTGCATCGGCTGTTCGATAATCAAATCCTAATTGTGCCGTATGTTTTACAGAATCTGTATAAAGTTCCTGTCCGATCAGATCAAACTGAAACGTACTGTTTTTATCTTCTCTGAGACTGCGGCTCATCACTCGCTGGCGAATGTGATACTCTTGTGAGCCTCTTATTGCGTTTGCGGTTGTTTGTGTATTATCTACGCTGTAGGATGATTGCGCATAAGCTGCTCTTATCCGGAACTGATCGTCCAGTTTATGATCAATTCTAACCATCATACTGCTCATTTTTGTATTGTTATTATCACTTTTGAATCCTAAAAATTTATCATCAGGCAATACATACAATGCATTAGTTCCCTGATTAGCCGCCAAATTTACAGCAGAAGTATGCGGTGTCCGGTTATCATTAAAATAATCTCCTTCAAGAACAACTGTTGTTTTCTCTGTAGGCTTCCACGCCAGGGAAGGATTCAGATAAACGCGGTTAGATTTTAAATACACCCTGTAACTATCTGCGCTTTCGTACGCTCCGTTTAAACGAAATGCTACTGTTTCACTCTCATTTAATACCGTCTGGTAGTCAAATACCGGACGTATCTGATTCCAGCTTCCCACACGCAACCCCACATTGGCAGCATTAACAAAATTCGGCGTTTTTGTTACCACATTAATTACACCTCCTGCATTTCCCAAATCGGTAATAACCCCTTGAGTAATAGCAGCAGAGCCTTTAATCATCTGTATCGATTCTACTCCCTGCATATCAATAACTCCTGAGGCAGTCTGAAACTGAGAATCCATACGTACACCATTCTTTAATACCGGTATTCCCCGAAATCCCCGTGCAGACATACTTTCTTTCACACCACCGTAACTCCCAAATAAGGTAACACCTGGAATATTCCGTACTGCATCTGTAATCGTTAAGGCTCCCTGAGCTTCGATTACTTTATTAGAAATAACAGAGATACTCTGTATCTGATCTTTAGGTTTTAAAGGCATTCGGGTAATTGTCTCCAATCCTTTAGGCTGCTTGTTGCGTTCACCAAAAACTTCTATCTCTTCTAAAACATCAGATTCCTGAATAAGTTTTATGCTTATATGTTGATTTCCTTGTTTTATCTCTACTTTTTTATTGACAGCATAATATCCAATCAACTCTATTCGCAAGGTATAATTCCCTGATTGCAGATTTTTAAAATAGAGTTGTCCCGATTCATCACCTGCTACTCGGTAATTAATTTCCTGAATTATTCCTGTTGCATAAGCCAAAGGAGTATTTGCTTCATCTGTTATTTTCACTCTTAATGAAGCTGTCTGAGCAACAACTGCACTCCCCGTAAAGAGCAATAATAATAAAATGGAAAAATGTTTCATCATTAATTTTTATTTAGATTAATTATAAACAAATGTAATAACCAAAATGAAACTTCCCAAAAAACAAACTGCTTTTTTAAATAAAAATTTAAAATTGGATTTTCCAGTAATTGAAAATACAGAAGAGAATGAAAAAAAACTCAAAGGCATAAAAAAAGCCGGTTAAAAACCGGCTCTTATTTTATTGTTGGTCTACAAGGACTCGAACCTTGAACGACTGAACCAAAATCAGCTGTGTTACCATTACACCATAGACCAATTAGTTCTTTAAATTGAGACTAAACAAGTATCTTTGTTGGCCTACAAGGACTCGAACCTTGAACGACTGAACCAAAATCAGCTGTGTTACCATTACACCATAGGCCAGTAAATTGCTCTTAAAACTCAGAGTAATTCTTTATTGCGGTTGCAAAGGTAATACAAAAATCAAATGTTGCAAGTATTCCACAAAAAAAATTAAAAAAAACTAAATAATGGAAAGGATTAAAAAAAAACGTTTTTCTTTGTATCACAAATCAAAAAAATCTAATCGCACTGTATTATGTTGACTATCAATTTTAAAAAGTGGAATATCATACTAGGATGGGTTGCATTCTTAATTGCTTTAATTACATACATCTCAACAATTGAGCCTACTCTGAGCTTTTGGGATGCCGGCGAATACATTGCTACCTCTACAAAATTGCAGGTTGGTCACCCACCAGGTGCTCCGCTGTATCAGATGTTGGGAGCTTTCTTTTCCATGTTTGCAGCCAGTAATGAACACATTGCCTTGATGGTAAACATGATGGCATCAGTATCAAGTGCTTTTACGATTTTATTTATGTACTGGTGTACTACGAATCTTTTAGGAAAAGTGGTAAGCAGCTTTTCTCCGTGGAATAATAACAATGCAATAGCTGTTTTAGGAAGTGCTTTTGTAGGCGCTTTGTCCTTTGCTTTTTCTGATAGTTTTTGGTTCAGTGCCGTTGAAGCAGAAGTATATGCTACGGCAATGCTTTTGATTTCGGTTTTGCTTTGGCTTGGTATCCGCTGGATTGATGATATCGATAAACCCCGCGGAAACAAATGGCTTTTGGTTATCGCATTAGTAATCGGACTTTCATTTGGGGTTCACTTTATGGCTTTACTGACGATCCCATCTATCGGTTTTTTATACTATTTCAAGAAATACCCAACTGTTACTATTAAAAATTTCATTATTGCAAACATTGTTATTGTTGCCATTCTTTTGTTTGTATTTTTATTTTTACTCCCATATACGTTAGCATTCTTTGCAAAACTGGAGATTTTTACAGTAAATTCGATCGGATTGCCCTTTAATTCCGGTACTATTATCGCTTTTGTTTTGATTATTGCTTTCTTTGTTTTCTCTCTGAAATACACAAAGCAGAAAGGCAAACAAACCGCAAATACGATTATACTTTCAATACTTTTCATATTTATCGGTTTCTCAAGCTGGTTAATGTTGCCTATCCGAGCGAATACACAAATACCGATTAATGAAAACAAACCATCGGATGCTGCTGAAGTTTTAGCATATTACAACAGAGAACAGTATGGCTCCCGATCATTATTTTACGATACCTACTATACTACAAAATATCGGGTAGAACTGGACAAGGAAAAACCGTATACAGACGGCAAACCCAATTATGAAAGAAACTATCAGACAGGAAAATACGAAATTGTCAACAATTATAAAAACTCAGAAAACAATATTTCAAGAGAATTAAAAGGCTTTTTACCTCGAATGTGGAGTACTGACGGGTCAAATGCCCTGAACTATATGAGGTACACTAAACCTCTTGATTTCAAACTGAAACCGGAGTATCAAAGTGATCCGGAATTGGTCAATTTTGAGAGACAACTCAGAGCCGGTATGGCATCTGGCGAAATACCTCTGGAAGAATATGAAGGCCGTATATTACAAAGCGGTGATTTTACGGAGTATTTTGATGTTCAGAATCCTTCGTTTAGCGACAATATGAAATTCATGTTTGAATATCAGTTTGGTTATATGTACTGGCGTTATCTCATGTGGAATTTTTCAGGAAGACAAAATGATGTACAGGGAACCAATGACCGTATTAACGGAAACTGGGTTACAGGCATCAATTTTATTGACGAGTTCCGTTTGGGATCACAGAAAAATTTGCCTTCTGATGTATTGAATAATAAAGGAAGAAATCATTATTATATGATTCCGTTTATCATAGGATTAATCGGTTTTATCTTCCACTTCAGAAAAGATCCGAAATCATTTTATGTTTTACTGGTATTGTTTTTATTTACCAGTATTGCGTTAAAAATCTTCTTAAATGAACGTCCGTTTGAGCCACGTGAAAGAGATTATGCCGTAGTAGGTTCTTTTATGGTTTTTGCTATGTGGGTTGGTTTCGGGGTATATGCTATTTATAACATGCTTAAAGAATATATATCACCAAAAGTAACCGCTCCTTTAGTAATTGTAGTGACTCTTTTGGCTGCACCCGTTATTATGGCAAAAGAAAACTGGGATGATCACGATCGTTCAGAAAAGTATACTGCGCTTTCAACAGCAAAAGCATATTTAGATTCATTAGATAAAAATGCCATTATTTTTACTATTGGGGATAATGATACGTTTCCGCTTTGGTATTTACAGGAAGTAGAAGGATACCGAACAGATGTACGTGTGGTATGTACGGCATTGCTCCAGGCAGAATGGTATATTGATCAGATGAAAATTAAAGCGTATGAATCTGATCCTTTAAAAATCCGATTTAATCACCGTCAGTATTCCGGAAATAACTTATACTATGCCGGGGTATCTCCAACAATGGATGACCGTATTGAGTTAAATTCTATGATGGATTATATTGCTTCTGATGATCCGAGAACAAAAGTAGAAATGAGTAACGGCAACAGTATTGTTCGTATTCCTACTAATAAAGTAAGAATTCCGGTCGACAAGGAAGCGGTTATCAAAAGTAATCTTTTGAGTCCTAAGTACGCAGACCAGATAGTGCCCTATGTTGATTTCGACATTAAAAGCAGTGTACTTTACCGCCAGAGAATCATCATGCTGGATATTATTGCCAATAATAACTGGGAACGCCCGATTTATTTTACAAGTGGTTCATTGAGTGATGAAGATTTCCTTTGGATGAAAGATTATTTACAATTATCGGGTATTGCTTATCAATTGGTTCCGATGAAAACAGATCAGAGCAAACGCAATCACCCTTTATATTTAGGAAGTATAGATACAGACAAGCTGTATAATACAATTATGGAAAAGGAATATGAAAACGGAAAACGTCGTGGATGGACCTGGGGTAATAATGGAAGCAGTAAAATTTACCATGATCCCGAAACCAGAAGAAATGCTTTCCTTTTCAGAATTAATCTTACCCGTCTTGCAGAACAGCTGATTGAAGAAGGTAAAAACAAAAAAGCAAAAAATATCGTTGATACAGCAATGGAAAATTTCCCGATTGATTATTTTGGAAATTATATGACTGTAGAGCCATTTGCCGAATTATATTACCGTCTTGGTGAGAAACAGAAAGCAAAAGAAATTGTAGATGCTTTAGCCAAGAAATATGAGGAAGATCTTATATTCTATAAATCTATGAATCCTAAAGACCAACAGGAGTATATTTATGAGATCGTAGAAGCTTATCAAAGCTATGAACGTATCATAGGTTACGCAGAAGGTTCTGATGTGCAGACTGCAGAAAAGCACAAAGCGAAATTAAAACCTTACAGAGAATACTTTAAGCGTTTTTTACAGGCTGCAAATGTTTATGATCCTGCACCAAAACAACCTACTGGCAACAAGGATACTTTAGAGTTTGACACTATTGACAAATTATAATAAAAAGAGGCTTATTGAGCCTCTTTTTTATTATGAAAATGCAAAACAACTCTAACCGACAACAAAAAACTCTGTATAACGACAAAAAATAAGGATAAATTTCATTTTTTAATGTTTTATTAATACTTCTTTAGTCTTTTTTATTTTAAGTTTGTAGCATGATTCAGAGAATAAACATATTATTACTGATAATCTTTATCAACTTTCTGGCCTATCCTACAGTGGCTTACTGTGCGGATATGGACATTTGTTACTCTGGAATGAACCTCAATGAAGAGGAAGAAAATCATATAAAAAAGAACAATACCGTATCTGAGGAAGAAGTACATTATCTTAATGCTTACCATTTTTATAATGTTACTAACTATGATTACGGTTCAGGAAAATTTGATAAAAATCTTAATTTGTCAATGAAAGATCCTATTGTTCAAAAAATTCCCCTCCCCCCTCCTGAACAGGTTTAAGTTTTACTACTGTATTTTCCGTCCCATTCTTATTGGGATAGGAATCATTTGTCTTAAACTTAAACTTTTTTATCATGAATTTTAATAATATAAAAACAGAATTGTCGCAGAATTTTGCTTCTGGACTGGTTGTTTTTTTAGTAGCACTCCCTTTGTGTCTGGGTATTGCTTTAGCTTCAGGAGCCCCTCCTTTATCAGGGATTATAGCAGGTATTATAGGTGGTATCGTCGTCGGATTTTTAAGCAATTCCAATGTTAGTGTATCGGGTCCTGCTGCAGGTTTGTCAGCCATTATTTTAGTAGCTATTACAGATCTGCAGGCATTTGATATCTTTTTATGTGCCGGTATTATTGCCGGAGTTGTACAATTGATATTAGGCTTTGTAAAAGCCGGAGCTATAGCCAATTTTTTTCCAAACAGTGTTATTGAAGGAATGCTTGCCGGAATCGGACTGATTATCATTATTCAGCAGATACCTGTGGCACTTGGAACTGAAGGATATAGAGCTATTCTGGACAAAGGAATAGGCGCACTCCATATAGGAACAATTCTTATCACACTCGTGTCAATTACCATCTTATTAATCTGGGAAAAATCAGCCTTTTTGAGAAAATTCAAAATGCTGCCAGGCGCGTTGATCGCCGTAACAGTAGGAATTGTACTTAATCAGATTTTTTTGTCAACGGGCAGCCATTTGGCAATCGGAGACGACCAACTGGTAAAACTACCTGTAGTAAGAAGTACTGAAGATCTGGCAAGTTTAATTATGCTTCCTAATTTTGAAGGATTTACCAATCCGGTAGTATGGACTACAGGTGTTACAATAGCCATTGTAGCTTCTATCGAAACATTATTGTGTATCGAAGCTGCAGACAGATTAGATGTATATAAGAGAACTACTAATAATAACAGAGAATTAAAAGCTCAGGGAGTAGGTAATCTTATCAGCTCATTCATTGGAGGTTTACCAATGACATCAGTAGTTGTGAGAAGTTCTGCAAACGTAAATGCAGGAGCAAAATCCAAAGCCTCAGCAATTATTCACGGATTTTTATTACTTATTTGTGTATTATCTATTCCTTTTATATTAAATTTAATACCGCTGGCAACATTAGCCGCAGTTTTGTTACTTGTAGGATACAAACTCGCAAAACCAGCTACATTTGAGCATTTTTGGCATAAAGGTATTTATCAGTTCTTATCGTTCTTCATCACTTTGGCAGCTGTCGTAGTGTTCGATTTGCTTACAGGAGTTGGTTTAGGACTGTTGTTCAGTATTATTATTCTTTTGATAGGAAATATAAAAAAAGGCATGTTTATCGAAAATGCAGAAGGCAGTGGAAAATATTTTACCATAACTTTGGCAGAGGAAGTTTCTTTCTTGAACAAAGCTTCAATTAAAAGAAAATTAAAAGAAATACCTAAAAATGCCACAGTTTGGATTGACGCGAAAAAATCTGTTTATATCCATTCTGATATTTTGGAATTGATTCAGGATTTTGCCAATAACATCGCAAAAGAAAAGAGTATAAAAATAAAGCTCTCGGGTTTTAAAAACAGTTTCGAAATCAATAAAGATGACAACGATACTATTATTATAGACCACCGAAGAGCCATATAATGAATTTTAACAATAACAACACCCATTCAATGAAAGCGCATACAGCAGAAACATTAGCAACAATGACACCAGAAAAAGCAATAAAATTCCTAAAAGAAGGAAACCAACGCTTTTTAAATAATCTAAAAGTAAACAGAAACTTACTACAACAGGTAAACGAGACAAAGGACGGACAATTTCCTTTTGCTGTAGTATTAGGCTGTATGGACAGCAGAACTTCTGTTGAGTTAATATTCGATCAGGGAATCGGAGATATTTTTAGTCTTAGAGTTGCTGGAAACATCTTGACAGATGAAATGATCGGAAGTATGGAATATGCCTGCAAATATGTGGGTAGTAAATTAATCATGGTATTAGGCCACAGTAAATGTGGGGCTACAACCGGAGCTACAGCAGGAAAAAAAGGAGGAAAGCTTACTTCTGTATTAGAGAAATTTGACACATCTATAGAAGAAGTAAAAAAAGAACTTCCCGGAGTAGAACCTACTTCATCAGAGTTTATTGAAACCGTAACGCAACACAATGTAATCCGAACAATGAATGAAATTCTTGAGAACAGTGAAGTATTAAAAGATTTGTTCGAAAAAGGAGAAATAGGAATTGTAGGTGCTTACTATAATGTTGATAGCGGAGAAGTAGAGTTCTTAAAAGAAACTTTATAATCCTTTAAAATACAAAGAGATGATTCATGAATCGTCTCTTTTTTATTTACATAGAAAAGGGAATCAATTACTTGATTCCCTTTTCTATGGTTAAGCATCAGCTCTTATCGCTTGAGCGAGAAGTGACCTGTTGCTTCTTTTTGTAATCCGGTGTTTGGTTCAATGTATTCTACTTTGAACCAGTAATCAGTCGATGGCAGTGGTTTCCCGTTTAACGTTCCATCCCACCCTGCTCCTGCAGGACTGATCTGTTTTAATAATTTTCCTTGACGGTCAAAGATATAA
>PJUE01000035.1_pt1 | contig 237278 bp, 208 predicted proteins | sample 1512171 | NCBI WGS metagenome assembly PJUE01 (sample SAMN08177674, study PRJNA422409) | Feces metagenome, whole genome shotgun sequencing project. | isolation source: Chicken feces (3) enriched on wood chips: alkali lignin treatment | host: Gallus gallus | place: USA: Madison | collected 2015-01-15
CCAATAGGCAGTCTAACGATTGTACATCTTGCAAAAAGTGGTAACAAAAAGTAAATTATTAAACCATTAAAGTTATCACACAATGAACAAAACATTCAACCTGTTATTCTTTATCAAAAAGAACAAGATCAGAACAAACGGAACCGCTCCCATCTACTTACGAATCACGATAGACGGCAAGATAGCGGACATTGCTGCTAAAATGTAAGTCTCCCCGAAGGTTGGACAGAATTATACCCTCATTGTGTATTGTAAAACTATAAAATATTTCATTCTGTTGTTGGTGTTGATGAATTTTGTTGGAAAGGAGAAAACTCGGAGATTGAATGCTATCATCAAACTGGATTGAAAGCACACTTTATAAAACTAAATCTTCCCATCTGCGACAGATGGGAAGATTTTTAAGAAAATAATATAAACTTGATTTGTGAGAAATCAATGCTGTTAATATCCGTCATTTTGGGTTAAATTCGGATTAGCTGTAATGTCAGCTGATGGAAGCGGATAAATGTTGAACTTAGAATCCACGGCTTTACCAGTTTGTGAATTTCCTTTCCAGCTCCAGAGATAATCTGCAGTTGTGAATTTGTTAAAACGAATCAAATCCGTTCTTCTCAAAAGTTCCCAAGACAACTCTCTTGACCTTTCATCAAGAATGAAGTTAAGATTCAAATCTGCGAGAGAAATTGCGCCGTTTCCATTATTGTAAGCTCTATTTCTGACGATGTTCACATAATTAAGAGCTTCCGAAGATTTTCCTGTCCTAACATAAGCTTCCGCCGCAGTTAGGTACGCTTCTGAAAGTCGGAACATAGGAAAATCTGTATCCACATAAGCCGCATCAGAACCTGCTACTCCATTCTTAGTTACATTTCTCCACTTTGTAAAAGCGTAACCATCTTGGAAAGTTCCCGGAAGTACTGCAATTTCTTTTTTATGTCCGATATTGAAGAACAAAGCACGGCTGTCATTTTTAGTAAATGCATTTTGGTCGGATGTATTGAAGTCTTGGTCATTGGTCTGAAATTTATTTACAAATTCTGGACGAAGACGAATGTTACCCCATCCGCCGGCAATTCCCATATTCAGGTAATTGAGCATAGTTCCGCCGGTTTGAGCCAAAACAAAGAATGTCGAACCTCCGTAAGTTTTAGATTGCACACCATCCATATTCAAAGACCAGATGATTTCTGGCGATGTATTATTATCTGCTAAGAAATTATACAAATATTTCGGAGCAAGACTGTAGTGACTTTGGATTACTTTTTCTGCATATTCTGCTGCTTTCGTCCATTGTGGAGCATTGGTGTAAACTTCAGCATTAAGATAAAGTCTTGATAATAGAAAATCAGCCGCGGTTTTATCAACTCTTCCATATTCGTTGGTTGTAGGTAAAGAAGTTTCAATTTCTTTCAATTCATTTTCTATGTAAGAATATAAATCTGCTCTTGAGATTTGTTTAGGCAAAAACTGTGGGTCGAGTTTGTCTGAATCTGTCACAAAAGGAACTTTCCCATAAGTATCTAGCAAAACCCAATAAGAATAAGCTCTCAGAAAACGTGCTTCCGAACGAAAATAAGCAACTTGTTGTTTGAAACTCGCGTCGGTGTGTCCTCTTTCCTGTAATTTAGCATCGGTTGTTTGTCTCAAAAATTCATTCGTGTAACCAATGATTTGATATAATCTTGCATAATATCCGTTAAGAATTGCTGTATTAGAATCCCAAGTATTGGTTGCCATTTGTCTCAATCCGTTGGTTTGCGAACCCATAATGGCTTCATCTGTTGACAAGATTTGAACATAAAAAGCCAGACGAATGAACGAGCTGTAACCTTCATCAAAATTACTGATATCTGGGTCGCCAGTTGGTCCTTGCTGTCCGCTGAGACACAATGCGGCATAACATTTTGCCAAAACTCCTTTATAATTATCCGGATTTGAATAGACTTGGTCGGTTGTGACAATATTCGGGTCGATTGGTTCTGTATCAAGGTCGTTGACGCAAGAAGTTATCGTAAAAAGCGATGATATTAATATGATATATAGACGTTTCATTTTGATAATTATTTAAAGTTAACATTAAGACCAAACAAAAAAGAACGCGGTCTGGAATACATATTATTATCGATTCCCAAATAGACTTCTGGGTCGAGTCCGCTGTATTTTGTAATCACAAAAGCGTTTTGAACGGAGAAATTCATTCCCAAATCGAACTTATCACTGATATTTTTGAAGTTGTGTCCCAACGTGATATTATCCATTCGGAAAAAAGAAGCCTTTTCCAAAAAGAAATCCGAATACAACTGCAAATTTTCAAAACCTTGCTCCGCTGTATAACTTAATAAATTGGAATAAGTTCCGTTGCCCAAAGTGGCTTTGGTCTTATAATCTTTGGATTTCACATTATTATAAACATAGTTCCCAAAATTAGCGTGACCATTGAAGCCTAAATACCAATTCTTATAACTCAATTTTGAAGAGATTCCGAGAAAAGATTTTGGCATCGGGTTTTTATCTTTTACGAGTCCGCCTTTGTATTTTCCTTCAATCGGTTTTCCTGCTTCATCATATTCCTGCTGATACAAATAGAATGTGTAAGGCGAAAATCCTACAGAATGTGTCTGAATCGTTCCGGCAGTTGAGCCTGAAACATTACCGATATTCACACCGTAATTCGGGCTGTCCACCAAAGTCAATTTTGTAATTTCTGCCTTGTTGAAAGTTATATTCGCATCAAGATTCCATTGCCAATCGGTTGTTTTTACTGGAATTGTATTTAATGAAATTTCAAGTCCTTTATTTTCCATTGAACCGATGTTCGTGAAAATCATATTGGTAAGATTAGAACCTGCAGCAACCGAAATCTTGTTCAACAAATCATCCGTTGTTCTTTGATAAATCTCGACAGAACCGGAAACTCTGTTTTTCAAAATTCCAAAATCTAATCCGATATTATAAGTTGAGGTTGTTTCCCATTTCAAATTCGGGTCGTAACCGTTCGGACGAACTGTTTGGTAATATTGATTTCCTAATTGATACAAAGCATTCGACTGACTGAATGTATAAGTCTGCATCCATTCGTAATCTCCACCGATATCCTGCTGACCGGTCTTTCCGTAGCTTAATCTTAATTTTAAATCAGAGAAAAAATTGCTGTTTTTTAAAAAACTTTCCTCATTGATTTTCCACGCAAACGCTGCAGAAGGAAATAATCCCCAATGATTTTCTTTTGAAAAACGCGAAGAACCATCGTTTCTAAGTGTTGCTGTAAAGAGGTAGCGGTCTTTGAAGGTATAATTCAAACGTCCGTAGAAAGAAACCAGATAATTTTCTGATTTTGAAATGATATTCTGATAGATTTTGTTTCCGCTGATATTGGTTTGATTATCCTCATAACTCTGCCAGAATCTCTGCCACGAATAACCTCCCATCACATCAAATTTATGATTCGAAAGTGTTTTGGTATAATTGGCATAAGCATCCAACTGCATATTATTTTTCTTCTGGGTATAATTTTCCAAAAGTCCTTGTCCGTCGTTTCCGATGGAAGTCCAAGCCAAAGGCGCATTATCAGGAACGAAAATATCGCCATCACTTTTCAAAGCATCAAAACCAGCATTGATATTCAATTTCAAATCTTCGAAACCGTGAATTTTGTAATCCAGCTGGACATTTCCGATATGTCTAATCACTTTGGACTTATCGCTTCTTAAATTAAGTACAGAAACCGGATTTGCACTGGCAATCGTAATCGGTTTTCCGGAAGCATCTTTCCAGATAAAGTAGCCTAATCCATATTGAGAAGAATTGTCATAAACCGGACGAGTCGGGTCAAATCCAACCGCTGAACTGGCGGGATTTGAGATAAAATCGTTCTTCTCAATACTTGGTTTATAATTAAGATTAATATTCAAATGTTTATCTAAAAATGAAGGATTTACTGCCAAACTCGCATTCATTCTCTCGTAAGAATTTTTTCTGATAATCCCTTGCTGGTCCGTATATCCCAAAGACAAACGATACGGAATTTCTTTAACCGCACCAGTCATACTGAAATTCTGGTCGTTGCTGACAGAAGTTCTGTAAATCTCTTTCTGCCAATCGGTATTTCCTGTTCCTAAACCATTGATGATTGCATTATTTCCGGCGTAATAATCCTTAATAAAACTTCTGTATTCATCAGCATTTAGAACATCCAGCATTTTTGGATTGTAACTGACTTTGGTGTTTGATGAATATTGATATCTGGTTTTCTTACTACCTTTTTTTGTTGTAATAATGATAACGCCATTCGAAGCTCTGGAACCATAAATTGCCGTAGAAGAAGCATCTTTCAGAACCGTGTAACTTTCGATATCACTGGGATTAATCATTCCCAAGATATTACTTGAACCTGACGTGGAAGAATTGTCAATCGCAATTCCATCAATCACGATAAGCGGGTCATTGCTGGCAGATAAAGACGAACCACCACGAATCCTGATTGTAGAACCTGCACCAGGCGCTCCACCAGGCGAAATAATATTAACTCCAGCCGCTTTTCCCGTCAATGCATCTTGCGCAGAAACTGGACTTCCGTCATTTTCTTCATCTATTTTTACGGTTGTAAGAGAACCTGTTGCATCAGATTTTTTTACTTTACCATAACCGATGATGATAACTTCATCAATCTTTTTCTCCTGTACCGAGATGGTATCTTTTGGCAAAGAACTGGGGAAATCAGCGTTCTGAGCGACCAATTTTGCTTTAGATTTTCTGAGGATTACCGTATTATTTTTTATTTCAAATTCGACTTGATAATTCTTCTTAAGATAATTAAGAGAATTTTCTAGAGAAGAATAATTGATTTTATTTTCATCAACCAAAATATTTTTAAAATCTGAACTGGAGTACAGAAACGGAATCTTAGAAGACTTGCTGAGCTTGTCCAGCACTTTGGAAATAGGCACTTTACTGCCTTTGGTCTGCATCACATTGGTCGTTGTTACGCTTTGCCCGTAAACAATGGGAAGTCCGGCAACAGACAATAACATAATGCATATTACTGTTTTTTTCATAAATTTGGGGAATTAACTTTATTTTACTTTAGCGAGTGTCTAGTTAATACGCATCGATAAACCCATTATCGGTGCTTTTTTATTTTAGCTGAATTTCATTTTCAGATATGGTCTTAGGATTGAGATTGAATGGATAAGCAATGGCTGACAGCACATCATTCAAATTTCCTGAGAATGAACCTTTGATTCTTTTCTTCGCATATTCTTCAGGATAATGAATCTTGATATTATAAACTTCTTCCAATTCTGTGATGATATTTTCAAAATTTTCATCCTCGAAAGAGAAATTGCGAATTGCATCTGCTGCGAAATATTTGACAGCTTTGCTTTCTGCATTTTCTTTCCAGCTTTCATTTGGTAAAAGGAATGTGATTTTACCTTTATGATTGATTTTCACTTTTCCTTCGTACAACTCTACTTTTTGTTTTCCGCTGGTTTGGTCGAGGAAAAACTTGGTTCCCAAAACCTGAACTGTGAAATCTTTTGCATTAATTCTGAATGGTCTTGTTTTATCTTTCGCAATATCAAAAGTTGCTTTCCCTGTAAAATTGATTTTCCTATCATATTTACCAAAGTCAGAACTCAATTCAATCGTACTGTGAGGCTCCAGAATGATTTGACTTCCATCCGGCAGGCTCACTCTTTTTGTATAATTTACGCTGGAATAAAATTGCGGTTGAACAGCCTTAACAGAAACCGAAGAAGACGGTGTATAAATCAACATTCCTGTTCCTATGATGACAACCGCAGCTGCAACCCAATACAGTTTTTTGAATCTGTTACCAGTTCTTAACTTAGCCTGAATTCCAGCTCGGATTCTTGTATCGGTTTGCGAATCCATCTGCTGATTTTCTTGGTAAGTTTGCTCCCAGTTTTTTTGAAAATTTTCTTCTTCTTTGTTGCTCATATTAAGTATTACGCAGGAATTTCAAATCGTCAACCTCAAATTAAATATTTTTTGAAAATTTTTAAATAATTGATTTTAAGATTAATAAAATCAGTTTTTAGAGGCAATGATTTTCTCAAAATAAGATTTCACATCTGCCCATTGGTAATAAGGAAAACTGTTGTTTTGGATGGGAATATGAACTTCATTTTCGTTGTGAAGGAACTTAACCAAAACTTCATTTTTCTTGTTTTTATAAAATATCATTTGAAGATTAGCAGCCATTGGCGCAACTTGATAAGTGTTCCAAACTTTGTAAACTTCTCTCGGATTGATTTCTTCTGCACCCATATTTTCGACATCCAAAAGAGCTAATAACGGTGCAATATTTCCATCGTGACCAAATCTAAGTGATGCGCCTTTTTTATTATTTTTAATATAATCTTCAGCTTCATCCAGCATATTTTTCACTAACGGAATTGCATTATTCTTAACCAAATTTTTGCTCAAAGGCGACGCAGCGTCATTCACATAAAACTGATAATTAATCGCCTGATAAATATTGAAAATTTCTTCTTTGGTAAATAAATCGTAGAACGAAATATCCGTTTCCAGATTCTGCATATCGCTGGCAATCCAGTAGAAAGATTCCATAACTTTTTCCGGATTCACGTTTTTGTAAATGTATTCATCATTGTTAAACAAATTCCTGATGAACCGGCTGGATGTCAATGCATCTTGTTTCAACTTACGTTTTTCTTCCTGCCAAAAGTTATCATTTGCCTTGAAATCTATTGATTCTTTGGTATGATGATTCAGATATTTCATATACTTATCAGAAGATTCTACTGTCATTTGAAGCTTTGGATTATTGGCCGTTAACTCATTTGTGAAATATGTCATACTAATAATACATCTCGGAACTACTGTAGATTTTGCTGTAACAATAGCATTTCCTTCAAAAGCGTGAGGATTATTTTTGAACATTCGCTGTGAAATCTGCTTTTGCTGCAATGCACCCAATTCTGTCAAATCTCCATTATGACCTTGAGCAATTATCCAGATTTTTTCAAGACGTTGCAAAGCAGATTTTCCGATTTCTGTCAAAGCATTGTTTGCTTTAGCTTTTTTCAAAACATCCATTACACCTGAAAAATCTTTGTCATTAATCAACCATCTGGAGCCGTGACGACCATAATGGCTCACATAAAACTCCTGAAAGCCAGAAGGAACAGCAGTCAGTTTTTTTGTCGGAGCTGGATAAGCATAGTAAACACCGCCAGTTTGATTAAGGTTTGAGAGGATTTCTTCTTTAGTTGTTTGTCCCTGATAAAAAAAGGAAGCTGCGAACAGCAGAATAGAAAATGATTTCTTCATTATAAACTTATTTTAGTTTCAGATTGATTTCTGTCTTACGATTAATTACGCGGACTTAACCAAATCGTCAACCTTAAAAAAGTTTTTTAATGAAAATTAATAGGAAAAAGAAAAGGTTCATATTGGTTTTGAGAAGATTCAAAACCTTGTTAACGTGCTTAGCCACAGCATTTTTGGAAATACTGTTTTCTTTCGCAATTTCGGAATAGCTCAGTCCATCAATTTTATGTTTGAGAAAAAAAGATTTACTTTTTTCAGGAATTAATTTAAGTAATTTTTCTGCTTGTTCAGAATAGGATTTGAATTGCTCTTCATCATATTCTTCTTTTACAATACTGAGATGAGATTCTTCTTTGAAATCTGAAAAAGACAATTTGTTTTTTCTGTAAAAATTGGCAATCTCTTGTTTTGCCGTTTTGAAAACAATGGCTTCTTTATTTTTCTCCAAAGAATCCTTATGCTTCCACAGATGAACAAAAATATCCTGCACAATATCTTCAACATCATCCTGTCCGTGAACATATTTTTTCACGAAAAAAAAGACCTGATTTTTATAATCAGAATATAATTTTTCAAACAAGGACTCCATTTGGGAAATATATTTTTAAGGTCTGGTCTATAGGATGTTTTCAAATATATCAAAAAAATGGAATTAGTGAAATTAATTGTAATTAACTAAAATTAAAATAGTTACATAAAAAACGAATGATTTATTTTTCCAAATAATAGCTTTAATCCATATCAAATTAGAAAAATTTGATATGGATTTGATATATATAGAAAGAATGCGCAAATACATCATTCAAAACTTAGGTTTTCGTCCCTTATTAAGATCTGTTAGCCTTCCTTTTTGAGTTGGAAACAGCTGACATCGTGTTGCAATGGCATCGGTATTGTAGACAACTTCTAAGATTTAAATAGATTCATATGAAAAAACTGGCTTTATTAACAGTGTGTCTGGCTGGACTATCAGCTTGTGAGAAACCTAAAATTACAGAGAATAACGTTAAAAAAGAGAAGCAGGCAGTTGGTTCTGACAAAGATGACCACGGCTGCATTGCCTCCGCAGGGCAGACGTGGAGTGAACTAAAACAAGATTGCATCCAGATATTCAACAAAGGTTTTCGCCTGAACCCCGTAGAGCCTAAGAAAGATGAAGCTGTAATCAGTGCTTTTATTTTAATGAGTGATGACCAATCCGCACTTGAGCTATTTTTACCGGATCATACAGTCATTCTCAAAAAAACTGATAAAAATGTCTATAAAAATAACCAATATAAATATAATTCAGATAACTCCATTCTCTATGTGGATGGTGTAGAGAGATATAAAGGTAATGTAGAATAATTATTACTTTATATTCAAATATAGATTGAAAAAACAAAAAATACTTTTCACCTTTATATTTTATAAATCATACAATTTATCCAACCAGATTGAATTTAGAAACCTAGATTTATATATTTTTTATATTCACATCTATAGACGCATCCTTAATTCTTGAGCTATTACCCTGTTTTATGTAAATATACTGATTGTATTTTTCAAGCTCTAAACTACAGTTTTTCTAACCTTTCATAATCTTAAAGGTAAAGGTATTATAACTGTGCCCTAACAAAGGAAGCTGCATTTTCTTTCAAAAATATTAACTGATTTAATGAGCTATTATTAAATCTATAAATAAACTACGCTACAGAAGTCCCGAACAGATGTCCTATTAAAGCTGTTACTCCCATTGCTACAGTTCCCCAGAAACATACACGCAAAACGGCAATCCCTATTTTTGAACCACCAGTCTTTGCAGAAATAGCTCCCAAGATCATCAGGAAAACAATTGAAAATCCGTATTGAAAATAAACCATCTGATTGATGGGGGCTAACAGCGATACAACAAAAGGAAGCAAAGCTCCCATCGCAAAAGAACCAAATGAAGCAATAGCTGCCTGTAATAGCTTTGCCTGCGTAATCTCATTGATGCCCAGCTCATCATGGGCGTGGGCTGCCAATGCGTCTTGTTGCGTAAGTTCGGTAGCCACACGTAAAGCTGTTTCTTTACTTACTCCCCGGTTTTCATAGATTTTGGCAAGTTCCTGTAATTCTATTTCCGGCATTTCTTTAAGCTCGCGTTTTTCACGCAACAAATCTGCTTTTTCGGTATCTTCCTGAGAACTTACGGAAACATATTCTCCGGCGGCCATGGACATGGCACCAGCAATCATTCCTGCGAGGGCGGTAAGAATAATGGTATTTCTTTCAGGTGATGCTGCAGCAACCCCAATAACAATACTAGTAGTGGAAAGCAATCCGTCATTAGCTCCCAACACCGCTGCACGAAGCCACCCTACCCTGTTTACATAATGTTTTTCAAAAATATGATGCATAATTAAAAATTTAAAACCAGTCCTGCACCAAAATTTTTACCATCTGCTACAGGATAAATAATCGTAAAACGTTTGGAATCTTTTTTATTAAATAATGTGTTGATTCTCGGAAAAAGCCAGTAGGCAAGCTCCGTGCTTAAAATCCCGAATCCTGCACCTGCCACTACATCTCCTACCCAATGCTTGTCATTAAGCGTCCGGTAAACACCGGTAAAAACAGCAATGGGATAACCTGAAAGTGACAGCCAGAAATTTCCATCTTTATATTCCCTGAAAAGGAAATGAGCTGATGAAAAAGCGGTTGTTGTATGCCCGGAAGGAAATGAAAGATGATTGGTGCCATCCGGGCGCTCTTCTTTCACCAGATATTTCAAAGGAAGGATAAATGCTGCAGAAATCACTTGAGAAGTTCCGTAGATAATAGTTCGTTCTTTGAAATTATGCTTTCCTCTTATTCCGGCGAGATTGTAACCATATACCATTACTGCAGGAAGATATTGGGTGTAGTTGTCCAGCTTAATATGTTGCGGCTGATGCTCCCCGATTTCATATTTGGTAGACCGGTTAAGGTTTTTCAAGGCATCCGAAGTAAGGCTTATCGTTCCGTATCCGATAAAAACAGCCGGAACAATAAGCTTTTTATATCTGGGTTGATAGACTTTGTCCTGATAATCAAAATATTCAACAGACTTGGATGAATCTGCTTTGATCTGCCCATTCACAGAAAGAGAAAAGATCAAAACAGTTAAAATTGTGATAACTAGTTTCATAGGTTATTATCTGAACCTTAAATTTAAGGAAATTATATCAGATTTAATACCAACGAATTTTGATACCCATATCTTATTTTCAGCATATTCAGTCGTTCTACTCCAAATAAGCCATTCTTAAGACTCATGCCGATTTCGGCCCAAAAAAGAGGTTGTCAAACTTTGACAAATCATAATTGCGGAATAAAAATCATCAAAAACTGTATACTGCTGATAACTTGCAAAATAATTAGCCGATGTCTGAAAATAATATCTTGTAAAATGGATTTGCCATAACAAACGGCAAAATTTTCACCGGAGCTTCCAAGCTGAAAACACTAGACTTCAGTCCCCAATCATCCGGCAAAGCACTTTAATAAAAGAACACCAATAAAAACGAGACTGCCTTTTAAGACAGCCTCGTTAATTAGATGATATAGAAACTTAGTTTATTCTTTTAAAATTTTCTGAGAAACTTGCTTACCATTTACTGTTCCCGTTACAAGGTAGGTTCCTTTTTGCAATTCCGGGATCAGTAACACTTCATTAGCTTTGACAGAAGAAGTTTTGACCAGTTGTCCGGAAAGCGAGTATATTTTAAGATCCGATACATCTGCCGAGAACATAATCGTATTATTTTTTACCAAAGAATTTCTAATAAAATGATATCCATAATCCTTCTGAAGGTCATTCACAGCTAAAGTGACGGTCCCAGCTTGTGGTGTTGGAAGAGCAACGGTAAAATCCACATTATTGTTATTGCTGTCACCAGATATTCTACTAATCGAATTTAATATTGATGGTGACGGAGCTGCTCCCGAACCTTCAAACTGATCGGCCAAGCCATATCCAACGAAATCTATAACATTAGATGCAGTAGGTCCTGTAACCCGTGTTGCATTGCTAGCCAAAGCAACTTTTCCTGAAGTAAGAGCCAAGCCTATCCCCACCCCTACTAAAGGTCCTGAACCATCAAAATTCAGAACTGCATTGACAATAAGATTAGGATTTAAAAGATTAATGATTCCGCCTCCGTCTGAACCTTCCTGAATCAGGTAGGTCTGTCCGGCAGGTATTGAAATATTCGGCAACGTATGGTACTGTGTAAATGAACCGCTAACCGGACCATATTGTATGGTAGCACCATTCAGCGTAGCTGTGGACGATCCAATATTTTTCAATTCAATGAAATCGTGTGTAAGCGTAGCCCCTAGGATGCCGCCTCCGGTATAAATTTCATTGATAACAATCTGAGCATTCGAAAACGCAACTGCGGAAACAAGTCCGATGATAGTAAAGATTTTTTTCATAATGTAACATTTTATTGATTTCATTACGAATTACAAAAGCAATACCATTTTTAGGAAATTTAAAAGAGAATTAACCAATATTTAATACTATTATTGTAATATTGATACTTTATTTGCTCTATCCTATTTATAAAATATTATCTTTTTATAGTCTTCATACTTTTTAAAGAACCATCTTTCATCGTTAAAGTAATAATATACATTCCGGATTTTATTTCTCCTAAAAATAATGACGCTGGGCCTTTCTAATCCTGAAATTGCTGAAAATTGTTTATTTCTACAAACACCGTAAAATATCATACCCGTAACATATTCTTGAAAATGGGAGATTAACAATAGAAGTGAAGCAATCTCTAAAGTTCAAATTTCATAAGTCTGATTTCAGCAATTTTTTATTGGGATTTACCCGTTATGCTTGTAGATTCTTACAGGCTTACATTAAATTATTAGCAAATAACATAAAGCAATTCGTTAATTGGAATGTTTTTAAAATATAAATAATACCTTTGCGCCAATGTTGAAGTGGATCTCTATATTTTTTGCTGTAACCTACTGTTTTGCTACGACCAGTATCGCAGAATTGGTAAAGGCACCCGTATTTATAGAGCATCTTACAGAATATCAGGGAACTGTGTTTGAATTTTTAGTAGAACATTACAACAATCATCAACCCGATGCAGATTGGGACACAGACCAGAAATTACCCTTTTTCAATCCTCCGATTGTATTAATGGTCTATGCAAAACTTCCTGAAACCACTTTCCACATCGAAAAAATTAAAGAGATTATCATATCTCAAAAACCAATTGTTTTTCAGGAAAAAGACTTTTCCAGCTCTTATCTTTCCCGTATTTTCCAGCCACCTCGCTTTTGTTAATTGATTTTTAATTTAAATATCAATGTTTTAGATTTTTTATCTAAAGCATTTGATTTCTATTTAATTCAATTAATAAATTTTTATGTTAAATAAAATTATTGAGTTTTCTGTAAAGAATAAACTCATTGTCGGTCTGTTTACCATAGGGCTGGTTCTTTTTGGAATTTATGAAACCACCAAACTTCCCATCGACGCACAGCCGGATATCACGAGTACGCAGGTTCAGGTTATCACGGTTGCGCCTTCTTACGGAGCCGCAGATATCGAACGTCTCATAACTTTTCCTATCGAGCAGGCAATCAGTAACATCAGTGGAATTACTCAAATCCGTAGTTTTTCACGTTTCGGATTGTCGTTAATTACCATTGTTTTTGATGATGACACCGATGTGTATTGGGCTCGCCAACAAGTTCAGGAACGTTTACAATTGGTTCAGGAAAATATTCCTGCAGGTATTGGTAAACCTGAATTAGGACCGATTTCATCAGGTTTAGGCGAAATTTTTCAATATGTTGTAAGACCAAAAAAAGGTTATGAATACGTTTATGACGAAATCGAACTGAGAACTATTCAGGATTGGGTGATTCGTCGGCAATTATTAGGAACAAAAGGTGTTGCCGATGTCAGTAGTTTTGGAGGTAAATTAAAACAATATGAAATTGCTATCAACCCTAATCAATTACAGGCTTTTAACATCAATATCAATGATGTTTTTGATGCCTTGGAAAATAATAATCAAAATACAGGAGGTGCTTATATTGAAAAAAGAGAAACAGTTCTTTTTATCCGTAGTGAAGGGCTTTTAGGAAGTATTGAAGACATCGGAAATATTCAGGTTTCAAATACAAAAGAAGGAATTCCGGTTCATATTAAAGATGTTGCGCAGGTTAAAATCGGTTCTGCAACACGATATGGAACAATGACTTATAACGATAAAGGTGAAGTTTCCGGTGCCATTGTTATGATGTTGAAAGATGAAAATGCCAATGAAGTTGTTGGAAACATTAAGCAAACTTTAGAAAAAATTCAGGAATCTTTACCGGAAGGCGTTGTGATTGAACCATTTTTAGACAGAGCAAAAATGGTCAACAATACGATCAGTACTGTAAAAACCAACTTAATGGAAGGCGCATTAATAGTCGTTTTCATCCTGGTTTTATTCCTTGGGAATTTCAGAGCTGGTTTATTGGTTGCTTCCGTGATTCCTTTGGCGATGCTTTTTGCCATTATTATGATGAATATTTTCGGAGTCGGAGGAAATTTAATGAGTCTCGGGGCTTTAGATTTCGGATTGATTGTCGATGGCGCCGTTATTATCGTCGAAGCCGTTCTTCATCAGTTGGCTCACAAAAAACATTTCGGAAAAGATAATACGCTTTCCAAAGCTGAAATGGATGGACAAGTTTCCAGTTCAGCAACGAAAATGGTTAACAGTGCGGTTTTCGGACAGATTATCATTCTAATTGTTTACTTACCGATTTTTACACTTCAGGGAATTGAAGGAAAAATGTTCAAACCAATGGCGCAAACTGTTGCATTTGCATTAATTGGTGCATTTTTATTGTCATTAACATACATTCCGATGATGAGTTCTTTGGTGTTGAGCCGAAAGAAAAAAACAAAAGACAATGTTTCTGACCGAGTGATGACGAAAGTGGAAATCGGTCATCAGAAATTACTGATTAAAGCTTTAAAATTCAGAAAAACAATTATTGCAACGGTTATTGTTTTGTTTGCAGGAGCGGTTTTCGTACTTTCAAAAATGGGTGGAGAATTTATTCCGTCTCTCGAGGAAGGTGATTTTGCAGTCGAAATGAGAATTCTTCAGGGAAGCAATATCGAAGAAACGAAAAAAGCGACAACTCAAGCTGCTAAAATTTTACTAAAACAATTTCCGGAAGTTCAAAAAGTTGTGATGAAAATCGGAAGCGGAGAAATCCCGACCGACCCAATGCCAATGGATGGAGGCGATATGATTGTCGTTTTAAAACCAAAAAAAGAATGGACTTCCGCACATTCGTTCCCCGAACTTTCAGACAAAATGAATGAAGCTTTACAGGTCATTCCCGGACTTACCGCAAGTTTTCAGTTTCCAGTTCAGATGCGTTTCAATGAGCTGATGACGGGGGCAAAACAGGATGTGGTCTGTAAAATTTATGGCGAAGATTTAGACAGTTTGGCAACGTATGCTAAAAAACTAGGTGGAATTATTTCAACCGTCAATGGTGCTCAGGATTTATACTTAGAGCCTGTTGTCGGTGCTCCTCAAGTTGTGATTGATTATAATCGGGCCGAACTTTCACGTTACAATATTTCCGTTGCCGAAATCAACAGAGTCATCAATATGGCTTTTGCAGGGCAAACTGCGGGTGCTTTGTACGAAGGGGAAAGAAAATTTGATGTAGTTGTAAGAATGGATAATGAGCATAAAAAAGATATTTCAAGCATTCAAAATCTGTTGGTTCCGACTCCGAATGGCGAGCAAATTCCATTGTCTCAATTGGCAAAAGTGGAATTAAAAAATAGCCCGAATCAGATTCAACGAGAAAATACAAAACGCAGAATTGTCATTGGTTTCAATGTTCGTGGAAGAGATGTCCAAAGTATCGTGGAAGAGCTTCAGCAGAAGGTTAACAAAGATTTAAAATTATCTGCAGGTTACACGATTTCTTACGGCGGAGCTTTCGAAAATTTAAATGAAGCCAAATCCAGATTAGGAATTGCCGTTCCGATTTCTTTGGTAATGATTTTCCTATTGCTGTTCTTCGCTTTCGGTTCTGTAAAACATAGTTTATTGATTTACACAGCAATACCTTTGTCAGCAATTGGTGGGATTTATTTTTTAGCATTACGAGGAATGCATTTCAGCATCAGTGCAGGAGTTGGATTTATCGCTCTTTTCGGAGTTGCCGTTCTGAACGGAATTGTATTGATTTCAGAATTCAACCGACTGAAAAAAGATGGTGTTACCAACTTAAGCCGAATTGTTTTGATGGGAACAAGAATCCGTCTTCGTCCGGTATTGATGACGGCTTTTGTGGCTTCTTTAGGATTTTTACCAATGGCCATCAGCAACGGAGCTGGAGCAGAAGTTCAGCGACCTTTAGCAACCGTAGTTATCGGAGGTTTGATGCTCGCAACTCTTTTAACTTTATTCGTTTTGCCGATTCTTTATGTCTTATTTGAACGAGTTAACAAGAAGAAAAAAGCGCATTATAAATCTGTATTACAAAATATCAAACAATAATTAAAATGAAATTTTCAAACAATCATAAAAAACTGACTGCATTATTATTTCTGATTTCTTTCGGAATGATAAATGCTCAGGAAAATATTACCTACGAACAGGCTTTGGAAAAAGCTTTTCAACAAAACGGAACTTTAAAAAACTCAAGATTAATTTCTGAATATCAGGAAAAATTAAAAGCAAGTTATCTCGATATTCCGCAAACGGAAGTCAGTGCACAAATTGGACAAATTAATGGGGTTGAAACGGATAACTCTTTTTCCATTTCTCAGCGTTTCAGTTTTCCGACGGTTTATACCAAAAGAAAGCAAATGCTGTATGCAGAATGGAATGCAAGTGTCATCAATCAAAATCTGACGAAAGCGCAGTTAACAAAAGAAGTTTCAGATGTTTTTTATCGAATTCTGACACTTCAGGAAAAGAAAAAAGTGATTGAATATATCAGCAAATTGTACAGCATTTTTGCAGATAAAGCGAGTTTAAGACTGAAAAAAGGAGAGGCCAATATTATGGAAGAATCCACGGCGGAAATTCAGAAAGAACAGGCAAAAACGCAGTTGAATATGCTTGAAAATGATTTGAATATTGCCAAACTTCAGCTTCAGTTATTACTTCAGTCGGATTCACAATATCAACCAATTTCAGACAAACCGACGATGAATATTAATCTTCAGGTTTCGGAAGAAATGATTAAGCAACATCCTGAATTAAAATATTTAAATCAGCAAATTAAAGTCAACGAAGCAGAAGCTCAACTTGAAAAATCGAAGTTGTTGCCGGATTTATTGATTGGATATACAAATCAAAGTATGAAAAACCTGAATAACAATCGGTTTAATGCAGTTCAAGTTGGTGTTGGAATTCCTTTGTTTACAAAAGGTCAGCGGGAATTGGCAAAAGCAACGAAAGCGAAAGTAGCGATTTCTGAAAGTCAATATCAGTTAAAAGAACTTGAACTGAAAAACAGATTCGGACAACAAATTAATAATTATACGAATCAATTGAAAATTGTTGAGAATTATGAACAAAAACAACTTCCAAAATCTGAAACAATTTTAAAAACAGCCCAAAAACAAATGGAAGTTGGCGAAATCGATTATCTGAATTGGGTCATTCTGACGAGTCAAGCCGTAAAAACGAAAGTTGATTATATAGACAATCTCGAAAGACTCAACCAAATTGGTGCGGAACTTAATTTCTTACTATCAAAATAACAACGAAATGTATCTTAAAAATATATCAATCTTCAGTTTAAGCGCAATCTTGGCTTTATCTTCCTGCTCAGGAAAAAAAGAAGAAGAAAAAACGGTGTACGAAAACACAAAATTCAAAGAAAAAGATCAGAATACAGTTCAATTATCTGATAAACAAATGCAATCGGTTGGTTTGACGATGACAACTGTTCAGGAAAAAACGATGCAAAAATTGATTCGTTTGAACGGTAAAGTAGAAATTGCGCCGTCTCATATCAGTTCGATTTCCAGCATAATGGGAGGTCACATTAAATCAATCAATGTGATTAACGGAAGTCATTTCAGCAAGGGGCAGGTTTTGGCTGTGGTGGAAGATCCGCAGTTTATCCAGTTGCAGCAGGATTATTTGGTAACGAAAGCACAGTTGGAATCGGCAAGGTTGAATTTAACCCGCCAAAAAGATTTGAATATAACCAAAGCGACCAGCGATAAAACTTTGCAAACCGCACAGGCAGATTATTCTACATTGAATGCAACGTTGAGAGGTTTGGAAGAAAAATTAAGAATTATCGGAATTACTGCAAAAGGATTAAATTCATCCAATATCAGAAGTAAAATTAATGTTTATGCGCCTTTCAGTGGTTTTGTAAGCAAAATTCTAGTGAATAACGGACAATATATTAACCCTTCGGATACTTTGTTTGAATTGATTAATCCTACAGGTTTGTTGCTTGAATTAAAAGTGTTTGAAAATGATGTGAATGACGTGAAAATCGGACAGGAAATTTTGGTGTATAACAATCAAAGTCCTGATAAAAAGTCGAGTGCGAAGATTGTAAGCATTGTTCCAAGTATTGAAAGTGGCGGCTCATCGATTGCTGTAGCGAAACTTTCAAGTCCGAATCCTGAGTTTATCAGAGGAATGTATATTAATGGCGAAGTTTCGATTAACAGTCGGTTTACAATCGGTTTACCGAACGAATCTGTAGTTTCTTTTGAAAACAAAAATTATGTTTTTGAAGATTCAGGAAATAAAAAATATAAGATGATTCCTGTAAATGTGGGAATTTCTGATGATCAATTCACAGAGATTCTAAAAGCAGATCATTTGAAAGATAAAAAAATCGTTCAGAAAGGAGCGTACAGTCTTTTGATGTTGCTGAAGAATAAAGCGGATTAAATTAAGGCAACAATTTACTGTATTGAACCAAAACCCAAAGCTGAAACCAATAACGGTAATTATCAGACATTAAAATTCAGTTTTGGGATAATATCTTTTTGTACAAAGGTTCATTATGTTTTCTTTCTAGATATGAATATCGGTTCCAGAATTAATTTCAAACGGTAAACTCCTTTATTTTTTCCAGCTCTCTTATAAATTATTTATTAATATATCTTTATAATTACCTTTTTTTTAAAAATAATTATATATATTTTTGTTCGATAAATGTTTTATTTCATAAATATAAATTAGTAGAAATGAAAAGTAGAACTAGGTTATTCCTATTATTTACAACACTCTTTTACTCTGTATCAAATGCTCAGACCCCAGCAACCGAAGCTTATGGCTTCTGCCCTAAGTGTACCACAAACATGAATGATGCCCCACCTGTTTATATAACGGACGGCTATTGGTTTTCCAACAATAATACAGATAATGCCAAAATCGCAAATGCGACCAATCATCTCATTGGATTTAAAACAAATAGTACTGTATATTCTACTGGGGTGAATGATGCTTTGCTTACTTCCAAGGGGGTCACTTATTCTGCTCAGAACTATAAGGCTTTTCCGATACGGGTAAATACAACGACGGCTAGCAATCATTTTATAGGTCTTCCAAAATGGGATGAAAACGGCGTATATCGGACCAGTTATAATGTAGGCGGTGTCAATACAACTTTTGGATCTGCCCCACCTTGTAACATTCCACGAGAAAATTATATGAGGGATGGGACTAATGGTCTTGATATAAGTACATTGCTATTTAATATTCCCGCGCAACAGATGACCTTCAACGTTGATGTCTTAGCTGACATAAATCCAACATGTATCGGTGATGATATACCCGACATTGTCGTCACACAGATGGGAGCTCCTCCCTCAGGCGCTTCGGATAAGTTTAAATTTACAGACGCATTGGGAAATCTAGTTGGCAATGAGATAACAGTTACTCTAAGCGGTGTATTCCAAGTAGGAAGAGGACGATATGCACTCTACAACACTGACGGGTTGTGTAGCTCTCCAACAGGAAATTATACATTCCACACAGGTTATGAACCTTGGACAGATAGACCTGCACCTAACAATACGCAGAGAAACAGCACTGCTTCCTCGGGTAATGGTGACGTCCGCGATACTAGAATTTTAACCTTTAAGCTCAGTGATTTTGGAATAGATCTTAACCCAGAATCTCCTGGTTATTATGCAAAAGCAGTAAAATTTGTACACGTCCTATCGGGTGACAGTGATCCTGCTTTTACCGCTTACAACACAGGCTCACTCAACATCTATTGCTATGAAGACCCAACCACATTAGGAATTGCATTGGATACCAATATGGGAATTAGTGCAATGGGTAGAGCTGGTAATGATAATGCCGACAACTGGCCAATGGACAGAAAAGGTGGGTGGCTGGCATTGGAATCCAATAAGAAACCGATGGTAATAACTCGTGCAACAACTACAGAGATCAACAACATTACTAATCCCGTAGAAGGAATGCTTGTGTTTGACACCGTAGAAAATTGCTTGAAAATGTTTGTAAATCCGACCACAGGATGGCGTTGCTTTAACCGAAAAACCTGCCCATAATGAAGAATATTATTTTTCTCTTATTTACGATTGCTTCAAATATATTATTCTCACAAGTTATCATAGGCGATAATATAGGAACAGCAGCAAACAAAACTTCTGTCTTGCTGGAGTTTTCTCAAGCACAAAGAAAAGGTATCATATTGCCTTATCTTACAGATGTCAGTGATGTAAATACACCTGGCAGTATATTTTTAAGAGTGTCAAACCCCAATACCTCTCCAATAGCAAAAATTGTATATTACGATCATGATGGAACATTCAAGGATTTGTCTCCAGAAGCTAGCGGCATCGGTAGTAAGCTTAAACTGAACATTCAGCCTGTTATAAATGAAAATAGCAACGCAAAAGTGATTATAGGTAATTCTACCTCCACAGCAAACGGGATACTGGTATTGGAATCTACTACAAAAGCGATGGTTTTGCCAAGAGTTCCATCTTACAAAGATATAGTGAATCCAGCTCCCGGAATGATGGTCTTGACAGGTGTTGGAGACAAAACCATAGCATTTTTCAATGGATCACAATGGAGCTTTTGGTCTTATTAAATACAATGGCTTTAAATTAATTAAACCAAGCTTAAAACCTGCCTGAATACTACTCTTTAACTTTATCTACAATTTCAGTAATTGCATCTTTTATAGCCCTGGGTTGATCTTGATTGATATAATGACCGCTTTTGGGCACCAATATTTGTTTGCTATCGGTTGATAGATGCAAAAGGTCTTTTTGCATTTTAGACCAAGCATTGTTGTCTTTGATGGGGACATCATAGATTTTCATCGAAAAAGTAAAATAAACTCTTCCACTAAAATAATGAAAGAGTTGCATTTTTAAAACAGTTTATACGGAACATTTTGCTCCATCTTTTTTCACTCCCAGCTTATTGAGAATCATATACATAAAACACCAATTGGCAAGAGCGTGTATCCACATATTGACTCCTACAAATCCGGTTAGCCAAAACCAGTTTTGATTGACATAAATCCCCAATAATAAGCTGATTAAAATAATTGTTCCTGCTATTGCGTGTACTATTCTTGTTTGCATAATTTTTATTTTTTATTGATTTTTTAGGTTCTACTTTTTCTCAAAAACAGATACCAACAGATAACCTATTATTGCTCCATAAATGATGCTGTTGAAAGGACGGGAAGTGATTGCACAGCTTCCTGTACTGCAGCCAATGAAGTAATAATACAGATAACCTGCAATTCCGCCGATAAAAGCTCCGATAAGTGATGCTACTCTTTTTCTATTTAAAATTTTCATTTTCTAAATCTATTGTTGCAATATGAATTTGGGAAACGGTTTCCTGTTTTTTGTTGAATTCGTTTACATTTCTATAAATATCATCGACACAATTACAGTCTGAAAAAATGGTAAAAAGTAAAGAATCTACCGAAAGATGTTCAGATGGAAACCAGTTATCAATATTGTTTCCGTTGTTTTTAAAACCTTTCACAGATTGATAAGAAAAAGCTCTTACTCCTGAATGTTTAAGAATATTGATGACCTCTGCTTCAAATTCTTCTATTGCGGTGATTAATAACAGTTTCATAAGATAAATGTTTAATTGTTGGAAACTTTATAGGTTTTATGCTTCAAAAAACTTGTCATCAGATTCGGATTTTTTTTCCCATTTTTTCTTTTCAGTGACATAGTAAACTAATGGTACAACAACCAGTGTAAGCAAGGTTGAAACAATTGCTCCGAAAACAAGAGAAATTGCCAGCCCTTGGAAAATAGGGTCAAAAAGAATGATTACTGCTCCAATGACTACTGCTCCGGTTGTTAAAAGGATAGGTGTTGTTCTTACCGCTCCGGCTTCGATAATCGCCTGCTTCATTGGAATCCCTTCTTTCAGTCGGATTTCTATAAAATCGATTAGAAGAACTGAATTCCTTACCATTACACCCGCCAGAGCAATCATTCCGATAAAGGAGGTTGCCGTAAAGAACGCTCCTAAAAGCCAATGCCCTAAAACAATTCCTATCAACGAAAGCGGAATGGCAACCATCATAACAATGGGTGTTTTAAAATTCTGAAACCAGCCGACAATCAGCATATAAATAATGATAATTACAACGGCGAAAGCTGTTCCCAGGTCACGGAAAACTTCCAAAGTAATCTGCCATTCTCCGTCCCATTTCACAGTATAATTACTCTCGTCTTCTGGTTGATTCATATATAGTTCATTCATAGAATAGCCATTTGGTAGTTGGATTTTCTTTAGCTTTTCATCCATTCCAAGAATCGCATACGCCGGACTTTCCAGTTTTCCTGCCATATCAGCAAGAACATAGACTACCCTTTTCTGGTCTTTTCTATAAATGGTTTTATCCAGTTCTTTTTCCTCTACTTTTACAAGGTCACTTGCCGGAACCATTCCCATTTGCCCTTTGATTTTTAGCCCGGTAATATCCTGAACAGTGGATTTATCAGCATTTTTCAGCTTCATTACAATATCAACAGGGTCATTGGATTTTTCATCGTAAAGGTTTCCAATAGGATATTCTCCCATCAGATACGTCATATTCCCGACAATCTGTTGTGGTGCAACACCGTTCAGCATAGCCTTTTCTTTATCCGGAACAAGCTTGAATTCTTTTTGAGGAGCTTCAACCATCCAGTCAATATCTACCACATCATCGGTTTTCTTCAGGATATCTTCTACCTGTTTTGCTACTTTTATCTGCCCTTCGTAATCGGGGCCATAAATTTCCGCCACAATCGTAGAAAGAACCGGAGGTCCTGGTGGAACTTCCACTACTTTTACATTTGCTCCGTATTTTGCGGCTATTTTTTGAATTTCCGGACGAATTGTTTTAGCAACATCGTGACTTTGTTTATCTCGGTCTTGTTTATGAAGAAGATTGACCTGAATATCTGCGGTATTGCTGCTTCCACGCATATCATAATGACGAACCAAACCATTAAAAGTTATTGGTGCAGAGGAACCAACATAATTCTGATAATTAACCACTTCGGGAACCGTTTTCAGGTATTGTGCAATATCCTGAGTAACGGCAGAAGTTCTTTCCAGCGTTGTTCCTTCCGGCAAATCGATTACTACCTGAATTTCATTTTTATTATCAAACGGAAGCATTTTTACCGCCACCCATTTGGTGAAAAATGCAGCAACCGAAATCAATAATAAAACCACTGTAACCGCCATCATCGTCCATCGTTTTGATTTTGAATCCAAAAGTGGCTGTTCAATTTTTTTATAAATTTTATAAATTCTGTTGGTTTCCAAACCTTGCTCTTCTTTATGATGTTGCTCATCTTTTACCTTTAATAAATGATAACCGAGATACGGCGTAACCGTTAAAGCAACAAAAAGGGAAAGCATCATCGCAATCGAAGCTCCAATAGGCATTGGCGACATATATGGCCCCATCATTCCTGAAACAAAAGCCATCGGAAGAATCGCTGCAATTACTGTAAAGGTTGCTAAAATCGTTGGATTCCCCACTTCATTTATGGCATAGATTGCCGCCTGTTTGAATGGTAATTTTCTCATATGGAAATGCCTGTGCATATTTTCAGCGATAATGATACTGTCATCCACCACAATCCCGACAACAAAAACCAATGCAAAAAGCGTAATTCTGTTCAATGTATATCCTAAGATATAATAGCTGAACAACGTTAAAGCAAACGTCAGCGGAACAGAAAAGAAAACCACCAAACCGCCTCTCCAACCCATTGCAAGCATTACCAGAACGGTAACTGCTAAAATTGCAATTCCCAAGTGCATTAGTAATTCCGAAACTTTGTGAGAAGCTGTTTCTCCATAATTTCTGGTGACTTCTACGTGAACATCATTCGGAATGAGGTTTTTCTTTAACTCATCTACTTTGGTAAGAATCTGTTCGGAGATTTTCATTGCATCTGCTCCTTTTACTTTGGAAACCGAAACGGTAACGGCAGGATATTCCGATTTGAATTTCTTACTGTTTTCTACCGCATTTCCAAAGCCAAAACTTACATAATTGGCTGGGTCAGAAGCGCCGTCTTTTATTTTTGCGACCTGTTTCAGATACACAGGCATATTCTGAGAATTTCCGATAACCAGATTTTCCACATCTTCTGCAGAATTGAGAAACTGCCCCGTTGTTAAAAGATATTCCGAATCCCCTGAATCAAACTTTCCTGATTGTGAACTTCCATTGTTTGCCTGTATCATCTGCATTACAGAAAGTGCATCAACATTCAGCTCCGCCATTTTATCTTTATCTAAAACGACTTGTAACTGACGGTTTCTTCCACCTATGGTTTTGGTAAGGGAAACATCTTTTATTTTTTTGATTTCGGAAGATAATTCCTCTCCAATCTGGCGAAGCTGAAAGTCATTGTAATTGGCGTTATCACTCCACAAAGTCAGCCCGAGCATTGGGACATCATCAATGGAACGGGTTTTCACCATCGGTTCCATTACACCTTTCGGGAAGATGTTTTTATTCTTCATCAGCTCATCATATAGCTTTACATAAGAACGTTCCGTATCTTCTCCTACATAAAACTGAACGATAATCATAGCCTGCCCGTTCATCGCCATCGAATGAATGTGTTCTACGCCTTTGATATTGGAAATTAACTTTTCCAAAGGTTTTACTACACGACTTTCCACCTCTTTTGGGCTTGCGCCGGGATAACCGACCATCACATCCGCCATCGGGATGATAATCTGCGGTTCTTCTTCTCTTGGTATTAATGTCGAACTATATACCCCGATAATCATCAAAGCAATCATCAACAAAATTGTCAATTTTGAATTGATGAAAAACTCGGCGATACGTCCTGCGAATCCTTTTTCCATAATTTTTTGAATATTAAAAATCACGATTGTCATTCCGAGGAACGAGGAATCTCAAACAAAGATTCTTCACTACACTTTGTTTCGTTCAGAATGACAGAAGCATTTTATTTTACTTGAACTTTTGCTCCATTATACAATTTTCCTGTAGAAGAAACGATGTAAGATTCTTTCGGATTCAAACCTGATAAAACCTCAACCTGACCTCCGAAATTTTTCCCAATTTTCAACCATCTTAAAACAGCTGTATTTTGTGAACTGACCACATAAACACCTGTCAACTGACCGTTTTCAACCAGAGCTGTAGTAGGAATCATCATTGTTTCATTAAAATCCTGATTATTTTTTCCTGAATTTTTAATTGGAAACTGAACATTCACAAACATTCCCGGAAGTAAATCTGCTGCATTATGAATATTTACTTTCACCATATATTGTCCGCCAGTGTTGGTTGCCGATTTGCTGATTTCGGAAACCGTTCCCGACATCGTTCTATTCATTGATTTTAAAGTAACCTGAACTGCCATTCCGTTGGAAATCATTGCAATATTCTGCTCCGAAACCAGAACCTGAGCCTGTAAAGATGACGGCGATTCTATCGTCAGTAAAGGCGTTCCGGGACTTGCCATATCACCCTGTTCTGCATATTTTGCTGTAACAGTTCCGGAAATTGGAGCGGTAATATTGGTATAATGGTATTGTGCATTTACTTCGTTTTTCATTTGTTGTGCCGCTTGTAAACCTGCCTGTGCCATTTCGTAACGGGCTCTCATATCGTCAAGCTCTTTTTGGGAAGCACTTTGAGATTTATAAAGATTCTGAAATCTTTCGTAATCTTTTTTGGCGATATTATAATTCGCCTGAGCTTGCGAAATCTGTGCATTAGCTTGTCCGCCTTTTGCCTGAATATCCGTGGCATTGATACTTACCAAAAGTTGTCCTGCTGTAACGTTCTGCCCTACTTGCGCTTTCATTGTGGTAATATATCCCATCATTCGGGTGGAAATATTGACGGAATTTTTTGCAACCAGTTTTCCGCTTGCGGTGGCAGATGAACCATTTGATGCAACCGAAGATTTGTTGACGGTAACCGAAATCGGCTGGTCGTTAGACTGAACGTTTTTTTCTTTATCCTGAGAACAGCTTTGCAATGCTACTGCTCCTAAAATAAGTGTTGAATAAATGTATCTTTTCATTGTAATTGTTTTCTTTTTTGAAACATCATCATTTTAAAAATCTATGACGTTTGTATATAGTTGATTATTTCTTCAAAAATTCCAGATAGGCGACTGCCGTGCTATGCTCGAAAATAGCTTGCTGATACTCCAATTCTTTTTGGGACATCAATGTTTCGGCAGAAAGCAAATCCGCTGATTTTTCCAATCCTTGGTCGTAACGATTTTTTCTGATTCTGTAAGCTTCCTGGCTCTGTTCCCAGGCTTGTTTTGTGAATGTAACTTTGGAATCCGCATCCTGAACCGACCTTACTGCCTTGTTGAGCTCAAGCTGACTTTGTTTGGTGTACTGCTCAATTTCGGTTTGGGCTTTCTGGCGTTCGGATTTGTATTTTTCCTGTTCGGATTTTGATTTTAAACCATCGAAAACATTCCAGGATAATTGAACTCCGACCAGGTATCCATTCGCATCAAATTGTGCAATTTTGTTATCATACATTTCCCAACTTCCAAAAGCGTTAAGTCTCGGGAGAAACTTTGCTTTGGATGATTTTATCATTAAATCATAAGCTTCCAAAGATTTATTATAAGCTTCCAAATCCTTTCTTGAAGTATTTAATGAAAATTCGTTTTCAACCAAATTTCCTTTATATTCTAAAGGTTCGGTCGGTTTCAATACCTTGTCTTTTGAATCTTCATTCAACAGAAAATAGAGATAATCCGAAGCATTTTTGATATTGGAATCTGCCAGTTGAATCTGGCTGTCGATTTCACTCAAGCGAACATCCATATACAAAACTTCTGATTTCTGAATCATTCCGTTTTTGTAATAATTGTCGATGACTTTTTTGTTGGCAAGCGTTGTCTCTTTTGCATTTTCCAGCGTTTCTTTCATTTTGTACGTCAACTGAAGCATCATATAAGCCTTCTTTAATTCAAACTGTACATATTCTTTGGTACGCAAGGTTTTTATGTTCAGAACATCGGCTTTTATTTGTCCTGCTTTCTTCTGATACACTGCATCCATATTGATAATGGGCTGTTGAACTTCAATTTTTGTCCCGAAATTGGAAATGCTTTTCGGGCTGTTCAGGTTATCCGGATTGAAATCCATCATCGTAATACGTTCCTGATTCAGCTTCGAGCCAAACGCCATCAATGGATTATTGGTATTGGTAAAGGTGTAAGATGCGGTCACATTCGGAAGATGCATTGCACGTGTTCCGAGAAGTTCGGTCTGGGCAAGACTGGCTTCATTTTTCGCCATCTTTACCTGAAGATTTTCATCAAGTGATTTGGCTTCAATTTCTGCTCTGGAAATCATCACGGTTTGTTGTGAAAATACCGAAGCAAAAAAGCTTGTTGAAATGATGAAGGTGAACACTTTTTTCATTCTTTCTAATTTTAAGACAAAATTAGACCGGCAAAATATTCTGTACAGTGATGAAAGTTACATAAGAGATTTTTTTGAAAAATTCATAAAAAAGACCGCCTAAAAGGACGGTCACAATATAAAATATGGAAATAAACACTACACCAATTTTATTTGTGGAATCATTGTAATTTTTGATTTCACAGAATTGGATATTAAACAATTCGCTTCTGATTTTTGTAACACTCGTTCTGCTTTTTCCCTATCGGATTCATTCTTAATGGTAACGACAGGTTCCAAAATAACTTCTGTCATCAGAAATTTCCCTTCCACCTGTTCTAATTTTCCTTTAGAATTACATTCAAAATTTACAAACTCTAATTTGGAATTTTCTGCAATTGCTAAAAATGTGGTCATTAAACAACTGCTTACTGCTGCGGTGAAAAGATGTTCGGGTGACCAGATATTTTCCATCCCTTTCGGAAACTGCGGAGGTGTTGCGATTTCTACAGATTTGGAAAGTTCCGGTGAGGACATTTCGCCTTTCCTGTCCTGTTTCCAGGAAATGTTTACGTTATAAAAATGGGCTTCCATCGGTTTAAATTTTATTGTTTAAACTTGACCAGCCACCGCCGTTGTGTACATTTTTATAGCCATTATTCTGCAGAATACTTTTAGCAGAAGCACTTCTCATTCCCGATGCACAACATGTAATAATAGGCTTGTTTTTATCCTTCAGTTTAGAAAGATTCTTCTGAAGCTGGTCTACAGGAATATTGACAGAATTTTTGATATGTCCTCCGTCATATTCGTTTTTGGTTCTTACATCAAGGATTATAGCACCTTCTTCTAAAAGCGCCGCATAGTCGGTTTTATCCATCCCGAAGAGGTTTTTTATTGCATCTAACATTTTATTGATTTTTAAATTGATGATGCAAATTTAGAATGGAAACAAAAGCCAGTCAGTGATGTAAGTTACATTAGTGTAATTTTATTTCTGGACAGTTTTATCTTGCCTTCGGTTTCAATCTGTTTGAGAACACGACTCACGGCTTCACGCGTAATTCCAAGTTCGTCTGCCAGTTGCTGATGAGTAACATTAAGCTCCTTAGATTTGTATAACTGTGATTTTTGGTTTAAAAGATGTAATATTCTCGTATCAACTTTCTGAAAAGCAACAGCATTTACCACAGAAAGCAGGTCTTCAAATCTTCTCTGGTAGAGACCGAATATAAAATCTGTCCACTCAGGATATTTTTTCAGCCAATCTTTTGACTGTTGAAGCGAAATCATCAGAATCTCAGCATCCTCTTCTACTACAACCTTTACTTTTGAGGTGTCCTGTGTAAGCCCGGAAAGTATTGATGAAATACAGCTTTCGCCCGGAGTAAGGTAATACAACAAAATTTCCCGTCCGTCTTCTTCTGTACGAATAACTTTTATGCTACCTGAAAGCACCAAAGGAATATAATTGATGTATGAATTGATATCAAGAATTACGCTACCTGCCGGAAACATTTTTAAGCCTTTGCCGGCTTCGATTTCTTTTCGAAAATCGGGGTCAGATATTTTATGAATATTCATTCTCAAATATAATTAAACATTTACTCCTTTTCTTTTTACCAATACCTCTCAAACATAACGGTTATAGGCTAAAATTTACCCTGTACAAATTTATAAACATTATTTTGTACTATATGAACTTTTAAATCAAAAATCTTTGTACTGACAAAAAACTCGTCAATATGAAAACATCCTTGCAGTACTGAGAATACGACCTAAGTTAATAATGACCATCAGTGAACTATGGCAAATTGATCGTTATTTTGCAGGATTGCCATTTTAATCTTCCGGTTCATAACTGTTAAAAAGGCAAAATAATTGCAGATATTTCTCTAAATCATTATCAGATTGATAATTTAAACTTATTTTGTTGAATTTTATTTGTTTTATAGATACAATAAGTTAGGTTTCAGATATAGCTTAATTGGATGATCTTTTGTTTTAGTTTTTATTTAAAAGAGCATACTTATATCAAGTCACAAATTCTCATTTGAAAAATTGCAAAAATAGTAATAGCAAGCATAATTACTATTAATTAACTATATTTTATATACTAAATACTATGAAAAATATATCCTGCACAATTTTCAGAAATAGAGATGCGACTGACGTCAAAAAAATTGCTGATCAGGAAAACTCGCCACATTACCAAGCCAGTGTCGTTAAAAATGGAATATACAGAGAAGTGACGGGGTGTCTATCAATGCAGACGGAGAATTTGTACAATAGTTTCATTTGACTATAATCATCTGCAATTAGCTGTCGATCACGCTCAGGCGTTTATTCACTAATTATGTGGTTGACAGAAATTCAAAAATTTACAAAAGAACATTACATCCAACTTTTCACTGCCCTATTCTCATTCAGTAAAATCTAAAAAATACTTAGAGTTTTACGTTTACGAATAAAAGTTTAAAATATTTTATACTTCAAGCAAGAACTATCAGTTAGCCCTATTTTTTTCATCAAATCTCATATTCCTGCCCTCTCCTTTTACTTTTCTATTACCAAAATTGTAGGTTAGAGACACCGATAAACTTCTTCCATCGTAATAGTTATTAAAATAATGGGTGGAATCTACATAATATATTTCACCGTGGCTTTTAGACTGTCTGAAAATATCAGAGACCAAGATGTTCATCAACAGGCTTTTCTCCATCAGATTTACTTTCAATCCGGACGTTAAGTTTCCTACAAAATAAGAATAAACATTACCCATGCTGGAAGGCAGACGGAACCAATAATTCGTAAAAAACTGTATGCTTTTATCCTTAGTCAGTGCAAAACTGTTCCTGATATCAAAACTGGTACTGTTTCCTTTTCTGGAAGCGGCATCAGTTGCAAAAACCTGAGTCTTCATATAAGAAAAATCTACCGCATAACTGGTTTCCCAGAATTTGAAAAATGTATCGGTGTAACTCAAAGAAATGCCTGTACTGTTCTTATTGAAAAAGTTATAAAAGTTGCTTGTTTTATTCTCTCCTTCCAATAGCACCAGCTGTCCAAAAGCATTCAGTTCCCTTTGGAAATAAGCAGATGCCGACAGCTTCCCTTTGTAAAGATATGACAGTTCAAAATTATGATTAATAGAAGGATTCAAAGCGGGATTACCCGAATAGTATGAATTGATATTCGTGTACCACCGGAAAGGATTGATAGCACGGAACCCAGGCCTGTTGATCCTCTTCGAATAATTCAGATTGAACGTATTGTTTTCATTGGCCTTATAGGAGATGTAAGCTGTAGGAAAAAACTTTCCGTACGCATTCTCCGTGATTTCTCCGGATGAAACGGAATGCCCTTCAATTACCGAATATTCGTAGCGAAGCCCGGCTTTCAGTGTCCATTGTTCATCCAATTGTTTTTCAAAGCTTGTGTAAGCTGCATAATTTTTTTCATTATACCTGAATAAATTACTTCTGGAAGGATCCGTAACGTAATTGCCTGCCATAAGGTTCTGATAACTGATGTCAGAATTGTTATCAAAATTGGTAAACTTTACGCCTACCTCCGTTTTGGCCAATTTATAAGGAAGTGTAAGATCGGCCTGCCCGGAATAGATTTTATAGTCCAGTTCTGATGGCGTTTTGACACTATAGGAATTGGAGGTATTATCAGTAGTGGTAAAATCAATATTACTCATCGGGGTATTAGAAAAATAATTAGCTGCAATACTTAGCTTATTATTAATGGCTCCGAACTTCATATCATAATATGCGCTTACGGTATTCTGTCTGCTACTGGTACGGTGTTCTGCGTAGGTCAGCAAAGTATTGGTGTAATGATCATTCTGAAAATAATCCGAAGTATTGTTAATATCCATTCCGGAATTACCAAATCCATAATCATAAACAAAACCTACGCTGGATTTTTTATTGATCTCATAATCCGAACTGAAATTGAAACCTCCGCCTTTCCAGTAATCCCTTCTATCATCTCTGCTGTTTAATCCGTCATAGCCTACGATCCTGTAATTTTCAGAAGAGTGTTTCTGACTGTCGTATTGCCTTAATTTGAGAGAAGATCTCAGCTTTTCATTCTGATAATTGATGGTAGAAGAATTCGAGAAGCCTGTGTAAGAGGTCTGCCAAAGACCTGTTGTAATGCTGCCGTTCCAGCCTAGATTTTGATTTTTTTTCAGGACGATATTAATCAGACCGCTGTTTCCCTGCGCCTCATACTTAGCCGGAGGTGCCGTTATGACTTCGATCTTGTCGATATTTTCTGACCGTAATGTTTTGAGATAGTTAACGAGCTCTGTTCCGGAAAGGTTCAGCATTCTGTCATTAACCATAACAGCAACACCACTTTTTCCGATCATAGAAATTCCCGTATTCTCATCCACCTTGATCTGAGGGGTAGCGTCCAGAGCCTGTACGCCATCCATACCTTGTGAAGATAAAGAGCTGGAAATGTTGAAAACCAATCGATCCGCTTTTCTCTCAATTAATTTTTTCCTGGCAGTAAGCGTAACACCTTCAATATGTTTTTCGGTTTCTTTCTTAATTACCAGGTTATAATTCGTATCTCCATTTACAGAAACTTCGGACTTATAAAGCAGTTCACCGTTTAGAATACATTCTATCTGATAGATGCCGTTTTCTTTAAGTTTCAATGTGAAATTACCGTCAGCATCTGAAATAGCATTTTGTTTATACTGGTCCTTAGCAGCCGATACTTCTGCATAAGCTACATTTTTCCCGGATTGCTGAATTGTCCCCTGAATACTTTGTGAAAAGACCAAAAAAGGCGATAATAAAAAAAGAGATGATAAGGTTCTGAACATAATTGTCATTCTATTGATTACTCTATTATGACAATCCGGAACCTGTTTATGTTACATTATGCAACGAATAATTTAGTTTCTATGGGTTATATATTCAGAGAAATGAATAAAAATGGACTGATATTCAATAAGTTTTTTTAAAGATTTAGTAATGCTTATTGTTCTAAAAAAACCAAATTTTTGAAATTAGATTCCACAATATCCATCGGAATTTGAGCATTTTTATTGAATAATTGCTCCACAATAACAGCCCTGTTATTAAAAATATATTCCAATTTGTTTCTTATAATCAAGCCATTAACTATTTGACCTATAAAACCAAAGTACATCTTATATTGCAAGATATCTTTCATCAAGACACCTTTATCATTTTCAATAAACTCATGGTAATGATGCCACATCCTGTATGGTCCCTGCAGCTGATAATCAACAAAACATTTTTTATGTACTACAGATCTTATTTCTGACTTCCATCTTATGGGAATCCCCAGCAGCGGCTTTAGCCTGTAATCCACTTGCATTCCTTCGTGGATATTATTGACCCCAATTTTTGTAAGCACGGTAAAATCCATCTCTTTTGGTGCAATTACAGGAAGATTATGTGGCGAGGTAAAAAAATTCCAGGCTGTATCTATGCTGCATTGTAACTGCTGTTCACGGTATAGTTGGTAAATCATAGTTAATTGAAATAGAGATTAACTTTCTTTCAAGTTATATACCGTTTTTATGTAATATTACCGTGAAAGCATAAAATATTGCTTGCCATTTCTCACATTTATTGTTTTTACCAACATCTTTTATTTTTTAATTATTTTAAAAATTTTCTTAGGATTATCAACTGTTAAAATATAAATACCTGCAGGTAAGTTGGCTACATTTATGCTGCTATTACTAAAATTTCCCTGCTTTACCACAGCTCCTGCTGTATTATAAATTACAAATGCCGGATCCAATCTTTCATGATTTTTCGAAACAATATGGAGGATGTCTCTTACCGGATTCGGATGGATTTGAATATCATCATTTCGATTATCTTTTATAGTGATAGCAGAACCAAGGGTGGTTCCATCCGGATTTACTGTATAAGGCAGATCTCCCATATATCGTTCCGTATCCCTTGCACATCTTACGCCCATTGCAGCCTGCGGATAAAAACCTGTACCGGAAGCCAGTTTGCCACCATTTCCGGTGGTGCTGCTAAGATTAAATCCGATAACATAGCCGGTAAAGAAATCTGCAGGAGAACTGGTCCATAATCCTGTTTGATATTTGTAATTATCCGTGTCAGGATAGCCGCTTCTGGCATTTTTCCAATCATTTCCGCCCAGGATTCCGCGTATACCTGTTGTAGGAATATTCCCAATATTATACTTAGAATCGGGGTAACTAAATATCCAACCGGTTCTGCTGTTGGGGATGGTACCATCCGTGGTAATCGAAAGTGTATAACCTGGATATTGTCTAACGTTTACAGCATTATTGATTGGTCCACCGGTTAGATCGGCAATTGTACTCTGCACGATGCCATAATTGGCAAAATTGCTGTCAGTATTATAGCCATTGTAAAACCACGGGGATGAGCCTTTTGCATAAGAACCATTATTACCTGCAGCAAATAAATTGGCATTAGCAGTATCCGGAACTCTCCAGCCTGCCGGACACGGATCATAAACTGATTTTTCCGTAGCGTGTCCCCACCTGTCCTGCGCCAGACCGTTTTCGTCAGAAATCCAATCTTTTACCTGTAATGATTTTGCCAGTAACGTTCCGGCGTCCTCCATTCCTAATTCTTGCCCAGTCTTTGCTCTGAAAAGAAAATATAATGGATTTTCAGCAGCGTATTTGATGACTTTTCTGATTTTTTCATTTTTTGGATCTGATTCAGCAATTCCCGCAGCCGATTTATAAATATTCCATTCTCTGGAGTAACCCGAACTATTGTCAGCTGAAGAAAAAACCTCATCGGTAATCGGATTTGATATTCCTATAATAACATTATTATCAGGATCTACACCTACTTGTTTATAAACATTATAGATGGCAGCTACCTGCACGCTATTAGGATGAGAAGAGATATATTGACTTCCGCCCGGATTATGAAAAGTGGGAAACGGATCTTTTCTCCCCCATTGATAATGAAGTCCTCCTGATTGTTGAATCTGGATCTTAGATTGTAATTCGGTTGCTAAATCTGGTCTTACCAATGATGAAGGCAATGCCTGCAAAGCTCCGAGATTCCTGTCCATAAAAGTAGTTGTAAGAGCCGTGCCGCCTTTAGCCGGATATATAATCTGTCCATTCGAAGGAATAATGCCACCATTCTCCGCAGATTCGGTAGTGTATGTTACTTGATTTTCCTCTAATAATGGATTTGTAACCGGTGCCCAGATGTGCCAACTCCAGAGAATCTTATCCGGATCAGATGTGCCCCACACACCCTTGTCTCCTTTGTGAAAAGCAACTACAGCATTTCCTTTTTTCTTATTGGCAATAGTAACCTTCATCTGCTGATCCGGATATGTACCAATAATCTGGATTTTTTTGATCAAGTCCGGGTTATCCGTCCATACTACGCTCCCGGTATCACTGTTCCCTGATGGCAGCGTGTGATTATCTGACAGATAAAGCTTGTGCATAGCATAAGCTTTTTTAAGGCTTATCATCAATTCTTTATCTTGTGTCATAGGTTCATCTGCTTCACCTGTCATTACTATAAAACTATTAGGCTCTCTAACCCAGGTTTTATAATCTGTATTATCAACCTCTGTTGACGATATATATTCTGTATTATAAAATTCCGGTAACAGCGACACATTCGGATCTCTCATACATCTTACCGCTCCCAGACCGTTTGTTTTAACAGTCTGATTGACATAAATACCGTTCCAGCCTGTTGCGGACACATCTTCTCTCTCCGGGTCGCTTCTAATGATCGTTCCTCTATGTCCTCCTATACCGTAAGTAGCATTAAGCAAAAAACCATCCGATGACTGATCCTGGTAGACAACTCTCACAGGATTACCACCAGTTGCAGGATAATAAATATAATTTCCAGTGGTTGGTATCAATCCTATTTTCCTGTTATCGGTGCCGTTAAAGTCTATTCCTCTGCCAGGATATACCTTGACACCAATCAATGCTTCATTAATTGAATTCGGTAAAATCTGGCTATAAGCGACATTGGTATCATCATTGAAACCGCTGTTTTTTCTGCCAAGAGGATTTAGGTTATTATTAACGGTATTTCTTCCATAATGAGAAGGCACCCTCCATCCATTGGGACAAGGATCAAATTCTGATTTCAATTCGTAAGATTTGCTATCTGCTGCAACGGTCTGATCTCCGCTGGAGGCATTACTATGTAACCCTTTTCTGTTATCAGACCACAGATCCCAGGTTTCTACCAGATTAGAATTGGAGTTATTAGCCTTATACTCCTGACTGGAAAACCACGTGCCTTCATTAGTCCCATGAGTTATGATGTCAATAGGATTATTAACCGAATATCTTATATTTCCATTGATGTTATTGGTACCCGTATCTACACCTCTCTGTCTCACAGGTATTGGGGAAGTTTGCAGAGTCGCATAGAGATGTCTTCTGCTTCCAGCATCACCTGTCACTTCATAGAATGTGCCATCTTTATATACCAGCGGTGGCAATGGATCTTTCCTTCCCCACTGGTACATCAGGCCTCCTGATTTATGCCAGTCATGACCAAGAAAACCGGCATTAGTTGCGCCGAGATTCCGGTCCATATATTGTGGTGTGAATGGTTGATTCAAAACATCAGTTTCAAAACTCTGTCCATAAATCGCCCCGTTCGCTGGATCGTCCGTGACCCAAATATGCCAGGTCCAATAGACCGTACCATCCACCTTGAATGCTATGAGCGCATTACCCTCCCCTTTTGTTTTATCGATCAAAACTTTAATTTTAGCATCCTTGCCAGATCCTGCAATAGATACTGAACTGATTAGCCCATTGATATCTTCCCAAAATACAGTGGCTATCTGCAGACCATTATTATTGATAGGTGTGAAAGTACCGTCATCAGTTTGCATGTATCTTCCTCTTTCCCACATTTGATAGGCTTTTGCAACAGGAATATACAATCCGTCAACTTTGGATCCATCAGGTAATACACCATCTTTATAAAAAACATAACTGTTAGGAGCTAGTGTATAATCATTTTCTATAATCTCGAGTGTATTGCTTTTAAAGACAACAGCTGTTGGGTCATTTTTAATTACTGAAGATTCAGAAACCAGATTTTGCCCAAAATAAAGCGTAAGAGAGGTTAATGCAAATAGACAATAGATTTTAATCATGGTGTTATTTTTCATAACCATATTACAAATCTCGTGCTAAAAAATCAATAATTATTATTTATTAATACAAATAAACCAAACATACTGCAACACAAATAATTATACAACAATAATTATCAAATTCCTTTTTAAATCTTAAATATTGTTTAAAAAAAAGCTCCATAGTAAGAAATATGGCATGAAAAATGTATAAGTTTTGAATATAGATATTATACACAGATAATGAAATATCGATGAAATATTGAACAATAATCAAAAAATTATTGACAAATAACATTAAATTATCTCGTTTATAACGATTATTCAATTTTACCTATTAAAACTTTGAATATGAGACATCTATTATTCTTTTTTACTTTTTGGTTTACCCAATTTCTCTATTCACAAAGTTGTTCAGGTATCAATGCTACAGATATTTTCGGGAACACTTCCGTCTCTCTGAGTTGTGGTGCCAATGCTTGCGTAGAACTGACAACAAATGTTCCCACCACTCGACTAACCAATTCCTATCAGGTAGAATCTCAACCTTACTCACCTCTTATTCCTTTTAACCAGGGAACAGCTTTGAATGCCAATACCGACGATACATTTTCAAACGCCATTAATCTTCCTTTTAACTTCTGCTTTTACGGAGCTACTTATAATCAGCTAGTTATCAGCACCAATGGCTTTATTACTTTTGACACAAAACAAGCCGGTCTGGCAAGCAACCCTAATATTTTAGAAGATAATCCCAGTCCATTATTACCAAAAAATTCGATATTCGGAGTAATGCAGGACTTAATATTCCCAAGGACAGGCGATTCAGAAATTTACTATTCTGTAATAGGAACTACGCCTTGCAGAAAATTCATCATTAATTTTTATAAGGCAAGATTAGCCGGATGCAACGAAACCTCAAGTTCTCAAATCATTTTATCCGAATTTACCAACGAAATCGATATCGTAATAGAAAACAAACAATTCCCATGTACGACTGCTAAATTCAAAGAATCACTAATCGGCATAATGAATGCTGCTGGCGACGATGGATTATCACCACCCGATAGAAACAGGGGTATCTGGCAATCGGGTAATGAAAGTTGGAAATTCAGTCCATCTGGTGATTTGGTAGAACCTAATATTACCTGGAAAAATACAGCCAATCAAATCGTTGGAAACACAGCCACCATCAACGCATGTCCAAAAAAAACGGACAAATACACAGTAACCCTGGAATACCTGATATGCGACAGCAGCTTCTCAATAAGTGATGACATAGATATCACTTATGACCAGAATGGCAGCGCACCTACCATTAACAGCCCTGTCAGTTTCAGCTACACACTGTGTGATAACAATGCAGATAATACAGAACTTTTTAACTGGAATGCATTAGTTACACCATTGATCACAACCGATCCCACACTCAATGTCAGATATTACAACACTCTTGCTGCAGCTGAGCAAGGCGGCGCAGGAATCACAAACATAAGAGGCGGAAGGTATAATGTCTATGCCAGGGTAACCAACCAAAACGGCTGCTACATCATCGGAATTGTACAGATGGATATAAAGTTTCTGGAAAAGATTGAAGCTTCTGATATTAAGAAATTATATTGCTTTGATGGCTATGAGGATTTTGCAGTGGATCTGAACACCATCTATCCCGAGATGCTGAAAACACCGGAATCAAAGATCACAAAAGTGACTTTTTATAAAAACCTGACAGATGCTACACTTCCTAATGAAAGCGAATCTGTTCCAGCAAACCAGCTTCTGACGGAAGATGGCAACGTAGTTACCTATGTATTTTTTGTTCGTTTTGAAAATGCTGACGGTTGCTTTACGGTAAGGAAAATAACCATCGAACTACGAAATCCGATTACTGCTCCCAGACAGCAAATCTGCGATTTCAGAAATGACGGCGCCGAAAATGTCACACTCAGTACACTTAACGGCGCAGTGGCTGCAGGACAACCGGTAAAAGTAACCTATTTTCTCACACCTGCAGCTGCTAATTCAAATGTGGGTGCGATTACCACTTTACTTCTGGATCAGTCCAATCTGCCTTTTACGATATTTGTAAGATTAGATATGGTTGCAGATAACGGGAACTGTTACAGAGTCTACCCTGTAGAACTCAGCCTAACATCAAGTCCAGTTCTTACCAATGCGGAAGTCATGATAAACCTTGGAAAGATTTGTGACAATAATAATGACGGATTCGAGATTTACGATTTGACTCAGCATGAGAATCAGATTTACTTTGGCACAGAAAAATTCACTTATACTTACTACACCAATTACAATGCAGCAAACGGAACATTTTCCAATCCGATATCCTCGCCAAAAGCATTTAGGCTAACCCAAAATTCAGAGATTTACGTAAAGGTATCTAAGGCATCCTGCTTTGCCACAGCAAAAATCAATTTAAATTTTGATTTTCTCCCATCAGTCATTATTTCGCCAGGAACCATCTCAAAGTGTGACAAAGGCTATGATTATGGCGAAACATACGATCTAAGCGAAGCTGTTGGCAGCATGTTCTCCACTCAAAACACCGATGCATTAGAAGATATTGAAATTACTTACCACGCCAGTAAAGAAGATGCTGAAAAAGGCATTAAAATCGTTAGCAACATACAAAGCACTTACTATAATACCGTAACTTTTTGGTCCAGATTCCGTTCAAAAAATTCGCTTTGCTATTCTGTAGCGCCAATTGTTCTGAAGACTTATTTTCCGCCGAAAGCTATTCCCTCAACAATCATTGTGTGTGACAGAAATCTGGACGGAAACCCCGAGGTCAATTTATTATCGCCGGCATTTACAGAAAATATGGTAAGCGAGACTGATCCTGAGAATAATTTCAGATTCTACCTGACTCTGGCAGACGTAGAAGATAATAGACCCATTCAGGATCCCGAGAATTTTTCAGCAAGACCATTTCCAAGCAGGATTTATGTTTTGGTGGAGAACCTTGCCGGATGCTTTACATTACCTGCTCCAATAGACTTCCAGCTCGGCACTGCTTTATCTCCTTACAAAGACTCTTTTCTGATAGAAAAATGCGATGATTTGGGAGACGGAAAAGAAGTCTTAGATATTAGTCAATTTGAAAATCAGATCTATAATTCTACAGCCACCTATTCCTATTACCCCACGTTGCTTGATCTCAATAGCAATACCAATGAAATTACCTCACCTTCTGCATACCTGTATGATAAAAACGTTCATCCACCGGTAATATTCGTAAAAGTTTCGGGAAACGGACTCTGTCCAGCCCTTGTAAAAATCAACATCAGACTGAAAAATCCTCCGATTTTCGACCTGGAAGAGTTTTATTTCTGTCCTGGATTTGGAATAAAGATAGAGCCGGATCTGTCTTATCTTAATCCTCAAAAATACACTTGGAAAAACCCAGCGGGAGAAGTCATTTCCAACAAGCCATTTATTGAAAACATAAAAACGGAAGGCAACTATTCCTTGACCATACAAAATCCAGAAGGATGTGATTACACAGATGTTTTTGAGGTCAAAGCATTTGAAACACCTGTGATCACTCAGTTGATCGGACTATCTGCCAATTCTTACCGTGTAATTGCTACGGGCAGTAAAAAGATCTTGTATTCCATTAATGGCGTGGATTGGCAAACCTCTGATATATTCGAGAATATTGCGCCAGGTCCAGTTACATTTTACGTTCGGTTTGAAGATTCTGAATGTCTTGGCGACACGAAAGATGGCTTATCCGTTTTGATATCTAATGTCCTGACACCTAATGATGATAGGAAAAATGACTTTTGGACTTTTGAAAATCTTGACTTATTCAAAAATCAGCCATCTACCATCAAGATCTATGACAAAAACGGGATAATGGTATTCGAAGAAACTAGTAACGTTCGTTTTCTTTGGAATGGAAAATTGAATGGAAGAAGTCTGCCCACTTCCAGCTATTATTACATTATGATACTGCCCGACAAAACCGTAACAGGATGGATCCTTCTGAAAAACCGGAACTGACAGCAATCAATAATCTTTAACAATAAATCTATATTTCCGACAATCCTATTACTGTAATGCAAAAGTTCAATATATTTGTTAAATAGATTTCAATACTTTCATGAGAAGACACGTCGGATTTTTATTACTAATGCTGATTCCTTTTCAGGCGTACAGCCAGCAAGAGCTCTCTGCAGATGAATTGTTTACCAGCGCCAGAACAGCAGCTTTTGAAGAAAAAGATTATTCAAAATCTATCAGTCTTGCTAAAAAAGCTTTGGATATTTCGCCAGATTATACGGACATCTCGATTTTTCTTGGCAGAATTTACACTTGGAGTAAAGATGTGGATTCTGCAAGGAGCGTTTTTGAAGAATTGGGCAAGCGAGATGTGAAGGATGAAGATTATTTTATCGCCTATGCCTCATTGGAATATTGGAATGATAACAATAACAAAGCGATAGAAATCATTGACAAAGGTCTATCCTTGCACCCGCAGTCCGAGCCACTTTGGCTTCTGAAAGCTAAAACCAATAACTCGGCGAAAGATTATGAAGCCGCTCAAGTTGCTGTGGACCAAGTTCTGAAAATCAATCCTAAAAATACTGAAGCTACGGGATTAGCCGTGAGAATCAATGATGTGGCAGCCAAAAATGCCATAAGTATCACTTACAATTACTCACATTTCGATAAACAATTTGCCGATGACTGGCACATTGTGAGCGTTGGTTATAAGCGCGTAACGCCGATTGGATCAGTGATTTTAAGAGTCAATTACGCCAATAAATTTGCCGAAAACGGTACTCAGTTCGAACTGGAAGCTTATCCAAGATTGTCGGATATGTTTTACCTGTATGCGGGAGCAGGCTATTCCAATGATGTAGGAATATTCCCGAAATACAGAACCGGAGTTTCTGTTAACGCGAATCTGCCTCATAGCTTCGAGGCGGAATTGGGTTACCGCCAGCTGTATTTTACTGATAACATCTGGATGTACACCGCTTCTGTAGGTAAATATTACAAAAATTTCTGGTTCAACCTGAGAACTTATCTCACGCCGGATCACAAAAATATCTCTCACTCCTACACAGGAACTGTGCGTTATTACACCAAGAGCGCACAGGATTATTTCGCCTTCCAGATTGGTACAGGAATCAGTCCCGAAGAATCGATTAACAATCTCTTACAAAACGAGATTTACAAACTCAGAACTTTTAAGATCGGTGCAGAATATAATTTCTCCATCAGCCGGAATCTCTTTTCTGTTGGTACAATGTATTATAATCAGGAATACAGACCAAATGCAAAAGGTAATCAGTTTGATGTGACGCTGGGCTACACCAGAAAATTCTAACAGATCATTACCTTAGTTTTTTCATAAAATTAGAATACACAGAATCTGGCATCAGTTTTTTATTCTGAAAGAATTTGGAATTCATTTTTTTGAACTGATTAAATCTGTCATTGATTTTTTTGTGAATCTGAGGATTATCCAGCACACCTTCTTCGGAATTTTTAAGAATAAAAAGGTGGTTATCATGCAGGTAATATTTTTCCGATACAAAATCCGTCAGCAATGTTTTACTCTGCATCATCGGCACATCACTCTTGCTGATCTCCGAATCCGAAGCCAGTCCTTTCCCTACCCAAGTTACTGTAGAAGGTGTTTTTAGATTATAGTTCTTTTTGTAATATGCCAAAATGGACGGTGCTATATCAAAATGACTGATGGTTTTCTGAAAGCGTTTGGCTTCCTTCAGCATCGGTGAATAGATCATCACCGGCACGTGGAAGCGGTCAATCTTGGATTGCAGCAGGATTTCCGGCATACTATGATCACCGGTGATGAAAAAAATCGTCCTGTTAAAATCCGGTCGTTTACTGTAATTGCCGAAGAAATGTTTCAGCGCATCATCAGCATTAAGCACAGAAATCAACTGTGTTTTGTATTCCCTGCTCCATTTTTTTTGCGAAGGCGTCAGAACATTAGAGTTTATCCTATCATTATACAATTTTTCATAATACTCTTTTTTGTTGATGGCAAAAGGATTATGCGTAGATAATGTCAGAATCATATTGAAATAAGGTTTCTGCTCCACTTTCTGAACATCCAAAACTTTGCGGAAAACCGACTGATCATCAAAACCCCAACTCTCGCCGCCCGGATTGGAAGGCAGTTTCTGATAAGATGTATCATAGGATTTGATATCGACAATATGATTGACATTGCTGTACTGAAGATAATTTCTGTAACCATCGAAATCCAGATTACCACCATAGAAAAATCCCGTCTCGAAACCATTGGCTTTCAGAATATTGAAAAGATTGAAATGATTTGGTGTTTCCCTGATTTCCAAAAAACCATTCTTCCCAAAAGGCAATGAACCCGTAAGCGAAGGCAATGCCGCAAATGTTCTTCCCGCAGAACTCAAGCCATTTTCCCAATACAGACTTTTCTGCGATAATGAATCCAGAAACGGCGTAAAATTTCCCATATAACCTTTCGGTGATGTATAGGCGTGACCAAAACCTTCCAGAACAACAAAGACGAGATTCGGAATTTCTTCAGAAGATTTAAAATAGCTGCCAAGAAAATCCTGTGTATCTTCTTTTTTCCAAAATGGAAAGTCGGCATTTAGCATTGTTTTATTGTTATCCTTGGAATCGTCTTCGTTCAGAAGTTCCGTAATTTCCGGATGTTCGCTGATAAAATTTTCTTCATTAGCTTTGAAAAAATAAGCCCATTTACTTTTCGCGGCATTTTGGTTAAAGTCCGTGTCAGCGTTCAGTTCCTTAGCATTAATCCTATCAGAAGGCACAAAAAAAGCCAACAAACCCAAAACAATCAAACCCGACCCGAGATAAACAGACCGGAAATTAAACAGACCGGACAGCCAAAGCGGGACAAAGGCAACCGCCAATAAAATCCCCAGTAATGCGTAATTCTTAAAGTTGAGCATTCCGCTCGCCTGGAGAATCTGCTTGATTTCCTCCTTGCTGTAATAGATCAGATCTGCTCCGAGAAGATTGCCGGTTTCGGAAAAATAAAGAAACAGAACATATTGCAGGACAACTACAATCCCAAAAGACAGGACAGCCAGTTTCCGCGCCCAACTTTCCTTAACAAAATTGATGATAAGATAAATAATTCCCACACCGAAAATCAACTCCAAAAGGAATTTGATATTGTCCATAAACAATGTGCTAATCACCGGAGAAGTGTCGACATCTGTAAAAAAGTAATGATACCAAAGCCACTCAATAGCAACGCCAATTATATAAAGCACGGCAAAGGTTGCGGCAATGACGCCATATTGCCCAAGTCCGAATTTCATAAGCGTCCAAATCCTTTTTCCTAAAGGCAGATTCTGGGTATTTTGGCTGAAACCCTGCCTTGTCATCTCGCCCCAGCCGTGTGATTTTTTAAAATAATCAACAAAACCATTGACACCAGCTCTTACTGTAATCGGATGAAAGTAAAATGGCTCTGAAAACGCTGTCACAATGAGCGCAAAAAAATCCTTCCGCTTGCTGTAAACCTGATGACTCATCATATCCACAAGTATCGCATAAACCGAATATAAAAATCCCATCGACAGGACCAGCGCAAAAAGCACAAAGAAAAATGGCCAGTTGATGATGCCTAGCAACAGAAAAATTATAAAAACAATGTAACCTGAGAACTCTACCAACGGTCCCAGAAATTCAAAGAAAAACCAATATGGCAAGCTGACCATTCCGAGTTTTTTGTATCTCGGATTAAACATCATTCCACGGTGTTTCCAGAGCGTTTCCATCGTGCCTCGCATCCAGCGGTTTCGTTGTTTTTTGAGAATTTCTTTGGTTTCAGGAACTTCTGTCCAGCAAAGCGGATCCGGAATCGTGAGAACCTCGTATGGCTCGTTGCGCTTTTCCATATACTTACGCATCCGAACCACCAGTTCCATATCCTCGCCTACAGTTTTTCGGTCATAGCCTCCACATTCCAGGACAATTTTCCTGTCAAAAACACCAAAAGCGCCGGAAATCAAAATCAACCCCGAAGCGCGCGACCAAGCCATTCTTCCCAAAACAAAAGCACGGATATATTCCAAAGCCTGCGTCCTACCTAGAAGTGTTTTTGGCATATTGATGCTCACGACTTTTCCATCCTCTACCACACAATTATTGGCAAGACGGATGACGCCGCCGCAAGCTATAATTTTTTTATCCGTTTCCTGCAGAAAAGGTTTTGCCAGTTTTAGAATCGAGTCCTGTTCCAGGATACAATCGACATCGATGCAGACCAGATATTGACCAGACGAAACATTAATTCCGACATTGAGCGCATCGGCCTTGCCGCCATTTTCCTTGTCTACGACGATCAGTTTTTTGAAGGCCTGATTCTTACTTTTGTAAATGCCTTTGATTTTATTGGTCTCGATGGTTCCCTGTACGAAAAATGAAATGCATTCCAGATCATAAGCTTCTATCAGCTTTTGCATCGAATCATCCTTGCTGCCATCATTGATAATGATAATTTCAAGGTTATGATAATATAAGGACAGCAGCGATCTTACATTCTCCACAATCGTCATTCCCTCATTATAAGCCGGTGCGAGAACACTGAAAACCGGTGCGTTGGGATTGGCTGCGATGATGCTGTAATCTGTGAAAACATTTTCTTTTTTATACCGTAAAACCGCACCAAATGCGTAGATGCCGACCCAGCCATAAATGATGGCAATAGCCGCACCATACAACAGATAGAGCCAGATGACAATTTCGTAGATGATGTGTGAAAACTCTAACATACTTTTTCCTGCAAAGCGTATTTTACAATTTGAATTAATTCTTCGGAAGCGGTTTCATTCTGAGCCAGTTCCGAAAGATACTGCCTGTGACCAAGCTCAAAAAGCGCCTGCGCTGCATTGACCTTGATTCTGGAAGAAACATTCCTGGACAACTCGCGTTTCAGCAAATCTGTACAGCTTTGATCTTTGGAAACTTTGGAAACACGCAGGATTTCTATCTTAACTTCTTCCGACTGTTCATCATAGATCTTGCTGAGATAAGCTACCGTTCCCGGATTCTCCAGCGACATCAACACTTTGACTGCTTTTATTCTGACACTGATTGAATCTCTTTTCAGCAATTCAATTATTTTCGGATAAAGCGACAGCAGCTGGAATTTTTTAATCAATTTTAATGTAAAACTGACTACTGAATCGTTCTCACTGTTAAGCCAGTTTTCTATGGTAGACTCGGAGCTTTCCGGTATAGATGATACGGAGAGAAGCAATCTCAACTGCTGCCATTCTGAAATTCTGGAAGTAAAGGAATCTAGGAAATTCAAACCTTCAAAACCTTTGAAACGTACCATCGCATACTGCGCTTCCTGATAAACCAGAATAGATGGATGCGAGAGAAACGATGCGATTTTCTGAACAGAACCTTCTGCTTCCATTACTGTCAGTTCCGTGATGCCACCGGCAATAAGGTGAGGTTTTTTTTGGTTTAATTTTTTTAAAGCTTCCTTTTTCAGATTGTAGTCATTAAATAGATCCTTGATTTTATCTTTAGCAACGCCGGAAAATTTCTTTTCAGACTCTACCAGTTTTTGGAGAAACAGATTCCTGAACGCTCCATTACTGCTCAGTAACCGAAAGTGGCTGTCATCCGACACTTTCTCGTCCCAATAGACAATCACTTCCGATATTTTTTTATTGATCACATCGGACCAATGAGCTATTCGCTGGGATTGTCTATACTCGATAAAATTGTAGATAAGTACTGCAATAATCAGCAACATCACCAGTGAAAGCATCACCATGAAAACAACGAAAAGAAAATGGACAGAAGTAATCAGCATCGAAAGTAATTCTATTTGGGTATAAATCGTTTAATCCTGATCATCAACTCATTAGGACTGAAAGGTTTTACAATAAAATCCGAAGCACCAAGATCAAAGGCGTTCAGCACCACTTCTTCCTGTCCCATACTTGACAACATAATTACAGGCGTTTGCTTTCCCATTGTTTTGAGCGCAGACAAAATCTCAATACCGGATGCAAACGGCATCATAATATCGGTAATGGCTACATCCACATCTTTTTCCTTCAACGTTTCAATTGCTTCCTTTCCGTTTCTGGTCAGGATTACCTCGTGCCCTTCTTTCAGTAATTTGTGTTCGATTGTTTTGAGAATCAACTCATCATCTTCGGCAATCAAAATTAACATAGCGTTCTAACCTTTTATTTTATTAAACTTTTTATAATCTCAAGTCCTTTTGAGATTTCTTCTCTGATGTCATTCTTCAGCATATCGAAATCTATTGTTTCGCTTGCATTTTTCTCCCATCTTACGGCAATTTCCGACAGTCTGAAAAGACCCGAAATACCTGCAGTTCCCCGCAGCTTGTGAAGAATAGCTTCTACATCTTCCCCATTTTTTTCATTGGATGCTTGCTCAATATCTTTATCTGCCTGTATCAATTGCTGAACTACCAGATTCAGAAACATATTCCGGAAATCCGGATCATCACCAATCTGCTCATTGAGCATTTCCATATTGATATGGTTTTCCACAGTCAAGTCTGAATCGTTTTTATGATTATTATTACATTCAAGATGCTTTCTCAGCATTTCTTCCAGCTGCTGTTGACGCAAAGGTTTTGGAAGGAAGTCATCCATTCCGCAGGCAAAACATTTTTCTTTCTCACCCAGAACATTGCCCGCTGTTACACCGATTATAGGTATATTCTCATAACCAGACAATTGGCGAATCTGCTTTGTCGCTTCTATGCCGTCCATTATGGGCATCTGAACATCCATAAGTATTAAAGAAAACCTTTTTTTCCTGCATAACTCGAAAGCTTCCAACCCATTAACAGCTTCCGTGAGTCTGGCATTGGGAACCAAGACCTTCATCATCCTGTTGTTCAGAACCATATTTACAGGATTGTCATCTACGAGTAAGACTTCCATTTCATCCAAAACAGACAATGGCTTCCCAGTGTCGTTCTGTTGTTCAGAAATTTCCATTATGCTGTTTTTCTCAACTTTCCTTAGTGTTTTATAAAGTTCTTCAGATTTGATTGGCTTCATCAGGAAATAAGAATTTTCTTCTTTCCGGAAAGAATCGATAACGTCATGTTCCTCGGAAGAGGTATGGAGAATGACCAAAGGCGAGGTTTCACGACGCTGATTGAACAACTCCCGGATTTTGTCTATAGTTTCCAAACCCGAAATAACAGGCATGTGATAATCCATTAGAATAACATCAAATCGCTCACCATTCAGCAACATTTGAAGTGCTTCCATTCCGTTGGCAGCCAGTTTAGAATCAATATTTTTATATGATAACATATGTTGCAGAATCATCCTATTGGCCTCATTATCATCCACTACCAAGACGCGGCGGATGGAAATTGTATCATTCTCTTCCACAGTTTCTGACATTTCGTAAGGAACATCGATATCGAAAAAGAAAACAGACCCTTTTCCAGGCGTACTGTTCAGTGACAGATGGCTTCCCATATAACCCAGAATATTATTGGAAATCGTGAGACCTAAACCTGTTCCGCCATAGCGTTTGCTGATGGAACTGTTCTCCTGCGTGAAGGCATCAAAAATATACTTCTGCTTATCGGCAGGAATACCGATTCCTGTATCTCTTACTAAGAATCTCAGTTTTATGAATTTGTCATCTATGGATAGTTTTTCGACTTTGAGTTCTATCTCGCCTTCTTCTGTAAATTTGACAGCGTTACCAAGGAGATTGATGAGAATCTGTTTAAGCCTGGCCGCATCCAGCAACAATGTTCTCGGCAATCCGGGCTCTATATTGAGGAGCAATTCAATATTTTTCTTCTGAGACTGGTAAAGAATAACATTGATTACCTGGCTCAACATATCATATACATTACTCGGCTCAATGAGAAGTTCCATTTTTCCAGATTCTATCTTGGAGAAGTCCAGAATATCGTTGATGATATTCAACAGGTTTTCCCCGGACTCGTTAATATAATTGAGATACTGCTTCTGGATCTCATTCAATGGTGTTCTCAGCAATAAATCTGAAAATCCTATAACACCGTTAAGCGGCGTTCTGATTTCGTGACTCATATTAGCCAGAAACTCCGACTTTGTTTTGCTGGCAATATCCGCCATCCTTTTGGCGTTTTTCAGTTCTTCATTAATGATAAATGCATTGGTAATATTCTTTACAGAGACGATGATACCTCCGATTTCATTATCCGAAACATACCAGGGTCCCACTTTGAGACTGTAATGCTGTGTTTCTTTGGCAGAATCCAGATTGACCTTAAAATCTTCATTGATATAAATCTTTCCCTGTAATGCAGCGTGATAGATTTCTTTTCTTTCATCCGGAACATCTGGTGAAATGGTAAAAATATTATGACCAATGAGATCAATATCATTCATACTGAACTCTTCCTTCCAGCTGCTACTTACAGAAAGATAATTGAGTTCCTTATCAAACATTGCAATAGCATCGGGCACGTAGGTCACAAAGGATTGCATCATCGCTTCTTTTTTGGTAATGTCAAGAATCATTCTCTTGAACTCGTCAATATCCTGAATGATACCGAATACCCTGACACATTCGCCATCTTCAAATTCCGGAATAGCTTTGACACGCACCCAGATTGTAACGCCGTCATTCCTTACCAACTGAAATTCTTCATCATACGGGATTCCTTCCTGAACCGCCCTGTTGAATAAAAACTTAACCCGTTCCTGATTATCTTCCTGGTAGAAACCAATGGCATGCTCCAGATCCGGCTGAAAATCCCCTACAATCCTGTGAATTTCCTTCGTACTCTCTGACCAGAAAATAGTATTGGTCCTGAGATTTACTTCCCATCCTCCAACCTGTGCCACAGAGCTGGTCTGTTCAAGCATTTTTTTGGTGTAAATCAAATCTTTTTCCAGCGTCATTCTCTCGGTAACATTCAGCGCAGTACTGACTACGTACGGTTTTCCGTCTTCATCTACCTCTACAAGGTTATGATACATCCAGATGAGCTCCGTACCATCTTTAGCCTGTAAAATCATCGTGCCAGCATCCTCTTTGTTTTCATTGATTCTATGAAGGTAATCCTCCAGTCTGTGGTGATTTTTGGGAGGAACAAGATCCCTGAGATTGAGCCGGCTAACCTCTTCAGAAGAATAATTGAGCGTTTGTCTTCCCTTTTCATTAACTGCAAGAATATTTCCCTGCATATCGTGCATACTCATCAGGCCGATGGCATTTTCAAAAAAGCTTCTGAAGCGTCTTTCGGAACTTTCCAACTGGCGTTTTTCCTCGGATTGGGAGGTGATGTTAATGCCAAAACAAAAAATTTCGGAGAACGATTCGTTTTGTTTAAGAGACCATTCTACAACTGTAGCTGTCCCTTTTTCATTGTCGGTGGATGTGGTAAATGATGTGCTCTGTTGTTTTTTAAAATTATCAATGCTACAAAAAAGCTTATTATTCCTTCCTATGACATCAACAAAATCCTTCCCGAAAGCGTTTTCTCTGCTAAGAGAAAATGTCTTTTCAAAAGCGGGATTAATATCCTTGAGCCTAAACTGGCTGTCCAGCACACAAATCAGATTATTAGAGATATTGAAAGTCTGCTGAAAATATTCTGCATCTATGGCTTTTCTTTTGGCAGTCAGTATTTTTGATATGACATCCGAAAGTTTTTTAAGAGCTGAAATTTGACTGTCAGAGATTGTTCTGGGCTCATAATCTATAACGCAGATTGTACCCAAAGCGAAGCCATCCTCGTCCTTGATCGGAACACCGGCGTAAAATCTTATACCACCTTCAATAATCAGCGGATTTTCAGATGATCGTTCATCAAGATGCGTATCATTAATAACCACAATGTCTCCGGAAGCAATGGAATACTGGCAAAGTGTACTCTTTCTCTCCACAGAATCGATATCTAATCCAACACAGCTCTGCATTACCTGATCATCGCTGCGCATAATAGCAATAAGTGATGACGGACAACCAGCAATCAGGCATGCAGTCTCTGCAAAGACGTCAAACTGCGGATCTTTGCCCAGATTCAACAAATTGAGAAAGTCTAATCTGTCCAGCCTCTCAGCTTCATTATGGGGAATTGGAAAAATGCTCATATCGAAGACTAAATTATTTAAAAAAAATAAATATAGTTGCAAAATTGGCAAAAATAATTCCTTATGAGATTATAACAATAATGAAATCACAGAAAACAACGACATTATATCAATTATTTGAAAATATTCAGAAAGGGGTTTTGATGATTATATTTGATAATCTTCTGTGGTTAAAAAGTTCTTTTTTACAGCATCTTTATATTTTCTGCCCACCGGAACCGTTATCTCATTAATCTCGATTTTACTGAGAGAAATTGACGTAATGAAATCCTTATTAACCAAAAATGAACGATGAATCCGAACAAATTTGGATTCTGGTAGGATTTTCTCCACAGAAGTCAATGTTTTAAGAACCGTGATTTCCGAATCGTTCAGTTTTATCCTGCAGTAATTTCTGAGGCTTTCCACAAAAACAATATCGTTAATTTTAATTTTCCTTAAGCTTTTATCGACTTTCAGATTGATGCAAGAATCATCATTATTATCCTGAATTACCGGCTCTTCTTTTAACAATTTATTTTCTTCATTCAGCTCCGAGTTATTTTTCTGGAGATTTTCAATCGTTGTCAGATAAGTATAGGCAATGGGAATCATTGCGGCGATATTGATGTCCAGAGCGGTATTCATTATTTCTGATATGATGAAGAATCCAGAGTTCTTAAATCCCGGGAGAAAATTCGGCTGAATAAAATAAAGAAACAACGGTCGCTGAATAAAAACACTTATCAGAGCGACTAAAACGCAATACGAAACAAAGAAACTGAAATATTTTTTCTGATTGAAAAACTTCGGCAATAGATAAAAAAGCGTGACATAAACCAACAACATCCTCGAAGGAAGACAGCAAATCTGAATCAAAATATTCCGGGAGTAATTGTCGTCGGAAACACCCCAAACCAATCCAAAAAACAACACAAACGCTATCCAATAGAAAACGTGTTTCATCCAAAACCTGGATTTGAAATGTTCAAGAAACGATGGGTTCATACTTTTAAGGTCCTTCAAATTTAATTATTTATTTCAAATCAATTTCCACGATTGTTTTTTGTACAGAATAACCTGTCGTTTGTCCAAAAGACTTGTAACAAAGGAAAAGTAGAAATATTTTTGTTCAAAATTCAAATTAAAAAAATGAAACTTCCAATTTCTTTTTCGCTTTTATTCTTAGCATTTCTCTTTCCGATTTCAGGATTCTGTCAGGAAAACAAAGCCACGCTTGAAGCTGTAGAATATCTGAAACAACATCCAAAAAGCCCGAAAGATTACCTTGTTTCTAAATTCAAAAATTATCCTCTTGTTCTATTGGGAGAAGATCACGCTGTGAAAGAAAATCTCGATTTTGTCAAGAGCATTATTCCGGAATTATATCAGGCTGGTGTTTACAATCTCTGTATGGAATTTGGTGCTTTTGAAAAGCAAAAAGAATTAGACGAATTGCTGAATGCAGAAATATTCGATGAACGAAAAGCAAAAAATATGTTCTTTTATTACAATGTCGGCTGGGCTTACAAAGAATATTTTGACATCTACAAAGCAGTTTGGGAATTCAATAAAACTTTAAAACCTGATGCGAAAAAGTTCCGAATCATCAATCTGAGTTATCAATACCGTTGGGAAAACTTCAAAGGTGGCGCAAGAACGCCCGAGAATATGAAAGCCGTTTTCAATCTGGGAACGCCGGACCAATTCCGAACAGAAATTATCAAAAAGGAAATTATTGATAAAGATGAAAAAGCCCTGATCTATATGGGACACGTTCACGTTTTCACAAAGTACAAAATGCCAATCCTGAAAGTGAACAAGGATGATTTTTGTGATTATGATGAAGGAATGGTGGGAAATCGTCTTTACAAATTAATGCCTGATAAGATTTTTAATATTATGTTTCACACGCCGATGTTTTCCAAAACGCAGTACAATCCGGCTTATGTTTCGCCTGCAAATGGAGAATTGGAAAATGCACTTCAGAAGCTTGATTACCCGCAGATTGGATTCGATCTGATCAATACGCCTGTCGGGAAATTAAGGGATAATAGCTTTTTCAGTTTTTGTCATCCTGATTTTAAAATGGAAGATTTTTTTGACGGTTATATTTTCCTCAAACCTTTTAAAGATTTAACTGGTTGCACATACTATGACGATTTTTTTACTGGAAAAGATTGGACTTACATTGAGAATAATTTTCCGGACCCGGACTGGAGAAAACCTAAAAATCTGGAAGAATATAAAAGAGAAATCAAGAAATATATCAATATCAAAGACCGTTACAAAGACGTGATTCAGACTTCGATTCCTGCTGTGAGTTCTGGTAAAATAATCAGAATTAATCAATTTCCTTCAAAATATGTTGCTCCGAGAAATGTAGATATTTGGTTGCCCGATAATTTTAATCCGAATAAAAAATATTCGGTTCTCTATATGCACGACGGACAAATGCTTTTTGATGGGACAATCAACTGGAATAATTCCGAATGGAAAGTGGATGAAAACTATACTGAACTCAGCAAAACAATCAAACTGAAAGATTGCATCATTGTCGGACTTTGGAATACTGGAGCAACACGACATTCTGAGTATTTTCCACAAAAAGCTTTTGAAAATTTATCTAAAGAACTACAAAATCAAACGCTTGAGAAATATTTCCTAGGAAAAATCCAGTCGGATAACTACTTGAAATTCATTATAGAAGAGGTAAAACCTTTTATAGACAACAATTACCCAACATTGAAAAACCGAGAAAACACTTTTATCGCCGGTTCCAGTATGGGCGGATTGATTTCGATGTATGCGATTTGTGAATATCCTGAAATCTTCGGTGGCGCAGCTTGTCTTTCTACACATTGGATTGGATTCACAGACCTTTCTAATGACGAAATCCCAACTGCATTTGAGAATTATCTCAGACAAAAACTCCCAAATCCGAAAACGCATAAAATCTATTTCGATTTTGGAACGGAAGGCTTGGACAGTCGTTACGAAAAGCATCAGAACAAAGTCGATTTGATAATGAAGGAAAAAGGTTTCAACAAAAATAATTGGACGACCAGAAAATTCGAATCGGCTGACCACAGCGAAAATTCCTGGAGCAAACGATTCTCAATTCCATTAGAATTTCTTCTAAAAAAATAACAATCTCAATTTAATTATAAAGATATCATTTCCGGACAGCATTTCAGTTTTCAAAATACAATTGATATTCCGGTAAAAACAGTGATGATGCTTAAAGTTAATAACTGGCTGTGTGGAACAAACCAGTTCCGAAATCAAGTAGCCAAAATTTAATGACAGAGAAAAAATTTACTCAAACATCTCAGCTAATCGTACTCTTCTGATTTCATCAGCTGCATAAAGTTCTTTGACAGATTTTTTAACTTCTAACTTTGGATACAGATTAACACCCACCAGTTTGATTTTCCCTTCTTCTACCCAACTTTGCTCTTCAATAGCATGTTCAAAAATCAAATTCTGGATTACCGCAGATTTCAGGAGCTCCAGATAGCCTCCTTTTTCCTCAATCTCCAGAAAAAGCTTCCAGGATTTTCCTGCGAGCTGTTGCGTTACATCTTCTACAAAGTAACTTCCGGAAGATGCATCATCAAAAACGTTGATAATGCTTTCGTAAGCCAGCACAATTTGTTGTTTAAAGGATATCTCTCCAGAAAGTGCGTTATGATTTTCGATTTTATAATTGTTAGAATAGACAGCGTCTGCACCTCCAATCATCGCAGCAGCCAATTCCAATGTGGAACGGATGAGATTATTTTCTTCGTCATTTTCAGATTTGTTCCTTAGCGAAGTTTCCACAAAAATAAAGGGAATGCAGTCTTTGCCGAATTCCTTGGAAAACTGATTGAAAAGATATTTGAAAGCGCGGATTTTAGAAATTTCAAAAAAATAATTAGACCCGACAGCAAATCGGAAAACCAATTTTTCTAGAATCTCCGAACCATATTTTTCTGTAAGCTCCTTAGCTTTTGCCAAGGCAAAAGCCAATTGCTGAATGATGGATGCTCCGGCATTTTGATGTAAACTGATATCAATGCACAATTGTCTTTCAAAAGTCTTTGACAATAACTCACCAGCAAGATGCTCTTGGATTTCTGCATTTTTGTCATCTGAAAAAACATCAATCAGAGAAAAATAACGATTCGAATCATCAGTCAGAATATGTTCGGCCAAATCCGGATTGTTAATAAAAATAGTTTTTTCTTCCAAACCTTCCACATTTTCATTCAGAAGAAAGGCAAAAGCCTGTTCTTCCAAACTATCCTGATATTCGGCGACAAGATGAGTGCTTTCTTCTACTTTCGGAAGTATTTTGCTTACGGAATTAGTCTGGTAATAAGGTTTCAGATCTATATTTTCCAGATTGTCCTTGGAAAGAATTTCATAGATATTTTCTGTCTTGAGTTGCTTTTTAACAAGTTGTACCCAATCTTCCAAAGTACTTTCTATGAAATTCATTTTATTTTGTTTTTTTGATTCTAGAACTATCGACAACTAATATGAAAATCTCTTCGTTCGGCTTTTTCATAAAATAATTCTCACGGGCATACTTTTCTTTTTCCTGTTTATTATTCATAAGCTTTCGGAAAAATTTATCATTCTTTTCATATTCCGTTTTGTAAAAATCAAGTTGATTTTCGTAGCGTTTTATTTCACCGTTCAGTTCATTGATAACCAAGAAAGAAGTGCTGTCAAAAAATACCATCCAGACCAGGAATCCAACAAGCGTTATCACATATTTATTAAAGATATAAGTCTGTAAAAACTTAAGCGTAGGTGATTTTTTCTTGATATCTTTGATTAATTCTTTCATAGATTGTTAATGAACTTTTTTCAGAGAGTTATTAATCACTGTAGTAAGGAAATCAATAGCTACGGAATTCTGCCGCATATTCGGAACGATTAAGTCAGCTTCATTTTTAGAAGGCTCTATGAACTCGTGATGCATCGGTTTCAGCGTTGTCTGATATCTGTGCAGAACCTCCTGCAGATCACGTCCTCTCTCTTGGGTATCTCTTCGGATTCTTCGGATCAGTCTCTCGTCGGAATCTGCGTGGACAAAAACTTTAAGATTGAACTCTTTCAGCAGTTCTTTGTCCGTTAAAACAAGGATTCCTTCTACAATCAAAACGTTTTTGGGCTCCACAGTTACATAATCACCTGTTCTGGAATGTGTTACGAAAGAATAGATCGGCTGTTCTATGCTGTTATTATTTTTCAGTGCTTTCACGTGCTGCAGCATCAGTTCAAAATCGATAGACTTTGGATGATCATAGTTCAGAGCTTCTCTTTCGGACAGTGTAAGATTGGGGTTATCGTGATAATAATTGTCCTGAGAAAGTACATTTACACCTTCTAAATTAAGCTGTTGCATTATCTTATTCACAACAGTTGTTTTTCCGGAACCTGTTCCTCCGGCAATTCCAATCACGAGCATCTTACTTTTTTTTACAAAAATAAGACAAATTATTTTTTTGTAATGAAATAAATATGATCATTATAAAAAAAGATCCGCCTCACAACAAAAAGTGAAGCGGATTCTTTAAAATATTTAAGATCAATTATCCTAATAAAAGTGTAAGCGGACTTTCCAGATAAGTTCTCAAAGTCTGTAAAAACTGAGCTCCCGTTGCACCATCGATTACTCTGTGGTCACAAGCAAGAGACAATTTCATTGTATTTCCAACTACGATCTGTCCGTTCTTCACAATAGGTTTCTCAATAATTGCTCCTACAGATAAGATTGCAGAATTCGGTTGATTGATGATCGATGTGAACGTCTCGATTCCGAACATTCCAAGATTAGAAACGGAGAAAGTAGAACCTTCCATTTCGTTAGCTTTAAGTGCTTTAGTTTTCGCTCTTCCGGCCATATCTTTCACAGCTGCAGAAATCTCGTTATAGTTCATATAATCTGTATTCTTCAATACAGGAACCACTAATCCGTCCGGAACTGCTACTGCTACACCAACGTTGATGTTTCCGTGGTGAACGATCTTATCGCCTGCCCAAGAAGAATTCACTTGTGGATGCTTTCTCAATGCTACCGCAACTGCTTTGATCACCATATCGTTGAAAGATACTTTCGTATCCGGAACACTGTTCATTTCTTTTCTGGCTTCGATGGCTTTATCCATATTGATCTCCACCGTCAGATAGTAATGAGGTGCAGTGAATTTGCTTTCTGCCAATCTCTTAGCAATGATGTTTCTCATCTGAGAGTTTGGTGTTTCAGAATCTTCACCTGGTGTGAATGCTACACTTGGCTGTGCAGACGCAGCTTTTGGAGCAGATGCCGCAGCAGAAGGCTGATAGTTTTCAACATCTTTCTTCACGATTCTACCGTTTTCGCCAGAACCTTTGATTCCGGAAAAGTCGATTCCTTTATCCTGAGCAATTTTTTTGGCTAATGGAGAAATAGCTACTCTGTCGCCAGTAGAGGCTGCCGTAGCAGATGCAGTTTCTTTTTTCTCCTCAGATTTACTTTCCGTTTTAGCTTCAGTTTTTGGAGCCGCAGCTTTTTTGCCACCGCCAGACACTACTCCAGAGACATCTGTTCCTGCAGGTCCTATGATTGCTAGAATTTTGTCAACTTCAGCAGCATCACCTTCGCCAACACCTTGATATAATAAAGTTCCGTTGAATTCTGATTCAAAATCCTGAACCGCTTTATCTGTTTCGATTTCTGCAAGGATATCCCCTTCTTTTACCGTATCGCCAACATTTTTCTGCCATTTAGCCACTTTTCCTTCCGTCATTGTATCAGAAAGTCTTGGCATTGTGATCACTTCTACTCCTTCCGGAATATCAGCAGAAGCAGATTCTTCAGCCTCATTTTCAACAGCTGTGGTTTCATTTTCTGTTTTAGATTCTTCTTCAGATTTTGTTTCTTCAGATTTAGCACCTCCACCAATAAGTCCGGAAACATCTTCTCCTTCTTTACCGATAATTGCCAAAACAGAATCTACAGGAGCCTGTCCGCCTTCTTCTACACCGACATATAACAGTGTCCCGTTCAGTTCGGATTCAAAATCCTGAACCGCTTTGTCTGTTTCTATCTCTGCAAGGATGTCGCCTTCTTTTACAGCATCACCCACTTTTTTGTGCCATTTTGAAACTTTACCTTCCGTCATCGTATCAGACAGACGGGGCATCGTAATTACTTCTGCCATAATTTTTTATTGATTTGAGATCTGAGATTTAACGATTCGAGATTTGAGATTCATTGAATTCAAATTTCAAATTCTAAATTTCAAATTAATAATATTTTAGTTTTCTAATTTATCTAGGAAAGGATAATCCGGTGTAGAGTACACAAAGTCATAAACCTGAGATGTATCAGGATACGGAGACTGCTCCATAAACTCAATGCATTCTTCTACGAATTCTCTTGATTTTTCATCCATCGTTTCCAGCTCCTGTTCAGTCGCCCACTTATTATCCAGAATTCTTTTCTTTACAATTTCGATTGGATCTTCCAATTTATATTGTGCCACTTCATCCTTGGTTCTGTAAGGTTCAGCATCAGACATTGAGTGCCCTCTGTAACGGTAGGTTCTCGCCTCGATGAAAGTAGGTCCGTCTCCTCTTCTGGCTCTTTCGATAGCTTCGTAAGCAGCTTCAGCTACTTTTTCAGGATCCATCGCATCTACAGGAAGGCAAGGCATTTCGTAACCTAATCCTAATTTGTAAATATCTTCGTGATTGGCAGTTCTCTTAACAGAAGTTCCCATTGCATAACCGTTGTTTTCACAAACGAAAACTACAGGAAGCTTCCAGTTCATAGCCATATTGAAAGTCTCGTGCAATGCACCTTGACGAACCGCACCATCTCCCATAAAGCAGATGTTAACCGCTTTTCTGTCAAAATATTTGTCCGCAAAAGCAATACCTGCTCCCAAAGGAATCTGACCTCCTACAATCCCATGTCCTCCATAGAAACGGTGCTCCTTGCTGAAGATGTGCATAGATCCTCCCATTCCTTTGGAAGTTCCTGTTGCCTTTCCACAAAGCTCCGCCATTATTTTTTTAGGATCTACGCCCATTGCCATCGGGTGGATGTGGCATCTGTAAGCCGTGATCATACTGTCTTTGGAAAGATCCATTGCGTGGGTAAATCCTGCGGGAATGGCTTCCTGACCGTTATAAAGATGTAAAAATCCTCTGATTTTTTGTTTTAGATAGAGAGAACGGCATTTGTCTTCAAACCTTCTCCACATCGTCATATCCTCGTACCACTTCAGGTAGACTTCTTTAGAAAATTCTTTCATTGTTGTTTTGAAATATGTAGCAAAAATAAGAAAAATTTTACTTTCTATTATATGCATATTATCATATTTTCGTGAAAGACAAAATTATTCAAAATTACAGATACACATATATGCAATCGATTGCGCTTTAACATTTGAATAATAATAAGTGATTTGATGTGATAAATTAATATTCAACGAAACACGAATTCTAATCAAACTTAACATTGTAGATATTTTTGTATATTGTTCGCGAAATTATTGTCAATGGAAGTTAAAGACCCGATTGTTTTATCAATATCAAGATTTATCTCTAATTTTTTTAATCCGCTTGTGTCTTTGGTGATTTATTTCTTTTATTACAGTTATGTCAATTATACCTGGGAAGAGGCAACCAAGAAATTCCTGCCTATACTTTTATTACTGATCATCCCTGTAGGACTCTGGATCTACAGAAATGTAAAGAAAGGAAACTATACCAATATGGATGTTTCCAACAGGAAGCAGAGACACTCTTTATATGTTTTCATTATTCTTGCAACGATAGTTTTTCTTGCCGTGGATTATTTCATTCACAAAGAAATAGATTGGACAGTTCTGATGCTCTGTATCCTGCTGATGCTGATGCAGGCGAGCAACTTCTTCATCAAGAGTTCTATGCACACCAGTCTTAACATTTATGTTGCCGCATTATTTTTCGCCATCAGTCCTGGCATCGGATTGTTCTGGTTTCTGTTATCTGTTCTGATAGGCGTTACGAGAGTGATTCTGAAACGCCATACCACCAGAGAAGTGCTGTCTGGCGGTTTGATCGCTATTTTTGTATCTTTGATTTATCTCACAATGGTGAAAGCAATTATTTTTTAAACTATGAAACTACAATCTCTCACAGCATCGGAAGAAGATGTGATGCGCGTGATCTGGAAAGAAGGTAAAATCTACTTCCGGGATCTTATCAACGCTTATCCGGAACCAAAACCGCATCAAAATACCATTTCCACTTTTCTTAAGATCTTGGTAGAAAAAAACTACCTCAACACCGAAAAACATGGTAGAATCTACCTTTATTCTCCAGCAATCGGTTTTGAGGATTATAAGAAACTGGTAACCAAAAAGTTCATTGAGACTTATTTTGAAAATTCCGGAGAGGATTTTCTGAAAATGATGATGGATGAGAAACTGATAAACGCCAATGATTTCAGCCAGCTTTTTGAAGTGAAAACCAGCGTAATTTCTTTACAAGAAACTGTTAAAGAAGATCCTATTAAACAATTCGTGAATGAACTGACAGGCGGAAAGAAAAAGAAGAAAAAGGATAAGGACAAAAAAAAGAAAAAGAAGAAATAAAAAAAGCGATCAAATGATTGATCGCTTTTGCTTTTCTGTATCGTTAGATTACCAACGGTTTCCACCTCCACGGTTTCCACCTCTGTCTCCTCCACCGTAACCTCCACGGTTATTGTCAAAAGATCTTCTTGGTTTTTCTTCTCTTGGTCTAGCTTCAGTAACGTTCAGGATTTTTCCGTTGAATTCTTTCTGATTAAGAGCATCTACAGCCTGTTTTCCTTCATCATCTCCCATTTCTACGAATCCGAATCCTTTTGATCTTCCCGTATCTCTGTCTGTAATGATTTTTGCAGAAGAAACTTCTCCAAAACCTTCGAATAGTTCTTGCAACTGATGATCTTTAGTTGCGTAATTGATGTTTGAAACAAAAATGTTCATTTTAAAAAAAATTAAGTTATAATGTTGTTTTAATCATTATATAAGGAAAAACAACAAAAAGAAAAAGAACAAATCATTGATTTCAAATATAATTTGGTGCAAGGTACAATTATTTTTGACAAATCAAAGATTTTATTGTCAAAATAAAAAATAACTGCAGGTTAATCCACTTCCTTTCCTTTCGCAGCCTGCAAAATTTTGAACCAGTCTTGCTCTTCCAGTTGTATATTAACCGACTGTTTCAGTTCTCTTACCGCTGCTGCCCGGGAAGTTCCGATAACGGGAATAATCCCTGAAGGATGCTTCAGAATAAATGCTAATAGAATCTGATTTTCTTTAGCCTCATATTTATCACAAAGTTCGTGAATTATGGGTTTAATTCTTTCATTCTGTTCAGACTTCTCAGAAAAATAGTTTCCCATAACAGACCAGGCTGTAGGACGCAGTTTTTTCATCATCATCTGATCCAATGTTCCGTTTTCAAATGCTGAAAGCTCATTGACAGAAATCTCAACCTGATTCGTAACAAGCGGAATATATTGATCTATGAGATCAAACTGCGACACAGAAAAATTGCTGACACCAAAATGTTTTACCTTACCATTTTCCCTTAGAATTTGAAAAGCTTCGGCAATAATCTCAGGATGCATCAATTGTGACGGACGGTGCAGCAGCAATACATCCAGATAATCTGTGTTCAGGTTTTTGAGACTTTCATCTACACAACTCAGAATATAATCCTGATTATAATTGTAATATTTGAGTTCCGATGGTTTTCTCCCGGAATTCATTACAATACCACATTTGGAAATGAACTGAACGCTCTCTCTTTCTATATTCATCTGTTCCCACGCTTTTCCAAAAAGTTCTTCGGTGGTATGACCTCCATAGATATCTGCATGATCAAACGTGTTAATATTTTCCTCCATACATACTTCTATCAGCTCCTGCACATGATTTATAGAATGATCCGCTCCCCAAGTCCCCCAACGCATCGTTCCTGCAATGATTTCTGAAAACATAATTTTATTTTTTTACAAATATATTATGTTAATCATTAATACATTTATAAATTTGATTCAAGAAAAATTTATGCTTATGAAAAAAATGACACTTTTAATGGTAGGATTTTGCGCTTTTATGAACGCTCAATTCACCAGTCCAAACAATGGAACCAACTACACATTGACCAGCTTATCCGCAGCAGCACCAACAGTTTTAGTGAAAAATGGTTCCTCCTATACAATGACAGCCGACATCACTATTTCTGCAAATGACAAGCTGACTATTGATGAAAATGCTACAATGTTAGTAGATGCAGGGAAAGCTTTATTTGTCTATGGTGGTTATAATACTACTGCAACTAATTTTGTGGTCTCAGCAAGTGATATAGCATCTCCGTTTAAAGGAATTCAGTTTGAGATCGGCTCTCTTGTAGAAATGAAGAACACAACAGTAGAATATGGCGGAGGCGTGCGGGTTTTAACAGATAACTTCCTAATGGACAACTGTATCATCCGGAAAAACACAACCGGTGTTGCAACCAATGGCGCAGTAAGTCTTTTCAGAGGAAGTCCGGTGATTAAAAATTCACAATTTATAGAAAACTCCAGATCCGGAATAGCTTCAGGAACATCCAGCGGTGTTTCCGTGACGATAGAAAATAATTATCTTTTCGGGAATAATACCGCCAATGCTAATTCTCCGCAGATCAATATCGGAATGTCTATCAGCGATTCCGTAAAAATCATTAATAATACTGTTATCGGAAACCGTAGCCTGACTAAGGTTGGCGGCATCGGTGTTTCTATGCTTACAGGCGGTTCCACACGATTCAGAATTGAAGGAAACACTGTGAGAGACAACCGTTACGGCGTTACAACAATCGGTGGCGGCGCATCCGGAATTATCAAAAATAACATTCTGGAAAATAATGATGCCGAAATCAATCCTAATGACGGAGGAAGCGGAATTTCGGTTTATGCGGCTCAGAACATTATCATCAGAAACAATCAGATCCGCGGGAATCTTTGGGGTGTTACGGTTTTATCCGGTGGAACTCTGGATCTGGGAACAGAATCTGATCAAGGAAACAACATTTTCAAAAACAATGCAAACAATGGGAATACTGTAGCATTTTTCAATAATACACCAAACCAGGTAAATGCAGTCGGAAACTGCTGGCGAGAAGATGAAGCTTCCACAGATGCGATGGTAGAAGCCGTGATCGGAAGCCTTAATCCCAACACAGTTTCTTATAAACCGTACAATTGTGCAGCATTAGCTGTTTCCGATGTTTCAAAATCAGCAGTTAAAATCTTTCCTAATCCAAGCAAAAATCACTTTTTCATGGAAACGGAAAATGCCGGAAATATCGTGATACAGGACATGAGCGGAAAAGTTGTTTTTTCATCAATTGTGAATAAAGGCAGAAACGAAATCAAGACTAATCTGCAATCCGGGATTTACATCATCACACACCACGCTGAAGGTCAAAAATCAAATACAAAACTGATCATCAAATAAATAATCAGTTAAAACTAATTCTAAGGCATCGCAATCCTGCGATGCTTTTTTTGTGAAAATACGTCAAATGCCTTATTGTGGGATGAACTTTATTACAGGAATTTTGGGACACAATAAAACCTAAACTTCAAGTGTTATGAAAACTCAAATTTTTAAAAGCATTGCTGCAGCTGCATTATTAGGCAGCAGCATTTTTATGTACGGACAAAAATCGCCGGATGCAGAGTTCAAGATGGGCAATATCCAGTTTATGAAACTTACGGATGCCGGTGTTCTTCTGGTGGCCAATGGAGACGGATTTGCCGGCATCAAACCGGAAAGCAGTCAGCTGCATTTCAATTTTCAGGATTACGGGAAAGTGAAACAGGAGGAAGTGGAATTTGTTCCTAATTCGCCCTACGTGATTATTGCTCAGGGCGGAATCTTCGGTTCCAAAAAAAGTGTGATTGACATTGTATCCGGAAAAAAATTATTTGCAACGGAAGAAAATGGCTGGAAAATGATCAACCAGTTCAACCTGATGCTTCCTCAGAACAAATTAATTGTAGCCGGACAGAGAACCTCCAAAGAAAAATTTGCGCAGGCTGTAGGAATCTATGATCTGGCAACCGGAAAAGAAGAAAAAATATTCAATCTCCAGGATCCCGGGAAAGTAACAATGGGAATTACCACGGTTACAGGAAAACCGCTTATTGCCGGAAATAAAGTCCTGATCCCTACCAGTAAAGCAACCATCTGCCTGGATCTGAATACCGGCAATATACTTTGGGAAGCCAAAGTAGATGACATCAGCTGGCTGACAGCCGATAAAACAGGAAAAGAAATCTACGCCATAGAGCAGAAACCAAACGGAAACTCCAATATTTTCAAACTAAGCGACACAGGACAGGTAATGTGGAAAGAGCCCCATTCGGTAAAAGGGAAAATTTCTAATTTCCAGATTCTCCCAAACGGATTGGCTGTAGTAAGTGATGTTGATAACAGCGGAAAATCCGGGTTAATGAAATTAGCATCCGCAGCTTCGGAATCCAGAATTGCTTTTCTGAGTGCAGCTTCCGGAGAAGATCTTTGGGAAAAAGCACCAAAAACCAAAGGGTATGTTCAGCATTTTTATGTGATGGACGATGGGATTCTCTTCGGAATCCGGGAAGGCGGAATCAATAAAATATCATTTGACGGGCAAACGCTTTTCAAAAAACCATTGAAAACAGGCGAAAACATCCATACAATGGCATTGGTTCCAAAAGGAATGATCTACATTACCGATGAAGATGCCAATATCATTGACCTAAAAACCGGAGAATCCATCTACGGAAAAGCCATTAATTACAAAAAAGCAAAAGCCGTATGCAGCACTTATGACAAAGTAGGAAAACGTTACTTAATAAGCACAGGAGAAGAAATCAAATCAATTGATGAAAACTCTGGGGATATCTCATCATTTGCCTCTTATAAATTTGACGAAAAAGAAGCACCAACCAATATCCGGTCAAAAGACAACGGAATCTTCATAGGCTCCTCTCAGAATATGATGCACTTTGCACACGATGGATCTACAAAATACCAGCAATATTTCCGCTCTCCCGGGAAAAGTGCAGCAGGACTTATCCTGCATGGTGTCCTTGCTGTCGCCTCCGCTTCGGTTTCCGCAGGCGCATCATTCCAGGCGGGGATGAACACCAACTCCATCGGACAGTACACAGCAGAAGGTGAAAGGCTGAAAGCCATCGGAGATTCTTTTGCAGGAATAGCTTCTGCTTCTTTTGCAGAGATGGCAAAACGTTTCAAAGCAACATCTGCTACAGAAAACTATCAGTTCATCCTTACCAGACTGGACGATGGCGCAGGTCTGGCAAAAGTGAACAAAAATACAGGAGAAAAGGAAGAAGAAATCCTTCTGAAAGATAAAAAACCTACTTATGAAGTGGACGAACTGTCCGGCATGCTTTATTATCAAGCTAATAATAACACAATCTACAAGTATAATCTAATGAAGTAGGTTTATTGTGACCCCTCATTATCCGTCAGTTAAGAGAGGGGTCTTTATTATAGATTATGACACAGATTATCTACATCAGCATCATTACGGTTCTCATTCTCATCATTGTTTTTCTGATGAGAAAGATACGAAGCATTAAAATTCAACATCGTCAGAAGCTCGCCCTGCTTTATAAAAAACTGTCCGAACTCACGGAAAGAGAGAAAAGCTACCAGGGCAAACTGAAACTGGAACACCATCTGAACGATAGAATATCTGATGCTAAAAAGCAACTGAATACCGAGATTTTTGATCTGCAAATGAATCTCTTCAAAAAAATTACAGAAACTTGATTTTCTAATTAAAATTAATCTTAATTTTATGCTAAACTAAACCGATGAAAAATCATTAATAATGATTTTTGGTGAATTTAATTAATAAATCAATTAATTATGATTACAAAAATCGCAATAGCAGAGGACAACTTCCTTCTCGCAAAAGCCGTTCAGGAGAAGCTTTTTTTCTATGACGAATTCAAAATCAAATTTCTCTCCATCAATGGTAAAGATCTGATAGAGAAACTGGAAAAAGATGCCAACATTGACATTATCCTGATGGATATAGAAATGCCTTTGATGAATGGCATAGAAGCTACAGCCTACGTGAAAAACCGTTATCCGCAAATCAAAATCCTGATTCTTACAGTGTTTGATAATGATGAAAACATTTTCAATGCAATAAAAGCCGGAGCAGACGGATATCTGTTAAAAGAAACCTCGCCTCAGGAACTACAAAAATCCATCAACGAAGTTTTGGAAGGTGGCGCGGCAATGAGTCCATCCATTGCGTTCAAGACCCTGAAATTATTACGAAATCCCCAGGAATTCGGAAACAAAAAATGTGAAGAGGAAATCAAACTTTCCGCAAGAGAAATTGAGGTGCTGGAACAGCTAAGCCGCGGATTGAATTATAATATTATCGCACAAAACCTCTTTCTCTCTCCCAGTACCATAAGAAAACACATCGAAAATATCTACACCAAACTCCAGGTGCATAATAAACTGGAAGCGATTGAGAAGGCTAAAACAAGCAGGATTCTTTAAAAAATGAAAAAGATCATTCTATTTTTTTTCTCATTAATTTGCATTGATGCATTACCGCAATCAAAACAGCAGGTTGACTCTATCAGCAATTTGCCTATCACTCATATCCAAACCAATCTAAAAACAGTTATTCCCGCACTTAAAAAAAACATTACCGATGCGAATAGGATTAAAAATAAATTAGCAGAAGCAAAAACATCAGCACTTCTTGCATTAGCATTTTATTATAATGGCGATTATGATGAAAATATCAAATATTCTCTTAAAGCAATTGATCTGTTCGAAAAAGAGAATGATCTGGAAAATGTCTCATCGGTTTATGGCGAGTTAGGATTTCGATTAAAGGCAACCAATATTAAGGATGCTGAAAAATATATGATAAAAGGTTTAAAAATCGCTGAAAGAGGAAACTTTATAAAACCATTGTTAAGTATATACAATAACTATGGTGTTATAAAAGACAGGCTGAAACAACAGGACAGCGCATTATTTTACTATTTCAAAGGATTAAATATTAAGTTGAAATTAAAAGATAGCGTTGGTATTCCCTACAGTCTGAATAATATTGGTGAAATCTATGTCAATCAAAAAAAATTTGACCTTGCAAAGCAATATTTTGACAGAGCAATGAAGCACCGCATTGCAATGAAAGATGAATATGGAATAGCAGATAATTATGCTTATAATGGAGATCTATTCTTTGCAATGAAAAAATATCCTTTAGCAATTCAGAATTATGAGAAGTCTGTAGAATTGGCTGAAAAATATAATATAACCAATCTACTTAGACACGATTACAATATGCTTAGTCAGGCTTATGAATTCAACAAAGATTTGCCCAAAGCTCTTGAATATTATAAGAAAAACCAAATTCTTAAGGACAGCATCATCAATAAGGAAACCTATGATAAAATGGCTGAATTACAAGTTAAATTTGACATCACTAAAAAAGAAAAACAAATACTTGAGCAACAGGATCTTGAAAAGAAAAGACTGAACACTATAAAAATTCTAATTATTCTTTTTGTATCCATTATCATTATTGCATTTCTGTTTTACAGAACATTACATCTCAAAAATAAACAACAAAAACAAGAATACGAACTCACATCGGCCATTTCCAAAATAGAAAACCAGAACAAACTCCAGGAACAGAGATTATCAATCTCCCGTGACCTGCACGACAACATTGGTGCGCAGCTTACTTTTATCATTTCGTCTGTCGAGACTCTGAAACAGGCTTTCAATATTACGGATGAAAAGATCAGCAGCAGATTGTCATCCATTTCTGATTTTACCCGTGATACCATTACCGAACTGCGCGATACGATTTGGGCAATGAATCTGTCCGAAATAGACTTTAGCGAGATCCGCAGCAGGATTCTCAATTTCGTGGAAAAAGCGCAGAAATCCAATGAGCATATCCATATTCATTTTGAAAGAGATAAGGAGCTGGATCAGCTTCATTTTTCTTCCGTAGATGGGATGAACATCTACCGAATCACACAGGAAGCCGTGAATAATGCTATGAAATATTCCGGTGCAAAAAACATTTTACTGACCGCCAGAAAAATTGCAGAGTATATAGAAATCACTATAAAAGATGATGGAAAAGGCTTTGAAATGGATAAAACAGAACCCGGAAACGGCATCCGCAATATGCAGAAAAGAGCCGCTGAAATTAATGCTTCCATTTCTGTCGACTCTAAGACCGGAAACGGCACTTCAATTGTTTTAAAGATTCCGAAAAGTTGATTTTCAAAGCCACTTTTGCACAACTCCAGTTTACGCATAATTCCGTAAATTCGTGGGATGAAAATCTCGGTCAAAAATATGGTTTGTAACCGCTGCATCGCTGCAGTGGAATTGATTTTTGGTGAACTTCAAATTAACATCAGCCACATTACGCTCGGAGAAATCGAGACGAAAAAAGACCTTGATCAGCAACAGCTGGAAACTCTAAATTCAAAGCTCAAGGCGGCAGGATTCGAAATCCTGGAAGATTTTTCTAAAAAACAGATCGAGAAAATCAAAACCTCCATCATTCAGAAAATTGCCGGAGAAGATCTGGACGACGATTTTGTTTTGTCAGAATTCCTGACTTCTTTGCTAAACCGGGATTACAGTTCTATCTCGAAGTTATTTTCCGCAAATGAAAGTGTAACATTGGAACAATATTTTATTCTTCAGAAAATCGAAAAAGCCAAAGAATTATTGCTTTACAAAGAACTGAACCTAACAGAGATCTCACAGAAGCTGGGATATAAAAGTGTGCAGCATCTTTCCAGTCAATTCAAAAAAATTACAGGCTTCTCTCCTACTCACTTTCTGCAATCTAAAGAGAAAAAGAGAATTGCGCTGGATCAAATCTGAATTTACCATCAATTTATTTGTAAATCTTTTGTAAATCAGATTCATATTATTGATTATCAATAATTTAAAATATTACAAAATTTTTCAGATTCTTTTACAAACTATTTTTTCTGTTCCGGTATAGCTTTACATCATAAAATTATTCCAAATGAAAAAGATATTATTGACCGCCATTATCCTGAGTACATTTACGATGTGTAAAAAATCTGATTTGCAGAACGCCAGCCGCACTATTGCAACTGTAGATTCTATAGCTGATAATGCTTCTCAGACTCTGGAAAAAATGGATTCAGAAGCCAGTTCAGTTTTAGATTCTGTTAATCTGAAAGCTAAAGATCTGATTAAAAGTAAGGAGCAAATCGAGGAAGCCTTTGATAAAAGCAAAGCGAAGATTGATTCTATTTCTGAGAATGTTGAAAAATTCAAAAAAGACATTGAAGACAAAAAAGTTGTAACGACAATTGATTCCATCAAAGACAAAATCAAAAAAGAAATCCCAAAAGCTAAAACTGTTACTATCTACAAGGAAAAACCTGTGAAAAAGGAATCTGCTGCTCCAACAAATGCGATGATAAAAAATGGCTCTGTTGAGATTAATGTTGATGACATCTCAACTTCAAAACAGTCTCTGAAGGAAATTATCCGAAAATACGATGGCATTATTAATACGGAAAATCTCGTGAGTAATGATGAATTTCAGACGTTTTACATCACTGCAAAGATACCGTTTGAAAAATTCGATTATTTGGTAGAAGACCTTTCGGTTTTGGGAAATGTACATAACAAAAATCTGGAAGTCAAAGGCAGTTCTTATTACCCAAAACAACTTTGTAATCTGGATATTACCTTGTACCAAAATCACATTAAAAATGAAAAGCGTGATGCGGATAAAAGTTTTGCGACCCAATCTCTGGAAGCCATTTCTACAGGCTGGAGAGTTATTGGCGATATTCTGATTTTTCTACTTCCGTTCTGGCCTGTTTTTCTGATTAGCGGAATTGGTTATTACTTTTATAAAAAGAAGTATAGCCGTAAAAATAATTCCGACCAGAATCCTTAAACAAAAAAAGACGCTTAAAAAATTAAGCGTCTTTCTTTATATAAACAAGTCAGAATAATTTAGTTCATCAGACTTTTGCTCAGGTTGAGCGCATCTTGATTAGAACTGTCATATTGCAGAGATTTTGCAACATATTGCTTTGCTTTTTCAGGATTGGTTTCCTTGTCAAGAAAAGCGATGAAAAAATAGGCATAAGCCAGATTTTGCTTATTAGCTTCTACTTCTTCAGGTTTTACTTTTGCAATGTATTGTTCGTAGGCAGTTTTAGCACCTTCGTTGTTTTTTGCAGATTGATTAGCATAACCGATACTGTAATAAGCTGGTGCCCAATCCGGGATAAGCGTGGTAACTTTATTCCAGGTCGCAATAGCTGATGTCCAGTCGTTTGCGTTTTGATAGGCTGTCGCCAGTGCTACCAGAGATTGCGTGTCATCCGCTTTTGCATTTATTTTCTGTTTTAACGCTTCAATTTCCGGATTGCTGACGCCGGCTGTCTGCATCGTATTAGTTGTATTATTGATAGTATCACTTGTCGCCGGTGTAGTTTGTGCAGTAAGATAACCACCTGCAATTATTGATAATCCAAACACCAGACTTTTAATTTTTGTTTCCGTTTTCATAACCTTTCTTTTTTAAGTTGTAACTATTGAAATGCAAGTACAATTCCATAAAATGTAATTTTTTTTATAATTTAGATTTTTTAATGTTTTTTTAAGAATATGAAGATATGATTTAAGAAAATTTAAAATAATTGTTTTAATTACTATTTGGTCTTATTATTGATGTGCATTTATAAACTATAAAAATTACAATTAAGTATATTATTTTACTTTTTAAAATAAGATGAAATTTAAGACTATAAAACAAACCATAAAACTGCTGGAGAGCTTTTCTGATGAAAACACAAAAGGATATTATCCTGATGATATCCACGGTTTCAAAAACTGGATCTATGATAAAGAAGCTACTAAACGGACATCTGTTGAAGATGAGCCGATATGGGAAGGAAAAGAGAACGGCAGGTCTCCAGAGAGTGTAATAAGCACATTGCTCCTGCATCTGAACCGCTATGCAAAAACTTATTCTAAATCTGCGATTGCAGATTCTAATTTTAATACGCAGGAAGAATTCATTTACCTCATTAATCTCAAGGCTTTCGGGACAATGACCAAAATGGAACTTATCAAGAAAAACATCCAGGAAAAATCTGCCGGAATATTGATCATCAACCGGCTGATAAAACAAGGCTGGATAGAACAAAAAAATTCTGATAAAGATAAAAGAACGAAAGTCCTGAAAATCACAGAAGCCGGATTGGAAGCTCTGGACAGCCAAATGGATAAAATACGCACTGCAACTTCCATTGTAACAGGCAATCTAAACCACGCCGAGAAAATGGAACTTATCAGGATACTGGACAAGCTGGAACAGTTCCATCATCCCATTTTTTCCAGAAATATTGACAGCCAGCATTTATTGGAAACTGTAATGAAAGATTATGCACCCGGAAATAAATTGATATGAAAAAGAAAATAGCAGTCATTGGTTCGGGATTTTCTGGTTTGTCAGCAGCTGCCTATTGCTCTAAGTTGGGACACGAGGTACACGTTTTTGAAAAAAATAAAAGTCTGGGCGGCAGAGCCAGAAGTTTCCAAACTGATAATGGTTATACCTTTGATATGGGACCGAGCTGGTACTGGATGCCGGATATTATTGAGAATTTTTTCAATGACTTCGGAAAATCTGCTAAGGATTTTTATGATCTTATCCCGCTCAATCCACAGTTTGAGATGGTATTTTCTGATGGTAAAATGGAAATTCCACAGGATTATGAAGAGATGAAAAATCTCTTTGAGCAGACAGAAAAAGGAGCAGGCAAAAAGCTGGACGTTTTTATGAAGGATGCCCGATACAAATATGAAGTGGGAATGAAGGATTTTGTTAATAAACCTTGCAATTCCTGGCTGGAATTTGTATCGCCGACAATTGCAAAAAGTGCTTTCAAGCTTGACCTGTTGTCGGATTTCCATCATTTTGTCAGAAAATATTTTAAACATCCAAAACTGATTACGCTTATGGAATTTCCGGTAATCTTTCTGGGTGCAGCACCTAAAGATATTCCGGCACTTTATAGCCTTATGAACTATGGCGGTTATAAATTGGGAACCTGGTATCCGATTGGCGGATTTATAAAAATTATTGAAGCCATGGCAACAATCGGGAAGCAGCAGGGTGTTAATTTTCATTTCAATTCCCCTGTAGAGAAAATCATTGCAGAAGACAAAAAGATAAAAGGAATCATAGTAAACGGAGAAAAAATGGATTTTGATACCGTTATTGCTTCATCAGATTATCATCACACCGAAGAAAATCTTCTGGACGAGGAATTCCGGAATTATGACGAGAAATATTGGAAGAAAAAAACATTTGCGCCATCTTGCCTCATTTTCTATTTAGGATTTAATGAAAAAATTCCTAATCTGAAACATCACACTTTATTCTTTGAGAACGATCTGGATCTGCATACCAATGAAATCTATACGGATAAGAAATGGCCTACAAAACCTCTTTTTTATGTCTGCTGTCCATCAAAAACTGATGCAAATCTCGCACCTGAGAATTGTGAAAATGTTTTCCTGCTAATGCCGATTGCGACAGGAATTGAAGACTCCGAAACTATGCGTGAAAAATATTTTTTTGAAATGATCAACAGAATCGAAAAGCATACAAAAACAAAAGATCTGATCGCAAAATTAGATTATAAAAAAAGTTATTGTATCAATGATTTTATGAGTGATTATAATGCTTACGAAGGCAATGCTTACGGACTTGCCAACACCTTATCACAGACGGCTGTTCTGAAACCTTCGTTAAGAAATAAAAAATTGAAAAACCTTTTCTACACAGGTCAATTGACAGTTCCTGGTCCAGGTGTCCCGCCGTCCATAATCTCCGGGAAAATTGCAGCAATGGAAGCTAATAAGAAATAAAACTGAACAAATCAGATATGAAAAAACTATTCGACGAATTGTCTTACAAAATCAGCAAACAGACAACAAAGCAATATAGCACCAGCTTTTCGCTGGGCATTCTCGCACTGTCTCCAAAAATCAGGAACGCTATCTATGCCATCTATGGCTATGTCCGTTTGGCAGACGAGATTGTGGATAGTTTCCACGGATTCGATAAGCAAAAATTACTGACCCGATTCCGTACAGAAACGAACCACGCTTTGGAAGAAAAAATATCTCTGAATCCAATTCTGCATTCATTTCAGGAAACTGTTCACCAATATCAAATTGATTTTCAACTGATTGATCAATTTCTGAAAAGTATGGAAATGGATCTTCACAAAATCGATTATAATTCTGAATTGTACAAGGAATACATTCTTGGTTCTGCAGAAGTTGTAGGACTGATGTGTCTGCAAGTCTTTGTGGAAGGCGATAAAACTGAATTCGAGAAGCTGAAACCTTACGCCATGATTCTGGGCTCTGCTTTCCAGAAAGTAAATTTCCTGCGCGATATGAAAGATGATTACTACGTTTTAGGAAGAACATATTTCCCGAATGTGGATATCAAAGACTTTGATAATGAAGTAAAATGTAATATCGAAAATGAAATCAGTGCCGAATTCCAAAAGGCGCTGGAAGGTATCAAAATGCTACCTAATTCTTCTAAATTCGGGGTTTACCTCGCGTACAGATATTATGTTTCATTATTCCGAAAAATCAAAAAAACGTCTGCCGGGAAAATCATCAACCAGAGAATCAGGATCTCCAATCCCCGGAAAATATCTCTGATGATGGGCTGTTACGTAGAGTATAAAATGTCGATGATATGAAGCTGAAAATGTTGTTTTTATTTCTGTTTTCATTTTTGATGGTGCCAGGTCAGGATCTCCATACCATCAGGAAAAATTATCAGAAAGCTGTTTCCGATAAAACCGTTTGTAAAACAATGCTTTCTCAATTTGAAAATAAGAAAAATGAAGGTTTGGAATTAGCCTACTTTGGAGCATTTCAGGCTATCTGGGCAAAACATACGGGCAATCCTTTTGAGAAGCTCAGCACATTCAAAAAAGGAAAAAACAACATGGAAAAAGCTATAAAACAAGATCCGAATGAATTGGAAGTAAGACTTTTGCGCTATTCCATTCAGAAAGAAAGCCCCGGTTTTTTAGGTTACAAATCCAATATGGATGAAGATAAAACCATCCTTACAAAACAACTGAAAAATGTAGAAGATGCGTGGTTGAAACAAATGATTATTCAAATCCTGAAAACTTAAAAATGAAACATCAGTTACACCGAAAACAACAGCTAAAATGCAGTCTGGAAGAAGCGTGGAAGTTTTTTTCCGCCGCCAATAATCTCTCGAAGATCACGCCGAAGGAGATGAATTTCATTGTGATAACCGAGCTTTTGGATGATGAAATCTACAAAGGGATGATCATTGATTATTATGTCTCGCCATTGCTTGGGATCAAAATGCCGTGGAAAACTGAAATTATTGAGGTTGATTTTCAAAAGAGTTTTACCGACTTCCAGAAAAAAGGACCATATAAACTCTGGAATCACAAACACGAATTCATCAAAAATGAAAATGGTGTTCTGATGAAAGATACAATCGATTATGAGCTCCCGCTCGGATTTTTGGGAGAAATCGCGCATCGGTTGTTTGTAAAGAAAAAATTGGAACATATCTTTGATTACCGGAAAAATGTTCTGGAAAAAATGTTCAACACAGAAAAAAACGAATTATGAATTTCTTAATAGTTACAGCCACTTTTTTCCTGATGGAAGGTGCAACCTGGCTGATTCACAAGTATGTGATGCACGGTTTTCTATGGTCGCTACACCGGGATCATCACGACCACAGCAATGATCCGCCATTAGAAAAAAATGATTATTTCTTCGTTATTTTTGCAATTCCTGCGATTGTGCTGATGTACTTCGGCAGTACGAATAATTTCAATTATTTATTCTACATTGGTCTTGGTATTACTATTTACGGAATGGCGTATTTCTTTGTCCACGATATCTTTATCCATCAGAGAATCAAGGTTCTGAAAAACACGCAGAATCCCTATCTCCTGGCGATAAGAAGAGCTCACAAACAGCATCACAAACATATTGACAAAGAAAAAGGCGAATGTTTCGGATTTCTTTGGGTGCCAGTGAAATATTTCAAAATGTACTTTAACAAAAAAACAGAAGCCTAGATGCAGTTTACCTATTTGCTGATTAATTTTTTCACAGTTATTATCTGCTTCCTGTTTTCCTATCATCCGAAAATCAGTTTCTACAAGCATTTTGGAGCGTTTTTGAAAGCATCAGTTCTGGTGGGTTTTTTCTTCATTATTTGGGATGCGTGGTTTACAAAAATCGGTGTTTGGTGGTTCAATGACATCTATTTAATCGGGTTCAGAATTCTTGGTCTTCCTTTGGAAGAAATTCTTTTTTTTATCTGCATTCCATTTTCCTGTGTTTTTACCTATTATTGTCTGGATCAATTTTTCAGGCTGGACTGGAAAGTGTTGCCAGAAAAGATTTATGTTATTTTTTCTATCATCGTTTATCTTGGAATAGCAGTTTATTTTAATGACAGAATATATCCATTCGTAACGTTTCTTAGCCTATCAATCAGTTTATTTATTCTCTATTTCATTTTAAAATCCAGCTGGATCGGGAAAGCTTCTTTTGTTTATCTCATCCTTTCCCCAGGATTTTTGGCTGTAAACGGAATTCTTACCGGAACGGGGTTGGAAAGTCCAATTGTGAACTATAATCCCGAAATGTTCATTGGTTTCAGAATTTTTACCATTCCGGTAGAAGATTTTTTTTATGGTTATGAAATGATTCTTTGGAATTTGTTTTTTTTCAAAAAGTTTTTGAAAAAATAAGGACTTGACAGTCCTTATTCTTATTTGATTTATCCAGAGAACTTCAAGACAACTATTTCTGTTCCTTATTAATTAACAATTTCATTTATAAAGTTGACAAAGGCTGACTTGTCAACTTCTTTACTATATTTTTTTTTCTAACTTTCAATAAAGTAATAATACAATTTAAATGCATCTGTTTAATCCATTTAAAAAAATTAAAATTAATTTAATTATTAATTCATCAACATTAAATAATAATTATTAATTTTACATCAAACTAATCGGTAATGAAATACACATTAATCAAAAGAAATAAAAGTTTTAAGACAACTTCAAATTCTGATTTCGTGAACTGGATGAGAAAAACAGACCTTCAGAACTGGGAAGACAATCAGGATTTTATGAAAGGCTATGCCTACAGGAAATCTACCTTTGAAAAAATGGATATCCGCAGCGATAATGTCGATGTTTTCGTAGAAGATCTACAAAAAAATAACCTTCTGAAAATAGAATCTTCAAAAGGTTTATTTGGTTTGCTATAATTCGTATTTAGTAAATCGAAGGATATTTTTCCGGATTCAATTCGTGAAATAACTGATACACTTTTTCTACTATATCATCCGCAGATGGTTTACTGAAATAATCTCCATCACTGGCATAAGCCGGCCTGTGATTTTCCGCAGAAATTGTCATCGGCTCCGAATCCAAATACCTGAACGCTTTTTGTTTTTCTAAAATCTGCTGCAGGATAAAAGCAGAAGTTCCACTTTCCACATCTTCATCAATCACGACTAAGCGGTTTGTTTTCTTCACACTTTCAGCAATCTCGTGAGACAAATCAAAAGGAATCAAAGACTGAACATCAATCACTTCCGCCGAAATTCCTAATTTATCTAATTCATTGGCCGCTTCTGTTACAACTCTCCAGGTAGATCCGTAAGTTACCAATGTCACATCGGAACCTTCTTTCGTTACTTCAATTTTACCAACCGGAACGGTAAATTCGCCTAAATTATCCGGCTGCTTTTCTTTCAGCCTGTAACCATTAAGACATTCTACGATTACAGCAGGCTCATCACTCTGAAGCATCGTATTATAGAATCCGGCAGCTTTCGTTAAGCTTCTTGGAACTAAAATGTTAATCCCTTTAGACAGATTCAGAATTCCCGCCATTGGTGATCCGGAATGCCAGACACCTTCCAGCCTGTGACCTCTCGTTCTAATAATAACCGGTGCTTTTTGACCACCTTTAGTTCTGTACTGAACTGTTGCCAGATCATCGCTCATCCCTTGGAGACAATATAAAATATAATCCAGATACTGAATTTCTGCGATAGGTTTTAGTCCGCGCATTGCCATTCCGATTCCTTGCCCCAGAATTGTTGCTTCGCGGATTCCTGTATCAGCAATCCTAACATCGCCGTATTTCTCCTGAAGTCCTTCCAGACCTTGATTCACATCCCCAATATTACCGGCATCTTCTCCAAAAACCAGAGCCTGAGGATACTTTTCAAATATTTTATCAAAGTTATTTCTAACGACTACCCTTCCGTCCACTTCTTCAGAAGAATCAGAAAAAACAGGTTTTACTTCTTTAATATTGGTAGCTTTCCATTCAGATTCAGAATATAAATGGGAGGAATAATTATTTTTTTCGATTTTTAAAATCGATTCATATTTAGCTTTCAAAGCATTTTTTTCAACTGAGTTTCTACTTCTTGTCTGTAATAATGCCTTTCTTGCTAGGTGGAAGATATCTTTTTTGCTTTTGGAAATGATTTTATTAAAATCACCAATTAATCCATTGATTTCAGAATTCTGGCTCGCAAGTGATTCCACTAATGGCAGAATATCCGACTGGAGGTCTAAAATCGTTTTCTGATAAGATTCCCAAGCTTTTTTCTGTCCGTCTTTTACCAACTTTTTAGCTTCGGCATCGATGGAATCCAGCTCTTCAACTGTTGCAAGGAACTCATCATTCCCTTCGATCTCGATGCTGTAATCCAATATCCATTCGCGGAACTTGAGCATTCCATCGAATTCGGATTCCCATTTTAGTCGGTCTTCATTTTTATACCGTTCGTGGGATCCGGAAGTTGAATGACCTTGCGGCTGTGTTACTTCCGTAACGTGAATTACTACAGGAACGCTTTCATACCTTGCAAAATGTTCCGCTTTTGCATAAGCTTCCATCAGCGCAGGATAATCCCATGCTTTTACCTGAATAATCTCACAGCCTTGATTTTCTCCCTCGTTTCTCCGGAACCCGGATAGCATCTCAGAAATGTCTGCTTTTGCTCTTTGATTCTGAGTGGGAACAGAAATCCCGTAACCATCATCCCAAATCGAAACAATCATCGGAACCTGAAGAGCGCAAGCTGCGTTCAGAGTTTCCCAAAAATGACCTTCCGCCGTAGAAGCATCACCAATTGTTCCGAACGCCACTTCGTTACCATCTTTTGAGAACTTTTCCGAACCTTCAAATTTTACCGACTTATAAACTTTAGAAGCCTGAGCAAGCCCCAATAATCTTGGCATTTGTCCTGCTGTAGGAGAAATATCAGAAGAGATATTTTTCTGTTCCATCAGGTTTTTCCAACTTCCATCAGGATTCAGACTTCTGGTAGCATAATGGCCATTCATCTGGCGCCCTGCAGATGCAGGCTCTCTTTCTACACTAGTATCAGCGTATAACTGAGCAAAAAAGCTTTCTATAGAAACCGCATCAATCGCCAGCGCAAAAGTCTGATCCCTGTAATAGCCGGATCGGAAGTCTCCATTTCGGAAAACCTTTGCCATAGCCAGCTGCGGCAGTTCTTTACCATCACCGAAAATTCCGAACTTCGCCTTTCCTGTAAGAACTTCCCGTCTTCCCAGATAGGACATCTCGCGGGAAATTCTTCCCAATCGGTAGTCATCCAGAATACTTTTTTTGAAGTCCTGAAAAGAGATCTGCTGAGTTTCTATATATGTTGATTGCATAACAAATGGATTTTGACAAATATAAAATTTTTCCGCAATAAATTACGAATTTCATATTTTTAATTTTTTAAAGCTGAATAAAAATTTAATTAAGAACCGATCTTAACAGTTTCCAAAGCTTTTGGCAGAAAGGAATTCGGGAAAATCTGCCTTGCTTCATCCGTCATCACACTCAGATCACTGTAGCGATTGGAAAAATGACCTAAGATCAATTTTCCGACCTGAGCTTTTTTTGCAATTGTTGCCGCTTCCAAAGCTGTAGAATGCCCCGTATAATCTGCCATTTCTTTCAGATTATGGAGAAAGGTGGACTCGTGGTAGAGGACATCGACATTTTCTATGATGGGGATAATATCTTCCTTGTATTTGGTATCACTACAAAAAGCATAAGACACAGACTTTCTCGGATCTGTTGTCAATACTCTGTTATCAATTACTTTTCCATCTTCCGAGATAAAATCTTTTCCCAGCCGCAGATTCTGAAAGTCGCAGATTTCAATTTCTTTATGTTTTGAAATCTCCTTCATATTCAAATGGCGTTCTTTCGGTTTTTCCTTGAAGAGATAACCATTACAATAGATTCTGTGACTAAGAGGAATGGTATAAACTTCCACCCTTTTATCCTCATAGATTTTTACGGATTCTTTTCCTTCCAGCTCGTGGTAGATCACTTCAAATCCTTTGTAAGTTTCTGTGATCTGGAATATGGTTTCCAGCATTTTTTTAATGCCTTTTGGACCATAGATATTAAGCGGCGTTTTCCTTCCCAGCAAGCGGAAAGATGCAACTAATCCAGGCAATCCGAAACAGTGATCTCCGTGCAAATGTGAAATAAAAATATGATTGATCTTAGAAAAACGGACTTTAGCTTTCCGCATCTGAACCTGTGTTCCTTCTCCGCAGTCTATGAGAAAATGCCGCTCCTCCATTTCCAGGAATTGAGAGGTAGGAGAAGAATTAATAGTTGGAATCGCTGAATTAAATCCTAAAATCGTGAGATATGTACTCAATTTTTATTAATGATATTGAAATTACTGGGTAAATATACAAAAATACTATAAAAATCAGACAACACCCCCTTTAGAATTCAGGAATTCCAGGAATTTTTTCAAAGCCTCGCTTCTATGGCTGATTTTATTCTTTTCCTCGGGCAACATTTCTGCAAAGGTCTGATTGTAATCATCCGGGACAAAAATAGGATCATATCCGAAACCATCTTGACCAAAGACTTCCTTAGTAAGATTCCCATAAACACGACCTTCGAAGAAATGTTCTCCTTCCTCATCTTTGTAACATAGAACCGTGATAAAATAAGCTCTGCGGTTAGGCTCATTCTTCATCTCATCCAGCACTTTTTCTATATTTTTCTTAAAGTTATGATTGCCTGCATATCTTGCGGAGAAAATGCCCGGTCTTCCGTTGAGTGCTTCTACCACAAGACCGCTGTCATCACCTACGCTTGGCTTGCCTGTTTGCTGGAAGCAATATTTTGCTTTTATGAGTGCATTTTCCTCAAACGTTTTCCCATCTTCTACAATCTCATCATTAAGATCATAATCTGATAAACTGGTAACGACATATTCGGTTCCGAGAATCTGCTGAATCTCTTCTTTCTTGTGTAGATTATGGGTAGCTACTAAAATCTGCATTGTATATTATTGATGATAAATAATTGATAAATGATTCTTTTATGACGATGAATTGCACGCAGCCCGGCTTGAGCGGAAATCCTTTTTTGCACCGGGAAAGCCCGGCAAAAAGATTGGGAGCGGAAGACGGATACAGCAACCATAAATTTAGTCTTTATAAATGATATTCTTCTGGATTGCGAAAAAATAAAACGGGATTATAAAAATCAATAATCCTGCAATTAAAATCAATTCGCTGCTGACGCTGAACAGGTCGGAAAATGTTTCCGAACCGGAATAAAGCATCATCATTGCGGACACCAGATTATTGAATGCGTGAAGCAAAACAGGCATCAGCAATGATTTGGTTTTGTAATACACCAAACCTAATACCAAACCGAGAAGCAATGCCCCTGCGAACTGCCACGGATTGAAATGAACGACTCCGAAAATGATAGCTGATAAGATAATTGCAGTTATGGGTTTCATTCCGTTATTGATCATCCCTTTCATCAGAATACCACGAAAAAGAATCTCTTCCAGAACCGGCGCCAGAATAACAGTCATCAGAATCAGCGATACCGGATCTTGCATAAGTTTTGCAAACTGTTCTGTGTACATTTTATAAAGCGGACCCAGCAAATCGCCTGTAGTAGGAATAAGTTGTGTGGTATAGTCCGCAATCATCATCATCCCAAACATCATCGGAAAAATAAGCAGGTAAATCCTGAAAGGCTTGGAAGACCAATCAAAACCAAGCTTTTTACCACCCTTCCTGACCACTAAAAAATCGAAAAACAAAACCGGTATTGTGAAGGTAATGAGATACGCCAAAGCATTATACCAACCCAAATCCTGAACGTCTTCCGAAAATAATGTGGATAAGCCCTGTCCTACTGCAAAAGACAAAGACATCCCGATGAAAAGCCCGATTACCAGTAAAATCCCGGCAAAAAAATCGACTTTGTAATTTTGTTCTTTCATAAAGGCTATGGTTGATAAATGATTATTTGTTACAATTTTTATTTTAATTCTTTCATGTAGATCAATGGTTCCTGTTCAAAAGTTTTGTCTTCCGGATGGAAAATTTTGAAATAATCCCTCAAAACCAGATCACAGCGTACTACTCCCGACTCGAAATAATCATTGGCATTATCTTTTTCCCGATTGTTGATCATATATAATTTTCCGGAATTGAAAACTTTCATCTTGCTGTAATTCGGGTTTAGCGTCAATAATTCCTTTTTATCCCGATGCGGACTGATGTTTATCCAATAATTCACATTTTCCGACTTAACAAAAACTTCTTCAAAACTCAAGGGAACAGAAGATGATTCCTGATTCTGCTTCAATATATAATTTCCACCCGCATCGTTAATTAACCGAGCCACAAAGGATTTTCCTCCGGGTAAAAACCACTGGCTTCCGTACATTTCATTACAAAGAATGTTAGGTCTATTGATTATTTGCGATGCTGTTTTCTGAATTTTTTTATAGTTCCCTTCAATATCACGAAAAGCTTTTTCGGCTTTTTCTTCTGCACCAAATAGTTTACCAAACAGCAGGAGGTATTTTGATTTTTCCAATGGATCCTGTTCCAGAAATTCATCAAGGAAAATGACTTCGATGCCATTATTTTTCAGAATGTCATAAGTGTTTGCAAAATTGGGAACGTAATTGGTAAAGACCACATCGGGTTTATTGGCAATGATTTTTTCAATGTCATATTTCTGCTCGTTTCCGATGTTCAGAATTTGATTCTCATCGATTAAATGATGAATTTTCTCGAAAAAAATATATTCCGGACTAGAGACACCTGTGATTTTATTTTCGAGACCAAGTTCAGAAAAATAGCCAATAAGACTGGAATTAAGCAACATTGCTTTCCGGAATGGTAATTTTTCTTTTGAAATAACATTTTTGAATTTTCCCGAGTTTACCGTAACATTTTTTGAATCATCTGAATAATTAACTCTTTGTGAGATAGTTATAATTCCGGTTTCGGAATTTGCAATTTCTTTTTTACAGGAAATTAGAAAAACAGAGCAGATCAGAAGTAAAAAAATACGTTTCATCTTCCAAAGAAAGCAAAAAAGTACTATATTTGCAAACCTAAAAACGGCCTCGTGGCGCAACTGAATAGCGCATCTGATTACGGCTCAGAAGGTTACAGGTTTGAATCCTGTCGAGGTCACATTAAAAAACCCTAACACGAATAATTACAAGCCGTTAGGGTTTTGTTTTAATTTTTTAGCCAACATTTAGCCGAATTTTTTAAGCAATAAAATAACGGTATTTAATTAAAGTATTTATCAAAAAACTTTGAAATTCAGTTTTGGGATAATAAATAAAATTTGGCACATAGAAATATGTTATTCCCTTCTTGAAAATAGAGATTCACAGTAAAAGTAGGAACTAAGAAAAATCTCACACAACATATTCTCCTTATTTTATCATCCTATCCATCGTTTATCTTCTGCTACACGTAAGGCATCAGCTTTACTGTTAACTGACAGTTTCTGATAAATGTTACGGATATGGCTGCGCACAGTTTCTTTGTTGATAAAAAGTTCCGCAGCAATCTTAGTATATGTTTTCCCTTGCGCTATGCCTTGCAAGACTTGAGTCTCCCGCTCAGTCAAAGGAGAATCGGAAGATAGTTTAAATGACCTAACAACCATACTGGCAATGTTCAGACTCATAGGCGCTCCCCCTGCCAATGTTTCATCAATTGCGCACAGCAACTCCTTCATGCCCGAGTTTTTGACAATATATCCCACTGCACCCGCACAAAGTGACTTGAAAACCTTATCACTGTCTTCATAAACGGTAATGATGAGAACAAGTGTCTCCGGATTGTGTTTCAGAATTCGGGATGTTCCTTCAATACCGCTCATTCCGGGTAAATCAATATCCATCAAAACAACATCAGGTCTATCTTTTTGTAAATGACGAATGGCTTCCTCGCAATTATCATAATCCTTTACCAAGTCATATTTTCCTGAAGCCATTATTACTTCAGCAAATCCTTTCCGGATATCACGGTTATCTTCTATTATTATAATTCTTTTCATTTTTACAATAGTTTTACTGTAACAGGAAGTCCTATAGAAACGCTTGTACCTTGGCCACTCTTTTCGAGCTGATATAAAAATGACGATCTCTCAGCCCTGCGCTCTATATTTTTTAACCCATAATGTCCCACCTCTTCGTCGGCATCTTTCCACATACCATTATCTCTGAGTATATAGCTTACCATATCTTTCTGATATACCATCTCCATAAATACCTCGTTTGCTCCGGAATGCTTGATGACATTGTTCATCACTTCCTTGAATATAAAGATGAGATTAAGAGCCGCAAATGAATCCAATTGTTGCAAATGCTTGTACTTACCCGAAATAGAAGCAGAAAAATCAACGTCAAACTGGTTGTAAAAATTCTGACCGTAACTCTTTAGATATTCAAAAAGTGTTTCTGGATTGTCACTGTCGTTATTGAGATTCCAAAGAAAATCCTTGCTTGAGGCATAAAGACCATTACTGTTAGTGATGATACTTTCTATCAAGGGTAAAAATTCTGGATTATCTTGGAACCGAAGCTGTAAAACGGTTGCCTGACGGTTAATAGCCGCCAGCATATTACCAGTTTGGTCATGAAAATCTGCTGCTATACTCTGTCGCATACTATTGAGTTGCTCCGTACGCTGACGGACAGCTTCGTCTAAAAGATTGATCTTTTGATCCCTTAGCGCAATGATCTTTTTACGACTGATCTCATTGCTGGCCAGTGAATAGGCCAGAAAACTACCTAAAAAGGCAGTAATCAGGCAATGCATAAAAAGCGCATATAACGGGCTCCCAAGTTGAGCGCCCAGAATCTTGTAATCTTCATTACTCACAGTGAGATAATAAATCAAAAACAAATAGATGATATTGGTAAATATGGCAATCCAGCCCCATTTTTTATCAGCTAGTATGCCACCGAGCAGAAACATGTGGACAATACAAATGTTGGTTGAATAGATAAAACCTGAATCCTTAAGCCAATAGTAAATGATAAAGTAGGTCAATGCACCCGATATGATGTTAAAAAAACGGTAATGCCCAGTATATTTTATTCCGAAAAGGGTCATTAGATTTCCTGTAGCATTGAGGTAGAACATCCATAGATATTCGCCCATATCATACCAGATCAATAATATCGGGAAAACACAAGTCGCTACAGTACCCATAAAAATTGTGCTGGCAATAGTGTAAAGTTCGTGATGGCGAGGATGTTCTTTATGATCCTGCACCCCCGAAGGTAAAAACCAGTTGATAAGTCTCTCTATGCTCATTGTCTGTAAAATTAATACAAATTGTAACAGCATCAGCAGGTTACTATCAAAACCACCCAATTTGTAGGATTGACTTGTTAATATTATCTGGATAGATTTGTGAAATAAATTAAAATATCAGATTATGATTAAATAATCAATCATTATTGAAAACTATTTACAACTACTGTTTCACAAAAATAACTGAATCCAAAAATTAACTAACAAAAAAACTATATGAAAAAATCACTACTTTTTTACTTCATCTTTATATTATCATTTTCGAATTTTAACTGCCAGAAAACATATCTGGATACATCTTTCGGAGAGAACGGAATGATAACGACACCACTCTTCACACCCAAAGCAATCAAAGTCCAAAAGGATGGAAAAATATTGGTGGCTGGTGAGATCAAACGACCTGTTGGCACCAATTCCAGTAATATCGATTACATCATCTACCGATTCAATAAAGACGGAAGCATTGATGAAGGCTTTGGTGTAGAAGGTAAAGTGAACGAAAATACATCAGCAAAAGAAACTATTATGGATCTCTATGTAACAGAGGACAACAAAATTGTTTTATTGATGAAAAGAGCCGGTCCAGCTATTTTTAAAAGGTTTAATTATAATGGTACCGTGGATACGACATTAGGCTCCAATGGAGAGAAAGTTTTTAGTTTCGCAAAGTACCTTCAAATTGACATTTCATACACAATGACTGTGGCAGAAAATGGTAAAATAATACTTACTGGAAGAACAAGTAGAGGTCCTATACTTGATCCATTGATACCAGATCCTTTTAGTTATGTAGCCCGCTTTAATCCGGATGTAACATTTGACACAACTTTCAACAGTACTGGCTATCGCACGTTTAATGGAATCTTTTCCGATTTAAGTTTGGTTGACATTGATAAAAATGGTTCGATCACAGCTGGGTTCAAAGGAAATACGATCAAGATTCTTGCTAATGGACAAATGGATACAAGCTTCGGAAATAACGGAATGAAAAATATAGGTCTGGGATCCAATATTATTGTTAAACATCTGAAAAGCGATCACAATGGAAATTACATCCTGAGCGGATCAATGACCGGTACAGATAAAAGAGCATTTCTAATGCGTTATAAGCCTAACGGTGAAATTGACAACAATTACGGTAGTAATGGATTTGCTTATATCCCAAATAGTTCCGATAATATTGAAACTGCAATACAATCTATGTTTTTTGGTAACGACAAGACCTTGACTGCTATGGACAAATTTAAAAAGGGATTTGATTTTGGCCTTGTATTGACAAATAGCGATGGTTCTACCGATAATTCTATTGGTGATCAGGGTCAGATCATAACAGAGATGGATAATGACCAGAAAATATCAGTCATTGAAAAGCAAACTGATGGGAAAATACTCGCAGCAGGCTATGATTCTGACCGAATGATTCTTATGAGATATGACATCAGCGAAATCCTGGATGTCGAATTAGCGAAAACTAACCAAAGCAGAATTTTTCCAAATCCTTCAAAAGATTATATTTATGTAGAAGAAATGACACCTCTTTCAGATTATATCATCCGTGACACTTCGGGGAAGATAATCGTAAAAGGGATATCAAAAGATAAAAAACTAAAAATTGATATAACAAAGTATAACATCGGTATCTACTACATTACAACTTCAACAGGAACTTTTAAGTTTATCAAGAGATAGTAGATTATCATAAAAAGTCTGATTTAAAATAATCTTCACTATTCCCTTATGACTAATCTTAAAATAGATTGACAATATTATATTAAAACATAGCCTCTGCCGCAGTACTATTGTTCAGCTTTTTTCAATAGAGTTATTGTTCCCGAAAAATGCTGACGCTGCAACTTAGTTAATTGGAAAAGAAGATCTCCACTTATATTATAGAATTACAGTCGGTTATCACTTAACTCCGGCTGTTTTCTTAATAAATGGATTGAAAGATAAACCGACGTTCACATAAAATGCCGTTTGGGGTTTCGCCTGGAAAATATACGAATCATAAGATTCAGATTTCTCGAATACTCTGCTCCTCATCATACTTTTCGCTCCGCCCTTCAATGTTGCAACAAAAGAACTTCCGAGGTAATGTTCATACATCAGTCCTGAATTAATATCTATCTGCCGGAATTCATATTTGTTATTGTCTATATTATAAAGATAGAATGATGCCACATCCAGTTCACTCCCGATGGATAATCTACCGTTTTCAGCAATACTTTTCCTCAGGTAGACACTTCTAGGTAAAATAATATCGGCGATCAGACCATTATTGAATTTATGTTCGTAAGTAAATGTTGGAATGACCGGAGTCTGAACGCTGGGATCTATGGCAACGAGAAGCCCAACAGACATTTTAGTCTTTGCATTAGCTTTCAGAACCATCGTGGCGGTGGCTATTCCACGAAATCTTTCAAAATGCTGTTCACTCCCATCCACTGATGCGCTGGCTGAGTAAATCACCATTTTCCTGAATAATCTTGAAAAATAAGTAAAAGTAAAACTCTCAGAATGATAATGATAATCTTCTTTGCTGCCGGAAAATACATTGCCTGCAGGATCATCCATTTCCGTGTCCGCCGACATATACCTGTAATTAAGGTTAGTGCTTACCACCCATCTTTGTTTAGTAATTAAATTGATATTGGCACTCATTTTTGCACGCTGGAAATTTTTCACTTCTCCTTCCGATAATTCCTGACCTCTTAATTTGGAAGAAAAAGTATAAGGTGTCAGCTGATTATACTCTACATTCAGGACACGTGTAATCGGAAATTTCTCTGCGATGTAAGCCATCGTTTTTGCGGATGTACTGTCCTTTACCTGCGAAAAATAAAATTGGCAGCTAATCATTGTTACCAAGAAAGAGAGTTTTGTTTTCAAAATTTAAATATTTTATTTTATGATTCTGATCCGGGATCTTAAAAAGTCGAGGCCGAATATTTTATCATAGATTTTATCCTGTGATTGATCTTCAATCCTGTTGTTGAATGATCTCAATTCCCCGGATGTACAACTGTAGATTTCGACAAGCCATAATTCCTTTAAACCTTCCTGTATTTTAATGTTTATCAGATCGGCATTGGAATCGTTTGAATTTGCTGAAGATTGCGTTGTATGATCGCAAAAGATGATTTCTTTATTGACACCGGAGTGTCTGATGATACTGATATGATGCAGCATCCAGTTTATGATTTCAATGGATGGATCATAGGATTGTATAAAGCGGCTCAGATCTGCAATCTTAGTAATCATCTCTTCCTGTTTTTCAGCCGAGAGACAGGAATCTTCTATCTCTTCTACAATTTTTAGAAAATTTTCTAGCTTCATAGATCCTGATTTTAGAAGCAAAAGAAGGGATTTTAGATCTTGGTTTTTATTTTTTTATACCAAACACCCCTGAAACTCTACCAAAATCCCGGTTATTTTTTTTGTATTCAAAAACAGCTGCTTCGTATAAATTTTAGAAAGAAGTCTTATAATGATTTATTTTTGTATTGAATACACTTAACATGGAAGCATTTCAGGATAATAAGAATAGCGGAATTATTAACTTTTTAGTTGATGCCCGTTACCGTTTTTTCAGACACAGTTTTCTTTTGCTCTGGCTGTTTTCATTGCTGGCAAACGTAAACTTTACTTCTGATTTTACAGTAAATTCCAGGTATTTCCTGTTTATGGCAGTTTTTCTGACTTTTGTAGCGATGATTTACTTCAATATGTATGTCATTGTGCCTTTGTTCTTTTTCAAAGGAAAGTACTTTGCCTATCTTCTGACTGTACTTTTGCTTTGTATCATAGGTCTGATGTTTCTTATTTTTATCGTTGGGAATCTGTTTGCTGAATATCATATTGACAATAAGTACAAGCCGTTCGGGATCAATGAATATTTTGGCAGCATCAATTTCGTTTTGCTTTTTATCTTATTAACCACAACTATAAAATTGCTGCAAAGATGGATTGTGGACAATACAAGAATGTCAGAATTGAAAACCCTGACTATGAACCTTGAACTGAATGAGCTGAAAAATCAGATTACTCCACATTTTCTATTCAATATTCTCAATAATATAAAAGCATTGATCAGAAATAATCCTTTGAAGGCGACGGATATCATTGTACGATTATCAGACCTGTTAAGATATCAGCTATATGAGAGCAGCAATAATAAAGTGAGGCTAACTTCCGAAATTAAGTTTATAACCAATTTTCTAAGTCTTGAGAAAATAAGAAGAGATCACTTTGATTTTGAGATCATATCGAACACCGAAATGCTGGAATTGAAATCAATCGAAATTCCTCCTAACCTTTTTATGCCATTTGTAGAAAACGCAATCAAGCACAGTGCGGAAACTACAGAAAATGAAAGCAGCATCAGCATCGGGTTTTTTATTACTGAAAAGGAACTCTCTTTTTCGTGCATCAATTCTGTACCTTTAGAAAAAGAAGAGGTTCAAAATCTTTATGGAGGTTTGGGACTGAAAAATATTACCCGGAGGTTACAGCTTTTATATAATGAAAATGAATACAAACTGGATACTTCATCAACAGCCAATAAGTATAGTGTTACCCTAAAAATTCCGATATGAATTGTATTATTATAGATGATGAGCCATTGGCAAGAGAGGAATTACATTCTATGCTGGAAGAGATTTCCGGTCCTACAGTCATCGGAAGTTTTTCAAATGTATTGCCTGCAGAAAATTTTCTTTCAGAAAACGATGTAGATATTGTGTTTCTTGATATACAAATGCCTAAAACGACAGGTTTACAGTTTATTGAGAAGATACCAAAAAGCAGTCTGGTTATTTTCACAACAGCATATCCTCAATATGCGCTGGAAAGCTATGAGCTGGATGCTATCGATTATCTTCTGAAGCCATTTAATAATGAAAGGCTGCAAAAAGCGCTTGATAAAGCCCGGCATTACAGCGATCTCTTATCAGCAAATAAAGAAAACAGTCTGGAAAAAAGTACCCTGGAGTTCTTGATCATAAGATCTGAGAAGAAATTCTACAAAGTGAATTTTCCAGATATCAAATATATTGAAGGATTAAAAGATTATGTTATCATCCACACCAAATCTCAGAGGATCATAGCCGCGATGAACCTTAAGACCATTCATCAGAAAATTCCTTTATCAAACTTCATCAGAGTAAGCAAGTCTTATGTGATTAATTCAGATCATATTATTTCGTTTGACAGCTACTCCATCAATTTCGATGACAAGGAGGTTCCGATCGGTGAAATCTATAAAGAGAACTTTATGAAAACTTTTACAAATGGATTATTGTAAAGGACTTAAAATTTTGTTTAAAACTAATCAACCATTAACGGAAATACTTTATTTACTGATAAAAGTACAATTTTAATAATTAATTAAATATCGTAATGATGATAAGATTTTACTTGCTTTATACATCAGAAATGTTACGCCACAATTGATTTTTGCCAATAACTATTTTGAGGAACATTCTTTAAAAATAGTTGAAAAAGATTTATTTCTTATTCAGAGAATAGCGGTTTACCATTATAAAAATAGCGACAACTTAAAATAGTTGTCGCCATTCTATTCCTGTTTGTAAATTTCTATCAAAACAATTTTCAGGAACAATTTCTATTTATCAATAATCAACTTACTGCTGAACGTAACACCAATGCCATCGCCGGTCAGGATGTAAGTACCTCTCTGAAGTGCTGTGGTCAGAATTGGCTGATCAGCGTTGATTAACTGTTCATCCACCTTTTTACCCGACATATCGTATATGGAAACTTTAATTTTTCCGGAAAACTGTACGCCGTTGGTTTTAATGAAAACTTCTTTGTTGGCAGGATTAGGGTATATAGATATTTTCTTGTTTACAGCAATATCAGAAGTTCCCAATGAACATTCTGCCGGCAAAGAATAATCTTCTATCTGGTCTGATATTGCGTTAGGCAATGTTCCCCTCGTAAGACCTGTTTTGGCATTAAATCCTAAACCTCTTCTTGCAAATGTCTCCCAGATCGTACATTTGTTTTCGCCGTTATTCAGATCCGCATCTGCGGCAATGATTGCATCTCTCCCGGTCACAAAATTCGGGTAGCAGCCTTGTATTTTCATTGCTTCCATTACCAGTTGTACCATTTTTCCGCTTCCTGAGTTCGGATTATTGGCAATGTCATTGGAATAACCGTACTTGTCTGCAAATTTCCAGTGAAGGTCCCAAAGCATCGTTGCCCAGATAAAGCCAATACCGTGAACATCTACTACCAGACTTCCGTCCCCGGAATCAAAATATCTTCCGTTGGTATCACCATAAGTATAATCATTGATGGCAAAATCAGGGGAATATTTCGCAGGTCGGATTCCGGGTCCGTCGGCCGCCTGATTGGCCACAAAAGTTCCTGTAGATCTTGGCAGCGCAGCCGTGGCGTCAGCCTGTCCGGTCACCATCAGTGCCATAAAATCGGACCAGCCCTCTCCCATTTGTTCATTAGCATAAGCCGCATTAAGACAGCTGTAGCCATTACCTGTACTTCTTGTAGAGATACCGTGGGTATATTCGTGAGCAATCACACCATTATCCAGACTTCCGTCCACATCAAAAGTATTGTATTTCAGATTGACATTGACATTGATATTCTGGTCTATTTTACTTTTGATAAGTTCACCCTCGGCATTGTTGACCAACACACCAGGAATAGTTACAGAACCATCAGCGCCCCCCATATTGATAATGGTCTGTGAAGCATCAGGATTGTAAATAATGACGGCTTTGGCGCCTTTGTCCTGGGCTTTTCTAAATTTTACATCAAAGTTGCAGGTTCCTCTTTGAATCAAAGCAATTTTTCCGGTAAGGTTTGTATTGGTCAAATTGGCACATGCATCAGCCGGCGTAGCCAGAACCACGTCACCAGTCAAAGGTGTAGTGGTTGGGAATGAACCGCCAAACCCTGAGTTATAGCCTGCTTCGGGTTTTCTGTCCACCAGATCACTCGGCGCATTGTAGCTCAGTAAATAACCGTATCTCCAAAGGTACATCTGCATTCTTGGAGAGAAACCATCCGGTGGTGTTGCAAAGTTGGCATTGTTAAGAGACGAGCCGTCTCTGGCTTCCGACAATACAGGATCGAAATCGGTGTAAGGCTCTCCTTTTCCAAAATTATTTGACTGAAAGTTACGGCCTGCCTCATCAAAGCCATATCTGTAGAAAATATCGTGCATCTTGTTGGATGCATAGAAAAGATTGGTAATAGCCGCATTAGTATATGCCGTAGTAGGTTGCGTCAGATCCAATGGGAAATCAAAAAGCTTTTGCGCACCGCCGTTCGCACTTGCTCCAAATGCGTTGGATCCATTCAAGTCTAGATAAGCATAAGCATTATTCCCTCGTGTGATATTGTAAACTTCGTCACCGTCATTTTGCCATCCCAGCGGAGAAGCATCCAGAAACCACGGATTGGTTTCCAGCGTACGCTGACCGAAATTAGGTGATTCGATTGGAAATGCATAAACTCGGTAAGAGGCATTGTCTTCAAGTGCGGACTTCTGTTCTATCGTATGGGAAACGGTCTTTTCTGAATGCTTACTGCCATCCAACTGATGTTCAGAAGAAAAGGAATGGTCGTGAAACTGGCAAGATACCGTGAGATTGTTTTTCTCAATAATAACTCCCGTTACTGCATCTACGATGATATCCCAATAATTGTTAGTTCCCTTTTCGAAGAAATTGACAGCATAAGCCAATTGCAACTTACCTTGGACCGTTGGGAAATAAACCAGTTTGGACAGTACTGAATTATTTTTTCGTCCTTCAAACGTATAATCGCTTTTATCGCCTTTCACATTGGCCGATGATAAAATGGCCGAGAAATCTCTGGCAACATCTACAGAAGGCTTGGCAGCAGTAACATTATCCGATACGGAAATAAATTTGTCAGACATATATTTCACCGTGTTGCCTCGCATCAACACAGACGAAATAGCACCGTAAACCGGAATACCTCTGTAAGTCTGCTGGATATTGACAACTTTGCCGTCAGAATCTTTTTTAGCCTCGGAATGAATGATGTCGAAGGTCTGCCCGAAGGTTGTTTTGCCTGAGACCAGATATTGTTCTATGATAGCCTTGTCGCTGTTCTGCGCGTGCATCACGCTACCCGCAAACAGAGCGACGGCCGCTATCGTAACTTTGAATGTATGTTTATGATTTAATTTCATTAGACCAAAAATTAATTTTTAATGATTTTCTGTGATGATATTTTGCCTGTTGCATCGGTAAAATTGATGATATAGTTACCAATCGGAAGATGGCTGATGTCAATCATCTTGGCATTCTGATAGCTCGCCACTTTCTGACCAGCCATATTAAAAACAGTAGCATCTTTGACTTCAGTTTTCAGGAACAGATAGCCTGACGTAGGATTGGGATAGAAAGACATTTTTGCTGTGCTTCCTACCTCTTGAGTGGCTAAAATATTACTACAATCCGTAGCGAATACCGCTGTTGCATCCTTTTGCCAAAGTGTCTGGCTGGAGCTGTAGGCGACATCATCTACCTGGATGCACTTCAGATTCGGGCTGTTGATAGCGAAGAAACCGATGGCATTTTTATTATTCCCATTTTTAACGTTGATGAACTTCATTTTTTGATTTTGAACAGCATTGACATAAATCAAATCTCCATTTTTTGAAGCATCCACCTCAGTAAGTTGAGAGTAATTGGCATAGAAATATTGCAGCATAGAATGCGTGGTCAGATTAATGTCAGGTATCAAAGTGCTGTCCATTACAAACTGTCTCAGGTAAAGTTGCTTGCTGATATCCATTGACGTGATAGGATTAGCCTGAATCATAAAGGTATCGAGCAATGGATTATTGGTTACATCAAGCTGCTGCAAAGTGTTAACACCAACATTGAGATAGGTCAAGCGTGTATTTTTAGAAACATCCAAAGTTGATATTTTATTAGATGCGACATTAAGTTCCGTAAGCCGCGGATTCTGGGTAATATCGATGCTAGAAACATTATTGGATGCGAAATAAAGGTTTGTTAATCTTGGACATCCGGTAACATTTAAAGCTTCAATCGCATTGAACATCAGACTGATATATGATAATTGAGGATGTGATCCAAAGGTCAGTTCTTTCAGGTTAGCCGACTTACTTATATCTACCACTGCAAGCTTGGAGTTTTGTGACAAATCCAACTTTGTAAGTAATGAATTGTTAATCAAAACTTTATTGATCTCTTTATTAGTCGTCACATCTACGGCGGCCACTTTGGAACCATTGATAGTTAAAGAAGTCAGATTCTTGAAGTATTTAACTTCCGGAACGTCTTTGATGTTTCCCGTAAAAGTAAATCCTCCGGTGTACGCCTCGGCTTCGGTCACCTGTATCTCGCCATCATTATTGGTATCAATACCGGTATAGAGCAGGATATACTCGAGGAAATTTTCGTCTGTGAAATTGATGTTCTGCGCGTTTGCTGTCGTGAAACTGGCACTAAAGAGCATCAATCCTATAGTTGCTAGAGTTTTTTTCATTTTACAATTAATTTAGTGGTGTTAACAGTTCCTTCATTGGTTTTACCTACCAGGATGTAGTTTCCATTAGGAACTGATAAATGCGTTTTGTTACCGTTGATTTTAACATTCTGATTCAGGAGACGCCCGTTCAGGTCATAGAGGTCATAGCTCACATAGTCTTTTCCGCTGAAGAAAATATCGCCAGTGGTAGGATTAGGATAGACCATTTCGCCTTTTTTGTTAATGTCAGAGACAGCAAGAGTTGGAAACTCTATCTTGTAAAGTTCCTGTCCGTTCGTGACATTGAGCTTAGCCGACAAATACAGATCACCATTATATTCTTCCATTTTGCCAAGGACAGAATTGGCATATCCCGGTTTCAGTTCCAAGGTAACTTTAGTCCCTCCTTCAGTACCGTCACTTTCCCACAACTTGGCCTCTCCAGAGCCGTCTGCCGCAAGGAAATACAATTTCCCGTTCAGATTCGTCAGATTATTAGGATTGGATGCCTGCGAGCCCGGATAGATGTCTTTTACGAGTTTTGTTCCTTCCTCAGTTCCGTCGGTTACCCACAGTTCTACGCCGTTGGTTCCGTTATTGGCAGTGAAGAACACTTTATCGCCTACCTGTCGGAAATTGCCGGGGAATGAACTGGATGTTCCGGCATTGATATTTTTGACCTGTACTGTACCTTGCTCGGTGCCATCAGTTTTCCAAAGTTCGAAGCCTGCCGTAGCAGAACCAGCCGTGAAGAACAAAGTATTTAGCTGGCTGCTGTAATAGAAACTCTGAGGATTAGATGTTGTATTGGTATTAATGGTTTTAAGAAGAGAAACCGTAGTACCATCATAAACATATAACTGCGCATTACTAGTAGTCGAGTTGGGACTGGCGCCCGTCACAATCTTGCCATTGATGGCTCCCATCTGTCCATTAACTATAACAGGTGTATCTATTTCTGTTACAGTGCCCGCATTAAGATAGGACAATTTGCTATTGATACGAAAATAAATCCTGTCGTTAGCCAAAAGGAAATTGGAGGCAGCAGCCATTCCAGATGCGGCCAGTTTCACACCATCAGCTTCAGTATAACTATAAAAGCCTGGGCCTCCGCTCAGAGTTTTCATATACAGTATGCCGTCTTTAACAAGCAAAGATGTCGGGATAGAGCTGCCTGTTCCTGGATTGATATCGGCTGTCAAAGTGGTGCCGTCTGTAGTTCCGTCCGTTGACCATAATTCCAATCCATAATCCGGGTTGGTGGCACTGAAATACAGTCTGCCGTTATATTTTGCAAATTCTGCAGGTGTGGAAGGCTGTGCTCCGGGATTAATATCTTTGAGCAAAGCGATACTTTGTGCGCTTAATGCATTGGCTATAAATAGGGTAAATACTATTTTTTTCATAATGATGTTTCTTGATTATTGAACAATAACTTTAGTAGATGTGTTCACCTTCTTGTCATCAGAAGTAACTTTCAGGATGTAATTTCCTGCTTTTGAGTTCAGGTTGATTTTACTGTTGTCAAATTTTCCAGCTTTGATTACACGACCAGTTGTATCGAATAACTCAAACGAACCGGCATTGACATTGCTGATTTTAATTTCACCATTAGAAGGATTAGGATATATACTAAGCTTTGATGAGGAGGCAGTCGTTACAGCAAGGGTTTCAGTGGGAAGATTGACCTTGTAAAGCTCCACACCGATCTGATCTGCAGCATCTACCCTGGCGGAAGCATACAGATTGTCATTATACACGGCTAGTCCAAATGCCGCAGGAAGTGTTGAAAGCACTTTGGTGCCTTCTTCCGTGCCGTCTGTTTCCCACAGTTGTCTCACACCGCCGGTGTTGTTCAGAAGGAAATACAGTTTATTTTTGAAAACCGTCAGTTTATCAGGAGATGAACTTGTGGAACCAGGTACTATGTCCTTCACCATCTTGGTTCCCTGCTCAGTGCCATCTGTCACCCACAGTTCGCTGCCACTGGTTGCACCATCCGATGCTGTAAAATAAACTTTCCCATTATATTCTGTAAAGTTTATAGCACTGGATCCTGCCGTTGCCGTAGTAGTATTGATATCCTTGACCTGAACCGTTCCGTCTGCCGTTCCGTCTGACATCCACAGTTCCGGACCGTTACCTCCGTTTGCAGAGAAAAACGATTTGCCCAATGCCGGACTGTAATAGAAGTTCTGAGGATAAGCAGTAGCGGCAGAATTAATGGTTTTTAAAAGATCCAGCGTATTTCCGTTCAAACTGAAAAGCTGATACCAAGTTGGATTCGTAGCCGTTTTGTACTGGCCATTGGCGATGATCTGCTGTCCTACATTTCCGAGGAACATCACGGTCACGTTATCATCGACCATCACAGGCTGTAAACTGTCATCCAATGTATAAAGACGCTGCGTATTAGGGGTCACAGTGCTGTTGGTCGCCTTGAAATAAAGCTTATTGTTGCTGGTCAGAAAAGTGGTTGCAAACTTAGCGGTTGTGGAAACTGTTTTAAGACCTTCATCGCTGTCGTAGGACATCAGGACACCGGAACTACTGACCCCGTTCACTGGTAGAGCGGCTGTAAAATAAAGTTTGTTTCCGAAAGTATAAAGATTGGTAGGCGCAGATGAAGATGCACCAGGATTGATATCCGCCACTATTTTTGTACCAGCCTCTGTTCCGTCTGTTTCCCAGAGTTCAGTTCCTGTGGCAGAACCTGTCTGACCATAGGTGGCGCTAAAGTACATTTTATTATTGAACACCATAAAATTAGAGGGTGCCGAATTGTTTAGGCCGGGATAAATGTCCTTTACAAGAGTAAAAGTAGTTTGGGCAGATAAAAGTCCACCTAAAAGAATTGCTAAAAAGTTGATTTTTCTCATATCAATAAATTATCTTTAAATAAATAATGTTTCTTAAAATGATTCAGAAAAATTATCTATCAATTAAATTAATTTACAGATATTTTATCTCATCATTTAAGATTTCTAAATTATCAATAGGAGCATTAAAAACATAGAAAAGTGCTTTCACATTTGAGAAAAATACTCAAATATGAAAGCACAAAAGGCTATCTAAATAATTCTAAATGAAAGATTTACATTTCAATAATAAACAATATCAATTAATAGCTTTTTTCATTGAAAAATGATAGAAAAACAAAGTTAAAAGAGTTAAAATGATGACTAAAATCGAAATCGCTATAAAATTCCATATTACGTTTTTATTACTTTTCTGGATAAAATTTGCATTATCATTAATTACAAGCTTTTCAATTGTTTCATCCTGAAATTTTGAAATTTTCAATAATACTTGATTATATTTATCAAAATAATAAAGATAAGATTTATAGTTTTTTCTTAAATAGTTATCCTGAGCCATCAATTGATAGTAAAGCGAGGTAAGTTCTGCATCATACTGAACAAAATCATCGACATTAATAGTTTTCAGTAATCGTCCGGCTCTATCCAATTCTTTTCTTTTTATGTAGATATTAACCAAGCCCACAGATGCAAAATATTTATTATAACCTAATCCGTTGTCCTTGCTGTCCAGAACTTCATCGTAAAGTTTTTCTGCTTCCTGGATTTTCCCTATTGATTCCAGACAATAAGCTTTCTGAATATCAATCAGAAGCCGGTTGGTAACCGTCACATCTTCAGCAGGTAATCGATTGTAAACGTCCAGAGCTTTGTCAAAATATTTTATAGCAAACTCGCAATTGAGTTCACTTTTGAAGACGATGCCCTTTACATTATAAACATTGCCCTGTATAAACAGAAGATCCTTTGGCAGAGGTGTTGCATTGATGAGGTTCTCCGCCTCGTCCAGATTTTTCTTGGCATCAGCATTCATATTGATTTGCTGATATTGGTTTCCGAGCATCGAGAGAAAACGAATCTGATTAATTTTATCCTCATTTTCCCTGGTCATCTCAATGCCTTGATTACAGTTTCTGATCACCTGACCGATGTCTCCCAGCACCATCTGAGCATTGATCAATTTGGAAAGCGCAAGGATTTTAGTAGGATAGTCTTTAGCTTCCTTCAATATCTTTGTGGAAATACTTACTGATTTTTCTGGATTGGTAAAAATGAGATTAGTAGCTTCCTCCAGCTGTTTTTGCTTCACTGTTTGCTGTGCAGAGATATTGAAAGCAGAAAGCAAGAATGCTATGTTCAGTAATCGTCTCATTGATTCAGTTTTTGGAGAAATTCTGTTGGTGAAAGGCTCATCCTGTTCTTGAAAATCGTAGTAAAAAGGCTGTGCGAGGAAAATCCGCATTCATCAGCAAGATAGCTAACCTTGTACTTCCTGTATTCGGGATCCTTTCTGATTTTATCAACAATATAATCAATTCTAAGATTATTGATATAGGTATTGAAATTGGAATTTTTGTGCTTGTTAACGACCTCGGACAGATACTTGGGATTGGTATCGAATTGCTGTGCCAGAGTTTTTAGAGACACGGTTTTCTGGATGTATTTCTGACTTTTTTCAAACTCGTCCAGTTTGTTCAGAATTCGTTTTTCCGTTTTGTCCGGAATGACAAAATTTTTGACCTCTGTATTGACAGCCGCATCTTTTGCGAACCTAGATTTATACTTAGCCAACCAATAAATCGATATAATTACGATGATGAAAACCAAGATAATTGCGAGATAAATATACCGGAACATCTGCTTCTGAGCGACCAGTTTTTCTTCATTCATTTTGCTAATATGATTTACAAGCAAAGCTTTAGCCACCGATTTTTTTGCTTCGATATTTTCAATGGTTCTGAAATAGGCGTCATTTGCAGATCCGAGCATATTAAAATCATTAGCTCCAGCCGAGGCCTGAGCAAGGTTTTTATAATAATCTGCTTTTAATCTGATATTTGAAATCCCGGCAGCCGAGTTCTGGAAACGCTCCAAAAGGAGATATGCCGCTTTTGGATTATTCTTATTCAATTCATGTTTTGCTAAATAATTGGAAACCAATATCTCGTAATAGACTCCTGGTTTGTATGTTAATAATAAATTAGCAGAATTGCTCGCTGAGATAGATTCTTTTTTATTTTTATCCATTAATTCTGCAAGCCACAAATAACTCTGAATTAACGCTTTGTTTTCACCTGTATTTTTGTAATTATTGATTCCTGATCTGAGAATAGATATCCTATCAGATGATGAAAAAACCTCGAAACTGGCTTTATCAATAGCAAGGTCTGTAAAAGTTCTTCCTTTTAAATTTTGAGGCTTTTGTAAAGTATTTCGTATGTTGTGCAGCTCACTTGTCAGCCCCAACACTTGACATAATTCTGCATACAAGTATTGATACTGAAGAAAAATATCAGCATTTTTATCTTTAGTTGCAAGATTTTTCAAAGCTAATAAACTGTTCAGGGCTTCTTCATAATTACCTTTTATGAGAAGTAACTTTATACGGAGAACCTGCGCATCACCCGGCGAAATCTTTGAATAGTATTTCAGAAGAGGCTCTACCTGATGATTTTCATACTGCATTTTGTCTAGAATATCTTCCCGCAGTATTTCAACATCATTCGAGGTCTGTGCCGTAAAGAGTGCAAAAATAAACACACTCAGGAAAACTGCAATGCGCTCTATCATTAGATTTACCGGAAATTTCCTTATTCTTGCCATCATATCGACTTACAAAAATAGGGAAATAATATTTCTTCTATACGGTCGGTTATTTTTACTATGAAAATGTTAAAAACGATTACTATGAAAACCATTATAAAGAATATGAACTTTGTTAGGTAATTTAAAATAAGATTAATTTTATGAGAATCCTTTTCAGCAATAGGTTCCGAGGATTATTTCCCTTTTTTAGATAATTATGAATACTTGAATCATTACATAAAAAATATCAAAACAAACCTTGTAATTCTTATTTTATTTGGCTCAGGCGAAGTAAATCATGTATAAAAGTGTTTGAAGACGGCTCATTAAAATCATATTAAAAAATCTTATACCCATAATTACAATTCATTATGATTTTTTTCCGATTTTTTAGCCGGTTTTTATTTCAGTTTATCAAAACTTACTTCTTATAAAGTCTTTCATTACTGGAATACGCATTTTACTTTCCCAATATCTTTTTCCTGTGATTAGCTCCCCAGTTATGTAGTTCCTCAATAACTTTATCTAAAGTAAACACATAATCTGTGGCAGTATATTCTACCAAAACAGGCGATTCGTCATAAACGGTACGTTTGATGAGCTGATGTTCCTCAAGATCTTTTAACTCTTTGGCAAGAACTTTCGAGGAAATTTTAGGAATGCTCCTTTCTATTTCCCTGAAGCGTCTATGTCCGCTCATTATGGAAATGATAATGAGTATTTTCCATTTGCCACTGATGACATCAAGGGCGTCACGCACGGTTAGCATTCTTGCCAAACACTCGGTTTTGGTACTTTCAGGAAATTGATCTGTCATATTGCTTACTTTAAGGTAACTGCTTACATTCGGGTAACTGCTTACAAAATGTAAGCAAATGTACGTAATTTTGTATCATTAATAAATTTCAAACATAAATTTCCAACAATTAATTATTTTTTTACAATGACAAAACAGACTGACTTCTACCAGAACCCTGATAAAAAAGCAAAACGTAACTATTGGATTATTACAAGCCTCACAATGGCTTTGATCATATTGCCATCCTATTTTGCACCAAGAGAATACCTCATCCAGACAACTAAAAACCTACAGTTCCCTGACTATTTCCCACTTGAACTGGATATCCTGAAGATCGTGGGAGCGATAGTCATCCTCATTCCAGCTATTCCGACAATGTTCAAAGAATGGGCTTATACAGGATTCGGAATCCTCTTGCTGTCAGCAAGTCTGGCGCATGGTATGGTGGATGGATTTGCGAAAGGTGTCGCCCCGCTTATTCCATTTGCATTGCTTGCGGTATCCTATTATTACTTCCGTAAATTGAACTATGAAAAATAGTTCACTGGTAGCGCTATTATCCTTTCTTTTCTTTATGACGTGCGGTCAAGAAAAGGAACAAAGACAATCAACACAAACAAAAAACAGGACAATGGAAAATAAAATGAAAATAGAAATATGGTCGGATATTATGTGTCCGTTCTGCTACATCGGAAAGCGTAACTTCGAGAAAGCTTTAGCTCAGTTCACCAATAAAGAATTCATTGAAGTAGAATGGAAAAGCTTCCAGCTTGATCCATCTATGCCCGAAGTTCCAAAATATCAGGATGATATGTATAGGTTCGTGGCTGACCGCAAAGGACTGAGCTACGAGCAGTCCAAAAAGATGCATCAGGACCTGATCAAATATGCAAAAAGTGTAGGTCTTGAATATAATCTGGATAAAGCCCTTGTTACCAATTCAATGAAAGGTCAACGCATCATACAGTTTGCCAAAACAAAAGGTTTGGGTGAAAAGGCGGAAGAAGCTTTATTCTACGCCTATTTCACAAAAGGCCAAAATCTTAATGATCAGCCAACCCTAATCGAGCTTGGAAAAGAGATCGGTTTAACGGAAGCCGAAGTTAATACAGCACTCATAGATCCTTTCTATATGCAAAAGGTAGAGAATGACAGCCGGGAAGCAAGGAATTTAGGTGCTAAAGGCGTTCCTTTTTTCGTGGTGAACCGCAAATACGCCATCGCAGGTGCACAACAACCCAATGACATCCTGCAAACCCTTGAAAGGTCCTTCTCCGAATGGCAAAAAGAAAACCCGCAGACCACATTGGAAACGATACAGGGAAAAAGCTGTTCAATTGACGGAGAGTGCAATTAAACCATCATAAAAATATACATCAAATTATTAAAATGAAATAATAGCAATAGTTAGACAGGTTCCGGATTATGCTTGTCCATTAAAAAATCCTCGCCTGGCGAGGATAAAAAAACTAATAACCATGAAAACTCATTTAAGGATGAGAATCCGCCTGCAAAAGTAGGCCGTTATTATTAATAATAAGAGCCTTACGATAAATAATAATGATCTTCCTTATTTAAAGCATCTATAGTTAATAAGCAGTGATTTTAGAATTACCTTCTTCCCCATTGCGTAACTTTCTTAAGCCACCATTCACGTTGTGATTCGGGAGAATTCTTAATGATACCAATGTAATCCACCTTTACAGGACTTACACCACAAAATTGAAGCACCGATTTTTTGAGCTGATTCACGCTGGGTCTGCCAAAAAATAATCTGTAGTAAAAGCCCGGCTGATCCAGTGTAGTAATGATATGCGCAGTTTTACCTTTCAGCAATTTATCCCACCATACAGAATCCTTCCTGTATCTAAAAGCAAAACCAGGTAAAAACAAACGATCTATAAATCCTTTGGTAATTGCCGGCAGACCACCCCACCAGACAGGGTGAATCCAAACCAGATGATCCGCCCAGAGAATTTTTTCCCAGGCATCCTTCAGATCATTCTCCCATTCCATTCTTTTCTGATATCCGAACTGAAGATTAGGATTAAAATCCAAATCGGCGATAACAATTTCCTTAATCTGATATCCTGCCTGGCTCGCTCCATCCTTATAAGCCTGGAATAATGCAAAATTGAAAGACTCTCTATTAGGATGACCATTGATAATGAGGACTTTTTTCACTGCAAAATTATTTTATTACAAATATACCGATCTTATCCAGGCGAAAACAGAGAAACAAAACTAAATTCCAGGTCTAATTCCTAAAAAACTCGCTAATTTAAGTTCTATAAATTGAGCCAATAACATGCTCAATTTAACATCAATTTTCAGTTGCGGCTTAAGTTTTGTTAAATTTACAATCTAAAAAAAAACAATGGAAAAAAGACGCCATTTCAAAGCATCAGTAACCTATCTCGGTACCGAAGATGGCGGCATTGCAACTCCTGTATCATCAGGATTCAGGGCAGTCATCAGATTTCCCTATGACAACAGAGACTACATTGCCAGCCAAACATTTCTGGAATCAGAAATTATATTTGCGGGAGATACTACTACTGCAGACTTTTTCCTGCCGGAAGCCCAGGAAATTCTGGAAAAAGTATATGCAGGCTTAGACTTCGACATCTTACTGAATTTGAAAATGGTCGGAAGTGGCGTAATTACTGAAATCTATCCCATAAATACTAATAGTAACTAAAGTATAAAACCACTAACTAATCTCTAAATTATAAAAAAATATTCTTAAAATAACATTTAATTAAAAACATAATCTTAATATTGCCCACAGAATGCTGCTATGTGCTAAAATCAATAAAATTTTTGTCAAACGTCTTTCAAATAATATTATAAACCACTTACTATGGAGTTCCGACTCGAAATCGATCCCTTAAATCCCAAATCAAACCTATTATTCAAAACTATCTACTTCAAAGCGTTCAAGATTAATATTATTGAAAGGTATTCTGGCAAGGGTTTTAAAAATATCCATCATATCATTATCAAGTTAAGAAGTCTTGATGATGAAATCATACCGACAATAAGTGGTGCCAGCAGGATTAAGGTTAAGGAATCTTTTTATCAGCATTATCTTAAAATGTGCCAGCTTTTATCTTCATACGAATACAGGAACAAACTGATCGACACGAAACCTGTTGAGGATCAATTTGTAAATTTCATTCTCAGCCAGATGATTGGAAAATACGAACTTTAGTTCTGGAGTTAATTTGAAGTATAACGAGCATTACAAGAATAATTATATCCAGTAAAAGAAATTAAGCCTGTTCTTTCCGTGTGACTAATTATATTGATCATTCGTATTAATTGGTAATTGAATTATTCTGAAGAAGTAGATTTCATTATAAGACTGCAACATTTCTTGTAATCCTGCGTCATTTTAGTAAGATCATTCAAAAAATTAATATGAATTTCAAACGATTATTACTAATATGCGCATTACTGAGTTCACTAGCTGCATCTTCGCAAGCCTATAAAATCATCTACGATTTCAGATGGAGAACCGGAGAACATTCAAAGGATTATAATTCTGAATTAACTGTTCTGCTAAAGCACAATGAAATTTCTTATTTTGAAGCCTTGGGAAAATTTAAGTATGATTCATTAAAGACCAAGCTTGTGAATGAAGGTGTAAGAGGCTTTCCAGGTCCTAACCATCAATGGAAGTTGCAGACGCTGATCCATAAGGATTTGAAATCACAAACCGTGACTGCGGAAGAAAATTTCTTTGATAAAGTTTACCTTACCACATTCAGATGTAAGCAGCAATGGAAAATCCTGCCAGAAAAAAATAAACTGTTCAACTACAATGTTCAGAAAGCGCAAACCGATTTTGGCGGCCGAAGATGGACAGCCTGGTTTACCAATGAAATACCAATCAGCGACGGTCCATACAAATTCTATGGACTGCCAGGACTGATTCTCAAAATCACTGATTCCGAGGAACATTTCATCTTCGAGATCAAAGGACTTACTAAAGAACAAAACAATATTGACGAACGCAATGCCTACACAGCAAAAGTAAAGCTAACTCCCGGACAATGGGAAACATTCTGGACCAAGTATCAGAAAGATCCTTCAATGGTTTTTGCCAACCTCAATTCTCCCAATGCAACATTCACGTATGTATATAACAGTAAAAATGTAGATAGCAAGGAAGCGAAAGAAGCCTATAACAAAGTGGAACGAGAAAAAATTGAAGCATTCAGAATTCCTATCGAGCTGAAGCTGTGCGATTATTGAAATTTGGGTTCATTAATAAAAATTTAAAATAAATTGCAACATATTGCATTACATTACGTCTACTAAATAAAAATAACAACCAGAACTTATAATTTTTGAAAACACTGCCCGGAAATATTACTGATACGGAATTACTGAAGCTTTGCAGCTCTGGGAAAGACGCAGGATATTCTCTCCTCTATCAGCGGTATTCAAAAAGAGTTTTCAATTCCATTTACAGGATTGTGAATGACAGAGAAGAAGCAGAAGACATTCTGCAGGAAGTTTTTGTAAAAGCTTTTTCTGAAATAAGCACTTTGAAAAACACTGACAGCTTCGGAGGATGGATCAAGCGGATTGGTATTAATTATTCACTTAATGCTCTCAGGAAAAGAAAAGTTTATTTTGAAACCATTCAGGAAGATGCAATACGTGATATAAAAGATGATGAACTTGAACATCAACAAGCTCTTGAATTTCGTGTCAATGAGCTGCAGAATGCGATTGCCGAACTTCCTGTACAGCTGAGAACCATCGTAAATCTCTTTCTGTTCGAAGAAATGTCGCAGGAAGAAATTGCTAATCAGCTAAACATCCCGCACGCCACGGTAAGAAGTTACTACCATCGTGCTAAAAAGAGAATTTTTGATAAACTCACTCAAAAATGCCAAAATGAAAGATACGCTTAAAAAATATATTCAGGATCATCGCGAAGATTTCGATATGATCGAAGTGCCGGAAGATATGCTAAATCGCATAATGTCTGACGTTAATAAGAAAAACATCCAGAAAAGGAGGACAATTTCCATATTATCCGGAAAAAAATGGATCGCTGCCGCCTCTGCAGCAGTACTTTTCTGTCTTGGATCCTATCTATTCCTGAATCAGAAAGAGCCGAAAAAAGATCTGGTCTTGTCCGGAGAAATAAATAAAATTGAAGTTCAAAATATCAATAATGCACCTGAAAATTTCGAGGTTTCAATAAAACCAGATCCTTTAACTCCCGCAAACACGGAGAAGATTGCAATCAGCAAAAACTCAATTCAGACAACAAATAATAAAAATAAATCGCAAATATTGTCAGATCCTATTACAGATAATGACTTTGACAAAGCCACAGCAATTGCTTTAATGGACGATCCATATTCGGCAAGTTCCAGGCTGGAAGGAATTTCTTTAGTAAAGAATTTTGCTGCTTCTGACGAAGAACTGATTGATATATTATCAGAAAAAGCTATGTCAGATGAAAATACGAATGTTAGGCTTGCAGCTGTAGAGGTTTTGTCGGCAAACATTGAAAATCCTCATATTACAAAGAACATAGAATCGATTTTTATAAATCAGAATGATGCCATAATACAGAAACTACTTATAGCCATTATAGCCCAAAAAAGTCCCTCGGGATTTACCCTGAAAATGGGTTCAAAGCTGAAGCAACTCGCTTCCGATCCTACAACAGCAGCTTTTGTCAAAGATGAAGCCTATGCTGTTTTATTGAAATTATAAAAGCTTTTATATACATCAAATAATTATTAACATCAAACCATTGCTTAAATACAATAAAGCAATGTGCATAAAAAACAAAAACTTAATTTATGAAAAAGATACATCTAATCTTTTTTGCATTGATGACATTTTACGTCCATAGTCAGGAAACTACAGAACAGTTATCTCCCAAAACATACAAGGTCAGCAAAAGCAAAGGCAAAATCCAGATTAATCTGGGAAAAGTAACCGTTGAAGGTTATAAAGGGAATGACATCATTTTCTCCCTGGAAGACAAAGTGCCTAATGAGGACAAACGTGCGGAAGGTCTCCACGCGATCAATGCGCTGGGTCTTATTGACAATACCGGGCTGGGAATCAATGTTAGTGAAAAAGAAGGTATCCTGGAGGTCAATCCATTGAAAAAACTTTCTTCTCCGGCTATAAAAATCCTCGTTCCCGAAAATGTGATCGTCGCGTTCAGGAATCAGTCGCAATATGGAGAAAAAGTGATTTTCAGAAATATGTCCAATGAAATTGAGATTGCTGCAACCTACAATAATGTTCAACTGGAAAATATGACGGGTCCAAGTGTTGTCAAATCAATATATGGCAATGTGGAAGCCGTATTTGGTCAAAATGTAAAAGGTCCGTTATCTATAATTTCAGTTTATGGACTGGCTGATGTTACCATTCCCAAAACCATAAAAGCAAATGTAAAAATGGCTACACCTTATGGCGAAATCTATATCTCCCCGGATCTGAAGATTGAAACGGAGAAAAGCGGAGACATGATCAAGTACGGCAATGAGCTTACAGGAAAACTAAACGGTGGCGGAACCGGCATTGAAATCCGCTCGGATTACAGTAAAATATACCTCAGAGCCAGATGAGAACATTTTTCACCCTCGCAGTCAGTCTTATTTTCAGTCTCACTGCAGCTCAGACAAAAATTGACAAAAGCTTTCCTGTATCCAATAAAAAGAGTGTAAAATTTAAGTTTGACTATCCTCAACTTATCAAAATCAGCACGTGGGATCAAAACCGAATTCATATCTCCGGGTCCGTTGTCATCAATGAAAATGAAAGCAATAATGCCTTCGAGATTAATGAATCTAATGAAGGAAATGTATGGACTATCTCTGGTGCTATCCCGGCATTGGATAAAATACCTCGCCGAATTAAGGTAACGAAAGGAAACGAAAAAATCGTTTTCAAGAATAAGGAAGAGCTTCAGAAATACAGTAAGGAAAACAATGCGACATTTGACTCAATGTCTGATGGAGCCGATATCAGCATTGAACTGGAAATAAAAGTACCGGTTTTCCTGAAAACTTATGTCGAAGCGACTTATGGATTAGTGGAAGTCAGAGATTTCCGTGGAGATATTAGCGTAAATGCTTTGTATGGCGGTGTAGATGCAACAATCGAAGAAAAAAAAGCAGGCAAGATTGTCGCAGAAACCTACTTTGGTCAGATCTATTCCAATCTAGATACGAAATTAAGCGGAAAAGAAATTGACGATTTTCATACATCAGTTTCTGCCACGCCGGGAACCGGTAGCCAGTACAATCTGGAATCCAAATACGGTAATATCTATCTCCGGAAATAAAATACATAGAACAAATCTATTCGGACAAGGAATACAATTATAAGGTTGCCTTGTCCGAATTTTTTTTATTTATAAAAAGGAAATTACAAAAGGAATAGTTCTAATAAATCTTAGAAAAATTCTATTTCGATTATCAGATCAAATTCTTCTAATGAAAAATCAGAACCTAAAATACAGTTTAAATAATCTGATTTTATTAACAACTATTACGCATAAAAAAGAGAAGCATTTTATAAATGCTTCTCTTGTGACCCCGGAGGGATTCGAACCCCCAACCGTTGGAGCCGAAATCCAATATTCTATCCAGTTGAACTACGGAGCCATTTTGTGTTCGAGAGTTTTAGTGATTAAGAGTCATAGAGGATTACTCTAAAACTTTCCGACACTCAAATTTCCTATTCTAAAAACTAATCTTCACGCCTCCCAGAAACTGAGCGCCCAAAACTTTGTAGCCCACATAATTCTGGTATTTGGCACCAAGAAGATTATTTCCGAGTGCGAAAATACTGAAATTTTTGTGAATTCTATACTCTGCGGATAAGTTTAAATCCGCAAAGCCACCAACTTTCTCATTTATTTTTTCAACAGAAGTATAATTTGGAATTAATGCAATATCACTAATTTCATAAGCGTTTGATGTTCTGTCGGTTACAAAATATGCTTTAAACCCAAGATTCAGTTTTTTCTCAAGCATTGTATATTTGGCTCCAAGATTAAATTGTACCAAGGGCTTATAATAAACTTCTTCCAGATTATCCAAATTGTATTTCATAAAATGTAAACCTGCATCAACAGTCAGATTTTCTATTGGGAAAGCCTGCAAATCTCCTTTTACTTCCATCAAAGTTCCATTATCATAGATTGAGCTAAAAGTATTTGCGTAATCATAACCTTGCCTGTCTGCGCCAATGTTGTTATCGAAAAGATCATTATTATAGAAGAATTGTGCATTGTTCACTTTGCTGAATCCTGCATTCACATCATATTTGAAAGTCTGATCTATATCACCTTTCATTCCGAAGTAAAAATGGTATTTGGTTTCAGTTGGCGTTAGAACCAAATCGGAAATTAAAAATGGATTTTCGTCCAGTAGATTGCCATAAGTGTTGAGTTTCAAACCACCGTCAATTCCGCCATAAAATTTGAATTCATCTGCTGCTGAAACTAGAATTTCAGCTCTTGGAAACCAATAGAATTTATTACTCTTTGATTCATCAGTCGCATTGTTGGAATTTTTTGAATTAAGGAAACTGAAATCAGAGCCGATCAACAAGTAAGAATCGCCTTTGTAGAAAGTAGCTTTCGGCGACAATGTAAAATTGAATTGATTATTTGTATTCTTATTCAGGATGTCAAATTTGGAATTGACCGTTTCCAGACTCAAACCCAAATCTCCGTTAGCAGTGATATCATCATAAACAGAAAAATCGTGCTTTGATAAATTAACATCAACATTCGCATAGTTTTCACTGGCTCCGAAATGATCGTTCAGGAAATAAGATTTTACACGAACGTTATTCAGAATATCATTGGAATAATGGTCATAATAGCCATTCACACTGAATTTATTGACTTTCTGCTGCAAATCAACATCATTGCTTGATGGCGTTAATGCGTAGATTCCGTAATAATTATAATTATTGAAAGCATAATTCGCATCAATATTGAACTTTCCTGTCTCAGTATAAATGTTAGAAAATATGCCGATTTTGGCTTCATTTTGTTTTGAAGACCAGTCATATTCTTTTTTTAATCCGCTTGTGGAAAGGTAATGCGCATCTGCTCCAATCTCAACATTTTCCTGGATTTTCCCCGAGATATTGGCATCAGCCAGAAACTTACCATAATTTCCATAACCCAATCTGAAATAATTAGATTGAAAATCATTAGAGAATTTTGGAGAGATATCTTCGCCTTGGATTTCTGTGGTTTTGAAATCCGAAACGGGCGGAACATTCACGATATCATATTTCAGATTGAGCGAATCTTCCTTCTTTTTATTATCAGGCGGGTAGTTTTTTTCCTGAACAACTGAAGTTTTCTTCTTCTCGATCTTCTTAACTTCAGGTTCACGTTTTCTATTAAGAATTAGTTGCTCTTCTTTGATTTGAGCGCTTAATTCCGAAATTCCGAAAGTTCCCAAGAATGCCAGAACGGCGATATATTTTAGTTTGTTCATTTAAATTTATTTAAAAATCAAATTAATCGCAAAGGCGCAATTTGTTTGGATTCAAAACTTTTTTAAAAGTCGCAAAGAAAGATTCAAATCTCAAAATTTCAATTTTATCGAAGATAAAATCTTTGCGTCTCTAAGCATTTTTATGATTAAATTTTTTGCGACTTTGCGATAAAAATACAAAGCCCATATTTAACTTACTTCTTGATCTGTGCTTTTACTTCTTGTGCTTCTGCAACAACCTCCGGGAAATCACCGTAGTTATTGATAATTTCATCAACTGTGTAACTTGCCTGATAGTTATCTTTCAGAGCCAGATAATTTTTCGCCATCACAACCAAAGCTTTTGCGCCCCAATATTCTTCCGAAGCATAGTTGTTCGCCAATTTGAAAATGGTTTCATTAGACGATTTGAAGGCTTTTCCTTTGTTTTGATAAACTGCTTTTACGTACAAAGCTTCCGCTGCAACTTCCGTATTGGAAGATTTTTCCAAAGCCGAATAAGCCGATTGCGCCTCTTTGTCTTTTCCTTGGCTCATCAGGCTTCTCGCTTTGATGACTTTCGCCTGCTCCAAAGTTGACACTGAATTTTTAGAATTTGAAATCACATAATTGGCGTATTTCTCAGCTTCAGCAAAGTTCTTTTCGACCGCATAGATTTTCATCAATTCAATGGAAGCAAAATTCTTGACATTCACGTTTGTAGAATTCGCAACTTGTTCCAAATATTTTTTTGCATCTGATATTTTGTCTTGCGAAATGTAAATCTGAGCCAAACGAACTTGTGCATCTTGTTGATTATCATTCTGGAAATCGGCGACATTTTGCAACGGCAACATCGCTTTGTCAATTTGTTTTAACTGATAATAACTTTCGCCCAATTCATACTGAGATTTGAATAAATTATCTCCGCTTGGATTTTGATCAAGGTATTTTTCGTAGTAAGAAACTGCTTTTGCGTAATCTTTTTTAGCAAAATTTTCCTGCGCCAAATTCAGATTGATTTCACTGATCTCTGTTCCGGAAACATTTACATTCAGGCTTTTCGCAAATTGTTCGTAACCCGCAACATCACCGTTTTTCACGAACGCAGGTTTGGAAGCAACCACAATTTTGTCCGCAAACGCCGTATTTTTATATTGATTAGCTAAAGCTTTAAATTCCGCAATCGCTTTGTCAGTTTGATTTTGATCGATGTAATTCTGAGCTCTGTAAATCTGGGAATTCGCAACCAAATCTTTGTCAGGACTGAATTTGATGACTTTATCAAAGTAAGAATTGGAATTATTAAAATCTTCATTCTGAGCATAAGCTGTTGCAATTTCATAATTCGCATCATCCACATATTCCGAATTCGGATATTTTGAAATCAAAGTCTTCAGTTCCGAAATCTTCGCAACCGTATCACCTTTGAAACCTAAGGCCAAAGCTTTTTGGTATAAAGTATAATCGCTGGCATTTTCGGTTTTATTATAAATCTCTAAAGCTTCATTCAACTGATTATTGGCGTAATAGGTATCAGCCAAACGCAATTCCGCATCAGCTTTGAATTCCTGTTTCGGGAATCTCAAGTATTCTTTGAAATATTCCTGGGCCGAAGCAAAATCTTTGGACTTGAAATAAGCATAACCTAAATCATAATCCAATTGCTCTCTTTCCGGAAAACCTTCTGCGGTTTCATTTTCAAGTTCTTTGTAAACAGCAATAGCAGATTTATAATCGGTTTTTTGATAGTACGTTTGCCCCAACCAATATTTGGCTTTTTTATAATAATCTTTGTTCAGGTTAAATTTAAGACTTCTTAAAAAGTAGGATTCAGCTTGTTCAAAATTCCCTTTGTTGAATTCCTCGGAACCTAAAAGATAGGAAACCTCCTGCTCTATTTTATTAGTCTCATTCGTTTTTTTATCCAATTTTGAAAGAGCATCCAAAGTCGCTTTATAATCTCCGGAATACAAATAAGATTTAACCAAAAGCGACCTCATTTCTTGAGATTTGGAGTTAGGATATTTATCCAAATATCTCTGAATCACTTTTGATGAATTCTCAAACGGATTTCCTAATTCGTAACCCAATTTTGCATATTGCTCCAAAGCCAATTGCTGAACTTTCGCATCATAATTCATCTGAGACGCATTACGATACGCAGAAAGCGCTTCTTGTTTTTGATTGTTTTGCAAATAAGCGTTTCCCAACTGATAATAAGCATTTTGTGCCAGTGGAGATTGACTGTTAATCAATTGATTGTAATAACCGACTGCTTCAGCATTTTTTCCCACTTGAGAAGAAACAAATCCCATTTCGTAAAGGTCGGTTTCGCTTGGCGTTTGTTCTTTATCCAAAAATAATTTCAAATGCGGATAAGCAGATTGGTAATCACCTTTCATAAAGTAGCTCTCTCCTACTATTTTATGAATTTCTGTATCATAAGACGTTATTTTTCCATTATTCAGGATTTCATTTCCTTCGGAGATTGCCAAATCGTAATTCTTCTGATTGTAGTACATCTGAACATAATAAGGCTTGACCAAATGTGCATATTCCTCATTATTTTTGATTTGGTCGAAATAGACAAAAGCGTTTTCATTCTGCTTGTCTGCATAATAAAGATGACCCAACATATACGAAATCGCAGGTTTACTGGTTTCATCCGCATTTTTGAAAGATTCTTCCAAAGCTTCAATCGCTCCTGCGGAATCGCCAGTCATAAACTTGGCATAACCCAACTTCATAATATGTTGCGTATTTTCCTCTTTGCTGAGCTGATATTGATTCACTTTTTGCAAAGTTTCCAGGGCTTTTTCAAAGTCTTTTTTAGACAAATAATAATCTGCCAAAGGTCCGTTTGCCTGCGCAAAATACGCTGAATTCGGATATTCTTTCATAAAAGCATTCAAACCTTCTTCCGCATATTGTTGTTGCAAAATCACGCCAATCACGTTGCTGAAAAACAGAGATGCCTCTTTTCTGGATTGGCTTAGGCTTTTGTTATAGAAATATTGGTTGGAATATTCATATTGGGAAGCGTTGTAAATCTTGGTCTGATAGAGATTCTCTGCCAATCCAAAACTATAGTCTTCTTTTTGTGTAAAATATTGAGATTGTTGCGCTTCCGAAATTCCATAGATGGAAATTAGCGACGCGAGTATTACTTTTTTTGAATTCATACAGATTTTCAAAATTATTGTCAAAGCGTCAGCTTCAACAAAGTTTGTTCCTTTTTCAACGAAAATAGGGAAAAGATATTATTCAACAGTAACCACAGACTAATTTTTAGGTCAATATTAAGATCGTATCCTATTATTTTCAAATAAATGTTAAAAACATCAAAATTTTATTACATTTGTTTCTTTCATAAATTTTTAATCTTATATGAGTTCACTTTTCAGAAGAAAACACTACGCAGAAAATGCAGATTCCGGACAGCTAAACAGAGTTCTTGGAACTTGGGATATTGTATTTTTTGGGATTGCCGCCATTATTGGAGCCGGAAGTTTCAGTAGTTTAGGAGAAGCTATTTTCCGTGGTGGTCCGGGCGTTATTGTTTTATATCTGATTTGTGGATTTGCCTGTGCTTTTACAGCGCTTTGTTATGCCGAATTTGCTAGTCGGATTCCAACAGCAGGAAGCGCTTATACTTACGCTTACGCCAGTTTTGGGGAATTAATAGCTTGGGTAATTGGCTGGGCTTTGATTATGGAATATTCTTTTGGAAATATCTATGTAGCCTTTTCCTGGTCGGATTATTTTACAAGTTTTATGAGCAGAATCGGGATTCATATTCCGGATTATTTTACCTGCAGTTATACCGAAGCTAAAAAAGCGGTTCTCAATAATTCTACCAATGCAGAACTGATCAATGCATGGAAATCTGCACCCATTATTGGAGGCTTGAAGATGATTGTTGATATTCCTGCTTTAGTCATCAACGGATTAATTACATGGCTCTGCTATCAGGGAATCAAGGAAAGTAAGAACTTCAATAACTTTTTTGTGATCCTGAAATTATTCGTAATTCTTCTGGTAATCGCTGTTGGCGTTGCTTACGTGAATACAGGAAATTGGTTCCCTACCAATTCTGTAACTTCAGAACCTTCTTTTATGCCGAATGGTTTTGCTGGGGTAATGTCCGCAGTTTCAGGCGTTTTCTTTGCTTACATAGGTTTTGATGCCATTTCGGTTTTGTCAGAAGAAACCAAAAATCCTCAGAAAGATCTGCCGAAAGGTATGCTGATTTCCCTGGGACTTTGTACAGTTATTTATATTATTTTGACTTTGACTTTAACAGGATTAGTAGATTACAGGAAGTTTGACGGCATCGGCGATCCGTTATCTTTTGTTTTTGATAAAACCAATCTTAATCTGCCTTGGATGGAGTTCATTGTTTCGTTAATTGCAATCGTAGCCATTACAACAGTGCTTTTGGTTTTCCAGATGGGACAGCCGAGAATCTGGATGGCTATGTCAAGAGACGGACTTCTGCCCAAGAAATTCCAGGAAGTACACAGCAAGAATAAAGTGCCTTCTTTTGCAACCATTGTCACAGGAATTGTAGTTGGCGTTCCCATTTTATTTACGGACAAATCCTTTATCCTGGACTTCACAAGCATAGGAACCATTTTCGCTTTTGTTTTAGTGTGCGGCGGCGTACTGATGCTTCCGAACAAAGAAAAACTGAAAGGAAGATTTCATTTGCCTTACATCAACGGAAAACTGATTTTCCCAATCTTATTCATAGGCGGATTGATCTTTTTCTATTTTTATCAGCCTGATTTTTTTCATAATCTCAGCAATATCAGTGATCCAAAAGAGGGCGAATTCCGCTTGGCAATTATAGTATTTATCATTATTAATTTGATTCTGTGTGTGTTAACTTTCATCAGAAATCTATCATTAATTCCACTGATCGGATTAAGCTCCTGCCTATATCTGTTAACGGGAATGAGCCACAACAATTGGTTCTGGTTTGGTCTTTGGTTTGCTATAGGTTTGATAATTTATTTCCTTTATGGATATAAAAACAGCAAACTTAACCAGCTAAACAATGGAATCTCATAAAAGAATTACCACTTACAAAGATTTTTACAGATACTATCTCGAACAGCATCAGCAACCGCTTACCAAAATATTCCATAGTGTAGCGACACTTTTGGTTTTTGCAGTTATTTGTTATGTTGTTCAGTCCGGAAAAGAAAGATTTCTTTGGTATTGTCCTATTTTCGGATATGGAATGACCTGGTTCAGCCACTTAGTATTCGAGAAAAACACACCTACCGGCTTTCGATATCCGATATGGTCTTTAATTTCTGATCTTAGAATGGTCTTCGAACTTCTTACCGGAAAACAAAAATTGTCAACCAAAAAAATTATTGACTAAATTTATTATTTAATACATGAAGAATTTCATCAGGTCAAATATTTCGCAGGAATCTCTCGCATTGTTGCTTACACAGGCACCTGTTGCTATGTCAATGTTGATGGGCGATGAAATGATTATCAGAGTGGCCAATCCGCAGATGCTGCAGCTATGGGGAAAACCGGCTCAGATTATCGGATCAAAGCTGATAGATGCACTTCCCGAATTGGATGGTCAGCCATTTATGGAAATTCTTTCCAATGTAAAAATGAGCGGAAAACCCTATAAAGGTTATAAAGAACAATGCTTTTTAGTAAGAAACGGACAAAGGGAAGAATGTTATTTCGATTTTATTTATGCACCTATTTATAATGATGAAGAGACAGAAATTCTGGGTGTAAGTGTGGTTGCAACCGAGGTTACAGATCAGGTGGCTGCAGAAAAAAAACTGGCCGAAACGGAATATACTTTTGAAAACCTGATCCGAGAATCCGATTATTCCATTGCACTTTACAAAGGAAAAGATCTGATAATAGACATTGCTAATAAATCTATGCTGAAAACCTGGGGCAAAAGTGAAAAAGTGATCGGACAGAAACTGGAGGAAGCACTGCCTGAATTGCAAGGACAACCCTTCATTGATATCCTTAAAAATATATTCGAGACCAAGAAGACTTATGCCGCAACAGAAGATGAAGTCCTGCTGGAGAGAAATGGAGAACTTCAAACAGGTTATTTCAATTTTTCTTACAAACCGCTTATTAATGAAAAAGGCGATGTATATGCCATCCTAAATTTTGCCATAGATGTTACAGAAGCCGTCCTGACAAAACAACAGCTTAAACAGAATGAGGCAAAATACAGAAACCTGGCAGACAGCCTTCCGATCATAGTCTGGACAGCGGATAAAGACGGAAATATTGATTATTATAATAAACGATGGTATGACTATACAGGTTTTGAAGGTGTAGACAGCCGGGAAAGTGCAACAGCTAAAATACTGCATCCTGATGATAAGAAAAGAGCGCAGGAACTATGGAAAACCAGTAAGATCAACAAATCCAATTATGAAATAGAATACCAGTTCCGGGACAGATCCGCAGAAGAGGCTTACCGATGGTTTCTTGGACGTGCCATTCCTGTAAAGGATGAGAATGAAGAAGTTATACAATGGATTGGGACTTGCACAGACATCAATGACTTCAAACAATTCCAGCAGCAGAAAGACAACTTTCTCGGTATTGCCAGCCACGAGCTGAAAACGCCGCTTACAAGCCTGAAGCTGTATTCACAATTCCTGGAAAAAAATCTTCGGAAGCTGAATGATAATCATAATGCTGATGTGGCTCTGAAAATGGATGACCAGATCAATAAACTTACCGGTCTGGTGAATGATCTGCTGGACGTTACAAAAATACAGAACGGAAAAATATTGCTGAACAAATCCGACTTCGATTTTGATGAGCTGGTACAGGATATTATCACAGAACAGCAGATGAGTACCAATCACAAAATCGTGGTAGAACCGGAGATCATTGGTAATGTTTATGGCGACAGACACAGGATCTCTCAAGTGATGAGCAATCTCATAGGCAACGCTATCAAATATTCTCCCAACGCCGATAAAATACTAATTACCACCAGACTGACAGACGAAGGCTGCGTACTATTTTCCGTAAGGGATTTTGGAATAGGGATTCCTGAGGACAAAAAAGATAAGGTTTTTGAACAATACTACCGCGTTAGCGGCAGTAAGGAACATACGTTCCCGGGGCTTGGCTTAGGACTTTATATTTCTTCCGAAATTATAAAAAGAAGTGGTGGCAGGATTTTTGTAAACTCAATCGAAGGAAAAGGCTCAGAGTTCTGTTTCGAAATTCCAAAAAAACACAAATCAAATTAATAATCTATCATTACAATGTCAAAGTCAAAAAAAATCATAGTCGTAGATGACAGTCCTGCAATTCTGGATTCTGTTAAATTAATGCTTAATATGGAAGGTTTTGAAGTAGCCAATTACGAAAGAGGAACCGATATGTTCAATTCTTTACTTCAGACTTCTACAAAACCGGATGTTATCCTGATGGATATGTGGCTTTCCGGAGAAGACGGCCGCGATATCTGCAAAATGATAAAAGCGCATCAGGATTTTAAAAATATTCCTGTGGTAATAATGTCTGCAAGCCGTGGTCTTGGTGATTCAGCTATCGAAAGTGGTGCGATTGATTTTATACCAAAACCTTTCGATCTGGGAGAAATCGTGGAAAAAATAAGATATTACTCCAATAACACTGTTGAGTAAATGATTCAATTCATTTATATTCGCAATAATAATAATAATATTTCAAATCGGTACGCAGTCGCATTGATTTAGTAAGATGATTTTAGTTTTCTAATCAATGCGTAATAAAAAAGCAGTTTAAAAAATTAAACTGCTTTTCTTATTTTAAAATTCTGATTTCTAAAAATCTACGGTTTCCGGATTCAGCCCGGAAAATCCTGTTTCCTCCAGGGTTTTCAAAGCTTTCATATCACTGTCAGAAATTCTGAACCGCTCAAAATGAAGATTATTTTTAATATTCTCAGGATTCTCTGATTTTGGTAGCACGATTACTCCTGACTGCAGGCAAAACTGGATACAGAGAATTGCCGGAGAGACATTATATTTTTCAGCAATCTCTATCAGATCTTCATCTTTAAGCAATCTTCCCGAACCGATAGGACTCCAAGCTTCTATCGCAATCCCCTCTTCCTTACAAAAGTCTACCAGTTCCTGCTGCACATAACCGGGATGAAATTCAATCTGATTAACTGCCGGAATTACCTCTGCCGTTTCCAGAAGCACTTTCAGCTGCGGCAGCATAAAATTACTCACTCCGATCGCTTTTACCAAGCCTGACCTGTACAATTCTTCCATCGCTTTCCATGTTTCAGCATTAATGTCTTTCCAGTTTTCAAATTGTTTGGCATTGGCAGGCCAGTGTATAAGAAGCAGATCAAGATAATCCGTTCTCAGTTTTTGGAGAGACTGCTCTACAGAATACTTTACACCCTGCGCACTTCTGTTGCTGTTCCATATTTTTGTAGTCAGAAAGAGCTTGTTTCTTTCAGTGCCTGAATCGGCAATCGCCTCTCCTATTTCTGCCTCGTTTCCATAGATATCTGCTGTATCAATGTGCGTATATCCTGCTTCCAAGGCAGTTTTGATGGTCTTCTGCACACTTTCTGTCGTTTGCCAGGTTCCGAATCCGATTTCCGGAATTTCTGTACCATTATTGAGTATGACTTTTTTCATTTATAATAAATTTGATAGTTCTGAAAGCCAAAATTACGCCATCAGTTTGGGTTTTGAAAATAATTTGAATGATGTTTCAATCAAAAAATAATGATGATTTTTGCATCGATATTTCCTAAATTTGAACTATGGAAAAAAAAGAATTCGGATTATTGGGAAAGAATATTTCTTATTCCTTTTCAAAAAAATATTTTGAGGAAAAATTCAGAAAATTATTTTTAAAGAATCATTCTTACCACTTTTTTGATATTGCTGAAATTGAAAGTCTGACTACCATTACAGAAAATAAAAATCTGGTGGGAATGAATGTTACGATTCCCTATAAACAAGCCATAATTCCTTATCTGGACGAGCTGAGTGACGAAGCCTCATCCATAGGCGCTGTGAACTGTGTCAGTTTCCGGGACGGAAAAAAAACCGGCTACAATACGGATGCGTTCGGATTCGAAAAAACCTTACTTATCAATAAAAAAGACTTTCACAAGAAAGCTCTGATCCTTGGCGACGGCGGCGCTGCAAAAGCCGTAAAATATATTCTGAATAAACACAAGATTACACATCAAACCGTCTCCAGAAAATCTGAAATCAATTTTGACAACCTGAGTGAAGATCTGGTAAAAGAATCTTTATTGATAATCCAGACAACGCCTGTGGGAACTTTTCCTGATGTGGATGATTCTGTTCCGTTTCCATTCGGTGCAATTACAGATCAACATTATGTTATTGATTTAATTTATAATCCTGCGGAAACAGCTTTCCTGAAAAATTGTGCAGCAAAAGGTGCTACCACGCTGAACGGTTTCTATATGCTGGAACAACAGGCTGAAAAAGCATGGGAAATTTGGAATAGATAGAAGTTTACTTTACCAGCAGCCTGTCGCAAACCGTTTTGCTGAAATTTTCCTGCTGGTCATTATAGGAAACTTTCATAGACTGGTCAAAGTCTTCCTTTTGTAAGACCTTTATTTCTGTTCCCAGACTCAGGTTTCTCTTATTCAGAAAATTCAGGAACTCTTCTGATGATGTTGTAACAGAAGCCAGTTCTACGGTTTCATTCTCTTTGCATTGGCTGAGTTTTTTCAGGTCAGGCTGGATCAAGTTGCCATCTTTGTCAGGGATTGGTTCGCCGTGCGGATCTACTTTTGGATAGTTCAGGATCTCATCCATTTTGTCAAAAAACAGATCGGAATGGATGTGTTCCAGCTGCTCCGCAATCTCGTGGACATTTTCCCACCCAAATCCCATTTTCTCTACCAGGAACATCTCGGTAAGCCTGTGTTTCCTTACGATTAGCGAGGCTTCTTTTTTACCGGATTCGGTCAGTTTTATTGGTTTATAAGACTCATATTTCACCCAGTTTTTCTCGGCAAATTTCTTGATCATACTATTTACAGACGGCATTTTGATGTTAAGCTGTCTGCTAAGATCATTCACGGAAACTTCATCATTTTCATTTACAAGATGATAAAGTGCTTTGAGATAGTTTTCTTCGGTCAAGGAATTCATCAGCCAAAATTAATGAAAAGTTAGATAAAAATCAATTTTAGACTAACAATTTATTTTTAGTTTCACAATCCTTTGTGATTAACTAAATCAATAACTTTGGAACTTTAAAAACGAAGAAGAAAAATGAAGAAATATTCTTTCAAAAACGATTATTCGGAAGGTTGTCATCCGCAGATTTTAGAAGCTTTGCTACGGACTAATACGCTCCAACAAAATGGCTACGGTCAAGATGATTTTTCGGAGGAAGCCCGATTATTGTTGAAACAGAAAATGAATCACGAGAATATTGACATCCACTTCGTAAGCGGCGGAACGCAGGCTAATCTGTTGATTATTTCATCCATTCTCCGTCCCCACGAAAGTGTAATTTCTGCAGAAACCGGTCATATCTTTACCAACGAAACTGGTGCAATAGAAGCTACGGGTCACAAAGTTCACGGACTGGTCACAAATGATGGAAAACTAAAACCGGAGCATATTCAATCGGTTTTGAGTTCGCATACCAATAAACCGCATCAGGTAAAACAAAAACTCGTTTATATATCCAATTCTACAGAAGTCGGAACGATTTATAACAAAAAAGAACTACAGGAATTATCTGCTTTCTGCAAAACCAATAACCTGTATCTTTTTATGGATGGTGCAAGATTAGGACAAGCTTTGACTTCCGGAATCAATGATCTGACGCTGGAAGATATCGTTAGTTTAATAGATATTTTTTATCTCGGCGGGACTAAAAACGGAGCTTTATTGGGTGAAGCGATTATTATTAGCAATGACAATCTGAAAGAAGATTTCGGTTTTCACATTAAGCAAAAAGGAGCTATGCTGGCAAAAGGAAGATTGCTGGGAATCCAGTTTCTGGAACTGATGAAAAATGATCTGTATCTTGATTTGGCAAAACATTCCAATAATCAGGCTATGAAAATCAAATCTGCTTTTCTGAACAATGGTTTCAGATTTCTGTCGGATACTTTTACCAATCAGATTTTCCCTATCCTGAACAATTCTCAGATCGAAAAACTCTCGGAAAAATTTGATTTTTATGTCTGGAAAAAGATCGATGAAGACAGTTCTGCCATCCGTCTGATCACTTCCTGGGCAACACCTGATGAAATCATCAATGAATTAATAAAGGAAATCGAGCAGCTGTAATGTTATTTTATGTTAAATTTCAGATCTGGTTGATTTTTGAAATATAAAATCAATTATTTTTATATCGAATGAAGCAGCTGTATTTTTTTATCCTTTTGACCATGGTGTTTTCCTGCAATTCTGCAAGAAAGCATAATGCGTTTCTGGAAAAGAAAATCCCAGCAGATAAACTCCGGAAAGATGCAGATTTTGCTTATGATAAATTGAAAAAATTTCACCCGAATCTTTATTGGTATATTACGAAAGAGGATTTGGATTATAAGTTCGACAGTCTTAAACAAACGCTCAACCAACCTCTTACGCCCAACGAATTTTATTTTAAGCTGTCTCCCGTCATTGCCAGCATCAGTGAAGGACATCTCAGACTGCGTGCCTTGCCAAAACGATATTCTAAAGCAGAGCAGAAAGTGTTCAAAACCAAAAAACCGCTGTTTGCCCTGATGGAATATAAAATAGTGAATGACAAAATGTTTGTGAAAGAAAACAAACATAATATCGGAAACATCCAACCAGGCACAGAACTGCTGAAAATCAATGATGACAACGTCTCCGATCTCATCAGCAGATACAAAAAACTATACAGCTCCGACGGGAAAAACCAGACCTTCCAAAAGTATTTTATGAATCTGGCATTTTTCAATTTTTATACGCTTGAAAATGGTTTTTTAGACAGTGTAAACCTTAAAACCCGGCTAAATAATGTTATAAAAGACATTCCGATCAAAAGGCAGAAAAAGTCTGATCAAGAAGTTTCTTCTGAAAAAGATCCGCCCAAGATCACTACTGCGCAGAAAGTTCAGGATTATGATGCCACGTCCAACACCTACAACAGAAACCTGAAGTTTTTAAAGTCCGACAGCAGCATTGCCTACATCAAAGTCAAGACTTTCTCCGCCACACTTTCCAGAAAGTTCTATAAAGAGTCATTCAGAACAATAAAAAATGCCAAATCCGATTATCTGATTCTGGACATCCGGGATAATCTTGGCGGGTCACTGTCCGAGATCAACACCTTGTATTCTTACCTCAGCGATAAGGAATTTACCTTGATAAAATCTCCGGAAATGACTAACAGAACCTCCGGTATGCACCAGAATTATTTCCGTGGACAGACCGCATTTTCTTCAGTTTTTACCGCAGTAGGATATCCTTTTTTTCTTGCAGGGAATTACCTGTTGTCGTCTAAAAAAGAAGACCGATATTACTTCCGCGAGTCGGCTTCCAAACCCACAAAACCCAAACCGGATGCGTTCCGGGGAAAGATCTATGTTTTGGTAAATGGAGCAAGCTTTTCCGCATCATCCATTATCTCTGCCAAGCTTAAATATGAAAAAAGAGCCGTAATTATAGGCGAAGAAACTGGTGGTGCCAATGACGGAACTGTAGCCGGCGTGAACAATACGATCACTTTGCCAAATTCTAAATTGACGCTTCCCATCGGGCTTTTCCTCATCCGTCCGGATATCGAATTCGAAAATCAAAACAGAGGTGTAATACCTAATGTATCTATAGATCCTGATTTTGAAAACATTGCTCCTAATGAGGATAAAATGCTTAATTGGGCTTTGGATGATATTTCTTTTCGCAATGCTGTGATGGGAAAAGGGAAATAGAACTTTTCAAAAAAATCAATTAGTATTAAGCTTTCAATTCCAATAATTCTTAATCATTCCATTCATTTTAAAATACGACAAATGCCTTATTGCCGTCCAATTCCTTTTTCTGGACATTTGCTGTACAATAATCCTATAAATTGAATGTTATGAAACCATTTAGAAAATTTTCTTTTTTACTGATCGGATTGATCGGCATGAGTGTACTTTTTAATTCCTGCCGGGATGACGACGACGCTGGCGATGGCGGTGATGCGTCCGGAGGAACTATAAAAGCCAAAGTGAGCGGATCCGAGTTTAAAGCAGACGGACAACTGGCCACAGCAACTTATGTATCCCAAGGTAAAATGCTGACCATCTACGGAACAGATATGAATGGAAGAGCAGTCCAGATCATTATCAACAATTATGACAGTTCTACCGGAACATGGAAAATACCGAACGGAACAGGATCGATTGGTGTAGTAGCTTCCTACATCGAAGCGAATACAAGTGGCGCACAAACCTGGGTGGCACCTTATGAAGGAAGCGGAGAGATCGGTGAAGTAAAAATCTCTGAATTCTCTGCCAGCGGCAGCGTAAAAGGGACTTTTTCCTTCAAAGCCAGAAAGCAGAATGACAACACCAGCTTCAAGGAAGTAAACGAAGGCAGTTTTAACCTGACTGTAAAAACTTATTAATATTTAAGAGTCTTTTCTCAAGTTTTTTTATCAAGGTCATCTTATCAGATGGCCTTTTATTTTATAATACGTCAGACAGTGCAGAATCCAGACTACTGTAACGGAATCGGAATCCGGAATTTTCGATTTTTTCAGAAGAGATTCTGCTTCCTTTCAAGATGAGATCTGACATCTCCCCAAGGATTGTTTTGATTAAGAATTTAGGGACATTCGGAAGAAAGATTTTTTTGCCGAGATGTTTTGCTATTTGTTTTGTGAGATCATCATTGGTTACAAAATCCGGGGCGGAAGCGTTGTAGGCGCCATTCATTGATACATCTTCCACAGCTTTGAAATAAATATTGACCAGGTCATCAATATGAATCCAGGGAAAGTATTGTTTTCCGCTCCCTAATGCCGAACCAATATTATAATGAATTGGTTTTTTGATAATTTCCAGAGCACCACCTTTTTCAGAAAGTACTGTTGCAGTTCTGATACGCACTACTCTGCTGCCAAGATCCTCAAACTGAATAGCCTTCAGTTCCCAATCTGTACAGACGTTTCCAAGAAAATCTTCTCCCGGCGCATCATCTTCAGAAAATATATGCTCTGATGTAAACTGTCCGTAAAAACCCACTGCAGAAGCAGAAATTACAGCTTCCGGGTGAATCTGACCGGCTCGCATTCTCTCATAAATAAACTGTGCCGAGTTTACTCTGCTTTTATAGATATCGCTTTTGTAAGATTCTGTCCAGCGATTACTGATGGATGCTCCGGCGAGATGAATAAAAATATAAGTATTATCCAGCGCACCTTCTTCCAGATAGTTTTTCTCATAATCCCAGAGATAAGATTTGAAATCGGAATTTTTGGATCTGCTGCGGACTAAAGTTTCTACTTTATATCCGCGTTCATATAATTTCCGGGAAAGTTTTTTGCCAATTAGTCCTGTCGCGCCGCTGATAAGAATCTTTTTCATTGGAGAATTTCTTTGCTAAAATCAAAAACAATTCCAACGGAAAAAGAAACAGAAATAAACTTCAGAAAAATGACATAATACATACCTACAAAAGGCGGATCCTGTCTTCCAGAATCTCGATCACTTTATCCTTATATAAACTGCCAATCGCTTTTTTGAAATTCTTCTTGCTCATCTGCAACTCATCCTTGATCTCTTCCGGAGAGGATTGGTCGGAAAGATAAAGCAATCCATAACTGTCATTAAGTTTATCAAGAATTTTTTGCTTGAATTCATCCACATTCTCAAAACCTTGTGGCTGCAGTGTGACATCAATTTTTCCATCTTCGCGGATCGTTTTGATGTAACCGATTTCTTCCGAAAGCGGATAAAGCTTTTTGAAGACATCTGAAGCGTAAATCAATCCGATGTATTTTTTTTCAATGACTACGTTCCAGCCCAGTTCGGATTCATTCATCATTAGCAGGCTGACTTTGTCTCCATTTTTGAAAGGAAGATCTGTGTATTGAGGATTTCGTTTGAACTTGGTGGTTCCTGTAATCAATCCTGTAGCCTCATCAATATAAACATAAACCAAATACCGCTTCCCTTCCACGATTTTAGTTTTCTGTTGTTTGTAGGGGATGAAGAGGTCTTTGATAATTCCCCAGTCCATAAAAGCACCGCTTGGCAAACTCTGTACACAGGTCATGACAGCAAACTCTCCTATCTCAGCGTTAGCTTTTTCTGTAGTAGCCTTCAGAGCGCCTTCTTCCTGATAGACAAAGACTTCCACCTCTGCTCCGATTTCCCAGGAATCATCTGCAAACACTTTTTGAATAAAGGCTTTTTCACCATTTTCATCTTTCAGGATAAATCCAGAAGAAATCTGTTCGGCTATTTTGAGAGTCTGAGTTTGTCCGGGCTTCATACAACTTTGATTTCCTGCAAAAGTAGATAATCTTTTTTAATTTGGTCTTTTCCGAAACGCCTTTTCACCAAAACATAGTTTTATAAAGTATAGTATTGCGTATTCTAATTTGATAAGAAATAAACGATTTAACTTGAACATAAAAATTATCTTATTTTATAAATTGAAATTTCTGAAGACACACCTCCCAAAGCTAACATAGTTTCATCATCGGCAATCAGTCCAAAGTTCAGTTTTTCACCTTGTTTCAGATTATAAATATGATTAATGCTTGCCTGGGAAGAAAAGACCTCAAACGATTTAGAAGCCATTACTGCTCGGGATTGGCTTTCTGTAGAAAATTTTATGATGGCAAGACTTGGTTTTCCGGTAATTTTACTGTGATCCGGATTATTGACATTGATATAATAATTCACCACATACAATCCTGTTTCCGGAACTTCATATTGATTATCAACCAGATACTCCGAACCTATTTCCGCCTGGATTGCAGAGTTCATGCGGATCGACTGAAAATCAGATCCGGGAGCCATTGTAACCTTTGCAAATGAAACCAATGCTGTGCTGCGGGCAGCGAATGCGTTGGGATCACTGAACATTTTTTTCCAGGTGCCTTTGCTTTTATCCTTGTTGGAAAAATGAGAATCGTAAACGTAATATCCGGAACTTGTTATCTGATGGGTTTTACTTGTGTTCTTGGAAACCGGTTTGGTAATGTAAATCAATGTGCCATTCTGAGCCGGTCCATACAGATGATCCTTCATTTGCAAAGAATCTGCAGAGATTCTCGGAGGAATTATTCCATCAGGTATATTGGGAAGTTCAGATCTGCGGACTTCCAGGTTTGCCAGCGGATTCGGAGTATTGATCCCTACTTGAGACTTAACCTGAACTAATATCAAAGCAAAAATTGATATATATACTTTTCTCATAAATAAATTGTGATAAAAGACAAAATTGGTCTCTATAATCTGTAACTTGGGCAGTAATATTTCAAAATCTGCCTCAATCTAAAATAAAATTGAGGCAGAGGTGTGTATAGAATGAATGTTTTGGTTCTTTGATTACCAGCTGGTTCCGTCTTTTACTGGTGGATCTGGATCTACCGGTCTCTGAGCAATTTTTGCATCAACAGTTTTAACTTTGGAAGAATCCTCTGCCTTTCTGAAGTTAAGAGTTTCCTGATTTGTTACTGTATCCATATCGGAAGTTACATCGTCTTGTCTGCAAGAAACAAAATTTAATGACACCATTGCGATTGCCAAAATAGAGATAGCTTTTTTCATTGTGATATTATTTATTTATTATTTTAAAATTGGATTAATGATAATTTTAATGTTGCAAAGAAACATTTTCTTATCATTTTCTGACACGAAATTATGTTCTAATTTTGGCTTACGAAAACAATTGTTGTCCATATTTTGAAATTTTGACGTCCTAATTCACAAATTGATACAATTATAAAACATTGACTATCAATGACATAAATTAAAAAATACAATTTTCTTAATCATAAACTATTTTCATTGAATAATTTTTATCATAACTGAGATTTACGTATTTTTGTACCCACAAATGGAGAAGAAAATTAATTTTACAATGAAATATTTTTTCTTTATCATATTTGTACTCATTTCCGGATTTGTTTTTTCAAAAGACAAAATTCCATCCAGCTATGAAGGATTAAGAAAAGCGTACGAAGTTTATGGGGAGAATGATAGCAAGGCTTTTACCTTCATTAATCCATACATCGGGAAAGCAAAAAAAGAGAAGAAATATCCGGAACTGTTCCAGGCTTACCGGGATGCCGTATTCTATTCCAAATCTACAGACAAAAAAATAAAATATGCAGACAGTTGCCTGGATGCAGCCTACAAATCCGGAAGCGATGACAGAGTTTCTACGGCATATATCCTGAAGGGAAGTATCTATTACAGGAATATGAAAAAATACAAGCCGGCTCTGGATGAATATCTCATGGCTTATAAATATTCTAAAAATACCGGTGATCTCTACCTGAAACATAAGGTGTCCTATCACTTGGGAGTTGTAAAAAACTATTTAGGATATAATGAAGAGGCTCTGGACCTATTCAAAGAATGTCTGGCTTTCTTTGAAGCTCAGGCTAACAATTCCAATGCGCATAAGTTTCAGATCTTTAACAATACTAAAGGTTATCTGAACAGCCTACACCAGATGATTATCTGCTACAGGAATATGAAGGATTTTGGCAGAGCAGATTCCCTGACTAATGTTGGATTGCTTAAAACATTCAATGAGCCGGACTTTTCACAGGAAAGAAGCTACTTTCTAAAATCTAAAGGAATATCTGAATTTTCTAATAATAAATTTGACTCTGCAATCGATTACCTTACCCAGTCATTGGGATTGATGAGAGATGATTTTGCTTGGGAATCCGTGGATTATTTCTACATTGGAAAAAGTCATTTGGCATTAAAAAATGAAGATGTTGCAATTCAGAATTTTAAAAAAATTGATTCAATCTTTACCAAACAGGATTTCATCCTGCCCGAACTGAGGGAAAACTATGAAATTCTGATCAATTATTACAAGGCCAAAAAAGACGCAAAACAACAGCTGTTCTACACCACACAGCTTCTGAAAGCAGACAGCATCATCTCCCGGGATTTTGCTTATCTCTCACCGAAAGTCCACCGTGAATACGACACCAACGCACTGCTGGAAGAAAAAGGCAAACTTGAAAAAGCGAATATCTGGAGTTTTGTTTTTATCAGTATTTTAGTTTTAATTGCCGGTTTTCTGGTTTTGATTCTTTACAGGAAATTCAAAAGGGAAAAAAATATCCTTCATCAATATAGACAATTGCAACAGAAACTGCAGAATCAGAATTATGCACGCCCGGAGAATACTGTTGCAGCCAGTCAGGAAGCTGCAGACGATAAAAAACCACAGATCACACAGACGATTAAGCAGGAATTGCTCCGGAAACTAAAGACCTTCGAGGAAAAAAAACAGTTTACGCAAAAAGGACTTACCATACAAAAGCTTGCAATCCAGCTGGATACGAATACGAATTATCTTTCCAATGTCATCAATGAAAATAAAGGAATGAACTTTAATAAGTATCTCGGTGAGCTCAGGATCCGCTATATTACACAGCTTCTTTTCGAGAAAAACATATACCTGAATTATACGATCGATACACTGGCTAAGGAATGCGGCATTGCGTCCAGGCAGAATTTTTCCGACTTATTTTTTGAGATCAATGGAATACGCCCTACCGATTTTATCAGAAAACGAAAAAAAGAACTGGAAAGTAGCAATATTTCCAATTCTCCAGTCGATAATTCAAAAAGTATTTTTGAAAATTAAAGAAATCAATTTAGAAATTCTTCGATTTTAAGAGTCTTTTGTTCTCCGGAATCCAGATTTTTTACTGTGACATTGCCATCTTTAATCTCCTGCTCTCCAAGAAAAACAAGATTCTCAATTCCTCTTTTTTCTGCGTAGATAAACTGTTTTTTCAGTTTGGAAGCTTCGGGATACAGTTCTGCAGAAATGTTTCCTTCTCTTAATTTTGAGATCAATTTTAATGCTTCTACGGATTCCGATTCTCCATAATTGGCAAACAGAAATTTAACTTTAGTCTCAGAATCTGCCGGGAAAATGTTCAGTTCTTCCATCACAAGATAGATCCTGTCCAGACCAAAGGAAATTCCAATTCCGGGAACATCTTTTACCCCGAAAACTTCCGTTAAATTATCATAACGTCCGCCACCGCCAATGGATCCCATCGCCACATCGTTCGCTTTCACTTCGAAAATAGCGCCGGTATAATAATCCAAACCTCTGGCAAGCGTGATATCGAAAACCAAATCCTCAGAATTAATCCCCAATTCCAAAGCATTTTTGATAACGAATTCCAATTCCTCGACACCTTTCAATCCTGTTTCATTGCCTTGGAATTTCGATTTTAAGTTGGATAGATTGTCTAATGCATCAGAACTTTGAGTGAAAAGAAAATCCAGTTTAGCAATCGCTTCTTCAGAGATTCCTTTTTCCAGCATTTCTTTGGTTACGCCGTCTTTTCCTATTTTGTCTAATTTATCCAGAGCCACTGTAAAATCAATTAATTGGTCTGCAATTCCTGCATATTCTGCAATACCGGACAGGATTTTTCTATTATTAATATGAACAGAAACAGATAGCTTCAAATCCTGGAACGATTTGAAATACAATTGCAACAATTCCACTTCCTGCCAAAGACTTGTGCTTCCCACCACATCTGCATCACACTGGTAAAACTCTCTGAATCTGCCTTTCTGGGGACGATCTGCTCGCCAAACAGGCTGAATCTGATAGCGTTTGTAAGGAAAAGCCAATTGTCCCTGATTCATTGCCACAAATCTTGCAAATGGAACGGTTAAATCGTAACGAAGCGCTTTTTCGGAGATTTGGGAAATCAGTTTTTGAGAATTTTTGGTGGACCAATCTTCATCATTTGTTTTTGAAGCATAATCTCCGGAATTCAAAATTTTAAAAATCAATCTATCGCCTTCTTCCCCATATTTTCCTGTCAGTGTAGAAAGGTTTTCGAAACTTGGCGTTTCCAAAGGCTGGAATCCGAACAGTTCGAAATTATTTTGTAAGATATTGATGATATATTTTCTTCTGGAAACTTCTTTCGCAGTAAAATCTCTGGTTCCTTTGGCTAAACTCGGCTTCATTATAATTGATAAATGTTGGATGATAAATAATAATCAAGTGCAAAAATAAGGATTATACATAAGACTCTAATGAAACTTATTAAATTCCATTTTAAAAATTGTAAATTAGTAACCAAATCCATTCTATGAAAATTGTAAAATCCATTTTTATTTTTTTAACCATCAGTTTTCTGATCACTTCCTGCAATCAATCTTGTGAAAGGAATAAAGAAAACGAACAGCTTGTAAAACAATATTTTGAGTTGTTCAATGCGCACGAGTGGCAAAAACTTTCGGAGTTATATGCTGATAATGCCGAATTCAAAGATCCTTCTTTAGGAAATGGAATCGTAAAGCAGAGTAAAAATGATTTTGTTAAAAAATATACCGAGCTGAATCAGATTTTCCCGGATCTCAAAGATCAAGTAATTAACATCTATCCTTCCGGCGAAAAACATATTATTGTAGAATTCGTTTCCACCGGAACTGCGCCGGATCTTTCGAAATTTGAACTTCCAATTTGCACGGTTTTTACCATTGAGAATGGAAAAATCACTAAAGATTTTACTTATTACGATAACTTTGATGAAACGAAATAATGAGCCTTTTTGACGATCAATCCGAGATTATTGAAAATATCCTGCCTTATGATGGTATCACTTCGTACTATGGGAAAATTTTTTCTGAACAAGAAGCTGATCTTTATTTTCAAAAGCTGATGACCGAAATAGAATGGAAAAGTGATGAAGCAGTCATATTCGGAAAAGTCATCGAAACCAAAAGAAAAGTAGCGTGGTACGGAGATGAGACCTTCAGTTACACCTATTCCGGACGGACAAAAACAGCTTTAGCCTGGAACCAAACCCTTCTAGAAATTAAAGAAAAGATAGAACACATTAGCGGAGAGACTTTCAATTCCTGCCTGCTGAATCTTTACCACAACGGTTCTGAAGGAATGGCCTATCACAGCGACGGGGAAAAGGATCTGAAAAAAAATGGCGCCATCAGTTCCGTAAGTTTCGGTGCAGCGAGGAAGTTTCATTTCAAGCATAAAACTACGAGAGAGTTGGTTTCCCTTACATTACAACATGGCAGCCTTCTAATGATGAAAGATACTACGCAGCAATTCTGGCTTCATAGATTGCCAACTACTACAAGAATCATTAAACCGAGAATCAGCCTTACTTTCAGGACGATTGATAAACGAAATAGTTTTACTTAGAAGATATCTAGATTCTGATTTTAAATAATTGCTTTATATTTTCTGATAAAAGCCAGACACAGCAGCAGACCTATTAATGCTAATCCTGCTCCTACCAATGACGGATAATTATAGGACAAACCGAACTCTAAAGGTAATCCGCCAAAAAGTGCACCTACAGAATTCCCGATGTTGAAAGCAGCCTGCATAAAAGCAGCCGCCATCATTTCAGAGTTTTTTGCCGATCGCAGCATCATAATATTGACCGGTGTACCGACAGACATCGACAATGCACCGCAAATGAAAGTCAGAACCAAAGAAACACTCTGAACTTCCGAGAAAAAGAAAACACCAATCAAAGCGAGAATCATTGCACCAAGAAGAATTGCAGCCGCTAAAGCAGGACGCATCCTATCCGCTAAAATTCCGCCCAGGAAATTACCAACAACCATTCCGGCTCCGGCAAGAATCATAATGTATGCAATAAAACCTGTATCGAATCCTGATACGTTAGTCATCAGAGGTGTAATATAACTGAACCAAGCGAACAAGCCTCCAAATCCGACCGCCGTAATCGCAATGATATGCCACGCTTTTGCCGTTTTGAAAAATTCCAGTTCTTTTTTTAATGTTGTGGTTCTAAGACTGTTCATAGAAGGTAGAAGCAATCTCAGTCCCAAAATGGTAATCAATCCGATAACAGATACAACTCCGAAAGCATATCGCCAGCTCAGCTGATGTCCCAGCCAGGTTACAAAAGGCACCATTGCCAGATTTGCAAGGGTTAGTCCTGTAAACATCATCGCTATACTTTGTGCCTGCTTTCCCGGTTTTGCCAATCGCGTGGCTACCACTGTTCCTACACCGAAGAAGGCACCGTGCGGCAATCCTGCTAAAAACCGGATAGCCATCATAGAATTATAATCATTGGAAAATGCAGAAAGCGCATTGAACAATGTAAAAGCAATCATCAGGAAAATAAGGATTTTCTTTGGCGGATACTTTGCGGCGTAACCAATTAAAATAGGTGCGCCCACTACTACTCCAAAAGCATAAGAGGAAATCAGATGTCCAGCCTGCGGAATTGAAATCTTTAATGATTCTGCGACATCCGGTAAAAGTCCCATAATTACAAATTCCGTAGTCCCTAATCCCAAACCACCTAATGCCAGCGGCAAAATCCTTTTATCCATTTTGCAAAAATCTTTATTTTATAAAGTCAAGTCAAGTTTTGAGGATTTAAAATATCAAATGGTATCATTAAGTTAAACTATTGTTTAAATACAGTTAATAAAAAGAAAGTTCATTTTCTCATTTCATTCTGTTTTTTCTGCTATTTTTGCATAGCTCTAAGTTATGCTGAACAAGATTCTTACTTTTCCGCTGGTAATTATGATAAAGGCTTATCAGTTATTTATTTCTCCATTTCTGGGGAAGAATTGCCGGTATGAGCCGACTTGCTCACATTACACTTTAGAAGCTCTGAAAGTCCACGGACTCCTCAAAGGAAGCTGGCTGGCAATAAAAAGAATTGGGAGCTGCCATCCATGGGGCGGTGAAGGTTATGATCCCGTGCCACCAAAACAACATTAAAATCATCTATCAATGAACAATATTTTTCTACGGTTTTTACTCGTTCTATTTGCTGGTTTTTTCCAGATTTTTGCTTCGCAAACCTTTGCGGATGGTCTATCCGACGGAACATTGAGAATCAACAATGAAAATCTTGCAGTTAAGATTTTTGCTTCGCAAAGAACGGATTCTCTTGCTAATCAGGCATTCAGAAGTATTCCCAATGAACTGATTATCCTGAATGAGGACAACATCAAAGCAGAATCTGCCGAGCATCTTGCCAGTATTCAGAATATTATGGCATCTTTCAAGACAAACAGATTTCAGTTTCTGGATAAGGATTTCAAACCATTAGAGCCTGTTTTTGAGCAAAATAACATAGAAAATTTCAAGTATCTTCTGAAATCTGATAAAATCCTGAAAACGACTGATACTACAGAATTAGAAACACCATTCAAAATCTGGGATCCGATGAAGGGAATTCCTTTGGGTCCAGTGACTCTGCATTTTTACAGTCTTATGTTTATTTTCGCATTTGGTCTTGGTTATGTGATAATGGCAAGAATCTTCAAAATCGATAATGTGGAGGAAAAGTTTCTGGAGCCGCTTTTTACCTGGACATTAATAGGAACTATTCTTGGTGCCAGATTAGGACACGTTATTTTTTATCAGCCGGAACTATTCAGAGAAGATTTTCTGAGTGTTTTCCTTCCCATCAGTACCAGAGGTGGATTACATTTTACAGGATTTGCCGGACTTGCCAGCCATGGCGCAACGATCGCTTTGATTTTTACCACGTTATACTATAGTTTCAAAATCATTAAGAAAAATCCTTTTTGGGTGTATGACAGGATTGGGATTGTAGTGGCTCTGGGTGGCGCTTTTGTTAGAATGGGTAATTTTTTTAATTCGGAAATCATCGGGAAACCTGTGGATCCAAGCTCACCTTTTGCCATTCTTTTTCCGCAGCAGAGTTCTGAATATGGTGTAACTGTTCCACGTTATCCGAGTCAATTATTTGAAGCTGTGGGGTATTTCTGTTTATTTATTTTATTATGGTTCCTTTACAGAAAAACGGATAAGAAGTATCAGCAAGGCTGGCTTTTCGGATTGTTTTTTATCATTCTTTGGGCTATCCGTTTCTTTGTAGAATTCCTGAAAGAACCACAAGGCGGCGAATTCATCAGCGTTGGCGGACTGAATACCGGTCAAGTACTGAGCATTCCGTTTATGATTGCCGGATTCCTGATTATGATATATTCAAAGAAATTTAAACTTCCAAAAGAAGCATAAGTATAAACTCCCGATTTTTTACCGGGAGTTTTTATTTGGATCAATATTTATTATTTCGTTTCAATATCAATGATTTTTTCACCTTTATTGCCAAGATATTTTTTGATAAGCTGACGATAAATTTTATGACCATCATCCACATTCGTGAAAATGATCAAACCTTGTTTGGTTTTTGGTAAAAGGAAAACAATTGTGTTGACACCTTTATCAGAACCGCCGTGTGACAAAGCAATTTCGCCATTTCCCAAGTCATAAATTTCAAAACCAAGTCCAAAATATTTGTTCTTTTTGGTTTCAACTTGTTTGGTTTTCAAAGTATCAAAAATCGAAGGAGACAACAATTCGTTGTTCATAACCGCAACTAAGAATTTACCATAATCTTCCACTGTAGTTGTCAAATCATCTGCTGCATTAGATGTTTTGTTCTTTACAATATCATAAGGTTTTCCGCTATTATCGTAACCTACAACAATTCTATCCGCATTTTTTTTCTCATTCCAAATGTAACTGGAATCATTCATTCCTAAAGGTTGAAAAACATATTCTCTAGCTAATTCTTCCAGACTTTTACCAAATTTTTTCTCGATTGCTTTTCTCAGATATTCAAAACCTTCTCCTGAGTATTGATATTTTGTTCCTGGTTCAAAGTCGAAATTGAGTTTATTCTCTTTATTCATCCAACGCCAATTAGGAAAACCGCTTTGATGGCTCAATATCAATCTTGTTGTCAGTTTTTTGTGACGAGAATCTTTCGCAATATCCGGGTCAATCCAATAGTTGTCAAGCGGTTCATCAAGATTCCATTTTCCAAGACTTACCAAACGTAAAACCGTCATTGCAGTAACTGGTTTCGTTAAAGATGCGACATTGAAAAGGCTATTATAAGCTGCCGAAGTTTTACCGTCTTGAGTTCCGTAAACATTTATTTTTGTCAATTTTCCATCCTCTATCAAGCCTAATCCTAAAGTCGGAATATTGTTATCTTTCAATAATTGCTCAATGCCATTATCAGTTTCGTCCAACTTAGCATCGCCGTGATCATAACTTAGAATATCACTCATCATCCAGTTTCCATCTTTCTTCGTCCAAACTGTAGTGAATTTTGCCTGACCGCCTAAAGCATCTTGTTTTCCTTTTTCACGGATAAAAAACCGATGTTCTCCAGATTGTATCGCACCGTACAATTCGCCATTGTTGTACAAAGGAAAAACCTTTAAACTGTTTTCAATAACTTTACGGATTGGCTTCTGATTAGGGTTTCCACAGATGTTTTGTTTTGTTCTTTCCAAGAATAATTTTTTGTCTTGAAAACCGCCATTATCGTGATAGAATTTCAGATTATCGGCCACTGTTCTTTCCAAATAAGGAATGTCGCAATTATTAAATCCACGTTCAAAAAAAATACTGTCCTGCTTTTTGAGTTCCAGAAATAAAGGCGAATTTTTATCGATCTGAGCTTTCAGATTTCCAATAGAAAGGAATAGGAAAAGGAAGATAATTCCGAATTGTTTTGTCATTGTTTTATTTTTGACAAAGATTCAGAATTAATTAATTTCAAGTCAAAAATTGAACCCGACAATAACCCGACAAGTTACTGACAGGATTATAACAAATTGAAATTCAACCTATAATAAAGATTTTGTTTTTTATCCAATTGATAAGCGTTTCTAAGAATTATATAAATATCAGCTAAAATCAATGCAATAATTGTTATCATCACAGATTGTTTCCCAAGCTTTAAAAAGACAACCAACATAAAAATAATCGGCGCAATAATCGCCAAAATAATCTGAAGCGAAATGATTTGTTTGACAAGCGGAGATTTCTGTTTTGAAATCAACATTATCAACAAGGGTGGTAGAAAATTAGCAATCGGAAACCAACAAAACAGAAGCGAAGAAAGATTGATGATTTTTATTAAAGTCAAATTTTCAATTGGCTCATTTTTTATTTTTAAAACTGGTTCTTGAAAAATCGGATTTTCTAACACTGATTGTTCTGTCGGAATAATTGGAGTCAATAAATCATTTTCGGAAACATCAAGACTTGAAGCTAAAGTTTTCAAAGTGTAACCTTTTGGCTCCGTTCCAGCTTCGATACGTTGAATTGTTCTTACAGAAAGTCCCGACTTTTCGGCCAATTCTTCCTGAGTTAGATTTTGTTTTTCTCTGATTTTCTTTAATTCCGACATTAATTATAATTGATGAATGATAAATGATTATTTGAACAAATTTAAAAATTACGATTAATTCAATTTACATATTAAACAAAAAACCTTTCTGAAAGTAGAAAGGTTTTTAATATTCAAATAAAATTTCAAATTATTTCTTGGCAATCGACCTGGAAATTACAATCTTCTGAATCTCCGAAGTTCCTTCATAAATCTGAGTGATTTTAGCATCTCGCATCATTCTTTCCACATGATATTCTTTCACATAACCATAACCGCCGTGGATCTGAACAGCTTCTATTGTCGTATCCATCGCCACTTGAGAGGCATACAATTTCGCCATTGCACCACTTTCGGAGATGTCCTTGCCTTCATCTTTTTCCGCCGCCGCTTTATAAATCAACATTCTAGCCGCCATAATGTTGGTGTGCATATCCGCTAATTTGAAAGCTATCGCTTGATGATTGATGATTTCTGTTCCGAAAGATTTTCTTTCCTTAGCATATTTCAGAGACAGCTCATAAGCGCCGGAAGCAATTCCCAAAGCCTGTGAAGCAATCCCAATTCTGCCACCATTCAGAACAGCCATCGCAAAATTAAATCCAAAACCATCTTCCCCGATTCTGTTTTCCTTAGGAACTTTCACATCCGTAAACATCAGAGAATGCGTATCACTTCCTCTAATCCCCAATTTATCCTCTTTCTTACCTACTACAAAACCTTCCCATCCTTTTTCTACGATAAATGCGTTGATTCCTTTATGTTTTTTTTCCGGATTGGTCTGCGCGATGACGATATAATAAGTTGCATTTCCTCCATTAGTAATCCAGTTTTTGGTTCCGTTCAAAAGATAATAATCGCCTTTATCTTCAGCTGTCGTAGATTGGGATGTTGCATCAGAACCCGCTTCAGGCTCAGATAAAGCAAAAGCTCCAATCACTTCACCGCTTGCAAGAGGTTTCAGATACTTCATCTTCTGCTCCTCATTACAGAACTTTTCCAGACCTGCACATACCAGAGAGTTGTTTACCGACATAACTACTGCAGCAGAAGCGTCAACTTTTGCAATTTCCTCCATTGCCAGAACGTAAGAAACGCTGTCCAGACCAGCACCGCCATATCTTGGATCCACCATCATCCCGAGAAAGCCCATCTCTCCCATCTTTCTGACTGCATCGTGCGGGAACTTCTGCTGGTCATCCCGTTCTATAACTTCTGGTAAAAGTTCTGCCTGTGCAAAATCTCTTGCGGCCTGCTGAATCATTTGTTGTTCTTCTGTTAAATTGAAATCCATAAAAAATTTTTATTATATTTTTCGCTCGTAAATTTAAACTTTTTGCTAAAATTTCAAAGTAAAATATAATATTTTGTTATCTTGGAAAAAAAAATTATATTTACGATAATGTAAACTGAATTTTAATAATATTTTAATAAAGATATTTTATGAACGTTAAAAGAATATTTGACTTTGCTTATCTGGCGATGGAAAAATTTCCGAACGAAGACTGTCTTGTCACTAAAAAAAACGGAAAATGGATAAAGACATCTACGCTGGAACTCATTAATCAGGGAAACAAAATCTCCAGAGGTCTTTTGAAACTCGGTATAAAACCGGGCGACAAAATTGGTCTCATTACATCCAATAACAGAACCGAATGGGCAGCGATGGATTTGGGAATCTCTCAGATTGGTGTGGTTACGGTTCCGGTTTATCCCACTATTTCTGTAGAAGATTATATCTATATTTTTAATAATTCTGAAATCAAATACTGTTTCGTTTCTGATGCCGAACTTTATAAAAAGCTGAATGATGCGAAACCTAACATCCCATCCTTAGTAGGTATTTTTACTTTTGATGAGATTGACGGAGCACCAAACTGGAATGAGATCCTGGATCTGGGAGAGAATGAATCTACCCAAACTGAGGTTGATGATCTGGCAAGAGCCATTAATACAGATGATTTGGCAACAATTATCTATACATCCGGAACTACAGGTAAGCCAAAAGGGGTACAATTAACACATAACAATTTGGTTTCCAACGTCACAGCAAGTACTCCGAGGATTCCAAAGGATAAAAGCATGGATTATAAAGATGTAAAAGCATTGAGCTTTCTTCCTATCTGTCACGTATTCGAGAGGATGATCTTTTATCTCTATTTAAGTAACGGAATTTCTATTTACTTTGCAGAAAGCATAGAAAAAATCGGGGAAAATGTAAAGGAAGTGAAGCCGCAATATATGACGGTAGTTCCCAGATTAGTAGAAAAAGTATACGATTCCATCTATAATAAAGGAACTTCTGCAGGAGGACTGAAATCTAAAATATTCCTTTGGTCATTAGGAATTGCAGAAAAATATGAATTGGGAAAACCCAAATCCTTTATGCATACCATTGCGGACAAACTGGTTTTCAAAAAATGGAGAGAAGGGCTTGGCGGTAATCTGATTACTTTGGTTTCAGGTTCTGCTGCTTTATCAAAAAGACTGAATACTATGTTTCACGCTGCCGGAATCCCAATTCTGGAAGGTTATGGATTGACGGAAACATCCCCAGTAATCTCTGTGAACAGTTTTGGAAAGGTAAAAGTAGGTTCTGTCGGAATTCCGCTGGAGAATGTCACAGTGAAAATTGAATCAGACGGAGAGATCGTAGTAAAAGGACCTTCTATTTTTGAGGGCTATTATAAAGATGATGAAAAAACGAAAGAAGCTTTTACCGATGATGGGTATTTCAGAACAGGTGACATCGGACATCTGGACGAGGATAATTTCTTATTCATTACCGACAGGAAAAAGGAAATGTTTAAAACTTCCGGCGGAAAATTCGTAGCACCTCAGGTTATCGAAAATCTAGCTAAAGCATCCAAATTCATAGAGCAGATAATGGTGGTGGGCGATGGCGAAAAGATGCCTTGTGCACTGGTTCAGCCCGATTTTAATTATGCCAAAAACTGGGCAGAAATCCATCATGTAAAAGTGAATGACTCTCATAAGGAAATTGCTGCCAATCCAGCTATCAAAGCAAGAATCGAAAAAGAAATTGAAAAAATAAATACCAGTCTCGGAAAATGGGAGCAAATCAAAAAAATTGAACTGACGCCTAAAATCTGGACAATAGACGACGGACTTCTGACACCAACGCTGAAACTGAAAAGAAAAGCGATAAAAGCAGAATTCCAGGATCTGTATGACAGAATGTACCGGGAATAAAAAATAAGGGCTGTCTATATATTTTGACAGCCCTTATTTTTTTAAGATTTCACAGGTTTCCAATTATTAAAAAACTCTTTAACCTTTTCAAGACTATAGCCCTTTCCTTCCTCCAGAACTGCGCTGTCCTGCGTATGAATTTGCTTTCCGTTTTCATCCAGAATAATAAAGACCGGATAGCCAAACTTGTCGCCAGGATTTTCGTATTTAGAGAAGATTTTTTCATTTTTATTTTCCGGAGACCAGTTCAGATGATAATAAATAAAATTATCATCAACTATTTGTTTTAGTTCCGGTGTCTTTTGCACATAATCATTGAATCTGAGACACCAGATACACCAGTTTCCACCTGCCTGGATGATGATATTCTTATGTTCCTTTCTGGCTAGCTTTATTGCATTATTGATATCGGATTCTGCATTTGCTTCCGGATGATATGGCTTGGACAATTTTGCTTTCTCCTCTTCCGCTTTTTTCCTTGCTTCGATTTGCTCTTTGGTTAAAGTATTTTCTTTCGTTTGAGCGTTATTCAGAGAAAACAACAAAATGCCTCCCAAAAACAATAAACTCTTAACAGATTTCTTCATTCTACTAATCATTGATTTTAATTAACATCAAAGTTAATCAAAAATCCAGCCATTTTTCAGTATATTTGCCAATATTCATCATCCATTGAATCGATTTTTATTCAGCATATTATTACTAATTTCCAGATTGCCGCTCAGGATATTATATTTCTTTTCGGATATAATGTTCTTTCTTAATTACTATTTGGCAGGTTACAGAAAACGTGAAGTTATGGACAACTTGCGAAATTCCTTCCCTGAAAAAACAGATCAAGAAATCCGCGATATCTCAAAACGTTTTTTTTCTAATTTCTGCGATTATCTTGCGGAGATGCTCAAAGGTTTTACCATCTCGGAAACCGAATCCAAAGTCAGAATGCAGCACCTGAATCAGAATCTCTTCCACGAAGCAAAAGCAGAAGGTAAAAATATCATTCTATTGTCAGGACACGTTTTCAACTGGGAATGGTTCAATGCGCTGGCTACGATTATTCCTCAGAAAAACTGCCACCCGGTTTACAGGAAGATGAGCAGTAATTTTTGGGAAGAGAAAATCAAAATGATTCGTAACCGCTTCAATAACAAATCTCTGGAAGCAAATGATGTCATCAAGCATATTTTCCGTACGCCAAATGACGGCGACTCTGTCTATATGTTCGTGGCAGATCAAACGCCTCATATATCAAACGTGAATTATGGGCTGAAATTCCTGAATCAAAAAACACCGGCTTTTATCGGTTATGATAAGTTATCTACCAGGATGGATATGGTTTTCATCTATTGCGAGATGAAGAAGGTAAAACGTGGCTTCTATCAGGTTAACTATCATAGAATCTATCCTGATGGAGAAAAATTTGTGGAGCACGAAGTGGTAAAAAAGTTCCATAAGCTATTGGAAAATACGATCAATAAACGACCGGACAACTGGCTGTGGTCTCACAGAAGATGGAAATACAAGGATGCAATCAAAAAATATGATGAGTAAAATGAAGATTGCGATTGCAATACTAAACTGGAACGGCAAAAACTGGCTGGAAAAATTCCTTCCAAACGTTTTGAAATATTCTTTGGAGGCGGAAATTTATGTTTTAGATAATGCTTCGACTGATGATTCTGTACCGTTTTTGGAATCGAATTTTCCTTCGGTCAAAATCATTCAGAATCCGTCCAATTCCGGGTTTGCTGCCGGTTATAATCAAGGTTTAAAATCGATCCAAGCAGATATCTATTGCCTGTTGAATTCTGACGTGGAAATCACAGAAAACTGGCTCTCTCCCATTATTGAATTATTTTCAAAAGATCAGAACATTGCTGCTGTTCAGCCAAAAATATTGGATTATTTTCAAAAGAATAAATTTGAATTTGCAGGTGCTGGCGGCGGTCTGATAGATAATCTTGGTTATCCCTATTGCAGAGGAAGAATTTTTGATGATATCGAAATTGACAACGGACAATATGATGATGATACCGAAATTTTCTGGGCTTCGGGTTGTGCTTTGTTTATCCGTTCAGAAGATTTCTGGAGCATGAATGGTTTTGATGAAAGATTTTTTGCACATCAGGAAGAAATTGATCTTTGCTGGAGACTGAAAAATACTGGGAAAAAGATCTATTACACAGGAAAATCAAAAGTCTATCACGTAGGCGGCGGAACACTGAACAAACAAAATCCGCAAAAAACATATCTTAATTTCAGGAATAACCTGACAATGCTGATTAAGAACCTGCCCGCTTCTGGTATAATATCAGTCATATTTTCGAGATTGGTTTTGGACGGTTTTGCAGGATTGTATTTTGGTTACAAAGATGGATGGTCACATCTGTGGGCAATTCTGAGAGCGCATTTCGGATTTTATGGTCAGATTCCTGCGTCATTGAAATTGCGGCAGGATAATCAAATCAAACCTTATTATCAATCGAAATGGTTAATTTTCAAACATTTTTTTGGTTCTAAAAATAATTCTTTATGAATTTCATAGCCTTGGATTTTGAGACAGCGACACACGAAAGAAACTCAGCTTGCGAGCTGGGAATCTGCATTGTGGAAAATGGTCAGATCAAGGAGACCAAATCCTGGTTGATAAAACCTCCATCATTTCCTTATTTCAATCAGTATAATGTTGCTGTACATGGCATTACACCAGAGGATGTGCAACATGCCCCGACTTTTGATGATGTTTGGTATGAAGTTGAAAATCTGATGTATGGAAACCTGATGATTGCGCATAATGCGTCATTTGACGCCAGTGTTCTGCGAGGTTGCCTGGATCATTATGGATTTTTCAAACCTAATCTTAATTATCTGTGCAGCATTGGTGTGGCAAAAAAAGCATGGAAAGATCTGAAAAGTTATGGTCTAAAAAATCTTGCCGAGCAGCATCAGATACGGTTTAATCATCACCGTGCGGATGCCGATGCAGAAGTTTGTGCAAAAATTTCCCTGCTTAGTTTTGAACGGCTGATGATTACAAATAATGATGAAGTGAAAGACGTTTTTGGAAAAAAATTTAAGATTCTTTAATTACTCAAAACTTCGGAGACTACATTGAATTTTGGAATATCCACCTCGAAGTTCTGCTTGTCCTGATTTTCAAAAACATAATAACCTTCCATACTTCCGACACCGGATTTCAGGATTACATTAGAAAAATACTTGAAAGTTTCCCCAGTCGCCAGAATCGGCGTAAGTCCGATAACACCAGGTCCTTCTACTTCAGTAAAACCAAAACCCAAATCATAGATCATCCATTTACGTGTGAGAAGTTTCACGGTATCATTTCCAAGATTCTGAATTTCAATATTGTACCGGAAAACATAACGGTTTTCTGATGGATAGCTGTTATGATTATCATACTCAGTGCTAACAGTTACTTTGATTTCTGATGTAATTTTTGAGACCATTTTATTAGATTTAAGATTGGAAATACAAATACCCCGCCGAACTTTTGATCAAAAAGCAGACATTTGGTTAAATCTATTTCAATAATTAATTCGATTTTATTCAATCGGTTAATTTTCTTAAATTTGTGTATCCAAAAAAGTAAAAAGAAAGAAATGAATTCCTACAAAAATCCATTGGAAGAACGCTATTCCAGTGAAGAAATGCTGTTTAATTTTTCGCACAACAACAAATTTCAGAACTGGAGAAAACTCTGGATTGCGCTTGCTGAAATCGAAAAAGACCTTGGTCTTGAAATCACAGATGAGCAAATCGCTGAATTAAAAGCCAATGCAGAAAACATCGATTATGTTAAAGCAGCAGAATATGAGAAAAAATTCCGCCATGATGTAATGGCACACGTTCACACTTATGGTGATGTAGCGCCTTCGGCAAAAGGAATTATTCACTTGGGAGCTACTTCGGCGTTTGTGGGAGACAATACAGATTTAATTCAAATCCGTGACGGACTTTTAATCTTAAAGAAAAAGTTGGTCAACGTAATGAAGAATTTAGCGGATTTTGCTATTCAATATAAAGATTTACCGACTTTAGGATTCACGCATTTCCAGCCGGCTCAGCTAACGACAGTCGGGAAAAGAGCAACACTTTGGTTACAGAGTTTGGTTCTTGACATTGAAGAGCTTGATTTTTTCCTTGAAACATTGAGATTCAGAGGAGTGAAAGGAACAACAGGAACAGCTGCAAGTTTCCTGGAACTTTTCAACGGTGATTATTCTAAAGTAAAACATTTAGATAAAGAATTATCAAAAAGATTCGGTTTCGAAAAAGTTTTTGGAGTTTCCGGACAGACTTATGATAGAAAAATCGATGCTAAGGTTGTAGCTTTATTAGGAAATATCGCGCAATCAGCCCATAAATTTACAAACGATTTACGTTTACTTCAAAACCTTAAGGAAATTGAAGAACCATTCGAGAAAAACCAAATCGGTTCATCAGCAATGGCTTACAAGCGTAATCCAATGAGAAGCGAAAGAATTGGAGCATTGGCAAAATATGTAATGTCTTTAACGACAAGCTCTGCGATGGTTGCTTCAACTCAATGGTTTGAAAGGACATTAGACGATTCTGCAAACAAAAGATTGACAATTCCTCAGGCATTCTTGGCTGTTGATGCAATTTTATTGATCTGGAACAACATCATGAATGGAATCGTCGTATATCCGAACAGAATCAACAAACATATTATAGAAGAACTTCCTTTCATGGCAACAGAATACATCATCATGGAAGAAGTAAAAGCTGGTGGTGACCGTCAGGAAATCCATGAAGTAATCCGAGTTCATTCTATGGAAGCGTCTAAAAAAGTGAAAGAAGAAGGTAAAGAAAATGATTTGATTGAAAGAATTTTAAATGATAATTCTTTAAAATTAGATAAATCAAAATTAAAAGAAGTTCTTGATCCTAAAAACTTCATCGGTTTTGCCCCAATTCAGACGGAGGAATTCATCGCCAATGAAGTTCAGCCGATTATTGATGCAAATCAAGATCTGATCGGTCTGGAAGCTGACCTTAAAGTATAATTAATGTGCAGTCTTTTGGGCTGCATATTTTAATTTGTCAAGGTTGTAAATCTTTGACAAAGTTTATTTAAAAATTGTCGCATCACTCATGCGATAATTAGTTGTTAAAAATAAATCTAATAAATATCTGACATCTAATGTCTAATAACAAAAGAATTTTCGTAGAAAAAAGAGGAATTTTCGATGTTGAAAGTCCAAAAATTTTTGATGAAGTAAAAGCGGTTGTCCCGTCTGTCAAAAGCGTAAAAGTGTATAACGTTTACGATATTTTTGGATTAAACGATGGTGAATTCGAAAAGGTGGTCAACAGCACTTTCGTAGATCCGGTTACGGATATTTTAATCGAAGAAAATCCAGCAAAGGGAATTTATTTCGCATTAGAGTTTTTACCAGGGCAGTACGATCAGCGTGCGGATTCTGCTCAACAGTGTATCGCTTTATTGACTGGAAATGAGAAGTCTAAAGTAAGAAGCGGTAAACTAATCGAATTTGAAGGGGCTTCTGAATCTGATTTGGTGAAAATCAAAGATCTGCTTATTAATAAAGTTGAATCTCAGGAAAAAGATTTATCTATTTTGGATATTCCTGCGGAAGAAACACCGTCAAAAGTGGTTGTTCACGAAAATTTCATCAATTTTGATGATGCTCAGCTTGAAGAGTTCTTTTATAATCACGGTTTTGCTTTAGGTTTAGATGATTTAAAATTTATTCAGGAATATTTTAAAACTGAACAAAGAAATCCTACCGAAACTGAACTAAAAGTTTTAGACACGTATTGGAGCGACCACTGTCGTCACACAACGTTTGAAACAGAATTGTCGAATATTGAATTTGAAGGACAGTTTAAACATACATTGGAAACCATTTTCAATGATTATATCGAGAAAAGAAAATTCTTAGGACGCGAATTGAAACCCATTTCTTTAATGGATTTGGCAACCGTTTGCGGAAGATATTTCCATAAGACAGGAAAGTTGGAAAACTTGGTGGTTTCTGATGAAATCAACGCCTGTACGATCCAAATCGAAGCCGAATACGACGGTAAAAAAGAACCTTGGTATTTATTATTCAAAAACGAAACACACAATCACCCGACGGAAATTGAACCTTTCGGTGGTGCTTCAACCTGTTTAGGTGGAGCAATCAGAGACCCATTGTCCGGACGTTCTTTCGTTTTTCAGGCGATGAGATTGACAGGTGCTGGCGATGTTTTGGAATCGGTTGATAAAACTTTGCCGGGTAAATTACCTCAGAAAACAATCACAAAACAGGCTGCAAACGGATATTCTTCTTATGGTAACCAAATCGGTTTGGCAACTACAATGGTTTCCGAAATCTACGATGAAGGTTATAAGGCGAAAAGAATGGAAGTCGGTTTTGTAACCGGAGCTGTTCCTGTGGATTGGGTAAGACGTGAAAAGCCTGCCAATGGTGACTCTATTATCATTTTGGGTGGTGCGACAGGTCGTGACGGAGTTGGCGGAGCAAGCGGAAGTTCAAAAGAACAGGATGAAACTTCTATTCACACGATGAGTTCTGAAGTTCAGAAAGGAAATGCTGTCGAAGAGCGTAAAATCCAGAGACTATTCAGAAATCCTGAAGTAACGAGACTGATTAAAAAGTCAAATGACTTTGGAGCTGGTGGAGTTTCTGTAGCAATCGGTGAAATTGCTGATTCTTTGGAAGTTAATCTTGATGTTTTACCTTTAAAATATGAAGGTCTGAACGGAACCGAGCTTGCTATTTCTGAATCTCAGGAAAGAATGGCGGTTGTGGTTGAACCAAAAGATAAAGATCAGTTCATTAAATTCTGTGAAGCTGAAAACATTGTGGCTGTGGAGGTTGCAAAAGTTACAGATTCAGGAAGAATGCAGATGTTCTGGAAAGGTGATAAAATTGTCGATCTTTCAAGAGCGTATTTAGATACGAACGGTTGTTCAAAAAGCCAGGAAGTTAAAATTACTCACCTTAATGAAGTAAAAGAAGAAACTCCTGCATTTAATGAAGAGAATTTCTTAAAAATATTAAGCGATAAAAACATAGCTTCTCAAAAAGGTTTGTTGGAGATGTTCGATTCATCCATTGGTGCGACTACGGTTGCGATGCCTTTAGGTGGGAAATATCAGCAGACTTTGATGGAAGGAAGTGTTCAGACATTACCAATTATCGGAGCAAAAAATATTGAAACAGTTTCTTTGGCGAGTTGGGGATTTGATGCCGAGATTTCTAAGCAAAATTCTTTGTTGGGAGCTTCTTACGCGGTTGTAGAAAGTGTTGCGAAAATCGTTGCAATGGGTGGCGATTATAAAAATATCAGGCTAAGCTTTCAGGAATATTTTGAAAAATTGGGTCAGAATCCTGAGAAATGGGGTAAACCTTTAGCTTCTCTTTTGGGAGCTTATGATGCTCAGATTAATTTAGGTCTGGCGGCAATAGGAGGTAAAGATTCAATGAGTGGAACATATCAGGATTTGAATGTTCCGCCGACATTAATTTCCTTCGCTTGTGCCAACGGAGAAAAGAAAAATATTATCTCTCCCGAATTTAAACAGGTAGGGAATAAGCTCTATTTCTTCAATCATATTCCTCAGAAAAACGGACTTCCGGATTATGAAAGTTTAAAAGAAATTTATACCTTCATTTTTGAAAATATTAAAGCTGAAAAAATCGTTTCTATAAAAACTGTGAAAGACGGAGGAGTTGCAGTAGCTTTAGCAAAGATGAGTTTCGGAAACAGATTGGGAGCTCAAATAAATATTGCTGATGAGAACGTTTTATTAGCTAAAAATATTGGTAGTCTGATCATTGAGTCAACTGAAGAATTAAGTCCTGTTAATCTTCAATTAATTGGTGAAGTCAATAATTCTAAAGAGTTAAAATTAAATAATTTAAGTCTATCTATAGATAAATTACTTGAAGCTAATATCAGTACATTTGAAAATCTGTTTCCAACAGTTGAAAAAGAAAAAATTATAGTTGATTTAGATTCAAATCTGAACTCAATCAACCCTAGAAATATAATTATTAAGAAGCACGGAATTGCAAAGCCAAGAGTTTTCGCACCGGTATTTCCTGGGACAAACTGTGAGTATGATACGTTAAATGCCTTTGCAAAAGAAGGCGCAATTGTCAACAGTTTACCGCTGAAAAATATCAGTCACCAGTTGCTTGATGAAAGCATCGATGCGTGGGTGGAAGAAATTAAACAGTCACAAATTCTTGCATTTTCCGGAGGATTTTCAGCGGGAGACGAACCGGATGGTTCTGCAAAGTTTATCGTGAATGTTCTGAAGAATGAAAAGATGAGAAATGCCGTTCACGAACTGCTCGACAGAGACGGAATGATTGTGGGAATCTGTAACGGTTTCCAGGCATTGATCAAATCTGGATTGTTACCTTATGGAAGAATTAAAAATCTGGATGAAAATTCTCCCACATTGGCTCACAATGCAATCCGAAGACATATTTCTCAAATGGTTAATGTAAAAGTCGTGAATGATGAATCACCTTGGTTAAAAGGAATGAAAGATCAGGTTTTCACGATTCCTATTTCTCACGGCGAAGGTCGTTTTATGGCTTCTCAGGAAGAAATTGAACGACTTTACCAAAACGGACAGATTGCCACTCAATACATTGATTTTGAAGGAAATATTGCTCACGGAATGCCTTTCAATCCAAATAACTCATTGTTCGGAATCGAAGGGATTACTAGTCCGTGTGGAAAAATCTTCGGTAGAATGGGACATCCGGAACGTTTTGCAGAAGGTTTGATGAAGAATATTCCAACAGCTAATTATCATAATATCTTCAAAAACGGAGTCGAGTATTTTAAGTAAGTTTAGCTTAAAATTTATTTTCGCATTTGAAATAAATTTGAAACCACCTGCAATTGAGAAATTTCTGATTTGGTTATTGTGTCTATTTAAAAATTAAAAAGACTGCCATTTTTTAATGGCAGTCTCACTTGGAAATATTATATTTCTATTTTGCTTTAAAATAAACTCTTCTATTGGCTCTGTTTTTCCATTCCGGACACTTCGAAGCCGGATCGCACTCTGGATACTTCAGGTCAAACTTCCCATTACCCTGCGCTTCTAATTTAGAAGAACTGGCACCATTGGAAATCAGATATTGTCTTACATTTTCTGCTCTTCTTTTAGACAGGGATTGATTGTAGCTTTCCGTACCTCTTGTATCCGTAGCGCCTACCACCACATAAGATCCGTTGTTAGAATTGATGTAATTAATAGCATTGTTCAGAATCGGGGTGTTGTTTGGTAAAATTCTATCGGAATTAAGGTCGAATTCTATCCCGTTCATTACAGTCTCATCTATTGTAATAGCACCATTGCCGGAATTATTCAAAGGGCATCCTTCATTCTCCACAGGTCCTGGTACAGTGACGCATTTATCATAAAGATCAATAACGCCATCCATATCTACATCCAGAGCTACTCCTGCTCCATCTACTCTTGCCCCTGCCGGCGTATCAAGCTGTCTGTCCCAGTCATCACAAACACCATCGTTATCAGCATCTCCGGATTTACATAATTGGATATCGTTGATTTTATTTTCCAACTCTCCCATTTTAGTATAAACTTCCTGCAGAGGATCGTGCCACATTACATGATTGGCGTGTTTGCCTAGGTTAAGCGTAAGACCTAATGTAGCATTGAAAAAATTATCCGAAGTATGCGAACTGATTCTGTTAACAGCACTGTATTGACCGCCACCGCCGTCGAAAGCCTCATCTCCTGTAACAACATACATCAATCTTCCTTCCAGATCCAGCCTGTTACTGATCTTATACTTCAGACCTGCACCAGCCTGCGCAAATAAAGAATTAAATTTGAACGGCTTCACTTCCGTCATTAATCTTTGACCGAATTCATCCTTTTGGTAAGCACGGTAAGCCAAAACACCTGCTCCTGCATACCCATGAATCGCCCATCTGAAATCTGATTTCCTGTCCACTCTTCTCAAAAGGTTAGAAAGATTGATGTCTCCCAATAATGAGATTCCATCATACTGAGTTCTACCGGCTACTTGAAGATTGGCAGCGGCATCGGCAGGAGCTTGATCTTTCGTGTTGAAATAACCCTGCCTGATCTCGCCACGGTCATATTGCAACTTCAGCCCAAAAGTGTGGGACAATGCCTTATCAATACTGAAGTAAGCTGAATAGCCAACCAGCGTGTTTCCACTCTGAATCGATTTAAGATCTGCATGCTGCATCAGCGGCACGCCTCCACCGAAAGAGAGAGACCAGCTGTTGAAACGTGGAGAAGAATCGACTGTTTCCATTGGAGCCGCGGTTGTCTGCATTATTTCTTGTGAGAACATCACGGCCGGGCACGCCAAGGCCAATGACAAAATAGTTAATTTTGATTTCATATTTTTAAAAATTTACGTTTATTTTTATTGATAAGATCAGTTTAAGCCTGCTTGTCTAGAATTAAAAAGGCTTTAACATTCAATGCTGTGGTTTATCCAATTACTATACCAAAAGACTTCCTGTTTTCATCAGCTTTTTGTTTAATAGCATTGAGAATTGTTTCTCAGGCTATTATCAATTCTAATTTTATATTTGAATATGATTAAAATTACTTTAACAGCAGCTGAAAAACATATAGTTTAAGAATCAGCGGCAGAAAGTTGTTCAGACTGCTTGTCCAGTTCCAGTTTGAAACATCCGAGTATGAATTCCGTATAATATAATTGGGCACTTACAGCTTTTGTTCGGGAATGCAGATCAAGCCTTTCGGATAAAACAACTTTACCTTTATAAGTAATAGAAAAATAAGCAAATAATTTTCCGGAAGATTCTTTGACAGGCGTCGCATAGCCTGTAATGGCAATAGACCAGTCAGTCCCAAACATTTCTGCAACATTCATTGCCATAGTTTCAGCTATTGCTGATGAAACACAATTGGTTTTTTCCGCTTCCTGATGATCCACCTTCAGAAGATTTACTTTCTCCTCAAGGCTGTAAGCGGTAATACCACCCATATAGAATGATGATGCATTTTTCATCTGCGAAAACGAAAACTGCAAAAATCCGGACGTTACACTTTCTGCAACTGCAATCGTCTCATTGGAACGCAGCATACAATTGCCAATATAACGGAGTAGATTTTCCAGTTCAATGATAAAAAAAATGAGCGAACGTACGGAAAGTTCATCTGAACTGACACCGATCTGAGAAGGTTTTACAATCATAAATTAATCTGCATATTTTCACAAAGTGAGTCGTAACCAAAATTTTTGGTAGACCCTACTAGCGAAACTAGCAAAACAAATACCTTTTATTTTATGACCTGAATCAATCTCTCTTTTTTAAGGAATCCGCAATCTGATCTGAATCATAAAATGCGGTTAGTTTTATCGTCTAAATTTGTTCACTCTACTCGTAGAGTTTTTTCACATTTGTATTTTAGCTTCCCTTACTGGGGAAGCTTTTTTATATGGAAAAACCTCTTCAATAATTTAAATCCGATACTAATTTAAATTATTGAAAAGGTTTATAATTTGACTAAGAAGCTTAAGCTAATCCGGTCTTTTCAAGGTTTTGCATTTTTCTTTATCACCGGATTTGACTACTGAGACATCAATGTATTTTACTGTTCCATTACTAGCTTCTTCAAATTGCCTGGCTTTTTTATCGGCATACTCATAAGTGTATCCCACTGCCATTACCACTTTGTGACCATTGCAATCACCCATCGCCAGGTATAGATAATCTCCCAATCTTGATTGAATATTGATGCTCATATTTTTAATTTAAATTTAATGATAATCGATTATTTATCTCCAAAATTCATCTTGATAAGAATCATCTTCCTTACGATGAATTTCATTGAGTTTGTTTCCGATTTCATTCATTGTTTCATCGGATAGATTTTCTTCCAAATGCGGAAAATAGATGCGCTCCTCAAATCGGATATGATTTCGCAACGCATCTGAAAAATCAGACAAAACCCGGATATCCTGTGATTGATTAATTAATTTTATAAGCCGTTTTATCTCTATATGCTCATTTTCCATCTGGATCTGAAGATTGTTATTTTCTGTCTCGGGAAGGACAATGTCTTCTAATTCAAAATGTTTGCTCAGGCTGTTTTCCCAATAATAATTGATATAATTTTTTATCCTGTCATAAGAAACATTTTTTTTGATTCCCTGCTGGATTTTCCAACTGCATAGCAAGCCGAAATGATGATCCCGGGAAAGGGGGACAAGGTTTTCGCTTCTTTTCATACTTTAAAATTGAAAGAACCGCCACTGTAAAAAAACAGTGGCAGTTCTGCTGATTGAATAATTGATTATCTTTTATCTTTCAGAGACCAGCCGGTTTTCAATCCGATGATGAAAATCACCAGCAGCATCTCTCCTACAGCCAATAAAATATCGCCCGGAACACGCAGCCAGCGTAAAGTATTCATCATATCGGTTTGCATAAATTCCGCAGAGCGGGCGTACCAGTATCCTTCTTTGATGGAAGCTACAGATTGCATAATTCCGATCGGTAATAGGCTGATCGTTACCATTACCAATAATCCGATATTCGTTAACCAAAATGCCCAGCCAATCAACTTGTCATTCCATTGTCTGTCCGGATAAAGACCTCGCAGCACGAACATCATCAGACCTATTCCCAGAATTCCATAAACGCCGAATAAGGCAGCGTGACCGTGAACTGCAGTGGTATTAAGTCCTTGGATATAATACAATGCAATCGGCGGATTAATCGCAAATCCAAAAATACCTGCACCAAGGAAATTCCAGAAACACATTGCTATGAAACAATAGATCGGCCATTTATAAGCCTGGATCCACTTGGTGGATTTACTGATCTGATAATTTTGATAAGCTTCAAATCCGATTAAAACCAAAGGTACAATTTCCAGCGCACTGAATGTAGCTCCCAAAGCCAAAACTGCAGTTGGCGTAGCACTGAAATACAAGTGATGGAAAGTCCCCAAAATACCGCCTGCCAGGAAAATAATGGTGGAGAAAAGTACAGCATGCGTGGCAGACTTTAATCTTAACAGTCCTAATCTTGTGAATAAAAATGCAGCTACAACAGTTGCAAAAACCTCGAAGAAACCTTCTACCCAAAGGTGCACTACCCACCATCGCCAATATTCTGCAATCGCCATGTGCGTCTGTCTCCCGTACATCAGCCCGGCACCGTAAAACATAGCAATCGCCACTGCGGAAAGTGTGAATAACAACAGTAAATGTCTGTCGCCATCTTTCTTTTTCAATGCCGGTAAAAGTGCTCTTACCATTAAAATCAGCCAAAGAATTAATCCTACCAACAATAATATCTGCCAGATTCTTCCCAATTCTACATATTCGTACCCGGAATGTCCCCAAAGGAAGTTATCAACATAACCTAATTTTTGCATCACACCCAGCCATTGTCCTGCTAATGAACCAAAAACTACGATTAGCAAAGCTCCGAACAAAATATTGACACCTAAAACCTGATATTTCGGTTCATAACCAGAAACAGCCGGAGCAATGTATAATCCTGTTGCTAACCAAGACGTTGCAATCCAGAAAATAGCCAGCTGAACGTGCCAGCTCCGGGAAATGGATTGAGGTAAAAATTCATCCAGCGGGAAACCATAGAAGCCACTTCCTTCTACCCCGTAATGCGCCGTGATTACTCCTGCAAACATCTGAACCAGGATTAATAATGCTACAACCCAAATGTATTTCAATGTTGCCCGCATAGAAGGCGTAGGTTTCATATTTCTCAACGGATCTTCCAAAGGGAGAATTTCGCTGATTTCTTCTTCTTTATTTCTGGCATGATAGAAAACCAATAATCCGACGCAACCCAGCAACATCAATACACTGAAACCAGACCAAAGATGCAGGGATGGCGGAGGAATATTCCCGATCATTTCATCGTGAGGCCAATTATTGGTGTAGGAAATTCCCGTATCTCCCGGGCGGTCTGTGATACATACCCAGGCTGCCCAGGAAAAGAAAGCGTTCATTTTAGCCATTCTTTCCTCTGTTTTCACAGTGTTTTTCGGAATAGCATAATGATCCCGAAGCTGATCCATCTCGGAATCATTCATAAATATTTTAGCATAATATTTTGCTAATTCTGCCTGTACTTTTGCTCTTTCCGGAGAAATAACTATGGTTTTAGTCTCTCCGTCCAAAGTATTTGTGCGGATTTCTCTTTTCAGCAGAACTTTATACTTTGCCTGCTCATCATCCGGAAGATCTTTGTAGATTTTCCCATCTTTTCTGGCCAGTTCTTCTAACAGAAGGAGAGATTCCCGGTGCAGGTAATCTGCACTCCAGTCCGGTGCGATGTAGGCGCCGTGTCCCCAAATACTCCCAATGGTTTGTCCGCCAATAGATTGCCAAACATTTTGACCGTCTTTGATGTCCTGTCCTGTTGCGACTACAGTTCCGTCCGTGGTAATCACTTTATCCGGAACTGGTGGTATTTTTCTGTAAATATCTACACCATAATAAATCAGAACAGCAAAGGAACCAATGATTACGGCTGCGAGCCAGGTCCATAATTTTCTAGTTGTCATAATCGGCTTAATCTTAATGTTCTACAGAAAATTCTTTTTCGAGGTTAATTGCTTTCGGGAAAAGAATATTGTTTTCCAGATGGATGTGTTTATGGAGATCATTTTCAAAATCCTGAAGCATCGCAAATGCCACTCTGTACGTGTTGCAAGCATCTGCAGGCGGTGTATATTCATTGGTAAGATCAGCAATTTTTCTTAATCTTTCGCCTTCTACAGTGTGCTCGTGTTTCATCATATTCACTGGATTTTCTACCGTTCCGAAATGAGGCTGAGGAATGGCTGTATTCTCAATCTTCGCCTTTACCATATTTTTAACAAATGGGAAAAGGATCAACTCTTCTTTTTTCATGTGCGCTGCCAAATCCTGAGCAGATGCAAAAAACAGATCTCTGATCTCGAATAATTCCGGATGACCACCACCGTGAACTTTGCATAACTTGTCCAGAAACTGTTGAAGAACAGGTGTTTTTTCTTCCACATAGCGGTGATGCGTTTTTTCTACATAATCTGCTAAAAGATCCAATGGCCAACTGTTGAAATCTATAGAACCGCCATCCGTTTTCGGAAGATTTTCTATGTCTGAGTAGATCTGATCTTTATCTAAGTTTTTAGGACTGCACGCTTCTTCTATTGTTCTTCCGCCTTTGCAGCAAAAATCGATACCATATTTTTTGAATATTGCTGCAGTTCTGAAATCTGCTGCTACAATGTCTCCTATAAAATCTGTCTTTGTATTCATAATTTAATACTTTTTTATCTTTTATTATTTTAAAATTTTTTTGTTTTTTCTAATATCAATTCTTTATGAAATCAATTATTATTAATGCTTTTCTCGGCATTGCGAAAGGATAAACTACTAAAAACTAACTACAATTATGTTCACAATGCCGGAAAAGCGGGAACCAAAAAGCCACTAACCCCAAGTTCCCATTTTGGTTATCATCTTCTACCCTACTTATTTTTTCAGAGACAGAATATATTTTACCATTTTCTGTGCGTTTTCCTTGCTCATCCCTGCGTGCGGCGTCATTGGGATATCTCCCCAAACACCTTTTCCGCCGTCTATGATTTTCTGAGCAAGGTGATCGATATCTGCATCTGTATATTTGGCGGCAACATCCTGATAAGACGGACCTACTAATTTCGCATCAATCTTGTGACAGGCAAGACAGTCTGCGCCTTCCACCAAAGATTTTCCTACGGAGATATCATCTGTAGCTGCCGGCTCATCCGGATTAGCCGGTTTTACTGTAGGGAAAGCATCCGGCTCGTATGTCGTATTGTCCGCAATTGGAGGTTTTTCTTTGGGAGCTTCATCTTTTTTGGAGCAGGAAATCTGGAATAAAGACAACATTAAAGCTGCTAAAAATAATCGTTTCATAATTTTCTGATTTTATAATTTTATTTGTTTTTTAATTTCGTTTGCTGTGACTTCTATATTTTCATCCAATCCTTCTTTCTGGAAAGCCAAAGTGCCGTCTTTTGCATAGACACTGATGATATTGGAATGCGAAAACTCAATCGGGGAAATCTCTTTATACTTGATTGCCATAACATTAGCAAGTTCTCTTGTATTTTCTTCGTTGCTGCGGATGAAGGTCCATTCTTTTTCGTCGAAATTGTTGGTTTTGAGATAGGCTTTCATCACTTCCGGCGTATCGGTTTCCGGATCAATGGAAATTAGAACATACTGGACATCATCCGGATCCACTTTTCCTACTTTCTTGGAAATGTTCCGCATTTCGGCTGTGAGTCTTGGACATGCCGTTTTGCAGGAGGTAAAGATCATTGCCGTAACAATTACTTTTCCTTTGAAATCGATCAATGAAATCTTGCTTCCATCCTGCTTTTCCCATTCAGAATCTACGTTGTAAATAGAATCAGGCTTCAGGGTTTCGTTTTTCTGACTGCAGGAGAATAATATCAATGCAATCAGGAAGTAGAATAATTTATTCATTGTTTTAATTTTTAAATTCATCTTTTGCACATCGGAAGCCGAGATTGTTCAGGCAATAATCAGCTTTCAGACTTCCGCGGAGTGCGTATCTTACAAATGCGGCATAATTCCGAAGATCTGCAGAAGTTACCGCTGCTCCCGCGCAGAATAGATTATCATTGGTAGAGTTATCTTTTCTGGATTCTCCGCTCATCATCACCGAATTGAAATCAAAAGTCCACTCCCAAACCATTCCGTACATATTGTAAACACCGTAATAATTAGCGGGCTCTTGTCTGATGATCTGTTTATTTTTATCTTTTTTCTGGTAGGCTTTCAAAATAAAATCTGTGAATTCTGGGTTTTTGGAAGCATTTTTAGTTGTCTGGTCTGCGAGTGCTACAAATTCCCATTCATCAATTGTCGGCAACCTCTTCCCTACGCTTTTTGCATATTCTTTTGCAGCAAACCAAGAAACATTGGTTACTGGCGCATCTGGACTAAGATTTTCTGGAATTTCGAAATCGCTTTTCCAATCTTTCAAATAACTGCTGTCTGCATATAATTTTTTCACTTTACTTCTGGTCCACTGAGGATTAATTTTGAGAAACTGGAGATACTCTGCATTGGTAACTGGACTGTCATCCAGGTAAAAAGTAGACACTTTTACTACTCTGCCGGAATCTTTTCCTATAAAAGCCTCATAGCTTCCGCCTTCTATCTTGACCATTTTTTTGGAAATGGAGACAGGTTTTAAATGGTTTTGACTCGGGGTTTCTGCTTCAGGCATTTCGGTATGTCCGGAACAGGATAACAGTGCTACGACTGCTGCAAAAAACACACTAAACACACTTCTCATTATTTCTCGATTTTAAATCCTCAATGCAACCACAAGTAATAATTTGTACTCATACATTTTATTCTGGCAACTTTATCTCTTACTAATTTTATATTAATCTGAATAGATGAAACCTGTTCCTCAACTCTCGCAGCCCGACCTGAGTGGAGCTCTTTTTGTAAGCCTCGGGAAAAAGCCCTGGCACAAAAAAGCGGGAACGGAGGGCGGATAAAGCTGCCCAAATAAAATGCGGTGTTATTTAGTTCTTTTTATAAACCGCAGGATTTTCTGCGCCTGTAATTTTAATTTTACCCAAAGCACCTTTGTTGAATGCCCGGAAGATGGCGTGATCCACAATCACATACTCACCCGGAACTGTCGCTTTGAATTCTACGATGGATGCCCCACCCGGCGGAATTACCGTGGTCTGAACATTTTCATTGATCTTGCTGCCTCCTTCCATGTAGACTTTGTCGAAAATTTCGCCGATCACGTGGAAGGATGAAGTCAAGTTAGGACCTCCGTTTCCGACAAAGAATCTGACGGTTTCGCCCACTTTTGCCTGAAGCTCGTTCGCTCCAAGTAATGCACCTGTATTGCCGTTAAACACTACATAATCCGGATGTTCAGCAATGGCTTTGTCCATATCAAACTCCTGAAGTCCTTTGTCTCCGAATTTTCCTTTGGTGTAGAAATCGCCCTGCATAATGTAGAATTCTTTATCAACTTTTGGCAATCCGCCTTCCGGTTCAATGAGAATCAAGCCGTACATCCCGTTTGCAATATGCATCCCTACCGGTGCAGTGGCACAATGGTAAACGTACAATCCTGGATTGGTCGCTTTAAAGGTGAAAACAGCTTCTTTTCCCGGTGCTACGAAAGTTGCTTCTGCTCCACCTCCAGGACCATTTACTGCATGCAAATCGATGTTGTGAGGAAAGGTTGAATTTTCATTATTTTTAAGATGAAGTTCAATTTCATCGCCTACTCTCGCACGGATGAAGCTTCCTGGAACGGCTCCGTTGAACGTCCAGAAATTATACTGTGTCCCATCTGCCAACTCGCCTACTTTTTCGATGGTTTCAAGTCTTACAATGACTTTTTTAGCGGCACGGTTTCCTATAGGTGCCGGAACGTTTGGAGCTGTTGCGAACTTGTGTTCTTCTGTAGTTCCGTCGGTTTTGATCTGTTCTGCATCCTGTTTGTTTTCTGATGATGCAGATTCGTTTTGCTTGCAGGAATTAAGACCAATGAATGCAGACAAAACAGCTGTGATGAAGAGTGATTTTCTCATTTTAAGAATGATTTCGATTTTTAGTTAATTCAATTTTTTTCGATTTTAAAAAGATATAAACACCTTTTTGTATTTTTTTACTATAAATGATTTAAATTTTTAATTCAGATTCATTAAATTTATTTTTTTAAAAACGTTAATTTCAAATCCAGATTTGCTACGAACATTTCTATTTTAGAATTTTCCAGCATATCTTTTATCTTCTGCCGGATATGTTTAAAATCATTATGGATAGGACAAGGATGATCTTCCGAACATTCCCTGAGACCAAGACCGCATCCCGAAAAAAGCTTATCCCCGTCAATCTCTCTCACAATATCTGCGACGGACTGCTGAAGATCTTTTCCTTCCATATAAAAACCGCCGTTGGGACCTTTCGCAGATTGTACGAAGCCTTTTCTGCTGAGATCCTGGAGTATTTTTGCAATAAAATATTCCGGAGAATCTATCCCTGATGCAATATCCCTGATCCCTACCCGACTTCCGTCCTTGGACTTCTGGGCGATGAAAATCAGAGCACGAATGGCATATTCACAAGTTTTAGAAAACATCAGCTATTTTTATAGGACAAAGATAGAAGACTTATTTGAAATAAAAGACAAATTAGTGTTTTATTTTAATGATAATTGTCATTGCAGTTGATCTAACACAAATTTGCGCTTCAAATTACTTATTCAACACCTATTATCTTAAGTTATCAATGACTTTAAGTTAAATCAATTCCTTCTAAACTCCTAAAAACTGAATTATATTAAGTAAAAAATATAATGTTTTCTTAAATTAATTCTGACCTTGTAATAAGGCATTGTTATTGCGAATGTCTGACTACACTAAAACAATATTTATTATGAACAACGACAAGACAATTACAGTACTTAATGATTTACTAAACATCACAAATGACAGAATTGCAGGGTTTGCAAAAGTGGCAGACAAGGTGTGGGAAAGCCATTCCGGTCTCAGACCTGCTTATGACATATGGTCGGTGAGGCATCCGGAATGAGAAATGATCTTATCAATCTGATTACTACGAAAGGTGGAAATCCTGATGATACTACCAGTGTTCCTGGCGCATTCCACCGCGCATGGATCGATCTGAAAAATACGTTTGCCAATGACAAAGACGAATCGACACTGGAAAATGTAGTATTCGGCGAAAAAGCTGCTATTGAAGCGTACCAGGATGCTCTAAACAGTGGTAATCTTTGCCCTGAAAGTACAACAGTTGTGAATCAGCAATTGCAAAAATTAAAAGCATCTTATTCCCAGTTTGAAACTTTGGAAAAATTAAGTTAAGCCTGATATTCAAAGAATGATTTCTTGAATATGGAATGAGGAGATGAAATTAAAGCCTAACTAATTTTCAGTTAGGTTTTTTTCATTATTCAACTTTATCAAGATTATACCATTTAGAAACATCTGTTCTGCTTGTAATGCCGTTTTGAATGTATATCCAAATTACTTATTTTATATTTTCATTCCAATAATAGCTATCGGGATATGTCCTTTGTCCGAATATTGCCGTACCTACTCTAATAATCGTTGCTCCCTCCTCAATGGCTGTTTCCATATCACCACTCATACCCATTGACAATTCCTGCATTGCTACGTTAGGAATATTTAATGCAATAATTCGCTGTTGAATATCTTTGAGCAATCGGAAACACTTACGTACTTTTTCCGTTTCGGTACTAAATAAACCTATAGTCATTAAACCTTTTATTTTTAGGGTTTCCAACTGTGCAACCTGTTTTACTAATTTTATTGCATTATCGGGGCTTACACCAAATTTGCTTTCTTCAAAGGAAGTATTTACTTGTATCAAGACTTCTATGGTTTGGTTTTCAAGCTGTAAGCGTTGATGTAGTTTTTCCGCTAAATCCAAACGGTCAAGCGACTGAATGCAAGACACGTTATATTTCAAAAGGTCTTTAATTTTGTTGGTCTGCAAATGCCCAATGAAATGATTGGTATGGGGAATTTCTTTTAAAGGTTCGTATTTCTCTTTAAGTTCCTGTACCTTATTTTCTGCTATTAGTGTATATCCTTTCTGTAATGCTATTTTGATACGTTCGGCAGGTACAGTTTTGGTTGCCAATAACAATTTTACTTCATCAGGATTTCTGTTGCTGTTTATACAGGCATTGTTTATTCGTTCCTGTATATCTGTAATATTGTTTAAAATTTCTTCGTTCATACTTTCACTATTTTTTGTTTCTCTTCCAATTCCTTAATCAACTCTGATTTCACTAAAGTAAATGTATAGTCTTTGGCTTCAGCAAATGAAATGTTGTATTTGCGTTCTATGTTCTGTAACTCTATTGGAAATCGGGACAATAGCCTGTTGTAATACTGGTCTAAAACTTCGGGTATCGGCATTTCAAAGTTTATCCGTAACTGAAACCGCCTTAACAAAGCTGTATCAATAATTTCGGGATGGTTGGTGGCACATAGTAATAATGCCTTTTCGGGATAGTAATCTATCAATTGTATTAAGGTGTTTACTAATCTTCGCATTTCGCCTACGTCTTTATCATCGTTACCTCTTGCTTTTCCGATTTGGTCAAATTCATCTAAAAACAAAACGGCTTTTTCCCTGCCTGCTTTGTCAAATACCTGTTTGATGTTCTGCGATGTTTCGCCTATGCGTGAACAGACTACATTACTCAAATTGAGTATGAGAATATTTTTGCCTAACGTATTTGCAATAGCTTTGGCGGTCATCGTTTTGCCACAACCCGAATTACCGTGAAGCAATATTTTATTATTTACAGGCAGTCCGTATTGGCTTAATTCATCAATATATTTATGTTCCTTTATAAGCTGTTCAAACTTTTGCCTGTTAGCTTCATCAAGAAATATATCGTTGAATAATACCTGTTCTTTGTCGTTTATAATGAGGTCAAATACATTCATTGAAAAAAAAATAATGTTGAGGTCGGGAATGGATTTGAACCACTGTAAAAGGTATTGCGTACCCTTGTCTAACCACTCGACCACCCGACCATTTTTTAAAAAGGACGAACTGATTAAGCCCGTCCATTTCTCTATTTCCACCAATAGTAATAATTGTGGTTGCCGTCATATTCAAAACCGCAACGTGGATATAATTGATTGCCGATGTCGTTTGTTTTTTCGGTCTCAAGCATTAGTCCGCAAGCTCCTGTTTCATCGCACCATTGTTTTGCCCGGTCTATCAAGTCTACCGAAAGCCCTTTACCTCTGTAATCGGGGTGTACAAACAAATCGCTCAATAACCATTGCTTGGCCAATTTGATGTAATGATACAATTTGTACAACTGAACAAAACCAACTGCTTTGCCGTCTGCATACACCACAAAAATGTTTGATTGGTCGTTGTCTAGTCGTTCCTTAATGAACTGTTTGCATTTTTCGTAATCGTCTGCCTGGCGGTAAAAAACACGATAAAGGTTAAATAATTCTGCTGTTGTGTCTAAATCGTTTAAACTTACTTTTTTGATGTTGAACTCCATTGTTTCTTGTTTTTTAAATGATGTGGCAAAATTAGATTTTAATTGGACTATCTTTGTAGTCCAATTTGTAAATAAAAGGTAGTCCAGAATGTTGCCGTACAAACATATCATTATAATAGAAAAAGAAAGCAAAATTCCTGTTTACAGACAAATTGCCTTATCCATTATCAACGCAATCAGAAACGGCACGTTGAAAGCGGGAACGCACTTGCCAAGTAGTCGGGAATTAGCTAAAACATTGGGCGTACACCGCAAGACCGTAATTGCAGGGTATGAGGAACTGGACGCACAAGATTGGATTATGATTGTTCCAAGAAAGCACGTTGCCGTTTCGGAACATATCCCATTGCTTAAACCTCAAAAATGGGGCGAGCCGAATACAGTTACACGCTACGAAAATGATTTGAATGTCCCTTTTAGAATTATAGAAGAAAACAGATTTAGTGAAAATGGGATTTCTAATGCTGATGTTGTCATTGATGACGGACACCCTGACGTACGCTTATCACCCATAGATGATCTGTTGAAAACCTATCGCTCGCTCACTTCAAAAAAGTATGCCATTAAAAACGCAAATATTGGCACAACGCAGGGAACTTTGAAACTCCGGGAAGAATTGGTAAATTATCTGTCGGAAACAAGAGGGCTGAATATTTCGGCTGATAACATTCTGATTACGCACGGGGCACAAATGAGTATTTATTTGTCTGCTCAACTGCTTTTGGGGCATACATCTAAAATCATTGTAGGCACTCCTAATTATCCTGTTGCCAATAAAACATTTGAGGAAACCGAAGCGAAAATCATTGAGGTAAATGTAGATGATAAAGGTATTGATACCGATGCTATCGAAAAAATTTGCAAGCGACAAAAAATTGATGCTGTGTACGTTATTCCCCACCACCACTACCCTACAACGGTAACATTAAGCATAGAGCGCAGAATGAAACTATTGGAACTATCTCAACAATATTCCTTTGTGATTATTGAAGATGATTACGATTATGATTATCATTATACGTCTTCGCCTTATCTGCCTTTGGCAAGTGGCAACCACAACGGGAATGTGATTTATATAGGTTCTTTTTCCAAAATATTAGACCCTGCGCTGCGTATGGGCTTTATGGTAGCTCCGAAAAACTTTATCGAACAATGTACGGCTTTCAGAAAAATAATAGACGTGAGCGGTGACGGATATATGCAGAACGCTTTGGCATTCTTAATTAAAGAAGGCGAGCTGAAACGACACCTTAAAAAGGCAAAGAAAATTTATCACGGGCGTAGGAATTTTTTAGATACATTGCTGAAAGAAAAATTAGGTAAATACGTTTCTTATACATTGCCGACAGGAGGAATGGCTATTTGGTTAAAAGTAAGGTCGGACCTGCCTGCTACGCAACTTTATTCAAATCCAAAACTTCATATCATCAGAATAGATGACATACAAAATGCGTTTAGATTTGGCTTTGCTTCATTGAATGAAAAAGAAATGGAAGAGGCTGTTAATGTACTGAAAATGGAGTTGGAGAAAATTGAAAGCAAGATTTTATCATAACCTAATAACCAATTTATATGCTTGTCCACCGAAATTATACAATTCCTCGGTGATTGCTTTGAAGTAAATCTGCGTAACCATGGGTAAAATTAATAGGACATCTACAATAATGCCTGAGAGTTGTAGTCATTCAATAGCGGATTTGATTGCAGAATTCTACTAACTGTTCCGATATATCAGAAATTGACAACAGTAGATCGATGATTGACTGCAGAGAGTGGTAGTCCGTCGGTTCTTTTGCCAGATGTGATTTGATCTCTGCCAGTTGAGCCGTAGAAATGGGAAGACTCAACAGTTCTTTTCTTAAAGCTTCTTTGAAATCTGATATACAGGATAAATGCAACTGAGGGGAATATTTTCTTTTCATCTTATTATCGATAATTAACGATTATTTTCATTCTGGGCATCTACCATTTCAATATATTCTGAAGGCGATATTCCCTTCAGATTTTTAAATACTTTCGTAAATGTACTGTGCGACAGAAAGCCACTGACTGAAGCCAGATGGGAAATTTTATATTTTCTGTATTTGGAATCTTCATAGATCTGTTTGCAGATATATGCTATTCTTAAAGAATTAACGTATGCATTAAAATTAACACCCTTTGATTCATTTATTGCTTCCGAAAGTGATGCGGGACTTCTGTTCAGGTACACAGCAACTTTCGCCAGAGTTATCTGAGGGTTTAGATAAAACGCTGTAGTCTCATATTCTTCCAGTTGCAACATTATTTGATGACGAAGTAGACTATCTTGTTTATCCGTTTTAACTTCATGTTTAGATGAACGCTCTGAAAATGAAATGTGCGCCCGAAATTTCCGGGGATATAGCCTGACAAGCCGGACGCAGTAGTTCAAAATTTTTTTGAGATAATTAAACTTAGACTTAGAGATTAACAACAGTACTAAAACCAATAACAATACAGCAATCATAACCGCCTCAATCAAAAAATCATTACTCATCATATAATATTCTTTAAAACTGAGATAAGATATAAGATAGGTTAAGATATAAATCAAGGAAAACAAGATAAAAAGCACACTTCGCCCCATTGAAAGTTTTATGCAAATATCACGGTTCAAAACTTTAATTACATTTGTTTGAATTGTCAAAAAAAGTAATTAAACAAGACTAATTACTAAAAACTAAAATAAAAACCCGAATTGCAAATCATTATTAATGAATTAGTTAAAAACAAAAAACTATTTATAAAGCAAAGGCTCAATTTTATTACTATACCTCTCTTCCTTTTCCATAATTCTTTTCTCAATATCCTTTTGCATCTCCCGATTGCCCGTCATATCAACTCCATTATTGATTATGGCTACTTCATCGTTTGAAAAACTCTTCGTTGGGTTTTTCAGATAGTCCTGATACATTTTCCTGAATTCCTCTTTTGTGGCAGAAATCTCACTCCTATAAAGCCTAAAACCTGTGGGCTTAGTGTCATCAAAGTTAGAGCTATCAAGTTTATTCTGAGCAATAAGCTCCATCTTATGAGTTTTTGTACCGTCTTCAATTTTGATGATTAATCCTGGTAAACCGCAGAATTTATAAGGTCCATCCTGAATAGGAATATCAGCGGTAAACCAGGCAATCCATTGCCTTCCGCCAAAGCTTGTGGTCGCTTTTTGCGCATTATGAGTACCTATTTTCATTTTTTCTTCACTAATCTTCCATTGCATTGGTTCACTTTCCTTTACTTTATAAAGATCCATATCTACAATATCATAAAAGTAGGTGGTATAGGACGGGTATTCCTTAGTCACTTTGTATGAGATCATATTGTTTTCTTTCATTGATGCCATAGTTTTGAATGGACTACTATTGGTGTCAAGTTGTAAGGAACCAGCTGAATGACTCAATAATGCTTTAGTGAGTGAATCTGTCTTTATGGCATGCAGACTCCTGAAAGAAGAGCCCGTTTCCCGGATATCAAGTGCCATCAGATCTTTTCTAATTTCTGTGGGTTTATTCAAATTGGGAACATAAGTATATTCAAATACAAATCTGTTATTCTGAGCTTGTATTAACAGACTGCAGAGATAGAAAATAAACAAGTAGTTTTTCATAATATTGATTTTAAAAAGATTATTTTGTTGCTTAAAAAGCTATAAATGACAGTTTTAATACTGACATCTCACTTAAATAACTAAGCTGCCTAATAAATACAGGAGGACAGTTATGTCAAAAACAGTTTTTTCCATGATCGATATCGCCACCATTCCTTTTTCATTGTTGGCCGCTCTATAAAAATGAAAAATATACTACTGATCAGAACTACTGCAGCAAATGTCAAGAGCATTCTACAGAAAAAATCGACCAAAACATGCTGACCTATGATTAGCTCACGAGTAACTAAACTATAGACGAGATAAATGATCTTCTGATGAAGCATGTAAATACTGTAACACATGCCACCAATAGTATAGATAAATTTGTTTTCCAGAATTTTAATGAAGTATACGGTTTGTGCGGAGAATGCCAGCAGAACGAATAAGAAAATCAGCGTCCAATAGTCCTTCGTACTAAACCACAGAAAAAGTATGGAGGAAAAGCATAAACCATCAAAAAGCAAATACTTACCAAGTTTTTGTTTAATAGTCATGAAAATATCCAAAGCCAGAAACCCAACTATAAAATAATGGATAAAACGGAAAACAGTGGGGAAACCAAAATCAATCGGTTTACAGAAAGTAAAAATTATCAGAATTGACAGAAAGATAAGCCTTCTGGGTAAAGCCTTCATTTTAAATATCAGCGCCAACAATGGTGCACTGAGATAGAATTGAATTTCAATTTCCAGCGTCCACAAAACGGTATTCAGCAATGGCATCTCCTTATACACAATTTCGTGGACATAAAATAGCGAAGCCAGAAAATGTGGGAAAACTTCTGCCGTTGTTTTGGTTTTTAGAATGAATACCATCAGAAACAATAATATGACTAAGTGAATAATGTAGGGCGGCTCCAATCTTGTAAGTCTTCTGAAATAATAATGACGAAGAGATACATGACCATCTCTTATCACATATGCGTTATAAAACGGAATAGCAATTAAAAATCCGCTGATAGCAAAGAACAGGATAACCCCCATCACACTACCTTGGAGATTACCCTTCAAATGCGACCAGTCAGTCAAAAAATCGTTATGGTGATCAGTATAAAAATCGATGAAATGAAATATGAAAACACTTACAACTGCAAAAAAACGCAAACCGTCTATATAAAGAATCTTCCTTCCCGACGCCGTTACACGCTGTAACAAATTAAACATTTTGTGTTTCATAAGCTTATCTGTTTACTGTATTAACAATGGTATGCTAACACCTTAGTCATTTAGAATTTACTTAATTGAAGATTTTTTTCCATTTTGAAACCGTATTCCTACTAAGCCCAAAATGCCTTGCCGTTTCCGTATTGTTCAGTCTTTGTTCTTTCTGGTAATCCAGGATCAGCCTTATACTGGTTTCATCGTATGATCTCAGCTTTTGATTGTATATCAGGTTTTCAAAAGGAGATATAATCCGGTTCAACTCAACAATATCCAGCATAACAAGTCTGTCTTTTTGGAGAATACTTTCACATTCAGATCTTAGTGCAGGATACTTTTCCGAGATCATGTCACGGTAAATTCTTTTGTAATCCGGTGTGCTGTTTTTCATATTCTTTTTTTGGCAGTACGGAATTGTACCATCAGTATCTGATGATAAGCTTGTTCAACTGCAGAATTTTTATCAATACTTTAAAAATGTAATATCAGAGATGGTTTTTACGTATTTTTAGTCAGCCATCTTCCAAGTGTTGTTTTGGGTATCTTATACTCGTTTATTATCTCCGTTTTTGTCATTTTACCAGAAGTAATCAACCCAAGGATAAAGTCAATAAGTTCCTTACTGTAGATATTTTTCCGGAATTGAGGCGGTCCTGAGGCTATACTTTTGTTTTTATTATTTTGGACAGTTCTCCCTGCAGGTGCATAAAGAATGAGATGTTGCGAGTAAATTCGAAAAAAATCATAATCAAGTACTTTGCTCCATCTCAGAAGTGACGAAGCTTCAATATCTTTGGATTCATACGTTTTTAGGATATCATCTTCAGTCGTGTTCAAAAACCTGCATAGTCTCACAACATCGATCTGCAATTGTTGCACACGTTCAAAAATGAAATTGCCTATATGGATATCCTTAAATTTCATAATTCGTACTGGTTTTGAGTTCTACAATAATTACAACATTCCGATGTAAAAATCTACAATACAATCATCCTGCAAATAGACATACAGCCGTTTGGAGAAGAGTCCGAAAACATATCGCCGCAAGATATATACAGCCTGATCATGCTGAACTGCTACAGGCTGGAAGCCCAAAAGCCTGCTGACATCCTCAAGCCTTCGTCCTATTAAATGCCGCTCTATAAATCGGTCGTCAAAATTTCCTGGTAATCCTCTATAACACATAATTTAATACTGGATTTAATTATAAATGAAGATGTATTCTATACTATAAAGTCATTGCAGATCCGATTCGGATCCTTTTTATAAAAAGCTCCGGAGGCCTTTATTGGTCCTTCTTCGGCCTCCAGAGCAAGGGTTGCAACGGATAAAACCGTTCGCCATAATCCCTCCTCATCATTTGTTTTGTTCATCATCTGTGTCTCTATATCAGATACTGTTTTCTTAAGCCTGATGTCAAGACAACTTTTAACAGTTCAGCAAGCGATGCCGTACGGAGGATAATTTTTCCTTTTGAATCTATCAGAAACATTGTCGGGGTACCAAATACTCCGTAATTCTTAAAATTACTTCCATTAAAACCTTTATAGTCACAATAGAAATCCTTCCATGGGAAATTCATGGCCTTGCTTTTAAATGTTTTTTCATCCCTGTCAGCAGAGACTGAAACGATCCGCACCCCTTTTGACTTTAGAAAATTGTAGTTTCCCGGGATCTGGTTTAAAAGATTTTCACACGGACCACACCCTGAGTCATAAAACAAAAGCAATGTTTGATAATAGCCATTTGCATTAAACTCATTTAATCGAAATCTTCCTGAATTAGTTTCAAGATCCGGTGCAACTGTTCCCGTTCCTCCTTTCAAGAATGCAGCCAGCTTGTCATCGTAGCTGCTTATCTTTCCTGAAGCAATTACTGATGGCGCAATTGAGTGGATCAAATCATCCCTTCCAATTTCAGTAAGATACTCTGAAACTACCTTCATAAATTCTCTGTACATTTCAGCCGATGTCAAACGTTTTGAAAGAATCTCAAAATCTTGATTAAAATCAAAAATACTGAGAACATCATTGTATTGATAGATCCAAGCCTGGATAGCAATATTCCAATAGCCTGAATGGTATAAAAACTTAAGATCGAGATGTTTCATCAGTGAACTTATGTAATTTGCCAGTTGCTTTTCCGATTTTCCTTGCACGGATATTCCTTTGGACAGATTTACTATATTCAGGTATTGAGCAGCAAAGGAGTTATTTTGTTCCAGTTTGCCGCTGAAATCGATATAATTTCTTGTCTGTAGTTCCAGCTCCGTCCTGAAAAAATCATAAACTTTATCTTCTGCTGAATACACGTCCATTCCTTTTTGGAGAATCATCAGCCGTGACAAAAATTTTTGCTGATTCCCATACATCCGTTTAAATTCTAATATTTCATTCGAATTGTAAATTATGTCTGAGTCTTTGGATGGCTTCTCTACATTAGAGCTGACGGAGTAATCAGAACCGTTAACAAGCAGTTCCAGACCACCGCCCTCTTTATCATTGCTTATAAGCCACAATAAGATACCTTTGTAAGGTGCTTCACTTTTCGGAACCTCCAAAACAAACCGACCACTCTGCGGGATTTTATCTGCTAAGATTTTAATCTGCCGACCAGCCTTAAACATATAAAGTTCATAAGTTTTCCCTCCAAGCTTTGGAAAATCCATAGTTATGGATTGTGCCCACAATATATTAATTGTGAAAAAGAATATAAAGAAGATATATCTTTTTAAACTTTTAATCATATTCATAATAATTTATAGCTGGAAGCTGGTTTTATACTATCGATTTGCCACACATCTCACCGGCATCGCCGTAGACCGCATAGGCCCTGTCACATTAAGACCGTGACCTATTCCCGGTACGTAGTAGGCTGTAAAACTACCTCCTCCCCATGATATTTCAGCAGTAGGATAAAAAGGTTGACTTCCTCGTTGTACTAACTCACCCCAGGCCCATCCTCTATATCCGGCATTGGGAAAAAATAATGTTCTATCAGACGGTGATCGACCCAGATAAAATCCAGACAGGTATTCATTTTCTCCAGGTGTCCACGTTCCGGTATAATATAGTGTATTATTGAGCCTTATAGCTTCCCAGATATCCCTTGATGGTACGGAATAGCCGTCCGGGCAAGGATCATAATTGGTCTTTATCCCACCCATCCAGAAAAGAGAATCGACAGGCCAAAGATTAGTGTTATCCCAGCCCGGTATTGTTGCACTAGAAGCCTGATCCTGCGCCATTGTCAATACAGGTGTTTTTCTACCCCATTGGTATTTAGCACCATGGAGACCCTTAGCTGGTATAAATGGATCAAGACTTTCATCAGCGCCCAGATTATGACACATAAAGGCAATCCAGTTTGTATCGCTAATGTAAGCACCACAACATGAACAGTCCTGAACTTTAGCTGTAAGCTTAATTTGGCGGTCCGTACCGTTATTTGTGGGTCCATCATTGAAGATTACATAAATTTCGGCTTTCAATGGATTATTGCCGCCAACTCCTGTCGCAAGGGAATTAAGTGAAGTATTAAATATGGCTGTCGCATCAACAGGAGCAGTTATATTGTTGCCGGAATTCCCTCCGGTCAGGGATAAAATAACACTGCCATTAATATTTATGAAAGCAAACCTTACATTGCTTACAGTACCTATCGGTGTAAAAGTATAAGTCTGAGTATTAATAGTTGGAAGCGTAAAATCAGCTTTCTGTGAAGCCCTTGAGGACAAAGTACCGCATCCTACAGATTCAGTCATTACCACGTCAAAACAAGTCCGTCCTGATAAGGAACCTGATCCAGGAGTAACCGTTGAAGGATTGGAGGATACCGTTCTGGAAAAAGTACAAGTTTGACCGCCTATAGTGACACTAAAATTGGCTACTCCAAGGGTGCCTGGAGTCCCGATAATCTGATAAGTCAAAGTTCCCGCTCCATTCGCAAAAGTTCCAGCCACCAAGCTGGCCGTCAAACCAGTTACGCCTGTGGACGCAACCGACTGGGCGACATAAGTCCCGCCATTACCACCTGTATAAGATATGACCGTAGATACATAGTTTGCAGCAACATCTTTAATTAAAGAACCATTGTTTGCAGCTCCGGCACAGTCAAGACTGTTTATGGTTCCTGGTGGCAATGATGTGCCGTCAGTAACGTTGACGGTTTGGGTACAGCTCAGGGAGGAATTTGACCAAGTACCGCTCAACAATCCGGAACCAGAAGGCGTGCCTGTGATAGGATAGCTGAGTTCTACACTACTGCCAGGTGAGAGTGTTATGTTATTATTATTAAGGACAGGAACACCTGTTGGTTGTCCTACAGAAAGTCCCGAAATACCGCTTAAAGAAAGATCACTTTGAGAAAAATTAAGGCTTACGGTAGTGGACGAATTATTTTTAACCGTTACTACAAATTTTGAATTAATTTGTGCATAACCACTGATATAAATACCTCTAAAACCACCTGTAGTACACTCTACTTCTAAAAAATCAAGTGATGCACCCATACATTTTGACCATTGGTTATCAGCAAAAGCTTTGACACACTTGGCAGAAGAGTCATACATCAGCATTCCGTCCACAGGAGACACCACTGACGATGTGCCCGACAAACGTGGCAGCAATAAAGCTTTGTCAGTCGATGTCAGGTCAAGGATCGAACCTGCAGATGGATTAGCTGTACCGATACCGACATTTCCCCCACTGAAACCTAAAGTTTTACCAGCAAGCTGCACATGCCTGTTACCCGTAAGCGTACCATCGGAAGTATAAATATCTGAACTGCTTGCCGACGCCGGAGTAGCCGCTATCCAGCTGCTTCCGTCATACTGAAGAATCTGTCCGCTGACAGGAGCTGTATCAGAAACAGGTTTTCCCTGAAGTCCTACCACCTTCGATGTATTCTCATTCAGAGCTGCAACAACATCACCTTCCAGAGCAGCACGCTCGAAGGAACTCCCGTTAAGTGATATCGAGGCGGAACCTGTATAATTAGCACCTCCTGAGCTGCTATTAACGGAAACAGGCTTCCAGGTACCTCCGGTCAGGCTACCCGATTTGTTATCATAATACCAGAAACCTGGACTCAGGCTACCCTGTGTATTACCAACACCTGCTGTGCCGGATGTTGATGTATTGTACACAATTAACCCATCATAATGATTCGGATAATTGTTAGGCGTCCCGACAACATTGCCCCCAAAACCCGAAAAACTATTCAGACTAACCCTGGGAAAAAGGATACCCTTACCGAGATTCGGTGAACTGTTAATTGTTGGATTAGAGGAAGCATCAATAAATGCTGAACTCGCAGGGGCTGCTGTATTACTCGTGCTGTTCACAATACGAATCTGCCCAAAAAGCAAATTACACACAAACACTAGCAACAATAAGTGTAAATATCTTGTCATATACTCAATTTTAGAGTTATAGGTTGGTTTGCATGATAGCCCATGATCCGCTTGTAGAGCTTGGCCCTCCCAGGTACATCAGCATAGCACTCCATCCTGCCGGTATGCTAGCCGACATACTTTGGCTCTCAAAATTATTGACGGATGAACCATTGAACAATATATTGATTGGACTATTGTTGTAATTCCCAATATTGGATATAAATACAGTGTGACCGGGTACATAGGATTGAGCATCTGAGAGATTAATATTCTGAGAAAAACCATTAGCAGCAGGGTCCAGCCCTATATATGTGTCCGTTGGTTTCAGTGTATATGTTTCCCCCTGAGACAATATGTACTTGGAGAAACCATTACCTGCGCTGGTAGTTTCGCCTCCTATTTTCTTCCATACGGAACCATCAAAATAATAATAGCCGGGACTCGTAATATTTACTGTTTTGGAAGAAGAAGAAGAAGAAGTAACTGCTGATGTAGCATATATAATTGTGCCTGTCTGATCTGTACCATACTGCATATCTGACAATCTAATCTGATCACCAGTAAGACGCGGCGCAATAAAACCTTCTGCTTTGGAGCCATCAGTTGTTTTCGCCATAATATCCATAGTAGCTTTGGGATCGGTAGTATTAATGCCTACCTGAGACAGAACAAATTGAGAAAAGAATAATGTGTTTAAAATTATTAACTGTTTTTTCATCTTGCGTGGATTTAAGTAAAGTGTTTTGATCAATTGTTAGCTGTTATTCTGATATATTTCGGATTGATATTGAGATGTAAAAATCTTTCGTCAAATATATAAGCAACTAATAATGGAAAAAGAATATTAAATTTTCTTGGATTTCCTATTTGTCAAAAAAACAAAAGGATACAAGCGCAAAAAGGTGAAATTGATTGTTTAAAATAAAAGTCAATCCTTGTAATTGTGAGGGATGAACGGAAAATCGGTGGACTAATAAATTCATTTTCCTGACTTCTCATTTTTAATATAAAGATGATGCTGTAGGAAATTCTATTTTCCTATTTTCCATTTTGATAATTCTTACTAATCAACTTACGAGAAAGTGAAACAAGAATAATTATATTCTACAGGAACGTTATTAGCTACTCTACGCATAGTCTTGTAGCACAGCATCAAATAATACATTAGTTATTTTATTATGAAAGTGGCAAACAGACGCAATAATCAATAAAACTAAAGGGAATTGCTGTTTTTTGTTACTCTTATAGTTAGATAAATTAACTTAAAAAGAGAATTTTAAAACATCAATATTGTCTTTTTCAGGAGAAGATATTACAAATTGGTAAAAAATACGGATTCATATAAATTCAAAATAAACATATATTTACACAAAATATGACCACACATGTTGATTATCTTTAAAAAATTAATCACAATAATAGCAATTCTTTTGTTTTGTCATTTTTTAGCAAACAAACATAATTACTTACGGCTAATGATGAGATGTCCTGCAAAGTTCATAGAGAACAGTAATATTTACTATGCCAATGCAGAAACAGAAGACGACAGGCTATATGTACTTTTATATACAGCACGGGCCTATTACGAACTAAGAGACAATGAAAATAGTGTTGTTTATTTAAAAAAACTGGAGAATGAACTGGCCTCGCAACATTTCAGACCATTATTATCCATAAAATTCTATGGGAATTTGGCATTCAGCTACACACTTATGGGATACAAGTACAAAGCTAAAATAATGATCAGGAAAGGCGAAGAATGCTTAGGCAAAATTACTTCAAAAGCTATGAGACATGAAGGCAGTGCGTTCCAAAATTTTTACAATGCTTTAGTTACTTCTAAGAACAAAGATACTGCGCAGGCACTGCAACTTTACAAAATGGCTGATAAAGAATACAACCTCTTATCCCGGATAAATCCAGATGCCAACCCCGAATTAGGACATATGATCGCTGTTAATATTGGTGATGCATATATGGACCGGAACTTACTTGAAAAAGCTATTGAATATAACAAGCTGGCACTGCAAAGGCTTAACCATAAAGATGTTTCAGGAGCTGCGCTATTAAATCTTGCCATTATTTACTCACAAAAGAAGGCGGAAGACAGCGCTCTCTATTATTACATCAAAGGGGCGGAGATAACTGAAGATACTGAATATCTCAGCGAAACTTTCGACAGCATTATCTCAATATATCAAAGAAGAAAAGATACACAAAAAGTTAAACATTATTCAGCACTTCAAAACAAGGTACTTAAAGGGCTTGAAAAAGTAGAAGCCTCAGGGTTTCAAAACTTACAAAATAAGCAGCCTGAAAATTCCCCAAGCTGGATAGTCTACAGTATTATTTCTATTATAATTCTTTTATGTATTTTTTAATTATATACAAAACGAGGTACAATTGAAAATAAAAAGACACCTCCCATCCCGAATAAGCCCCAAAAATCCATCGAGAAGACCAGTGTGAACAAAGAGATCGAAAAACAAATTACAGATGATCTTGCATTAAAAATAGAAAATTATGAAAAAAGTGAACATTATCTGCGTTCTGATCTTACTTTAGCTAAGGTTGCGGTACATCTGGAAACAAATCCTCAGGCTCTCTCTGATTTCATCAACCGTTACAAACAAGTTAATTTTACAATGTATATCAATAGCTTAAGAATAGAATATATATGCAAACTTCTGAGGGATGATAAAAAATACAGAAGCTATAAAATTGCCTATCTTGCTAATGTTAGTGGATTTCTATCACACAGTACGTTTACCAAAATATTTAAAAATGTCAAAGGTATCTCACCATCACAATACATAGAAATGCTGGACGCTTCGCCTGATGACGGATCAACGTCTTTTCCAGACTGACTAACAATTTTAAAACCGTATCAAAAAATTATCCATACTCTCGCCTTAAAGAGCTTTTCAAATTCTTCTTTATTAAATCCTCTGACCTGATAGGCATAATAAAACGAACCTAAAAAAAACCGACTCCACAGGTCGGTTTTTGTATTATTGATATAAATGACTAAAAAAAAACACTTATCATATTCCATTTTAGAAATAATAGCTCCAATCAGTTTTTATTTTTTCACAACTTTTTTGGAGATGGATTTTCCGTTGGTTAAAGTTACATTCAAGATATAAACACCTTTTGGCAAACTGGAAAGATCTACTCTTTTGAAAGACGATTTCTGTACATTTCGTCCACTAAAATCGAAGATATTGATTTCCTGTACATTCTCATTTAGAATTGTTACATAATCTGAAGTCGGATTTGGATAGATTACCACATCGGATTTTGACAAAATATCAGAATATACAGACAGCGTTTCCAGGTTAATTCTATATCGGATCAACCCTAAGTCAGAAGTGCTGATATAGACATCAGCCTTTTCGTCTGGAGTAAAATCAATAGATGCAGATTCTGAAAAGAGATAATTCAAATCCTGAGGCGAAATCTCTTCCCATGCCTGACCAAAATCTTTTGAATAAACAATCCTTGCCTGAGAAGGCGGATACGCATATCCGTCCCCTGTTCCATCCATAAAATTGGAAGTTGCTACAATGACACCGTTTTTGTAAGGCGAAAACTCTGCATTGTTTATGACATTTCCACTGTAGATTTGAGTCCATTTTATCCCAGTATCATTAGAGAGGAAAATTCCTTTTGTAGTTGACAGGAGCAATTGATTTTTATTGAACGGATTGCTTTTTATATCATATATATAATCGATACCCGATTCCAGAACTTCCAAGCCACTTTCCGAAGCTGTCCAGGTTTGTCCGCCATCAATCGTTTTGTAAACATCATTATCTTGAGAAAGCAGAACATTATTTTCATTATTTTCATCGATGATAATTCCAAATACAACGCCAAAAGACGGAAGCAGCACTTCTTCGCTGGTAATAGCACCCATATCCGTGAAATCAAATTTCCTTACAGACTCGCTGAAAGACACCCAAGCATGATTCGTATTCTGTTTGGAAGTTTCTATTTTCATAATATTAAGTCCATATCCGCTGTGTCCGGTGGAATAATCAGCACCATGATTGGTACTCACAGCAAAGTTTGACCCCATAAAACCACTTGTGCTTATGTAAACTCTTCCGGCAACCAAAGGATCTGCAAAAAGTCCATTGTTATTGAAATTAGGAAAGAAGTTAATAGCGTGATGACCGATTGCCGTTTCTTCCCCAGTTTGGAAATCCCTATGCACAAAACCTCTCCTCAAACCATAATACAAATGCTTTTCCGTATTTTTATGGAAACTTACCCTACCCGTATTATTGGCAAATGGATTTTTGAATCTTGACATTGTAATACCTCCGTCCAAAGACCTGAAAGGATAAAAATTGGAACTGATAATTACTTCATTATTATTTGAAGGATTGTATGTAGCGTTCAGTCCGTAATAATATTTGTTTTCCAGATCATCATTGGGATAGACATAATTGATCCAACTGCTCCCTCCATCTTTGGAAATAACGATCTCATTCTCTTCCAAAATCATAATCTCATCGTTGTTTTTTGGATTAATGACAATTTTCTGGATGCTATTTGTCGAAAGGTCTGTCCAACTGATTGGAACAACACTCCAATTGCTTCCGCCGTCATTGGACCTGTAAAGATTTTGCACTTGATCTTCAGCAAGATAAAAACTTCCTAAAAACATTTTTTGAGGATCCACAGGGTCAAATGTTATTGCTGAAAAATTAGCACCGGCAAGTTTTTCAATCCAGCTAATTCCAGCATTTTCGGAAACGAATAATCCGCCGTTTTTTGTTCCCGGAGAAAACCCTCTAGACAGAAAAATCTTATCTGGATTAGATGGATGTATCGCGACATTATTCACATGAATGCCATCATTATCAGAACTTGCGTACACATTCTGCCAGTCACTTCCCCCATTTTTGGTGTAGAAAATATCCGTAGTCAAGCCAAAATTAAACATATAAGTTGTATGGAGGAGAATATTTTCCTGATCAGCACCAGTAACCGAATAAGAGACAATCAGATTTCCAGGCATATTTCCGTTTGGAGAATTAATACTTTTTATCACAGCGCCATTCGAAGGATCGATGATGATGATCTGATTGTAAACCGAACCTTCTGCCTGGACAATGAAACTAAGATACTTTTGATCTTGCGTCCATTTCAAATCTTTGATGATTCCAAAAATTTGGTCTATCGGGAAAGAATATAGAACCTGCCAGTTTTGTCCATTGTCAGAACTTTTCACAACGTGATTGGTAACCGTGTGCGCGTACAAAACACCAGGTTTGACTGGATCGTAGGTAACGTCGAAAACTTGTCCGTAATCGGGAGACGTCAATAATGTCATCTGACCCATAACTCTGTGTGATAAACTGAAACAGATCACCATTAAAAAAAGAGTAAGAATTTTCTTCATAATCAAAAATTTATTTAATGTAAAATTGATGAAAAAGAGAAACAATCTTACATATTATAGCGTGACATATTGTGACAATATTGATTTTTATTCGTGACACACAAAAACCTAAATCCCTGATATATAGTCGAATAAATTAATCCCATCTGTCAAATTCAGTTTTTTAGAAATTCTTTCCTTTCTTTTCCTGCAGGATTCCGGACTGATGTTGAGGATCGACGCAATTTCTTTGTGGCTCAAATTCATATAGACATAACAGATAAACCTGATCTCGGAAGAACTCAGATCTGGATGTCTTTCTTTAAGCGTTGTAATGAAATTCTGATTGACGCCTTCAAAATGTTTGAAAAAACTATCCCACTGACTGTTATTCTTCAATTGGATTTTCAAATCCTTGATCGATTTTACCAGATTGAAATTATTGGAAATTTCCGGCTGATTAATAATAGCTTCAATGATTTCCTCCACCACATCATTTCTGCTGGAAATTGTCAAAGCCTGTGAAGTCAACTGTCGATTCTGAAGTTCTATTTCGTTTTTGAGACGTTCTTTTTCCAGCAAGGACAAAGTTTCCTGTTCTTTTAATTGTTGGGTCAGAATCAGATTGTCACTTTGCTTTTTCTCAAATTCGAGTTGCGTGATTGTTTTCTGCTGTTTGTATTTGATCGAATTGTTGTAAAGAAAAAGAAGTACCAATAAGATGATAATAATGGCAGAAGCAATGATGATGTAGAAAATTTTCCTTTCATCTTTCAAACGTTGTTGGCTTTCTCTGAGTTCGAATTGGTAATTCTGCATCTCGAATTTGATCTTCCCATTGTTGAACAACGCAGAATTATTGATCTTCGAAATCGAATCATTGACCACGATCACAGAATCTTTATATTTCAAAGATTCATCGTAATTCTTCGTTTCCGCATTGATCTTTGAAAGATAATTGTAAACCTCTTCCCTATTATTGATATTTGGCGATAATTTTCGTGCTTCCAAAGCCAGAGATTTCGCTTGAACATAATCTCCTTTTTTCTCGTTAATCTGAGCTTTTATCAGCAGAATAAAAACCAGATTTTCAGTTTGGTTTTCAACTTCGAGTTTTGGAATGAGATGATCAATGATGGCTTCGGATTCCTTATATTTTTTCTTTAGATAAAGATTTTCTGCCAAAGCCATTTTATTCATAATGTTAACATTAGGATCATCTTTGGTCAAAGTTTCCGCCTCCTGAATATATTTATAAGCTTCATTGGTCTTATTCAATTTATTCAAAACCAAACCAAGATTTACGGCATAGGCACCAGCTTTGTCATTTCGGTTGTTTTCCTTTGCGGTTTGGTAAGCTTTCAGGAAATACTCGTAGGCTTTTTGGTTGTTTTTCTCTTCAAAGTAAAGAATCGCAATGTTGTTGACGACCGTCATCACATGCTTTTTCTCAGGCATATTGGTCGCTATGTCATAAGCTTCCAAATAGAATTTCAAAGCTTCGCCGAAGTCAGTCATCAGGTAATAATTAAGACCGATATTGTTGGTTGCCCGGAAATTTGCCTTATCCCATTTCTTCTGTTCCGAAACTGTTTTTACGCGGATCAGCATCTCCAGAGACTTTGTATGTTCCTTTTTAAACATCTTCTGAATGGCAGAATCTATGATGACTTCGCATTCTTTCTCCGATTGTCCAAATATTGCTGAAGGCAGAACAAAAAGCATGATTATGGGGATTATTCTCAGTAATAATTTCATCTTTCATTAAAATCGTTAACGAAATATAGATATAATTAATCTTAAAAGCAAAAGATGAGAATATGAATGTGCATTTTATAATTGAAATCGGTCTTAAAATTAATTCAAGACCGATTTATTAATTATTGTTTAATCAATTTTTGGAGCTTCGATCTTCCGTTACCGAATTTAATATTCAGAAGATAAATTCCTTTTTTTAGATTAGAAACATTGATTTTTAAATCCTTGCTTTCTGAAATTTTCTTCCCGGATAGATCTAAAATTTCAACAGATGAAATTTCTTTTTTACTGGTGATATTGATAAAATCTTTAGCCGGATTTGGGTAGATTTTTACATCATTAATGGACAGACCATTTTCGTTTGTTGCCAAATTAGTCTGATTAAAAATATAGGCAGAACCAGCATCCTGCATTTCATTTTCTTCGTTGCTGTCCAGGTCATCTCTGGATGCGCCTACAATAATCTCATTTTCATTCATCGCAATGCTCCAGCCATAAGAATCCTGGACTACATCATTTTTTGGCGTCAGTTCCTGATCAAACTCCCAATTGTCCTGACCATTCTTTTTATAAATAAAAGTTTTCCCCGCTTCTGTGCCGTATAAATGTGGACTTGTTATCAAAAGCTTGTCATTTTTCATTTCACACATCCATCCAAAATAAGTATGTTCTGAGGATTGATAGCTTGCAATTTTTTGAGATTCATACCAATTGTCATTTTCATCAAGCTTAAAAATAAAAGCCATTGCAGGATTTCCGGTATTGGTCTCTGTGTAAGCTCCGACAACCAATTCATTATCATAAATGCTGATTGCATTTCCAAAATAGGAATTTTCAAAATGATCTGATGATGCCAGACTTTGATGGAAAATCCACTGTCCCGAATCATTCTTTTTATAAATATAGATTTTGCCCGCGCCATTATTTTCTCCACTTGCTCCAACTACAAGATAACCGTCATAAATACTGACACCTATCCCGAAATTCCCAAAATCAATGCCTGCAGGAGATTCTATCTTTTGTATTTCCGACCAGTTGCCATTGTTTTTTTCAAAGATGTAGACTGCGCCTTTCCAGGAATCTATGCCTGGTGCGCCAGCAACAATCGTATTTCCAGATACAGCAAGAGAAGTTGGATTAACAGCCAATAAAGCATCATTGCTAAAATCTGATGCCGTCAATTTTTTATCAAAAGCCCATTGATTATTTGAGTTTAGTCCATAGATATATAATGCGCCTGCCCTTACAACACCTCCAATATCAGCCCTTCCTGCTGAAACAACCATAAAATCACTTCCGAATTTTATACTTCCCCCAAACTCCGCCATTTCAAAACCATCAGGTGCATTGATTTTTTGATGAAATCCCCAATTCTCTCCGTTTTTCTGATAAACGTAAACCGCACCTTTCGCGACCTCTTCTCTCGAAGCACCAACAGCGGAATATTGATTATTGATTGCAACAGCAGTTCCGAACTCAGCACGACTTTCCCTTGTTGATGCCGTCAATTTTGCCGATTGCTGAAATTGTCCGAAAATAATTGAAAAACCAAATGTTGATGCCAGCAAAGTTGATTTACCAAACATTTTTGAAAATAGATACTTTTCCATATATAAATTTTTTGTTGAGTGAATTTATATACTGAAAAGCCATACTATACCATAAGAGGCGTGACATTGTGTGACATCTTACATAATTATTTAGAAATGTGACAGAAAATAAAATAATGGATAGAACCTAATATATTTTACTTTCCTTTAGAAAGACATTTTTAAGAAGCTGAAGAATCTCATATTACCCACCTTAATCTTGATATCTTACAATAATTAAAGTTAAAAAAGAAGTATTCCATATATTTGCAATTGTTTGTTTTCAATCTTGATTTAATTATGGTCAAATTTTTTTTCGTAAGTTTCTTTTTACTCTTCTATTCTTCTTCATTTGCTCAATCGTTTAAAAGTGACAGTATCAGATCATTCGTAGATAAATCAATAGAACTGATCAGATCAAACGCTGTCGATACTTCCAATATAAAGTCCATTCAAAACACATTATATAACAAAGCGAAAGACCTAAAAACCGTATCAGAAGCAGCACCTTTATATACTGAGGTTTTCAAACTATTGAAGGACCACCATGGTGGACTGAAATACAAAGGCAAGACATACGGATGGAACCAACCTTCAAGTTCCAGTAATATCTATCTAAAGAGCAAACTCAATTCAGAAAAAGCAGTAGTAAGCCAGATCATTAATAGAACAACAGGCTATATAAGAATACCCGGCAATAATGATTTTGCCTTTAAGAAAGTCGATAGTATTGCGAATGATATTGTGTCTCATATTAATGAGGTTAATTCAGAAAAAATTAAGGCTTGGATTATAGACCTGAGAATAAATACCGGCGGCAATATGTATCCTGTTCTTCTTGGACTGAGTGACTTTATCGGTAATAACAATATTGTATTCGGAGGATTTCGGAATGCAAAAGGAGAATCGTCTGGAAAATGGGAAATTAAAGACGGAAAAATGCTGATTGATGGTATCGAACTGCTTAGACAAACCCACTTAAAAAATCCCATCAGGAAAGACATTCCTATAGTCATTCTTACCAGCTGCTACACTGCCAGTGCGGGCGAGATGACAGCCTTATCTTTGATCGGAAGACAGAACACCTACATCATCGGAGAGCCTACAGCCGCCTTCACAACTGCGGTCCAGGGTTTCAAAATCAATAATGTGGCAGGGCTGAATCTATCTACTGATTATGTAGTGGACAGAAATTCAAAAATTTACAAAAGCAACATTACACCCGACTATGAGGTTTTGCTAGGCGATAATTTTGAAGATTTACAAAAGGACCAGAAAATAAAAATCGCTTTGGAAGTGCTTAAAAAGTAAAACTTGCAAGACTGTAGATTAAGTTTGTTTTTGAGAAAAAAACTACCTTTAATACTTATCTTCTTCTGATCGTACTGTCATTCAAATTGTGCGTGCCTTTGATTCTAGCAAGATTGTATCCAGATACCATCACTTCAGGAAGATAATGAGGATAATTTATCTTGACTGGTGCTCACTAATCTCAATTATATACAGCATCATTTTAAAAATAAGCGAAGAGAATTTTATAATGTATTGTCATTCTACAATGATCCACTGGAGGCACATAAATATTATTAATTCCAATCACATGTTTTTCTGCTGCATTGAAAGTAAAAAGTAATTATAGGTAATTTATTATACTTGGGCTAATAGTTTATAAACTATAAATTGGACTAAGATAAAATTATTTCTCTTTGTGTTTTTTATTCTTCTATACATGCTCATTTCACCAAACTTTTAAAGATGACAGCGCCATATGTCTGGTTGTGCTGTCATCTTATATAAAACTCTCAAAAAATAACTTTCATGCTGCAGGGATAAGTTTTTGGGTATCGGAACAGCAATGAAAGGGACTTTCGTCTTGATTCGTATCAAAAAAAAGGAGTTTTAATGGTTTATGTTCTTTTGGCAAGCTTCTTTTTGATAGGAATTTAATCTTTTTCTGGAAAGTAGTGTAAGCTTATAGCAGTATCTCTTGTAAAATTATTATAATGATTTTAATCCCTTTGTTTCCCCTTTGTACTTTACCGGAACGATACTTATGGCATAACCTCCGCCTGCAACGGATATCTGCTTAAGTTGTGATTCTTTAGTTACTATTACTTTTCTGATGTTGTATGCCTGTGGATTTTTAATATAATCGGCATCTTTAGCATCAGAATATATCGTAGCGATGTATTCCTTTCCTGCATCTAAAAAATCAAAATTAATTTTGGAAGTGAACGGTTTGTAACCTGCTACGTTTCCCACAAACCATATGTCAGATTTTTTAGCTTTTCTTGCAATCGTTATGTATTCTCCGGGCTCAGCTTCCAGATATTGGCTCTCGTCCCAATCTATAGCCACATCCTTAATGAATTGGAAGGCATCTGCAAATTTTTCATAATTTTCAGGGAAATCAGCTGCCATCTGCAATGGACTGTACATCGTTACATATAATGCTAACTGGTTGGCAATCGTTGCATTCACGTGAGAACCGTTGGTAACATCCATCTGAAAAATTCCTGGCGTGTAATCCATCGGTCCACCAATTAATCTGGTAAAAGGAAGAATGGTAACGTGATTCGGATGATTCCTGTCGTTTCCGAAAGCCTGGTATTCAGTTCCTCTTGCAGACTCGTTGCCGATAAGGTTTGGAAAGGTACGTGCAATTCCCGTTGGGCGAACCGCTTCATGCGCATTGACCATAATCTGATATTCAGCTGCTTTTTCAATCGCGTATTGATAATGATTGTTCGTCCACTGGCTGTAATGCGTTTCACCAACTGGGAGAATATTTCCTACATAACCGCTTTTCACAGCATCGTAACCGTACTTGTTCATCAGTTTATATGCTTCATCAATGTGACGCTCGTAGTTTCTGATGGAACCCGAAGTTTCGTGGTGCATAATCAGTTTGACCCCCTTTGAATGGGCATAAGCGTTAAGCGCGGAAATATCAAAATCAGGATAAGGCGTTACGAAATCAAATACATAATCTTTATCGTTCCCGAACCAGTCTTCCCAACCGGTGTTCCAGCCTTCTACCAAAACGGCATCAAAACCATTTTTCGCTGCAAAATCAATATATCGTCTTACATTGGCGTTATTAGCACCGTGTTTTCCGTTTGGTTTTGCTTTGACATAATCGGTGATTCCTAATTGTACAGACGGGAACTCATCTGTATAAGCCCAACTGCTTTTCCCGGAAATCATTTCCCACCAAACGCCAACATATTTGGTTGGCTTAATCCAGGATGTATCGGTAATTTTACTCGGATCGTTCAGGTTATAAGTCATTCTGGATGCTAAAATCTTTCGGGCATCATCGCTCACAATAATTGTTCTCCAAGGCGTGTGGCGTGGCGCCTGCATTTTTCCTTTGTCGCCGTGAGAATCGGGTGTTAGCCAGGATTCGAAAACCATATTTTTGTCATCCAGATTAAGGTGCATACAAGAATAATCAATCAAAGCCGCCTCGTGAAGGTTGATGTAGATGTCATCCGAAGTTTTCATCATAAGCGAGGTCTGAACACCGGTTGGTGAAAATGAGGTTTGAGAAACATTCCCTTTTTCATAAGATTTTGCCATCAATCCCCTGATTTCGGAAAGTTTAGACGTTGTATAATTATATTCCTGTGTGTCGTAATCACCCGGAATCCAATAAGCAGTATGGTTACCCGTCATCGCAAACTGAGTTTTTTCTTCTTTGATGGTAAAGTAAACCAGATTCTTTTGCTGAGGGAACTCGTAACGGAATCCCAGACCGTCATCAAACAAACGGAAACGGATGAGCATCTGCCGGTCTGCTCCTTTTTGATTAAGGCTTATCGCAAGCTCGTTATAATGATTTCTGATGCTTTTTTCCTCGCCCCAAACCGGCTGCCAGGTTTCATCAAATGTTGCTGTTTTTATATCTGTAATTTCAAAATTGTTATTCAGAAAATTTTTAGGATCATTCGCCTGTGCATCTTTGGTTTTAAGTTCAAAACCCAGCCTGCTTTGTTTAATAATTTCCTTACCTTTATAAGAGAGCTGATAAACCGGATAGCCGCCATCCTGCACAGAAAAACTCATTACAAATTTTCCGTCTGGCGACTGCAGTCTCTGAGCCGAGAACAGTCCAACGAGAAATAGTGCTACAATTAAAAAAAACTTCTTCATTTACTAATTATTAATGTTAATATTTATTTTAGTCCTGTTATCAGGTATTTTGATGAGGAGCTTGTTTCCTTTATCGTCCCAGCTCCATTGGGTTTTTGTTACATCTTTTTCAATATCCATTGCATCAGCAGCTAAAAAACCGATTTCTTTTCCGTTAACTAAAACAGATTTTGGTCTTTTTTCCGTTAAAATGCTTAAAACAAAATTCCGTTTGTCTGACTGGCGAAAACCTTTATCTTCCGGAGTAATTTCAATATCATAACCGGCCGCTTTTGTTGTGCAGACGATATTGGTTCTGGAGAAAATATCTTTGAGGTAATCCTGATTTTCACCATCATCTTCATAAAGGCTGAAACTTGTTTTTTCATCCTCATAATTCGGGAAAATATGGAAAATAACTGGGTAATCTTTTTTCTCGTGGATGTACTGCATCACAGGCATCATTGGGACAATGGATGCTTTTCTCACAAAAATTGGAATCGTATTCAGCGGTGCTTTGTAAGGTACAGTTTGTCCGCCGAGATATTCTGTTTTCTTGTCGTTAAAATCAATCCATTCGCCATCCGGAAGATAAACCCGCTTTACACGTTCTCCTTTTTTAAGAACGGGCGCCACCAATAATTCTTCCCCGAAGATAAACTGGTTGTCAATTTTTGCAGCTTCCGCATCATTAGGATATTCCATAAATAAACCTCTAGTAATCGGAAGTCCGGTGTCGTGGGCTTTTCTGGAATAAGTATAAAGGTAAGGGAACAATTGATATTTGAGTTCTATTGCTGCTTTGGTATTTTTCTCTGCCACTTCGCCAAACATCCAAGGTTCTACAGCATTATCGCCTTCGTGATGAGCACGACTTAACGGACAAAATATCCCGAACTGCATCCATCTCGTGTAGAGTTCTGCCATTGCAGGATAATCTGTAATATCGCCACAATATCCGGAAATATCAGTTGTCCAGAATGGGATTCCGCCCAAACCGGCAGAGATTCCTACCGCTACCTGATTTTCCATCTGAGCCCAACCTTCCAGCACATCGTTTCCATTTCCACTGTCATTGGTCCAGCCAAACGTATAGCGCTGCAAACCAGCATACGCCGAACGGGTCATTTGGAAAATACGCTTGTTGGGATTTCGTTTTTCAAATTGCTCTTTTACGACTTTATCCCACGTTAAGCCATATACATTGTGGATTTCATCGTGCATTCCTATTCGGTGCTTCATATTCAGACGGTCGGTATCTTCTTCATTACTCCACGCTGGCTCACCCATATCTGTCCAGAAACCGCTGATGCCGTCATCAAGTGGTTTTTGCTGGTATTTGCCCCACCAGTCGGCTACTTCGGGAATTGTAAAATCTACTACTCCACAGTTCCCACCCCAAGGCCACGGCATATCGTAAGACTTGTTGGTACGGACATCTTTTACAAAATACCCCAGCTTGTCGGCTTCTGTCCATTGTTTATTGGCTTTTTGAGAAATAACAGGGTCTTGGGAAACAATCATTTTAAAACCGTCGTCCTTCAGCTTTTTAAGCATTGCTTTAGGATTGGTATAATTGCCTTTTCTCCATTCAAAATCCTGAAGATTCTGCGTCCAGCCAATGTCCTGATAAATGATATCAATTGGGATTTTTCTTTTACGAAATTCCGAGGCTACTTCTAGTGCCTGATTCTCTTTTGTATAAAGTCCTCGGCTTTGTGCAAAACCAAGAGCCCATTTCGGGGGCATAATCGGCTGTCCGGTCAGGTTGATGTATTGCTGATGAATATCTTTGTAATCTTTACCATAAATAAAATAGTAGACAAAAGCACCATCCGGAGCTTCGAAAGAATAATAATCCTGCGATTCTGTCCCGAATTTGAATTCGGTTTTGTACGTATTATCAAGGAAAATCCCGTAACGGTAACTGCTCATAAAAAAGGGAATGCTTTTCGCAATCGGATCTTCGGTAGTACTGTAGCAAGGGCGATCGCTGTTCCACATTTTATAATTTCTTCCTCTTCTGTTGAGTGGTCCCGTTTTTTCGCCAAGTCCGAAAAACTGTTCATCACTGCGAAGAACTTTGTAGGCTTTTACACTTTTGCCATCGGAAACCTGTCCCTGGTCCTTGAAATCGCTGTAAATCAGTTTTTGGTATTTATCAAAAATCTGAAGTTGCATCGGATTTTTATTTATCCGTATGCGAAGTTTTGTGGTAAAAATCTCGTATGCGGAAGGCTCTTCGTTAACACTGATATCTCCAATATTTTCAAGTTTCTCATTGACCACAGCAAAAGACGGATTGCTTCGGGTGAATTTGCCAGATTTGTCGAACCATATTTTTATCACAGAATTGCTATTCATGGTCAAAGAAAGTTTGGCACCATCCTTCCCGTTGAATATTACCTGGTTTCCTTTTTTGATGTAAGATGTACATTCGGTTGCCATAACCACCGCTGAATACAGCAATGCTATAACAAGGAAAATCATTTTTTTTAACATTATTTTGTTATTTAAATCAATTCTAAGTACTTAGTATCAAAATCACACGGCATTGCTACCGTGTGATTTTTGATAAGAAAAAATTACTGAATATTGAGTGTATTAGTATCCAAATTAAGCGTAATAGTATAATTTCCCGGTGCGGTTACTTTCCATTTGTTATCATCTCCTGCACATTTTTCTCTAGCGTGAAAAGCAGTGTTGGCAATGCTCTGGTTAGGCGTATCGGCTACCAGTTCGGTTCCATCGCACCAACTGGTGTTGAATTTTGTAAACTTAAATTCTCCGGCAGCCAAAGGACCTGTCCAAGTATAAATGCTGCCGTTTTTCTGCATTGGTACAAGACTTCCCATATTCCAACCGTTAGGTGTTGCATCACCAATAAGATAGACATCCACTTTCTCAAACTTGATGGTATTGTTAGCCGCATTAAGCGTGATTTTATATCTTGCTTCATCTCCGGAAGACACTTTCCATTTTAGATCAGGGTCACAGCCTTTCAACTGTTGTACAGCACCATTTACCAGACCCTGATCATCTACCATTGGACGATACCAATCGCCACACCAGTCACCTGTATTGCCTGCAAGAATTTTAAAATGACCTGCTTTTAATAAACATTCTAAAGTAAAAATAAAAGGATTGCTATTATCCTGAGTGAATCCTACAGGTGTATTGATATCCCATCCGCTTGGAGAAGCATCGCCCACAATATAAAGATCACCAAACTGCGGCGCATTCATCTTCTCTGTCTTAATTGTGAGATTAACAATATTTACCGTAATCCTGTACAAACCTGCAGTATCAATCGTCCATTGCAGATCTGCACCGCTGCCGCCTTCATTATAAACCATTTTGTTGTCATCTGACGGATCCCTGGTATAAAAATCCTGATCCCAACTGCTATTTTGGTTGACAGCAAATTTGAAATTTCCTGATGATAATTGTCCATAATAAGTAAATTCTGAAGGATCTGTCGTACTTCTACCAAGTTCTGTTGCTTTGGTAATATCCCATCCATTCGGTGTGGCATCTCCTACGATAAACAGATGCTCTGTAAATGGTTTGAATGGTGTAATCGTAAAATCTACAACAGCTACCTGCGCCTTTACTGAACTGTCCGCGAAAGTAGCCGTGACACGAGCCTGCATTGTAAATGGTTTGCCCGGAACAGCACCATAAATTTTTACCAAAATATTATTCAAATCTCCAATTTTGATGTTATAAGAGTAGGCATTTTTACCCATTTCATAAACCTGAGAATGTGCAAAATCGTTTTCTTTTTTATCAATCTCCAACTTATAAGTAATTGCTGAATTAGTGCCCATATTGTTGCCCGAAGTCCAGGAAAAAGTATAATTGGCGTTGTACATATTAGGCAAAAGCTCGTTGATCTCCGAGGTTTTCACGGAAAGTTCACTGATCTCATAATCCTGGCTGACCAACTCCTCTCTACAAGCCAATATACCAAGTAATAAGGCTAAGGGTAAAAGAAACAGAAGCTTTTTGTTCCATTTTTCTAAGTGATATGTATTGTTCATAGTCTTATTTATAAAATTAATATCCTGGGTTCTGGGTAAGGTTTGGATTACGGTCTCTTTCAATCTGTGGAATCGGTAAAAGAAGATGCTTATTAGCTGCATTGGATTTACCAATAGAATGAAGGAAGTTAAGACCATACTGACCATTATTAACACGTATAAGATCAAACCATCTGTGCCCTTCGAAAGCGAGTTCCATCCTTCTCTCGTGAAGCACTTTTTCACGGAAAGCTGTTTGAGATAATCCTGAAACAGGTGCTAATCCCGCTCTTGCACGCACTATATTAAGCGGTGCCGCTGCCTGTGATGTCTGTCCAAGTTCATTAAGCGCTTCTGCTTTCATCAGCAAGACATCAGAATAACGCATTACCGGAAAATTAAGCGGACTATTATTATAAGAAGGAAAAGCTGAAAAAGGAACCAGAAATTTTCTAACATTATAGCCTGTAAGCGAGTAGCTGGTCTTATAATCTTTACCATCATACTGCGGACATCCGTCATAGAAAATACTTTTAGCTTTTCTGTTGTCTCCGGTCTCATAATTGTCTACAAACTCCTGTGTTGGCTGATTCCATCCCCATCCGCCACCGCCGACAAAGTTAGATCCGCGTGGTGCCATAAATGGACTGGTCCAGGAAGCCTGATTCTGATTGTCCCAGAAATCATAATTGCCATCGGAAGCATACTGCACTTCAAAAAGAGACTCTGCAGAATTTTCGGTATTAACATTAAAGTTATCCGAATAATCAGCGTTAAGAGAATAGCCCATACCTTCCAGCTGTGTAGTAAGCTCTACCACTTTCTGCCAGTTGCCCAAAGTAAGATAAACCTTTGCCAACTGTCCTATAGCCGCACCTTTGCTTGCCCGTCCTTTATCGGCCTCTCCGTAGCTTTGTTTTGTAGGCAACAATTGTATCGCCTTTTCCAGATCTGAGATGATGAGTTGGTAGACCTCTGTTTCTGGCGCTCTTGAAGGATAAAGATCTCCACTCACATCCTGAGGCTCTGTAACTATTGGAACATCTCCAAAAAATCTAACCAATATAAAATAATAGTGGGATCTCAAAAAATACGCTTCCCCAAGACTTCGGTTTTTGATCATACTGTCGATATTTAGTCCAGGCGCAGCTTTGATTACAATATTACTGGACAAGATTCCAGGCCAAGGACCCCTCCAAAGATCCAGCACACCCTGGTTATCTGTACTGGTCACGAAATTGGACAACTGCGTGGTCTCGATCCCATCATCGCCGCCTCCGGCTCCGACAATGCTGTTCCCTGCAAAAATATCCGTGGTCCACATTCTCATATTATACAGTTTTGGCCACTGCAATGGCTGGTAAGCACCGTTTACCATCGTGATCAGTTCTTCTGCTGTTTTTGGATAATTGCCTGTGTTGATGGTATCAGGCTGCACTTTATCCAGAAAATCATCACTACAATTGATCATTGTAAGTGTGAATATTGCAAATAATGTAATTTTTATCTTTTTCATTGTTTTGTTAATTAAAATCCGACATTAAGACCAAAAGAAACTGTTCTTGTAAGAGGATAAGTCCCATTATCAATTCCGTTCACTGGAACTTCCGGATCAAAACCGGAATACTTTGTCCAGGTAACCAGGTTCTGTGCAGAAACAAAGATCTTCACCATCTTAAAATTCTCTCCAAAAACACCTTTTGGAAGCGTATAACTCAGGTTGATATTCTTAAGCTTAACGTACGAACCATCTTCTACATAGCGGTCACTTACACGTGAATTCTGATTGGGATCTCCAAAGATCGCTCTTGGCATATCATTGCTTGTTCCTGCACCTGTCCATCGTCCTAAAACGGCTGTACTCTGGTTTTGGATTACAGACATAGATTCTGTGTACATTCTGTTAGCGTTTAGTATGTCGTTTCCATAGCTGCCTTGCAAGAAAATCGTTAAATCAAAATTCTTATACGTGAATGTATTATTGAGTGAAAATGTAAATTTTGGATTTGGATTACCAATAATCGCTCTGTCCTTATCATTGATTACACCATCGTTGTTAAGGTCTTTGAAACGGATATCTCCGGGCGCAGTGCTGGTTGAAGGATTGGATCCCGGTGTCTGCACGGCGTGCGCATTGACTTCAGCTTGATTTTTGAAAACTCCTTCCGTTACATAACCATAAAAAACATTAACAGGATATCCGGCCATAATCTGTGCGAAAGTACTGTTCAGACCGCCCGATGCTGTGATGATCGGAGACTTGCTATTGATGTCCACCGCATTATTTTTATTATATGAAAATACCGCATCTGTAGACCATCTGAAGTTTTTACCTACAAAGTTCTTCGTTGATAATGTTGCTTCTATACCTTTATTCTGGATTTTGCCCGCATTGATAGAGGGTGTATAAACATCAGAATAACCGGAAGTCACAGGTACAGACATCGGCACCAGCATATCATTGGTATTCTTGACATAAGTATCTACGATCAAGCTGATCCTGTTATTGAACATATCCAAATCAAATCCAACGTTGTATTGCTCCTGCCCTTCCCATTTCACATACGGATTTGGTAACACAGTCGGCATTACAGCGCTCACATAAGTATTGTTGAAATTGTATAAATAGGTATTGTATGATGATGCAAACGCATAGTTCCCGATGTTCTGATTACCCGTGATACCATAACCTACTCTAAGTTTCAGGTTATTGATGGTTTTCGAATCTTTCAGGAAGTTTTCGTTAGAAATTCTCCAGGCCAAAGCAGCGGATGGAAACCAGCCCCACTTGTTCCCCACCCCGAATCTTGAAGAACCATCTCTACGGATGGTTGCAGTAAGGTAATATTTATCTGCATAATTATAAGTTGCACGACCAAGATAGGACATCAGAGCCCACTCAGAGGAATTTCCATGTTGTACTGCCTGCAAAATCCCGTTGTCGATCTGCTGAGTGCTTTCGCTGGCAAATTTCTGTACCGAAGCGTTCAGATAATTGAATTGATTGGTCTGCGCACTGCTTCCCACTACAGCATTGATATGATGTTCACCAAATGCTTTATCATACGTCAGCGTATTATCCCATAGCATTGTAATGCTTCTGTTGCTACCCTCGTACAGATAAGAGTTTTCCTGGGTTTTAATTCCCCAGGCGTACTTTGGAGACCAGGTCCTGTCATACCAAATATTAGCCTCAACTCCACCCAAAGATTTGAATTTCAAATCCTTGATAATTTCTGCTTCTGCATAAATATTTCCCTGAATGTTATAACCCTTTGTAGAGTTTTCTACAATATCAGCTTTCCCGATTGGGTTATCAATATCCCCGTACAGCATCGAGTTACTTCCCGGTCCGGCGTAATCGCCATTGGTATCATAGATTGGACGCGTAGGTAAAGAGAGAATAGTACCTTTGATATCGTAGCTTCCTTTGGTTTTCACATCGTGTTGCAACTTAACACTATTACCAATTTTCAGAAATGGTTTTATCTTCGTATCGCCATTCAATTGTACGATAAACCTGTCATAATTAGTATTAAGCACTACCCCTTTCTGATTAAAGTAACTGGCAGAAACATAGAGGTTGCTTTTCTCCGAACGGTCTCCGTATGATAATGAGTAGCTGGACATCACTGCCGGTCTGAAAAGGGCTCTTATCCAATCCGTACCCTTGCCCAAAGCCGCTGGATTGGCAAACTCAGGATTAGTAGCCATTCCGGCATTAGAAAGCAGCTCATTGTTAAACTGCGCATACTGAGAAGCATCCAGCACTTTCACCATATTGCTCACACTCTGGATTCCGGTAAAGGTATCAAAGTTGAGGATCCCGCCTTTTGCACCTCTTTTCGTAGTGATCATTACCACTCCATTAGCACCTCTGGAACCATAGATCGCAGTAGAAGAAGCATCTTTCAGGATGTTGATAGATTCCACATCACTCATATTGATCTGGTTGAGTCCACCGTTGAGCGGCATTCCATCCACCACGATGAGCGGATCATTATTCTGGATAGTCCCGGTTCCACGGATACGGAATGTTACGTTGCTTCCCGGCTCTCCGGAATTGATCACATTGACACCTGATGCACGCCCCTGGATCGCTTGTCCGATATCTGCAACAGGCTGATTCTCTGCCTTGGAGAGATTGATGACGGAAACAGAACCTGTCAGGTCTTTTGCTTTTGTTTTTCCATATCCGATGACTACAACCTCGTCAATCTTCTGCTCTTTTTGAAGCGTGTCCGACTGCTGGGCATATAAATTCCCCGAAAAATAGAGAGCCGCTATAACAACGGTACATCTCAGATATTTTGATTTCATTTATAAAGGTTTTTATTTTTTTTACTTGATGATGATTTTTTGTCCCACTATTTTGTTTTCAAGATTCACATTCAAGAGATAGGTTCCTTTAGTGATATTAGAAACATTGATCTCATATTTCGCAGCATCAATATTTTCTTTTTTAATTAGTTTTCCGCTCATATCGTAAAGCTCATAGCTCTTGATCTTATCTTCTTTAGAATTAAGGAAAATATTTCTGTCCGCAGGATTCGGATAGATCGTTAAATTTTGTTTCACCACATCGGATACGGCAAGCTGATTATAGATTTTATATTGCAGCGTCATATCATTAAAATCGATATTGTAATTACCCGCAGATAAGAGATTGAACAAGATATTAGCACCGCCGCCTGTAGTCTGCTGTGCGGTTCCTGAAAGTCCGGCAGAATTACCCCAATCGTTACCAGACCAATTATTGGTATTAGCAAATTTCAGTTCATAATCACCCCCCGCTAGTGCTATACCTGATCTTTGCCAAACATCGTCCTGAAGGGTCATTGGCTGTAATACCCAATTAGAAAATGTACCTCCGATAAACATATTTTGCTGATGAAATGGTGTAAACTGGATGCTGTACTGAAGTGTTATTTCATTAAAAGATATAGTATAAGTACCTCCGGATATTATTGTAAAATTGATATTGCTGCCGCCACCCGTGGTCTGCTGTGCGGTTCCTGAAAGCCCGGAAGCATTGCCCCAATCCTGACCGCTGAAATTATTGGTATTAGCAAACTTAAGTTCATAACTGCCTGGCAGAAGCATTTGATTTTTCAGCTTCCAATAATTATTTTCTAAAGTCATAGACTTCATGCTCCAGTTGTTATAGCTACCGCCAACATACATCTGTTGATTATGCCCGCCAGAGACATTGAAACTCTGCACCTGAGGAATAGCAGCACAAAAACCATTAGCACCGCTTTGCTTGGCCTGAACATACACAGTTCCATTGAAACCTGTCAACTGTACTTGATTGTTAACAATTATTGCAGGACCATAAGCCACTTCATACTGAACAGACTGACCTGCCGATGATAACGCTCCAGGATCAAAGGCTGGATCACTTGCATTTTTATTTGGAATAGCCGGGAAATTGATCGTTTGAGGATTGCAGCTTTCTGATGGGTTTTTAATTAATTTCAAAATCACACATCCGTGTGGCGGAACATCTACGGAGATTTCGCTCATCTTACCAAGATTGGCGTGCTGCCAAAGATCTCTTACCATTACCTGGCCGGTAAGTCCCAATTGGTTTTGGAAATTAAGGCTTCTTGTCTGTGTGGTGGTTTCCCGGTTGAAAAAACCGATGATCCAGTCACCATTTGTAAGCTGACCTCTCCAGGTTTGACTGCCAACATTGTTAGGATCATTACTTAGTGGTTTCCCTACAAATCTGGCGGCATTAAGCTCTAATAACTCAGAGTTTTGATAGAGCCAAAGATCATTGCCAATGGTGTTATACTGATCTGCAATTGTAACGGGTCCGCCTGCTAAGACATTAAGAGATATAACACTTCTCTTTTCCGTATCATTAGCAAAAGTGTTGATTCTCAGAAAGTCGCCATCCAGCTGAACTTTGTTATTCCCCGTAACTCTCGACCAATACACAAAACCGTCAAAAGCATTGTCATATTGTGACCAAGTTTCAAAATGAATACCTCTATTAACATCACTAAATCGATTCCAAGTACCTTCCAAGGCATCTGAGTTGATTCTGAAAAGGTGTCCGTACTGTGTCTCCAATTCTGCTACATTAAATAAATTCGGCATCACAAGACTTAGATAAACACCATTAGCATCACTCGCCTCACGCATCCATTTCAGCGCTTTTGCATACTGGGCTTTTGTCCGCTGAGGACCAACAGTACCAAGATTACGGTCGTGCCCGGACTCGAACCAGGAAAGGAAATCTACTCGCAGATATTTGATTCCCATATCGGCGTAATATTTTACGTAGCCTTTTACATATTCTTCTGCCCCGGGTCTGTCCACCTGAACCCAGGTAAACCATTTCGCATTCTCACTTGTATCAATAAGAGAAGAGACATTGATATTAGTCCCTACAATTTTTCTAGTTGTATCATTAGGATCTACGTGTAACCAAAGGGGATTTTCATACATCCCGAGCGTCATCCCGCGACTTTGTAAATGCTGTGACCACCAGGCATAATCGTGCTGCCATTGGGAAGAATGGCTGCTTCTGTAACCATTCTGATTGATCTGGCTTACATCTCCCCAGCCATCCATACAGATCATATTATAACCATAGGATTTCAGGTTTTGATCCAGCCAGTTGATATTATCCGTCAGAGCCTGTTCCGTAAGATAATTATCTTGTACACCAGCCATTTCGCGAGTGATATGATATTCATAAGGATTCCAATAAAGAGGTGCTTTATAAGGATTCTGAGAATAGCAAAATCCCGAAATGAATAACATAAAAACAAAAAAATGGATCTGCCTAAAAAAGTTAGTCTGTTTAATAATCATAATGAGATAAATTTTTTCGTTAACAGTTTTTTAACTGAATGTTAATTACTGTTGCTAATATATCTCTGTTATGAAATTAAAAATGCTTCAGAAAGTCAGCACAATTATTTAGGTAAATAAATTGGTTTGTTTTTCAAAAAATATATACTGAAAATGAGAACTTTAATAATTAAAGCATATTTTAAAAAAGTAAATATAATTAAGAAGAAATGGATCCAATTCCCATAATTCTATCTTCAAAATCATCATTTTCTATGACCGATTTGGCTTTCACTCTGCTTCTGTAATTATAAATTGTCCTTAAAGAGTATCTTAAAAAGTCAGAAATCTGCGCACTGTCATTGATTCCTAATCGAATCAAAGCAAATATCCTAAGCTCTGTGTTTAACACATTAGTGGACGGATATCTTTCTTCCGGTTTCAGTAATTTATTAATTTCTTCCACAAAGTTGGGATAAATCCTAAGGAACGCTTTATCAAAACTTTGATAAAGCTCATCCAGATCCATTTCTACATTTTTTTTATTATTTACCATTTCGCTGAGCTTATCAACCTGTCCTACCGATAATCTTTTGGAGATCAATTTTTTATATCTCTCAAATCGTTCCAGATAGATAGAGCACTGGTTGATAAAAAAAGCTACATACTCTTCTTTGATATGATTAGCTTCATCCAGCTGTACATTGAGACTGATCAGTTTCTCGTTCGCTGATCTGAGTTCTTTCCTGGACTTTACAATTATTTTCAACTGCCTGATCAACAGATAGGTTACCAGACCTAAGACAATCAGCATTATACTTATGGTCCAGACGGAAAACCTTAGTTTTTTGTTGGTACTGTTGATCTGAAGCGTATATGCTTTTTCTATAATGGGCTGAACCTTACTAATCTGGAAAGTTCTGAAACGGGCGTTATAGAAATTTGCATCCTCTATTGCAGATTCAAGAAAGCGGTACGCAGTACTATAATGGCCTTCTTTGTACAAAAGAAATGCGAGTTCCTGAATCGATCTATTTTCTGTCGTGGCTGATTCTATATCTTCAATGGCTGATAAGGCAAGATATTTTTTTTGATTTTCTGTATGCCCGATTTCCCCCTCTGCAGTGGCTTTGCAATAATATCCGATGGCCTTAAGCCGGTTTTTTTCAGGAACAGCATTTATAAACTTGTCAATGCTTGCACTTGCTTCTTCCCATTTGTTATCCATTTTAAAGATATTGTATTGGAAAAGATCTTTGAATACAGGATCTTTGGAAGAATCATATCCTTTATGATAATATTCCAAAAGCTTTGTTTTATAGGAATCAGCAAACATTTTGTTGCTTTTGCTGTATTCATAGAGATTAGTATAAAGAGACTCCGAAGTTGCATTATAAGAAAAAAGCAAAGCCTCCGGAACATCACTCTTGATGCTGTCCAGGATCATTTTGGATTCTGTAAACAGCCCTATGGAATTAAGAAGGTTACTTTTATTTATCAATGTTTCGTATCTCCAATTTTTATTATCCGCAGAATCAGCCAGAAGGAGATTTTTCTGAAGATAAGCGAGAACAGAATCACTCTGATAACCAAAATAATTATCCGCAATTTCCCTATTGTTCATATATTGATGTTCCAAATCAACATGATGATTCTTTAGCTTTGCCTTTAGATTAAAAATATTGCCATCTCTTTTTTTGCGGAATGCGGATTTTTCAGTTATAAGTGAATCCAGCTTGTTGATTTCCACGCTCTGATTCTTAATCTCACTATTATCCTGGCAAGAAATGATCAATAATAAAACAAGAAATAGAGATAGCAATTTTTTCGACTTACGGAAAAGCATTTTGATGCAGAATTTGAATTATCAATACAAATAACGAACAAAAATTTGTCACTTCTTTAATTTTTGAGAATAAAACTGCTTTCAATACTTTTCTTGTAAAAGTATTTCTGAAGAAAAATTATCAAAAACCTTTCTAGATTAAAAAGGAAGATTTTTAGAAACATCAAATATTGTTAATGCGTATCAATGACTGATCTAAGTCGAAACTATAACTTTGACAAAATATCAAAGTGGAAGATAGAAACAAGGGAAGCCTCCCACCAGATAACGGTTAATTTTCTATATCAAAGCCCGTCTGTTTCTGAAAATTCTCAGGCGTTAAAAATGCTTTTTGTAAAAATCATATAAGGCGTCGATATTGCTATCACATAGCAAAGGTATTGCTTTCTTCAGATACTCTTCATCCCAGTTCCACCATTGCATCTCCATCAGTTTATCAATATGTTCCTTGGAAAATCTTTTCTTGATTAGTTTTGCGGGATTGCCTCCTACGATCGCATAAGCGTCAACATCTTTAGTCACTAAAGCCCTACTGCCGATGACAGCTCCATCTCCAACGGTTATACCGGGCATGATCATAGCTTCACTGCCAATCCACACATCATTTCCTATTATTGTATCTCCTGATGTTTGAAATCCGTCATTTGCATTTTTGAAATTTTCCACTTCTGGCATATAAAAAAATGGAAAGGTCGATATCCAGTCGTACCGATGACCTTGGTTTCCCGCCATAATAAAACTGGCACCGCTTCCTATAGAACAAAAGGAACCGATTATGAGTTTATCAACATCATTCCGGTCAGGTAACAGATATCTTGCACAATCATCAAAAGAGTGTCCGTGGTAATATCCGGAATAGTATGAATATTTACCCGCGATTATATTCGGGTTTTTAATATGATCTTTAATGATTTTTCCCTTGAAAGGACTTTCGAAAACATTTTCCATTTAGCTTTACTGTAGTTATCCAAATTTACAAAAACAAAAAATTTATCTTGCTTTAATTATCGGTTCATAAGTCAATTCTCATTCAATCCCAAATTGTTAACCATTACAAATTTATCATTCTTTGGAAACATTGACCCATCTTATGTATTCTGAACTCTGCTCAAGCTCTGTAAGTGAAAGTTTTATAGCAGAATTCACGCTGCCACAAGCAGGATATACCCACTCAAAACGCCTGAGTGAATCGTCAAGATAAACCTTAACTTCAGGCTTCACTCCGAAAGGACAAACACCACCTACTGGATGCCCGGTCAATGGCTCTACATCTTCAGAGGAAAGCATTTTTGCTTTTATCCCAAACTCATCTTTAAATTTTCTACTGTCTATTCTTGCAGTGCCGCAAATAACAATCAAGATGATTCCACCATTCTTATTATAAAAACTAATCGACTTTGCAATTTCACCGCCCGTCACCCCCAATCCCTTAGCAGCAAGCTCAACGGTCGCACTTGACTCGTCAAGAATAATGATATCGTTATCTTTGTTCCACTTTCTTAAATGCTGTTTTGCTGTTTCTATGCTCATTGCTTTGATAGAATTTAATTTTGCCTTTGTTTTAAACAAAGCATTCTTCATGATTTCAGCTAAGTATGCTGACTAAACAAAAATAGGAAAACGATTTCTGAAAACCAGCTGAACTGTCTAGACATTCTTAATGTATATCATCAATTCCCGTTTTTTATAAATAATTTAGAATATCGTCAATACTTTTCAATTCCATAAAATTTTCGTGTTTCAGAACAGGATGATGTTGTTCATGCGCCCAGGTTACATGGTAAGGAATATGTCCTGCATAGCCACCCATATCCAAAACGGGCAGTATATCGGATTTAATGGAATTACCCAGCATCAGGAAATTTTCGGGCTTGCAATCCAGATGTTTTAATAACTTTTGATAATCGCTAACTTTTTTATCACTCATAATTTCGATATGATGAAAATAATCTTCCAATCCAGATTTTTTCAGCTTTCGTTCCTGATCCAGTAAATCACCTTTAGTGGCTACGATCAATCTGTAATCACCTTTCAGCTTTTCCAAAGTATCAGACACACCAGGCAATAATTCGATAGGCTTTTGCAATAATTCATGCCCTATAGCTATGATTTCGTCAATTAACTTAATTGGAATGGTAGCGTTGGAAATCCTGCCTGCAGTTTCAATCATGCATAATATAAAACCTTTTACACCGTAACCATACAGCTGCAAATTTTTCATTTCAGTTTTAAACAGTTCCTGCGACACCGAATGCTGAGGCAGATAATCTTCCAGTAAAGTACAAAATTGTTTCTCGGCTTCCTGAAAATAAGGTTCATTGATCCACAACGTATCATCTGCATCAAAAGCAATTGTTTTAATCTTGTTTTTCATTTTCTTTATTTTTGTATTTTGAAAAAGCAAAATTCAAAAAAGTAATAAACTGAAAAAAGGACATTTGTCCCGACCAATATATGTTACGAACCAATCAATCTTTTTCGACCTATATCCAGGAACTTTACGAGCAACAGGAACGAAAGGAAAATATTATCATAAAACAATACTCCAAAGGGCAGAAATTATTTTCTCAAAATGAATTTGCAACCAAGGTCATGGTGATAAAAGAAGGCATTACCAAATGTTTTTTTACGGAAAACAATGACAAGGAATATATCGTTGAATTTTTGGGCAAAGGCGAGGTCATCGGCGAAATTGAGCTTATCCGTCAGATCTCATGCTTATGCAGCATTGAAGCAATGACAGAGGTCATGGTTTACGCCATTACTCCAGATTATTTTTCTCAGCTTATCAAACACAGCTTTCAACTGAATAACCTGTTGTTGAATGTTTTCGCAGAACGAATTATCAATACTTCAAGCAGAGCTTCCTATCAACAGGTTTATACTATCGAGCATAGTCTGAATAAGCTTCTGGAACTGCAATCCAGACAGGAAATCTCCATCTCAAAGGAAGATATGGCTTCTTATCTTGGAGTTACCGTTAGAAGTTTGAACAGAATATTAAAATACACATCCAATGAATGAGGTACGTTCGCAGCGGTTATTTTGATACTATTCTCTTCCAATGAAATTACGGTAAATCTTAAAAAAATTAAACTTATAAAAATTTGTCGATGCAGAATAAGCAATTCTCCTGGGAGTCGTTAGTCATTATCTACGGATATGTTTCCTAAATGTTGTGCTAATGATTCAATTTATTTTATATTTTCAATATTCCTGTACCTACTCTAATAATCGTTGCTCCCTCCTCAATGGCTGTTTCCATATCACCATTCATACCCATTGACAATTCTTGCATTGCTACGTTAGGAATATTTAAAGCAATAATTCGCTGTTGAATATCTTTGAGCAATCGGAAACACTTACGCACTTTTCCGTTTCGGAACTAAATAAACCTATAGTCATTAAACCTTTATTTTCAAAGTTTCAAACTGTGCTACCTTTTTTGTTAATTCTACTGCATTGTCGGTTTGAACACCAAATTTATTTTCTTAAAAGAAAAGCTAAATTATTTCCCTATACAAAACTTAGAAAAAATATTCCCCAAAACCTCGTCATTTGTAAACTCTCCGGAAATTTCGCCCAGATGTTCAAGGGCGCTTCGAAGTTCATACGAGAGAAGTTCGGTAGAAATCTGAGAAGTTACCGCTTCTTCCACCCTATTAACCGAATCCAACGCTTTTTGTAAAGCCTCGTAATGACGCTGGTTGGTAATTACTACATTTCCTTCTTCGGATTTGAGTTGTTCCACATAAGACGATAATTCGTTTTTCAAGTCCTGAATATTCTGATTTTCGACAGCAGAAATTTTTATAAAATCAAAATCCGTTAATATTTCATTTCTGAAAATCTGTTCTAACTTTTCATATTGAGTCGGAATGACTTCATCGATTTTCGTAGCACAGATAATTAGTTTCAGATCATCTCTCAAAAGAGATTTTATCATTTCAATATCTTCTGAAAAATCATCCGTTCCTGCATCAGCCAAGTAAACTAAAACCTCAGCATTTTCAACTTTTTCCTTAGCTTTTTTTACACCAATCGCTTCAATTTCGTCCGCTGTTTCGCGTAATCCAGCGGTATCAATTAGCCGGAAAGCATGACCTTTGATATGGAGAATCTCTTCAATCGTATCTCTTGTAGTTCCCGCAATATTGCTAACAATCGCTCTTTCTTCCTTTAGCAAAGCATTCAGAAGTGTAGATTTTCCGGCATTGGGTTTCCCAATAATTGCGACCGCAGTTCCATTTTTAATCGCGTTTCCGTATTGGAAACTTTCGATTAGAGAATTCAATTTGTTTTCGATCTTTTGCAACAACATTTTAAGAGCGGAACGATCCGCAAATTCAACATCTTCTTCCGCAAAATCTAATTCCAATTCAATCAAAGATGTGAAATTCAGAAGATCATTTCTGAGGAACGAAATTTCATTAGAAATCCCGCCCTTTAATTGATTCAGAGCCACTTTCCGGGAGGCTTCATTTTCAGAAGCAATGAGATCTGCAACAGACTCTGCCTGAGAGAGATCAATTCTTCCGTTCATAAAAGCACGCATTGTAAACTCTCCCGCTTTTGCCATTCTTGCGCCGTTTTTGATCAGAACTTCCAGGATCCTTTTCCCTATATAAGGTGAACCGTGAAAGGAGATCTCTACGGAATCTTCGGTCGTGAAAGTTTTGGGTGCACGGAAAACTGACACCATTACCTCATCTACAACTTCATCTCCATCCTTTATAAATCCATAATGAACAGTATGAGATTCCGCTTTCTGAATATTTTTTCCTTCAAAAATCGTATTGACGATTTCAAAAGACTGCTCTCCGGATATTCTGATAATTCCTATTGCTCCTATTCCGTTTGCCGTGGCCAATGCACAGATGGTGTCCTGATTCATACTGGCAAAGTTACGGGTTTTTAAAATTCAATTAATAACAATTCGACTGCATCGGATTATCATTTTGACTTTTATCCAAACCACTATAATTTAGTATGAAACTAATCACTATAATTACCACTTCAAATCCTTATCTTTGCCCGAAATTTTTTAAGACAATGAATGCATTTATTGAAGAGCTGAAATGGCGCGGACTTTTTTCTGATATGACGCCGGGAACGGAAGATCAACTGAACAAAGAAATGACAAAAGCTTACATCGGGTTTGACCCAACTGCGGATTCTTTGCATATCGGAAGTCTCATCCAGATCAAGATCCTGGCTCACTTCCAGCAGCACGGTCATCAGCCGATTGCTTTGGTAGGCGGCGCAACAGGAATGATTGGGGATCCTTCCGGAAAATCTGCGGAGCGTAATCTTTTGAGCGAAGAAACGCTACTTTATTATGTTGATTGTCTTAAAAGCCAGTTATCCAGATTTTTAAAATTTGATGGAGATGGCGACAACAAGGCTATTCTTGTCAACAATTATGACTGGATGAAGGATTTCACCTTCCTCGATTTTGCCAAAAATATCGGAAAACATATTACCGTCAATTATATGATGGCCAAAGATTCTGTAAAAAAACGCTTCTCCGGAGACTCTGGCGTGGATGGAATGAGCTTTACTGAATTTACTTATCAGCTTTTGCAAGGTTACGATTACCTCCATCTTTACCAAAACGACGGCGTGAAGCTTCAAATGGGCGGATCTGACCAATGGGGAAATATCACTACCGGAACAGAGCTGATCCGCAGAAAAGCGCAGGGTGAGGCTTTTGCATTAACCGTTCCTCTGATTACAAAAGCAGATGGTTCAAAATTCGGGAAGTCTGAAAGTGGCGAAAATTATTGGCTGGATGCGAAGAAAACATCCCCATACAAATTCTACCAATTCTGGCTGAATGCCACGGATGACGACGCAGAACGTTTTATCAAATTCTACACTTTCCTTCCGAAAGATGAAATAGAAATGCTGATTGATGACCATAAAACTTCTGCCCACGAAAGAAAACTTCAAAAGAAACTGGCGGAAGAAGTAACAATCTGGGTACACGGAAAGGAAGAATATGAAAAAGCGCTGAAGGCTTCTCAAATCCTCTTCGGACAATCTACAGCGGAAGACCTTGTAAGCCTGGAAGAAGAATTGTTCCTGCAGGTTTTCGATGGAGTTCCTCAGAAGGAATTATCAAAATCAGAAGTTATCGGCAGTAATATCATTGACCTGATATCCGAAAAAACAGGTTTTCTGAAATCCAAAGCCGAAGCGAAAAGAGAACTCGCCGGGAATTCAATCTCTGTTAATAAAACCAAAGTTGGCGAAGAATTTTCTGTCTCCGAAAATGACTTGATCGATGGAAAATTTCTATTATTGCAGAAAGGAAAGAAAAACTACTTTATCGTAAAAACGATATAAAATACATATTCAAAATACAGAAAACTCCGGCTATTGTCGGAGTTTTTTATTTTTAATAAAAAAACATGCCTTTTTCAAGGCATGTCTTAATAAGAAAATAATGTAATAAAAATATTCTGGGATATCAGAAATCAATATTGGCAATTTCGATCCCGATTTGGATGCCGTTTTTATTTGGCAGATTGGCTTTGCTATTAAAAATTGGTGTAAAGTCTTTTTTGATGAACAAATTGACACCACCATAACCTAAACTGAATTTACCCCCGAAAAGAAAAGCATTCACGCCATCATCCAAAGTATAATCGTACTTTCGGAACTTATCGTTCTCATTGTAATATTTTACCTTCACAATGCTTCTCGTATTGATTCCTGCGTATGCACCCAGCCCAACTTTCCACATTTTCTTTCTAACATCCAGATATTGCTTCCCATCGTACTCGGTATATTTCGGATTAAGATAGAGCTGAAATTCAATTGGCAGCGTGAGGTAAACATTTCTTAGTTTTGAACGTTTTAATCGACCCTCCTGGAAATCTTCAAGATACAATTGCGAATCATTCTGAACAAAAACCTGCGGGCGTTTCGGCATATAAGTATCAGTTCTGTAAGCCAATCCGTATCTCAAAATCCAGGGACTGGTGAAGCTTCCCAATTGCTTATCCTTTCTGAACTGCACTTCCACACTGTGAGAATTTCCAATTCTCATTTCAGAATCATTTTCAAAGGGATTAAGACTGCTTTTATCTTTGGCAAGATTAGCAAATGCGTAACCAATACTTATCGCACTTGTATTGATATATTCCGTAGGTTCCTTTTTTTCTTTCCTGATGTTGATGGACAGTCCGGGACTTTTGAAAACGATAACATTTCTGTTCCTGATAGTGTCGGATTTCGTGTTGTAAACCGAATTAGTCACTGCCGTTTTGGTAATCTCTTCCAGTTGCTGACGTTCATTTTCAATCTTGTCATTGATAATGGCTTCATATTTTTTGGAAACGGTTTCTTTTTGGGAAATTTGTTCGGCTTTTGTTATTTTGCCAGAGTTAAAGGCATCATCAATTTTGTCAATCTCCAGCTTCATGTTGGATTTTTCTGTGGAAACTATCTCATTGACTTTATCCGTGTAGGATTTCATCTGATGATCAAGCGTAGTCTGTGCTGTAGCAAAGCCGGAAAGCATTGCTAAAATTAGAATTTTGAACTTCATAGTTTAATTATTTAGTTGTAGTAGAATCTTTGTCGTAGAGCGTAATTCCCAAAAGTTTGATACGCTTCGGGTTGGGAAAGTCCGATTCGTTTTTGATTTTTGGCGTGTTAATTCCCATTGCCGATTTTGGCGTTTCTGTTTTGGCTTTGTCTATTTCTACTCCGAAAAGTAAATCGGAAGAAGAAACGTATTTTATTTTTTCTCTTGGTTTCTGAATATCAGTCTGAACCAATTCTTCTCCTGATTCAGGAATCATGTGTGGCACTTCTTTTTTTATAATTAATTCTTTTTCAGGAATCAGACTCTGAGTTGGAATTTCATCTCTAACCGGAGCTGACGGATTTACATTTTCAACAGCAAAAGTCTGCTCACCGTCTTCTGAATTTTTTTTAACAGGAACTTTCTGTTCTGATGGCTCAATTAAATTAGTTTGATTGGCCAATTCCTGATTTTTATTCACATCAGATTTATCATTAAACATCAGAAAAGTGGCTTCCAGACCAATCATCAGGACTATTATAGCGGCATATCTTAACCAGACTATTTTCGGTTTCCTTTCTTTCGCAGGGAGTTGGTCTAGCTGTGCTTCCAATCTGTCCCAAAGACCTTCGGAAACATTCATTTCCTGTTGTTCGTATTTAGATTTCAGATTCTGCATTGTGTTTGGTGTTTTGTTGTTGATTAAAATAATCCTGAAGCCATTTTTTCGCCTTGCTCAGTTGGCTTTTGCTCGTTCCTTCGGAGATGTTCAGGATTTCTGCAATCTCCTGATGTTTCTTCTCTTCAAAAACAGCGAGATTAAAAACCAGTTTGTAACCAATTGGCATTTCTTTGAAAATTACCTCTAAATCTATATCTTGAGAAAATTCCGAAATATCTTCTATCTGGTCTGCAATGGCATCCGTAAATTCTGTTTCTGCATACAGAATATGCTTGTTTCTCCGAATGAAATTAATCGAATCATTTACGACAATTTTTCTCAGCCAAAAATGAAATGATTCATAATTCTTACAATCTTCAATCTTCGTAAAAGCTTTATAAAAAGCATTCATCAACACATCTTCCGCATCATCCCGATTATTAATGTAAGAATTCGCAACCGACAACATTTTCCCCGAAAACATCCCGAACAGGCTTCTCTGTGCCAACCGGTCATTTTTCTTCGCTTTGGAAAAAATATGTTGTAAATCTTTATTCATTTCTTCTCTCTGACTATAAGACGGCAAAATTCCAAAACGGTTGCCTCAATTCTCAAAATTAATTAAAATTAATTTATAAATAATTCATTATCAATAAAATAAATTCAACCCCTTAACCGATACAGATATAATAATTTTATTAAAATATTAGTTAAGATAGATTGCGTATGTATATTTTAACTGTTTAATTCCTGTTTCTCTATACGATTAATAATTCCTGATTAAAATTAATAAAATTCAACATTCATTATTTTCTCCTTATTTTTGCAAAAATTAAAACAAACGTGGTAAACACAGACCAAATAAAAGATATCCAATCCAGAATAGAAGATCTGCACAAGTTCCTTCAAATCGAAAAGAAAAAAATTGAAATTTCCAACGATGAAGAAAAAACTGCAGCTCCCGAATTCTGGGAAAAGCCAAAAGAAGCCGAAGTTTTCTTGAAACAATTGCGTTCTAAGAAAAAATGGGTGGAAAGTTATGAGGAAATCAATTCTCAGTTTGAAGATTTACAAGTTCTTTTAGAATTTGCAAAAGAAGACCCTGATTCTGAAAAAGAATTGGATGAGACTTTTCCTGAGTTAGTTGAAAAAGTTGAGAATCTGGAATTCAAAAATATGCTTTCCAATGAAGGCGATGAGTTGTCCGCGGTTCTTCAAATTACCGCTGGAGCCGGCGGAACAGAATCCTGCGACTGGGCAAGTATGCTGATGCGAATGTACACCATGTGGGCAGACAAACAAGGCTACAAAATCCGTGAACTGAATTTCCAGGAAGGCGATGTTGCTGGCGTAAAAACTGTAACCTTGGAAATCGAAGGAGAATTTGCTTTTGGTTACCTAAAAGGGGAAAATGGTGTTCACAGATTGGTAAGAATTTCGCCGTTTGACAGTAATGCCAAGCGTCACACGAGTTTCGTTTCGGTTTATGTTTATCCTTTAGTTGATGACACCATTGAAATCAATATCAATCCTGCAGATATTAGTTTTGAAACAATGCGTTCTTCTGGAGCTGGTGGACAAAACGTGAACAAAGTAGAAACGGCTGTTCGTCTTCGTCACGCACCAACAGGAATCATTATTGAAAACTCAGAATCTCGTTCTCAGCTTCAGAATAAGGAAAAAGCAATGCAACTTTTACGTTCCCGACTTTATGAAATCGAATTAGAAGAACGAATGAAAGCCAGAAACGAAATCGAAGCTGGAAAAATGAAAATCGAATGGGGTTCTCAAATCCGGAATTATGTAATGCATCCTTATAAATTGGTTAAAGATGTGCGCTCAGGATTTGAAACATCCGATGTGGACGGCGTAATGAACGGAAACCTGACACCTTTCCTGAAAGCTTATCTGATGAATGAGGGACAAGGTTCTGCGGATGAACTGGATGACTTGTAGAAAAGTTCAAACAAATTTGAATATTATTTTTAAATTTGATTAAAAGTATTGAAGTTATGAATACACAGATTCTTAATAAAAAACTAGAATTAATCCAATGGTTATCAACTTTGGAGGATTCTACTATCATTGAAAAACTACTTAAATTCAGAAAAGAAGAAACTAAAGATTGGTGGGAATCAATTTCCGAAGAAGAAAAAAAATCCATTGAAAAAGGAATTTCTGAAGCTAATAACAATGAATTAAAACCACATTCTGAAGCAAAAAAAATCTATGAAAAGTGGTTATGATATTCTTTGGACTCCAAACGCTTTAAAAAGAATTAGCGCAAACCATCAAATATCTTGAGAATAATTTTTCGGAAAAAGAAATAAAAAAATTGGCTAACAAAATTGAAAGCACACTCCTGTTAATTTCAAAAAATCCAAACCTTTTTCCAATTTCAGAAAATAAGAATATTCATAAAGCAGTTTTACTGAAGTACAATTCGATTTACTATCGTATAAAAAATGATAAGATTGAAATTTTATCATTCTTCTCAAACAGACAATCTCCTAATAAAAAGAAATTATAATTTTAAAAACAAAAAAGCCTCAGAAAATTCTGAGGCTTAAATTTTATATTTCGGTATTAAGATCCCAATTTTCAAGATAATCGTTAACGTGTTTCAGGAACATTCCTCCTAAACTCCCGTCCACAACTCTATGGTCATAAGAATGTGACATAAACATCTTTTGACGGATCGCAACCACATCTCCAAATTCAGTTTCGATAACTGCTGGTTTTTTAACAATCGCTCCAACTGCCAAAATCGCAACTTGAGGCTGAGGAATAATCGGAGTCCCCATAAGATTCCCAAAAGTTCCAACATTAGAAATTGTGTAAGTTGCACCTTGCGTATCGGCTGGTGTCAGTTTTTTATTTCTTGCTCTGTAAGCTAAATCGTTGATTGCTTTTGCTAATCCTGACAAACTTAATTGGTCTGCATTTTTGATAACAGGAACAATCAGATTTCCGTCCGGAAGCGCTGTCGCCATTCCAATATTGATATTCTTTTTCTTAATGATTTTATCGCCATCCACAGAAACATTAATCATTGGAAAATCCTGAATCGCTTTCACAACCGCGCGGATGAAAATCGGCATAAAAGTCAGTTTTTCACCGTCTCTTTTTTGATAAGAATTTTTGTTGGCGTTTCTCCAAGTCACAACATTCGTCACATCAGTTTCAATAAATGATGTTACGTGTGGCGAAGTATGTTTACTATTAACCATTGCATCTGCAATGATTTTACGAACCCGGTCCATTTGGATGATTTCGTCGCCATCGTTGAGTTGGAGGGTTTGAGGGTTTGAAGGTTGCGGAGCAGTTTCTAGTTTTATAGAACTCTCCGACTCGCACGCGCTAATACGGTCTGACACTCCTACACTATCACTCTCCGACTTGGAACTTCTGTTTTTCACAAAACCGAGAATATCTTCTTTTGTAATTCTACCTTCTAATCCGCTTCCTTTTATAGATTTCAATTCTGCTTCTGAAATTTTTTCTTCCTGAACAATTGATTTTACTAAAGGAGACAAATATAAATCTGAACTTTGATTATTGAATGAGCTATCGGTACTATTTGACAAAGGCTGTTCCAGAGTATTAATAACTTCTGGATCCGGTTTCACAATCTGGTCTTTGACTTCTTCGTAAGATTTAGGTTCTGGTATGTCAGAATCTGAAGATCCACCTTCTGTATCCAAAATTGCAATGGCTTCACCAATTTTAGCAACTTCATCTTTCTGTTTAAGTATTTTGATGATTTTCCCGGAGACTGGTGTTGGAACATCGGAATCTACCTTGTCTGTTGCAATCTCTACCACAGACTCATCCTCTTTTATAAAATCGCCTTCATTAAACAGCCAGCTGATAATTGTTGCCTCCATAACTCCCTCACCCATACTCGGGAGTAATAGTTTATATTCTGCCATTTTTTTGCTTTTTTGAATTTTTCCAAAAATACACTTTTTTTTATTAATTGTATAATGATGATATTTAAAATTAAAAAACTCTATTTTTTTATAAATTAGAGCGTGAGAATTATAAAATTTATCCAATGAATATTTACCTGAGTGCTATCATCCATATTAAAGAAAATGCTACGATGGAAGCCATTGAATTATTAAAAAAACTGGTTATCGAAACCCGCAAAGAAAAAGGCTGCAACCAGTATGACCTGTTTGAAGACAACAGAAACAAGGGCGTATTTTTTATCCACGAGAATTGGGAAACCAAAGAAGATCTTCAGCAGCATCAGGTTGCAGATCATATGATGAAATTTCGGGAAAGCGTAGCTCCATTATTGGAAAAACCTAACATAGCCTATCTCGGAAACAAACTTTTTTAATTATGATTTATACAATTATAATGTTAAATTTTTAATCAAAATTCAAATATTGTAATTTTATTTATATTTTATTCACTAAATAAGAATATTTTAAATATTTTTGTTAATCAAATTTTTATAATAATTTTAAAAATGAAAATAAATCAACTCACTAAAACTGCCGGTATTGGCGTTTTCTTTTTATTTGCAAACCTTAATGCACAATCCAATGAAAAAATCATCAGGGATTTCATTAAGAATGACGTAGCTTTTCGTAACAACGTGAACGTGGACTTCAGGATTCAAAATGAAGATCAGTCCCAAAGCCTGAAATCCGACATTGTAAACATCCAGCAGTATCATAATAACACTCCAATTTATAAATCTCTGGCAAAAGCAATTATTAAAGATGGAAATGTATTTTCCTTTAATAATAATTTTGTTAATATTGTTTCTTCCAATGTCATTCCAGATCAGATTGATAAATCCGAAGCTCTTTCAGCTGCACTCAGAGCAGTTGATATCAAAGAAAGAAACTATCAGCTGATGGACGAGATCGAAGGCGGTATGATCAATCTTCCGGATGACAAAGTGGCAAGCTTTAGATTTTATCATCATGTAAATAACAGTTTAGTTCCCGCACAGCTTTTCTTTATTAACAACACCAAAGAAAATAAACATTTTTCAGTTTTGGTAAGTTTACAAAATGGGGAAATCCTGGAAAAAAATAACATGATAATAGAATGTAATTTTGGTGACGGACATCTATACACGTCTGATGAAACATCAACACACTTATTAAATCATGTAAATAACAACGCCGTTGAATCCAGCCAGCGCAAAGCAGTTACAAGTGCAAGCTACAACGTTTTCCCATTCCCAGTGGAAGCCCCTACTTTTGGTGCAAGAACTATAGTTAATGATCCTTGGGATCTAAATGCTTCACCAGAAGGCTGGCATTCTAACGGAACTTTAAACTATACAAACACTTATGGAAACAATGTTTTTGCATACGTAGATAATAACGCATCGAATACTGCAGGATTTTCTCCAGCCAGCACAACGACTGGAACGCTTACATTCGATTTTCCTTTCGGCGAAGCAGCGAATGAAACTGCATACAGCAATAGAGCTTCTGCTGTTACCAACTTGTTCTATGCGAATAATATGATTCACGATATCCTGTATAAATTCGGATTTACGGAAACCAGCAGGAATTTCCAGTCCAATAATTTTGGAAAAGGCGGTGCAGGTAATGATGCTGTAAGAGCAGAAGCTTTTGACGGAAGTGGCTACAATAATGCTAACTTCAATTCAGGATATGAAATGCCATCCGGAGCTGTCCAGGCACCAAGAATGCAGATGTTTCTTTGGAATTACAGCGTTCCGGTAAAAACAAGATTATTCTATACTGATCCTACACTGGCTACAAGACCACCAGTGAATACCGGTGCCGCAAACTTCGGAAGACAATTAATGGAAACAGGAATAACAGCGGATGTAGCAATACCATCCGTAGTTACAGGTTGTACAGCACTAACCGCCGGTAGTCTGAGTGGGAAAATCGCACTAGTTACAACTGCGGGATGCGGATACAACATCAAAGCAAAAACGGTTCAGGATGCTGGAGCTATAGGGATGATCGTTCACAGAACAACAGCTAATACTGTTACGGACATGAATGTATCAAACGTTACCAATGTTTCCATTCCATCCATAATGATTCCTAAAGATGAAGGCGATTTCATAACAGCGGAACTTACGGCAGGTAGAACTGTTAATGTTAATCTGAAGGATCTGGCTGTTGGCTATAAAAATTCAAGTTTTGATAATGGAGTAATAATCCACGAATATGGTCACGGAATCTCTAACAGATTGACATCGCAAGGCTACAGCTGTTTAACCAACCTTGAACAGATGGGAGAAGGCTGGTCCGATTTCTTTGCACTAATGCTTACCAACACCTCAGGATATACTGCTACCACAGGAAGAGGGATTGCAACCTATTCAGTAAACACAGGTCCTACTGCATTAGGAATAAGAAGTTTCAGATATAATACCAATATGTCTCTGAATCCACTGACTTACGCTAATACTAACAGTACCGGAGGACAGCCACACGCAGTTGGAACAATATGGGCAACAATGCTTTGGGACCTTCACTGGAAAATGGCCGAAAAATATGGTTACAATCCTGATGTTACAGCAGACCCTAACTCAGGAAGTGCCAAGACATTACAATTGGTAATGGATGGATTGAAATTGCAGCCTTGTAATCCTAATTTCGTTTCCGGACGGGATGCAATTTTGGAAGCAGATCAGTTAGCCGGAGGTGCAGATAATTGCCTGATATGGAATGTTTTTGCAAGAAGAGGATTAGGTGTCAATGCATCCGCAGGAACTGCTAGCAGTATTACAGATCAGGTAGAAGATTTCACGGTTCCGCCAGCTTGCGTATTGGGTATTGAAGATATTGCTAAAAATAAAAGTTTTGGAATCTATCCTAATCCTGCAAAAGGAGAATTCTTTATCAAAACAGCACCGACAGTGGGGAATGCAACGATCAAAGTTGAAATTCTTGATATGAACGGAAAACTTATAAAATCTGTAGAAAGAAAGAAAAACAGTTCCGATGCTATTTCTACAAATGGATTGGTAAAAGGGACATACCTAGTTGTAATGACTGAAGACGGTAAATCCAATGCAGAAAAACTAATTATAGAATAATTAGAACAAACTAACAATAAATAAAAAACCTTTTCGCAATGAAAAGGTTTTTTTTATTTAGATGTAAAACTTAACAAAAATTTACCATTCAAAAATATTGGCATCAATATTGAAAAACTAATTTTGCTTAATATTTTAATTTAAAAAAGTAAATGAAAAATTATTTAAAGACAATTTTGACTTTAACATTAATCGGAAATAGTTTTTTAGCCTATTCCCAGACGATTGACAACAAATCGAAAACCATCTTGGACGATATTACTAAAAATTATAAGAGCAAGAAAAATTCTTATTTCAAGTTCTCTTACACAACAGGCACTGGTAAAGCTGCTCAATCACAAACTGGAATTTTTTACTCAGACAATAACAGGTATAAGCTCAAAATAATGGGCGTAGAACAGATTTTTGACGGAAACAAAGTTTATAACATCAATGATGAAGATAAGGAAGTTACCATCTCAAAACCAAACGAAGGACAGATACACTTCTCTCCTCTCAGCTATTTGGAATCCTATAAAAAAGATTATAATGTAAGTTATACAGGAAAAAAGACCATAAGCGGAATTCCTGTTGATGTAATCAAAATGACTCCGGTTAAAAACAATGGTCTAAAAAATGTCACATTATACGTTAATACGCCTCAGAAAAAACTGATAAAACTGGAACAGCTTTCCACAAATAATGAATTGGCAATAATTAGCATCAGTAATTATAAAGAAAACCAGACATTATCGCCGTCGGTATTCAGTTTTGACAAATCGAAATATCAGAATTATCTGATAACTGAATTATAAATCAAAATGCATTACAAACCGTAATGCATTTTTTTATTTCTTGACTTTAAAATCATTAGCTCCAGGATAAGGCTGAAGATAACCAAGATTCCAGTTAGACTGCAAGAGAGATTCTATGAAAAGATCCTCTCTGTATTTATGAGGATTATAAGGCGTTTTGAGATTTACATCAGCAATATTCCCTTTGACGTTCCACCAGAATGCGCTCCAGCCTCCTCTCAATTCTTTAATAATTTCATAAACCGTTTTCCCGGTGGCGCGGTTCATCAGTTTTGCAAAAACCTGGCCTTCCGATGTAGTGAGATCCCGAAGCTGTTTTTCGTAGCTTGCAGCGAGTTCAGTTTGGCGTTGTTTGATATACTTATTACGCTCCGAACCTTTCATATTAGCGCTTTCTCTCTGAATACTACGATACTGTTCCAGCGCATCCAGAAATAAGGGATAAACCCGATTCAGTTTCTTATTGAGAAAAAAATAAAAATTCCTGTCCAGCTGATTGTTAAAATGCGGATTAGCTCTCAAAACCAATTCATCCAGAACGATAACCTGCTCACCATTGATTTTATATATTTTGGCTTTCTGAACCTCATCATAATAATAATCGTTTCCAAATTCATCTTTTTTCAATCTGCTTTTCGGAATATCATCAAAAGAATTAACCTTTAATGTATCTTGCTGCGAATAGCAAAATACGCCAATAAACATAAAAAGAATCGGAAACAATTTACCAAAATTCATTACTTTTACTCCCATAAATATTAACAAATTTTAATATCAAAAATCATTCCCATTCGCTATGAAATTTGAAAAAAAATCAATTAAATTCCTGGAAGAATACCTCAATACCGCTTCGCCAACCGGCTATGAACACAGAGGTCAAAAAATATGGATGGACTATATCAAACCGTATGTTGATAAAATTGAAGTCGATCATTATGGTACAGCATACGGAATCATCAATCCGAAAGCAGCATTCAAAGTTGTTATAGAAGCTCACGCTGACGAAATTTCCTGGTATGTTAACTATATTACAGACGATGGATTAATCTACGTTATCAGAAACGGAGGTTCTGACCAGACAATCGCTCCTTCCAAAGTGGTTCACATCCACGGAGAAAAAGGCATTGTGAAAGGCGTTTTCGGATGGCCGGCAATTCATACAAGAAGTGCCAACCAAAATGAACCAACTCCAAAAATTGAAAATATCTTCATCGATTGCGGGGCCACTTCCAAAAAAGAAGTCGAAGAATTGGGAATTTTTGTAGGTTGTATGATAACTTATCCGGACGAGTTTTTTGAACTGAATGACAGATATTTTGTTTGCCGTGCTTTGGACAACAGAATCGGTGGTTTTATGATAGCCGAAGTAGCGAGACTTCTGAAAGAAAACAAGAAAGAATTACCTTTCGGGCTATATGTTACCAATTCTGTCCAGGAAGAAGTCGGACTTTATGGCGCAGATATGATCGCTGACACTATCCAACCGAACATTGCCATTGTGACAGATGTGACACACGACACTACCACACCAATGATTGAAAAGAAAAAAGAAGGCGACCAAAAATGTGGCGACGGACCAGTGGTTTTCTTTGCACCAAGCGTTCATCACACAATTCGTGAATTGATTATCAATACCGCAAAAGAAAAAGAAATTCCATTCCAAAGAGCTGCTGCGAGCAGGGCAACAGGAACGGATACAGACGCATTTGCACATTCCAATGGCGGTGTTCCAAGTGCATTGATTTCTTTACCTTTGCGTTATATGCACACAACAGTGGAAATGGTTTCAAAAGAAGATGTCGCCAATGTTATTAAATTGATCTACGAAAGCCTTCTGAAAATAGAACCTACTATGAAATTGAAATATCATTAATAAAGTAAAAAGTAATAAAAAAATGAAAAATAAACTCATAGCACCTTCCCTACTGGCTGCGGATTTCGGAAATCTACAGAGAGATATTGAGATGCTAAATAATTCCCAGGCAGACTGGCTTCACGTGGATGTGATGGATGGGCGTTTTGTACCTAATATTTCTTTCGGATTTCCGATAATGAAAACCGTTCAGCAACACGCCAAAAAATTCGTGGATGTCCATTTGATGATTGTAGAGCCTGAAAAATATGTGGAAGAATTCATAGAATACGGAGCAGATTTGGTTTCCGTACATTTCGAAGCTTGCACGCATCTTCACAGAACCATTCATCAGATCCAGGACAAAGGTGCGAAGGCCGGCGTAGTTCTCAATCCCGCAACACCAGTTCTAATGCTGGAAGATATTATTGCGGATGTAGATCTGGTACTATTGATGAGCGTGAATCCGGGATTTGGTGGTCAAAAATTTATCCGGAATACGTATAAAAAAATCAGCGAAACCAAAGATTTGATTTTGAGCAACAACTCTACCGCATTAATCCAAATTGACGGCGGCGTGAATCTGGACAACGCTGCCAAACTTTTCGAAGCCGGCGCAGATGTTTTGGTAGCCGGAAACGCTGTCTTCTCATCAGAAAATCCGGAGAAAACGATTGAACTTATGAAAATTTAATTGTTTTAGGAGCTAGATCCCGCTATCCGCTATATCTTTTTTTGCCAATGCTTTTTCCGCTGCAAAAAAAAAGGATGCCGCTACTATCGGGGCTATTGACAACATACTACAAAAAACAGGCTGTCAAAAACTGACAGCCTGTTTTATATTTAATTTTTTCCGAAAGAATTAGAAAATCTCTCTCCCCGAAAAATGGAATTGAGCTTCAATCAAAGCGTTCTCATCAGAGTCAGAACCGTGAACCGCATTTTCCCCGATACTTCTTGCAAACAATTTTCTGATAGTTCCTTCAGCCGCTTCAGCAGGATTTGTAGAACCAATTACCGTTCTGAAATCTTCTACTGCATTATCCTTTTCAAGAACCGCAGCCACAATAGGACCAGAAGACATAAACTCTACCAATTCTCCGTAGAAAGGTCTCTCTGAATGAACCTCGTAGAATTTTTTGGCATCAGCAACCGTAAGTTGTGTTAATTTTAAAGCTTTGATCTTAAAACCAGCCTCGCTGATTTTTCCAAGAATCGCTCCAATATGTCCATCTGCAACTGCATCCGGCTTAATCATGGTAAATGTGATTTTTCCTGACATTCTAATTTATTTTTTTTTAAAGAGTTGCAAATTTACAACAATTTTTCCTTATGTTTGCAACAGAAAATTCTTTTTCAAAGAGTCGGATTTTTTTGGCACAGTATTTGTTACATTTATTTCGATTCTCATGTTTAATTTGAGTTTTCATGGTTATTAGTTTTTACCCCAACTCCGGTTGGGGTTTTTTATTTTTAGTCCACTACATTTAGCAATAAAAACCGCCGTGACATTTTATTACGGCGGTTTGTTTTTATGATTGATTCTTATCAGTTTGATTTTTGTCAGCTCACTATTTTCTCAATTCTATTTAAAAATTCATTAATGAAATCCCTGATAATTAGCTTAGGAATTCTAATCTCCCTGGTCTACAAATGCTAATTCATCAGGATTTTTCACTGGATATTGCTCTGTAAAGCATCCAAAGCAATGGTTGGGCGAACCTAAAATATCTACAAGATTTTTAACACTCAAAAATTCCAGACTATCCACTGCGAGATAATCTTTGAGTTCATCTCTGGTCATATTAGCCGAAATTAAATCATCTTTTGTCGGTGTATCGATTCCCAAAAAACACGGCGCTACAATTGGCGGCGACACACTTCTGAAATGAATTTCCTTCACACCGGCATTTTTCAGAATCTTAACCAAACGTTTGGAAGTAGTACCTCTCACAATGGAATCGTCAATAATCACCACTCTTTTGTCCTTCATCTCAGAAATAATCGGATTAAGTTTCAGGTTGACAAAATGCTCTCTCATTTCCTGAGACGGAATGATGAACGACCTTCCAATATACCTGTTCTTGATCAGAATCGGACGAAAAGGAATTCCAGAAGCTTTGGAAAATCCAATCGCAGCCGGAACACCTGAATCCGGAACACCAATCACAATATCAGCATCTACAGGTGCCTGTTCCCAGATTTTCATCCCGGATTTTTCACGAACCTCGTGAACGTTGATTCCTTCTAATGTAGAATCCGGCCTTGCAAAATAAATATATTCGAAAGCACAAATTTTATTGACACAATCATCCTTGACCAAATATGATTTTAACCCTTCTTCATTATCACTTGTATAAACAATCTCACCAGGAAGAATATCACGCACATATTGCGCTCCTACTCCATCCAAAGCACAGGTTTCAGAAGCTACAACAAACGTATTTTCATCAATAGCTCCCAAAACCAACGGTCTGATCCCGTTAAAATCCCTGAAAGCAAAAAACTTATTTCTTGTAATTCCAACAACGGAATATGCTCCTTCTATTTTTTCCATTGTTGCCTTGATGGCACCACGAAGTCCAAGATCAAGATTTTTCTGAATTAATCTAAGAATTACCTCAGTATCAGAAGTGGCACGGAAAACGACACCTTCATCTTCCAGCTCTTTCCGGAGTTGTTTTGCATTCGTCAGGTTGCCGTTATGAGCGATCGAAAGTATGATCTGATCATATTCGTTCTTCGCAAAAAAAGGCTGAAAATTATATTTCTTTTTATCTCCTGCAGTGGTATATCTTGTATGCCCGATCACGGTGCTTCCCATAAACTGCTGCGGCTCTTCAATCGTTTTGAAAACATCCAGAACCAGACCTTCATCTTTTACAGAAAATATTTTTCCTTTGTTGCCCACTGCAATACCGCACGCTTCCTGACCACGATGCTGAAGCGCAAAAAGCCCGAACTGAGCCAGAGAAAACGTGTCAAGATTCTCCGTAGAATGCAATCCGAAAACGCCACATTCTTCCTCCATTTTGTCAAAAGGATAAGCTCCTAATTCCTCTTTGGAAAAATTTTTGGTTTCTTCAAATTCCTGATAACGGTTCTGGAAAGCATATTTTGGTAATGTGCTGTAATTTTGAAATTCTAAATCCATTTATAAATTTTATAGGATTTTATTTTTCTAAAGCCATTTGCAATCTGTCAAAAATCTCAACATAAGCTTCCGTGATCTCTCCAAGATCCCGTCGAAACCTGTCCTTGTCAAGTTTTTTCATGGTATCCTTGTCCCAAAGTCTGCATGTATCCGGAGAAATCTCATCTGCCAGCACAATTTTCCCGTCGGAAGTTTTTCCCAATTCGATTTTGAAATCGACAAGAATAACATTCATCTTATCAAACAAAGCAATCAAAAGTTCATTGATTCTACCTGTCAAAGCGTACATATCCTTCAGTTCTTCAAATGTTGCAGCGCCCAAAAAAACCGCGTGATAATCATTAATCAGCGGGTCGCCCAGTTCATCTTTTTTGTAGCAGATGTCGAAAATCGTAACAGGCGATTTGGTTCCCTCTTCCACACCCAGTCTCTGCGCCATACTTCCTGCAGCGTAATTGCGGACCACCATTTCCAATGGGATGATTTCCACTTTTTTTACCAGCTGTTCTCTGTCATCCAGTTTTTCTATAAAGTGTGTCGGGATTCCGTTTTCGGTAAGATAACAGAATATGAGTGTAGAGATCGCATTATTCAGTTCGCCTTTTCTGTCGAACTGACCACGTTTCTGCGCATTGAAAGCTGTAGCATCATCTTTATAACGTACAACGACTTCGTCTGGGTTTTCGGTAGCGAAAACCTGTTTAGCCTTACCTTCGTAAAGCATTTCTTTCTTTTTCATTTAAACTTTTTACTGTTAGATTTATGCACAAATTTACGAAAAATTTACATTCAATTTAATTCGTAATTGTTAGATTATTTTACAGATTAAAATCTCTCCTAGGATTGAAAAGATAGATTAACAGAAAAAAGAAAATCGAAACTCCCAGAAAATACTGGTAGTAATGAACGGATGACTGCGAGCTTATAACGGTGGAAGTAGAACTTGTGGACTTTTGCAGCTCACTCAGCAGATTGTTAATTGCATTATCCAGATTATTGCCGTCCAGGTAATTGCCTCCTGTAGCAGATGCTATATTGCGAAGTGCTTTGGTCTGCAGCTTGGAAACCACTGTTTCGCCATACATATCAGATTTATACCCCATCAATTGCCCGAAGTAATATTCCGGAATAGGTGCACCTTCTTCTGTTCCTACACCAATGGTTGTCACTCTGATTCCTTCTTTTTTGGCTAGGTTAATGGCTTCATCTTCGTGACCTTCATTATCCTCTCCATCACTAATTAGAACAATGTTTCTGGAACCTTTCGCTATGTTCTTAAATTTTTGAGCCGCAATCTGAATCGGTTTCAGGAAATCAGTTCCCTGGTTCTGAACCACGCTGGTTTCAATACCCAAAAGGTAATTTTCTGCCGCAGAATAATCACTGGATAAAGGCATTACAGAATAAGCATCGCCTGCAAAAACAATAATACCAACTCTGTCATTGGTCAAATTCTGCAGGGAATTGATAATGATATTTTTGGCTTCTTCCAATCTACTGGGCTGGATATCCTGGGCATTCATCGAGTTGGAAACATCCAGAACAAACATCGTGCTGCTGACATTTTGTTTCACATTGATTTCTTCTTTCCCACCTAACAGATCGATGATTGAAAATATCAGAAATAAAAATCCTAATAAATACAATATTGGAAACAGCTTCGTAAATCCGGGCGTTTTCTCAAACAAATCCTCCTGAAACCTGCTTTCTGCGAAAAGATTTCTTTTGCGTTTTTTCCAGCGGATATAATGGATGATGAAGTAACCGATGACAGGCAACAAAAGAAGTAACAACAGATACCAGTAATTTCCTAAATACCAATTCATCAGCTTAATTCAAAATTTTAAAAATAACCCATCTCAATAAAGCATCCAACATCAGAAATGCCAAAGCGATCCAAAGGAAAATCCTGAAATACTCTTCATAATTATACAATTTGGAAGATTTAACATCCGATTTTTCCAGTTGATTGATCTCGTCATACACATTCTGAAGGCTGCTGTTGGATGTTGCACGGAAATATTTTCCGCCCGTTAATTGTGCAATATCGATCAATGTATTTTCATCGATTTCGGTTTTTTGTTCAGTAAAAACAATATCTCCAAAAATATTGGTTCCCGTTGGGAAAGCGGCAAAGCCATTACTTCCGATCCCGACTGTATAGACTTTGATACTGTTATTTTTTGCCAATTCCGCTGCAATCTGAGGCGGCATTGCATTTAAAACCGTATTCACACCATCGGTCATTAGAATGATGATCTTGCTTTTAGCTTTGCTTTTCTTGAGGTGATTCACTGCAACAGAAAGACCTTCGCCAATTGCCGTTCCCGGTTGTAATTCCAGAGGATTCAGCTGATTAAGTTCATCCACTACAACCTGATGATCCGTTGTAAGAGGAACTTTGGTGTAAGCTTCGCCTGAATATGCTACCAGACCCACTCTGTCGTTTTCTCTTTTATTCACGAAATCAACAGCGATTTTTTTCAAGGCTTCTAACCTGTCCGGATCCAGATCTTTTGCGAGCATACTCAGTGAAACATCTACTGAAAGCATAATATCAATCCCTTTCGATTCATCCCGGTCTTGCGAAACTGTATAAGTTCTTGGTCTTGCCAGAGCGATTATCAGGGCAGTAAGGATAAAATACTTAGAAATCTTGAGGAAAATCATTACAAGAGAGATACTTCCCGCAGCCTGCATATTTTTGACCGACGGCACTGCAATACCTTTACTCTTTTTTTTGCCTGCATCCAAAACCAAAAGTGGGATGAACAAAATAAAAAGCAATAAAAACCACGGACTGTAAAATTCAAAATTCACGGGTTATCTATAATTGATTTAATGATGATTGATAAATGATTTATTAAAATTTTCTAACTTTAGCTTGCTCTTCTGCTGAGAGTTCCGCAACCGAAGCACTTCTCAGATGTTCTGCTTCCACATCTTTTGCAGATCGTTTTACAAACTCGCGGATGGCTTCAAAGTCTTTTGACATCAGATCTTTTGTTGGGATTGTCTTTGCAAATTTCACAAGATCACCTCGTAAAAAAATATCTTCCACAAGTTTTTCATTTTCCTGTGAAATCGCATTCGTACTCTTCATATAATCAATGAGATCATCGGTAAGGAGAACATCCGCAGGAATCTGATATTGCTTTGTGATAAAAGTTCTTGTAATGTCAATCAGTTCGACATAGAAAGCACGGAAATTTTCGTTTTCGATATAATTTTTCTTTCTGAGCTTATCCAGATCTTTCAAAGTCTGGTTTGTTGTAACAATAGGACTGGTTTTTCTTTTTCTTCCCCATTTTACAATACCTATAATCAGAACAATAATTGCAATGATAATCAGAGCCAAAAGGACATAAAATTTGTATAAATCCCAATAATCTTTGATATCCAGTTCCACTTCCTTGTTCTTCATAATGTCATTGATCTGGTCACCTTTTTTGGCAGTGTTAATGACCTCGACTTCATAAGGAATTGTCTTCATTATTTTCCCACCGACTTTGACCTCGATTTCGGGAATTTTGAACTTTCCTTCCTCAAAAATGGCAAACTTAACGGAACGCAAATAGATGTCTTTCTGCTTGGCAATACTGTCATTGACCATTTCGAAATGGAAAGGCAGCAGCTCATTGCGTGCTGCAATCTGCACATCTTTCCCCTCCAGATCCAGAATCTGGATTTTGAAAACCGCTACTTCGCCCAAAGCCAAAGTGGTTTTGTCTAGATTAGATGACAAAATCTGACCAAATCCAAAACTCGAAATAAAGACAAAAAAAGAAAGAAATACTTTGAATACAACAGAATATTTGTCATTGACTCCGTCGAATCCGTTGGATTTCCGCAGGAGTCTAAGCGTTGAGATTGACTTCGTCGAACCACTAACCGTTAGGTTTCTTTCAGAATGACAAATACTGTGCTGAGTGGACTTTATTAATTTCATTAATTATTTTAAATTCTCGCTGATCTAATTGATTTAGCTTATTGGATTATTTCCTAAAATATTGATACAAAAGTTTGCTGTAATCATCAGAAGTTTTGATGTCTAAAAAATGAGCCGAAGAATTCTCGAATTCATCTTTCACTTGCCGTATTTTTTGTTTTTGTTGCTCTGCATAATTGTAGCGCCATCTTGCGCTGGAAGTATTGGTCCAGACTTGTTTTCCGGTTTCAGAATCCCGGAAAAGCGCATAACCTATGTCCGGAATTTCCATATCTTTTTCATCAAAAACGCGAAGTCCCAAAACCTGATGCTTTCTTGCTGTAACATTCAGAATTTTCTGGTCGAATTCATCTTCAAAATCAGAAAACAGAAAAACCAATGATTTTCTTTTGAAGACACTCATCATATAATTGAATGCTGAATTCAGATCCGACTGTGCGGGAACATAATCCGCAGTCAGGATATTGCTGATAATGGATAAGACGTGCTTTCTTCCTTTTTGGGGCGGAACAACCTTCATTACCTTGTCCGCATATAAAATCAATCCGACCTTATCGTTATTTCCTGTTGCTGAAAACCCGAGGGAAGCGCAGATTTCTGCAACATATTCTCTCTTCAATTGGTTCCTGGTTCCATAATCCATTGATGCAGAAATATCGACAACCAGCATCATCGTGAGTTCCCGTTCTTCTTCCATTACTTTTACGAAGGGTTCGCGGAAACGGGCGGTTTTATTCCAGTCGATTCGTCGTGTATCATCTCCGAATTGGTATTGTCGAACCTCGGAAAACGTCATTCCCTGACCTTTAAAAGCGCTATGATATTGTCCCATAAGCGATGCTTCCGTTTTCTTTCGGGTTCGGATTTCAATTTGCTTTACTTTTTTGACAATGTCTTTTATCTGCATAATCTTTGGCGGTCATCTGTTGATAGTTTTCAAATCATCTCTTTTCTTGATATATAATTCGACAACTGACTACTATCAACTGATAACCAGATTTTAGAAAAATATTTTCTAAATTATTTTTAATATTTCAAAATTCGACTTCTACGGAGCCGTTTTAGTTTCAGGATTTTGTTTTCTACAAACATTCGTTCCTACGGAACTTTCCAAAATCCTCTCGAATCTCAAATCTTTAATCCTTCAAACTCTCAGATTATCCAATTCTCAAACCCTCAAACTCACTTAAGGCGCTTGTATTTTCCCCAATATTTTGCTCACAATATCATCCTGAGTCACTTCTTCTGCTTCCGCTTCGAAACTTAATCCAATTCTATGTCTCAAAACATCTTTTGCAATTTCTTTCACATCTTCCGGAATCACAAATGCTCTTCCCTTGATAAAAGCATAAGCTCTGGACGCAATCGCTAAATTGATACTTGCTCTCGGCGATGCACCGAAACTGATGTAATTTTTGAGTTCAGATAAGCCATACTTTTCAGGATAACGCGTGGCGAAAACCATATCCAGAATATATTTTTCAATTTTCTCGTCCAGATAAATCTGATTAATCAATGTCTTCGCTTCAACAATCTGTTCAAGATTAACAACCGGGCGGATTTGCGGAATGTCCTGTGTAGAAATCATCCGCATTACTTTTCTTTCATCTTCAAACTCCGGATAATCGATCTTACACTTCAGCATAAAACGGTCAGTTTGTGCCTCTGGCAAAAGATAAGTTCCTTCCTGGTCTATTGGATTTTGAGTCGCCAATACGAGGAAAGGTTTTGGCAGCGATAATGTTTCATCACCGATGGTAACCTGCTTTTCCTGCATCACTTCCAAAAGTGCGGACTGAACTTTCGCAGGTGCTCTGTTGATTTCATCTGCCAGAACAAAATTGGCGAAAACCGGTCCTTTTTTTATGGAGAAATCGTTGTCTTTGACATTATAAATCATTGTCCCAACCACATCTGCCGGCAGAAGATCCGGTGTAAACTGAATTCTGGAAAACTGTCCGTGAACAGCCTCTGCCAGCGTTTTAATAGCTAAGGTTTTTGCCAAGCCCGGAACGCCTTCCAGAAGCACGTGCCCATTCCCCAGAAGTCCTATCAAAAGGCGGTCAATCATATATTCCTGACCGATAATAGCGCGGTTGATTTCTTGTTTTAGAATATTAAAAAAGTAGTTCTGTTCCTTTACTTTCTTTGTAAGCTGTCTGATATCTTCTGCTTGATTCAATTCTGACATAGTTAATCTTAATAATTGGTAAATTTCATATAAAAACCTGCAACAGCAAACATAACAATTGCTAATCTTGCGTTAAATATTTGTTAAAAGACAAATCGGATTGTTATAATCTCCAACCTCTGATCTTTAATAAAACCAGAATATTTGTCGTTTATTAATAATTAATATAACTTTGACCTAAATAAAGCTTACTGAAAAATGAATTATCATTTTGCCAATCACAGACAAGTTAGAAAAAACCTGCTGGACATCTTACAAAATACTTCAGAAAAAGATCTTCTTACCATCCCGGACGGCTACAATAACAACATCTACTGGAATATTGCCCATTGTGTCGCAACACAGCAATTATTATGTTATTACCTTAGCGGAAACCAGTTCAGAATCGATAAATACTGGATAGAAACTTATAAAAAAGGGACTTTTGCAAATGTGGATGTGAAACCATCCGAAATAGAAGACCTCGCTTATCTTTTAATTGAAACGTCAAAAATCATGATGAAAGATTTTGACAATGATTTTTTTCCGGATTATACGCCTTATTCTACAAGCTTCGGGATTGATTTGAAAAATATTCAGGATGCAATTATTTTCAACAATATGCACGAAAGTCTGCATTATGGTTATATTCTTTCCCAGAAAAGAGCATTGATTGGAGAAGGATTGAGCAGTCTATAATTTATTATCAATGAAGTTCCGGTATATTTTTCCGATTTTAATTTTAATGATTTTATCCTTTTCAAAATCGGAAAACGAACGGTTTAAATATTACAAACCCATCAGTAAAACTCAGGAAATCGAAGTTTTATATTTAACTTGGAGTGACACAACTTTACCCAACTTTATAAAAGTTTCTGATTATAATAAATATGTGGACAAAGCAGATTTATTTGAACATTGTTTTTATGTCGATTCCAAAAACCCGGAAAAAAGGAAATTCAAAATTCCAGTTACGACAGATAAATTGATTAAGAAAATTCCGTTGACATTAAAAGGAAAATTCTTTAAAACCAAACAATTTGACGATACTTACCCTACTCCACTTTTCGAAGATTTGAGAAAAACCGGCGATTTGAAATTCAAGACTGAGAATGATGAGTTTCTTGTTTTTGTATTGGATTGAGAATTGAACCACAAAAGTCACAAAAGTTTTTTTTAATTATGCTATTCAAAAATCATTTCGGATAGATTTTTCTTTTTTGCACTTAATCTAAAATCGACTCTTTAAGAATTTCCTTTTGTGACTTTTGTGGTTGAAAAACTTTACAATTTCATTAAGATAAAACTAATTGCAAAAACCTTACTTTTGCAAAACAAAATCTCATTAATGAATCAAGAGAAAAAAGACGATTTTATTTTCGGGTTGAGACCTGTATTGGAAGCCATTGAAGCTGGAAAAACCATTGACAAAATTTTTGTTCAGAATGCTTTGCAAGGTGAAATCTACATTGAGCTGAAACAACTTCTGGCAAAACACAATATCCGTCCTAATTATGTTCCCGTAGAAAAACTAAACCGATTTACCAGAAAAAACCATCAAGGTGTGGTAGCTTTTATTTCTGATGTTCCGTTTTATAAAATCGAAGATGTATTGCCACAGCTTTTCGAAGAAGGCAAAACACCTTTTATCCTGGTTCTTGATCGTTTGACAGATGTGAGAAACTTTGGTGCAATCTGCAGAACTGCGGAATGTGTTGGCATTCATGCCGTTGTAATTCCGGAAAAAGGTGCTTCTCCAATTAACTCTGATGCGATTAAAACTTCGGCTGGAGCGATATATAACATCAAAATCTGTAAAGAAAAAAATCTCGCTCACACCGTGGATTTTCTTCAGCAAAGCGGCGTTTCCGTTTTTGCAGCTACAGAAAAGGCGCAGAAATTGATATACGATGTCGATTTTAAAGAACCTTGCGCAGTTGTAATGGGAAATGAAGAAACAGGAATTTCCAAAGAAGTCCTGCATCACGCTGATGAAAAAATAAAGCTTCCGATAGAAGGTAAAACACAGTCTCTGAACGTCTCTGTAGCTTGTGGTGCCATTCTTTACGAAGCTGTGAGACAGAAATTGAGTTAGAAAGTTTCTGAGTTGGAGAGTTTTTAGAGTTTTAGAGTAATTTCCTAAAACCCTTTAACATTGAATCTGGAAAATACAATAGTGATAGTAGTGGAAATCCTTTTTATTTTTTGGATTGGCATCGGGAATGAAAAAATAAAAAGATTGTAACGGATAGCCCGACCCGGGCGGCTGGTCCTTTAACAGGCTCAGGAAGATAAGCTTTGGCGAGGGGATTGCCCAAATAAAATTAATTAAACAGGATGATCAGGAATCATCAATTATCAAAATATCATTTATGAAAAAAATAACAGCGCTTGCGCTTATAGCTATAACATTGACTGCCTGCAAAAAGGAAACGAAAACCGTAACCAGAGTAGATCCGAAAACAGGAAAAACTGAAACTGTAACAGTAGAAGTTTCTGACGAAGAAGCGGCAAAACCAAAAGCAATTGCAGACAGCAGCGGTGTTTACAAACAGAAATTTATCCTGGAAAAAGGAACGACTTATCCATTGGTATCTTACCAGAGAGAGGTGCAAACTCTAACAACGCCTGACGGAAAAACAATCTCCGGAACCAAGGAAACGACTGACGAAATGTCCGTGACAGTCAATGATTTCAAAGACAATATCTATGATATGACACTGAATATGGTGGGAAAAAGGATGTCCAGTTCTGCCAATGGAAAAACAGTGGTTATTGATACGAAACAGTCTGCTCCCAAAGAAGAAATGCTTAAAATGGATTACCTGATAAGCAAAGGTCTGGCGGGAAACAAGCTGAATGTAAAAATGAATGCTTATGGAAATATCAAATCCATTACAGGTTTTGAAGCGGTTCATAATAATCTGAGAAAAGCCATCGCAGGAACAATTAAAGAAAAGAAACAACAGGATGAAATCATAGAGAGCTTCAAAATGGGATTCAATGAGGAAATGATGAAGGAGCAGCTGAGCAAAAACCTGAAACTGATTCCTGCAAAAGGCACGAAGATCGGGGAAAAATGGACCACTTCCGAAGATATCGACCCGAGTGGAAAGCTTAAACAGACTTTGACATTCACACTCGTAAAAGTGGAAGATGGAAAAGCGGAAATTGATGTAAAAGGAACGATCCCGTCCAAAACCGACAAGCAATCCAAAGACGGAATGACGCACAGTATGAGTATGGGAGGATCCGAAAGCGGAAAAATCATTATCGATGAAAATACAGGCTGGCTACTGAATCAGAACTTATCTGTGAAAACCAATCAGAAAGAAAGCCTTTCCGACGGCAAACAGACTCAGAGCATGAGCAAAAACTCCACCACTTCTATTATCATTAATCCTTCATATAAATAAAATCAGAAAATGAAATACATTTTCGAACTTATACTGGCAACCATCATTATATTCTTCGTCTGGAATATTCTGAAACGGTTGTTCTTCAATTCGTTCTATAAAAATTTCCCCAATTTAAACCCAAGAAATCAGCAACAGCAAAATGAACGAAGCAATACCAAGAAAATGCCTGACCAAAAGGTCAAGTGGGATGCGGAAACTGTGGATTATGAGGAAATAAAGGAAGAGAAGAAACCTTAGTTTAAATCTTAATTAAAATAATACAAAACCTTTCGGATTTTTTAGTCTGAAAGGTTTTTTAATATTAAATTTGGAATTCGAAAAATCTAAAGCAATCATTGTATGTTCAAAAACAAAAAAAATCTGATATTCGTTCTTGCAAGTCTTGTCATTTTTATTTTGCTGGCAGTAGTTTATGCTAATCCTGTGATTTCAGGAAAGCGGCTGATGCAGCACGATATTGTGTTCTATAAAGGCGGTGCAGAAGAACTTTTGCAATACCGGGCGAATAATGATAAGGAAACCTACTGGAGCGATGCAATGTTTGGCGGAATGCCAACTTACCAAACGGGTGCACAATTCCGTGGCGATATCATCAAAAAAATTGATGATTTGTTTTTGTTCCTTCCGAAACCTGCTAATTATTTATTCTTGCTGTTTGCCGGATTTTTCTTTTTAGGAATGGTTGCCGTTAGAAACTGGAAATATGCTTTGTTGGGTGCAACCTTCTTTGGCTTATCCACTTATTTCTACATTATTATTGCGGCCGGACACAACGGAAAAGTTCATACAATTGCTTATTTCGCACCACTTTTAGCCGGAATTATTCTCGTTTATTTTAGAAAAAAATACATTCTCGGATTCATTGTCACAGCACTTTTTGCAGGTTTACAGATTTGTGCGAATCACCCGCAGATGACATATTACCTGTTCCTTGGATTAGGATTTTTATTCTTGTCCGAATTGATAAGAGCCATCAAAGGAAAAATCGAATGGAAACATTTCTTGATTTCTTCCGGAATTGTTGGATTCGCAGTAATAATCGGCGTTGGAATGAATTCCCAAAGAATTATGGCGAATGCCGAATATGTGAAAGAAACCGTCCGCGGAAAACAGATTCTTAATACGAAATCTCACACTGCAGGAAAATCCGGGATGGACAGAGAAAGCATCACTATGTGGAGCTATGGAAAACTGGAAACGCTTAACTTATTCATTCCAAGATTAATGGGAGGTGGAAGTCAGGAGCCGGGTTCTGACAAGATGATGGAGAAAGTACAGGAATTGGCTCAGGAAAACATCAGATCTCAACAAGAGTACGAAATGATGATGAAAGGTTTTGGAAGTCTGACCTATTGGGGCGATCAGCCGAGCACTTCCGGACCAGCTTATCAAGGTGCGGTGGTTTGTTTCTTGGCTGTTTTGGGGTTTTTCTTTGCCAGAAAAAAGTACAGATATTGGATTTTAGGCGCTTCGATTTTGACTGTTTTATTGGCTTGGGGAAGTAATTTCGCTGCTCTTACAGATTTCTTTATCGACTATGTTCCGCTGTACAACAAGTTCCGCGCGCCGTCTTCTATCTTGGTGGTTGTAGAACTTTTGTTCCCATTGGTCGCCATTCTCGGATTATACCGATTTTTCACCGATAATAATCTGACCGAAGAATACAAAAAGAAAACCCTGCTTTACGTTTCAGCAACAGTTCTCGGAATCACGTTGATTTTGTTGATTTTCGGAAAAGGAATTTTAGGATTTTATACAGCGAATGAGAAAACCTATCTTCCGCCATTTCTATTGGATTATTTGGTTGATGAAAGAGCATCAATGTTCCGAACAGATGCGTTCAAAGCAATTATTTATGTTTTGATTACATCTATTGCATTATTCTTAGGATTAAAGAAAAAACTGAATATCAATATTGTTTTATTAGTTATTGGATTTGTAAGTTTATTTGACCTTTGGACCGTTAACAGACGTTATTTGAACGATGATAATTTCGTTGATAAAACTTTTGCTGATTCGCCATTCCAGACAGAAAATTCGGAATATCTGATGAGCAAGGCAGGAAATGATTCATTTGTTCAAAGTCTATTGCAACAAACCGAAGTCAACAAAGCACTTCAAACGATTGCCGAAAAAGACAAAGACCATTACAGGGTTTTTAATAATATCCTGAATACTTTCAGCGAAACGAATACGTCTTATTTTAAATCTTCAGTCGGTGGTTATCATGCTGTGAAATTGAGAAGATATGATGATTTAATTAATAAATATTTTTCAACAACCGACCAGGTAAAAACTGTGAGAATCCTGAATATGCTGAACACCAAATATTTCTTAGTTGGCGACCAGCAAAAACCAGAAATCACACCTAATCCAGAGGCAAATGGCAATGCTTGGTTTGTTTCTGATATTAAATTCGTGAACAATCCTAACGAAGAACTGAACGAAACCGGAAATGTGGATACCAAACAAATTGCAGTCATTTCCAAAGATGATAAGGCTTACTTTAATGGAAAAAATCTGGCAAAAGATTCAACAGCTTATGTTGATTTAAAAACTTATCAGCCTAATGAATTATCATTTGAATCTTCTTCTAAAACACCTCAATTAGCCGTATTTTCAGAGGTTTATTATCCACACGGCTGGAATGTTTATCTGGATGGAAACAAAGTTGATTACATCAAAGCGAATTATCTTTTGAGAGCACTTTATGTTCCTGCAGGAAAACATAAAATCGAGATGAAATTTGAGCCAGCTGTTATCGAAAAAGGAAAATTATTCTCAATGATAAGTTTTGGGTTGTTTGTTTTGTTGAGTTTGGTTGGGATTTATTTTTTGGTTAAGGATTCTCGGAAATCTGAGATTGCTGAGGCTTAATTAAATTAAAATGAAAAAATTATTTGGAATATTTAGTGTTTTCTTAATCTTATCTATAGTCTCTTTATATATTATTTTCTTTAGCAATTATGTAATGCCTTGGGATAAAGAAGAAGCAATTAAAACTACTTTAAATTGGTGTGGTTTGAGAGAACTTCCCAAAAATTCTGAAATTATAACTTTAGAAAAAAGAGTTTCAATATTTACTCGACAGTTTATTGTTGAATTTGTAAGCTCAGAAAATGAAATTAAAGATTGGATAAAGAAAAGTAAAAGATTGAAAAACAATCAACCAAAACTGAATTCAAATAAAGTAATTTATGAAATATATCCTGGAGAAGATGATTCTTATGGTGGAAAAGTGGAGATTAAAAATGACACTGTTAAAATAAATATGAGTTGGAGTTAATAACTCTTTCTTACAAATTAAAAAAGCAACTCAGTTTCGAGTTGCTTTTTTATTTAGATTTGAAATCAAAATCAACAAAAACAAATGAAAGAAATTCTACAAACCGAAAGACTTATTCTACGAGAATTAAATCCCAACGACGCAGAAAATTTCTATAAACTAAACCTCAATCCAAATGTGATAAAATACACCGGAAATTCAGCTTTTAAAGATATTAATGAAGCCAAAGGATTTCTTGAAAATTATCAAGATTACAAACTCAATGGTTTCGGAAGATGGGCTGTTATTGAGAAATCAAATAACGAATTTCTAGGTTGGTGCGGTTTGAAATATGACAAAAACCTTGATGAAACCGATATTGGATTCAGATTTTTTGAAGAACATTGGAACAAAGGTTTCGCTACCGAAAGTGCAAAAGCCTGTATCGATTTTGGATTTGGAAATTTAAATTTAAAAACTATAATCGGCAGGGCAATGTCAGAAAATATCGCGTCAATCAAAGTTCTTGAAAAAATCGGACTGAGGTTTGAAAGAGCATTTGATTTTGATCAAATCAATAAAGGTGTGATCTATAAAATCGAAAAACAAAAAAGCAACCCGAACTGAGTTGCTTTTTATTTGTTCTATCTTCCAATCACTTCTGTAATCGGTTTTCCGATGTTTCCGCTTGGAAATTCGATGTGAAGCAGAGCCGAGATCGTAGGCGCAATATCTGTCATATTATAAGCCGCATTACTCTCGCCGTGTTGGATGCCCCATCCCATAAAAATAAGCGGAATATGGGAATCATAAGAATTCCAGACGCCGTGTGTAGTTCCTTTTTTGGCGTAGCTTGGCAACAGACCGTCGTGCGAAATAATCTGGATATCACCGCTTCTCTGCCAGTTGTACCCATTAATCGTTCTCGATTTGATAGGTTCCGGAATTGGAGCCGAGCCCAGTTTTTTCAGGTCAACAGCATATAAAACTCTTTTATCCTTGTTAAGATTATCAATGATTGTCGTTTTGATGGCTTCTTCGTCCAGGTTCTTTTCTTTTATCAGATTCTGATTCAGATAGATCTGGTAATTATCAATGCCTAAAATCAGTTTGGAATTGGCATATTTCTTTTCCAGTTCCGCGCCCAGATTTTTTTCCATTCCGTCATCAAAAAAACCGCCCAGGATCTTATTCGCCTTCAGGAAACCTTCTGAATGCGCACCGCCGTGGTCTGCTGAAAGGAAAAGCAAATAATTACCCTTCCCTACTTTCTCATCCAGCATCTTGAAAAACGCTGCCAGATCACGGTCTAACCTGATATAGGTATCTTCTACCTCTATTGAATTGGGTCCGTAGGAATGTCCTACATAATCTGTAGAAGCGAGATTAATTGCAAGAAAATCCGTCTCTGATCCTCGTCCTAAACTATAATTATCCAGAGCTGCTTCCGCAAATTGTAAAGTCAATGTATTGCCAAATGGCGTAGTTCTGATCACGCCTTTCTTGTTTGCATAATCCGCTAATAAACTGTTATAAGGAAAAACGGGATATTCTGCATTTCCCACTGGTTTTTCCCAAGCTACATTATCTGCTGTACTTTCCGTATATTCTGCAATTGGCAGCACTGTTTGCCAGCCATTTGCCAAAAGTTTTTCCGGTATTTTCCGATCATTGAAATCATTTACCCATTTAGGCAATTCATTCATATAATAAGAACTGGTAATGAATTTTCCATTGGAATCATCATACCAGAAAACCCCTGTGGGATTATGACCAGCCGGCAAAATAGAAGCTCGGTCCTTGAGAGAAACGCCAACCACTTTTGACCGGAAGTTGGATGCTAATCTCAGTTGGTCGGAAACCGTGGTAGACCAAAGATTTTTCGGAGAATGGCTTCCGTTCTTTACATTATCAGTACCTATCGGTTTTACATCATTATCTTCCGTGCAATAAACATTTTTTCCGGTTTGCTTATCGGTCCAGTCGTTTCCTGCAATGCCATGAATGGAAGGAACCGAACCAGTGTAGATGGAAGTGTGACCAATTGCAGTCATCGTAGGAATGTAAGGAATATGAACATTATTGAAAGAATAACCCTCTCCTAAAAGTCTCTGAAAGCCGCCTTTCCCGAATTTTTTCTCGAAACGGTAGAGATAATCCCAACGCATCTGATCAACAACGACGCCTACAACTAATTTTGGTCTCTCTCCCGAATTTAATTTTGCCTTCTGCGCTGTTACATTGCTCAATGAAGCGACAGCTAAAACAAAAATCTGAATCTTTTTAAACATTGAATTTACTTTTTACTGAGCCCAAATTTACGGCTTTAAAAAGTTTTGGGATGTGAAATAAAATTTAAATTTTGCGTCCCGCCGTTTCATAGAATTAATCTTTATTTTTGTATCAGATTATCTTAATTCAATTATAATGTCTATCGAACAAAATTATAAGAATATCCTTTCCCAACTTCCGACGAATGTAAAACTGGTAGCTGTTTCCAAAACGAATCCTGCTGATAAGATCAAAGAAGTTTATGATTTGGGACAAAAAACTTTTGGCGAAAACAAAGTTCAGGAATTATTGGAAAAACAGCCTGTTCTCCCTCACGACATCGAATGGCACCTGATCGGTCATCTTCAAACCAATAAAGTGAAATACATCGCAGGTTTTATCTCAATAATAGAAAGCGTTGACAGTGAAAAACTGTTGAAAGAAGTAGATAAAGAAGCCGCCAAGAATAATCGAAAAATCAATATTCTGCTTCAAGTTAAAATCGCAAAAGAAGAGACAAAATTTGGATTGGAAATTAACGATGCCAAAGATATTTTCAACAATTATCTTAATGGAAATTATCCTAATATCGAAATCAAAGGCTTGATGGGAATGGCGAGTTTTGTAGATGATGAGACACAAATCCGTGAAGAATTTTCTATCCTGAAAAATCTTTTTGATGAATTATCTGAATTAAAACCTTTAGAAACATTATCAATGGGAATGAGTGGTGATTTTCCTCTGGCCATCGAATGTGGTTCCAATTCTGTGAGAGTTGGTTCAGCGATCTTTGGAGAAAGGAATTATTAACATTTTATCGCGAAGGCACGAAATAAATTAAAATGAAAAAGCTTCAAGTCGCAAATTTTAAAACTTTGCGACTTATTTTTTTGACAAATTTAGAATTTTTAGCGACTTTGCGTTACTATAATTTAAATTACAAACTTTTATAAACCTTCATTACTTCCTCTGCAATTACCTCATCATTGAATTTTTGCACAAACTGTAAACCTTTTTCAGCTCGGCGCTTTCTCTCCGATTCGTTTTCCCAAAGGAAATTAATTTTTGCTCGGATGTCATCCACATTTTCAGGATTCACGTAGACAGAATCTGGTCCGCCAGCTTCGGGCAAACAGCTTGTATTACTCGTGATTACAACGGTTTCGGAAAACAAAGCTTCAATCACAGGAATACCAAAACCTTCAAAAAAACTTGGATAGATGAAAATATCAGCGAGTTTGTAAATCCCAGCCAATTCTTCCATAGAAACACCTGAAAGAAATTGAACATCTACCTTTCCTTTTTTGATTTCTTTCTCTATTAATTTAAAATATTTCGGTTTTTTCGCTCCAACAACAACTAATGGAATTTTAGAATCTTTTAAAGCTTTGACGACATTCAAAAGATTTTTTCTAGGTTCAATGGTTCCGACATTCAGAATAAATTTTTCTGGAAGATTGAATTTTGTCTTGATTTGATTAAGAATTTCTTCAGATTGTTTTTCCTTAAAACTGGCGTGACAACCTTGATAAACCACTTCGATTTTACTTTCCGGAACCTTCAGATAATGAATAATATCCTTCTTAGTTTGTTCCGAAATTGCAATAATTTTATCTGCTGAAACAGACGCTTTTTTGAATTTCCAGAAATGAATTTTTCGGTCAATCCAAGTGTAATATTCCGGATATCGTTCGAAGATTAAATCGTGGATGGTTACGACTTTTTTGATTGGTTTCGAGTTCCATCGCAAAGGTAATTCGCCGGACAATCCGTGGAAAATATCTGCATTGTTATTTTGTGCATCGATTCCAGTTTTCAGCTGTCGGGAAAGCGTTCCTTTGGTTGTTTGGACAAAAGTCACGTTTGGTAATTTCAGAATTTCATCGCCACGTTCTGATTTTTTTTTATTAAATAATAAATATTGATTATCTGGATAATACGTCGCTAAAATCCGCACCAAATCGCGGGAATAGTTTCCTAAACCAGACCAACTGGAAAACACGCGTTTGGCATCGTAAGCAATCTTCATTATTTTTTATTTTTTTGAGTCCAGTTCTCCAAAAAATCTTTGGTTGTAGAAAACTGATAATTATTTTTTTTTGCCCATTTTATAAAATCATCAAAACGATTGATCATTGAGTCATTCGTATTTTTAAAAGTAAATCCGGGCAGTTTATATTTTGGATTTGAAATATCTGTAAATTCCCAAGGATGAAAATAAATGTTCAAAAAACCAGTGGAATTGATTGACAATTTAGACAACATTTTATAAATCCAAAGCGGAAAGTTATGAAAACTTAGCCAAAACAACGGAATTCTAAAAATCGTGGAAACCGAAGCCGGAAACTGCAAACTTTTCTTTTGCCAAAATGGTATTCTACTGACATTGAAGTTATTATATCGTCCCGGCAAATAAGTTGGATTAATGGACGAATTGTAGAAATATCCCGCATCAGAAACCGCATCTTCGGAAACCGGACTCATTCTTGGCATTCTTAAACCAACAACTTTTGTATCAAATAATTTTTCTAATTCTAACCTTGATTCCAACAAATGTTTTTCTTCAAAATCTGAATGAAACCAAGTATGAGAAGCCAATTCGTGACCTTCGGAAAGCAATTGCTTTACCAAATCCTGATTATTCTGAGCAAAAACAACTGTAGAAAAGAAAGTCACTTTGATATTATTTTCTTTTAAAATTTTCAGGATATTCTGCAATCCTTTTCTGGAAACAGCCAATTGTTCTTCAAAAGGAATCTCGCCATTATATTCCAAAGGCATATCAAATTCTTCGATGTCGAAACTTAGTAAAATCATTAGCAAAATTGATTAGTGCAAATTTAGAAATTGATATTTGATTTTTTTGGAAAGATTTTTGAAATATAGTTTAGGATATTAAAAACTTTATGTGAAATTTATCGCAAAAGATAAAAAGAGCAAAGATTTTTTTTAAGAAACCGAAGAATCAACAAGTTGATTATCTAAGCTATGACTTACTCTAGATTGTTTACAATTCTTTTTATTCCATCTTTTAAAATCGCAGTTCTAAAATTGATGAGCAATCCAAGTTTAATATCCGAAAGCTTGAGGTAAGTCAAAGTCTGGGCTAAATGGACATCATTAATTTTTTCAACGCATTTAATTTCAATTATAACTTTATCTTCTACAACCAAATCTATTCTAAATCCTGTTTCCATTTTTAGATTTTTATATATGAACGGTCTTGGAACTTGTTGTTTCACATTCAAACCTAATTCTTTCAAATCATAAGCTAAAGCTGATTCATAAACACTTTCCAGTAATCCAGGACCAATACTTTTATGAAGTTCGATTGCCGCTCCAATAATTTTATAGGAAATTTCATTTTCAGTCATTGCGATATTTGTGTTTTTATTGACACTAATTTATCGCAAAGTTTTTTAAAGAGCAAAGTTTTTTTTAAGGTGTCGAAGAATCAATAAATCGATTGGATAAGCTAACTGAAAATTCACGCTTAAACATTGATTCATTAATGCTTTGGATTCTTTGTTCTTAATTAAATCTTTGCGTGAAATATTTCGCAAAGGCAACAAAGAGCAAAGTTTTTTTTAAGATGTAGAAGAATCAATAAATCGATTGGATAAGCTAACTGAAAATTCACGCTTAACATTAATTCATTAATGCTTTGGATTCTTTGTTCTTAAAAAAACCTTTGCGTGAAATATTTCGCAAAGGCAACAA